>Ga0134127_10000004_pt1 | contig 541962 bp, 458 predicted proteins | sample KB31753_FD_96459 | JGI IMG/M metagenome (GOLD analysis project Ga0134127, IMG submission 96459) | Terrestrial soil microbial communities with excess Nitrogen fertilizer from Kellogg Biological Station, Michigan, USA - KB3-175-3 | ecosystem: Environmental > Terrestrial > Soil > Unclassified ...
CTGACCGGCGTATATCAGCAGGATTCATCGTCGCTTTCGCCGTAGGTCCTCAGTCCTAGAACCCGACATTCATGACGTCGCAACAACCGTACGCCTTGACTTCTGCCCAGTCATATCAACGCCAATTGAACAACGAAGTTTAACAACGAAGTCTAACGACGCAGTTTAGCAGCGGAGTCTGACAGCAAAGTTTAACATCGAAGTCTAATGACCAGCGAACCGCGACCCACAACCGCATCATTGGCATCACGACTGAGAACGGCCTTCGCCCAACACCCGCACGCGAACTCCGACCGCAGGCCCCGAATCGGCTCCCCACCGCACTCCCAACCGTCTTCTGCACTGCGTCCGCCGCCCGCAACCCAAAACTCAACTCACAGGCACCGACCCCCGGCTCAGCCCGCACCCCGCTCAACCCGGCTTGCCTCCACCCCCGCACGCTTCCTGCACACCTCCCCTGCACCGACACAGGGAGCCCCGATGGACAAGCACGACGCCGACAAGACGCCTCAGATCGAACCCACACCGGATACCGCCGAGGGCGGTGCGCACGCACCCGACGACAAGGCGATCGCACCCAATCCGCCGCGCACCACCAAAGGCGGCATCACCGCGCCGAAGTTCGGCAGCGCGGGCAGCGGCGGCGCTGAATTGGATCCGGGTCCCGAGCGCGACTGACGCGACTCGACGCGACTCGACGCGACTCGACGCGATTGCGGCGAGTGTCGACGCTGCTACGGCAGTGTCGACACTCGCGACTCAGGCTGCGTCACGCTCTCGGAGAGCGCATCCAGAAAATCCACCGCGTGCTGATCCCACGCGTGACCATCCGGACTCCACGCGGACCCCGCGGGGAAATTGCTGCGGCAGTACGCGCGCTTGTGCTCGAAGTCGAACGCCGCATGCGCGAAGCCGTCGAGCAACAGCGCGACGTGCTGCTGATCCTCCGACCACACGATGCGCACATCGCACGGACGAAACGCATCCAGCTCGGGCGTCGGATGATTCACCACCGACGTGATGTGATACACGCAAAGCGCGTCGAGCATCGCCGGCTCGCCCAGCCGCGTATCCACGGCATAGAAGTAGGCGAGCTTGCCGTCGTCCTCGAACACGGCGCCGAACGGCGTCTTGTCCGCGTACGATTCGATCACCGTCGGGGCGCCGAGATGCAGCGTTTGACCCATGAGGAGACCCTCCGCTCGCTCAATGATCGCTTAAACCGACCTTCTTCGCTACGGGCGTCGCGGACTCATCCGGACGGTCGGGATTCCGCGTCATGACTTGAAACTCGAACGAATTCGTGCCGCGGAATACGCCGGTGATCGGTGAGGGCTGCGAGCGCCGCCCATCCGGCAGCGTGTGCGTCACCCACGCGGTGTACGGAACCGAGACCGTTCCGCTGCGCACGACGATGTAATACGCGAGCCGCTTCCTCGGCGGCACTTCGACGGTGACTTTCATCGAGGCCGTCGTCGTCTTGTCGGTTTCCTGCGTCCGCGTCAACGTCGTGCTGCGCGTGTTCTCCGTCGTCGTCGTGTGATCCGCCGTCACGCTCGGAAATTCCGGCACCGCGAGCGATAATCCGATGTGATCGACGATCGACGTCGTGACACTGTTCGTCTCCGAGTTCGTGAAGCTCGCACGCGTCGTGACGGTGTAGGCGAGCTGCACCTCGGTCGTGAATGGAACGTCGCCGGCGCTGTTGTCGGCTTTTTCCGCGACGCCGTTGACTTCGCTGATGTCGATCGTCGCGTTCGGGTAATCGTACTCGATGCGGTCGATGCGATAGTCGATGTTGTCGGGAACGAAATACCACGTCTCGTTCGCCGCGCCCTGACTGTACTGCCACAGGATGATCCTGCGGTTCTCATCCCAGCCGGGATAGCCGGCGACGTTCAATTTCTGCTGCCAATCGACGTACGCGGTCAGCATGAGATAGTAGCCGCCGTCGTATCGCCAGAGATACGCCGAATCCGAATCGTCGGTTGACGCGCCGAGCGACACTTCCACGCCCTGCAGGCCATTCTGTCTCAGCCGTTGCCGAGCGCCGAGGTTCGCGAGATACACGACACCGGAATGATTGCTCTCGATTCGCACCCAAAGCTGATTCGGGTCACCGCTCTTGCGGTTGATTCGAAGCTGCGTGCCGCCCGTGGCGGTGAGCACCCAATTGGAGCTGTCGATCTGCGATTGGATGTAGAACGGTTTGTTGCCCGGCACGTATCCGGGTCCGTCGGCGGCTCCCGCGCCGAGCGGCGTAAGCGATGCAGCGGCCTGGCTCTCGGGGATTTGCAGCTCGTCGGGCGTCATCGATGCGACCCTCGCGGCGCTTCATGAAACTCTAATAATGCCGATCGCGGCGCCGGGACGGCCCGCGCGCAAACCATCGCGCGCACGAGCACCAGTGTCAAGGCGCGTCATGTTGGCTGTCGTCTTTGCTGTCCTGCTTGACCGACGCAACCACGGAATCAACTGTTTGCAAATAGTGCTCGATCAACTCACGGTGCAGCGTCACCGTCCACGCTTCGTTGACCGCCGGGACAAACGTCACGAGCAGGCTGTCGCGATGCGCGCGAAGAATCGAATCGGGCAGCCACACGCCGGTGCTCGTCTGGGGCGAACAGTGCGTGCCGAAATAGCACGCGTACGTATCGCGCGAGGTGCTCGCAGCCGTGAGGGCGCGATTCGGCTCCGCGATCGCGTGCCGAAAGCCGCCCATGCTTCGCACGAGCTGCGCCGACACATACAATAGATGATTGCCGAACTGCGGATGCCCCAGCAGCACCCCGCCCTGCCTGCTCACCTCGGCGCGCAAACCAAAATCCGGATCGTCGACGTCCCACGCGAGCACAGCGATCGTCGACGAGTGCGGGAACTCGCGCACCTGAACGATCAACGCGTCGTCGCGGACGGAACCCGCCGCCGAGTCGGTCGTGGCGGACGCGGGGTAGACGCGCTCGTGGATCGGGTCGCCGCCAAGCCTCGGCAACGCGCAACTCGCCGCGGCGATGCACGCGACGGTGCCGGCGACGGTTCCGGCCAGGGCACACATGCGGTACATGTGCAGAACTCGAGCTGATGTCACCGCGCCTCCTCGAGCTCGGTGCTTACCGGAAGTTTGCATACAACGAACCGAGGCGCAATTGGCCTGTAAGGGAAAACCCCTTGCCCACCCCGCGTCCGTGTGGGATGATAGGCCACCGCTTCGGCCCTGTAGAGGAGCCACGTATGCCGGCATCCGGTCGTCCCGTCGTGCCTGTTGCGCCTGTCGTGCCCCGCACTCCAACGGACGTTTCCAACCCGCAGTACTACCACAAAGTGGTGGACTGCCAGTGGGCCTGCCCGGCCCACACGAACGTTCCCGAGTACATCCGTCTGATCGCCCAGGGGCGATACAGCGAAGCGTATCTGCTCAACCGCGAATCCAACGTCTTTCCGGGCATTCTTGGACGCACCTGCGACCGACCGTGCGAGCCGGCGTGTCGCCGCGGCCGGATCGACGGCAAACCGGTCGCGATCTGCCGGCTCAAGCGCGTCGCGGCCGATCATCGCGGCGACATTAGAGAATTCTTACCGCGCAGCCCCGCCGTGAAGAACGGCAAACGCGTCGCGCTGATCGGCGCCGGCCCCGCGTCGCTCACCGTCGCGAACGACCTCATGCCGCTCGGCTACGAGGTCGTGATCTTGGAGAAGATCGCCGAGCCGGGCGGGTTGATGCGGATCAACATTCCGTCGTTCCGGCTCCCCGCCGGTGTCCTCGATGAGGAAGTTGGAAACATCCTCGACATGGGCGTCGACATTCGATACAACTCGCCCGTCACGAGCATGCGCGCGCTGCTCGACGAGCCGGAACACTCGTGGGACGCGGTGTTCATCGGCAGCGGCGCGCCAACGGGAAAGGATCTCGAGATTCCCGGACGGCTCGAGGGGTCGAGCAACATTCACATCGGGATCGAGTGGCTCGCGTCGGCGCACTTCGGGCACATCGAGCGCATTGGCGAGCGCGTGCTGATCATCGGCGTCGGCAACACGGCAATGGACTGCTGCCGCACCTCGCGGCGGTTGGGCGGCAACGACGTGAAAGTCATCGCGCGCCGGTCGCGCCCGTACTTCAAGGCGTCGCCGTGGGAATTAGAGGATGCTGAAGAGGAAGGCGTGGAGATCGTCGAGAATCACGCGCCAAAACGATTCGTCATCGAGAACGGCAAGCTCGTCGGCCTCGAGCTCGAGCAGTTGCGATGGTTCGAGCAGAACGGCAAGCAGAAGAGCGAGGTGACGGGCACGATCGTCATTCCGTGCGACGACGTGATTCTCGCGATCGGCCAGGACAATGCGTTTCCGTGGATCGAGCGCGACATCGGGATCGAATTCGACCAGGGGGGCATGCCGGTCGTCGACAAGACGACCTTTCAGTCGACGCGCATGGGCGTGTTCTTCGGCGGCGACGCGGCGTGGGGACCGCAGAACATCATCTGGGCGGTCGAGCACGGGCATCAGGCGGCGATCTCGATCCACAATCACTGTCAAAGCATTTCCCTGCTCGACCGGCCGGCGTACGGCATGAATCTCACGAGCGCGAAGGCCGGCATGCACGCGTGGAGCTACAGCAACGACTACAGCTCGCTTCCACGCACGAAGATGCAGCACGAGGAGCTCACGCGTCGATTCACCGGCTTGAACGTCGAGGTCGAGCTCGGCTTCAGTGCCGAGCAGGTGGCTAAGGAAGTGGAGCGGTGTCTCAACTGCGACGTCGAGACGCACTTCACCGCGAGCAAGTGCATCGAGTGCGATGCGTGCATCGACGTGTGTCCGGTGAATTGTCTGACGATCACGAATGACGAGCCGGAGCTCGAGCAACACCTGAACGCGCCGCGCCTGAATCCCGGGCAGGACTTGTACACGTCCGCGCCGCTGCCGCAGACGAAGCGGATCATGGTGAAGGACGAAGACGTGTGCTTGCACTGTGGACTATGCGCCGAGCGGTGTCCGACGGCGGCGTGGGACATGGCGCAGTTTGAACTGCGTACTCCGTATGCGGGGCAACCGGGCACCGGATGGAAGGATGCCTGGAACATGGTGAGCGTGGCGCAAGCTCGGCGCCAGGAGATTAGTCATGTCTGACCTCGCGCCCACCGCCCAACGCCCATCGCCCATCGCTCAGCCCAACGCGTTCGCCTTCAAGATGGCGACAGTCAACGGCACCGGCTCCGCCAGCGCGAACAGCCTCTTGATGCAAGCGATCTTTCGCATGGGCATTCCCGTCACCGGGAAGAATGTCTTTCCGTCGAACATTCAAGGATTGCCCACCTGGTACGAGATCCGCGTCAGCAAGGACGGCTACGTCTCGCGGCCGGCACATGTCGATCTCGTGGTCGCGCTCAATCCGGAGACGTACGCGAAGGACGTCGGGTCGGTGCGGCCGGGTGGATATCTCGTCTACGATTCGTCGTGGCCGTTGAACGAGGTCCTCAAGCGGCCCGACATCACGATTCTTGGAATTCCGTTCGGGCGCCTGTGCGTCGACGCGTTCGAGGGCGACCGCGAACGTACGCTGCTGCGCAACATCGGCTACGTCGGGTCGCTCGTGGCCTTGCTCGGCATCGACATGGACATCGTGCGAGAGATGTTGCGCGAAAAGTTCTCGAAGAAAGCCAAGCTCCTCGACGCCAACTTTCGCGCGATCGAGCTCGGGTACGAGTACGTGAAGCAGCATTTCGACTATCCGCTGCCGTTTCACCTCGAGCGCATGGACGCCACGCGCGACTACGTCCTGCTCGACGGCAACTCGGCATGCGCGCTCGGCGCCGTCTTCGCGGGCGCGACGGTCGGTGCGTGGTATCCGATCACGCCGTCGACGTCCTTGATGGAATCGTTCAAGGAGTATTGCGAGCGCTATCGCGTCGACGCGGCAACGGGTAAGCGCAAGTACGCGCTCATTCAGGCGGAAGACGAGTTGGCCGCGGCAGGCATGGTCATCGGCGCCGGCTGGTGCGGCGCGCGATCGTTCACGTCGACGGCCGGTCCGGGCATTTCGCTCATGAGCGAGTTCATCGGGCTCGCGTACTATGTCGAGATTCCCGGTGTCTTCTTCGACATTCAGCGCACCGGCCCCTCGACGGGCATGCCGACGCGGACGCAGCAGGGAGATCTGCTGCCGATCGCCTACCTGTCACATGGTGACACGAAGCATATCGCGTTGTTTCCGGCGAATCCCGAAGAGTGCTTCTATTTCGCCGTCGCCGCGTTCGATCTCACCGAACGGTTTCAGACGCCGGTGTTCGTGGTGTCGGACCTGGACATCGGCATGAATGACTGGATGTGCCGCAAGCTGGCGTGGGACGACCGCTACCGTCCCGACCGCGGCAAGGTGTTGGGCGCCGAGGAGTTGGAGAAGGTCGAGCGATTCTCGCGGTATCTGGACGTGGACGGCGACGGCGTCGCGGCGCGATCGCTGCCGGGGGTGCACCCGAAGGGCGGCTACTTCACGCGCGGGTCGGGGCATACCAAGCACGCGACGTACACCGAAGATGCGGCCGAGTATCAGGAGGTCGTCGATCGGTTGGCAAAAAAGCTCGAGACCGCGTCGCTGCACGTCCCGGCGCCGGCGCTCGATCTGCAGCAGGAGGGGGCGACGGCGCCTATTGGAGTAATCTCATTAGGAGGCTGTCATGGCGCGGTCTCTGAGGCGGTGACGCGGCTGCGTGCCGAGGGATTGGCGCTCGACTACATGCGCCTGCGCGCGTTTCCCTTCCCGCCGAGTGTGAAGGCGTTCATCGAAGCCCATGAGACGGTCTATGTCGTGGAGCAGAATCGCGACGGACAGTTGCGGTCGTTGCTGGCGTTGGAGACGGGCATGGCGCGCGACTCGATGATCTCGATTCTCGATTACGGCGGTTTGCCGTTGACGGCGGAGGTCGTGATGAACGGTTGTCATCCCGAGCGCAGCGAGGGAGCTCGCATCCCGCCAGAGCGCTCGATCGGGATGTTGGATCCCTCGTCGCTATCGCTTCTCGGGATGACGAACGTCGTGGAGGGCGCGACCACATGACATCCATCACCAAACCCCCCGTCCGGCACCCGGGCCTTCCGCACAATGGTCTGGGTTTCACCCGCCGCGACTACGAAGGCGCGATGTCGACGCTATGCGCCGGCTGCGGACACGACTCCGTCACGGCGGCACTGGTCCAAACCCTGTGGGAGCTCGACGTGCCTCCGCACCGCGCCGCGAAGATGAGCGGCATCGGATGTTCGTCGAAGACGACCGCCTATTTCCTGCGCCAATCGCACGGCTTCAACGGCGTGCACGGCCGCATGCCGTCGCTCGCGACGGGCGCGAACGCGGCCAATCGCGATCTCGTCTACGTCGGCATTTCCGGCGACGGCGACTCGCTGTCGATTGGGCTCGGCCAGCTCTGTCACGCGATTCGCCGCAACGTGAACATGCTCTACCTGCTCGAGAACAACGGCGTGTACGGTCTCACCAAGGGCCAGTTCTCGGCATCGAGCGACGTGGGATCGAAGTCCAAGCGCGGCGAAGCGAACGTGCAGCCGCCGATCGATCCGGTGCTGCTGGCCCTCACGCTTGGCGCCACGTTCGTCGCGCGCGCGTTTTCGGGCGACAAGGCGCAGCTCGTGCCGATTCTCAAGGCGGCGGTGCGCCACAACGGCTTCGCGCTCGTGGACGTGATCTCGCCGTGCGTGAGCTTCAACGATCACGACTCGTCGACGAAGAGCTACCGCTACACCCGCGAGCACATTCAGGACGCGACCCCGGTGGACTTCATTCCACTGCGCCGCGAGATCACCGCGAATGGTACGGATGCAGGCGGCGTCGCGAGCATTACCATGCACGACGGGAGCGTCGTTCGCTTTCGCAGCGTGCCGGAGCATTACGATCCGACGAATCGCGATACGGCGTACAGCTATGTGCGGGAGCACATGGCGCGCGGGGAGGTCGTCACCGGATTGCTGCACATCGACGAGAACTCGGCGGATATGCACGCGGTGAGTGGAACCGTCGAACAGCCGCTCGTCGATCTGCCGTTCGAGGCTTTGTGTCCGGGCAGTGGGGCGCTTGGGGAGTTGATGGAGGAGTATCGGTAGAGCTGCTGCGTCATCCTGAGCGAAGCGAAGGACCCTTCAGTTGCCGAGGAGAGCTCCTCCGCTCGGGATGACAACCTATGCGGCTACCTCCGCCCCGCCGCCGCGACGCTGGTCGTTGGATCGGCCCCGCTCCACAGCACATCCGCCGTCGGTCCGTAGGTCGGCGGCACCGCGCGATCGAGCAACCGCAGATACACCGTGAGCTGCGTGCGGTGATGCGCCGTGTGCAGCACGCGCCGCCAGAAGATCCAGATGCGCTCGCGCTCGACGTCGAAGAATGGAACGCGCCCCGTCCACCACTCGTTCGGCTGGATAGCCAGGAATTGCAGGCGCGGTCTCGCCAGCGCGGCCAAGCGATCGACGGCCGACTGCACGCTAAGGGACGACGGGACCACGTCGGCCGGTGCCGGCTCGGGCGATCCGAGAAATTCGCCGAAGAATCGGCGCTCGGACAGCAGTTGATGCTTGAGGATGTCGCCGACGCTGCTCGAACGCGGATGGGGCTTGAACGAGAGGTCGTCGTCGTCGAACGCCGACCACACCGACGCCACCTTGTTCGTTTCACTCGCATAGGTGTCCAGCGCGTGCTGGAGCAATGGCTCACGAGCCGCGGGGACCTCGGGCTCGGCGATCGCGATGCGTGTGTACGACATCGACATGGGTTCTCCGCCTCGGTATCATGTCTCAACGAGACTACGCGGTTTTCGTGACTTCTGCCACTCACTCCGATTCACATGCGCACATCCGCATTCTTCGCCGTGGCGAGCGCGCTCGCCCTTTCCGCTGCCGGCGCGCAATCCATCGCGCCATGTACCCACGCCGTCACTGCCTGCGAGCGGTGGATCACCTGGAACGGCGGTCCCGCGCGGTCGATGGTCTACGCCTCGTACCCGCTCGACCGCCGCAATGCATCAATCACCCGAGCCCTGGTGATGGTTCACGGGGCCGGCCGCAACGCGGACCATTACTTCGAGACGGCGATGGCCGCCGGCTTCCTGGCGAAGGCGCTCGACAACACGGTCATCGTCGCGCCGCGATTCATCGCCGGCCGCGACACGGCGCATGCGAACGAGGTCCTGTGGCCCGAAGGCCGGAACTCCTGGCGGTCGGGCGGCGCGGCGCCGAGTAATCCATCGCTCACGTCGTTCGACTTCGTGGACGAGATCGTGCGCAAGCTCGCCGACAAGAAGATGTTTCCCAATCTTACCAAAATTGTCATTACAGGACACTCAGCGGGCGGACAATTCGCGACGCGGTACGAGATGGCGAGCAAGGTGTACAATACGCCCGGCGTGACCATCACGTACGCCGTCGCCAATCCGTCGAGCTACGCGTGGCCGGTGGCCGAGCGTCCGATGCCGACCGGAAATGCCGATCCGGCGAGCGCGGACAAGGAAGCGCTTGGGCCGAACGGCGAAAAAGTGAATTCGAATTTCACGTTCGGTGCGTTCGACGCCAGCAAGGCGCCCGGCTTCAACCAGTGGCCGGCGGGCCTCGAGAATCTTGCCGGCTATGTCGCCGGCATGTCGGCGGATCAGCTGCGGAAGCAGCTCGTCGAACGGCCGACCACCTATCTCCTGGGCCAGGTGGACGTGTTGCCACTCGGGGGATTCGATTCGTCGCCGAACGCGATGGCGCAGGGCCCGACGCGGCGCGCGCGCGGTGAAGCGTTCTATAAATATGTCACCGAGACGATGGGCGCCAAGCACAAGGCCATCATCGTTCCGGAGTGCGGGCACAACGATCGGTGCATTTTCACGACCGACATCGTGTTTCCGGTGATCTTTCCGTAGGGAAGTGTCGGTGCGCGGCGCCCTTTGATAGAACGACCAGATCAGACAAAGTCTGACAAGATCAGATTTTGTCGGACTTTGTCCGATCTGTTCGTAGTATAGTTTTTTTACGCCACCCGCCTGCCCGCTTGACGAACCCACGCCCCGCCCATAAAGTCCAACCCATGACGTCCGCCGCGAACCGCTCCTATTACTCCACGTATTATTACGCGCCCCAATTCCCGGGACGTGGGAGCTCGTTCGCGCTGCGATAGACGATCGCGACAGACGAAACCCCGCAACGGCCCGTGGAATCAATTCCACGGGCCGATTTTTTTGCGCACCAACCAACCCCGATCCTGAGCCGACGATGCACGATCACGCCGCAACTACCGCCCACGGCAACGAGACCGCCGATCTCCCCGACTTCATCGAGCAGGACTACAGCCGTTATGACGCCGAGTCGCATGAGGTGTGGCGCATTTTGTTCGAGCGGCGAATGGCGACGCTGCGTGATACGGCGAGCCACGTCTATCTCGAGGGCGCGGAGCGCATCGGGCTCGAGCCGGACCGCGTGCCGGATCTCGCTGATGTGAACCGGCGGCTGGCGGCGCGGACCGGATGGGCCGCGGTCGGCGTGCAGGGATTCATTCCCGCGGCGCAATTCTTCAGATGTCTCTCACGGCGGCGTTTTCCGACGACGTTGTTCGTGCGCCCGCGCGCGCAGCTCGACTACCTGCCCGAGCCCGACATATTCCACGACGTCTTTGGCCATGTACCGCTGCATTCCGATCCCGTCTTCGCCGATTTCCTTCAGCAGTTCGGCGCACTCGCCGCCGACGCCGCGAGCGAAGAAGAGACGACGCAGATGGCTCGTCTCTTCTGGTTCACCGTGGAGTTCGGATTGGTGCGCGAAGACAATCGCGTGAAGGTCTACGGCAGCGGTCTCATTTCCTCACACGGCGACGCCGCGAACGCGCTCGGCCCCAAATGCGACCGCCGCCCATTCACGCTCGACGCCGTGTTGTCGCAGCCGTTCGAGATCGATCACTTCCAGGACGTGCTCTTCGTGGTCGACTCATTCGATCAGTTGTTCGACGCCGTCGAGACGATTCGCCGGCGCCGGCTCGCGCGGCAACAATGAACTATTTGCCCGCGAGCAGCACGCGGTTCGACGTCAGCGATCCATCGGGTTGCTTCGTGCCGAGCACGACAACCTGTTGACCGACGGACAGCGGCGTCGACGAAGCGACGATCTCGGTGACCGGCGTGTTCGGCGGAACGACGACTGTCTTCGAGCCGCCGGCGTACTGCACGACGAACGTGGTGCCGTTCGCGTTCTTCACACTGCCATTGGACATGGTGCTGCCGTTGGTCATCGTGCTGCCGTTCGTCATCGTGCTGCCGTTCGTCATCGTGCTGCCGTTCGTCATCGTGCTGCCGGAGCCGGCGCCGGCGCCGCTCTTCATCGGCCGGCTTCCTTCACCAAGTCCGCGCAGCGCTTCCGGAAACACGTGAATCTCGGTGGCTTGTTCGGTGCCGTCGGGCTGCTTCACCGTCGTGACGCCGATGAACGCGTTCGGTGTCACGCGCGCGAGGGTCGCGGGCTGGCGGCTGTAGATCTGTACCGGCTGTGAGAGCTGAACTTCAACCGTGCCGCTGTCGCTGCGGATGGTGAGCATGTTGGCCGTCAGCGACTGGATGGAACCGCGCACCATGGCCGGCGCGTTCGCTGGACTGGTTGTCGAAGGGGTGCTTCCGGCGACCGTTCCGCTGGCCGACGCGGTGTCGCCGCGCGACGCTGCGTTGTTGCCGCCGCACGCCGCGGCGAACGTCAGCGATCCGGCGAGCAAGGAAACCAGAGAAAATCGAAAGGCAGAGCGATGTGATGTCATGGGGCGTCTCGCATGCATGAAGATGCGGGTGGACCGCTGCACGACTCGTGCGCGGCGATTGGCAGACCCGAGTGTAGGAACCTCATTCGACATTCGACGGGTTTGTCATCAATGCACTCGACTCGAGGCGACGATGCGATCGTTTCACCAGCGGAGATTGGCGTGGCTCGTACTGCTCGGCGCCTGTGGCGGCGCGCCGGCGTACATCATCGAGCAGGCGCCTTCGCGCGCGGCGACGGCCGCTACCGCGCCGATTAGCCATGCCGAGACGAACGACACCGTCGTCAACGCGAGCTTCCGCAACGTGCGATTCCACGTCTGGAATGGCGTCGCGCTCGATCTCGTGAGTCTCGAGGGACGCATGCATAGCACGCGCACCGACGGCGTCGTCGCATTCGACGACAAGAATTCGTTCGTGCTTGCCATCGACACGGGAACGGTCGGCTTTCCGTTGGCCGAGTTGTCGCGGTTGATGAACACGTACGTGTTCGCGTATCGGGGGGCGCCGCTGCGCGATCTATCGTTCACCACCGACGGCCAGCACCTGATTCAGCGCGGTGTGTTGCACAAAGTCGTCGACATTCCGTTCGAGATGGTCGGCGACATCAACGTCACGCCCGCGGGTGAAATGCGGATTCATCCCATCTCGATGAAGATCTGCACCATTCCCGGCCAGGGGCTGATGAAGGCGCTCGGCGTGACGCTGGCCGATCTGCTCGATCTCAGCAAGGCGAAAGGCATGCGCGTCGCCGGCAACGATCTGTTCATCGATCCAACGACACTGTTGCCGCCGCCCACCATCCGCGGGCACCTGGTGGCCGCGAAAATCGATCAAGATCGGTTGATGCAATACTTTGGCGCGCCATCGCCGAACGCGGTCGCCGTGTTGAGAATGCAGCCCGATACCGCGGCGCCGAACTACATGCTCTTTCGCGGCGGCACGTTGGAGTTCGGCAAGCTGTTCATGGTGCACGCCGACATGCAGGTGATCGACGAGTCGCCGGCGGATCCGTTCGACTTCGACATCGGGCGGTATCACGACCAGCTCGTGGCGGGGTACCATCGAACGCTGCCCGATGATGGGCTGCTGGTGTTCATGCCGGATCTGTCGAGGATGGCCGGAGCACACGGCGCCGTGGCTGCCGGCGGCGGCGTGCGGTGAGGTCGCGCGGGCTAGCGCAACGTCTCGAGGTACGCCACCACATCGCGCGCCCTCTGCGCCGAGACGTTGCCTAGCGGCGGCATCGCAACGCCGGGCCGTATCGCCTGAGGGTTGACGATCCACCGAAGCAAGTTCGTCGAATCGTTGGGGAGATCGCCGCCAATCATCGCTCGCGACGCGATTCCCGCCAGCGACGGGCCGACCAGCCCGTTCGCGCCTGGAACCCCATCGATGAGATGACACGCCCCGCAGCCGAGCGTCGCGATCGCGCGCCGCCCGCGCTCGGCTGCCGCGGACGCGTTGGAAGAGCTACGGCACGCACCGACGCCGGCCGCCGCGAACGTGAGACACATCGCGCGCAGCGAGACCGAACAGACGATTCGAAGTGTCGAGCGCAGTCGCATGATCGGCGCGAAGCGAGAAGCCGCAAACATTTGCAATCAACGTGCTGCCAACCCCAGCCGCAACGGGAGGCACGCGGCCGCGGAACAGCGCGCGCGACTCTTGCAGCCGCACTGCCGCGACATTTCCAATCTCACTCGCACGCAATGCTCGCTCGAACACGGCAAATCGCCTGGGCGCTTGTGCTCGCCGCGCTGAGCACGCTCGGCGCTTGCCGGACATCGCCGTCGGCGACGGAATCTTTGGCTGAATCGGCCAGCGTCGAGCGGGGGCGCACGCTCGTCTCCGACAACGGCTGTGGTGCCTGTCACGCGATCGGCGGCGTACCGCACGCGAATGGCATGATCGGGCCGCCGCTCAACGGACTCGGCGTTCGCAGCTACATCGCCGGAGTCTTGCCGAACACGCCGGAAAATCTCGCGGCGTGGGTTCGCTCGCCGCAGTCCTTCAAGCCAGGCAGCGGTATGCCGAACTTGAGCCTGTCGAAGAGCGAGGCCGCCGATGTGGCCGCGTTCCTCTACACGCGGTACTGAGTTGGGCCGCGCTACGCCTCGTTCGCACGCGACGAGCATAAAATTGTATTGGAGCCGGAACATCGGATCGATTCGTGCACCGCTGCGCCGCGTTCCGAGGCACCAATGACATCGCTCTTTCCACGATGGACCAACACCGTGGCGAGAGGAAGCTTGCTCGCGCTGGTCGCCATCGCGATCGGGGTTCCTGTCGCACTCATGGTGTGGGTGCGCACATCATATGCGACCGGCGAACATGCCGACGTCGTGCAGCCGATCGCGTTCGATCACCGCGTGCACGCGCATGGGCTGCGCATCGATTGCCGCTATTGCCATGCGACGGCCGAAGCCGGCGCGAGCGCGGGCTTGCCGCCGACGGTCGCGTGCGTCGGCTGCCACACGAACGCGATGATGCAGAGCGCGCCACTTGCACCGGTGCGCGCGAGTCTGGCCTCGAATCGACCCATTCAGTGGCGGCGTGTGAATGCGCTGCCGGATTTCGTGTTCTTCGATCATTCCATCCACGTCGCGAAAGGCATTGGCTGCGAGTCGTGTCATGGCCGCGTCGATCAGATGGAACGAGTCGCGCAGGCGACGCCCATGTCGATGGGCTGGTGCGTGAGCTGCCACCGCGATCCCGGGCCCTACGTTCGCCCGCGCTCGGAGATCACGACGATGGGTTGGGATGCCGCGCACGCCGGCGCCGCGTCCGACACGATGCATCGCCGCCTCGCGCACGAGTACGCGGTGACGTCACGCACCGACTGCAGCACGTGCCACCGATGATGCACGAGTGATGCGATGAGCCACGACCACGACGAGCACTCGCCTTCCTCGTTGAGCCGCCGGGATTTTCTGCGGCTCGCCGGCGCGAGTGTCGCGCTCGCCGGGCTCGACGGCTGCTCGCGCATGCCGGCCGAGCACATTCTCCCCTTCGTCGACAATCGTCCCGAACTGACGCCGGGCGTCGGTGCGTACTACGCCACGGCGATGTCGATCGACGGATGCGTGACGGGATTAATCGTCGAAAGCCACGACGGACGGCCGACGAAGATCGAGGGCAATCCGGCGCATCCGGCCAGCCTCGGCGCAACTGGCGCGCTCGAGCAAGCGTCAGTGCTCCAGCTCTACGATCCCGATCGTGCGCGATATGCCCGTTCTGGAACGTCGCGCACAACGTGGGCGGCGATCGCCGCGCAACTCGCGCCCTCGGTGCTCGGTTCTCGCGTTGGAGCACGCGGCGCCGGATTGCACATTCTGATCGAACCGACGTCGTCGCTGCTCGACGAAGAATTGCTCGTCGCGATTTTGGAGGCGCATCCTGACGCGCGCATTTACATGTACGCGCCCCTCGTGACCGATCGCAGCACGCAGCCGCTCGTTCAGCACTACGACGTCTCCGCGGCAGACGTGATTCTGGCGGTCGATTCCGACTTCCTCGCGAGCGGTCCGTTCCATCTCCGATACGCGCGTCAGTTCGCGGATGGTCGCCGCCTCACGCAGCCAAGCGATGCGATGAACCGCCTGTACGCAATCGAGTCGACGTTTACGCCGACGGGCGCGGCGGCGGACCACCGGTTCACGGTGCGGCCTCGCGAGATCGCGAACGTGCTCCGCGCGATCGCTCAGTCTGTTTCGGCGAATACTGGCGGCCTGGCATCGGCGCCCGCGTGGGCGGCGGCGATCGCGCGCGATCTGCACGCGCACGCCGGACGAAGCGTCGTCATCTCGCACGATCCCTCGCCGCAGATACGCGGCCTCGTGCGGTCGATCAACGACGCCATCGGCGCCACCGGCAAAACGACGTGGTACACGGCCTCACCGTTGATCGGGTCGCACGTCCCGCTGCGCCCGTTCTCCGAGTTGATCGACGCAATGCATGCGCGCGCCGTCGACACGCTCGTGATCGCCGGCGGGAATCCGTCGTATGCGACGCCGGCTATCATGGACTTCTCATCACTGCTCGCCGCGGTGCCGAACAGCGTCTACGTCGGGATGTACGAGAACGAGACAGCTCGCGGTGCCAAGTCCTTCGTGCCGATGTCGCACTATCTCGAGGCGTGGGCTGACGGGCGCGCCTACGACGGCACCGTCTCGCTCGTACAGCCGTTGGTCAATCCGCTCTACCACTCCATCTCGCCAGCCGAGTTGTACGCCGCGCTCGGCGGCAAAGGCGTGGCGACGTCGTACGACTTGTTGCGCGCGTCGTGGGCACGGCGGACAGCCGGCGATGCCGAGTCAGCGTGGGCCAGGACACTCGAGAGCGGCGTGGTGGATGGTTCCGCGTATTCGAGAACTGTAACGCCGCCGGAGCCCATCGCCGCCGCGCCACCAACAAGCAGCGCCGCAGCAAATGGTATTGACGTGCGGTTCTGCGCCGATCACAAGACGCATGATGGCGCCTACTCGAACAACGGCTGGCTTCAGGAACTACCCGCGCCGATTACGCAGCTGACGTGGGGCAACGCCGCCTTGCTCAGTCCGCGCACCGCGCAGCGGTTGGGTATCGCGGACGGCGGACCGGTGTCGCTCTCGGCCAGCGGCCGCACGTTGGAGCTGCCCGCGCACGTCGTGCCCGGCCTCGCCGACGAAACGGTGACCGTGCACTTCGGATATGGCCGCGCCGGCGCTGAATCATTGGCGCGCGGCGTCGGCGCCAGCGCGTACGCGTTGTGGCCGGCGCTCGGCGTGCGGTATGAATCGGGCGTGTCGATCGCGGCAGCGGGGTCGGCCGGCCCGCTGTCGATCGCACAGACGCAATCGACGATGCAAGTGAATGAGCCCGTGCGCCGAGCGTCGCTCGATCAGTATCGGGCATCGCCGACGAGTGTCGCTCCCCGGCCCAATCGCGTGTTGTCGCTCTACCCTGCCCAGCCGGCGAGCCGGCACGCGCCAGAGCAGTGGGCGATGACGATCGACCTGAGCACGTGCATCGGCTGCGGCGCGTGCGTCGTGGCGTGCCAGGCGGAGAACAACATTCCGGTCGTCGGCGCGGAAGAGGTGCGCAAAGGCCGGGCGATGCAATGGCTGCGCATCGACCGCTACTTCGCGTCGCGCGAAGCAGAGATCGAAGCGCTGGTCCAACCGATGCTCTGCCAGCATTGCGAGCACGCGCCGTGTGAATACGTCTGCCCCGTCGAGGCGACGACGCACAGCAGCGACGGCTTGAACGAGATGGTCTACAATCGCTGCGTCGGGACGCGCTTCTGCTCGAACAACTGTCCGTACAAGGTGCGCCATTTCAACTGGTTCGACTACAACGCGCACTTGTCCGAAACGGAGATGATGGTAAAGAATCCGAACGTCACGGTGCGCGAGCGTGGCGTGATGGAGAAATGCACGTTCTGCGTACAGCGCATCCGCGAAGCCGAGATCGCCGCCGGGCGCGACGGACGTCCGATGCGCGGCACCGACGTGCGCACCGCGTGCCAGCAGGCGTGTCCGACGAATGCCATCGTCTTCGGGTCGCTGAGCGAGAGCGACTCCGAGGTCGTACGCCGCCGCGAGCAGCCGCGCGCCTACGCGGCGCTCGAGGATCTCGGGACCGAACCGCGCGTGAAGTATCTGGCGCGCATTCGGAACACGAATCCCGATGTGAGCTCGGGAGAAGCAAAGTGACCGCGGCACGCGTCGAGCTCGACGTTCTACAAACGGCGGACGAGGCGTTCCCGCGTCCGCCCGAATTCCCTGTCCTGCATTTCGACGGAACCGATCGCGCCCTCACGGATCAGTTGCTCGCACCGCTCCGCGGCTCGGGCCGAGTGTGGTGGTCGCTGTTCGCGCTGTGTGGTTTGGGAACGGCGGTGTTCGTGTTCTGCATATGGTACACGGTGGCCAAGGGCATTGGGACGTGGGGAAACAACATCCCTGTAGCCTGGGCGTTCGCCATTACAGATTTCGTATGGTGGATCGGGATCGGCCACGCGGGCACGTTCATCTCCGCGTTTCTGCTGCTGCTCAACCAGCACTGGCGAACGTCCATCAATCGGGTGGCCGAGGCGATGACGATCTTCGCGCTGGTGAATGCGGGCATTTTTCCGATCCTGCACCTGGGCCGCCCGTGGTTCTTCTACTGGCTCATTCCCTACCCGTCGACGATGGGGGTGTGGCCGAACTTCAAGAGTGCGCTGCCGTGGGACGTCGCGGCGGTGACGACATATTTCACCGTGTCTCTGCTGTTCTGGTACGCAGGGCTGGTCCCTGATCTGGCGACGGTGCGCGATCATGAAACGTCGCTGCTCAGGCGGCGCATCTACGGCTTGTTCGCGCTCGGTTGGCGCGGCGCGAGCGTCGAGTGGCGGCAGCATCGAATCGCGATGGTCATCCTGGCCGGGCTGGCGACGCCGCTCGTCGTGTCGGTGCACAGCGTCGTGAGCCTCGACTTCTCGATCGCGCAGCTGCCGGGCTGGCATTCGACGATTTTCCCCCCGTACTTCGTGGTCGGCGCGATTTACTCGGGCTTCGCGATGGTGATGCTGCTCATTTTGCCGCTGCGCCGCGCGTACGGGCTCGAGAACGTCATCACGAAGCGGCATCTCGACGCGATGGCGAAGCTCACGCTCGTGATGGCGCTGATGCTCACCTACGCGTACGGCGTCGAGCTTTTCGCGGCCTGGTACAGCCGCGACCCGAGCGAGCGATTCACCTATCTCGTCGAACGTCCGACGGGCGGCTACGCGCTCCTCTACTGGATCATGATCACCTGCAACGTGGTCGTGCCGCAGGTGTTGTGGTGGAAGAAGTACCGCACGAGCGTCAAGGTGCTCTGCGCCGCGAGCGCCGCCATTCTCCTCGGCATGTGGCTCGAGCGATTCATCATCATCGTTGCGTCGCTCGACCGCAGCTTTCTGCCGTCGAGCTGGCATCTCTATCGCCCGACGTGGGTGGACCTCGGGCTGATTTTCGGCAGCATCGCGCAATTTGGATTGTTGTTTCTCCTGTTCGTGCGCTTCGTGCCCTTCGTCGCGATCAGCGAAGTGAAGCGCCTGCGCCACGACCTCGCCGTGAACGGCGAGCGCGAGATCGGACTGCCGCATGCGTGACGCACACTGGCCCAACGGTGCGATCGCGGCGGAATTCGCCGACGAGTCGCAATTTGCCGGCGCGGTCGCGGCATTGGGCGAGCAAGGTTATACAAAACTCGAGACGTACTCGCCGTATCCGGTGCCGACCGTCGACGCGACACTGCGCGAGCCGCCGTCCCTGTTGCCGCCGCTCGTACTGGTCGCCGGACTCGCCGGTGGTCTCATCAGCTACTGGATTCAGTGGTACACCAACGCGGTTTCGTATCCACTCAACATCGGCGGACGGCCGGCGCACGCGGCACCGGCGTTCTTCATTCCAACGTTCGAAGGAACGGTGTTGGCGGCGGCGGTCACCGCATTCGTCGCGCTGTTCGCGATGCTCCGGCTTCCGCGCCCGTGGCACCCGATGTTCGAGGTCGACGGCTTCGAGCGCGCTTCGATCGATCGTTTCTGGATCGCGATCGATGTGTCGGATGAACGCGCCGGCGGCGAGAACGCGATGCACGCCCTCGAGGCGCTTCAACCACTGCGCGTGATGCGCGTGCCGCCGTCGCAATGAGCGGGCGATTGAGTGTTCTCGCATGGGCGCTTGCGCTCCCGCTCGCCTGTGGGCGTCCTCGCGACTCCCGCGAAGCGCGCGACTTCGAGCGCATGCGTCAGCAGCAGCGCTACGATCCGTACGAAGCAAGCCGCTTCTTCGCCAACGGCGCTGTGCTCCAAGCGCCGCCCGCGCACACGATGTCGCGTTCAGCCGCGTACGCATCTCCGCCGGCCGCGCCGTCGCTCGACGCGGGCGCGCGCCAGTTCGCCATCTCATGCGCGCCGTGTCACGGCGCCGGTGGATTCGGAGGCGGACCGATGGCCGCGAATCTTGCCGCGCATCGGCCGCCGTCGCTGCGCTCCGGCCCTGTCACCGCACTCACGCCTGACCAACTGTTCGCGATCATCACCAATGGTTTCGGCGTCATGCCGCCGTACGGATGGCAGCAGCCCGAGCCGGTGCGGTGGTCGGTGGTTGCATACGTCCGCGCACTCGGCGCACAGCCGTCGACCGCGGATACTCGCGCTGACTCGGCAGAAGCGGCAACGCTGCGACGCACCGACTCGCTCCGCACCGCGGGCGCCAGCCTGTCGCAGATCGTGAAGCAGGCGGGCGTTCCATGATTCGCCAAACTGCCGCGGTGTTTCTCGCTGCGTACGCAGCGGTGTTGAGCGTGGTCCTCGGCACGCTGGCGATGAGTCTCATCGCGCACCTCACGACGGCGACGTGGTTTCGCTCGTTTCGTCCGCACGCACGACGAGTGTTGCGATCGCTGCCCGTGCTCGCCGCGCTCGGCGTAATCGTGCTCGTCGCGATGCCCGTGTTGTTTCCATGGTTCGGTGCCGGATCATCGGCGACCGATGTTGGACACTATCTGAACGCGCCTTTCTTCGTCGTGCGATTCATCATCTACTGGATCGCCTGGCTCGGCATCGCGCGCGCGTTGGCCGCGACCGATCGCCTCGCGGAGTCGGGCGACGTCGAGCGCGCGGCGGCCCGCTATCGCAACGTCGCGGCGGCTGGACTCATCGTGCTCGGCATCACGATGACGTTCGCGGCGTTCGACTGGATGATGTCACTCACACCGGCGTGGGTGTCGACGATCTACGGCGTGTACTGGTTCGCCGGCGGCATGGTCGGAGCCCTCGCGCTGCTTGGGCTTCTCGCATCGCGCGCCGAGACGCCGGCCGACGACCTCGATTCGCTGGGCAAGCTGCTGCTCACGTTCATCCTCTTCTGGGTGTACTGCGGGTTCGCGCAATACATCGTGATCTGGAGTGGCGGCCTGCCGCGCGAAGTCGACTGGTATGTCGTGCGCACACGCGGCGGTTGGGCCGGTGTCGCGACGTTGTTGTTGTTCGCCGGCTTCGCGTTCCCCTTTCTGCTGTTGTTGATGCGCGCGCTCCGCCGCAGTCCGGCGATCATCGCCGGACTCGGCGTGCTGTTGCTCGCGCTTCACTATCTCGACACCCTGTGGATCGTGTTGCCGGGCGTCGTTGCGTTCACGTGGTGGACGTTCGTGCTCTGCGCGCTGGCGCTCGGGATCGCGGGCGCTGGCACCTGGGTCAGTTTTTCAACACGACCATCGTAAGCCGATCGCCCGCCGACTCGCCGGCTGATACGCCGCCGTAGCCTTTCGCGGTCAGTCGATTAGCGGCAATCCCCTGACTCGTCAAATATGCCTTGACGGCATCGGCTCGCCGCTGCGTGAGCGATCGCGACGCCTCGGCACTGGAGCCCGCCGCGGCGTACGATTGTACTTCGATTCGCACTTTGGGGTTCGCGCGCAGATACCCGACGACTTCGTCGAGCGCGGAGCGCTGTGTGGCGCCGAGGGACGCCGACTTCGCGGCAAAGCCGATCGCGCGCGTCGTTGCCGAGCCGCGTCCCAGGCTGGCGAGGAAGCCTTGTTCGAGCTTGGTCGGAGGAAGGACGGATGCGAGGATCCGGTCGTTGATGTCACGGCCACGGTACATCTTGCCAGGCGGTTGCGGGCAAGCAATGACATGAACCCGAAGATGGTACGTCTTTGAGGCTGATCCGTCGCGCGGATACATCGTGATGTCGAGATTGGCATCGCCAGGCGTGCGGCCGTTGACATCGACCGCGCCTTCTTGTCCCGACTCCGTGCCCGTCGCCGGATAGTGGCCATGATTCGGCGGAGGTGGATCCGTATTCTTCGTCTTGGCGTCAGCGGGCAGGCCAACTTGTCCGGCTATCGGATAGAATCGATAGTCCTTGCTTCCTGCGCACACCGTGACGTGATATGTGTCGGCGGGATCCCCGGGAGCGTGGAGCGCCCAGTTATAATCGGTTGGATTGTTGTTCTGATCCCTTACCGGATTGCCGCGATTCTGCGCACCAGCCATCGGCGTGACCGCGAGCAGCAACGCGACTCCGAGCACTTCGGCACGAAGTGCCGTACGACCGTGATTCGCTCGACGCATGGGATCTCCCTTCGCGACTCTTGGTGACGTCCTACGGATTTCCGTCGACATGCGGCGCCGCAAGCGCGACGATCGGCGCGATGGACTCGGGCGGGCGCGCGAGAACTCATAAATACAGAAACGCGACAATCGCGCAAGAAGGAGTTTGCGGAAATCAGGCGTTTACGCCGCTATTCTCCCAACTGCTCCGCAATCCACTCCTCCACGCGACGCCACTCCTGTTCGGGCGTCAGACGAACATAGCGCCACGTGGGCCCGCAACCGGCACTCGCATGCGGCACCAGTTGAATACTGATATACCAATATTGTGATTCGCTTCGGCGTGCCGGAATTCGCGCGGCATAGAGCCGCGCTTCCCCCGGACCGACATCCCACGCCTGCGCGATGTGAAACCGCGTTTCAGCAGTGTCGCACGGCAGCGGCTCCGCGTGACGCACCGACATGACATGCCGAACGGAGTCGACGAGATGAGTCCATCGGGTGGAATCATCCAGTTCCACGTAGCGACTGTAACGCTGAACCGACCGTGTAATCCGATTCATCTGCAGCGTCGTGTATTCGTGCGGAACCCAGATGCGAGCTGGCATTGAATCCGTGGTGCACCAAAGGTCGTGCACATTGTGCGCGCACTTCGACCCTTCGATCGTCACGCGCCAATCGATACCGACGAGACGCCCGTCGCGTATGGGACGCCGGTACCACACCGCGACCGCGATGCCGATCACCACGGCGGCCGCGGCGACGAGGCCAATCCGATATCGACGCGCCAATCTCTTACCGTCCCACCGGCCAAGCCCAACCGATGAGGCTTCCGAGTATCACGCCCGCCACCGCGCCTTCACCAGCCGAAAACAGCATCACGTCGATTCTGTCGCGTGTCCCGTTACACGGGTCGCGCACACATCCTATTTGGTAGAGGGTTCCACCCGCCGCGCCGAGGATGCCGCCGATGAGGAATCCGGCCACGCTACCGTTGCGTGTATGCCGCGAGCGCGCCGACAGCACAGCGTCCGCGACATGCGTTGAATCCATCGGCGAGGTGCACACGCGATCGCGGCCCGCGGAGAGGAGCCCGATCACCGCGCCCACCGCAACGGACCCGATGACAATACGATGACTCGTCGTCTGATCGTGTCGATGAACGATGGTCGCCGGGATCGCGCCCGCGGCCGCGCCGAGACCGGCGCCGACCGCCGTACTCACGAAGCGATCCATCCCGCAGCCGCCGTTCAGCTGCGCGCCGAGCGACGGCGCGCCGATGAGAACCATGATCGAGATCGCCGAAAAAACTGCTGTGCTTGGCAAACGCCTGAGTTGCATCCAGCTTCTCCCGCCAGCCCACGCTGAAGTTACGCAGGGAACCGTTTCATCGTGACCGTGGCCGCGATCGTGCGGTCAATGAGAGCAACGGAGGTTGTCTCCATGCATCCCACGCGTATTGGATTGGCAGCCAGTGCCCTTGCCGGCGCCGCCGGCCTGGCTGCCCACGCGCCGTCTGCCACCCGCCACGCCGCCGCTCCACTCGTCGTTCACGAATGGGGAACGATCACCACCAAGCACGCCGGCGACGGCGCGCCCCTCGGCTGCCTCAATCAGATCTCCAGCTCCGAGGCGCTGCCCGAATTCGTACACCGGTTCGAACCGGCGGGTCTGAAAGCGCCGCTCGGCGACCCCGGATGGGTCGCGACGACGTCGAGCACCAAGCGTGTCCCCCTGATCAAGAGTGACATCGCGCCCTGCCGTCCGGACGTGACGATGCGACTCGAGACGCCGGTGATCTATTTCCATCCGTCTGCAAATAGCCCGGCCGTTCCTCCATTCGACGTGCGAGTCCACTTCCGGGGCGGCGTGCTCAATGAGTTCTACCCGAATGCAAACGCCTCGGTCTCGGTCGACGAGGACGTGATCGATGCGGGCTCCAACTCGCTCGCCGCGGTGTCGCACCGCAGCAGGCCGTGGAAGGGCGCGAGGCTCGACAATTCAGTGATCGGCGCGCTTGCCTGGAATGGAATCACGTTGAAGGGCGCCATCACCCCGCCGAAAACCGACGCGCACGTCTGGCTATCGCCGCGCGCCGCGCAGTCGGCCGGCGTGCTCACCACGTCGGGCGAAGCCGAGCAATACTTGTTCTATCGCGGAGTGGCGCATCTGGACGCCGTCGTTCGCACACAGCGCACCGCGAACGGATTCCGTCTCCTCGCCCCAGCTGATCTCGCGTGGATGCGCCAAACGTCCATGACGATTCCGGCCGCGTGGCTCCTGGACGTGAGACCGTCCGGCGTCGCGGCATTTCGCGCGATCGGCCGAGTCGACATCGCGAAGTCAGCGCAGGGTGCGACACTCGCCGACGTATCACGCCTCGACGATTCGGAGTACAGCACCCACGCGTTCGCCGATCTGCGCACGGCGATGCACCGCTCGCTCGTCGCTCGAGGCTTGTTCGACGACGAAGCGAGCGCCATGCTCGAGACGTGGAGCACGAGCTACTTCAGGGGAACGGGAACGAGAATTTTCTATCTCGTGCCGCGGGAGTGGACGGACTACTTCCTTCCGCTCGACTTCTCGATTCCGACCCAACTCACGCGGGTGATCGTCGGCAGGGTCGACCTGGAACCTTGAGCAGCGCCGCCGAGTCGAGAACGTGTCCCAGCCACGCTCTCGACTCCGCGAAACTCAACACGCCGGACCAAAGAAGAACCTCGCACCGAAGTTCGGCGCAGGCGTCGTGACCATGTTGTAGATCGGCCCCGGCAACAATCGAATCTGCCCCGGAGTGAGCAGCTCTTTCAGAAAGCCCGCTTCGCCGTAAATGAGCTGCCACATGTCGGTCTCGGTGTCCGTCACGCGCTTCGCGGCAACCTTCGCGCTGAAGTCCATCGGCATCGCAAAGAGATACTTCGCCAGTTCCCCATACACGCTGTCCGCCTTGGCACGCATGAACTTCTGGCGAGCCTGCATCTTCTCGACCTGATCGCGCGACAGCGCCAGCGAGTCCGAGAGTCGCAGCAGCAAGCGATAGATGTCCGAATAGCCGTTGGCGCCCTGTGCGTTGCCGCACACGTAGCGGTGTTGAATCGTGTCGGCGGTGGCGCGCGTTCCGGCGAGCGGAGCCTTCACTCGCACATTGAGAACGACGGCCTGCTCCTGCCGATTCGGCCCGTAGTCCCACCGCACGTCGAGCGTCATGCGGAAGGGCGAGCGAAGCGTGGTGAACGCCGGGTTCGTGTTACCGAATCGCGGATTCACCTGATACTGATAGCGCTGCGCGATCGGATCGAACCCACGCACCTGATACAACGTGCCATCGGGGAACGGCGTCATTCCCCACCCATGCAGGTGATCGCTGCCGTGCAGCAGCTGATCGAGCCCGCCGAGCGGATTGGCGAGGTTGAGCGTGACGTTCAGGCGATTGTCCGTCTTCGGAATGTTCGTCGCGAAGATGCTCGCGTTCATCGTCGCGCTCCACGGACCTACGCAGCTGTTACGCCCGGCGAGCGTGCCGATTTGCGAGCTGAGGCAATCGCGCGCTGATTGGGATCCGTTGGCCATCAGGTCGCGCAGACCCTGCGTCACCGCCGCGTCGGTGCCCGTTCCCGGATTGAAGATGAACGCGCGATCGTTGAACCACCCGTCGCCGTTCACGTCGCCGGCGACGATCGGCGTGTAGCGAAGCCCCGACGCAAATTTCATGGCCGTCGAGACATAGAAGAACTTGTATAGCGGCCGCGCCGCCTGCACGATGAATTGATGCCGCGGCTGCGTGGCAACGGCCGCCCATTCGATCGCGCGGGGATCGGTCGCGGTGCTCTGATCGAAACCGCGCGCCTGCGACCGCGCGTCCGACCACGTGTAGCCGAACGTGACGAGGCCGAACCGGAACGGAATGTTTGGAATGACGTAGGCCACGATCTGCCGCGTATCACCCTTCAAGTCAGATACCCGGTCGCTCACCTGGCTGAATGACGCCGAGCGTCGCGACTCGACCGCCGACGCCACGCCGGTCGTCGGAACGATGCTCGCCGCCGAGACGAACACCGGACGATTCCCTTCGTTGCTCAGCGCGAACTTCTGCGCCCCGGCGAAGTTGAGATCGACCGTCCCCGGTTGAGCGAGATTCAGCGAATACGTCCCGTCGATCGCGAGATAGTTGCCGAGGATGGTGTTCGTCCACCCGAGCGTGGCGCGCCACGAGCGCATGGGTGAGTACGACGGATCGACGAGCACCGCACTGCGCGCCGTGTCGGCAAAGATCGGCGAGCCGCCGGCACAGGTCGAGGGGACCGCCGACGGATCGTTCAGGAACGATTGCCAATCGGGAATCGGCGCCGCCGGACCGGTACACGTGAGACGCTCGGTGCTGCCCGGCAAACCAGTGGTGCCAATGGCGTCGGACAGCAGATTGCTCCGTAAGAAATTTCTAAATTCGCCGATACCACCGCGGATGGCGGGGCCGCCGCGCCCGATCAGCGACCATGGCGAGACATTGATACTGTTGAACGGCGAGTGGGTCTTGTAGTACCAGTTGAAGCCGACGCGCGGACTCAGCGCCACGGAGTTGGGCGATTGGTCATTGCGAATGCCAAACGCGTTCTGGATGGCGGGATTGAACGTCGGGAGACCGGTGAACGCATTGGCATCGATACGCACACCGCCCGTCAGCACGAACGGCTGCGTGACATAGTTGGTCCCGATGGCCGCCGCACCCATCCACTCGCCGCCCGCGCGGTCCGGCGTGTTGAGCGTTCTCGTAAATCCGCTCGGGCGATTCGCCGCGAGGTCCGCGAGCGACGCATAGCTGAACGACCCGAGCCGGTTGCTGCTCAACGATTGATCGAAATGCTCATACCGGGACTGGAAATACAGCGTCGTCGGCAACGACTGATGGTCCCGCAAGAGGAACGTCGTCTGATTGTTCGCTTCCAGGGCGACCACGCGATTGTCCCGCGCGAACGCGCTGTTCCCGCCAAAACTGAGCGAGCCGATCGTCGGCCCGCCGGTCGCCAGCGACGACGCGATGAGCACGTTCCCGCTCGGCAGCTCGAGATACGGTGTTCCCTTCTGCTCGTTGAACGACACGCCGGCCATCGTCTCGCTCACGTAGTCGCCGAACTTGCCGAAATAGCGCGAATACAATCCCTGCACCTGCGCGCCGCCGTTCTGGACCTTGCCCGTCGTGGCAGGCAGCGCCGTCGGCGCGAGATTCGGCGCGCGCGTCTCCTGATAATTCCCGAGCATCACGACGTTCCACTGCGGAAGCGGCGTCTGTCCCGGCGGCGGATTCGGCCGCGCGAAGTCTATCCGTTCCGCGAAATTGCCGTTGAACGTCGTCCGCTGATCGGGAATGCCGCCCCGCGTGAGCGGCACTCGCTCGGAGCCAAGAATCTGCGTGAGGCGCGCGGCCGAGTCGGGCGAGATGCCGGCGTGAAGCAGTGCGTCGGGATCGAGGTCGAGCAACGACGACACGGGCGCACGAATCAGCGACGCCGAGTAGCCCGCGTTGTAGAAGTATCGATCGAGCGAGAGCGGGCCGCTCCGGCTGCCGCCCAGCTGCAGATTGCTGTACTTCTGCCCAAAGCGCTCGGCGATCGGATCGCCAACCTGAAGCGACGGCGCGTCGAGTGTCACACGCGCGCGACTCTGAAGGATGTTGCTGCCGCGGTTGATCGTTGTCTGCGCGAGCGCACCGCTGAAGCCGCCCCGGGTCGGGTCCCAAGGCGATGCAACGAATCGGGTATTGGTGCTGAGATCCCGCGGCAGTGCGTCGCCGGAGAAGGACATGCCGTTGACCGTCTTCATGTTGGCGTCGGCCCCAAGCCCGAATGCCGAGAACCCTCCGCCCGAAAGCCCGGTGTAGCCCGGCGTCATGGCGGCCATCGCATCGAAGTTCCCCTGAAGGTCTGGGGGGAGCGCGTTGGTGACGCCGTCGAAGCTCTTGTTCGATGGATCGGCGCCGAAGCCGACGTCATTGCCCGCCGTTCGCTGCGGCCGCGGCCGCGCTGCCTGCACGCGCACGCCGGCGACTTGCTGTACGTTCGGCGCGAGATGCGCATTCACGACGGTCAGCGAATCAGCGCGCGGAATGGTCACCCGCTGCCGAAACGCGCGGAAGCCGAGCGCCGAAACGTTGAGGATGTATTCGCCGGTGGGATTGGCGATCGCGATGCGAAACGCACCCGCCGAATCGGTCTTGCCGAGAATGGTCTCGGCCGACGGCGCGACGGTGACGATGACGTCGGCGGCGGGAATCGGCTTTCCGCCGCTGTCGCTCGTGACGCGACCCTGGATCACTTGTTGCCGCGCCTGAGCGTGGGCCAGGACCGGGAGTGCAAATAAAATGCAAAGAGCGAAAGCAGCGCGTTTGATCGGCACGCGGTAGCTCCGACGAGAGGGGGGGAGTTCTGACCAGTATAACTCCGCTGACGCGCCGTGAGACACGTCTTGGCGGCAGAAGGTTGCCCGGATTGGTGCGGGTCTTGACACGCAGATGGAGATAAAATATTATCTCCAAGAGATAAAAAATTATCACATGAACAGCCTGGCATTCGCAATCCGCGGCCTCCGCCGCGCCCCCCAGCTCACCGCGGTCGCCGTCATCACCCTGGCGCTCGCGATCGGCAGCACGACCGCGGTGTTCAGCGTCGTCGATGCCGTCGTGCTCCACGGCCTGCCGTACGGCAACGCGGGCCAATTGCGCAGCATCTACGAGCGCAGCGACGACGGCCAGCTTCGCATCCCTTCGTTCCCGACGTTCACCGACTGGCAGACCGCCGCCGCGAGTGTCCGCGACGCCATCGACGGCTTCGCCTTCGTGCGCGGCGACGGAATCTTCATCGGCGACAATCCCGAACGCGTCATCGCGGCCTACGTCACGCCCGGCTTCTTCAAGTTGATGGAGACGCGTCCGCTGCTCGGCAGGGTGTTCGCGACGGACGAAGAGCGACTCGGAGCATCGCGCGTCGCCGTGGTGTCGTACGACTTCTTCGTGCATCGCTTTGGCGGAGATCCGTCGATCATCGGCAAGGCCGTCGCGTTCGATAGCGTCCCGACGACAATCATCGGCGTGATGCCGCGCGGCTTCGCGTTCCCGAACTTCGGCGCCGGCGGATGGCTGCCACCCGCCGCGTGGCAACCCATCGCCGTGTTTCAGGCGACGCACACCGCGCTCACCAAGCGCGAGCTCCACGTCGACAGCCGATCCATCGTCCGCTTGCGCGCGGGCGCCGACTCCGTGCGCGCGACGACCGCCATGCGCACGATCGCGCAGCGGCTCGCCATGGAGTATCCCGCGCAGCAGGCGCACTGGACGTCGGTCGCGATTCGTCCGCTCTCGCAGGAATTGTTCGGCCAACTCTGGTCGACACTCGCCCTCGTTTCGGGCGCGATCGGACTCGTGCTGCTGCTCGCATGCGCGAACGTGACGAACCTCATGCTGATTCGCGCCAGCGTCCGCGGCCAGGACTTCGCGCTGCGCGCCGCACTCGGCGCGGGTCGCTGGCGCCTCGCGCGACAGCCGCTCGTCGAAGCCGGCGTCATCGCGGTCGCGAGCGGAGTGCTCGGCATCGCGCTCGCGTCGGCGCTGGTCTCCTTCGCTCGGCCGTTCGCGGCGCAGCGCCTGCCGTTCGCCGACCATATTGCGCTCGATCCAGCGGCCGTGGCGTTCGCCGTTGGTGTCACCGCGTTGACGATGCTGCTCGTCGGCGCGCTGCCCGCGTTGCATGCAAGCCGCCAGAATCTCGTCGATCGGCTCCGCGGCGGAGGAGCGTCGCGCGGCGGGAGCGCGGACTTTCGCGTGCGCAATACACTTGTCTCACTCCAATTCGCGCTCGCGATCACGCTCCTGATCGGCGCGGGGCTGCTGGTGCAAAGCGTTCGCCGCCTCACCGCCGTTCCACTCGGCTACGATCCCGACGGCGTGATTCGGTTCGCGATCTCGCCCCCGGCGAAGCGATACGCATCGCCCGACGATGCCGCGGCGCTCTATAAGAGAATCATCGAAGCCGTGCGCGCGGTGCCGTCGGTCCGGACCGTCGGCGCGGCGGGTGGCGCGCTGCTCACGACGAAGATCGGTCTGGAAGGGCATCCCGCGTCCGAGAATCCGCCGACGGCGCTCTACCATCCGATTTCCGCGGAATACCTCGGTGCGTTACACATCCCAATCAAGCGCGGCCGCGGTTTTACGGAAGACGACATGCGATCGCCTGTCGGCCTCTTGGTGACGGACACGCTCGCTCGAAAGCTGTGGCCGAATGGCGATGCCGTCGGACAGCGCATCACGATTTACCGACAATCACAGGCGCGCGCGGACATCGGCCAACCGATCACGCTGCCGATCGTCGGCGTCGTCGCGGATTATCACGAGTTTGGCGCGGCCACGGATCCTCAAGCCGAAGTGTTCTTGCCCTACACGCTCGAGGTGTGGCCGTGGATGACCTTCGTCGCCAGGGGGTCGCAAACACCAGCGGTGCTCGCGAGCGTGAAGAGCGCCATCAAATCGGTCGAGCCCGCGATCACCTTCTTCGGCGAGCCGAGCTTCGACGATGCGGGCCGCGCGCCGAAGTTCTCGGATCCGCGCATGTTCGTGACGAGTCTGTTGACGGGTTTCGCCGGCGTCGCGCTGATCCTCGCCGCGATCGGTTTGTACGGCGTCGTCGCCTATGCCGTCGCGCAGCGTACGCGCGAGATCGGCATTCGGCTCGCGATCGGCGCGACGCCGGTGCACATCACACGGTTGCTCGTGCGCCAGGCGTCGTCCTTCGTGCTGTTCGGCATGATCGGCGGACTGGCGGCGGCGTTCATCGTGACGCGGCTGCTCGCCTCGTTGCTGTTCCAGACCGCGCCGACGGACGTCGCGACCTTCATCGTCGTGCCGTGCGTGTTGACGCTGGTCGCGGGTGTAGCGAGTGCGGTTCCCGCGCTGCGCGCCGCCAAGACCGATCCCTCGATCGTGATACGCGCCGAGTAAACCTGTCAATCAGCTCGCGGCGTCGGCGCGTCCATGCGCCGAGCCGCGGAGTATCACCGTCGGCGACGAGCGGATGGCGTCCCAGAGCGCTTCGTCGGATTCGCGAGGTTCGTCGATCAGCTCGCGCGCCGAGATCTCGAAGGCGACCGTGGCGCCGCCAAAGATGTCGGGTGAGATCGCGACGCCGTCGGGCGTGCGCGACACCTGCCAGTCTCCGTACTGGGCGAGATCCGTTGCGTCGGTGCAGAAGTTCAGCGAGATGATGTCAGCGAGACGCACGAACGTGTAGTCCTCGAGGAGCTGCTCGAGCGGCGCTTCGCATTGCCGCAGCAGCGCGTCGCGCCGTTGCTCCATGTCTCTGAAGAAGTCCTTCCACTCCGGATTGCCGCGCTGGCGATAGTACACGGTGGCCGCGTGCTGCGCGACGAGCGCCGCGGCGTACGCGTTGTCGGTGCCGAGCAGCGCGACGCAGCGTGGCCAGACGCCCTGCCTGACGGAGGTGGGCGCGGTGATGAAATCGAGGACGGCGCCGGTGGTTGGATTGATTCGCGGCGATGCGTCTTCGACCGCCCATCCCGTGTCGTGCTCGGCGATCGCCTCGAGGATCGTCGCGCGGCGCGGATGGCCGGCGAGCGCGGCACAGTGCTCCATGATCGTCGCGGCGAGGCGCGCGTGATCGGGCTGCGTGATGAGCTGCAGACGGCCGTTCGAGTGGCGAACGATCATCCGGGAAGATTCACCCTTGACCAACCCGCCGACACTAGTTTACTCTATGCCTCGAGCAATCCACGGTGGATCGATGCCCGAGGCGGAGTCGCGCGACCTGTTTCCCGGCGCGCTCGAGATGATGGTGCTGCGGCTGTTGAAGGTCGAGCCGATGCACGGCTACGCGCTGGTACAGCGCATTCAACAGGCGTCGGGCAACCTGCTCCAGGTCGAGGAGGGATCGCTCTACCCTGCCCTTCAGCGTTTACTCAAGGACGGGTTGGTGAAGGCCGAGTGGGGGGTGTCGGCGACGAATCGTCGCGTGCGGATCTATCGATTGACGCCGGCGGGGGCGAAGCATCTCGTGCGGGCGGTCTCGAGCTTCGAGCGCATGTTCCAGGGCATCAACCTGGTGCTCGCGCTGGGAGAGGGGTGAGCGACGCATGAGCATTCTCGATCGCGTGTTCCGCCGGCGACGCATCTACGACGATCTGCACGAGGAGATTCGTGCGCACCTCGACGAAAAGACCGAGGCGCTCATCGCGGCGGGCTACACGCGCGCGGAGGCGGAGCGCGAGGCGCGGCGCGCGTTCGGGAACGTCACGGCGTTGCAAGAGCGCGGACGTGAAACGTGGCAGTGGCCGACCATTGAGTCATTGTTGATGGACGTGCGCTTCGCGATGCGGCAGCTCGGGCGCGCACCGGCGGTCGCCGCGATCGTCGTCGTGACGCTCGCGCTGGGCGTCGCCGCGACGTCGACGGTGTTCAGCTGGACGCGCGCCGTGCTGCTCGATCCCCTGCCGGGCGCCGCTGACGCATCGCACGTCATGATGCTCGAGTCGACGACGTCGTCGGGCAGCTGGACTCCCGTCTCGTGGCTCGACTACCGCGACTTTCGAAAATACTTGAAGTCATTCGACGGCCTCGCCGCGGCGTATCCAATGTCGCTGACGCTCGGCGACGTGGAGCGACCCGAGCGTGCACCCGGCGAGCTGGTCTCCACGAATTTCTTCGACGTGCTCCGCGTGCGTCCCGCGCTCGGACATTTCTTTTCGTCGGCCAACGGTGACGTCGAGGGCGCGCAACCGCTCGTCATCATCGGCTACGGCTTGTGGCAGCGTCGCTGGCACGGCGACAGCGCCGTCATTGGAAAGGTCGTCGAGATCAATCGGTTTCCGTTCACGATCGCGGGCGTCGCGCCGAAAGCCTTTCGCGGCTCGATGCCCGGTGAAGAGGTCGAGCTCTGGGTTCCGGCGGCGATGGTCGGCCAGATCATGCCGACGATCGGCTCGATGCTGCACGATCGCGATTGGCGGACGTTTCGCGTGCTCGCTCGCGTAGCTCCGCGCTATTCGGCGGCGGCCGCCGGCGACGAAGTGCGGCGCTTCGGCACGTTCATGAGCACCAGGAACGGCGGGCGCAGCGCCGGCATGAGCGCGAACCTTATGCCGCTCTGGCAATCGCACTGGGGCATTCAGGATGCGTTGCGCGCGCCGCTGCTGGTGCTGCTCGGAGCATGCGGGCTCGTGCTGCTCATCGTCTGCGCGAACATGGCGACGCTGCTCGTCGCGCGCGCAACCGGCCGGCGGCGCGAGCTGGCGTTGCGCACCGCACTCGGCGCGCCGAGGCGGCGTCTCGTGCGTCAGCTGCTGACGGAAGCATCGCTGCTGGCATTCACCGGCTCGGGGCTCGGGTTGTTCGGCAGCCTGTGGCTCGCGCGCTCGATGCATTGGCTCGTGCCGTCGTTCGCCGCGCCGACGCTGCTCGATCCGCGCGTCGACGGCGGGGTGGTGTTATTCACCACCGTGCTCGCGAGCGTCGTCACGTTCGTCGCCGGGATCGCGCCGGCGCTGCACGGGTCGCGCGAACGGTTCCGCGACACGTTGCGCGACGGGGATCGCATGTCGCCGGGCGTGTATGCGACGCGGCTGAGAAGCCTGCTCGTCGTCGCCGAAATGGCGTTGGCGATCGTGGCGCTGGTCGGTGCGGGGTTGTTCTACAACAGTGCGCGCCGCACGCGAGCGGTGTCGCCCGGATTCACCACGACTGGCGTCGGCATGGCGTCGGTGAGCCTGACGCTCGCCGGATATGATTCCGCCGCGGCGGACGACTTCCTTCGGCGCGTCTCGGATCGTATCGCGCGCGAGCCGGGCATCACCAGCGTCAGCTACACCGACTACGTACCGCTCAGCCTGAGCTCCGGCTCATGGGAGGATTTGCGGATCGAGGGTTATGCGCCGCAGACCACCGAGAACATGAAAGTCAACCGCGCCGCGATCGGCCCGGGCTATTTCAAAACGCTAAACATCGCACTGCTCAGCGGCCGCGATTTCACGTTCGACGATGACTCGGCGCACACGCCGGTGATGATCGTCAACGAAGCGTTCGTGCGGCATTTCTTCGCCGGACGGGCGGCCGTTGGCGCGCGGGTGCACGGCTGGGGCAAATGGTTCACGATCGTCGGCGTGGCAAAGGACGTGATGCAGTATCGTTTGACGGAGCCCGCGAAGCCGTACTTCTACGTCGCGATTCGGCAGGTCTATCGCCCGGAATATGGGTACACGTTCCTCGCGCGCGGTGCGGCGCCGGTCGATCAGACGGTGCGAGCGATCGCGCGGGCGGTCGCGTCCGTCGACGCGACTGTGCCGGTGTACAATGCGATGCCCCTGTTCGATTATATCGGCGCACCGATGCGGGGCGCCAAGGTGGCCGTTCGCATGCTCGCGTTGATGGCGATGGTGTCGTTGTTGCTGGCGGCGATGGGATTGTACGGCGTGATCTCGTACGCTGTCGCGCAGCGCGCGAAGGAAATCGGCCTGCGTGTGGCGCTCGGCGCGCGGCCGGTGGATGTGTTGCGTGTAGTCAGCGTGCAGGCGGGCGCGCTGTTGGCGATGGGACTGATCATCGGTCTCGCGACAGCCGCGGCGGTTGGGCGGGTGATCGCGGCGCTGTTGTACTCCGTCGGTTCGGCGGATGTGGTGATCTTCGCGGGCTCGGCGGCGGCGATGACGTTGATCGCGATCGCGGCGGTTGGTGTGCCGGCGCGGCGCGCGATGAATGTCGATCCGGCGGTGGTGTTGCGGGCGGATTAGAGGGGCGCTGAGTTTGAAGGGCGCTGAGTTTGAGGGGCGCTGTTGTCATCCCGAGCGCAGGCGCGCAGCGCCGGAGTCGAGGGACCCCCTTCTCAGCGGAGCGCTGCGTACGACTCCTCCGTCGGGACGGGGGTCCCTCGACTTCCCTTTCCCTTCGCTACGCTCAGGGTCAGGGTCGCTCGGGATGACACACGCGCCGCCGTCAGCTCGATCACGATCGTGTTGTCGGGATCGTGCACGTCGTAGAACACGGCGCCGTCTTTCTGATAGAAAGTGCCTGCCGTAAGCACTCCGGGAATTTGCGAACCGGGCAGCCTGACACCATGCCACCAGCCCCGCGCCGGTTCCGGGTCGGCGCGGACGGAGCGCACATGCTCGAGGGGAATATCGAGGCGGCTCTTGAGCGCCCACACCTTGTCCCATCCCTCGACTTCGAACACCACGCGATCGCCTTCGACGGACACGCGAACCATTGCATCCTCCCTATGGGCGTGTGATGCGCTCAGCGCCGCTCGCGAGCCCGGATCTCAATGGTCCGCTGCGACAGAATGTCCCGCGACGAACGACCGACCAGAACATTGTAATTCCCGCTGCTGGTAACCCACGTCTGCCGATCGGAGAGCCAATGCGCCAGCGGATGATTGGCCGCCCGCGGGTCGATGACGATACGTACGCGCCGCGACTCGCCGGGATTCAGCCACACCTTCTCGAAGCCGACCAATCGTTTCGGTGGTTCGCCAAGCGCGGTGGGCAGCGCGACGTAGACCTGCGGCACCTCGGCGCCCCGCCGATCGCCGGTGTTCGTCACGGTGAGCCAAACGTCGATCGGCTGGATTCCGTCCGCCGCGGACGGTGTAATTTCCACTTGTGATATATCAAAAGTAGTATATGACAATCCATATCCGAACGGGAAGAGCGGCTGCATGTTCCGCGCGTCGAACCAGCGGTAGCCGATGTCGAGGCCTTCGGAGTACGCCACCTTCGTCGGCACATCACTCGGCGTCGCGGCCGACACCGGCCGGCCGCTCGCATCGAGGCCAGGCCACCGGTCCGGCGAAATCGCGGGCAGATCAGCCTCTCGCCGCGGGAACGTGACCGGCAACCGGCCCGACGGCGTCGCCTCGCCGAACAACAGATCCGCGACGATGTTGCCGTCTTCTTCGCCCGGAAACCACGCCTCGAGCACGGCCGGCACGCGATCGATCCAGGGCATGACCGTCGACGCATTGTCCTTCAGCACGACGATCGTGCGCGGATTCGCCGCCGCCACCGCGGCAATGAGCGAGTCCTGTCCGTTCGAGAGCATGATGCTCGGGCGATCGCGCCCTTCGTCGGCGATCGTGCCGGCCAGCACCACGGCGATCTCCGCGCCGCGCGCCGCCGCCACGGCCGAGGTGAGATTCGCGTTGTCGTTCGCGACGATGGTGAGCGTCGTCGCCGCGCGCGAGCCAAGCCGCGCGAGTGTATGCCGCATGCCGTCGAGCGGCGCAACCGAGTACAGCGGAATCACGTCGGAGCTGCCGCCGCAACACCCCGCCACCGCCTTCGAGGCGTATTCGGCTTGACCGATCAGCGCAATCGAGCGCACGCGCTGTGGATCGAGCGGCAAAAAGCGTCCAACGTTCTTGAGCAAGACGGCGGACTGCTCGCCGATCGACCGCGCGATAGCGCCGTCGCGCACGGTGTCGATGACTGACTGCACGATCGGCCGGTCGAAGATGCCGAGCGCGAACATTACCGCATAGCGGCGAAGGAGCGCGGTGTCGATGTCCGTTTCCGAGATCTCGCCGCGGTCGAGCGCGGAACGCAAACTGTCCGGCGCCCACCACGGGCCGAAGCGCGAACCGCTCGGCGTGCTGACGTGAATGCCGGGCATCTCGTGGTCGACGCCGGCGCGCATCGCCGCCGCCGTCGCGTGGAGCGCGGTGAAATCAGTCTGCACGTAGCCGGTAAAGCCCCACTGCGTGCGCAGCACGTTCGTGAGATTGTACTCGTCCTGACACGCGTACGACCCGTCGACCATGTTGTACGAGCACATCACCGAGGCCACGCGGCCGTCTTTCACCGCCATCTCGAACGGCAGAAAGTAGAGCTCGTGCAACACGCGATCGTCCACCGTCTCGTTGACCGTGAAGCGATTCGTCTCCTGCTCGTTCGCCACGAAGTGCTTGGCCACGGCGATCACGCCGTGGCGCTGAATGGCCTGAATCTCGGCGGATGCCATCGTGCCGGTGAGATACGGATCCTCGCCGAAGTACTCGAAGTTGCGGCCGGCCTGCGGGACGCGCGCCAGGTTGAGGCCCGGTCCCTCGACGACGTCGAGCGCCAAGTCGCGGGCTTCAGTACCGATCACGTCGCCGAATTGCCGCGCGACACCGCGGTCGAACGACGCGGCGACGGCCATCGCCGACGGCAGCTGTGTCGCGCGCGCGGACTCCCGGCTCCCTTGTGCGCCGCGCGGAAGGTTCGGCGTGTCCAGCGGAACGCAATCGTTCTGCCCAACGCCGACGGGACCATTGGTGATTCTGAATGTTGGAATGAGCAGCCGTGGAATCCCATTCACGTGCCGAGCGCCGTAGCACTGCGGCAACTCCGGCACGACACCCGGGGAGCCGACGAGCTGCTCGAACTTCTCGGGCAGCGTCATGGCGCGAACGAGGCGCACGGCGCGACGCTCGGGCGCCAGTGCAGGATTCATCCACGGCGCGACCTGGCTTTGCGCGATCGGCGGCAGAGCGAGCAGCACGCTCGCGAGCGACACACGCAGCGGCATTGGAGCCGACCCCCGAATCGACATACCTTAATGTATGCCCGAGGCTTCGCTCCCTCGCCACGCGACGAACGGCCCCACGCGTGATCTCGTCGCGTTTCACTGGCGCGCGGGCGCGAGAGTGGCGTTGCGCGCCAATGCGATCGTCGGGGCGACAGTGGTGTTTTTCTACGGCCTCGAAGATGAAGCGCCGACGCGCATCCACGCCGCCATTCTCGAGCTCGTCGCGAGACGCGGCACGTGGAACACACGAGTGACGCTCGCGGCGATTTGTGTCGCGCTCGCCGGCGTCGCGATGCCGCGCATCACACTCGGCGCCACCGGTTGGATGCGAAGCCTCGCGGTCTCGCGGACGACGAGCCGGCGTGCCGCCATCGCCGCTCTCTGCGGCACGCAGGCATTCGCGATTGTCGTCGCGATCCTCGCGCTGCTCGGGGCGCTGTTCGTGTATCACGCCAGGTTGGACGCGGCGAAGGTCGCGAGCCTTCCGTTGATCATCATCTCGGCGGCCGCCGTGGTTCTTCCCGTCGAGAGACGTGCGGGACCCGCGCTGGCGCTGATTGCGCTCGCGCTCGCGGCGATTGGCGCGTGGATACCGAACATCATTGCCGTCGCCGTGCTGGTGAGCTCGGATCGCTTGTCCGGCGGTATCGTGCGACTGCGGCGCAAGCCGGTCCATACCGCACCGCGGTGGAGCATGGCCGCATCACCCATCGCGCAGTGGATTCGGCTGACGACGCGAACGCTTCCCGTCGCCACGCTCATCGCGATCACGTTCGCGCCGGCGATCTTCGTCGCGTTCGGCTATCTGATCGTGTTGCACAATCCTGATCTCGATCGCGAGGCGCAGATGCGCACGGTGCGCATCTGTGGATCGTTGGCGATCGCGGTACTCTCGACCGCGCTGGCGAGTAGCATCGTGCGCACGCGGCCCGCGTGGCCTTGGGTGCGCTCGCTGCCCTGGTCTTCCCGCCAACGCGTCGCAGGCGACGTGACCCTGCTCGGCGTCACCATGGCGCTTGCCGTCGTCGCGCTGGTGCCGCTCGACTGGCGATCGGCGATCGTCGTCGCGCTCTTGTTGCCGCCGATGGCCGCGGCCTCCGCGGCGTCGATTCGCGTCGGCGCGAAGCGGCAGGCGAGCGCGGGAGGAGACATCATGATCGCTGCCGTCGTGTTCGGCACCGCGATCGCGCTCTGGCCCTGGACCGGCGGCCTCTGCCTTGCGACAACGCCGCTGCTCTTCGCGCTCGCCGCGCGACGCGAGCGACGGCTGGTCAGCACGCGATGGGAGGAGTTGCATCACGACGCGACCGGCGATCCGGCCTGGATGTCCGCGACATGATTGCGCTCCGCGACGTCACCTTCGGTTACGACCCCGCGGTCTCGACGCTCGACGTTCCAGCGCTCGACATCGAGCCCGGTTTGACACTGGTCGTCGGCGCGAATGGCTCGGGCAAGAGCACGCTGCTGCGTTTGATCGCGGGCGTCGAAATGCCGCGCACCGGCACGATCACGATCGGATCGTGCGACGTGTGGCGTGACGAAGTCGGTGCGCGCCAACAATTGGCGTACGTGCCGGAAAGTCCGGAGCTCACACCGTACGCGACGGTGCTCGACATGCTGCAGCTCGTCGCGAGTCTGCGACGCGCGCCGCTTGCGTCGGTGGTCACGGCGCTCGACCGCGTCGGACTGTTCGAGCTCGCCGGACGCACCATTCGAGAACTCTCAATGGGCCAGCGGCGGCGCGCGATGCTGGCAACCGCGCTCGTCGGCGAGCCGCGCGTCATCATTCTCGATGAGCCGCTCGAGACGCTCGACGCGCAGATGCGACAGTTCGTCCGCGAATGGGTCGTGGCGCTTCGGACCACGGGCGTCACCGTGCTCCTCGCCACGCACGACCTTTCGGCCTTCACGGGCCTGGCGGACGGAATCGTCGTCGTTCGAGCGGGACACATCGAACGCCACGAGCGCGATGCCGCCGGAATTCTCGCGGCCCTCACCGGATACGTCGGCGGGGCGTCGTAGCCCGGCAGTGTGACAGGCGTATTCAACGGGAGCGGTCATGGAAAAGCTTGGAATTCTCGCGGTACTCGAGGCGAAGGCGGGCAAAGAGCAGGAAGTCGAACAGTTTCTCACCTCGGCGCTGCCGATGGCGCAACGCGAAGCAGGCACGGTGAGCTGGTACGCGCTCAAGCTCGGGCCCAATCGCTTCGGCATCTTCGACACGTTCGCGGATCAGCAGGGCCGCGACGCGCACCTTTCGGGCGACATTGCCAAAGCGCTCTTCGCCCGGGCTGATGAACTGTTTGCAAAGCCGCCGGCGATCGATCAGCCGGAGATTCTCGCGGTGAAGTGAGATCCACCTCATTTGTCATCCCGAGCGGAGGCGCGCAGCGCAGCGACCGAAGGATGACAACGCCACCCTCACTGCCGTCGCGGTGAGTGCTCAGTTCGCGCGCATCGTGATCGCCGGATCGATGGCCGAGGCGCGCTGCACCGGGATCGCACTCGCGAGCGCCGCGACGGCGGCGAGCGCGACGATCGCGCCCGCGAACACGACGGGATCCAACGCGTGCACGCCATACAGAAGTTGCCGAAGTAACGGCGCGAGTAGAACCGAGAGCACGATCCCAAACGCCGCACCAACCGCGGCGAGCCTTGTCGTATGCGCGAGCACGAGCCGGCGAATCGCCGACGGTTGGGCGCCAAGGGCGAGACGAATGCCCAGCTCGCGGCGGCGGCGCGCGACCGCGTAGCTGATGACGCCATAGATACCGATCGCGGCGAGTGTCGCGCCAACGGCCGCGAAGGCAGCAAGCAGCATGAAGTAGAGGCGTGCGTCGCCCGTGGCGCGATCGATCACCGCGGTCATGGTCTGCACGTCGGAGATCGGCGCATTTCGCTCGACCGAGCGCACGGCACCGCGAATCGACGCCGCGGCTCCGGCGGCGTTGCACCCGGTATGCGCGCACCGCAATCGCACCACGAGCGTCATGTAGCGGCTCGCTCCCGTGCCGGCGACGTACGAATTCTGCTGCGAGAACGGAAGGTAGAGCTCTTCTTCCGGCGTCGCGGTCCATTCCTGTCGGACGACGTTGGCGACGACACCGACCACGGTGATCGCGGTCGAGTCATCGATGAAAAATCTCTTCCCCAGCGCATCCTGGCCGGGCCAGTGCTTGCGTGCCATGAACTCATTGATCACGGCTACCTGCGGCGTGCCGGCGCGATCGCCGTCGTTCACGTCGCGACCGCGCAGCAGACGAATGTGCATCGTCGCGAAGTAGCCGGGCATCACCACTCGATAGGTGGCCCGCGGCCAGTCGCCCGGGCGAGGCACCGGACCAATCTCCGTGCGGAAATGCGTGCCCCATGCATCGCCGGCGATGGGGAGATGATTGATGAAGCTCGCCTGCTCTACTCCCGGCACGGCGCGCAAACGCGAAAGCACATTCGCATAGAAGCCCGCGTGTCGCGACGAATCCGCGGCCGCGGTGCCGGTCGTCGCAACCCGCATCGACACCACGCCGCGCGCGTCGAATCCGGGATCGATCGATCGCAGTGCGACGAAGCTTCGAATCATCAGTCCCGCTCCGATCAACAGCACCAGCGCGAGCGCGAATTCAGAGACGACGAGCGTATCGCGCAGCCGCTGTTGCGACGAACCAACGCTCGAGCCGCCCGCGGCATCCCGAATCGTCTCGGCAGGCCGGACCTGAATCGACTTCACCGCCGGCAGAAGGCCGCAGAGGATCGTCGTGATGCTCACGAGCGCGAGCGCGACAAGCAGTACGCGCCAATCGAGACCGACCTTCGCGACACGCGGCACGAACGCGGGCTCGACCGCCGAGAGATAGCGTACGCCGAGCCAGGCGAGACCGATGCCCGCAATACCGCCGGCGACGGCGAGCGCACTGCTCTCGACGAGCAACTGGCGCATGAGGCGGCCGGGTGTCGCGCCCATCGCGAGTCGCACCGCCATCTCACGGCCGCGCGCACTGCCCCGCGCGAGCAGCATGTGGGCAACGTTCGCGCACGCAATCAAGAGAATGAACACCACGGCGCCGAGCAGAAGGAGCAGCGGGTCGCGCACGGTGCCGATCACTTTGTCCCGCAGCGCAACGACGCGAACGTCGCGATTGGTGCCGGGATACTCGCGTTCCAGGCGGCGCGTGATCGCATCGAGATCGGTTTGCGCGCGCGAGAGGCTCACGCCCGTCGCAAGGCGCGCGAAGATGCGAAGACTCTGCCCGTCGCGACTCGTCGCCCGCGCGCCGAATTCGAGCGGCGCCCACAGTTCGGCGCCCGTCGCCCAGAATGGCGCGAAACGAAACGACGGCGGCATCACACCGACGATCGAGTATGTCGCGGCGTTGAGGGACATCGTGCGGCCGACGATGTGGGGATCGCGCGCGAACTGCGTCTGCCACAGGCGATGGCTGATGAGCACGGGCGTATGCTCGGCTCGGAGATCGGCGTCGGTGAACAGCCGGCCCATCATCGGCTGCACGCGGAGGAGGTGCATCAATGAAGGCGTGACGTGGAGGCCGAGGATTTGTTGCGGGTCGTCGCCACCGGTGAGATCGGGCGACCAGAATTCGGCGGCGCCCATTTCACTGAACGCGCGCGACTCCGCTTTCCAGTCGAGATAGTTGGCCGGCGCGACGGGCGAGCGCCCTTCGTGCAGCACGACCGTGAGCCTGCCGGCGTCGGCGTACGGAAGCGGGCGAAGCAGCACGCCGTTCACGACGCTGAGAATGGCGGTCGTGGCGCCGAGTCCCAGGGCGAGCGCGATGACCGCGATGGCCGTGAATCCCGGCGAGTTGCGCATGCCGCGGGCGGCGAGCGAGACGTCTCGGCGGAGATCGTCGGAGAAGGCGGCGAGTCGGGCGGCTGGGTTCATGACCGTTCGACAATGTTCGCCCTGAAAGGGTTGGGTGCCACGGCCGGCCGGCCCGAACCGTTCCCCTGGCGCGTCTAAGGAACCGACACCATCTTCCCTAGACCCGCATAGTAAACCATTTCGCCGGTCCCGCTGTCTGATCCGGCACGCCTTCTCCGATCCCATCATCCCATGTTCGAGAAAGAATCCGGCCTTCTTCAAGGCACCGTCGAGCTCCTCGTGCTCAAGACGCTCTCGTGGGCGCCGATGCACGGCTACGGCATCGCGAGCTGGATCGAGTCCGCCACCAACGACGTGCTGAGCGTCGAGGAAGGCTCGCTCTATCCCGCGCTCTACCGCATGTCGCGCAAGGGATGGATCAAATCGCAGTGGGGCGTCACCGAAAACAACCGCCGCGCCAAGTACTACCACCTCACCGCCGAAGGGCGGCGGCAGTTCCGGGAACAGACGTCGGGTTGGCAGCGCTTCGCCCGCGCGGTCGATCAAGCCATCAACACCAAGACTGTCCCCACCTGGGCGAAGTGAGAGAGAGACGATGAGCCATCACGACCAGTCCGACCCGCATCGCGCCGACCGCGATCTCCAGTTCGTCGCTCCGAAGCCGGAGGCCGAGGTGGACGACGAGCTGGGCTTCCATCTCGAGGAGCGCATTCGCGGCTGCATCGCCAGCGGCATGACGCCCGATCAGGCGCGACGCGCGGCGTTCGAGCGCTTCGGCGACGTCGCGGCGGTGCGCGAGGTCTGCGCGCGCCTGCTCAGCGACGAACGCAAGGCGGAAGCGCGCCGTGACTGGCTCGACGACCTCCGGCAGGATCTTCGGTTCGCCGGCCGTTCAGCCGTTCGCGCCCCGCTCTTCTCATTGCTCGCGGTCGTGACGCTGGCGCTTGGCATCGGCGCCAATGCCGCGGTGTTCGGCGTGGTGAAGTCGGTGCTGCTCGACGCGCTGCCGTACGCGCAGTCGTCGCGGCTCATGCGCATTTTCTGTCCGTTCCGCGACGGCACGTCGCAGCGCGGCGCGCTGAGCGCCGGTACCGTGAGCGACATTCGCGAACGGCAGCATTCGTTCAGCAGTCTCGGCGCGTTTCTGAATGCGCACGACGCCGTGTATGAGACCAATGGAACGCCGCAGATGGTGAAAGCGATGTTCATCGAGCCGCAGCTGCTGCGCACGCTCGGTGTGTCGCCGCTGCGCGGGCCCGGCTTCCGCGACGACGATGCGTTGCACGACACGACGACGGTTGCGATGATCTCGTACGGCGCGTGGCAGCGTCTCTTCGCCGGCGATGCGGCCGTGATCGGCAAGACGATTCGCCTCAACGGCCTTCCGCGCACCATCGTCGGCGTGCTGCCCCGCGACTTCGTGCCGCCCGACGACCAAACCGACTTTTATCAACCACTCGCCGTTTCGCTCTTCATGGGCAATCCGATCACGGTGCGCGGCTCGCACAACTTTGGCTTCATCGGACGATTGAAACCGGGTGTGTCGTACGACGCCGCCGCGCGCGAGATGAGCTCCATCGGTGCCGAGCTCGAGAAACTGTATGCGAAAGACAATCTCGGCATTGGCCTGACCGCCGTTTCGCTGCGCAACGCCATGGTGGGCGACACACGGGGACCGCTCCTCGTGCTGCTCGCGAGCGCAGGGCTCGTGCTGCTCATCACGTGCGCGAATCTCGCCGGAGCGCTTTTGTCACGCACTATCTCGCGCCGCAAGGAATTCGCGGTGCGCGTCGCGCTCGGCGCCGGCCGCGGACGGCTCGTTCGGCAATTGCTCACCGAGAGCGTGCTGCTGGCCGTCGCCGGCGGCGTCGCGGGCCTGGCGCTGGCGATGGCGGGCCTCAGTCTCCTGCGCGGTCTCGCGCTGAACGTCATTCCGTCATACGCGACGCTGTCACTCGACACGGGTGCGATTCTCGTCACCTTCGCACTCGCGCTGCTGACGGGACTCGCCTTTGGCGTCGGCCCCGCGCTGTCGGTGGGGCGCGCCGATCCACAGCGGACGCTTCGCGACGAAACACGCGGCGCCAGTGAAAGCGTTCGTTCGCGGCGCTTGCGCGGCGTGCTCGTCGCCGGACAGATCGCGCTCTGTGTGAGTTTGCTCGCCGCGGCGGGACTCCTCGTACGAAGCCTGGTCGCAATGACAACGGCGCCCATCGGATTCAAACCGGAGAATCTCCTGACACTGACGGTGCAGCCTCCGAACGCGAAATACTCCACGCTCGCCGCGCGCAACCAGCTTTTCGATGCATTGCAACAAAAGGTGAGCGCTCTGCCGGGCGTGAAAGGCGTCGCAGTCGTGTCCGCGCTACCGACGATGGTTCACAACAGCAACGGATTGTTCATTCAGAATTCGCCGTGGGCGCCGAACGAGCCCGTTCCGTTCATGCTCACGGTCGGCGCGTCGGAGAGCTACTTCCGCACGATGGACATTCCGTTGAAGGAAGGACGGCTGTTCGACGCGTCGATCGATCGCGACAGCATGCCACCGGTCATGATCATCAACGAAGCGATGGCGAGGCGGTACTGGCCGAAGGGCGGCGCCGTCGGCGCGCACGTTCACATCGGCCCGCCGAATCCAACCGCGCCGTGGATTACCATCGTCGGCGTCGTCGGCAGCGTGCGAAACGATCCGACGCATCTCTCTCCCGAACCAATGCTCTACCTTCCGTTCCGCCAGTCGTCGTACGGCAACGTCTTCGTGATCCGCACGTCGGGTGATCCGACGGCGCTCACCGCCAGCGTACGCAAGGCGATCGGATCGGTCGATCCGATGATTCCGATCTACAAAGTACAGGCGATGGACGAGGTGCTCGGCGATACGTTTAGAATCCACCGCTTACCCGTGATACTGATGGCGTCGTTCGGCGGTCTCGCGTTGCTGCTGGCGTCAGTCGGCGTCTACGCGATGTTCGCCAACATGGCCGCCGCCCGCGAACGAGAGTTTGGCGTTCGCGTCGCGCTCGGCGCATCGCGCGGCGCGATCGTGCGGCTGGTGCTGCGCCAAGGGGGCGTCTGGATGGCCGCGGGGCTGGCGATCGGCACGATCGGAGTCGTCACCGCGGCGCGAATGCTGCGCGCGCAACTGTTCGGCGTCGGACAGTTCGATCCCGTCGCGATCGGCCTCGCGGTGTTGACGTTGGCGCTTTGCGCGACCATCGCGCTGCTGCTGCCGGTGCGCCGGGCGAGCCGCGTCGATCCTATTACAGTTCTGAGATAGCGGGCCCGCTATTCCGCGCGGAGTGCGTCCAGAGGATCGGCGCGCGCCGCGCGGCGTGCGGGCAACCAGCTCGCGACGAGACCGATGGCCAGGAGCAGGAACGCCGTCACGGCGAGCGTGACCGGATCCGCCGCGCCGACCTCGAAGAGCAATCGCCGCAGGAGGCGGCCGAGGCCGAGGAATGCGGCAAGGCCCGCGCCGATGCCGATCAGCGCGAGCACGGAGCCCTCGTGCAGGATCATGGCGCGAATGGCGCCGGGCGCGGCGCCCAACGCCATCCGTACGCCGAGCTCGCGCGTACGCAGGCTGACCGAGTACGCGATCACGCCGTACAGACCGACAGCACCGAGTATGAGCGTGATGGCGGCGGCCGCGCCAAGGATGGCGAGGACGAACGTCGTTTGCGCCATCGTCCGGGCGAGGACGTCGCTCATCGACTGAAGATCATACACCGGTATGCTCGCGCGCAGCTCGGAGATGGTGCGGCGCACCGACGGCACGAGCGCCGTGGGATCGCCCGCGGTGCGCATGACGATCGACACGAACCGCGGCATGTTGCGCGTGCTGTCCGGCGTCTCAGGCGATGGAATGACGAGCGGCGTGTAGACCTCGCCGACCCCGTCGGCGGTGAGCGACGAATCGCGTACGCTCTCGACGACGCCGACGATCGTGAACCATGGCTGCTCTACGGTCGCACGCACGTGCTGGCCGAGCGCCCTCGCCCCCGTCGGATCGTGCCAGAAGCGCTCGGCGAAGGCGCGGCTGACGACGACGTCCTTCTCCGCGTTCGGATCGGTCGGCGGGCCGAACAACCGCCCCGCAACGAGCGCGATGCGCATGGCCTGGAAGTACCCCGGCGTGGCCTCCGGAAACGGAAACACCGGCGGCAGCGTGGTGCCCTGCATCGGCTGCGACTCGATGTAGACCGGCGTCAGACTTTCGCCGCCGATGAGCGGGAGCTTGGTCGTGAGGCCAACGCTCCGCACGCCCGGCAGCGCGCCAAGGCGATCTATTAAAGATTCATAATAGAGCGCCGCGTCGCGCGCGTGAGGCATGTCGCCCACCGGCAGCGAGATCGTAAAGGCGAGCGTGTTCGCCGGATCGAACCCCGGGCGCACCGAGCGAAGGTGCGCGACGGTGCGCATCAATAGGCCCGAGCCGGCCACGAGCAGCACGGCAAGCGCCATCTGCACCACGACGAGCGTGTGTTGCGCCCGATGTTGTCCGCGACCGGCCGTTCCCGTGCGGCCGCCCTCGCGCAACATCGCCGACACGTTGGCGCCGCGCAGCCGCAGCGCGGGCAGCACGCTGCAAACGAGCGCCACGACGACGGCGAGCAGCGCGGTGAACGCGAACGTCACGCCGCCCATCCGCACTTCGTTCAGACGCGGGAGATTCTGTGCACCGGCGTTGACAAGCAAATGCACGGCAATGAACGCGAGCGCGAGCCCGCCAATCGCGCCCAGGATCGCGAGGATCAAGCCTTCGGTGAGAAAGCCGGCCAGGATATTTCCACGGCTGGCGCCGAGCGCGGAACGAACCGCGATCTCGCGGCCGCGGCCCTGCGCGCGCACGAGCATCAAGTTCGAGACGTTGGCGCACGTGACCACCAGCACGAGTCCGACGGTCGCGAGGACGATCCACAATATGCGCGCGAAGCCGCCGATCGCTTCGTCCTTCATCGTGAGCACCACGGCGCGAGCGCGTGATTGTTTGAGCAGGCCCGCCGTCGGCAGTCCGGGGTAGACATTCGGATACGCCTCGGGCAAGCGCACGAGGAGATCGTTCAGCTCACGCTGCGCGCCGTCGACCGTGGCGTTCGGAGCCAACCTCCCAAGCGCAGCCACGTTGAATCCGCCCGCGTTCGTCGTCGCGGGGTCGAGTTGCAGGGGTAGCCAGAGATCGGTGTTCACTCCCGGAAAGGTGAAGCCGGCCGGCATGACGCCAATGATCGTGAACGCCGCGGCGTCCACGCGAATGGTGCGACCCACGATGTGCGGATCTGCGCCGTATCGGCGGCGCCACAGCGCATCGCCGATCAGCGCGACGTTACCGCCGTTCGGCCGGTCTTCCTCTTCCGTAAACGAGCGCCCGAGCGCGGGCTTGATGCCGAGCATCGGCAGGAGATTCGCCGTGACCCTCGCGCCCGAAACACGCTCGGGCTCAGTCGTGCCCGAGGCGTCGGACAGATTGACGGACGGCCGTTGATAAGCCGCAACCGCGGACAGCGTGTGGCTCGATCGCCGATAGTGGAAATACGTTCCGAGCGATTGCCCCGCCGTCGGAATGCCGATGCCGAGCAGCGTATGTCGCAGCGCGACGAGCCGGCCCGAATCGCGATACGGCAGCGGCCGCAGCAGTACGGCGTCGACGACGGTGAAGATCGCCGACGTGGCGCCGATGCCCAGCGCTAGCGTGCAAACGACGGTCGTCGTGAAGAGTGGGGCGCGACGGAGCGATCTCAGAATGGCGCGCACGTCCAGAAGGCCGAGGCGGCTGGAGCTCCTACCGTTGTCGCGCATACTCGGAGTGTATCATGATTCCCGTTGCGCTGCTGTCTGCTCGCGGTTGACGAGTTGTCGGGATTCCGGTCGTGACTCAGCCGCCGGCGAGCGCTCCGACGACGAGAAATGGTTCACGACCGTCGGCGACCGCGTCGGGCAGCGGCGCGTCCGGCGTTTCGAGCGAGAGATCTTCCTCACACGCATAGAAGCGGACGTAGGCACGCCGCTTCTTGGTATCGTGATCGCGCATGGTGCCGCGCAACATGGGATAGCGCGCCTCGACGGCGTCGAGCAGCGTGCGCTGCGTGACGCGTCCATCGCTTCCAGGCGCCGCTTCGATCTGCAGCTCGCCCGTGACGCGCGCGAGCTGCCGAAGCGGCGCCGGAATCACAACGCGAACGTGCGCGGTCATGCCAGCGTCTGCACCTCGACCGACAAGACCGCCGGCAAATCGTGGACGATGGCCTGCCAGTTGTCGCCGCTGTCGGGTGAGACGTAGACCTGTCCGCCCGTGGTGCCGAAGTAAACGCCGCATTCATCGAGCGAATCGGTCGCCATCGCATCGCGCAGGACGTTCACGTAGCAATTCTCCTGCGGCAGTCCCTTGTCGAGCGCCTCCCATTCTTCGCCGCCCGTCTTGCTGCGATATACGCGCAGCTTGCCCTCGTGCACGTAGTGCTCGGAGTCGCTCTTGATGGGGACGACGTAGATCGTCTCGGGCTCATGCGCGTGCACGTCGATGACGAAGCCGAAATCGGTGGGCAGATTGCCGCTCACCTCGCGCCACTTTTCGCCCGCATCGTCGGTGCGCATCACGTCCCAGTGCTTTTGCATGTACAGCGTGCCGGGCGTCGACTTGTGTTGCGCCAGCCGGTGCACGCAGTGGCCGATCTCCGCCGTCGGGTCAGGAATGTACTGCGAGCGAAGGCCCTGATTGATCGGCTTCCACGTCACGCCGCCGTCGTCGGTCCGGAACGCGCCCGCCGCGGAGATCGCGATGTACATGCGATCGTGATTGGTCGGATCGATGAGAATTGTGTGAAGACACAGGCCGCCCGCGCCGGGCTGCCACTTCGAGCCCGTCGTGTGCTTGCGCAGACCGGAGAGCTCCTCCCAGTTCTGTCCGCCATCCTTCGAACGAAACAGCGCGGCGTCCTCGACGCCGGCGTACACCGTGTCGGCATCGCTGAGCGACGGCTCGAAGTGCCACACGCGCTTGAATTCCCAGGGATGCGGCGTGCCGTCGTACCATTGATGCGTGCCGGGAACGCCGTCGTAGCCGAACTTGTTGTTGACCGGCGTCCACGTCTTGCCGCCATCGTCCGAGCGCTGCACCTGCTGGCCGAACCACGCGTTGCTCTGCGATGCGTAGATGCGATCCGGATTCACCGGCGACCCCTTCAAGTGGTACATCTCCCAACCCGCGAAGTGCGGGCCGGCGATATCCCACTTCTTGCGCGCGGCGTCGGAGGTGAGAATGAACGCGCCCTTGCGCGTGCCGACGAGGACTCGGACTCCGGACATAAACGATCTCGAGAGGAGGGGTACCGTGCAGGCGGCCAAAAATGGCTCGAGAAACAAGTTTATCACCTCGGCCCGAAGCCGCAACGAGAATATGGCTCGGCTGGTCCCTCATGCGGTGCACAGGTGTAAACTCCAAACATGCCATCGAGACTTTCAACGCTCGCGCTCGGCCTCGTGATTTCGAGCGCCTGTACCCCACGCGACGCCGTTCGCGGCGCCGGGTCCGAGGGCACGGTTCCCGTCGACAGCGCGGGAGGCCGGGTGCCCACGGCGACGTCCGCGCCATCGCGCGGCGATACGGCACGGCCAGCGCCGAGCGAAGCAGCGGACACGTCAGCTCCGCATTTGAGCGCGGGGCGATCGAAGCATGATTCCATCGCGTACGCCTCGACCGTCGCCTTCGGGCGGCGCATGATGGCGAAGTGGCCTGCGCCTCCGACACCACTGCCCGGATCGATCCTGCCGAGCCATCGCATCGTCGCGTTCTACGGCAATCCGCTCTCGAAGCACATGGGCGTGCTCGGCGAATATCCGGTCGATGAAATGCTCGCCAAGCTCGACACGGCGTCTCGCGCGTGGCAAGCGGCCGATCCATCGACGCCCGTGCAGCCCGCGTTGCAGCTCATCGCCGTCGTCGCGCAGGGGAGTGCCGGCAAGGACGGCATGTATCGCGCGCGCATGGACACGGCGCTCATCGAGAAAGTGTACGCGTGGGCGCAGCAGCGGCACGCGCTGCTGTTCCTCGACATTCAGGTCGGCAAGAGCACCATGCAGCGCGAGCTGCCGCGGCTCCTTCCCTTTTTGTCTCGGCCCGACGTGCACCTGGCGATGGACGCCGAGTTTTCGATGCATTACGGCGCGGAGGGTTCGCTGCCCGGGAAACGCATCGGCCAGTTCGACGCGAAGGACATCAACTGGACCGCCGAGCAGTTGCAGCAGCTGGTGACGGAGAAAAAGCTGCCGCCCAAGGTGCTCGTGGTGCACCGGTGGACGAAGGCGATGATCTCGCACGCGCCGCAGATCGCGATCGATCCGCGCGTGCAGATCGTGATGGACATGGACGGGTGGGGCCCGCCGTGGATGAAGTTCGAGTCGTATCGCGACTACATCGATCTCGAGCCGGTGGAGTTCACGGGGTTCAAGCTGTTCTTCCACAACGATACGAAGAAGAACAACGCGCTGCTCTCGCCGCTGGAGCTGCTGCGGCTCAGACCGCGGCCGTTGTACATCCAGTATCAGTAGGCGCCCCGGCCAGAGGCGCCCCGGCCCGATCTTGACGGCGCGCGGGCAATGTCGTATAGGTAGGAGTCCGACATATGTCGGATTTCTACCTATACCAGTGGATTCATGTCCCCTCGCAGCTCGGACAGGGCCGACGCGTCACTGCCCGTCGGTACGCTCGACATGCTCATTCTGCGGACGCTGACGCTCGGCCCGCTGCACGGCTACGCGATCGCGCAGCACATCGCGCAAATCTCGGACGGCGTGTTGAGCGTGGAGCAAGGCTCCCTCTACCCTGCCCTCGAGCGCCTGCTCAACCAGGGATGGGTCACCGCCAAGTGGGCGGAATCGCCGACCAAGCGCCAGGCGCGCTACTACACCATCACGCGCGCGGGCCACAAGCAGCTCCACGATCGCGTCGAGGAATACGATCGCGTCTCGGCAGCTATCGCTCGCATTCTGCGCCACGTCTGAGTCCGGGAGACATCGATGTCGTTCATCCACGGCACCATTCATCGGCTGCGCGTCCTGTGGCGCGGCGAAGCGTACGCATCCGACGTGCAGCGCGAGATGGAGTTCCATCGCGAGCTGCAGGCGCAGGCTGGTCATGCCTCGCCCCGGCAATTCGGCAACGCGAGCTACTACCGCGAGGCGACGCGAGAAACGTCGGCGCTGCGGTGGCTCGATCGCCTGCGGCAGGATCTGACGTACACGGTTCGTGCGCTGCGCCGCACGCCCGCGTTCACGCTGGCGGTGGTCATCACGCTCGCGCTGGGCGTGGGCGTCAACGCGGCGATGTTCTCGATCTTCGACGCGATGTTCCTGCGCACGCCCGCCGGCGTCCCCGCGCCGCGCGCGCTGCGGCGGCTGTATCACCTTGCGCATTCCAGCGATCCTCGTGAAGCGCCGCGGGCATGGCCCACGGTGACCTATCCGGCCTATCGCGCCATCGCGGCCGCGAATCCGGGCGTTCTACTCGCCGCGGCGAGCGGTCCGGACTCCGCCACGATGGAGATCGACGGCGCACGGATGCATGCCGGTGTGACCGAAGTGTCGGGCAACTACTTCGACGTCCTCTCGATGCGCGCGCAAATCGGCCGCTTCTTTGCGGGCGACGAGACCGCGATCGAAACGCCCACGTTCGTCGCGGTCATCAGCGACGCGTTGTGGCATTCGCGCTTCAACGGCGATGTTGGCGTGTTGGGCCGCAAGATCAAGATCGGCCAGCGCGCGTTCACGATCGTCGGCGTCACGCCGCGCCATTTCCGCGGCCTCGATCTGGATGCAGGGGACGTCTGGGTTCCGCTCAACACGCACATCGGACAGTTCATGGGCGCGAGCGGCCCATGGTACACCAACATGAGCTCCATGGTGACCGTCGTCGCGCGATTGAGCCCCCGCGTCGACGAGCGTGCATTCCTGGGTCGCGCGACGAACGCCTATCGCGGCGTCCACCTGCAATACATGGCCGACGACCCGCGAGCCGAAGTGCTTGACGGTTCGATCGTGAGCGCGCTCGGACCGGCGAAGCCTGCCGCCGAGGTGATCGTAGCGAAGCGGGTGTCGTGGATTGCGCTCATCGTGCTCGTCATCGCCTGCGCGAACGTCGTGAATCTCTTGCTGCTCCGCGCATCGCGCCGGCGCCGCGAGCTTGCCGTCCGCCGCGCGCTCGGCGTCTCGCACGGACGATTGTTGATGCAAATGACGACGGAGAGCGTGACGCTCGCACTCGTCGGCGGCGCGGTCGCGACGGTCGTCGCGCAAGTCGCCGGCACCGCGCTGCGCCGCCTGATGTTGCCCGGCATTCACTGGTCCACGCCTGTCGTGGAATGGCGCACCGCGATGTTCATTCTCGCCACGAGCATCGTGGTTGGATTGGCGGTGGGCGTCTTTCCCGCGCTGAATGGGTTGCGCACCAACGTGATCGACGCGCTGCGCGCGGGCAATCGTGATGCGGCGTATCACGCGTCGCGGCTGCGGGGCTTCTCGCTCGTCGTACAGACGGCGCTCTGCATCGTGCTGCTCGTCGGTGCCGGTTTGTTCCTCCGCAGCTTGAACAACGTCGAAACGATTCCACTGGGCTACGACGGTAATGGACTGTTGTTTCTCCAACCGTCCTTTCCGGACGGCGCGTTCGCACACGGCGAGGATCTGAGGCGTGCCATGCCGGCGCTCGTCGATCAGTTACGTCGCGTCCGTGGCGTGACGAACGTGTCGCTCTCCTCGAACGCGCCGATGGAGGGCATCACCTTTCAGGAGGTCTTCGTGCCCGGCCGCGATTCGCTGCCGCGCATTGGGCCGTTCGGCACGCCGGCTGGGAATTCCATCGGTCCATCATTCTTCGCGGCGACTGGAATGTCGCTCGTCGCGGGGCGCGGCATCGGCGCTGGCGATCGCGAGGGAGCACCGCTGGTGGTGGTCATCAACGAGACGATGGCGCACGCGGTGTGGCCCGCGGAGTCGCCGCTGGGCAAATGCCTGATGTTCGGCAAGCGCGACGGCCCGTGCGTGACGGTCGTCGGCGTGGCGCGCGACGCGCACGCGAGACGCATCATCGAAGCACGATCGATGATGTATTATCGCCCGCTGCAGCAGCAGAAGAGCGCGCCGATGACGCTCGAGGTGCGCGTGAGCGGGAACAGTGCCGGCGAAGTACGGGCCGCGGCGGAGCGTCTCATCCGCGAGCTGATGCCGGCGTCGGACGGCGTCGAGGTTCGCGCGCTCAGCGACCTCATGGCGCGCGAGCTGAGGCCGTGGCGCCTGGGTGCGTCGCTGTTCACGGCGTTCGGAATTCTCTCACTCATCGTCGCGGGATTCGGCATCTACAGCGTCGTGGCATACGGCGCGAGCCAGCGCACGAACGAGATGGGCATTCGCATCGCGCTCGGCGCCAGGACCAGGGACATTCTCGATCTCGTGCTCGCGGACGGCGCGCGCACGGTCGGGATCGGCGCGGCGATCGGAGTCGCGGCGGCGTTGATCGGCGGCAAGCTGGTCGGCGCGTTCCTGTTCGGCGTCACGCCGCGCGATCCAAGCGTGATGATCGGCGCGACCGTGCTGCTCATCGCGCTCGCGATCATCGCGTCGCTCGTGCCCGGATTGCGCGCGGCGCGCGTCGATCCCGCGGGAGCGCTGCGAGCCGAATAGCGGTCGTGTCGGTGGCGGACATTCGATATCTTCCATGGCGGTCGCTGTTCGCCCGCAATCCGCCATGGGAGTTTCAATGTCCGATTCGATTCGCCGCGGTGTCCTCCTCGCGGCCGCGCTGATCGCCGGCCCGGCATGGGTCGTCCACGCGCAGGCAACGGCCACGCTGCCCGCCGCCATGCGCGCCCGCATCGACAGCATCGTCAAGCAGGAGATGACCGCGCGCGGTGCGCCGAGTGTGTCGATCGCCGTCGTGAAGGATGGGGAGATTGCGTACACGAACGCGTACGGGATGGCGCGGCTCTCACCGCCGCTGCCCGCGACGCCCTCCATGCGCTACAGCATCGGGTCGGTGAGCAAGCAGATCACGGCGACGGCGGTCCTGCTGCTTGCCGAACAGGGAAAGCTGTCGCTCGACGACAAGGTGGCGAAGTTTCTGCCGAATTTGACGCGCGCGAACGAAGTCTCGATTCGCCAGATCCTGTCGATGACGTCGGGCTATCAGGACTACTGGCCGCAGGACTACGTCATGCCGCCGATGCTCAAGCCCGTGACGGCGCAGGCGATTCTCGACGAGTGGGCGAAGAAGCCGCTCGACTTCGACCCCGGCAGCAAGTGGCAGTACAGCAATACGAATTACGTGATCGCGGGTGTCATCGTCGAGAAGGTGACCGGGATGCCGCTCGTCGACTTCCTGCGCCAGCACGTCTTCACGCCGCTGCATATGAGTTCTGTCATGATCACCGACGAAGGCGCCCTCGGCCCCGGCGATCCGGAGCGCTACGAGCGTTTTGGTCTCGGTCCGCCGCGCGTCGCGCCGAAGGAAGGCCGAGGCTGGATGTTCGCCGCCGGCGAGCTGGCGATGAGCTCGAGCGATCTGGCGCGCTGGGACATCTCGGTGATCAAGCAGTCGATTCTCAAGCCCGCGTCGTATCGCGCACAGCAGACCAGCATGATCCTCACCGACGGCCGCGCGACCGGTTACGGGCTCGGGGTCTACACTGGATCGTTCAACGGGCACCGCATGATCTCGCATGGCGGCGAGGTGTCCGGCTTCTCGACGCAGAACGCGATCTTTCCCGACGATCGCATGGCGGTGGTGGTGTTCGCGAATCTGTTCGCGACGGACGTGCAGTCGGTGATCGCGTCGCGCATCGAGGATGTGCTCTTCTCGACGACCGATCCGGCCACCGAGAAGGCGATCGCACAAACGAAGTCGGTCTTCGCGGGACTGATGCACGGCCAGGTCGATCGTTCGCTTTTCACCTCGAATGCCAATGCGTACTTCAGCGACGTCGCGATCAAGGACTTTGCGTCGAGCCTGGCGTCGTGCGGTGCGATCAAGGGCGTGCAGCAGACGTCGTACTCGCTGCGCGGTGGAATGACGTATCGCGGATACCGGGTGCAATGCGGCGCGAAGAACTACGGCGTGTCGACGTTCGTGATGCCGGACGGCAAGATCGAGCAGTACATCGTGACGCCGGAGTGACGCGCGTACGGCATCGTCGCCGTCCTCCGGCGGGCATCGCCGCGCTGCCCGAGCTGCGGCCGCTCAGGGCGCTCTCGAGCCCGAGGCGGGTCCAGGATTATCTCGATACGATTCCGATCAACCACGAGCGCGGGCGCGAGACCTGTTCGTCGGCGCTGACGACGCTGCGCCGCAAGTCGGCGCATTGCATGGAAGGCGCGCTCGTGGCGGCGCTGGCCTTCTGGCTCCACGGCCAGCCGCCGCTCGTGATGGATCTCAAGACCAACCGCCACGACGTCGATCACGTGGTGGCGCTGTTTCGCCGCGGGCGGTTCTGGGGCGGCGTCACGAAGACGAATCACGCGGTGTTGCGGTATCGCGAGCCGATCTATCGCGACATTAGAGAATTGGCAGTATCATTCTTTCATGAGTATTTTCTGAACGACGGCCGCAAGACGCTGCGCTGGTATTCCGAGCCGTACGACCTCCGCCGCCACGGGACGGAGTGGATCACCCGCGAGGACGAGCTTTGGGACATTCAGGACGCGCTCGACCGCTCGCGGCACGTGAAGCTGCTCGGGCGCGCGCAGATCGCCGGTTTGCGCCGAGCCGACGACATCGAGATCCGCGCCGGCAAGCTGGTCGAATGGCCGTGAGCACCTCGACCGGCGGCGTCGAGGTGCGGCCGAGCCGGATTGGGCTGGGCCTCTTCGCCACGGAGCGCTTCGTCGCCGGCGACACGATTCTGCGGATCGATGGCCGCCTCGTGAATTGGCGCGAGCTCCTGAAGCGGCGCGGCAGCTTCATGGACAACTGCTACCGCTTTGGGCCCGAGACGTATCTCGACCCCGGCGATCGCCCCGCGCGATACGTCAATCACTCGTGCGTGCCCAATGCCGCGGTGCACAAGGCGCGAAATCGCCTGTATCTCGTCGCGGTCGCGGCGATTTCCGCCGGCCGCGAGATCACCTTCGACTACTCGACGACCATCGCCGACGACGACATCTGGACCATGCGCTGCCGCTGTGGCTCGCCACAGTGCCGGCGCATCATCCGGAACTTCGGCTCTCTCCCTCAGGGCCTGCGCAAAAAATACGTGAATCGCGGCATGGTCCCTGGGTTCATCCTCCGCGTCTTCGTATAATTTGAGAGACATGCGAGGCTGACATGCCGGGCGACGGACTGGAAGGGTTCGAGGCACTGATGGGCGCGTTCGCGAACCTCGGGGGAGAAAAGCCCGAGGGGCTGGGCGACGCGCGTTGTCCCAAGTGCAACGCGGCCGATTTCGTCAAAGTCGATGATCTGTTCTACGAGGCGGTGCGGCATGCCGAGAACGCGGGCGCTGCGTCGTCGGAGCCGGGGATCGGCGGACTGAGCGAGCAACAGATCATCGCCAGGTTCGCGCCGCCGCGCCGTCGCTCGGCGCGACTGCGCACGATCCTCGTCGCCATTCCGCTCGCGGGCGCCGCCTATTTCGTCTACGCGCGCGTGAATCCCACCGCCGGGCAGTTCGCCGTCGTCGCCGCGATCGTCATCACGCTCATGGTCTTTCTCACGACGGTGCGCAAGCAGAGCGATGACTATTACGATCAGAAAGCACAGTGGAACAAGCTGTACATGTGCACCAAGTGTGGTCAGCTCGTGAAGGGCTGAGGCCCGCGTCAGCCTCACGACATTCAGAAATCTTCATGTTGTGGAACGTGGGGGCGGTCGGACGATTGCGTGTCGGTGCCGCATGAAGCCGATTCTTTTGGGCGTACTCGTGTTCGCCGCGGCGTGCGGCTCGTCCGACGCCAGCGGCGTTGCCCCAATTCTGCGGTTCGCGACGGTGACGACCGAGCTTCGCGACTCGACGACCTTTCCCGCCGGCAGCGCCGTTCTCGTTCGCGCGCATGTGACGTCATCCGGCCTGGGACTGGACAGTGTTCCCGTCACGTGGGCGGTGGGTACGGGGCACGGCGGCCTCTCCGCGACGATGACGAACACCGATTCGACCGGAGTGGCGTCGGTCCTCTGGACGTTGGGCGACGCCGCGGGCGTCAACTCGCTCGTGATCACGTCGGGCGACGCCGTCGATACGCTGCGGCTCGTCGGGACCATCGGCGTCCCGTCGTCGATCGTGATCGTGAGCCCGGAATCGAGCTCGATTGCCGTCGGCGACTCACTGTCGCTTCAGGTGCGCGTCATCGACCGTCCGGGAAATCCCGTCCCGAACTCGGCGGTGAATTGGTCGACGACCGGCGGCACGCTCTCCGGTTTGACGACAACGAGCGATGCGACCGGCATCGCGCGCACGACGTTCCGCGCGTCGCAGGCGGGAACGTATCTCGTCACCGCGAATTTGCCCGAGCGGGCGAGCGTGATCTTTCAGGTCGTGGTACGATAATTCGTCATCCCGAGCGACGCGAGGGATCTAGCATCCTGGTAGAGGGCTCGGCCGCTCTACCAAAAGGCAGGATTCCTCGCCTCCGGCTCGGAATGACAGAAACGTTTAGTCGTGGCGCCGGATGAACACATGCGTCGCCCGCTCGCCCGCGACGTGTCGCTCGACCTGGTAGCCGAGTGCGCGGAGGTCGATCCCGTGAAACAGCTCTTCGCCGGAGCCGAGCAGCGTGGGGCTCACCACGAGATGCAGATCGTCGATCTGACCCGCGCGCAAATACTGGCGAACGGTCGAGGCTCCGCCGCCGATGCGTACGTCGCGATCGCCCGCCGCCGCCTTCGCCTGTTTCAGCGCGGACTCGATTCCGTCAGTCACGAAGTGAAAGACGGTGCCGCCCTGCATCTCGAGTGGCGGCCGCGCGTGGTGCGTGAGCACGAACACCGGAACGTGGTACGGCGGCTCGTCGCCCCACCATCCGCGCCAGCTTTCGTCCGGCCACGGCCCGCGCACCGGCCCGAACATGTTTCGGCCCATGATCCACGCGCCAAGATTTTCGAACGCGTCGCGCGCCATGCGATTGTCGACGCCTGTCTCTCCCTCTCCGAGGTTTTGCATCCGGCGCCACACGTCCGTGTGGGTGAACCACTGCATGACGTCGAAGCCGTTGACGCCGAGTGGATGCTCGAGGTCCTGAGCGGGACCAGCGGCGAACCCGTCGAGTGAGACGCCGTAGCAAAGTACGCGAAGTTTGGACAAGAGATTGTTGGGCGAGAGAGGAGCGCGGCTACAAAACCCAAACGTGCCGCGCTCTCATTATAACCGATCTCGAACAGCCTGACAGCTTACTTTCGGCGAACGTACATGAGATCGTACGCTGTCTGCCACGTACGGCCGCTATCGGGCGACGTCTCGGAGAACTGGCGCACGGAGTCGCGGCCGAGGTTGAAGAAGGTGAGCCGCGTCGGCACGCGGCCGAGCTTTCCGCCCGGAAGCGGCGTCGTGCCGGTGAAAACCATGTTTCCATTCACGAGACGACCGCGATAGTCGTGCTGGCCACCGAGGTTGTCGACCCACGTCTGCCGCCATTCCCCATATGAGCGATCGTAGATGTTGAAGCTGCGCCCCGTCGATCCACTCGGCGCACTCCAGTGTTCGGTGACGACGCAATCACCGTCGTCGAGCGTGACGGTGTTGCGGGCCGCCGGACCATTCGCGGGCTGGCCGGTCGGGCGCACGTCCCAATCGCCGACCCAGAAGTCGAATTCGCGAAATCGTGGATCGTGCTTGCATGGTTGGACGACGGCGTCGAACGCATCGAGCACGGCGGGCCAGCGCGGATCGGCGAGGAGCGATGCGAGATGCGCGTCGCTCTTAAGTGCTGGAACCGGAACGAACATGCCGTTATCTGCCGAACGATGCAGCTCGGCAATCGCGGAGTCCGGTTGGCCGCGATCGGCGAACAATTGCCCCAGGCGGTATGCGGCCTGCGCGGCGGGGATGCCGAGCGATTCGCCGCGGCGCAAATTGATCTCCGCGTTTTTCAGGTCGCCGAGCTGGAGCTGGGCGACGCCGACGCGAAAGCGCGACAGGGCGTGTTGTGGATATGCCGCGGCCAGGGCCTCGTATGCGGAGCGGACCGTGCTCCAGTCCGAGGCATTGAAGGCCTGGGCGGCTCGTTGGAGGTCGGCGGCTGGAGGTGCCGCGGCCGGCGCGGCTGGCGTCGAGGATTGCGCGTGCAACAGCGCGGGAGCGACGACGAACACGATGGCGCGAGCGACGGTGATTCTGCGCATGGGGAATGGCTGCGGGTTATGGTCATGACGAATCTCGCATCGAGCACGCGAGATGCGCTTGCACGTCGTTGCTCGATTGGCGCTCGTAAGGACTTTGTCGACACGACGGTGTTCGACACATCGCGCGCGGCGATCGGCGTGTTTCGATGTCCGGCGACGTATCCGTCGTTTCGCGACACGGGCCCGATCGAGCGAAGCATCGTCGTGTTTCCGCGCACCGGCGTGTGGATTCGTCACGCGGGATCGCGCGCCTTTCTCGCGGATCCGTCGGTCGTCACGATCTACAATGCCTCTCAGGAATACGAGCGCTTCGCGGAATCGCCGGACGGCGACCGTTGCGACTGGTTTGGTGTGTCGGCGGATGTGGCGCGCGAGATCGTGCGCGGGCTCGACCCCGAGGCCGCGGACTCCAATCGACCATTCACGTTCCAACGGGCGCCCAGCTCGACCACGCTGTACATGCGGCAGCGTGCGTTGCTCCGCCGCGCGCTGCGCGGAGAGCTCGACGCGTTGGAAGGTGAAGAGGCGGTGATCGGGATTGTCGAGTCGGCGATCGGCCGCGCGTACGCCGATGCGCCGCGGTCGCGCGCGCGCCGCCGCTCGTCGGCGGTACGCCACGGCGATCTCGCCGATGCCGCGCGTGTCGAGCTCATACGGAGCGTGCGCGAGACTCGTTCGGTGAGTGAGATTGCATCCGCGCTGGGAACCTCGGCATACCATCTATGCCGCGTGTTCCGGGCGTGCACCGGGCGAACGATGCACGAGTATCGCAATGAGCTCAGGGTGCGGACGGCGATGGAGCATCTCGAGAACAACGCCACGCGCGCGAACTTGTCGGCCGTTGCGCACGAGCTCGGATTCTCGAGCCACTCGCACTTCGTGCGGGCGATGCGCCGGTACGCTGGATGGACGCCGAGCGCGGTACGCGCGATGCTCTAGTTAGGGCCGGCAATCATGGGAGTCTGCCGTGGCCGAGCTCGAAGGCGTCGACGTTTCGCACCGCAACCTCACGATCGATTGGACGAAGGTGAAGCGCGCGGGCATCTCGTTCGCGATGGTGAAGGCGACCGAGGGCACGGATTGGATCGATCCCACATTCACGATCAACGTGAGCGGCGCGCGCGACGCCGGAATCGTGGTCGGCGTCTATCACTTTTATCGGCACGACGCCGATCCGGCACTGCAGGCGACGTCGTTCCTCAAAGCGACGGGACATCCGCAGCCGGGCGACCTGCTCCCGGCCCTCGACGTCGAAGCACCCGGCGACGGCGCCGGACCGATCACGTATTCGACGGCGAACGTCGTGCGACGCATCGGCGAGTTCGTGGATGCCGTCGAAGCCGCGCTGAGCGTCGCGCCGTTGATCTACACCTATCCCTCGGCGTGGAAGGAGATTACCGGCAACGCGGACGCGTTCGCGTCGAAGTGCCCGCTGTGGATCGCCAGCTACGCGGACGCGCCGACGATTCCGGGCGGCTGGCACCAACAGGCCTTATGGCAGTATACAGATAAAGGAACTGTGAACGGCATTTCGACGATCGTCGATCGCGATCGCACGGCCGGCGACCTTGCCGCGCTCGAGAGCTTGCGCACGCGTGCGCTCGCCGTCGGAGAAATGGCCGTGTTCACCCAGGACGGCAACGTACGCGCCGCAGCGAGCCTTGCCGCGCGGGTGGTCGGAACGCTGCCGCGCGGAACTGGCGTAGTGGTGGTCGACGGGCCCGAGCTCGCGAAGGATCGCGAGTGGTGGAAAGTCGACGACGGCGAGGGCGTCGTTGGGTGGAGCAGTGGGAAAGTGCTGAGCGCCGGCTAGCGCCGGGTGGCGCCGGGTGGCGCCGGTTGACGTTTCGGCCTATGCGCTCAGCGCGGTGAATAGCGCCAGTCCCGCACCGGCGACGCCGGCAACGATCGAGATGCCGAATGCGGCTTTCTGCCGGGTAAGCGCGGCGACGGCGCCGAGTGCGATGGAGACCTGCAGGAGCGCGACGGCGAATGCGTAATGGTGATGGTGCTCCAAGAGCGAGTCGGCTTCGTGCGAACGCGCATCCCGCTCGGCCTCGAGCTTGCGCGCCTCGGTTTGAATTTCGCCCTGCTCTTTCGTATATCGGGCGGCCTGCGCGGCAAGCGAGTCGGGTGCTGCACGACCCGCCGCGGCATAGCTCTGCGCGGCGCTTAAGGCGATCGCGCCCTTGATGCCCTTGGCCTGATAGAAGGCCCATTGATCGGACGCCTGCGCCTGAAACGACGTCGCCTCGCTCTTGAGTACGAGGGCCTCGTTGATGGTCGATCCCGCGTGCAGCGACACGACGGCGGTGACGGCGGCGAGCACCGCGGTGTAGAGCGCGACCCAGCGCAGCATCGCGGCGCCGGCCTTTTCAACTTTCTCAATTTCGTCGTCGATGGTTTCGCGCAGCTTGTCGGTGTCGAGCTCGATTTCTTCGGGCATGGGCGATGGGCGATGGGCGATGGGCGATGGACGTGGAGGCTTCCGCACAGACGATGGCGGGTCTCCGCGCGTCATAATAGTTAAGGAATCTTTCGAGGGGCGACACAGCGGGATTGCGCGGCGGCCCATCGATTTGTACATCCCACGATGCGCCTCGTCCTTGCTCTCGCTCTCGCTCTCCCTCTCTCGCTCGCCGCCGCGTCGCTCGGCGCGCAGACTGTCATCCTCACCGACCATGCGCTCGACGGCCGCGGCGGCGTTGTTCGCAACGCAACCATCACGGTCGATCGAGGCAAGATCACGTCGACGACCGCCGCGCCCGCGCGCGGCGCAACCATCATCGACTTGCGCGGCTACACCGTGCTCCCCGGCTGGATCGACACGCACGTCCATCTCGACTCGCACTTCGATCGCAACGGCAATGTCGCGGGACGCGGCGAGTCGCCCGCCGAGGCGGCACTGGGCATCGCCAACAACGCGTGGATGTCGCTCATGGCTGGGTTCACCACCGTGCAATCCGTCGGCGCGTTTTCCGAGGGGCCGATTCGCGACATGATTCGCGATCGCGGCTTCCCCGGCCCGCGCGTGCTCACGTCGCTCGCGCCCATTCAGGGTGATTCATCGCTTTCCGCCGACTCACTGCGAGCGCTCGTGCGCCGGCGAACGGAACAAGGCGCGGATCTCATCAAGATCTTCGCCTCGAAGAGCCAGCGCGTCGGCGCGGGGCCGACGTTCACCGAAGAACAACTGCGTGTCTTATGCAGCGAAGCGGCGTCCCTCGGGCTGCGCACGATGGTGCATGCGTATCGCTCGCAGGCGGGCGCGGCGGCGCGCGCGGGCTGCCGGCAGATCGAGCACGTGACGTACGGCACGCAGGCGGACATCGACGCGATCGTGCACGCCGGCGCGTTCATGGGGCCGCAGGTTGGACTCGTCGTGCAGAATTACCTGGCGAATGCGCCGCGTTATCGGGCGAGCGGTATGACGCAGGAGGGTTTGGACATCATGCAGCGCGATCTCCCACTCGATTTCGCGATCTGCTCGACGGCCGTCAAATCAGGCGCGAAGGTGGTGTTCTCGACCGACGCCACCGCGGGCGCGCACGGCCGCAACGCGGAAGAATTCATCGGGCGCGTAGAGCATTGCGGCCAGCAGCCCATGGCGGCGCTCGTCTCGGCGAACTCCCTCGCCGCGGATGCAATCGGCATGGGCGATCGCCTGGGCAGTCTTCGCGAAGGCTACGATGCCGATATTATCGCGGTGGATGGAGATCCCGTCGCGGACATCGCCGCGGTTCGTCGCGTCGTGTTCGTGATGCGGGGTGGCGTGGTGTACAAGTTCAGCGGGGCGAAGAAGAACTAGCGCACGCTATCGCGGAAACGCGCAGCGCGGTATGGTCATCCCGAGCGGAGGCGCGCAGCGCCGAAGTCGAGGGACCCCCGTCCCGGAGGAGGAGTTGTGTGCAGTGCTCCGCTGAGAAGGGGGTCCCTCGACTCGCTTCGCTCGCTCGGGATGACAACGGCGCCGCGTGCGCAACTCACGCAATCGCGCGCCGCTCTCCCAGCGTCTCACGCGCGAGCGCCGCGCACTCGGCAACGATGGTCGTGACGCCAAAGCGCTTGGCGCCCATCCCCTCGCCGGTGAGCGGATTGAAATACTCGCGGAAGCCGGAGCGTGCGACGAGATCGGTCGTGCGATCGACGAGATCCGCGGCCTCCGCATCGCAACCGAGACGAACGAGCCCGTTCACGATGAACCACGTCGTGAACATCCAGGTCGGACCGCGCCAATAGCGTTCGATCCACAGATAGCGCGAGTCGCCGGGCACGAAGCTCGGCTCCGAGGCCGCGGTGCTGGGGATTGGATATCGCAGCCAGAAGCGCTCGGGATTTAGCAAATGCTCATGAACGAGGCGCTGCGAGACTTCCATCGGCAGATTCGCGAGCGCCAGCGGCGCGAGGCCGGCCCACGTGCTCACGTCGATCTGCTTGCCGTCGGGTCCTTCGGCGAAGAAGAATCCCTTCTTCGGATTGTACAGCCGCTTCACCAGTGCCTGGGTCAACTGCTCGGCGCGGCGCGACGCCGATGCTAGTCCAAGTCTCGCCAGCCCTTCCCACGCGAGAATCCAGGCCGTGTTCACGAGAACGTCCGTGGCGTGGAATCCACCGTCGGCAACGACGCGACGATAGTTGTATCCGCGACGGCGGTTGAAGTGCTGCAGCGCGAGAAAGCCAACCTTCGGATGGCTGCGCCAGCCAAGCGGAATGTCGTACGTCGGCGATGCGTCGAGGCCGGTTTCGTCCGGCTGCAATATGCCGAGCAGGCCGTCGGCGTCGGCGCGCTCGCGATCGAGATACTCGTGGAATCGCGACAGCGTTGCGCGGCCTTCCTCGGCGAACGCCGCATCGCCCGCACGTTCCGCCACCTCGGCCCACACGTAGGCGAGGAGCGGCGGTTGAATCGTCGCGGTTTGAAACGCGGTGCGCTCGATCATGTTGTACGTGAACGCGCGCGCCGGCCGGCAGGGTCCAAGCCAGAACGTCGTATGACCGATCAGTCCAGATGACTGCTGCGATGCGGCCAACGTGCGCAGCTCGCGCATCGCGCGCGCGGGATCGATGCGACTCCACGCCAGCGCGTGAAAGCACGAGTCCCAGAAGAATTGGTCGGGATATTTGGCGGAGTCGGGGCAGGTATAACCGAACTCGACTCCACAGTCGTTACGACCTTCACGCCAGTTGGACTCGAGCACACCCTTGGCGCCCGCAACGATGTCGGAGTATTGGTTCACGGCGTCTGCGTCTACGGAGTCGATGGAATGCGCGGCCTCGCCCGACGTGTGATGTCGGACACGCGCGCCTTGTCGTTCGCCTCGTACGGTTGAGGTAAACGCATACCCCGGGCCGTCGGACCAGTTGGGGTCGCCAGGTCATCCTGAGCGAGCGTCAGCGTCCCCTGTCATCCTGAGCGAGCGTCAGGATCCCGTGTCATCCTGAGCGAGCGTCAGCATCCCGTGTCATCCTGAGCGAGCGTCAGCGAGTCGAAGGACCCCCGTCCCGACGGCGGAGCTCTCCTCGGCGGCTGAGGGGTCCTTCGCTCCGCTCAGGATGACAATTACTCCACGCGCCGCGCCGCCACGAAGTACTGCACGAACCACTCGCCGCCGGTGTTCAAATCCGTGTAGCCCACGCCGCCTGTCGCGGTCGATGAATGGATGATTCGTCCATCGCCCGCATAGATCGCCACGTGCGAGATCGCCTGCCCCGGCTCGGCGAACAACATCAAGTCGCCGGGACGCAACGCGCGGAAATCAGCAGCGACCGGCGAGCCCGCGCGCACCTGCTCGCGCGACGTGCGCGGCAGCGTGATGCCTTGCTTCGCGAAGACATACTTGGTGAATCCCGAGCAGTCGAATCCTTCGCGCGGCGAGTTGCCGCCCCACGTGTACTTCACGCCGACGAACGAATCGGCGAAGTGAAGCAGATTCGCCACGCGCGCCGACGCGGCGGGCGATGCGGGAATTCGCGAACGTGCGGGAGCGGAGCCGCCGTTCGAAGAGCCGCTGGAAGAGCCGTTCGAACTACTGCTCCGCGGCAGATTCGCGATCACAGTCGCGAGGATGGTTCCGGGCGGTACGCCGAGTGTCCCCGACGACGCACAGCCGGTGACCAACGAGGTGAGTACTACGGCGACCGCGACGACTCGGGGGAGAGTGCGCGTGGTCATGCCGGCGAGCAAGGCAGATTTGGCGCCGCGCAGGAGCACGCTGGCAACAGCATGCGGTGCAGCGAGTTATCGAATCACGAGTCGAGGGCGCGGCGCGGCGTTGTCCGCCGAGGGGTACAGTGAAATGCGTTCTGCGGAGGACAGCTCCTCCGTCGGGACGGGGGTCCCTCGACTTCGGCGCTACGCGCCTTCGCTCGGGATGACAAGAGGCGGAGCGCTACGCGCCTTCGCTCGGGATGACAATGACAAGAGGCGGAGCGCTGTGCGCCTTCGCTCGGGATGACAATGACAAGCGGCGGAGCGCTGCGCGCGCTCACACCCGCGCCGTGTCGCGCCGGAACAACGCCGCCGCGCCGAGCGCGAAGACGACCGTCCACGCGACAATGCCGGCGATCCCCGTGGCCGTCAGTCCGCCGATCAGCGGCGCACGCGCGAGCTGACCGACGCCATACACCGGGCTGAACTTCGCCATCGTTTGAACGAGCGGCGGCATGAGTTGCAGCGGGATGAACAAGCCGCCGAACATCGCGAGCACGGCGAGCAGCGGACCGACGAACTGCATCACGTTCTCGGACGGCAGGAGAAAGCCCATGAACAAGCCGAACGCCGCGAACACCAGCGACGAGGCCCACGCGCCCAATCCCGACAGGAGCCACACGCGAGGGCTCATGTGCACGCCGGAAATCGCGCCGATGGTGTACGCCGCGACCACGGCCACGAGGCCGAGCACCATCGCGGTGAGGACTTTCATCGCGATGTAGGCCGTCGGCGAGAGCGGCGTCAGGCGCAACTGGCGGCTCCAGCCGACGCTGCGCTCGACTGCGACCGCCGCGCCGCCGGCCGTTGTACCCACCATCGCGCCGTATACCGACATGCTAATGAGCAAATACGCAAGCGCGACGTCGCTGCCGGCGGCGCTCCGCGACACCGAGCCGCGGAACATGAAGAAGAACATGCTCGGGAACACGAGCACGAACATCAACGTCCGGCGATTGCGCAGCACCCGCCGCACCTCCAGCCGGAGCGCGGTCAGATTGAAACCGCCCAGCGCGGGCGCGCGATGCGCCGTATCGTCGTACGCGGCCGGCAGTGCGATGTCAGCAGTCATGGGATTCAAGTCGCCGGGTCGGCGGTGGCGGTGAGCGTGAGAAAGGCCTCCTCGAGATTGCTCGATGAGATCTCGAGGTCCCGCGCCGGCGTGGTGGTCAACAGATGCCGCGCGACGGCGTCGGAGTCGGCGCACTGCACGAGCAGGGTGTCGCCGCGCGTCTCGACGTTCATCACGCCGGACATCGTGCGAAGGCCAGCGACGTCCGCGTTCGGCAGCGTCGCGCGCACGGTGCGCCCCGATGCGAGATTCTTGATCTCCGCCGTGGTGCCGTCGGCGACGATGCGTCCGCGGCGAATGAGCACGATGCGGTCGGCGTACGCGTCCGCTTCGTCGAGATAATGTGTGGCGAACATCACGGTACGCCCGCGCGCCGCGTCGTCGCGGATGGTCGACCAGAACCCGCGGCGCGATTCGACGTCCATGCCGGTCGTCGGCTCGTCGAGAATGAGCAGACGCGGATCGGACAACAGCGCGAGCGCGAAGCGAAGGCGCTGTTGCTCGCCACCCGAGCACTTTCCGACGGCGCGATCACCAATCTCTGAAATCCCGGCGCGGTCGAGCACCTCGCCAACGGGTTGCGACTTGGCGAACAGCGACGACATGTACGTCACCGTTTCGCGCACGGTGTAGTCCTTGAGCAATCCGCTGTTCTGCATCACGGCGGCGACGTGCCCACGCTCGATCGCGGCAGCCGGTGTATCGCCGTAGACGCTGACGCGGCCCGCATCGGGCCGCGCGAGCCCCAGGAGCATGTCGATCGTCGTCGTCTTTCCCGCACCGTTGGGGCCGAGAAAGGCGACGATCTCGCCGGATTCGATTTGGAGGGAGACGTCGTCGACGGCGGTCACGGCGCCGAAGCGCTTGGTGACGCCGGCAAGCTCGACTGCGAGCAATGGGCCCTCGTTGTCAGGTAGGAAAGTTCGTTCGGACAACGTACGGACCGGTTGACGGCGAGTTTCGGCCCCTTGAGGACGCGTTGAGGGCCTTTTCGAGCTCGTATGCTGAAATTTCAACCTTTCCGCCCGTCGTGGTGTCTCATCTCGTTGGCGGATTCCCTCCCCAACGAACCGCGGCTCGGCGCTGTCGAATGTGCGCCGTTCGCTCCACCTGCACTCATTCGCTCGCGAGACGTCCATGTTCGCATTGCTGTTCGTCGCTACTCTTGGGCTCGGTCCTCAGCTCCGCGATACGACGCACGTCGTCGAGGTTTCGCGCGGCACGACCGCCATTCGCGCCGCGGTGCCGCCGGTCATCGACGGCAAGGACGACGACGCGATCTGGCGCAAGGCGCCGACGATCGATCAGTTCACGCAGTGGCAGCCGACCGAAGGCAAAGCGCCGCGCTTCCGCACCGAAGCGAAGGTCGCCTACGACGCGGCGAATCTCTACGTGTTCGTGCGGGCGTTCGACGCGCATCCCGACAGCATCATTCGCCTGCTCGAGCGGCGCGATACGTTCACGCCGTCAGACATGATCTGGCTCTTCGTGGACTCGTATCACGACCGGCGCACGGGCTACGAGTTCGGCGTGAACGCGGCGGGCGTCAAGATTGACCAGGCGGTGTACAACGGCGGCAACGAAGACGGCGCCTGGGACGCCGTCTGGGACGTCGCGACGACGATCGATTCGCTCGGCTGGACGGCCGAGTTTCGCATTCCGCTATCGCAGATGCGATACAGCAGCGATCGCACGCACACGTTTGGCTTCACCATCGATCGCGACATCTATCGATACAACGAACGCGTGAGCTGGCCGAGCTTCAGCCAGGCGAAGCCGGATCTCATCTCGCAGCTCGGCGACCTCGATGGGTTGAACGATCTCGAGGCGCCGCGACGGCTCGAGGCCCTGCCCTACGCCGTGACGAAGCGCGCGGCGGCGATCACGAACAACCGGTTCACCAACCAGTCGAACGTCTCGGTCGGCGGCGATCTTCGCTATCGGGTAGCGTCGAATCTCACGCTCGACGCGACGGTGAATCCCGATTTCGGCCAGGTCGAGTCCGACCCCGCGGTGCTCAACCTATCGGCCTACGAATCCTTCTTCGACGAGCGGCGGCCGTTCTTCGTCGCCGGACGCGGTCTGTTTCGGTTCGACGTCAATTGCAGCCAGGTGAATTGCTCGAGCGAGGGACTGTATTACAGCCGGCGCATCGGGCGCACGCCGGAGCTCGCGGGATTCTACGGCGACACCGTGCCGCTCACGCCGACAACGATTCTTGGCGCGGCCAAGCTCACCGGCCGTTCGGCGAATGGCTTCACGCTCGGCGCGTTGGACGCGGTGACGCAGGAGGCGACCGGCCCCGGCGACACGACGTACGAGCCGCGGACGAACTTCTCGGTGGTGCGCGCCACGCAGGATCTTCGCGGCGGCCTCACCACGTTCGGCGGCATCGTCACGGCCGTCAACCGCCAGATGGATACGTGGTCGTCGCCGTTCCTGCCGTCCTCGGCGTATGCGGCGGCGGTGGACTTTAGACATCGATTCTTCAAGAATACATATGAATTTTCAGGGTCGCTCGACGAGAGCCGCGTCCAGGGCTCGAGCGCGGCGATCAATCGGTTACAGACCAATTCCGTCCACGACTACCAGCGCCCCGACGCCGGGCTGCCGTACGATTCCACTCGCACGGCGCTGGGCGGCGATGCCGAGGAGCTCAAGTTCGACAAGGTCGGCGGGCAGCATTTCCTGTTCGAGAGCGCGTATCAGCGCCGCTCGCCGGGATTCGAGATCAACGACCTCGGGTTTCTTCGCCGCGCCGACCAGCAATCGTGGAACACCTGGGTCGGCTATTTCGACCGCCGCGAGCATCTCTTCTATCAGCGCTTTCAGTGGAACAACAACTGGTGGCAGTACTGGTCGGCGAACGGCCTGGCGCAGGAAGCCGCGTACAACACGAACACGCACATCACGCTCAAGAACAACTGGGGCGTGCATACCGGCGGGACTCTCGGGCAGCTCGGTACCACGTTCGACGATCGTGCCGCGCGCGGCGGTCCCGCGGTGCGGCAGGACACGTATCTCGCGCCGTGGTTGTCGATCAACGGCAACGATCGACGGTCGCTGGTGCCATTTCTCAGCTTCAATTGGTTCCGCGGCGCGAACGGTCGAAACTGGTCGAATAACGTGAGCCCCGAGCTCGACTACAAAATGCTCGGCCGTTTCAGCTCGGCGCTCTCGCTGAACTACACGCACAACGTGACCGACAACCAGTGGTACGGGCTGTTCACCGACACGGTCGGCTCGCACTACACGTTCGCGCATCTCGATCAGACGACCACGTCGTTGACGATGCGTCTCAACTACACCTTCACGCCGACGTTGTCATTGCAGGCGTATCTCCAGCCGTTCGTGTCGAAGGGCACCTACTCGAACGTTCGACAGCTTTCGGCGACGCCGCGCGCCGATGCGTACGACGCGCGGTACGCGGCGTTCAACGACGCGGCGGTCACGAGCAATCCCGGCGGCTTCGACTTCAAGGAGCTGCAGTCGAATCTCGTGCTGCGCTGGGAGTATCGGCCGGGCTCGACGTTGTTCGTCGTCTGGAACGAGGGCCGCCAGGGGACGGGCGATGTGGCGACCCGCGATGACTTCCGGGGCGACGTGCGCAGTCTGTTTGCGCTGCATCCCGCGAACACCTTCCTGGTGAAGATGTCGTACTGGCTGAACCGCTGAAACCGCCGGCGGGCCGGCTCGTACGGACTCTGGGCAGCACGAGCATCAGGACCGCGAGGGACGGGGAGGATCGATGCGTATTCTGTGGACACTGGTCAAGGTCGTGGTCGGGCTCGCCATCGCGATCCCGCTTGGGATCATTGTTTTGGCGACGACGTTGGGTCTCGTCGGCGCGCTGATCGGTCTCGCCGTCATGGCGCTCAAGCTCGCGTGTGTCGGCGTGGCGGCGTACGTGGTGTTTCGCGTCGCGCGTGGGGTTTTCTTCTCGGGGTCGTCGCGCAGGAAAGCGCCGCCGCCGTTGCCGCGTGAGCTCGCGCCGCGCGATCCGTACTACGACGCGGCGTTGCGGGAGCTGGATTCAGAGCTGGGGCACGGGGCGCGGTGAGATAAGAGCTTTCGTCGCGCGCAACGCAGCCGGGTGCGCTCTGGGCGCATGCGGGACCCGTCCCGGCGGAGGAGCGATATGCAGCGCTCCGCTGAGACGGGGGTCCCTCGACTTCGGCGCTTCGCGCCTCCGCTCGGGATGACGAACGAAGGTATTACATCTTCTGATACACTTCCGTCGGCCCGTTCGGGAAGAACTCCGTGAGCACCGATCCGCTCAGTGATCCCGAGAACGTCTGGCCCGTCTGCGCATCCTGGAATTGAATGGCCCCGTTGGACGCGCTGAAAAATCCCTGCTCGATCGATACGGTCCCGTCGCTGAACTGCGCATCGTCGCTGAACGTGCCGTCGTCATTGAGCGACAGCACGTCGCTGGTCAGCACACGGCCGTCCGAGACCTGCACCGGCAGGTTCTGCCCGTTGATCGATCGCAGCGAGTAGCTACCGGTGAGCGAGACCGTCGGCGACACCGAATCGGTCGAGCTGCATCCCGCGACAACCGCGGCGAGCGCGGCAATGATGAGCTTCTTGTGCATGTCCTGTTTCCCTCTCCGTCATACGACGTCATCGTCACGTGTCGGAAAGGCAAGGCATGGGCCGCTGAAGCCGATTACTCCGTGAGCTCGAGGAGCCGGGTGAGCGCGGTGACCCAGGTCACGTCATTTCGCTCGCACGCGGTCGAGCACGAAGCGAATCGCCATCGCCACCAGCTCGGGTTCGTCGTCCTGAATTCCGTGTCCGCTGTGCGTCGTCTCGAGATGCATCCCGTTGCGCGAGCGCTGAAACCATTCGTCGTGCAGCGCGCGCCACACGACATGTCCGCGCGCCGTTCCGTTCACGTACGGCGCCGACTCGTCGGATTTCATGCTGGTGAGCACGGCGATCGGGATGTCGGGCAGCGGCGTCAGCCCCGGCACCGCGCCGTCGGCCTGAATCTTCACCGTTTCACGCGTCTCGGCCGCGGCCGGGACCGACCGTATGGTAGGGATTAGAGAATCGTAATACTGCCGGAACTTTTCCGGATACGTACTGTCGAGCGTCCCAAACCGGCGAACTTGCTGCTCGTGCGTGCCGTCGACCAGCACGATACCCGCGACATCCTCGGGATACAGTGACGTGTAGAGACGCGCGATCAAACTGCCGTACGATCGCGCCACGAGCACGACCGGCAGCGCGACGCCGCCGCGGTGCAACAGCTCGTGCAGGTCGCGCGCGGATTGCGGTACCGAGTGGTCGCTCGAGCCCGACTCTGACCGGCCGAACCCGGCGCGCGAGTAGGCGATGGTCGTCGTGTACTGTGCCATTGCGTGCGCGAGCGGCAGCCAGGTATCGAGCGAGTCGGACAGTCCGACCTCGAAGACGAGCGCGGGCACGCCGGCGCCTTCTCGAACGAAGTCGAGCCGATGGTCGCCGACCGATACGAGGCTGTGCGTTTGCGCCGGCAACCGAGTCGCGGCGAGCGCGACGACGAGGAGCATCGATAGCGATGTTCGTGGCATGGCTGGGGTCATGATTGGACGATAGCGCCTACGGTCGAGCGCGCTAGTAAATCTTTATGCAGAGCGCGGCATGGACGGTGCACACCCGCGCAGCAATGACGACCGCGACCACCATCTCCACCACGATCTCCGACGAACCGATTCGCGTTCCCGAGATCACCTTCTACTTCTGGCTGGTCAAGATCCTCACGACCGGCGCCGGCGAGAGCATCTCGGATTTCCTCGGTCACGTGAGCCCGGCGCTCGCCGGCGCGGTTGGCGGGATCGGCTTCCTCATCGCGATCACGCTGCAGTTTCGCATGAAGCGGTACGTCGCGTGGACGTACTGGTTCGCGGTGTTGATGGTGGCGATCTTCGGCACCATGGCCGCCGACATCGTGCACGATGGCTTGCACGTCGGTTATCTCGAGTCGAGCATCGGCTTCGCGATCGCGCTCGCCGTCATTTTTGCCTGGTGGTATCGCAGCGAGCAGACGTTGTCGATTCACAGCATCAAGACGCGCCGCCGCGAATGGTTTTACTGGTCCACCGTGATCGCCACCTTCGCGCTGGGCACCGCGGTCGGCGACATGACCGCGACGACATTCGATTGGGGCTACCTCGATTCGGGGATCGTGTTCGGCATCGCGATTCTCGCCATCGGCGCGATCTACTACGTCGCGCGGAATGCGCTGCCCGCGAGTCATCGGCATCGCTCGACGCTCGCCGTCTTCAGCTTCTGGTTCGCCTACATTCTCACGCGGCCGCTCGGCGCCTCGTTCGCGGATTGGATGGGCAAGTCCCGCGATCGCAGCGGGCTCGGATACGGCGACGGGACGGTAGGTCTCGTGCTGCTCGTCGCGATCCTGCTCGTCGTCGCGTATCTCGCGGTCACCAAGCGCGATGTGCCCAGTCTCACCGACGAGCAGGAGTGGGCGGACCCGCCGATGGCGCGCGCGTCGTCGTAGCGCGGCTCCGCGTTACGAACCGGGCACGGCCGTCGTTAGAATTGAGACCTGCCCGCCCCGAGACATTCTTGCCTTACTCGTACGTCATCGATCCCCGCCGCCGGCTGATGATCCTTCGCGCCTTCGGCCGGTTGACCCACGCCGAAGTGCGCGAGGCCCGCACGCGCGGCGTGGCGGACCCCAGGTTTCATCGCGCGTATTCGACCGTGGTCGATTTTCGCGACGTCACCGAGTTCGAGCGCAGCCCGAAGTTCGTTCGTGAATTGACGGAGCGTCCGATCGTGGCGCGGAAAGCGAAGATCGCGATCCTGCCGAAAAGAGGTCAGCCGTCCGGGATGGCGCGCCTCTTCGCGACCTACGCGCAGCTCATGGGGCGGCCGGTGCAGTTGTTCACGAGCGTCGATGCGGCGGCGCGCTGGCTGGACATTCCTCTGCCGGAGTTGTCCGACACGGACGCGGACCCACAACCGTTGCGGCGACAACAGCCGTAGCCTGCTTCGGCGGAATTTCGGAGCGAAGGATCTCGATCGCCTACCAGCGATCGAGATCCTTCGCGACGATCACTCGCCCGCGATACCCCTGCGCGCGAATCGTTGCGGTGACCGCGAAATCGGCGACGCCGTGCGCGCCGAAGTGGTAGAGGATGAGCGTCTTCGGCTGCGCCGCGGCGGCGAGCTTGCCCAGCTCCACGTCGCTCGTGTGAAACTCGCGCAAGTATTTCGCCCAGTCCGGATTGTTCGCGGGCGGCGGCGTACTGCCCGCCGACTCGGGATGCACCTCGTGAATGAGCACGTCGGCGCCGCGCGCCGCCGTCTCGATGCTTTGTGCCGGGCGCGTATCGCCCGAGATCACGATCGAGCGGTCCGGCGTGTCGATGCGATAGCCGAATGCCTCGTTCCACGATCCATGCAGCACCGGAATGGCCGTGATTCGCACGCCGCCGCTGTCGTAGACGACACCCGGTTGAATCTCGTGCACGTTCACGCGATACCCGTTCGGATAAGCATGTTCTAAACCCGTGGTGCGCACTTCGATGTCGGCCTTCCACGCCTCGTAGATCGCGTTGGTCATCGCCGACAGCCCGTGCGGCCCGTACACCTGCAGCGGCGTACGACGTCCAAACGTCCACGTCGTGAAGATGAGATCCGGATAGCCCAGCGTGTGATCGCTGTGCAGGTGCGTGAAGAACACGGCAGCGATGCTCGCCGGCGGCAACTTCGCGGCGGTGAACTGTCGTGTCACGCCGACGCCGGCATCGAAGAGAAAGGTGCGCCGGCCGACGACGACCGCGGTCGCGGGGCCCATCGCCGTTGGATCCGGGCGTGGCGTGCCGGTTCCGAGAAACACGATGGTCGTGCTGTCCGCGGCTTGTGAGATTGTCCGGGCCGAGTGCACGTCGGCGGGGCTCGAAGCCGCGAGCGTGCTGCACACGGCGAATGTAAGGAAAGTGCGCATGAGCATTCCCTAGTTGTAACTCGGCTTGGGCGTCGGCGCCATGCCGACGATCGATGCGTCCTCGACGCAGTCCCACCCGCCCCCGACCCCTTGCAAATCAAGGGAAAGAAGAGCATGCTATCCCTAGATCTGAACAGGGAGTGGCGTGCCGGCGATCACCGTCGATCTCGAATTCAAGCGCGGGGCCATCGAGCTGCTCGTCCTCAAGGCGGTGTCGTGGGGGCCGATGCACGGCTACGGCATCGCGAAATGGATTCAGCAGACCACCGACGACGCGCTGCGCGTCGAGGAAGGCTCGCTCTACCCCGCCCTGCATCGTCTCGAGGACAAGGGACTCGTGGAACCCGAGTGGGGACTCTCCGAATCCAACCGCCGCGCGAAGTACTACTCCATCACCGCGCATGGCCGCAAAGCGCTGCGCGTCGAAGTAGAGAGCTGGACGCTCTTTTCGGCGGCGATCGCGAAAGTCATCGTCGCCCCACGACCCGGCATGTGAGCCGATCTGACCCGAGCTGACCCGAGCTGACCCGAGGAAATTTCGATGAAGCGCGAACAATTGTTCCGCCGCTATCTCCGCTTCTGGCGCGCCGATCCGGCGCGCGATGTACACGAGGAGCTGGACTTCCACGTCAACATGCGCGTGACCGAGTTCCAGCGAATGGGCATGAGTCGCGAAGAAGCCGAGCGCGCCGCGCGCGAACGGTTCGGTGACGTGAACGGCGTGCGCTCCGAGGTGGAGCATCTCGCCGTCAATCGCGAAGTCCGGCGGCAGCGCGCCGAGACGTTCGACGGCATCGCGCAGGACATTCGCTACACGCTGCGCACGCTCCGCGCTCGACGCGGTTTCGCTGCCGCGATCATCATCACGCTCGCGTTGGGCATCGGCGCGAACCTCGCCATCTTCACGGTGGTCGATAGCGTGCTGCTTCGACCGCTGCCCCTGCACGACCCCGACCGACTCGTTCGCTTGTACGATGATTTGCCGGGCGCCGGCGCGACGGACGTCGGCGTGTCGGTACCCGAGCTTCAGGACCTGAGCTCGCGCGCCGGCATCTTCGACGCGGTCAGCGGCATCTATCCGGCGAGCGCGGCACTCGCCGGCGGCGAACACGTCGAGCGCATCGAGTTGCTGGGCACGAGTGCGAATTACTTCGAGCTGCTGCAGGCGAAGGCGGCGCTCGGGCGCGTGTATGGGCAAGCCGAATGGCAACCCGGTTTCCTGGGCACGGTGGTGATCAGCGACGCGCTGTGGCGCCGCCAGTTCGGCGCGGATCGCGCGATCATCGGCAAGACGATTCGCCTCGACGAAGATCCGTACACCATCATCGGCGTCATGCCGCCGGAGTTTCGGCATCCGGGCAACACGCTCGCCGGCGACGTGGACGCGTGGGCGGGCGCCGGCTTCAGTGCCGATCCATTCCCCTCGCCGCCGCCGCGTGCCTCGCGGCTCGTGCCCGGAGCGATCGCGCGGCTCAAACCCGGCGTGACGATCGAGCAGGCGCAGGCTCGGCTCGATCAATTCGTGACGCAGCTCGGGCACGAATACCCTGCCGACTACCGCGAGAATTTTCGCTGGAGCATCCGACTCGAGTCGGTGCAGTCGACGCTCACCGGCAACGTGCGCACGACGCTGGCCGTGCTGCTCGGCGCTGTGAGTTTTCTCTTATTGATCGTGTGCGTGAACGTCGCGAGCCTCATGCTCGCACGTTCGTCGTCGCGCATGCGCGAGTTCGCGCTGCGTCAGGCGCTCGGCGCGTCACGCGCGCGCATCGCGCGGCAGATGATGCTCGAGAGTCTCACACTCGCGCTCGCCGGCGGCATCGCCGCGATGCTCGTGCTTCACCTTTCACTCGGCGCGTTGACGGCGGTGCTTCCGCCGAATCTCCCGCGGCTCAACGAGATTCACGCCGATTGGCGCGTGGTCGTCGCGGCAATCGTCTTGTCGCTCGGCGCGGCGTTGTTGATCGGCCTCGCGCCCGCCGTTCAAGCGACTGGCGCGGACGCGAATCGCGCATTGAACGAAGGTGGCCGCAGCGGCAGCGGCTCGACCGTCCGCCGCAATCGCGCGCGAACCGCGCTCGTCGTCGCCGAGATCGCGTTGTCGGTGGTGCTGTTGATCGGCGCGGGTCTGCTGGTGCGAAGCTTTTCCGCCGTGCTGCACGTCGAGCCAGGGATCGATCCAACGAACGTCGTCACCGGCGAGGTATGGGTGCCGGTTCCGAATAATCCGGCCGCGAACAAGTATCTCAAGCCGCCGGAGCAGGCGGCGTTGGCGGAACGACTCCTTGGCGGCCTGCGACAGATTCCGGGCGTCGAAGTCGCGGCGCTCGCCACCCCGGGCGACGTGCCGTTCCTGGGCTCGCAGAATAGTCCGCGACCGTTCCAACTGCCCGACGAGCCGGCAACGAAGGAGAACGATCACGCGGCGCGGTACGGACAGGTGAGTGCCGACTATTTCGCCGCGCTGCGAATCGCGACGCGCAGCGGGCGCGTGTTCACGTCGCACGACGACTTGAACGCGCCGAACGTGGTGGTCGTCAACGAAGCCTTCGCGCGGCGATTCTCTCCGCAGCGCAACCTCGTCGGCCAGCGCCTGCGCGCCGGCCGCAACACCGACTTCACGATCATTGGAGTCGTGGCCGACGTGCGTGCCGACGGCCTCGATGCCGAGCCGACGCCGCGCATCTACTTGTCGCTGACGCAGCGGCCGACGGTGGCGCTGTCGGTGTTCGTGCGATCGCGCGGCGACTTGCCGTCGATCGAGCGCGCGATCACGAAGACGGTGCATGACGTCGATACCGATTTGCCGGTGTTCGGTGTACGAACGATGAACGACGTGATGTCGTCGTCGATGGAACGGCGGCGGTTCTCGCTCGCGCTCATCGCCGCATTTGCGGTCGTTGCCGTGCTCATGGCGGCGCTCGGCATCTATGGCGTGATGGCGTTCGTCGTGAGCCAGCGCGAACAGGAATTCGGCGTTCGCCAGGCGCTCGGCGCCACCGGCCGCGATATCCTGGTGCTCGCCGTGCGGCCCGGCATTCAGATGGCGGTGGCCGGCACGGTGCTCGGTGCCGCGATCGCGTTCGTCGTCACGCGGCTGATCTCATCGCTGTTGTACGGGGTCTCGGCGCGCGATCCGGTGACGTTCCTGGGCGTGGCGATCGTGCTCGGACTCGTCGCGATTGCGGCCTCGCTCGTTCCCGCGCGCCGGGCGACAAAGGCGGATCCGGCGGTGGCGTTACGGAATTAGTCGAAACTGTGTCATCTCGAGCGAGCGACGCCGGGTCCTCGAGATGAGCCATGATTGCTAATATGGATGGGCCGGATCCAGGTCAATACGCCGGGAAAAACCCTTTCGTCGGCCGCCGCGTCTTGAGCGACTCGATGTCGAACGAGGACCTCAGCGCCGGCGGGAAATCCTCGATCTGCTCCGGCGTCAAAATCTTCGACGCTTCGATCATGGCGTCGACCATCGCATCGTACGCCGCCATGCGCGCGGGGCGCACGAGCTCCACCGCTTCGTCGAGATCGTAGTTCGCCGGCAGCGTCTCCATGTACTTGACCGTCGGCGCCCAGATCGAATCCTGCTTCGCGATCAGTCGCCGCTGCAACTGCGTCAGCCGGTCGATTTGCGCCTGGCTCAAAATGCTCATCGAATCCTTCACCTGCAGAATGCTCTGAATGGGGCTGAAGATCGATTGCAGCAGGAGCGCGCGAATCTGCTGCGTGGTGCGCTTGTCGCCGCGCCGCGTGCGTCCCGGGCCGATGATGTTCGCCAGCCCCTGGTGGTCGACGTCGCCGCCCAGGCGTACGCGCGCCTCGAGGCTGACGATGAACGGCAGGCGAATCGTCGAGCTCGCGAAGCGCGTATCGCCGAAACGCGGATTCACGTCGTACTTGAACGCGTTCGTCGCCGGATCGTAGCCGCGTACGCGCAAGAGCGTCGGATCGGGCGCGGCCGGCTGTCCCCAACCCTGCATGTGTGCCGAGCCGTGCAACAGCTCATCGACGCCCGCGAGCGGATTCGACACGTCGAGCGACAGCGTCGTGCGGTTGTCCCAGCCAAGCTTCTCCGGGTTGATCGTGAGCGATGCCGCTGCCGTTGCCATCCACGGTCCCTCGCACGAGTTTCGTGCGGCGACGGCGCCGAATTGTCTCGTCAGACAACTCTTGACGCGCGACGAGGCGCCGGAGAGCAACTGGCTCATGCCCGACGAAAGCGCGGCGTCTCCGGTGCCCGGCGCGAACACGAACGCGCGATCGTTCGACAAGCCGTCTCCATTCACGTCACCCGCCACCACCGGCGTGAACGGAAAGCCCGACGCCGCGCGGCCCGTAATCGCAACCGAGAACAGGTTGGCGACGCGCGTATACAGGTTGATGTTGATCGCGTGCGTGCTGCCAAGTGAGCCGCGCGACCATTCGACCGAGCGAGGATCACCCGCGGTCGTCGCGCCGAAGCCGCGCGTCTGCTCGCGCAGGTCCGAGTAGACGTAGCTCACCGTCCACCGCCAGTTGATGCTGCTCAAGCCCACCGGATTGAGCGTGAACGTGTACTGCGCCGCGCGCGACTGAAGATCGGAGCGCAGGTCGTTCACGCTTCCGTAGAGGGTCGACACACGCGAATCGACGTTCGTCACGGCGCCCGTCGCGGGTACGATGCTCGTTGGCTGCACGTAGATCGGGCGGCCGCCTTCGCCGCTCAGTGACGCGCGCTGCGTGCCGCTGAAGTTCACGTCGAAGGGCGCCTGCTGATGCAGGTTGAGGGAATACGTCGCGTCGGCGGAGAAGCGGAACAGCTTCGTGATGAACGGTCCGCGCAAGGCGAGATTGCCGCGCCAACTGCGCTGCGACTCGAAGTTCGGATCGATCGTGAACACGTTTGGCCGGCTCGACACGAACGCGGATGGCGCACCAGCCGCGCAGGTCGTCGGGATTGCGCCTTCATTCGTCATGTACGACGTGAAGTCCGGCACCGGCACGGCCGAACCAACGCAGACCAATTGGCCAAGCGCATCGGGCAATCCGGTATTCGTGATCGCCGGCGCGACGAGACCGGGCCGGAAATCGTTGCGGAACTCACCAATGCCGCCGCTCAGGAATCCCCACGGCGCGCCAAAATTCGGAATGCCGGTCGTGCCATTGTGCCCGAAGCCCCACCCGAAACTCGCGCGCGGGCTCACCACCAACTCACGGGGCGCATGATCGGTGCGGAGATGGAAGATGCTGTCGACCGACGGATTGTACTCGAGCGCGCTGCCCGTGGAATTGCCGTCGACACGTACACCGTACGAAATGTTCAACGTTTGCGTCGCGCGCCACTGATCGCCGAGCGCGAGCGATCCGGTGCGCATGTCGGCGAGGACGTCGTTGTGCGCGAACGAGCGCGAGAACGACGCCGGCCGGTTCGCCTGCACGTCCGCGATCGAATTGTACGTGAACGAGCCGAGCGCGTTCGCGCCCTGCGTCTGGCGAAGCTGATCGTCGCGCGCGTCAGCCGTGAGGCGCCAGTGATGCGCGTTCGTCGACGAGTTCCACGAGGTCTGATTGTAGAGCTCGACGCCCGACGTGCGCGTATATCGCGGCAGCCCGGAGTTGCCGCCGAAGATCAGCGACGACAGGCCCGTCGACCCATCGTTGAGCTGCGACGTCACGAGCACGCGCGCATCGGGAATGCGCATGTACGGTGTCGCGTCGTTGATGTCCGTATGCGCGCCAAGTCGCGTGACGTTGAGGAAGAACGAATCGGGAAAGAACGAGAACTCGCCGGTGACGTCGCCGCCGTTGCGCGAGAGATCGCCACCGTGTCCGGGCAGCGCGGTCGTCGACACGAACGACGCCAGGGACTTCGAATGGCGCAGCGACGTGGTGATGTTGCCCTGCGCCTTCTGCGTCGGCGTCCAGTCGAAGCGCGCGAGCAGCGATCCGTTGTCGGTCTGCCGTCGGTTCGGAATTCCGGCGGCGGCCAGCGGAATGCCGCGTGAGGCCGCGGCGGCGGTGAGCGCGGTGACCGAATCGCGCGAGATCCCGAGATCGGCGAGCGTCGCGGGATCGCCGGTGAGCAGCGATGAGAGATCACTAAAACGCCGCCCGCCCTGCACCGAGACGTTGTAGAACACGCGGTCGAACACGATCGGTCCCGCGAATCCGCCGCTCAACTGCGTGTTCGCGTACCGCTGCCCAAGCTGGCGACCGATCCGGTCCGTCGCCTGAAGACTCGGCGCATCGAGTGTGGCGTGCAGGATCTGATTCACGAAGTTGCTGCCCGACACCTGTGTCACCGACAGTTGCGCGCCGCTGAATCCGCCGCGCGAGACGTCGTACGTCGACGAGCTCACGCGCACCGCGCCGATGATGTCGCGCGGAACGTCGGTGGCGCCGGTCTGCATGCCGTTCAACGTGATGTTGTTCTGCGACCCGGAGAGCCCGAGCACCGAGAACTGCGGCAGTCCGTTCGTGGGATCGGACGTGATCGTGATTCCGGGCACCTGCGCGATCATGCCCATCAAGTCACCCTGGTCCGCAACGGCGAACACCTCGGAGGCGGCGATGATGCCCTTCTCCGTTTGCGCGACGTCGGGTCCGATGACGTCGCGTTGCGGAGGTTGCCGCCGCACGGCGTTGACCTGAACCGTGTTGAGTCGCACGGGCGCTCGCTTCATCACAACGTCGACGGTTGTCGGCGTCGACGCATTGGCGCCAACAGACTTCACTGTCGTTCGCGCCTGAATCCACCCGATCGCGCTTACGGTCACGTAATACTCGGCCGCGCGATTTGGGATCGTCGCAATCCAGCGGCCGGCGGTGTTCGACCGCACGGTGACGGCGAGGCTGAATCCCGCGCCGGCCGGCGTCACGGTGATCGATGCACCAGGAATCGCGACACCGCTGTCGCTCTTGACGGAACCGACGACGCTCTCTGGCTGCGCAGTTTGCGCGCGCGCCGAACGGGTAGGAACGAGTGGCGCAGCAAACGACCACAGGGCGACGACGACGATCCGGAACACGGCGGCGCGCGGGATCATGGTGCCTCGAGAGGTAGGGATTCGGTGGAGCGACTGCGGATACTACGTGTTCGATGCGCGATCGGCGGTTATGGTTGCGTTAAGGAATGGTGAGGGTCACGCCGCGCCGGCGGCCCGTGTACGCGCGGCACGCGTGTCAGCTTGCGACGCTCGCAGTGAGCCACGTCACCGCTCGTCCAATTCCCCACCGGCATCGTGTTGCATGCCGCTACTCGATTCAGGCGCCGAACGCTGCGCCATGCCAACGGGCACGTACGTCGTCGGTGGAAATGGACCCGACGCGCTGCCTATCACCGCCCTCGAATGCTGTCCCGCCGTGGCGACGATCGTCGTGCCGTCGTCGGGCGAATCGACGATTCAGCGCCTCACCGCGTCCGTCGTGGTTCGGCTCGATCGCGTTCCACTCGGTGTGGCTCCGAAGGAGCTGCACGACGGCGCGCAGATCGAATTCGGCGACTGCTGCCTGACGTTCAAGACCGCCAACGCGGGCGAAGCGACCATCACGGCGGGATCTGACCTCGCGACCTCCGGTGAGTGGATGCTTCACGGCCGATACACCGCTCCCGCGGCGGCACCGGCGAAGCCGGCCACGCGCGCCCGCATCGTCAACGCGCGCACGGGTGACACGATCGATCTCGAGCATCATCGCGTCGTCGTGGGTCGCGATGAGACGTGTGATTTCGTCGTGCCGGGGATGCGCGTCTCACGCCGGCATTTCTCCGTCTCACCGGTGCAAGACGGATATCTGCTGCGCGACGAGAGCGCGAACGGAACGATCGTCAACGGCGTACGCGTCGCCGGCACATACTTGCTCGGGCACGGCGACGTGGTGCATCTCGACGAAGAACATCTGCGTTTCGAATTGGATGGCGCCGCGGTCCCGACACCAGGCGCGGACGCGGCACCGACGGCGTTGCTCGATCTCTCGTACCTGAGACGCGAGTATGCGGCAGACGGCAAGCGCGATCACTCTCACGCTCCGCGCACCGCGAGTCTCGAGATCGTGCGTGGACGGTATGCGGGCGCATCGTTCTCGATCGACCGTCCGGTCTGCGCGATCGGGCGCAGTCCGCAGAGCGACGTACGCATTCGCGATGAAAGCGTCTCCTCCGATCACGCGACGTTGCTGCGCAAAGGCTCGAGCTGGTTCGTCGTCGATCTTCGCTCGGCGAACGGCACGTTTGTCGACGGCTCGCGCGTCGCGGGCGAGCGCGCGCTTCCTTCCGGCTCGCGCCTCAAGCTCGGCGCGGTCGAGCTGATGTTTCGCTCGCTCGACGGCGGCGACGACCGGCCGGATCCGACGAAACCGAAGCGGTCCTGGCTGCGCGATTTGCTGCGTCGCTTCACACAGCGTACGGCGGAGACCGATTAGAGCAGTCTGACGGCCGTTCTTCCGCGTTTCGAAAGAAATCGCCATACTGGTGGCGTCCCGTTCGACTTCCCCACTCCGAACAGGTCGGCCATGTCGTCACGCTCCCTGGTCGCGCGCGTCGTCGTTCTGCTCGCCGCGGTGAATGCGGCTACCGGCGCGCAGACAGACGCACCGGTGTACGGGCACGTGTCGTTCGAGAACTCGGGCGCGCCGGCCGCGCAGCCCGCCTTCCTCCGCGGCATGGCGCTGCTGCACAACTTCCAGTATCCGGAAGCGGCCGCCGCGTTTCGTGAAGCCGAGCGAATCGATCCGCGGTTCGCGATGGCGTACTGGGGCGAGGCGATGACGTACAATCACGGGGTCTGGCACGAGCAAGACTCCGTCTCGGGGCGCGGAGTGCTCTCCAGGCTCGGTCCGGACGCATCGGCACGACTCAGCGCCGCGCCTACCCAGCGTGAGCGCGACTATCTCGCCACACTCGACGTGTTGTACGGCACCGACGGTACCAAGTTCTCGCGCGATTCCGCGTATGCGGTGGCGTCGGCGCGCCTTGCCGCGAGCTATCCGCGCGACGACGACGCACAACTCTTTTACGCGCTCTCGCTGCTCTCGCTTCCGCGCGTGGATTCCACCTACATGCACGCGGCACAGATCGCCGAGCGCATCATGCGCGCGCATCCCGATCATCCGGGAGCGCTGCACTACGTCATTCATGCGTACGACGATCCGGCGCACGCCACGCGTGGTCTCCAGGCCGCGCGCGCGTACTCGAAGGTTGCCGTGAACGCGCCGCATGCACAGCACATGGTGTCGCACATTTTCATCGCGCTCGGGATGTGGGACGACGTCGTGAAGGCGAACGAGATCGCGGTGCACATGCATTCGTCGCCGGCGGAGGCGTTGGCGGCCGAGTGCGGGCACGGCGGGTTGTGGTTGCATTACGGGTATCTCGAGCAGGGGCGTCAGGCGGACGCGGCGCGGATGATGAACGATTGCCGCGAGCACGCGGGCGATTCGCCGGCCATCGCACGCGGCTTCGCCGAGATGCGGCTGCGGCAGATCATCGACGGCGCTGCCGCCGCCGCGCAACTGCCTACACTGCCCGACAGTCTCGCGATGGCGCCATTCCCGCGATTCATGCTCGCCTACGGCGACGCGTACGATGCGCTGCAACATCGCGACACGGCGGCGGCGCGTTCGTACATCGATCGCATGGTGGCCGCGCGCACGGTGATTCAGAACGCGCCGGCGCGCCCGAACACGGCGCAAGTGTTGGGATTCACCGGTGCCGCGATCGACGAGATGCGCGGAATCGTGCAGATCTACAGTGGCGACCGCGATGGCGGCATCGCGACCATCCGCGCCGCCGCCGAGCGCGAGGAGGCGCTGCCGTTCCTGTTCGGGCCGCCCGAAGTCGAAAAACCGACTCGCGAATTGCTCGGCGAATTGCTGCTGGCACTTCATCGACCGGCCGAGGCGCGCACCGAGTTCCAACGCGCGCTCGCGCGGACGCCGGAGCGGTCGTTGGCGCTGCTCGGACTGGCGCGTTCGAATCTTGTGGCGAGCGACTCTGCCGCGCCGCGCGACGCGTACCGGCGCTTGGCGAACAATTGGCATCGCGCCGATGCGACGACGCCGGCACTCGACGAAGCTCGGCACGGTGGTCCGGCCGCGCGCGCCGGCGCCGCGCAGCATGCGAGCAGCGACGTCGGCGTCATCCGGTTTCCCAACTCGGGATCGGCCGCCGCCCAGGCACCGTTCCTTCGCGCCATCGCACAGCTGCACAACTTCGAGTACCGCGAGGCGCAGAGTGCATTTCACGATGCCGAGCGCGCCGACCCGACCTTCGCGCTCCCCTACTGGTTCGAGGCGCTGTCGCATTCGCCCGTTCTCTGGAGCATCGACGACGCGCCGGGCGCGCGCGCCGTGCTCGCGCGGCTCGGACCGACGCCAGAGGCCCGGCTCGCGAAAGCACAGACATCGCGCGAACGTGCGTTCGGCGCGGCGATCGAAGCGTTCTACGAGGATTCGAGCCTCACGGCGCGTTCGCGCGTATTCATGGACTCCATGTCGGCGCTCGCGCAACGCGATACGTCGGATCTCGAGGCCTCGGCGTTCGCAGCGCTGGCCACGTTGATGTACAACCTGCCGACGAATCCCATGTCGCCGGCCGAGCGCGATGCCGTGGGCCGGCGCGCGATCGCGTTTGGCGAGCGGGTATATCACGCGAGTCCGCGTCATCCGGGCGGCGCGCACTATCTCATTCACGCGGCCGACGCGTATCCGTCGTACACGGCACGTGCGCTGCAGCCCGCATTCGATTACGCGTACATCGCGCCGGCGTCTGAACACGCGCAGCACATGCCGGCGCACACGTTCTTTCGGCTTGGCCTGTGGGACGATGCGAACGCCGCGAACGAGCGCGCGTGGAAGGCGTCGGTCGCCGAGGGAGCACGCGAGCACCGGGCCGCGACGGACCTCGACTATCACAACTTCACGTGGTTGCAGTACGTGTACCTGCAGCAGGGACGCTGGCATGCGGCGCGGGCATTAGTCGACAGTGCGCGAAGGATGATCGCGCCGTACGACAGCGGGTCGACGTTCACCGTCGATGCGCATTACGTGCCGACGTTTCTCGAATTCGGCTACGCCAACGAGACCGGGCGATGGACCGACGGCCCACGCGGCGCCCTCGCCACCGCGCCACTTGGTCCCGCGATGGAGCTGCAGCGTGAGCGCCGGCAAATGGGGGCGACCAATTGGGAGAAGACGATCGGTGCGCTGATGCGCGGCGATACGAGTGGCATGGCAACGGCATCGAACATCTCGGATGCGACGTTGCAGGGCATGGAGATCCGAGCGCTGATCGCCGAGCGCCGGGGCGATCGCGATACGGCGCTCGACTGGTGGCGTAAGGCCGCGCGCGTCGACACGTTGAACGGCGCGGGGCCGCCGCGCTATCTCGTCGCGCGCGATCATCTGGCCGCGTTGTTGATGGCGACCGGCCATCCCTCCGAGGCCGTGGCTGAGTATGAGCGTTCTCTCATTACCGCTCAGAACCGCTCCGCGGCACTCCTCGGGCTGGCTCGCGCCAAGCTCGCGAGCGGCGACACGATCGGCTCGGCGATGGCGTATCGACGGCTATTAGATAATTGGAAACACGCCGACGCTGATCTTCCGGCGCTCGCCGAAGCACGAGCCGGCGCGGACCGGGCGAAAGAGACGCGCGTCGCGATGACTCGCGCGGCGATCACCAAGCAGCGCGTGTGGTTCAAGAACGGCTCGCTCATGCTCGAGGGCTTTCTCTTCAAGCCAACCGGCAATGGGCCGTTTCCGGCGGTGCTGTGGAATCACGGGAGCGAGCACACGCCCGGCGCGGGGACGCAATTCGATTCGATCGGCGGCGCGTTCGTTCCGCGGGGCTACGTCGTGTTCGCGCCGTCGCGCCGCGGCCATGACGAGTCCGACGGCGAGCACATCGCACTCGTGCGCGGACGCGTGGCCGCGACACAGGGACAGAAGGCCGGCGACGACCTGGTGACACGGCTGCTGACGACCGAGCAGCTCAGCGACCAGCTCGCGGCATTGACGTATATGAAGTCGCTGCCGTTCGTGGATACGACGCGAATGGTGGTGGCAGGCTGCTCGTTCGGCGGAATCCAAACCTTGCTCGCGGCTGAAGGCAGCCATGGATTCAAGGCCGCGGTACCGCTCTCGCCCGCGGCGCAGAACTGGGATCACAACGACGCGCTCAAGGCTCGATTGTTGAGCGGCGTCGCCCGCATCAACATCCCGGTCCTGCTCATTCAACCACCGCGCGACGCCAGCCTCGCGCCGAGCAAGGACCTCGGGGCGGCGTTCACTCGGCTGCACAAGGCGTATCGCGGCATCGTCTGGCCCGACACGCTGAGCGCGCGCGACGCCGGACATTGTTTCGGCGGCCCGAACGGAACTCACGTCTGGGCCGGCGAAGCCGTGACGTTCTTCGATACGGTGCTCGCGAAGGCCGCGTCACGTCGATAAGAGAACTCTAAAACAACGCTCAGAACACGTCGAGATCTCGCCCCGACACCACGCGGCCGCTGTACCGCGTCTTGACCTCGGCGACAAACTTCTCGTCGGGCCAGTTGCCGGGAATCTGATGGTAGAGCACCAACAGCTTGGGATGTGCCTTCGTCGCGACGTCGCCCAGCTCGATGCTCGGCGTATGAAACGCGAGATGATACGCCTTCCAATCCGGCGTACGGTTCTCGATGTCGTGTGACGAGATGACTTCGTGCACGAGGACGTCGCAGCCGTTGCACGCCCGCACCACCGCATCGCTCGGCCGCGTGTCGCCCGAAATCACGATGGAGCGATCGGGCGTGTCGAAGCGATAGCCGAACGCGTGCGGCCAGCTGCCATGCAGCACCTCGAACGCCGTGACTCGAACCAGCGAGTCGCGATACACCTCTCCCGCGGACACGTCGAATCCCCGGCCGCCATAGCCGGTCTTGTTCGACGGCTCGCCGCCATAGAGGCGCATTTGAACGTCCGCCTCGTACGCTTCATTGAGATGCCGCACCATCGCCGCCGTTCCCGCGGGACCGTAGACGTCGAGCGGCACCGTCCGGCCCAGGACCCACGGCGAGAACATGAGATCGGCAAGGCCGACGGTGTGATCGGAATGCAGATGTGTTATGAACACCGTGCGGAGCCGCGCGGCTTGCAGCGCGCGAATACCACGATCGCGCACCGCGGCGGCGGCGCGGCGCACCACACCCGATCCCGCGTCGACGATGTACGCGGTGCTGTCGACGACGACCGCGACGGAATTGCCGGAGCGGTCGGGATCGGCGTTCGGCGTCCCGGTGCCAAGAAGGACGACGTGGGTGCGCGCCGTTGCCGCCGGCGTCTGCGCGTGCGCATTCACCCCGACGACTCCGCTGAGCCCGACCAGCACGAGGCCGATCACCGCGCGCGAGCTCATCCCGAATTCTTCTCCAGCCTCGCCATCCGCTTCCTGATCTCCGATACCTGCGGCTGAAACTCGGGATCCGCGTTCTTCCAGAGATTCACGAACTCCTGATAGTTGTGCATGGCCTTGGCGCGATCGCCTTTCGCTTCATAGAGCTCGCCAAGCCGGCGGAGCGCCGGGCCGCGGCCCGTGAAATCGACCAGTGCACGGTAGCTGTTCGTCGACCGGAAGAATTTCTCGAAATACACCGCCGCGGAGTCCGGTATGTTCAACTTGTCGTAGGCCCGGGCGATGTTGATGTACGTGCACGCATCGCATTCGTCGAACGGGCCGTCCGGTACGGAATCACCTTTCCAGAACTCTCGCAGCGCATCCTGCGGCCGATGCTCGGCCATCGCGATCTCGCCGAGCGCGCGGTGCGCGAGCGGCAGTTCGGCGCGCAGGCGATTGGTGTCGCGCACCTCCGCGTCGTGCTCGGCCAGCACCCCTTTCGCGCGATCCGGCCGCCCCGCGCGCGCGAAGATCGTGGCGACGCCGAAGTAATCGCGATCCGGAAGCGGCACGGCGCGCAGCGGCATGGCGGAGAGCGCCGCGTCGATCCGTTTCACCGCCCGGTCCGGCTGCTCGGCCGCGGTGACGTCGATCAACGACAAATTGATCGAATCGACGATCGGCGGCCGCCGCAGCGCAAGCGGCATCGCGGCCGTCAGGGCGGCGAGACGGGCTCGCGTTTGCTCCAACTTGCCTTGCGCTCCGACCGCCTCTGCGAGAAGCGGGAGCGCCGTCGTCGTCATGGCGCCCGTTTGCCCCCCGACAAGCGAATCGAGCGTCGTCTCCTCGTGCGCATAGTCACCCGAGGCGCCGTAAACAATGCCATGCACGACTATGGCGGCGCCTCGCGCGCCGGCCGATGGATTTCGCCTGGCCCACGCGTCGATGTACTCGTGCGCCTCGGCGAACTTGCCGAGATTCGCCAGATTGGCCGCAAGGTCCGTCGCCATCGTCAGACTCGACGGACGATTGCGCTCGGCCATGACAAAGAACGAATCGGCGCGGGCGTACTCACGCCGCGATTCGTACATCAGCCCGAGATTGACGCCGGAGGTTACGGAATCGCCGAGCGCGAGCAATTGCTGCTCGGCGGCGATCGCGCGTTGCCGGTCGCGCCCGGGGCCAAGGAAGTAATACGACGCCTCGGTCGATGCACGCTCCTTCGGTGTCAGACGATCACGAAACTGAAATGCCTTCGCGAGCACCGAGTCGCTGACCGCCGGCCCGTAACTCGCCGCGTTGTACACCGCGCCGAGCTTGCGCCACGCCATCGCGAATCCCGAGTCGACGGCGATCGCCTGCGACAGCTTTGCAATCGCCTTCGGATAATCCGCTTCGACGTCGTACGCGCGAACTCCGTCGGAATACGCACGGAGTGCATCGATCGACGCCGTGGTGACGCGCTCGAGCGGCGGCGCATTCTGCACCGAGCGAAGATTTTCGCCGAGCTTACCGCGCAGGTCGCGCCCGATCACGTCCACCGCGGCAATCAGTTCCTTCGGCCCGTCGACCGCCTTCTGCACGGTCGCGAGCGTCCGCGCCGAGTCGGCGGTCACGAGCCGGACCGAGACGACGAAGCCGTTGCCGAGTTGCGCGACTTCGCCGTCGACGATCGCCTTGATCCCCTCGCGCGCCGCGATGTCGCGCGCGAGCTGAAGATCGACGCGCGACGTCGTCGGTCGCTGCATGCGGGTGAGCGCGGCCGCAACGGACGCGGGAGGCACAAGCGTGATCGTATTCGTCTGCCCGAGACTCGAGCGCAGCGCTTCGGTAACGATGCCAGCGAGCGACGAGTCGGCGCCGCGCACGCGGAAGTCGGTCATGATGATCGGCTCGCGCGCCGTGATGCGCCCCGACGCGAGCAGCGACGCCGCCGGCCCGATGCCGAACGCGCGGAGCACCATCACGACCGCCACCAGCACGACGAAGGCTCCGAACGCGATGAATCCGCCGCGTACCGTGCGCTTCCAACTCATGTGTGGACTCGCGCGCATGGCGATCGTCGCCATCGTGCCGTGCGCCATCGTGCCACCCGGTGTGAGCGTCGGCGTGCTCGTGAGCGCGCGATGCGCCGTGCGCTGCACGAACGCGGTCACGAGGATCGCCGGCAACCCAAGCCCCGCCACGATCAACGCGCCCGGCAAGACCCAACTCGGCAACCCAATGCCGACGATCGCCGCCGTCGCCAGCAGCCATGCCGCGCCAAATGCGAGGGCCCACAACGCAAGCGCGACCCGCAAACGCACGCGTCCACCGAGGAGCACCGCGGATGCCGCGGCGGCGCTGCCGCTGGTCGTCGTCGCGAGCTCGAGCACGCGCACGACGTCGTCCGCGCTCTGCGGCCGCTTCGCGGGATCCTTCTCGAGGCACTGCATCACCAGATCGGCGAGCAGCGGCGGCGTATCGGGCCGCAGCTGCGCGATGCTCTGCGGCCGATCGCCCATGTGCGCGGCGAGCAACTTCTGCGGCGGCATACCGGCGAACGGCGGACGGCCGGCGAGCAGCTCGTACGCCATGCAGCCAAACGAATACAGATCGGCGCGCGCGTCGGTGTCCGGATCGGCGGCGGCTTGCTCGGGCGCCATGTAGACCGGTGTGCCGATCGACATGCCGATCTGCGTCAGTGATCCGCGCGTGGCGGTGGGATGCTCATCGGTGCGGGACGCCGACAGCGCCTTCGCGATGCCGAAGTCGGTGACGACCGCCGTGCCGCCGGTGATCAGGACGTTGTCCGGCTTGATGTCGCGATGCACGACGCCGCGTTCGTGCGCGTAGGCGAGCGCCTTGGCGACCTCGCGAAGATAGTTGACTGAGTCAACTATCGGCAGCGGGCCGAGGCCCAGGCGATCGCGCAGCGATTCGCCCTGCACGAATGGCATCGTGAACCACGGCAGTCCGTCCGTCTCGCCCGACGAAAGCACGGGCACGATGTGCGGATGCTGCAGCCCCGCGGCGACGAGAATCTCTCGACGGAACCGCTCGACGTTCACGCCGGCGACGAGGTCCGGCGGCAGCACCTTCACGACGACCTCGCGCCGCAGCGTCGCGTCGCGAGCCACGAAGACCCGCGACATTCCGCCGCCGCCCAACTCTCTTTCTATCGTATACGACGCGCCCAGCGAGTGCTGAACTTGATCCTGAAAGTCGGACACGGGCGGCGAGGCTCGCGCGGTTGGAAGTGCGGTAAACTTACGGTCCAGCGCGCGGGGGTGCCATGATCGACATCACGCGGCGCGCCCGGGTTCTCACTTGCCGCTGCCCCGCGTCACGGCACGCAGGCGGTTCGTCCTCCGGGAATGAGCGACACGCGTGGCGGCGGCGTGTTCGCGTTCGCGATGCGCAGCGCGACGTCGTGAACGAACTGCGCCACGTGCGCGAGCTTGTCGTAGTCGGAGTACTGCGGCTCGTCCGTCACCTGGTGATAGTCGACGTGAAACCCGGTGAAGAAGAATGCGGTCGGAACGCCGAAGCGATCGTATGCGGCGTGGTCGCTGCCGCAGGCGACACTGCCGCCGACGGCATCGGCGCGCCCGCGCGACCAATCGATGTCGAACCCCCACGTCGCCGCCGCGTTCGCCGAGTCGATGGCATCGGCAAACGTCGGCCGTCCGTCGCGCGGAGTGACGATGGCGACGTATCGCGGCCCTCCGCCCGGCGTGTCTTCCGCGCGCCCCCGGCTCACGTGATCCATCTGAAGCTGTGCGACGATGGAATCGATCGGCACGGTCGGATGGCTGGTAAACCAGCGCGATCCATTCAGGTTCCCTTCTTCGGCGGTGTGCCACACGAAGAGAATGGAGCGGCGCGGGCGAACGCGTGTCGTCGCGAACGCTTCAGCAATCTCTAATAGCGCCGCCGTGCCGGATCCGTCGTCGTCGGCGCCGTTGTAAATCGAATCGAGGCGCGCCGGCCGCAGCCGCCGAACGCTGTCGAGCGCGGCACGGAGGCGCGCGGCCTGGCCCGCATCGAGCATCGGCGGCTCGTCGCGCGCGCCCAGCGTGCGGAACATGCGATTGAAGACCCGCACGGAATCGTGATCCAGCAGCACGTTGCGTGTCCCGACATGATCCGAGTGCGCGCCGATGGCGACGTATTCGCCGCGCAGGGCCGGATCGCCGCCGCGCAGCACCGCGATGACGTTGCGCGCGGGAGCCGTATCGCGCACGCTGTAGGCGAGATTGCCGTGCAGCGCATTTCCGGTCGTTCCGGGACGAAGTGATTCGAGCGGCGACGAGAACAGACGCTGCGCGCTGCCGCGCGTCATGACGAGCACGGGCGCAACATGCGCGGTATCCGGCGGCTCGGCGGAATAAAAGGCCGTCGCCCATCGGTCCATGAACGCCGCCGTGAACATGCGCAGGCCTTGCGGAAAGGGACTGACGCCGACGACGGCGGCCGCGTCGAAATACCGGCCGCCGGGCCGGCGTAACGCGTACAGCGCCGGGGTCACGGCCTGCCCGCGCGCGTTCGTGTCGAGCCTAACCACGACGACCTTGCCGGCGGCGAGCGCCGGCGTGATGTAGCTCGACGTGTCGCCGAGCTTGCCGCCGTAGATCGCGGTGGCGTTGTCGAATGGTCGAACGCGCCAGCGCAGGTCGGGGATGGGTGCGGTCACGTCTCGCACAAATTCGAGCGGCGTGCGATCGGCGACGACGTGTGACCCGGGGTCGAGCCGCACGTTGAGAAGTGGGACGGTCTGGAAGTACGACCCGCCTTCGCCGGCTGGTTCGAGCCCGAGGCGCTTCACTTCGTTCGCGATGTACGTCGTCGCCTTGAAGTTGCCGATCGTGCCGGCGTCGCGGCCCAGCATGGAGTCGTCGGCGATGACGTAGAGGCGCGTCATCGCGTCGGCGGGTGTGATCGCGGGCGACGTCGGCCCCGGCGCGTGCTTGCGCGGCTGCGGCGGCTGTTGGGCGCGGGCGGATAGCGCGGTGAGAGCGAGCGCGAACGCGACGGCCGGTCTCATGAGAGCTCCTGGGGTGGAGGAGTTTCGCGACGTGCCGAACGGTCGAGAATATACCATCGAACCAACATTCGAAACAAAGAAATGTTGTCGCGGCGTATGTAAGCTCTAACGCACGTCCAATCGTTGGACGCGCAACCGTCCGCCGGGAGCACTATGGCAAGTTTCTGAACCCCAACGTGATCTCCGTGAGGTCTACGCCGGTGGCCTGATCGGCCAACTCGTGCATCGCTCGCCTGAGGCTCACCCCCGGCGCGGGCCGATGACCGACCACAAGACGCCGAAGCGATCGCGCACCTGCCCGAACCGCGTCGCGAAGAACGCTTCGGCGATGGGCGTTCCGACCTGTCCTCCTTCCGCCAGCAGTGCGAAGACGCGGTCGGCTTCTTCGTTGGAGTCGACGTCGAGAAAGAGATACGCGCCGCGCACGGGCTGGTAAACCTCCGACGGAACGTCGTTGCCAATGAGATCGACGCCGCCGATGGTCACGCGCGCGTGGATGACGAAACTATCCGGTCCAGGGGGCCGCGGATGGCCGGGAGGAATCGAATCCTTTCGGATCATCGCGGTGATCTTGCCGCCCAGGTGGCGCTCGTAGAACTGGAATGCCTCTTCGCAATTGCCGCCGAAATTGAGCTGCGTGTTGAGATGCATGCGACGTTGTCTCCGGTGGTCTTCAAGGGTGAGATTGGCCCGCGAGCGATCCGCGTCCAGCGGAGCGACGAACGACCGAGGCCGAAATCGACACAGGCGGCAGCCGCAAATCTGCATGTACTCGGCCTCGAGCGTAGGATGCCTGGCTAGATATCGGAATGCGAGTCGCGGCCCTCTACGACATCCATGGAAACCTTCCCGCCCTCGAGGCAGTCCTGGCGGACGTGGGACGTGCCGCTGTGGATTGCATCGTCGTGGGCGGCGACATCTTTCCAGGACCGATGGCGCGTGATGTCCTGCATCACGTGCGGGCGCTTGGCATTCCAGTTCACTACATTCGCGGCAACGGCGACCGCGCGCTCGGCGACGTGGCGGCGGGGCGCGAATCGGCCGGATTGCCGCCGGCGTTCGTGCCGCTGTTCGAGTGGCATGCCGCGCAGCTCGATCGCGCGGACCTCGAGATCGTCGCGCGGTGGCCGTTGACGCTCACGCTGCCGATCGGCGCGTTCGGCGAGGTGATGTTCTGTCACGCGACGCCGCGCGACGACAATGAATTGTTCACCGTGTCGACACCGGCTGAACGGATCCGAGATGCATTCGAAGGCGTCAGCGAGCGCGTGGTGATTTGCGGCCACACGCACCGGCCGTTCGATCGAATGATCGGTGACGTGCGTGTCGTGAACGCGGGAAGCGTGGGAATGCCGTTTGGCGGCAAGGAGGCGGAGTGGCTGCTGCTCGATGATGGCGTCGAGTTCCGGCGCACACCGTACGATCTCGGCGAAGCGAAGCGGCGTGTCATGGCATCGGACTATCCGAGGAAGGAGGAGTTCGTCGAGATGGTGTTGACCGCGCCGTCGCGCTGAGCGCACGAGCACCTCATTGCATCGACAGTCAGGTCGTTGCCGCAAGCGCAACGCGGAGCGGGACCGCGCTCAATCGCTCATCGAGTTGGATGACCGCGGTTCCATCATACAAGACGATGCCGCAGCGAAAGCGCCGGCCCGCGGCGTCTCGCAGCTTCTTCAGACCGCGCAGGTCATTTTCCGTGACCGAGGCGGCGGCCTTCACCTCTACGCCCGCCACCCCCGCAGCCGACTCGAGCACGACATCCACCTCATAGCCGTCGCGGTCCCTGTAGTGGGAGAAGTCGATCGGCACGGGCCGCCAGCTCGCTTGTCGGCGAAGCTCCTGCACAACGAACGTCTCGAGCAGCGGACCAAGGCTCGACCGGTCGAGGTTTAGAGTTTTCGCATCGAGGCCGAGCAGGGCGCATGCGACGCCAGTGTCGCCCAGGTGAAGCTTCGGACGCTTCACCGCGCGGCTCGTGCGGTTGGAATGCCACGGCGGCAAACGATCGATCAGGAAGACCCGCTCGAGGAGCGTGACGTATTCGTGAATCGTTTGGCGGGTCAGTTCGAACGGGGCGGCGAGCTCGGCGATGTTGAGCAGCGAGGCCGTGTTGGCGGCGACGACCGAGAGCAGGCGCGGCAGCGCGTCGAACGAATGAATGCGCGAGAGATCCCGCACGTCGCGCTGGATTTGCGTTTCGACATAGTCTCGATACCACGCGCTTCGCCGTGCCGGCGTCCGTCGCGCCAGCGCCGCGGGATACCCCCCGGCCGCGACGCGCACGGCGAGATCATTCCCCAGCCGCTCCACGATGCGTGTCGGGATTTTGCCGGCGAAGATCGCGTCGAGTACGCGCGGTCTCGCGTTCTCGATCTCTCCCTGCGCGAGTGGGTGCAAACGGAGAATCGCCAGTCGGCCGGCGAGCGAATCGGACAGATGCGGAACGAGCAGGACGTTGGCCGATCCCGTGAGGATGAAGCGTCCGGGACGACGGCGAGCGTCGATCGCCGCCTTGAGCGCGGTGAACAGCTCGGGCACGCGCTGGAGTTCGTCGAGAATCGTCTTCGGCGGCAGCGAGGCCACGAACCCGGCCGGATCGCCGCGCGCGGCGGCGGTGAGATCGTCGTTGTCGAAGGTGAAATAGCGATAGCCGAGCGGCTCGCCGACGGTCCGCGCCAGGGTGGATTTGCCGCTTTGCCGCGGGCCGTGGATGAGCACCGCGGGCGTATCGCGAAGGGCCTCCCGGAGACGAGGGGCGAGGAAGCGCTGGAACGCGCTGGCGCGGCGTGGCATGCGTCCAACCTACCGCCGCGGTCGGCTGAACGCTAGAATTGTCGTCGGCTGAATGCTAGAATTTACGTCGGCTAAATGCTAGAATTTTTGTCGGCTGAATGCTAGAATTTTTCGCGCGCCGTTCGTGCCCCCGGCCCGGCGAGACGCGCGGCGGACCACGCCGGCCGCGCGCGCTCCGCTCGCCGCGCCCCGGGCAGCCTTGCCCGGGCCGCCGGTGCGCTGGCGCGAGGAACGCGTACTGCACTGACGGCGGCCGTGCCGAAGACGATCGAACGCGCCGCTCGCGGCGCCGCCGCCGGTGCGGTCGCGACCATTCCGATGACGGCCGTCATGCTCGCCGCCAAGCACACGGGCTCGATGGGCCAGCTCCCGCCCGAGAAGATCACGCGGCGCGCGCTGGCCGCGGCGAATCAGCAGGCCAGTACTCCGGCGACGAAGGCCGCGGCGGCCGTGGCACACTTCGGGTTCGGCGCCGCGGCGGGCGCAGCGTTCGCGATGATCGCGGACGAGCGCGACGAATTGCCGGCGGCGATGGCGAAAGGCGCGGGGTTCGGGCTCGCGCTCTATGCGCTCAGCCCCCGCACTCGCTCGATGACCTCGAGCGCCGCGATGGCGTCGTCCAACGCCACGGGCGGCGGTGCCCCTTCTCGCATCGCGCGCGCGACGCCCAGATAAAACGCGCCATAGTCCCCGCGTTCGGTCGGGACGCGCGACGCGTCCTCACCGACGCCCAGCGTTCCATAGTTCTCTAATAGGTCGAGCCCCCAGCGTTCGCCGCCGGGGCGTTCACCACGACGGAGTGCATCTTCCTGCGGGTCCAACCCGAACTTCACGTACGCGGCGCGGTCGCCGAGCACGCGGAAGCGCGGGCCGGGCTGGGCCACGACGGAGCTCATCCACAGATGCGATCGCACACCCGACGCATGCGTGAGCGCGACGAAGACGTCGTCGTCCACTTGCGAGCCGGCTCGGCGTGAATCGAGTTCCGAATACGTGCGCGCCGCCTCCGCGACGGGCCCGAACAGGCACAGCGCCTGATCGATGAGATGACTGCCGAGATCGAGCAGGAGTCCGCCTCCCTCCGCGGGCGCATTGGACTCGCGCCAGTTGTCGCGCAACGCCGGACGCCACCGTTCGAACCGCGACTCGAAGCGATGAACTTTGCCGAGCGCATTCTCGGCCAGCAGACGACGCACCGTCATGAAGTCGCCGTCCCAGCGCCGATTCTGAAACACCGACGCCATGACGCCGTGGCGCCGCGCGGCATCGGCGAGACGGCGTGCATCGGCCGAGCTCACCGCGACGGGCTTGTCGACGACGACGGCGCGCTTCGCCTCGACCGCCCGCAACGCGAGTGGAACGTGCGTGCGGTTCGGCGTCGAGATCACGACGAGATCGATGTCGTCGTGTTCGGCGAACAGCTCGTCCGCATTCGCGACGATGCGCGCATCGGGACACTCGGCCGCGGCTTGGCGCTGGCGATCGGCGTTGCTCGTCACGATCGCGCGGAGTCTCATGCCCGGCGTCGTGGCGATGAACGGCGCGTGGAAGTAGCGGCCGCCGAGGCTGTAGCCGATGAGCGCGACGTTGATCATGCTCGACGTCGTCGCGCTCACCAGATGCGAACGCGTGCCTCGGGCGCGAGATACAACTTCTCGCCGGATTTGACCCCGAACGCCGTGTACCACGCGTCGAGGTTTCGCACCGTGAGCGCGCGCCATGGTCCCGGCGAATGCCCGTTCGTGAGCAACTGTCTCCGGAGCGCCGCTTCGCGGAACTTGGTGCGCCAGATCTGCGCCCAGCTCGTGAAGAGTTGTTGATCGCCGGTGAGGCCGCCCACGACCGGCGCCGCCTTGCCGGCGAGTGACGCGTGAAACGCATCGTATGCGGCGGTGAGCCCCGCGAGATCGGCGATGTTCTCGCTCAGCGTCTGTTGCCCGTTGATCGCCGCGTCGGGCAGCGGATGATACGAGTCGTACTGCCGAGCGAGCGCTTGCGTCGACGCCTTGAAGTGCGCGAAATCCGATGCCGTCCACCAGTTGCGCATCAGCCCGCGCGAATCGAACGCGGCGCCGAGGTTATCGAAGCTGTGGCTGATCTCGTGGCCGATCACCGCGCCGATGCCGCCGTAGTTCATCGCGTCGGATCGATTCGCGTCGAAGAACGGCGGCTGCAGAATGGCGGCGGGAAAGTTGAGCGCGTTCATCGCCGGCATGTTCACCGCGTTCACCGTCTGCGGCGTCATGACCCACATGTCGTGATCGACCGGTTTGCGCAGATCGGCGATGCTCTTGTCATAGTTGAATCGCGTGACGCGGTCGGCGTTTCCGTACGCGTCGCTCGGTGTGACGGAGAGCGCCGCATAGCTCGGCCACTTGTCGGGATATCCAATGCTCACGCGCAACGTCGAGAGCTTCGCCTTCGCCTCGGCCTTGGTCGACGGCGCCATCCACGACAGCGCGTCGATGCGATGCTGGAACGCGGTGATGAGGCCGGCGACCATCTTCTGCGCATTGGCTTTCGCGGCGGGCGGAAAGTAGCGCTCGACGTATTCCTTGCCGACGATGAATCCGAGCGCCTCGCTCGTCGCGGCGACCGCGCGTTTGTCGCGCGACTCCTGCGCTTCGGCGCCGCCCACGGTCTTTCCGAAGAAGTCGAACGATTCGCGGTCGAATGACGACGGCAGCACGGCCGCGTGATCCTCGATCGCATGGTAAGCGACGAGGGCTTTCCATGCGTCGAGGGAACCCTTCGCTACCAGCGCCGCGAGGCCGGTGATCGCGCTCGGCTGCCAGGCAACGATAGAATCCTCATGAGATAACTGTGATGACGCAAAGAACGCGGACCAATTGAGTCCCGGCGCTTTGCGTGCGAAGTCCGCGCGAGCCCAGTGATTGTTCCCTTTCGCCGGATCCTCGCTGTCCTCGACCTTCCAGTGCGTCTCGGCGATGCGGGTCTCGAGCCCCACGATCAAATCCGCGTTCGCCGCGGCCGCCGGAACGCCGGCGAGTGTCAGCATGCGCGCGACGTGCGCTCGATATTGCGCGCGAACGGCCGCCATTCTCGACGACGAATCGAGATAGTAGCTGCGGTCGGGCATCTCGAGGCCGCCCTGCAGCAGCGACGCGACGTTGTGTCCCGGATGATTGAAGTCCTGCGCCACCCATAGACCGAACAGATTGTCCGTGTGCAGGACGCCGTTGTTGATCGGATCGACGTCGGCGCGGAGGTGTGCGCCAAGAAAGCGGGCGAGCTCCGTCTTGTTGGCGATCGCGGCGATGCTGTCGAGGAGCGGCTTGATCGGCGCGACGCCGCGTTCGGCGATCGCGGCAGTGTCGAAGAACGCGTGATAGAAGTCGGCGACCTTGCGCTGGTCCGATCCGGCCGCGGCGTTGGCCGCCGCCGCGCGATGCACGATCTCCATCACGTTCGCATCGGCCTTGTCGGCGGCGATGTTGAACGAACCGTATGCGCCCAGCTCGGGCGGGATCTTCGTGCGGCGGTCCCAGGAGCCGTTGGCGTATCTATAGAAGTCGTCGCCGGGGCGAACCGTGGTGTCCATCGCGGCGGCGTCGAGACCGGGGATGGCGCGCTGCGCGATGAGCGGCGAGGCAATCGCGATCGTGATGGCCACCGAGATCAGGGAGCGAAGAGCGAAACGGGGCATATGAGAGTTCCGTGATGTAGAGCTAGGCGGCACACGCCGCCGCGGGCGCCGGGCCCGCGTCGACGAGTCGCTTGTTCGCGGGTTCGACGCGAAGATTGAGGCCCTCGAGCATCGCTCGAGGGACCCATGACAGTTCGGCGCCTGTATCAACGAGCGCCTGAGTCACCGTACGTCGGATGCTTGGCCGCGCGGGGTTCTCGATCTCGAAATCGATGCGAAATGTTCCCATGTCCGTCATCGTACGATCTCCTGGCGTCAGTGGCGTCATTCAAATGATGCGGGCATAGCCTATTCAGCGCAATTCGGTAGAACGCAATGAACGGAATAAACCAAGTGGCCTATTCCGTTCATTGTCCTTCATCATTGTGGCAAGGAGCTAATGCTTCTTATGCCGCTTGTGATGCTTGCGGCCTTTGTGGCCATGAGCAATCACGTCGTTCGCACGTTCGTCCGCGCGCAACGAGCGCGTCATGTCGCCGTGCGAGAGCGTCGTCGAGGGACGATCCCGGCGGAGAACTTCCGGACGCGTGAAGCGCGGATCGACGATGCCGGCCTCCGTTCGCGCGTGTTCGCCGTCGCGTCGCACATGTTGAGGCTGCTGGACCACGACGTGCTGCGCGGCGGCCGCGGCCGCGACGCGTGCGTCGTGATCGGCTCGCCTGTCGTGCCCATCCTGCGCCAGCATGACGCCGGGCACGATCAGAAACGCGAGTGGTACGATGACATTCTGAAATCTCACGACTGCCCCCTCTCGATGAGTTCGTTCGCGGCGAGTGGCGCCGCGTAATGCTCGCAGCGAGTGAAGGGCAACCGGCAAGCCAGCAGTCGTGATGTTCGCTGCTGGGCGTGTGATGTGTGGCACGAACTCGCGTAAAGAATTTCGAGCGAGCTCTAGTCGAACTTCCTCACGGACACAGCGGCCCGAACACGCCGAGCCGTCCTGTTCCGAACTTGCTCGGATCGCGCCGCGACGTCGCAATGACGTGGATGTCGTCCTTCGTGCCGCACAGCGCCCTGACGAATCCTGTCGAATCGATCGACGCAGCGCGAGGATCGCTCACACTCCAGGTCACCGACGTATCCGTCCCGGGTACGGCGTCGACATATGTCTCATACTGCATCGTGTAGCCGATGCCGAGGCCAACACCTGGTTCCGAGACGCTCACGCTGCGGATCGCCGGCGCATCCGCGACCGGTTGCAGCGTGATCGGCACCTTCACCGTCGCGAACGCGCCGCATGGTCCACCGGGCACATTGACGTTCGTGATCGTCACCGGCTGATAGAACGGCTTGGTGACTTCGACGGTGTATGTGCCTGCACGATTCTCCGCGGCACCGATCGAAAGCGGACTCGTGACTTCGACGACCGAGTCGCGATACGCGCCATCGGTGACGACGAGCTTCGCTCCTGGTGCGATCGGCCGTCCATCGGGGCGTCGAATGTCGACTTCGACACCCGCGAATCCGGGGACGGCGCAGATGGTCCCGGAATCGATAACCGGCTCCGCCGGCGCGGCGTGGTGGGCGCACGCGAAAACCAGGGCCACGCCAGCCACGCTCAGAACGGTTTTCACGGAGTTCAACGACATAAACACTCCTAACAATACTCGAATGCCACGCGAGCCGCAGCTCCACCACGTATCTTGCGGCATGGGCTTTTTCTCTCGCGTTCGCGAAGCGCTGAGACAGGCATCTGGTGCGCCCGGCGACGAATGGCATCAGGTGCGCGGCTTCTCGGTGCTCGTGCAGAACACGCGGCCGGACATCGAGACGCACGCGGTGCTGCTTCGTCTCGACGAGGCGTTGGGGCTCATCGATACGTATCAGCCGTGGCGGCTGGCGCATCTTCGGCGCGACGTTCGCCACATTCTCGTCGCGCGCTTTCCCTGTCGCGGCGCGTATTTCCCCGAGCATCGCGTCGTGATGACGGAGCTCACTTTCCTCGCGCGCACCGACATCACCGCGGCGCCCGTGGCGTCGTCGATTTTGCACGAGGGGGTCCATGCGCGCGTACACGCGATGGGCGTGAGTCCGATCGATCGCGACACAGCGCACGAGGAGCGCCTCTGCCGCCGCGCCGAGTTGGCGTTTGGAATGGCGTTGCCGCCGGCGCTTGGCGCGCCGGTCGTCGAGCGCGCGCAGTGGAGTCTCGAGCTGGACGACACTGGTGTGGCGCCGGAGGTGGACTGGGTGGAAGCGAAGCGCCGGCAGGATGCGGTGGATGCGGCTGCGCGATCGCGGGACGGCCACGTCTGATGCTCGAGACCGCCGCCGACTAGCGAAAAAATACGTCATTCACTCGATTGGGCCGCTCCGTACGCGGCCGTATCCTCCTGGCACGACGGCTCGACGAGCCGCCGAGTCGAATTTCATCAGTCAGGAGGACGTCGAATGAGTGCAGCAAAAACCGCCGGTGCGGTCGTGGTGCGCGCCGGCGAGGGACAAGCAGTGCGTTGGGGGCCCGCGGGCGTGGTGCGCGTCGTCGCCGGCGCCGACTCGACCGATGGCAGCTTCAGCATCGTCGAGGTCAAGGAGCCGGCGGGCAGCTTCGCGCCGCTGCACACGCACCGCGGCGAAGCGGAAGCGTTCTACATCCTCGAGGGGAAGATCGAGTTGACGTGCGGCGACGAGACCGTGACGGCAGGCGCGGGCGATTTCGTCTACACGCCGCGCGGCGTGGCGCACAAGTACGTCGTCACCGGCGATCAGGCGGCGCGAGTCCTTCTCTTCTTCTCGCGGCCCGGGTTCGAGTCATTCTTTCTCGACGGCGGCGCGCCGCTCGACCGCGCTCCGTCCGGACCGCCCAAGCCGGAAGACTTGCAGCGGCTGTTCGACAAATACGACCTGGAGGTCCACGAGTCGATGGCGCACTGACGGCGCAGTGAATCGCTAGGGCGCCGTGTGCTTGAACGGCCCGAACTCGCGCGTGCCGGCGCGCAGCCCCGCCTCGATGACGCGGTCGGCGGCACGTACGAGCACCGTCAGCTCGGCACGCGAATGCACGTTCAACTTCTCGTAAATGTTGACGAGATGCGTGGACACCGTTCGGCCGCTGATGCACAGGCGTCCGGCGATTTCCTTGTTGCTGAAACCGTGAACGACGTACGTGACGATCTCACGCTCGCGGTCGCACAACTGTTCCTCGAACACCGTTTTCAGCCCGCCGTTCGGAACGAGATCGCCGATCCGCGACCAGTACGACTCGTTCTCGCGCTGGATGAGCCCGCGCAATTGCTCGGGCGTGAACTCCGCGAGGAGGTCGACGTCGTGGAGCTTGCGCGCGTGCTCCGCCGCGATGTCGATGAGGGCGTGTTCGTCCGGGCCGGTGAAGACGTCGCCACAGGGCGGGCAGGTGAATCTGAGCATCGGGGCTTCGGCTGGGTGTGGCAAGATGTTGTAACTATGTGAGATTTAGGGTTGGGCGCGCGTGGCGTCAAACGCGGCGAGGCCACAAAAAAAGATGTATCGCGGCATAGGCACCTAATTTCCAATTATGGAAACCTTTCCGATCGTCGTGCGCGCCATCGCGCGCTCGGACTACGCCGGTTGGCGCCCGCTATGGGATGGCTACAACGCGTTCTATGAACGCGCCGGGCCAACCGCGTTGCCGGAGGAGATCACGACCGCGACCTGGGAGCGCTTCTTCGCCGACGACGAACCGGTGCACGCGCTCGTCGCGGAATCGAACGGCCGCATCGTTGGCATCGTGCACTTTCTCTTTCACCGCAGCACGAGCCGGCTCGACGACGTGTGCTATCTCCAGGATCTTTTCGTCGCCGAGGATTGCCGGGGTCGCGGGATTGCGCGGGCATTGATTCTCGCCGTGTACGACGCGGCGCGCGTCAAGGGATGCAGCCGCGTCTACTGGCAGACGCAGGCATCGAATGCCACGGCGCGGCGGTTGTACGACACGCTCGCCGACCACCGCGGCTTCATCGTGTATTCGCACGAGCTCTGACCGCGAGTTCGTGACTTCCCGATCGGGCCTTCACCATCGGACAAGGCGAGACGAAGAATCGCCTCGTTCGGAAGAACTGAGACCAGCGGTACCGGCGTCAGCGCCGCATGTCGAGAATCGGCGTCGACTGCTGCGCCACGATGAGCCAGCGCCCGTCGCGCTTGACGAGCATCGTCGTCCGCCGGCGCTTGTTCGAGATCTGCTGCGATCCCGCGGGGCCCGCGACGTCGGAGCGATAGGTGACGACCGCGGCGTCGCCGTACATGCGCACGGCCATCTCGCTCACGTCGTATTTACTGTTTTGTAATCGCCCAGTGCGGAAGTTGTCGAGAAACTGCTGCTTCGTAATGAGCAGGCCGACAGGGTTCACGAACGTGAAATCGGCAGCGAGCAGCGGCTCGAGGGCGTCGGGGTCGTTGGCGCCCGTCGCGGCGGCGACGCGCTCCTCGAGTTGACGGACGGCCGCTTCGTCCGATGAGACGTCGGCGCGCACGGACACATGGTGCGCGCACGCGGCGAGCGCACACGCGGCGAGCGCACACGCGGCGAGCGAGCACGCGGCGAGCGAGCACGCAGCGATGAGCGTGGGAACTGGACGAGGCATACTCAATCATATTGCGGTCCGGCTGCCTGTGAATAGCTCTCGACGCCGCGCATGAGCCACGCCCCAATCGCATAGCTTGGATGACTCGCGAGCTCCGGCTTGAGCACCGCCAACAACGCCCAGAATCGCGCCTCCTTCGCGTACAGGCCACGCTTCGCGTCGCGCAGCACATCGCGCGCGACGGCGCGCACGTCGCGACGTCCGCGCTGGCGTGCCATGTGACGGAGCCAACGACGAACGAACCGCTGCCCGGCCGCCTGCTCGGGATGGACTCCTCGACGGATCGCCGCGACGACGTCGTGATTGAGCCGCTTCATATTTCGGCGCGCGGCGGCCGACTCGGTGTGTGCGGTCGTCGCCCGCCGTTTGTGGTGCGCGAGAAACTCTGCATCCGCGACCAACTCGGCGAGCTCGAGCCACGCATCGAGCTGCTCGAGCGTCGCGTCGTCGGGAAGCTCGACCGACGCGAGACCGAGAATCGTCCGCTCGAGTTGCGGCGTCGCGCGTCCCGACATTCGCCGCGCCAGATGCTCCCGCACGAACCTCGCCTTGTCGGCACGCTCGAGCCGGGCGAGGCGCTCGAGCCGATGAATGCGTGCGACGTCGAGCGCGCCGTTCCCCTTCAACGAGACGCGAATCACCGCCATGCGCCGTCGAATCACTCGCGCCTGGTGCTCGAGCGCCCGAAGCTGCAACTCGGCCACCGCGCGAAGCTCCGACGCGCCGCGCAGCACGCGACCGATCGTCTCGAGGTCGAAGTCGAGATCGCGCAGCGCCCTGATCGCCTCCAGGCGAGCACGATCAGCTGGGGAGTACAACCGATAGCCAGCGGCGGTCCGCCGACTGGGCCGCAACAGCCCGAGTTGATCGTAGTGCCGAAGGATTTGCGGGCTGATTCCGGCTTCGCGCGCCAGCTCCCCGACCGTGACGTCCGCGACGTTCTGGCCCATACTTGACTCTACAATGATTGTAGAGTTTAGACTAGCTGCATGACCACGCCCAATCAACTTCCGACCACGCATCCCTACCGTATGGAACACTGGGAGCGTGAGATCTACGGCATGCCCGCGTTCCCGATGATCGCGACCAGCGATCTCGCCGTGTCGCGCGCGTGGTATGTGTCCACACTCGGCTTCGCCGATGTATTCACGATGAAGGGACCGGGTGACGCGCTGGTGCTCGCGCATCTCCGCTGGTGTAGGTGGGGCGACGTTTTGCTCACGCAGGCCCTCACTTCGGTCGACGGACCGCGCGGAGTCGGCATTACGCTCAACTTCATGACACTCGACGTCGATGCATTGGCCGAGCGTGCGCGGGTCGCCGGCGCGACGATTCTCGAGGGGCCGCACACTCGGCCGTGGAACGCACGCGACGTCACCATCGCCGATCTCGACGGCTACCGCTTGAACTTCACCGGGCCGACGCGTGACGCGAATCGTATGTCGTTCGACGACATCGTGCGGCGAGCGCAGGGAGCGGGCGGCTGATCGCCCACGCAGCTACGCTATGCGACCGGATAGGCTCCGCCCTGGTATGCATCTCCGTGATAGCCCTTGGAACCGATGGCGACGGCCAAGGGGCTGCGATGATCGCGGCCCTGACGCAGGCAATCCAGCGCGTGCGCGAAGTCATACCGCGGAGCCCAGCCGAGCTCGCCCCGAGCGAGCGCGTTGTCATACACGCGATCGATGGACTCCGGCAATCGCCAGCCAGCGTTGGCATACAGCCGCTCCGCGTCCGGGAATAACCGGCGGACAACGCCGGCCGCGTCCGTTCTCAACGCTGGCGCGTCTGCACGCTGAAACGGTGTGGTTGCCGAGATGATGAAGCGACCAAGCCCAAGTCTCGCGGCATTGTCGATCGCGAGCATGTGCGCGTCGACGACGTCCTGCACATCGACACGACGATGGAGGAGCTCGTTCGCCTGGGCGTTTCCCAGTTTGAATGCGGCGCGTTTGGCCGGATCATCATCCGGTTCAGGAAAGAAACGCGACGTTCGTAGCACGATGACGGCAAGATCCCGCTGTCGATGAAAGAGCTCACAGACGTTCTCGGCCGCGATCTTCGTGACGCCATACATGTTCTTCGGTACCGGTACCGTGTTTTCGGTGATCCAGGTGGCCGGGTCAGCAGCCCGCGGCACCAGCGCCGCTCCAAACGCGCTCGTCGTGCTGGTGAAGATGACGACTCGAACGTTGGCGGCGACCGCTTCTTCGAGCACGGCGAGCGTGCCGCTCACGTTCGTCTGCACGAAATCGTCCGCGCTGTGGGTAGCGAGATGCGGCTTGTGGAGCGACGCCGTGTGAATGACGGCGTCGACGCCCCGCAGGCACTCGCGAAGACAGGCCCTGTCGGTGATCGAGCCGACGACGTTGGTAAACGCCGAGGCCGCGATGTCCATGCCCACTGCCGGCTGATCGCGTTGCGCAAACGATCGCATCAGCGCCTCGCCCAGGTGCCCTGCACTTCCAGTGACGAGAATCTTCCGCGGCATTCGACAATGAGCGCTCAACGAACGACCGAGAACCAACCGTGACTCGACTCCCACGATGCGCTATCCGAGCCGTACCCCATTACCCGGCCATCGGCGAAGTTGAGCACCGCCGTGAGCGTGTGCCCCGACGCTGCGCGGTAGGACAACACCCATACGGTGTCGTTGATCTTTTCCGCGCCGTACCGCTGCTCGCGGACGGACACGCCGTTGTGCGGACCGCCGACGATCCGCCAGGTGATGCTGCCGTCCGCGTTCAAGTCGTGCTCGATCGGAACACCGGCCATCGGGCCGTCGTCGAACGTCCATGTGATGGTTCTGCCCGGCGCGAGATCCAGCATTATCGTTTCCTCCGGTGAGCGTTCGCTTTAGAGCTTACTCGAGAGCGTTTGCTGCTCGACGATGCGTTCGCCGACTCGGCGGCGATGGACAACCACTTTCCGGCGACGCGAAACGGCTCGCCGCTGCGCGACGCACGCGCGATGACGAAGGCGCCTTCCAACCCGAGGATGACCGCTTCGCCGAACGACTGCCGCCGCGCGTGATCTTCCCACGGCAGACGCGCGGCGATGCATGCGGCCCATTCCTGAAACACGCGTTCGCACACGCGCTGGATGGCCTTGTCCTCGGCCCTGAGATCCAGTGCGACGGCGCCCACGGCGCAGCCCTTGTCGGCGCCGCTATTGTCGAATCCCGCGGCGGCCGTGTCGAACAACGCCCGGACGGCCTGCGCCGGATCGCGCCCGTCAGCGAATATTCGCTCGAAGAGCGGCGGGAGTCTCGTGGCGTGCGCCTCGAGCGCCGCTTCGACCAGCTGCGCCTTGCCACCGGGGAAAAAATGATACAAGGAGCCGATCGGCGCATCGGCGCGCGCGACAGCGTCCTTGATACCGGTGCCGGCCATGCCGGATTCGCGCAGGAGGTCTTCGGTGGCGCGAATGAGTCTGGTGTGCGTGTCGGGTCGGGGGAGTTTGGCCACAGCTTCGATTATATAGACCGTTCTACTAATTGCAAGACCCGACGGCGAATCCCCGGAGTCGCTCCGCCGAGCACGACACAGATGCAATGGGCAAACGACCCATTGTCGATCCGTACACCGACGAAGACCTTGGAGTGCCCAAACCACCGTGGTGAGCCGTATGCGAATCGTTTCGCTGGTCCTGGTCGTCGCCACCGCGATCGATTGAGCGCACCATGTCGCATCCACGGCGACGCGAGCTGCGCGCACTGCTCCGCGCCATCGTCCAATGCGCCAACGACGAGCGATCGAACGACGAATTCGGCGAACGACTGCGACTGGCGTTCAGGAGCGGCGACCGGACTCGCCTCGTCACTCGAGCGATCGCCGCGTACGAACGCCTTGGCGAATTCGACACAGCGCGCGCACTCGTCGACGACGCCGACGCGCAGGACCGGTATCTCGCAATTCGCGCCCTCGCCGCGGCGCGCGCCGCGCGATCGATCGAAGAGGCATTGGCGCTCTCCGCAATGTTCACCGCGGCGGAACATGCAGAGATTCTCCACGGCATCGGCACGATGGTGCTCGACCGATCGGGGGCTCGTGGAGCGCTCGCGCGCTTCAAGGCGGCGCGGCAGATCGAATCCCCGCAGGTGCGTGACGGCGCGCTCCTCGCGCTGCTGGCCGAAGAGCTCGACCGCGAGTATCGCGGCAAGCCGCATCTCGTTCGGATCGCGCAGGCGATAGAAAATCCAATGCTTCGCACGACGGCGCTGTACGCGATCGTGCGGTATTACGCCACGCACCACGCGTGGCCGCTCGCGGCAAAGCTCGCTCACCAGTTGCCGCCGACTGCCGATCGCGACGCTCTCTTCGGCTGGTTGGTGGAAGAGAAGGCGGAAGACGTGGTTCACGGACACCGTACGCAGCGACTGCGTGAACCTGAATCGCCAAGCGCGAGCCGAGAGATCGCGAACGCCATTCAAGATTCTGAAGAACGTGTGCGGCTTCTCGAGTTGATCGAGCGCGAGGGCCGCGATGCGATCGAGTCGGAGGCGCCGGAGTTCCCGCCGTCGTCATTGCCCGACGAGGACGTTTTTCCGGTTCCGGAGATTGGAGCGTCGCTCCTGGCGGAATTTCGCCAGCAAGGCAAATCGGAAACACCGCTGCCGTTGTCGTTCATTGGCCCGCTCACAATTCGGTCGCTCAAACGCGTGGTGGATGCAGGCCCGTCTGGCCTGCCGCGCGACTTCGCCGCGTTCGACTCACTGAAAGCGGCGGCCGAACCACTGATCGCGGCGCGCGACATCAACGGCGCGATCGCGTTGGCTGCATCCGTCCGTGAGCGGTCGCCGCTCGGGCACGACGCGTACCTGCACTGGCTCGGGCGGAGATTGGCGAGCGACGGCGCGCCCACGCATGCACTCGCGGCGGCGGACGCGATCAGCAGCGCGTCGCCAAATGCGCGCGCACGTGTCGTGCTCGAGCTTGTCCGGGTGCTCTCCCAGCGCGGAGACCGCGGTCGCGCGCGCGACCTGGCCGAGGAGTTATGCGTGCAATGGCCACCCATGGCGGCGCGTGCGTTCGCGATCCTCGCCTCAGTCGCGCTCGCGTCGGGAAACGGCCGCGTTGAGCGCGCCGCACTGCGCGAGCTCGGCGATGCAATCGGAGCCGCGCGCCACAGCCGCTTTGGCCGACCGTGGGACGACGCCGTGTGTGAACCCGATATCGCAGACGTCGTCGAGACGCTTCGCGAACGGCGCGATGCCGCCGGTCTTCGCCTATTGTCGACTCGCGCCGGCTCGTGGCCGTTCATCGAGCACATGGCCGACGAGATCGAGGCGGCCGCGGTTCGCGATCGGGTCGCGAGCGATCTCGTTGCGGCACGATTGAGTTCGGCCCTTGGCCGCTCGCTCGCGCTCGCGCCGAGCGATGCGAGGGACACGCTCGTCATCGAGGTCGCGCGCGCGGCGCTCGAGCGTGGCGAGAGTCGAGTCGCGATCGACGCCGCGGCCAAGCTGTCGGAGGCGCACCGCGAGCGTGCGCTTCACGATCTCTCGATGCACTGGTTGTCATCCGGCGAGATCGACCTCGCTGTCGACGCGGCACGGCGAGTGAAGGGCGGCCGCTGGCGATTACCGTTGCACTTGGCCTTGGCCAGGCACTATCGGAATCACGGCTCCGCGTCGTCGAGCAAGAGGGCGCGGCGATACATGGCCGAGGCCATCGACTCGCTCGACGGCTATCTGCGGTGGCGCGATCGTGCGTCCTGGACCGAGCGCGGACAACCGGTCGAGCGCGAGCTCGTGACTCTCGCCGCCCAACACGGCTTCATCGGCCGCGTGATGCATGCCGTGCGACGCATCGATCCGACGACCCGCGGACCGCTGCTCTTGATGCTGCTGGACCAAGCCGAGGCGTCGAGCGAATTGGCGAGGTAGCGGCCGCACGCGAGTGCTGCGAGCGGAACCGCAAACCCTAGTCGATCCGCGCGTATTCGATTTTGAGCTCGCGCCGATCGCCGGCGGCGAGCACGATCAGCGCCGCCGACCAGTCGGCATCAGCATCTCTGAATGAGAATTTTTGTACAGCGATACCATTCGCGGCGGCCGCCTTCCCTTCCGCCTTCCAACCACCGGCAACGAGTTGGCGGGCGTAGTGCGCGAGCACGGAATCAGCGGGGATGGTCGTGACCACACTGGAGGTGACCGTTCCTCCAGAGCCGCTCCAGCTGCTTCCGCCGCCGCCAGTCGTCGTCGCACCTGGAGGCGGCGTCAACGGCGGCACCGTGACCGGGAGATGCCGCATCATCGACATGTCCGGTTGCTGCGTACAGCTCTGGCGTGCGCCTTCGCCGTCGACGACGTCGATGGCGATGACGCGCGGCGCATGCAGCGAATCGACCGCGCCGAAGGTGACCATCGTCGACGCCTTGCAGTATTGCTCGGGAATTCCCGGCGGCGGGTCGGTGGCGACGAAGCCCCCGGTTTTCGGCGGCATTTGTTGGAAGCGCGAATAACCGGCACGTGTGACGAGCGCTCGAACGATCTCCATTGGATCGCCCTGTTCAGAGAACGCGAATACCGCCGCGCGCAACCGGAACATCGACGGATCTCCAATGATGCCGCCGCCCAGCACGCGTGCGCCGGCCGGCACCAAATCGGCTGGCCAATCCGTTGGCGGGCGCCCGTCGAAGTACTGCGGTTTTCCGATGAACGAGGGTTCGAGGTTCATCGCCTGGGCGACGACGATGGGAATCGTCGGCTGTGTTTGCGCCCCGACTCGAGCGCCGGTGATCGCCAGCGTCGCGGTGAGAATACTCAAACGCGCGGCGTGCGTGCGTCGAAACGCGATCATCGAATGCCTCGCGGATTCATGTTCAACGAAAGAGTGAGCGCGTTGCCGCCGCCGACCGCCATGAGCACTCCTTCCCACGTCGATCCCGACGGCGTCGTCGCCTCGAAGAACTGGGCGGCGAGTCGATCGCTGATCGCGGCGGGCGCGGCGTGCCAACCGGCCGCGGTCAGTTGAGCGGCGTAGTGCGCGAGGATCGCCGACGGGACGAGTCCGGATCCGGTGACTTCGGCGTTCGAGTGCACGTCGGCGGACCCGCTTCCGCCACCGCTGCGCCCGACGTGAACGCCGGGCGGCGCGGTGAGCGCGGGGATCGTCAGCTCTTCGGGCTGCCGTTGCGGGGCAGCAGATACCGGGCACCGCATGTTACCGCGGTAGGGCCGATAGGTCACGCGCACGAGGTTACGGTTCGCTCCGGCAAGCTGCTCGGCTGACACGTAAGCGCTGTCGGAGCAGAAGAAATTGAATCGATCCGGCCCGCCGTTGGAGAATCCCGAACGCGGCGGCGAGGGTGGCCGAGTGAATCCGGCGTGTTGGAAGAGCTCGTCGAGGATGGGCGCGAGGCGGCGAGTCGTATCAGCGAAGACGACGGTGAGCTGGTCGGTGTTCGACATGCCGCCGACGATTCGAGCGGGCGCTCCTGGGACGAGCGTCGACGGGTACCCGGGCGGCAGCGTGCCGACGCTGTACACGGGCGCCGTGCGCGCCACCACGGCGCGGTCGGAGACGAGCGCGGTGACGAGGGGCGCGGGGATGAGCGTCGGCTCGACCTGGCGATGAGCGGCGCAGGCCGCAGCGAGCTGAAGACACGCGCCGAGGAGAGCGGCGCGGCTGACGCGGGTCACATGAAGATGACTGCGATGACAGCGCATACCAAAAACACTAATACATGATGTCGCGGCGGGCTACGTGGCCAGATCACGGCAGCCGGCGCCGACGATGCGGCGACGGCGGCATCGCGGCAGAAATCATCGTTTTTGTGTCATTGCAGACGCGTGTGCACGGCGCGATTCTCGATTAGCGATAGTCGTGTAGAGTTCGAGTACAACGCAGAGGAGAAGGCCGGATGCACCGATGGTGGACGTGGGCCCTTGGGATCGTGTTCTTCGGCGGGTCAGCCGGGCGATCGGCCGAGGTCGAGTGGTCGGCCTACGGACGCGATGCCGCGGGCACGAAGTATTCACCCGCGGCCGAGATCACGCGTGACAACGCACGCGATCTCGTGCAGGTCTGGACGTATCGCACCGGGGATTTTGCGCGCGGAAGCGGCACCGTCCGTGATGAAACGACTCCGTTATACGTCGATAATCTGCTCTATGTCTCAACGCCGTTCGGAGGCGTGCGCGCACTCGAGGCCGAGACAGGGCGCGAGGTCTGGTCGTTCGATTCCGAGCTGGATCTCTCGGCCGGTTACGGCGATCCGACCAACCGCGGCGTCTCGACGTGGGTAGACGCGCGGCGATCGGCGAACACCGCATGCCATCGCCAGATCTACGTCGCCACGCTCGATGCGCGGCTGATTGCGCTCGATTCACGCACGGGCAAGCGGTGTTCTGACTTCGGCAGCGACGGTCAGGTGGATCTCAACAAAAACCTCGTGAACGCGCCGCAATCGAAAGCGGAATACGCGGTCACCTCACCACCCGCCGTCATCGGCGACGTCGTGGTCGTGGGCTCGGCCGTCCGCGACAATGAGCGCACGGACGCGCCCGCGGGAATCGTTCGCGCGTTCGACGCGCGAACCGGGGCCGAGCGATGGAGTTGGGATCCTGTCCCGCGCACGCCTGAAGATTCGGCCTACGCAACATGGCGCGGAACCAACGCACATCACACCGGCGCCGCGAACGCGTGGTCGATCATCAGCGCCGACAGCGCGCGCGACCTGGTGTTCGTTCCAACGGGTAGCCCGAGCCCGGACTTTTTCGGCGGTGAACGTCTTGGGCGCAACGACTACGCGAACTCAATCGTCGCGCTTCGTGCATCCACCGGCCGCGTCGTGTGGCACTTCCAGGTCGTGCACCACGATCTGTGGGACTACGACGTGCCCGCGGAGCCGGCGCTCGTCGACATTCAGCATGACGGGCGCACCATTCCCGCGCTCGTGCAGACCACGAAGATGGGGTATGTGTACGTGCTCGATCGCACGACCGGCAAGCCGGTGTTCCCTGTCGAGGAACGCGCGGTACCGGCGAGTGACGTGCCCGGCGAACAAGCGTGGCCGACGCAACCAGTCCCGGCACTTCCCGCGGCGCTCGGACCCACGCGCTTCAATCCGAGCGACATCTTCGCTGTCTCCGATTCGGGCCGAGCCTGGTGCGCGGCGCAGCTGGCGAACGTCCGGTCCGAGGGCATCTTCACGCCGCCCTCGCTGCGCGGAACGGTCATCTTTCCGGGAAACATCGGGGGCTCGAACTGGAGCGGTGTCGCGATCGATCCGGCCCGGCAACTCGCGATCATTCCGTCGAATCGCATCGTCACGGTCGTCGATCTGATTCCGCGAAGCGACGTGCACGAGCGCGCGATGGGCGGAACGCGCTTCGACGAGTTCTCCCCGCAGAGCGGAACGCCATACGGCATGCGCCGGCGGCATTTGATCGCCCCGGACGGCGTGCCGTGCAACCCGCCGCCCTGGGGCGTGCTCACCGCGATCGATTTGCGCACGGGTGCAACACGATGGCAGCGGCCGTTCGGCACCGTGTCGTCGCTGAAAAAAATTCCGGAAAGCGCGAACTGGGGCTCGCCAAATCTCGGCGGAGCGATGCTGACCGGCGGTGCGCTGGGCTTCGCGGGAGGCGCCGTGGATCAACGCCTGCACGCGTTCGACGTCGAAACCGGCAAGGAGCTGTGGTCGGCCGTGCTGCCGGCGGGAGTACACGGTTCGCCCATGACGCTCGTTACGCCCTCGGGCGAGCAGCTCATCGTCGTCGCCGCGGGTGGTCACCGCGAGCTCAGCGACAAGCTCGGTGACAAGGTCGGCGACTATATCGTCGCGTTCGCGCTCCGCAAGCACGCGGTCGTCACGCGCGCGCCGCAATCAGTGGCGGCAGGCGATTACAAGGGCCACATCATCCTCGATCAATCGCGCCTTCCGCTGGACGTGCATCTCGCTATCGCCGGGGGCCGAGCGACGATGGAATTCGCAATCCCGAATCCAAAGGTCACCGGGCATGCGGTCGGCCGCGTATCGAACGACAGTCTCAGTGCGGACGGGACGTGGAGCTTCGAGGCGCAGCACTGTTCGGGATCGATTCGATTTCGCGGCACAACCGCGAATGGTGGCGGCGACCTGATTGGAGAACTGGAATACCTCGACGGCTGTTCCGATCATCGCATGAAACCGGGCACGTTCGCGGTTCGGCGAAACACACCGGGGAGCTGACCCGTTGCCTCATGTAGGCGCTCTACGTATAATACGTAGGCAAACTACAATTGAGGACACCGTCATGCCCCGCCAAGCGCCGCCCACTTCGCGCATGGAGCTACTACAAGGCACGCTGGATTTGATCATCCTCCAGACGCTCCGCTGGGGGCCCGCGCACGGTTACGGGATTCTGCGACTCATCCAATCGCAATCGGCGAACGCGCTCAAGATCGAGACGGGCTCGCTCTATCCCGCGCTCCAGCGGCTTCTGCGGCAACGCCTCGTCGCCGCGGAATGGACGGTGTCGGAGAACAATCGCCGCGTCCGCGCCTACCGTCTCACGCCAAAAGGCCGCGAGCGACTCGCGGCCGAGCGCTCGCAGTGGGAGCGGATGTCGAACGCGATCGCGGCGTTGATGCTGCCGCCCGCCGCGAAGGAAACGTGAGTCTCTCCGACTGGCTGCCCTGGCGCCGCGAGCGGCAAACCGTAGATCTCACCGACGAGCTTCGCGCGCACCTGGAACTGGCGGCCGCCGATCGCGTCGCGCGAGGGGAATCGCCCGAAGACGCGGCGCACAACGCGCGGCGCGAATTCGGCAACGCGGGACTTGCCCAGGAGATCGCGCGCGACCAGTGGGGCGCGGTGGGTACGTGGATCGAGCGAACCGTGCAGGACATTCGCTACGCCGCGCGCATGTTCCGGCGGGCGCCTGGATTCACGGCGATCGTGTTGTCCACGATCGCCCTCGGCATCGGTGCCTCGGCGGCGATCTTCAGCGTCATCGACGCGGCGCTGCTTCGGGATCTCCCCTACCCGCACGCCGAGCAGCTCGTCCAAATCGAGGACGACTTCCTCGGCACCGGTGCGCGCGACGTCGGGATGTCGGGGCCGGAGTGGCACGACCTGACGGCCTCGGGCGTCTTCGACGGGGTCTCACCGACGCAGTTCGACAACAACAACCTCACCGGGTTGTCGCGTCCGCAGCGCGCGGGCATCCTCATCGTCTCGCCGAACTACTTCTCCGTGCTCGGCGTGAAGGCACAGTTCGGATCCGTGTTCGATCCGAACGACGCGACGCCCGGCTTCAATGAGCAAGTTGTCATTAGCGACGGCTTATGGACGCGCGCGTTCGGCCGCGATCCGAAGGTGCTCGGACGCATCGTGCAGCTCGACTCGGACTCGTATCGCATCATCGGCGTAGCGCCGGCGGGATTTCAGGCGCCCGAGCATGCGGTCGAAGCGCGCGGAACCGAAATGTGGGTAGCCACCGGCTACGCCGGGCCGCCGATCACGACGTACATGTTGCGAACTCCCCTCGTTCCCGGCGCGATCGCGCGCGTACGTCCGGGGCTCTCGATTGCCGATGCGCAACGGCGGGTGGACGCGCTGGTCCATTCGCTGCGCCAGCAATTTCCGGCGGACTATCCGGCGGCGATCGACTGGCACGTGCGTCTCGTGCCGCTTCGAAAGTACGTCCTCGGCGATGTACGACAACCACTCCTCTGGATGCTCGGCGCCGTCGGGCTGGTGCTGCTCATCGCGTGTGCGACGGTAGCCAATTTGTTGCTCGCGCGCGCCACGAGCCGGAAGCGTGAGCTCGCCCTGCGGCAGGCGCTGGGCAGCGCGGCATCTCGGCTCATCCGGCAATTGCTGACGGAAAGTCTGCTGCTGTCCGTCGCGGGCGGAGTGCTCGGTGTCGCGGTCGCGTACATCGCTCGCGGGGGGATCGCGCGGCTGGTTCCCGAGGCGGTGCCACGCCTGAACACCGTCGCGATGGACTGGCGCGTGGTGCTGCTCGCGTTCGGCCTGTCGTTGATCGTCGGCGTGTTGTTCGGGATCGCGCCGGCGTTGCAGATTCGCCGTCTCGACGTGACGCGCGTGTTGAAGGAAGAAGGCCGTTCATCCACGAGCGGCGGAGAGCAGATGCGCACACGGCGCGCGCTCGTCGTCGCCGAGTTCGCGCTGACGCTGACGCTGATGATCGTGGCGGTGCTGCTCCTCCGCAGCTTCCGCGAGCTGCTCGCCGCGCCGCTCGGCTTCGATACGCATGCCGTGTCGTTCGTCCGTACGCGGCTGCCCTATCCGAACGACTCGACCGAGGATCTTTACCCGAGCGCCGGCGCTGAAGCGCCGTTCATTAGAGAAATCATACGGCGGGTCAGGACGCTGCCGGGCGTTCAGGACGTCGCGGTCGGCGGCGGGGCGGCGGTGCCGCTCGATCATCCGTACCCGGACCAGCCGATCATGCGGATCGTCTTGGAACGGCGGGCCGAGTCGGGCAATCAGCCCGTCTACACGACCGGCACGATCGTGACCCCTGAATACTTTCATTTGTTGCGGATACCGCTCGTCCGGGGCCGGCTGTTCAACGACTTCGATACCGACGCGAGTCCGACGGTGGCGGTGGTCAACGAAGCGATGGCGGAAAAGTATTGGCCCGATGGCAATGCGATCGGGCAGCGCGTGAAGCTCTCACCGCGCGCGCGGCAGTGGGCGACGATCGTCGGCGTGGTCGCGGACACGCGCGCGGAGTCACTCGCCACGGCGCGCCATCCGATCATCTATGCGAGCCTGTACCAGTACCAGCGAAAGCATTTCGCGATCTTCGTTCGGGGGCAGGTCGAGACGGCGGCGTTCGAACGCGACGTTCGCGCGCAGGTGCAGGCGGTGAACCCGTCGCTGCCCGTGTTCGGCGCGACGACGCTCGACGAGACGCTGTCGGCGTCTCTCCTTCCCCGTCGTTTCGCGATCGTGATGATCGCCGCGTTCGCGAGCGTGGCGTTGATGCTTTCGAGTCTTGGTATTTACGGAGTCATATCCTACATGGTGGGCGAGCGCTTCCACGAGATCGGCGTCCGCGTCGCCCTTGGCGCGCAGCGCGCGGATGTGTTGCGCCTGGTGCTTGGGCATGGGCTTAGGCTCGCGGTGGCGGGCGCCGTGGCGGGGATTCTCGGCGCGCTCGTGGTGGCGCGAGTGATGGGTGGGGTGCTGTACGGGGTTCGGCCGTGGGATCCGGTCATCTTCGTTGGGGTGAGCGGGGGGCTCACGTTGATCGCGATCGCGGCGTGTTATGTCCCGGCGCGGCGGGCGATGCGCACCGATCCGATGGTGGCGATGCGGGATTAGGGCAGCGACGCACGGTGGCGGGAATCGGGCTGGTGTTTTACGAATCGAGAGGAGTCACTTCACGGCGGTGACGGCGTCTCGAGCTTGCGAGATGACCTGGCAAGGATCCAAATGACTTTTCTGTTGCGAGCGAAGTAAGAAATACTTCGCGAAAAGCCGAACTCAATCGCAGCTCCGGCCTCGCTGCCAACGGCTCCGCCTCCCTTGAAGTTTCAGTCCTTCTCACCGGTACGTACTGCTCGGAGAAGCACCGCCGAGAATCCTCCGATTAGCACGGCCGAGATTAGCATTTGGAGCCAATTCTCATTCGACCATCGCGTCACGAAGCCGTACATGGACATCCCGACGCCGCTGACGACTGCGAACGCGGCAACCATGGCGACAAAGAATAAACCGAACGTTTGTCGCGTGAGCGGTTGAAGAGCGCCGATGATTGCACCTCCGGCCATACCGCAACCGAGGTATGCAACGACCAATGCAGGAAGTCGCACGCCAACGCGATCAAAGGGGGCCGCCCCACGCAGGCCGTACAGCACCAGCACATACATCACGTATAGGCAGCCAACCGCAAAGCCCAGTATCACCCACGTACGTATGCGATCTATAATTGCCGGATATCGAGCCGGACGGTGTGTCATTGAGTTTCTCCTAAATACTCGGAATCAGCTCACGGCTTGCATGCGTTTATCGCTTGACCCGCTGCGCGAATCGTTGCGACAACAGGAAAGAAATCCCAACCACTCGCGACTCCGAACATTCCGGCCGTGGGAGTTTGCAGCGTGCCCCGATTGTCAAACGAACCTATATAGCCAGCGGCAGCCACGACCGCTCCACTAGTTGCGATCATAGCCCGACCTCGTGCCCGCGCGGCAAAGTACAGGCCTTGCTCCGACCCCCGCACAAACATGCTGCTCAATCGAGCTGAACGCGCAGCAAGGATTGCCGACTTCGCCGCAAGGCCGCCTCCGACGACAAATGTTGCGTCCGAGGCCGCCGTAATGGCGACAGTGGCGATCCCGCTAATGCAGGCCACTTTGTCTGCAGGCCCATGGAGCGACCCTCCACCGCTCATTGATCCGAATACCGAGCGCGCAGCACCGCCAAAATTGTCCTTGATGTAGTCCCAGGTTTGCGCCCAATTCAAGTCTTGGATAACTCGCATCGCCGATGAAGTTGTCGGGTCGAGACACTGAACGCCGGGCGGACAATCCGGCTCCAACCCGGTTGGATCGCGGTGATTCACCGCGTCTCCGTCAGCAAAGCCGTAAGTATTCAGGCCACCGGCGAGACTAATCGGATCTTCCTGCATAAACTGCCCCAACTTCGGATCAAACTGCCTCGCCCGCATGTCGATGGTGCCGGTCGCATTCTGATTTCCCCCAATCAGCGTCCCCCACCAAGCGTCTGATCCAACATTACTAACGGGCCGCTGGAAGCCCACGCTCATATCGAGCCCGGGCCATGGAATGTGCTGGCAGCCGACCATCGCACCGGGACGCCCACAATCAAGCACGCCACCGGCCGTCGTCGTCGCAAAATCCACCGCGCCTTGCCAATCGCGATGCAGGATCGCGTAGGTGGCGAAGCCATTTTCCACGCGCACCATCGCGAGCGGCGCATCAGTCGCCGGGCCGTTGAGATACGCAACCACGCCGTACTGCCCAGCCACGCGCGGATCAGTCGCCAAATCGTTCTCGAGAACCGCGGCGCTCGCCGTGTCATGTCCCGGCTGCCGAATCTCGTACAGCACCTGATCCCCGTCATAGACGAACCGCTCCACCGCGGACGCGCAGATCGGCAGCGCACGCACGTTCACATCGAGACAGTACGGGTCGCGATGCGCGCGCATCCATACACGACGGCCCAGCGCATCGTACCGGTACTCCTCGAACACACCACGGCCCATCGACGCGTACGGGAACACCTGTGTCGTGTCGATTTGCAGAAGAGCGTCGTTGCTCGTCCGCAATACGCTTGACACCAGCTGACCGTCTCCGCGATATGAGTTGAACAAACTCGACCACGCCTCACCGGGGGTTTGGTCTGGCGCGCACTGGAGCTGAGGCCAGCACGTCACCGGCAGATGGACGAGTTCATCCCGCTCCGTGAGATTGCCGAGCAAATCGAAGTGCGGGGTCAACGAGTAGTCCGTTTGCGCCGCGGGCACTCCTGTAATTCCGCTGATACGCGTCGAATGCGGCTCGAAGCGATTCGTGAAATCTCCCTGCCACGTCGTAGCGGACACACTTCGAGTCAGCGCGTTGCCCAGTGGATCGCGCGCGTAGCTCTCGTTTTGCGGACCACCGGCAACGAGCACGGCACCGAGTCCCGTATATCCAAACCCAAACGACTTGGCCGCACCGAACGTCGTCGTCGCAACATTCGTCATGTTGCCCGAGCCGTCCATCGTAAGGAAATCGTTGTGATAGACCGTGTTGTCGGCGGCCTTCTCAACACGCGTCTTCGGCCGCCCATCGGCGTCGTACGTGTACTGCTGTCGCGTACCGTCGGACACCACGGCTGAGTCGAGTTCCCCGGCGGCGCCGGTGAAGTACGTGAACGTGCCGTACGACGGCGCCGAGATCGAGCTGAGCGCGCCGGTTACCGGATCGTATCCGTAGTTCACCGTTCCGATGAGTCCACCGGTCATGCCAACGTTGTTTGGCGCGGTGAATGAGACCCGACGACCACTCGGATCGTAATGATACGAGTTCACGTACACGTGCGAGAATGCCGAGAGATCCGTGTCGGCGATTCTCAACGTGTCACTCGCGATCGCACCACCAAGCGTGTATGCACGGCCAACCTGCGCGTATTTGTTCGTCGCGCTTACCAAGTTGTCCATGTTGTCATACACAAAGCGTTGAACATCAGCATCGGCGGTCGGATCCGAGGAGGCCGGGACGCCGCTAACGGATCGCGTCACCGGTCGCCCGATCACATCGAACGACGTGACATCCGTGCCCGTACCGGCACCGACGCCCCGCGTCACAGTGACCACACCTTGCAATGCGTCGTACGCCATCGTCACGTCGCTGCCCGGCTTGTTCGGATCGTAGCGATGGGTCATGCGTCCGGCGCCGTCGTACTCCGCCGCGACGACGATGTCCTGAAGCGTGCCGCTATCCGGCCTGACGGTTCGAATCGCGTTCAGGCTGTTTCCTTCCGCATCGTACCGAGTTTCGACTTGCACCGCCTGCCAGCCGTTGCCGTTCACGCGATTCGCCGGTGCGGAATCGATCTCGAACCGAACCCGATCGAGCGTGTCGTAGCGGAACGTCTGGTACCGCCAGAGCGACGTCGGTGCATCGTTGAGAGGCGACTGAACTTGGACCGGCCGGCCGATCAGATCCTCCGTCGTGGTCGTCACCATACCGCGCGGGGTGGTCACCTGATTCACATTGCCCGATTGGGCATCGTAGCCGTAGACGGTGGCGACGATCCCTCCAGCGGTCGCCGGCGACGGTGATTCAACCCGATTCACCTGCCGGTCCGCGTTCCGGATCAACGTCACGTGACTCGGCGCGCCACGCCCGTCTTCCTGCCACGCGACGTCGCCGTTGCCGTCGTAGCCCATTCGCGTGAGCTGGTTGGTCGGCGAGGTAATCGTCTCGAGCTCGTCGAAGCGGCTCGTCGCGTTCCAGCCGTAGGTCGTCACGGCATCGCCGCTGGCAAACGGATTCTGATCGGTCGACGTGGCGATGAGCGCGCGTTCGTTGTAGGCGATCCGGGTCGTGAAACCATTCGGTCGAACGACCGCGGTCGGAAGTAGGGGCCAGCGTGAATCGGCACGCTCGATCGTCGTGCTGCGACCCAGCGCGTCGGTTAGTCTCGTCAGGGCGCCGAATGCATTGAGCGAAATCTTCGTGGCGGCGCCGCGCTGGTTCGTGAGCGTTGTGACAACAGCGCTCGAATCCGTGGGATTCGCCTCACATGGCAAGAGACTCGTCGCCTCCGCCGCGCAGAACGATTGGACCAGGTCGGCGGACGATCCTTGCATTAGCAGTGTACTGCCGGTGAGCACGTTCGCGACGTCGTCGTAGTCGAAACGCGTCGTGAACCCGCGGCGATCGGTACGAGTCGTCAATCGTCCCGATGCGTCATACCCGAACGACACGCCGTACGTGTCCGGGCCCGAGAATCCGGAGATCGTGATCTTACCGGCTCCGTGACTCACGTTGATGACGCGCGCACCGTCGGGGCTCGACGGCGCCACTACACTGGACAAATAGCTTGGCCCTCCGGAGAGGGGCTGGTACAAATAGTTGAACGTGTAACGTTGCACTCGCGTGCTACTAACTGGTCGCGGAAGTTCCATCGACATCGGCGTGGCGTGCGCGGCATCGACGTACGCAAACACTGTCCGCATGCCCGTCGCACTGACGAGCGTGTCCATGCGACCAAGGTTGTCGAATTCAACGTAGCCGCCGTTGCGGAGCGCGCGGAACCATGACGTACCGCGCTGAATCAACGTGTCTGGCCGATCGATCGTCGGCTGCACGGTCCAAATAGAGTCGTTGGCCTGCGTGTACAACCGCGCGCTGCCGTCGCCGGCGACCCACAGTTTTTGATTCGTCGAGTACGGAACGAGTTGCTCGAGACCGTCGAGCCACCATCCGGCGCCAAATGGGCTGTCGAGTCGATTCACGATCGCGACGGTGCCTGTATCCCGATACTGCGTCGTAGTGCTGCCGCCCTGCATGTCGACGGCGATCGCATAGTGATAGGCCCCGGTCTTGAGGCTGCTCACATCGACCGGAACGACGAGACGGCGCGGTGCCCCGCCATTCCACTGTGCTTGCCAGACGAATGGCATGTGGGCGAACTCTTGCTCCTGAGCGCCAGCCGATGGTGTGATGAGCACGTGCGCATTGACGCCGGTTATGGCGTCGTTGCCCGGAGGCACGTAGACGTCGGCAGCGAACAATGCCTTTTCGTTATGATGGCGCGAATTGTACGTGAGCACCGGAGCCTGCAGCGCTCCCATCGTGGTCGTACCGGGCATGGCGTGCGACAGACGCAAATCACCGCATTCGTAGGCTGCGTTGCTTCCCGCCGGAACCGTGACGCAGGCGCCGCGCTCCACGGCACCGCCGAGGTTTTTGCCAATGGCCGCGACAACGACGTCCGCAAGAGATTGCGTTGTGACCGTCCACACACCCGTCGCATGCAGGCTCGGATCCTCCACTCCGGTCACGGTCAGCGTCGCGCTTCCACTGCTCGGAGCGGTCCCCGGCGCAGCAAAGCTCACCGTCACTTCAGCGGATCCCGTGCCATTCGGCGCCAGCGGGTCGGTCTGGCCAGTCTGCGACGAGCATGCCGCGCTTGGGACGCAGCTCAGCGAATAATTGAAGTGCATCGGTGTCCCGCTGGGATCCGTCGACGTGTTCCGAATCGTGAACGACAGCGGTTTAACGGTGCCCGGTGGAACAGAGATCGAGCTGGACGAAGGAGTAACGGTCACCGCATGGGAGATGGTCTGCTGGCCAAGGAGATAGAGAATGCTGCCATCGGCGTGCGTTCCAGCGGCTGCGCCAAGGCCATCCACACTCAACGTGATGGTCTCTTGGGTGCCTGAAGCGGTCGTGCCGGGCGGAACGTCAAACGTGCCCGTCATCGTCTGTGTCGCTCCCGGTCCGAGTGTGATCGTGCCGCTCACCGACCCCGTACTCGAGTGGCACCCGGCGCTCGGACCGCTGCAAGTAAACTGATAAGAGTAGCTGTCCGTCGAATTGCTGACGTTGCGAATGAGATATTCGGCACCGAAGTCGCCCGGTAGCGGCAGGTTCACCGGGAACGGCCCCACAGCGGGAACTACGACGACGGCATGGGGCATCGTGCTAACGGTCGTCCAAACGACTTGGAGAATTTGCTGCGTCCCGGTCGGCAACACGGCACGCACGTTGAACGAGAGCTGCGCCAGCAGTGCCGCGTTCGGCGCCTGCACCTCGACGGACACGTCCTTCGTCTCGCCTGGACCAAGATCGAGCGTGATGTTGTGCGCAAGCGAGTCCACGACGAACGTGAGGCCGCCGCCGTTGAAGCCCGCGTTGTAGTGGTTGAAATGCGACGTGAGATTGGTGACCTGGAACGTATAGGTCGCCGTCGATCCAACGCTGAGCAACGCGGACGAGACCAAGGGCGCGGCACTCTCGGCGTAATAGCTCTCGATGGACGGGGTCCAGGCCGTAATACTTCCCTGATCGTTCACCGTCTGACCGTCGACCGCCGTGTAGGTCGCCGTGACCGAGACCGCGGTCGACATCGAGAGCATGACCGGCGTCGAGAAGAGCACCGACGCCGTATCCGCCGAGCCTGGCGCGACGGTGAGCGTCGAGCGCGAGACGGCGCACGTGGTCGCGGCAGGGCACGAGGGGGTGAGGACGTATGTCGCAGGCAAGCTGCCTGCGTTGCGAATGGTGAACTGCTGCGTCGCCAACGCGCTCATGTCCACTGTCGTGGAAATCGATTTTGGCGTGACGTCCGGTTGGAAGCTCGCGATGGGCGCGAGCATCGTGAAGGAGGTGCTGACCGTAGTCACGTGACCGACGCCATCCATTGCATCCGCCGTAATCGTATGCGCACCCGGACTCACCGGCCAATTCAGCCACGTCGACGTTCCCGACGCCACACAGCCAGTCACCGGTGCGAAATTGTCGGGGAGCAGTTGCCCATCGAGACGCACGTGGCGTTCTACCAAGGCGCTGCTCTGATCACACCACGCGACGACGATGGCCTGGCTGAGTGCCCTCGTCACGACATCGCTCGTCGGCGACACGATCGTGATGTTCGGCGGTTCCGCGTCGATCGTGACATTCGTCGTCGCCTGGCTCGTCACGGTCGTCGACTTCGTGCTCACGTAGCGCGACGCGAGCGAAATTGTCGTCGTGCTACTCGTCGCCTGCGCGGTGTAGCTCACGGTGACTTGACTGCTCTGCCCCGCCGCGAGCGCGAGCGACGAGGCCGACGCGCTGCACCCGCTCGCGAGCGCGCCGCACGTCGGCGTCAGTGTATAGGTCGCCGCGAGGGAGCCGGGATTCCGGACGGTGAACGTCTCCGACGCCGCGGCTCCGCCGGCCACGACATGCGACGCCGCCAGCGCGGTGGTTTGCGGCTGCTCGTCGTTCGCCTCGTCGTAGTTGAAGGTGCGTGTTAGAGAAGTAGTATGCACGCCGTCGGTTGTCGTCGCGACAAACGTGTTCAGCGTAGTGAGCGCCGGCACGGCGAATGTCGCCGTCCCGGACGTCGCGCAGCCGCTCACGGTCGTCGACACATACGTACCGGTGACCGTCACCCCGTTGAAGGTCGCCGCCGGCGCGGTCACGATGCCGTCGGAGTCGCACACATCCACGGCCACCGAAGCGAGCCGCGTCGACACCGTCGCCCCGTCGGCAGGCGTGATCGCGATCGTCGGCGGGATGGCATCGGCCCGCGTGCCGACGACGCGCGCGGTGTCGGCTTCGTGGAGCGCGACGCCGAATTGCCCGTAGTCGTAGTCGGCGATGAGCTGAATCGCCGCGGTCGGCAGGCCGGTCGCCGGCGGCGTATAGGTGATGGTCACGGCGCTCGAGGCGCCCGGATCGAGTGTGACCGATGGCGCGCTCAACGCGCAGCCATTCGTGCCGAAGGATCCGCACGACGCGCTGAGATCATATCGCGCGGTCATGTTGCCCATGTTCTCGAGCGTGTAGTTCTCGGTGCGCGTCACGCCGGCCGTCACGCCCGTCGTTGCCGTGTGTGGCGAGAGCAGCGGCCTGTGATAACCCGTCACCGGGTGCGTCATGCCGGAGTCGGCCGAGACCACGGTGCTACCGAGTGCTTGATTGCTGGTGTCGGCGCCGACGCGCTGTTCGACGAGGAGCTTGACGTCGATCGGCACTTCCGCCGGAGAACCCAGGATGCCCGAGCCTGGGAAGGCGACGAGTATGATGCGCTCCGTGTTGGGCGCGACCGATATCACCCGCGATACGTTCTTGAGCCAGCAGCTCGCCGCCCACCCGGTGCACTGGGCGCTCAAGGTATAGATCGCGGTCGTCGCGCCGGCATTCAAGATTGAAAAACTCTCATCGTCCTCGGAGGCGAGTGGGAAGACGCGCACCTGCCCGGCGGTCTGCTTCGGGAAGACCTGCGGCGGCATCGTTGCGGGCGGAAGCACGATCGTCGTCGCCGCGACGCGCGACGTGTCAGCCTCATGGAGCGCGACACCGAATTGCCCGTAGTCGTAATCGGCGATGAGTTGGATCGTCGCGGATCCGCCACTCGTGGGCGGCGAGAAGGTGACACCGACGGTGCCCGACGCGCCCGGATCGAGCGTGATCGACGGCACGGTCGGCGTGCAGCCAGTGAACGCGCCGCACGACGCAGCAAGATCGTACCGTGCGGTCATGTTGCCGAGGTTTTGGAGCGTGTAGGTCTGCGTGCGCGCGATGCCGGCGGTGTCCGTCACTGTCCCCGAATGCGGAGAAAGCTGTGGCGTGTGAAAGCCGGTGGTCGGATGCATGATGCCCGAGTCGGCCGATACGACCGTCGTGCCGAGCGTTTGGGTGACGGTGTCCGCGCCGACGCGCTGCTCGACGAAGAGCTTGACGTCGATCGGCACTTCCGCCGGAGACCCTAGAATCCCGGAGCCGGGAAACGCCACAAGGACGTTCCGTGCGACGTTCGGTGCGACCGCGATGACGCGGGGTGATTTGAGCCAGCACGTTGCGGCCCACCCGGTGCACTGCGTCGTCAGCGTATAGACCGCCGTCGTCGCGCCGTGATTGGTAATCCAGAAACTCTCGTCGTCCTCCGACGCGAGTGGGAACGGATGCACCTGGCCTGCGGTCTGTTTGGGAGAGACGTCCGGCGGCAAGCTTGGCGGCGGCGGCGCCACGGTCGTCGCGACGATCCGCGACGTGTCGGCTTCGTGGAGCGCGACACCGAACTGCCCGTAGTCGTAGTCGGCGATGAGCTGAATCGTCGCCGACTGTCCCGCGGTCGCGGGCGGCATGTACGTCACGTTGACCGTCCCCGCCGCACCCGGATCGAGCGTGATCGACGGCACGCTCGGCGTACAGCCGGCGAACGCGCCGCACGACGCGGCGAGATCGTACCGCGCGGTCATGTTGCCGAGGTTTTGGAGCGTGTAAGTCCGCGTGCGCGCAATGCCGACGGTGTCCGTCACTGTCCCGGAGTGCGGGGAGATCGCCGGCGTGTGAAAGCCGGTCACCGCGTGACCGAGCCCGGTGTCGGCGGACACGACGGTTGTGCCCAGCGTTTGCGTAGCCGTATCGGCCCCGACGCGTTGCTCGGCAACCAGCTCGATGTCTACTGGAACTTCCGCCGGAGAACCAAGCACACCGGACCCGGGAAATGCCACGAGGAGAGAACGTCCAGCGCCCGGAGCGATCGCAATCACTCGCGGAACGTTTTTGATCCAGCAACTCGCGGCCCAGCCGGTGCAGCGCGCCGTCAGCGTGTAGACGGCCGGCGCCGTGCCCAGGTTCATGACGGTAAAACCTTGATCATCTTCGACGGCCAGCGGGAATACTTGCGCCTGCGTCGCCGTGGCTTTGGGGGTCACCGTCGGCGGCATCGTTCGTGGCGGCGCGACAACGGTCGTCGACACGACCCGAGACGTGTCGGCTTCGTGCAGCGCGACGCCGTACTGCATGTAGTCGTAGTCGGCGATGAGCTGAATGGTCGCCGACTGCCCTGCCGTCGCTGCCGGCGTGTAGGTGACGCTCACCGTCCCCGACACGCCGGGATCGAGCGTCACCGACGGCGTACTCAGCGAGCAACCGGCGAACGCGCCACACGACGCCGCAAGATCGTAACGCGCCGTCATGTTCCCGAGGTTCTTGAGCGTGTAGCTGTCTGTGCGGCTCGTGCCGGTCGGCACCGACACCGATCCCGCATGAGGAGAGAGTTGCGGCGTGTGGAAGCCGGTGACCGGATGCAACACGCCGGTATCGGCGGATACGACATCGGTACCCAACGTCTGCGTCGCCGTGTCGGCGCCGACGCGCTGCTCGGCGATCAGCTTGACGTCGACGGGAATCTCGGACGCCGCGGTGAGAACACCAGCGCTCGGGAACGCGACGATGAAACTGCGGCCGGTCCCTGGCGCGACGGCGATCACCTGGGGAAAGTTCTTGATCCAACAATTGGTTGCCCACCCCGTGCATTGCACGCGCAGCGTGTAGACCGCCGGCGCGGTGCCAAGGTTCATGACGGTGAAGATCTCGTTGTTTTCGGCAGCGATCGGGAACGGCACCGCTTGCGACGGCGAGAACTTTGGCGAGACCGTTGGCGGCAGACTCGGGATCGATGACTCACCCGCCAATGACCCCATCACCACGCTCGGCGTGCCGGTCGGAGTGACGCCGGCGCTGAGTGAGTTCATTCGCTCAGCAGCGAACTGGCCGGAGGCAACGGATGCGATGCACGCGATACATCCGAGAAACAGAGCGATTGTGGCGACTCGACGCCGGAGGAACGACAACGACACGGGGGCGGACTCCGCGAATGGAGGGAGGGAGAGCGCCATCCACAAAAGCAACGCGCGCGCCGCAACCGCGGCGCGCGCTAATTCACAAGGACATAAGAGTTTACGTATTTACGACTGCTTCAACCATGAGCGCGATGCGCGCCTCTCTCGTGCCAATGCATGCGAATGCGTGCAAATGCGCTAACCGTATGCGAGCTCGAAACCGTCGCGGGCCGGCATCACGCCCGTCTCCGTCGGCACCGGAATCCCCAGCCGCCGCATCCGCCGATAAATCGTGGTCCGATGCACCCCCAACCGATCCGCCGCGATCTCGGTATCCCACGCGACGCTGGCCAGTAACTTTAGAAGTTGCTGATGCTCGCTCAACCGCCGCTCCCCGACACGATCTTCGCGCGAGCGCGCACGCTGCCCGAGCACCATCGCCACGGCATCGGCGTCCAACCCGCCGCGCGCGAAGATCGCCGAGGCATCGACGACCTGCTTGAGCTCGCGCACGTTGCCGGTCCAGGGCTGATCCTGCAGCAGCCGCATCGCCTCCGGCGTGACCAACAACGGCGACGCAGGCCGCGAGCGCCTCAGGAAATGCGCAACCAACAACGGCACATCCTCCAACCGCTCGGCCAACGCCGGCACGCTGATGATGATCCCACTCAACCGGTGCGCCAGGTCGGCGCGAAACCTTCCCGACGCCACGAGTTGCTCGAGCCGTTCGTTCGTCGCCGCCACCGTTCGGAAATCACTCCGGGCGTCGCGCGCCGACCCGATCGGCCGAAACACGCCGGTCTCGATCGCGCGCAACAGTTTGGCCTGCGAACCGACCGCAAGACCGCTGATCTCATCGAAGAACGCCGTGCCGCCATTCGCTTCGCGCAAGAACCCGAGGGTCTCGCCAATTGCGCCGGTAAACGCGCCGCGCGCGTGGCCGAACAACGCATCCTCGAACATCGAATCGGCCAGGGCGCAGACATTGAACGGCACCAACGTGCCGTTGCGACGACTCAGCCGATGCAGCGACTCGGCCACGAGCTCCTTCCCCGTTCCGGTCGCGCCTTCGATCAGCACGCTCACATGAGTCGGTGCAACGGCCTCGATGAGCGACCGAAGCCGTTGCATCACTAACGAGTCGCCGAGTAGTAGAGAAGAAAGTTCGGTCACGGCATCACCTTGTTCGCGCGGTTCCGCATGGGATCAGTGAGTCGCTGCATGTCGGCGTCATTGCGAATGACGCGGGGAGTCAAGAAGATGAACAATTCAGTTTCATTGCCCGAACGCGTGTGGCTTCCAAAGAGGCCGCCGATCAACGGGATGCTCGAGAGAATTGGAATACCGCTCACTTGCACGTCGCGCTCCTTGTCGCTCAGGCCCCCGAGCACGACGGTCTGACTGTCTCGCACGAGAAGGTCCGTCTTCACGGATCGCGTTGAAATAACCGGCGCGTTGAACGCGGTCTCGGTGGTCGCGCTGCTCACCTCTTGCGTCACCGAGAGCGCCACGATGCCGTCTACACTGATCGTGGGCCGCACGCTCAGCTTGGTGCCCACGTCTCGATACTCGACGACCTGATCGCGCACACCGGCATCGGTCGGCAGCGACCGCGACACTTGCACGAACGGCCGCTGGCTTCCCACGTTCACTTCGGCCTGCTCGTCGTTCGCGGTGAGCACGATGGGACGACTGACGATGCGCACGTCGCCGCGACTCGCCGCCGCGCTGATCGTCGCGTCGAGATCGAGGCCGCCAACGCCCATGACCTTGAGCGTGAAATCAGCCAAGCCCGCGTTCGCGGGAGTGAACGTGCCGCCGATCGTCGTGTTTTCGGTGCCGGGAATGTGGTGCTGGTCGATCGAGGCCTCGATGCCGAGACTGAAATTGCGGTCGCGGCGCGCCTCGACGATCAGCACTTCAATGAGCACCTGCGCCGGACGCACGTCGATCTGCTCGACCGCGGCGCGAATCAGCTCGAAGTCGGCACGATTGGCGCGAATGAGCAAACTGTTCGCGTGCGGGTCGGCGACGATCGTCAGCTCGCCGGTAATTGTCGCAGCATGCCCGGCGGTACCCGGCACACTCTGCGGCAACGGCGTCGCGTCGAGTGGCGGGATCTGATTCCCTCGCAATTCATCGGCGAGCGTTGGGGCGCGGCTGCCGCCCATTCCCGACTGCTGCGGAGCGGCGCGGCCAAACAATGTATTGATCGTCGTCGCCACGTCCGCCGCGCGGGCATGCTTGAGCGGCAGCACGAAAAGCTCGGGCGCGGTGGTTTGACGCCGCGTTGCATCGGCCGCGGCAGGACCGGCTGCACCCATCTGCTGCTGCACAATATTCGGCGAACGAATCACTTCTTTCGGACGCGCGCGATACGTGCGCGTCGCGCTGTCGTCGACGAGCTCGTACCCTTGCGAGTCGAGTAACCCGCGCAGCAACATCGGAATCTCGGAGCGAGGCACGGGGTGCGGCGTCTCGAGACTCACCTGTGGACCGGCGGTCGAGCCGCTGAAGATGACCGGCTTGTCGAGATACGCCTGAATCATCTGCACGGCCGACCGAAGATCGGTGTTCGACACGTGCACGACAACGCTGTCGGTCGCCTTGGCGGCTTGCGTGCGCGCGACGCCAGGTATCGCGAACGCGATGCCGACGACCGCCACTACTATAGAATGGCGCATCACGGGCGCCTCCTGAAGCTCAGCACCCATGTGGTATCCGGTCCCTTCACGATCACGCTGTCGCGCGTGACCGAACGAATGGTGAGGCGATCGTAGGTGCCGCCGGTGCGCACGACAGTGCCAGGCGGTTGTCCCGGCAGGCCGTCGATCATCGCCTGCCACGGTGGGCCGCCGACGATTCCCTTGAGAGTCATGGCCGGCCGATACATCGGCGCGATGCCGCCAAGCGCACCTGCTCCCGGTGCGCCATCGGTCGCGGGATCATACGCGACGCTCGGCTGCGAATGTGACAAGCGAAACGGATCGCTCGACGTGAGCAAATCTTCAGTTTCATCCATCCAGGCGCCGAGTGAGTCCGCTTGGCCCTTGCGCACGGACGGAATGGAGAGCGCGTGCGCATCCGCGCCCGGTGCCGCTTCGACCCAGCGGCGCTGGCCCAACGCACCCAGGCATGCGACGCATCCCAAGTAGAGGGCCACGGCTGTGTAACGCGTCACCGCGCGCCCCGCTTCGGCGTGATCAAGGCCAATGCATCGACGCCGACGTCGACGCGCAGCATCTCGGGCTTTGCATCCGGCCCCGCGGGGTCGGGTTGTGTGACCGCGAGATCGCGCACGGACATCGCGCGCGCGTCCGTTTCGATGGTGCGGAGGAACGCTGCCAGGCCCGCGACGTCGCAAACGCCGATCAGCCGCACACCGACGCGCGTGAGGCCGGGACGCGATAGCGTGTCGGCGCGGATCTGGATTGCGTTGGCTTTCACATCGAGGTCGCTCGCGAAGTCTTCGACGAGCGAAGCCAAGGTTCCAGCCGCCGCGGCGGCGGACGCTCCGGTGATCAGCGTAGTATCGAGCGCGGCGACGCGAGCCTGGCGCGCGCGAAGTGAATCTCGTAGCGCGGGCAACTGCCTTACCGATGCACGCGCGAGCGCCAGCCGCTCGCTGAACACGGCCGCGCTGTCGACGCGATCGCGCTGCCACGCAAGTGCGGCCGGCACGCCCTTGGCGGTTACGGTGAGTCCGCCGATGACGGCGACCCCAACGATCAATATTCGCCGATCCCGCGGTGTGAGTTGCAGCGCGATCATCGCGAGGCTCCCGCCGCCGGGGCCGCTCGCGGCTTCGTCGTCGCGACACGCGGACGCGAGCGACGCAACCGGAACGACGCTCGCTCGAGCTTCGCTCCCGCGAGCGTCTCGCGCGTCACCGATCCGGTGATGCGCGCCGCTTCGGTCTGCGACACGGCGCCAAGCTCCGGCAACAGATCCGCGACCGACGGCCCCGTCGCAACAAACGACACCTCGGCCGAATCGGCACGCAGTGTCACGAGTGCGGTGGAATCGGGCAGCGCGCGCGTAATGTCGCCCAGAAGCCGCTCGATGCTTCCCCGCTCCGTCTCGAACCGCGCATGCGTGTCGAGAAGTTGGGTCGCCGCGCGAAGTTGATCCTGGACGCGAGTGGCGGTCGAATCCAACCGGCCGTAACGCGCAAGCATCGACCGCGCGACACGCAACTCTCGCGTGGCGCGAAGGCCGGGAGCGAGCACTGCCATCGCGCCGGCGACTACTACCAGGAGCACGGCCGCGGCAGTGGCCATGCGGCGCATCGACGTCGTATTCGCGGCGTCGCGCGGGCGAAGCGCCAAGGGCGTACGACGTGAAGCATTTGCCACCGCATAGGCGCCGACATAAGGCGTTGCGTCGTCGGCGAGAGATCGAAGCGCCGGCGGAACGGTATCGTGAACGACGTGCGTGAGCGCACTCGTCGTCGGCAGCACGAGATCGACGAGCAGCCCGCGCCGCCGCGCTTCGCCCATAACTGTATTCACACTGCTCACGTCGAGAGCGGCGCCGAAGCGCGCGCCGTCGGAGGACATATATAGAGGTGGAACAACCACGCGACTGCGCGCCAGAAAGAATGCTGAGGTGTTTTCCCGCACGACGGCGTTTAGCAATTTCTCATTCTCGAGCGGCGGCAGTCCCTCGAGCCGCTTGATCTGCGCCCGCGCACCGCTCAGGCCGAACTGTACGTGCGGCCGCCGTCGTGTACGCGGCATCGTTGCGATGACTCGGGAGACGGCCTCCGGCAAGCCATCGACGCCGACGATCGATTCGCGGTGCGACCAGCGCACGTTCCGCCGAGCAACCAACACCGCGCGAATCTCATGATCCGCTACGTCGAGGCCAAGACGATACCCGATCATGGCCGCGCTCGCAGGCGGATCACAGCGACGCCGTTGGCGACGCGAGCCAGTCGCATCTCGATGGTGATCTCACTGAGCGGCACGCCACGCGCGGCGCGGCTTCGCATCACCCACGCATCGGGATCAGGGGTCGTGAGCCGAGCAGCGTCCGGGAAGCGCGCGACGAGCTCCGACGCGGCAGTGTTCGAAACGCCGATCAGCGCCGTGGTCAGATCTTCGATCGGCGTTCCGGCATTCTGTGCGGCAACAACGTTATCCGCTGTTTCGGCGGTAAACCCAGGAATCGCGAGCAGAACCTGTACCGGGGCTGTCGCGAGCGACACGCGTCCGGGTTCGACGGAGAAGAGTGAATCCAGCGTGGTCGCCGACTCGAGTCCTCGAATCGAACGCAACTCGCCGACGTCGATGAAAGGGCTGGTATCGCGCCGCGCGACAATCGCGGCAGCAATCGAGTCCGGCACATTCGTGACGGACGCAAGCGCACGCGCAATGACTTCGCTCGTCGCTGCGTTGACGTCGACGTGCGTGCCGGCCGCCTCGAAGCTGACGTCGCACCCCGTCACCATCGGTGATGCCGCGACCTGCACTGGCAACGTTCGCCAGATGCGCCCGGCTTCGGCGACACCACTTGCACCCGCCAATAACGAATCGACCGCCGCCTGCGCGCGACGCCCGCATCCGAGCGCCTCCCAGTACGCGCGCCACGCATCGGTACGATTTCGCGCGGCGCGGACACTGTTCCTTCCGGCAAGAAGTCCGGCAAGCGAGACGACGGCGGCCATTCCCATCACCCAGAGCACCGTGATCATCGTGAAGCCACGGCGCTCAGTCACGAGACGGTCCCACGGCAAGCATCACCGTATCGGCGTCTGTCACCAGCGCCACGGCGGTGGGCAGCGTCGCGACGGTGTGCCAGTGTTTCACCCACGTCGAATCAGCCGACGTGTGGTCGAAATATCGAAACGACCACGCACCACGACGGCGTTCGAGCGGCCAGGTGGGGCCGCTGTCGACCTGCACGCCGACGATGCTGCTGTCGGCCAATGAATCGATGGTGACGATGACGCTGCACGGCGCGGTCCAGCCTCTCGAGGTGCGACAACGCGTCATTGCCGCGACGCTCCGCTCGTCGCCTCGAAACGCGTGCGTCGTATCGTTGCTGCGTTCGGCGTCGCGGAAGAGACGGCGCAACTCGTCGTGGCCGTTGCCCCCGCGCGTCGACACGTTTCCCGCGTTCACGAGCCGGCCGCTTTCGTCGCTGGATTGTTGCAGCAGAAGTACGCAGCCGAGGGTGACGAGGCCCGCGACGGCGAGCGTCGCAAGCACCTCGATCAGCGTGACGCCGCGCCGCGGTTCAAGGCGCATGCGTCGTATCCGGCCGATAGAGTGTTGTCCGCAACAAGGGCGGCGTCGCGTCGCTGCCCGCGACGGACACGTCGAACAACGCGCGCCCAACGGGCGTGACGGTCAGCACCAGCGAATCGACGTTCGATGGACCTTCGTGCGCAACGAGCATTGGCCCATCCCACACAACGAGTCGTTCCAGCAGAGCGGACGCGCGATCGATCGAGCGTTCGCTCGCGCGCGTCGTCGCGATTGATTTCGCCGTTTGACCGAGCAGCGTGATCAGCCCCGTTCCCGCGCTGGCGAGCACCACGATTGCGATGAGCACCTCGACGAGCGCGAGCCCCGGGCGGTTGCTAGCGCGCATTGCGCCGCCCGGTGAATGCATCGACGTCGAACGCGGAATCGGCGACGACAGCGCCACTCGGCAGCGCCACCGCATACACGATCTTTCCGCCAACAGGAAGCGCAATCGTGATGACGCGTGCCTGAGCAATCGCGGCGGTCACCGAATCCGATAGTACTGTCGCGGGTGCGAGTGGATCCGGCCGTTCGATGCGACGCGCCGCGGTCGTCGTCACACTCGCCAGTATGCCAAGGATCGCGAGCGTGACGAGCAGCTCGACCAGCGTGACCCCGCGTCGCAAACTCATCATGCGGTGGGCCGCACGCTATAGATCGCCTGGAGTAGCGCGGCGGCAACGAGCGCCACGACGGACGCGAACACGAGCAACAACGCTGGTTCGAGCATTCGCACGCTGGCCTTCACGACGCGATCCGCGCGCTGCTGCTCGATGCGCGCCGCATGCCCGAGCATCGAAGCAAGTCTTCCCGACTCCTCACCGGCGCGCACGAGCCGAACCGCCGTCGCCGTGGAAGCGCTCTCCGCATCGAGCGCGTGCGACAACGTGTGCCCGGACGTCACGAGCCCGCGCACCGCCATGATTCGATGCTCGAGCTCCGCATCCGCGGTCGCGCGCGCCGCGAACGGCAGCGCGACGTTGAGCGTGACGCCGCTCTCGAGCAGAGCACCGAGCGCGTGCGCCATGCGCGCGACGGCGGACGCTCGCCGAATCGATCCAACCAGCGGAATCGACAGGAGCAGCCGATGCCACCCGCGGCGCCCGCTGTCCGTCGAGACCCAGGTGCGCCACGAAATGCCGCCGATCACGACCACGACGACGACCGGCACCATCAACACTCGTGCGTGATTGGCTATGGCCAACACAATGCGGGTCGACATCGGCAGCGCTTGACCGAGGTCAGCGAGAATCTTCGCGAATCGTGGAAGCACAACGGTGATCAACACCGTGATCGCACCGACGCCGGCGACTGCGACGACGGCGGGATACGCGAGCGCCGCTTTCACAGCGGAACGTGTTTCCGCAATACTCTCCGTCAACTCGGCCGCACGACGAATCGCCGAGCCAATTCCCGCCCCCGCCTCACCCGCTTGCGCGATTCCGATCACGAGCGCGGGAATCTCGATCGGCGCGTTGCCGAGTGCGAACGCGAGACTCTGTCCTTCTCGCACCGATTGCCGAATCTGCGGCAGCGCGCGCTGCCAACCCTTGGGCGCGAGGTCCTCGAGCGCATGCAGCGCACGCGACACCGGCAGCCCGGAATCGAGCAGATCCGCGAGCACGCGTAAGCCGAGTGCGAGATCGGCGGCGCTGATCGCCGTGCGCTGCGCACGCCGCGATCCACGCGACTCGATCTCGAGTGGATACAGCCCAATCGAGCGAATCGACGCGCGCGCCTCCTCGATCGACTCGGCATCGAGCGTTCCGTCGGTGACGCGGCCGTCCGACGCCGCGGCGCGATACGCAAAGATCTCCGGCATGCGGCTATCGCTGCACGGGGCCATTCCACGACGTCACGTCCGCGTTCTCACCGTCGCCGCCGGGCTGGCCATCCTTGCCGAGCGTGTAGAGGTCGTAGCTGTTCGGGTTCGCGACGCCGGGCGAGACGTACACGTACGGCCGGCCCCACGGATCGATCGGTACGAGTTGCCGCAGATACGGCCCCTTCCAGTTAGCAGGCGCGTCGCCCGACACGGGAATCGTGCGCAAGGCTTCGAGCCCCTGCTCGGACGTAGGAAAGGCTTCATTGTCGAGACGATACGCGTCGAGCGCCAATGAGAGAATTTGAACCTGATCCTTCGCCGTGTTGTGCCGCGCGTCGCCGATGTTGCCGAACAACGAGGGCGCGACGATGGCCGCGAGCGTCGCGATGATCGCGATCGTCACGAGCAGCTCGATGAGCGTGAACCCGCGTCGAGCTCCACGCGCGGCGAAGGACCGTCGTGAACTAATCCTGTACGACACGTGCCACCTCCTCCACTGTAGTGAGTCCCGACTCCACTTTGTGCCAACCGTCCGTGCGCAGCGGAATGAGTCCGGCGTGCGTCGCGAGCAGGCGAAGCTGTGCGCGCGACGCACGCGCGGCGATCGCATCGCGCACGTCGTCAGTGACGCTCAGCATCTCGAAGATTCCCAAACGCCCGCGATACCCAGTGCCCCGGCACGCCGGACAACCGGCGCCGCGCACCAGTTTCACATGTCCCACCGGCCGCCCCGCAACCGCCGCGACCGTCTCCGGACTCGGCTCATACGACTCGCGGCAGTCGTCGCAGATGCGCCGCACGAGCCGCTGCGCGAGAATTCCCTCGAGCGTCGCCGCGACGAGATAGTCCGGAATGCCGAGATCGAGCAGACGCGGAATCGCCGACACGGCATCGTTCGTGTGCAGCGTGCTGAAGACCAGGTGCCCCGTCATCGCCGCCTGCACCGAGATCTCGGCGGTCTCCTGATCGCGCATCTCGCCGATCATCACGACGTCGGGGTCCTGGCGAAGAATGGCGCGCAACGCGGCGCCGAACGTCACGCCTGCCTGGCGATGCACCGGCATCTGCGTGATGCCGGGGAGTTGATACTCGATCGGATCTTCGACCGTGATGATCTTCTCGACGCGCGAGTTGCGGCGCTGAAGCGCGCCGTACAGCGTCGTCGTCTTTCCGCTGCCTGTCGGTCCGGTGACGAGCAGCATGCCATGCGGCCGCGCCGAGAGGAGCGCCATGTCCTTGAGCACCGGCGCGGACATGCCAAGTTCGTCGAGCGTCACCGGCCGCCCACCGTGATCGAGCAGACGCAGCACCACGCTCTCGCCGTACATCGTGGGAATCGTCGAGACGCGGAGATCGAGCTCGCGCGCCTCGAGGCGTACGCGAATGCGTCCGTCCTGCGGGCGACGCCGCTCGGCGATATCCAATTCCGCCAGCAGCTTGATCCGCGACACCACCGCGTGATGCAGATGACTCGGCGGTTCGGGCGCGGGCACGAGCACGCCGTCGACGCGGAAGCGTGCGCCGAGTCCGGTCCGAGTCGCTTCGAGATGGATGTCGCTGGCCGCGGCGTCGTACGCATCGCGCACGAGGAGATTCACGTATCGAATGACCGGCGGTTGATTGGCGAGATCGCGCACGTCGGTGGCGAGATCGTCGCTCGACTCGCCGGCCTCGGCGCGCGCGAGCTCGATCGTTCGCTCGGCACGCGTCGTCAGTCGCTCGACCAATCGCTCCAATTCATCCTGCTCGACCGACTCCACGACGACGTCGCGGCGATACGCCGCCGCCAGCTCGTCGACGCCGGTGCGCAGCACATCCTTCGTCGCGGCGAGGACGAGCTCACCGCTCGACGACAGTCCCTTCGGGCAGACGCGATGGTGCAGCAGGTACTCGCGCGAGACGCCGGCGGCCAGCTCGATGAGTGCTTCTGTCGGTGCGGTCATGCCGGCACGGCACGCGTGAGTACGCGCTCCAAGACGGGTGCGGCAGCGCGACGAATGAACCGCTCGACCTCGGTCCGATCCGCATCGGGCAACGTTTCGGCTTGTCGCGATGCATGGTCACGCAGCCTGCGGCACAGGCGCCAGATGCGCTTGGACGTGGCGTCGTACGACGAACCGACCCAACCTGCGATCTCACGGTGTGACGCGCCCTGGCCGATCCACATCAGAATCGAGTATTCCTCGTCGCTGACCCGAGCGACCAGTTCCTCGGCGAGCTGGCCGAGCACGCGACCGACGGAAGCGGAGCCAGCGTCGGGTCCAGCGCTGGCGCGCAGTGATTCCTCGGAGCAGAGCGAAGTCACGACCCACTCGCCCGTCGTGTCGTCCGCCGCGGCTTCCTGATTGCGCCGCCGGCGCTCCGCCGAGCGGCGCGAGTTCAAGTAGCGATTGCGGAGCACGCGAATGAGATAGGCTTCGACGCTCGCCGGCTTCGGCGCCGATGGTTGCGCGAGGCGAATGGCTTCGTCACCGAGCACCTCGCTGACGTAGACACCGACTTCGGACGGCGGAATGCGTACGCGACGCGCGTACGCCTCGAGGATGGGGCGATAGCGCGCGTCGAACACGGCGACGGCGCGGTCGGCGCCGTCTGTCAGTCCGGTCAGCAAGGCGTCGTCGGACAACATGACGGACTGTGTCATCTCAGCACGCCCGGATGAACGTGAACACACCGATGGACGGCACCGGCGGCAAGACCGGACGCGTACAAGGCGTGGCCCAGCTCGCAGCGATGAGAGCCGCGAATACGGTTGTGAGCGTTCGCATATGAGTGGACTGAACTGAAGAGGTAGGTTGTCTCAACAGGAGAGACACCGGCCCCGGACAGCGCGAACGGGACGAGCCGGTTGGATCCGGCGATCATGCAGACGACGCGTTAGGCGGGTCATGTGCGTGCCCGGGATGCCGGCAGGCAAGTAAGCAGCGACCGTTAGTGGAGCGTCAGCGAGCGAGTGCGCTCACGTTGCGCTCACGTTGCGCACGTCGCACCACGATGTCCGAGGTTGTTGTCACCGCGGCGGCAGGGGGCGTTTCGTTCCGCGTTGCGGTGCGCGAAGCGCGTTTCGCAAGAGAAGAATCCGCAAATTCATCGCGAGGCTGCTTGCGCGCGAAGGGCGTCTACTTTCAAAGCATGCGGCCATTCGTTGTTAATGCGGTCAGTGCGCTCGCGCTCGTGATGAGCCTCGCGAGTTGCAATCGCCCCAAGCGCCTCCCCGTCGCGGACACGCTCACGACGACGCACCCCACCGTCGCCGGCGTCGATGGACGACTCGGACCGACCCTCGACTCGATCGCGGCGAGCGCCATTCATCGCGGCGTCGCGTCGGGCGTGGCGATCGCCGTCGCGCGATACGGCCGGCTCATCCATCTGCGCGGCTACGGCACGACTGATTGGGCAGCGGGCGCCGATGCCGTCACGGACTCCTCGCTGTTCGACGTCGCCTCGCTCACGAAAGTCGTCGCGACGACGACCGCCGCGATGCTGCTCGTCGAACAGGGAAAGCTCGATCTCGATCGCCCCGTGCGATTGTACGTGCCCGAGATCAAGGCGCGCCCCAAGGCCGCCATCACGTCACGCATGCTTCTCACCCACTCGGCGGGATTCGAAGCGGGCGCCCCGCTCTACCGAAAATTTCGCGGGCGCGCGGCATATCTGAAGGAGATCAACCGCCGGCCGCTCGCGTACAAGCCCGGCAAAGGCGAGACGTACAGCGACTGGGACATGGTCGTGTTGCAGGCCGTGATCGAGCGCATCACGAAGCAACCGCTCGATTCGTTCGCCGAGCAACACATCTTCCGGCCGCTCGCGATGACCGATACGCGCTACACGCCGAACATCGCCGACGCGCAGTTGCGCCGGCGCATCGTGGCGACGGAAAACGATCCCGCGCGCGGAGGCCTGCTGCGCGGCACCGTCGACGATCAGAACGCGTGGGCCCTGGGCGGCGTGGCCGGACATGCGGGGTTGTTCACGTCGGCGCGCGATCTCGCGGTGTTCGCGCAGATGCTGCTCGACGGCGGGCTGTCGCACGGCAGGATGTTCCTGCGCGCCGAAACGGTCGCGCACTGGACGGCGCGTCAGTCCGAGACATCGAGTCGCGCGTTGGGATGGGACACGCCGGCGCCGGGCGCGAGCTCAGGTCGTTACTTCTCGACGCGGAGCTTCGGGCATACCGGCTTCACCGGCGCGTCGCTGTGGCTCGATCCCGAGCGCGGCGTGTTCGTCGTGTTGTTGATGAACCGAATCAATTCACGCGGCGCGAGCGAGGCGCATCTCGCGATTCGCCGCGCGGTGTCGGATGCCGTGCAGGAGGCGATTCTGGACGCGCCGCTCGTCCCGTGGGAGTCGCGGCTGTCCAAAACGCACTAGTGGGCCGCCTTAGCCGTCGCGGTAGGGCGACGGGCCATCGTCCTCATCAGACGCGTTCCAGCGCACTCGCTGTGTCGCCGGCGCGGTGGTGGCATCATCAGTTGGAACGAGCTGCCGAGCCATGTCGATGAGCCCCGCGCTCAAGTGGGCGCCGTACTCGAGCAGATTCACGGCGCGGCTCTTCACCGCCAGCAGAAAGGCGAGCGGAGGCTGATCGCGTTTCTTCGCGTTGCAGTCGCGGCAGGCAAGGACGAGGTTGTCGCGGCGATCGTACGCCGTCTTCCCGCGTCGCGGGGCGACGTGATCGAGCGTGATCGCGCGCGCGGGCACCTTCGTCGCGCAGTACGCGCACGTTGGGCCGTAATGCCGGAGCAGCCACGCGCGCGTGTCGGCTTGCGCGCCGCGCGTCGTTGGGTGCGAGGTCAGCTCGTGAGCCCGTTCGCTTTTGGCCGCCGCACCGCGACCCTTACCGCCGCGACCGCCGCGCGCACCCCGGCGGCGCGAGGATGATTTCTTTCGCATACATGAAAACCTATCGCGGTGCACCGAATCGGGCCCGACCGAGGTCTGGCGAAACCTCGAGGGCGACATAGACTTCGGCGTGAAGATGTCCGCGTTATGGAGGCCGTTCGTGCACTCCTGGCTGAGACCGACCGTGGCAGTCGCGTTCAGCATTGCATCCTTGTGCGACGCTGCGCGCGCGGCCGCCCAGGTGCCACGCGACTCGGCGGTGGCGGCGACGCTCACCGGCACGTTCCGCGATCGCGCCGGCGCGCCGGTCCGCGGCGCTCGCGTGACGATCGCGTCCGGTGCTCTTGTCGCCATTTCCGACAGCGTGGGACATTTCGTCGTTCATGGTCTGACACCGGCGGCGACCGAATTCACTGTCCATCGAATTGGCTACGAACCGGGCCGCGTCACGCTCAACCTCCGGCCCGGCGAGGCGCTCGATGTCGATTTCACACTTGTCGATGCAGCCGTCGAGTTGCCCGCGGTGGAGTCGAACGCGACGAACACGTGGCTGAAGAAGTTCAACGATCATCGGGCGTCGCAGGGAGGCGGCCACTTCTTCACGCGCGAAGACATCGAGAAGGCGAATCCCAGACAGTTGAGCGACATGCTTCGCTCCATTCCGGGCCTTCAGCTCTCGGCGAAACCAGTGGGCCCACCGACCGTGCGCATGGCGCGCTCGAATCTGGGTGCGTTCGGTGATTGTCCGGTGCAGTACTGGGTCGACGGCATGCGCGCCACCGATTTCGAGCTCGACGACGTCGCGCCGCGTGAAGTCGAGGCCATCGAGGTGTATTCGGGGCCGGCAACGCTGCCGCCGGAATATCGTACGCGCATCGGGACGTCGTCGTGCGGTACCATCGCCATCTGGACGCGCATGCCGTGATCCGCGTTGCCCAGCGCGAGATCAACCTCCGACCAACGCGAGCTCAACGCAAACTCAATGGCGCGTTCGAATGCTGATCGCACCAGCCGCGTTTCCCTTCCCGTATTTGTACTGCGCTTCCGAGGCATTGTAGAAGTGAATCGATTCGACGGTCATCGCGGAGATGTTGCGTAGCTCCGTCGCGTCGCCGTAGAGTTGGTCATCGAGGTACACGTTCGGAAGCGCATTCGGCGAGCCCGGCTGAAGATCAACTTTGCCCCGGCTCACCAGGAACATAGGCCGCAGCCTATAGATCACCTCGAACGCGTTCATGGCGTGCGACGAGTCGATCTCGGTTCGCGAGATCGTCGACAGATCGGAGACGACGGCGCCGGCGCCGCGATGGCCCGTGCACGCCATCGCGACGGCGCACGACAGCGCGGCGAATAAAGCAGCGAATGACGCGCGAGCTGCGACTCTTCGTTCGGTCATCGAGCGCTCCGATCGAGACGGGCTGGGCGGCTGAGCGATCGCTCAACCGCCCAGCCGCCACCACAGTACCGCGCGCGTGCGCGAATCGTGCCGATCGTTCTTCAGGGTTGCGGGGTGATGTTGCCGCCGCGGGCAGCGGCTTCGCCGGACGGAATTGGAAGCGCCCGGATCAAGGCGTCATTGCTGTGCGTCGGGTCGGACGAGACCGACGGCATTCCCGGCTGCGTCACGTACGCACGATTGAACGCGCTGTACTCGCGGAGCGCCGTTAGATAGTACGGTCCTTCGTACACCAACGAGTACCGCATCTCGTACAGGATCTGCTGCCGTGCGGCTGCGACACTCGCGAAGGTCGGTAACGCCGCGAGTCCACCTTCGCCGACGTGCACGGCGTTCACGTCCGCCGTCGCCGCGGCCAGATTTCCCGATTCCGCTTCAGCCTGCGCGCGGAACAGGTACCAGTCCGCGGCGCGACGCAGCGCAATGGGGCGTGTCAGGTTCGCGCCGATCGTCGGATCGGTGATCGGATCGCGGAAGGTGAGCTGCAGACCGCTCACGCTCGACGACGGCGTCGCCGCGGTCACGATCTTCGCTGCCCGCTTGTCGCCGGCCTGAATCGAGCTCACGAAATTGTTCGTGAGGAAAATGTGATTGTCGACGAGCGGGCTCGTGAAGGACTCCGGCGCGCTCGGGTTGTACTGATAGTAAGGGCCGAACTGAAGCTGCGTCGCCGACGGCGCGGCACCGAGGCTGCCGATCGCGGTGTTCAGCGCCGTGATCGCCGTCGCGAAACACGTCGTACACGGCGACTGGTGATCGAGTCCACGCATCACTTCGACTTCACCTTTCAAACCGCGGTTGAATCGCGCGAAGGTGGCCGTCGTCGTGAAATCGCCGCTTTGCGTGTAGCCGCTCGGCAGCGTGAACGGGAACGACGCGCTGACGCCGGCCGACGTGAGCTGCGCGAAGGCCGAGTCGAGCAGCGCCGAGGTGTACGCGAGCACGGCCGTCTTCGTGCGAATCGGATCGTTGACCGACGGATTCGGTCCCTGGATCACTTCGCCGACCGTATCACGCAACTGCACTTCACGGAGATACTCGAGCGCGGCGAGCGTGCGGACGAAACCCGCGGTCGCCGACTGATCGCCGGCGCTGAGCGTGGTGAACGACGGGCTCGCGAGGAGTTGCTGCACGGTGCGCACGATCTGATAGTTGCCGGTCCATCCGGCCGCACCGATGAAATCCGAGTTGTCGATCGGCACGTTGATCAACTCGTTGATGAAGCGCGGCTCGTTCGGATCGATGCGCACCGTGTTGCGCGCCATCGTCTCTGGAAAGAGCAGATACACGAAGGTCGAGCCGACCGCGCGATCGTCGGCGATGATCCCCGTGACGAGATTCTGGATCGGCTGCGCGGTGCCGGCGACGAGGTTGTCCACGCTCGGCGCCGACAGTCCCTCATTACACGCGGCGGTGAAGACGAGAGTCGCCATCAGCGCCCGAAGAGTCTGTTTCTTCACGACGGAATTCCTCTCAGAAGTTTCAGAAGTTTCAGAAGTTTCGGAAGTTTCAGAAGTTGGCGTTGACGGAGAGCATGAACTGCCGGCTCGGTGGGTACGGAGCGAGATCCCACAGGCGGCTCAGTGGAGAGTTGCTGAAGTTCGACACTTCGGGATCGAGACCTCGATAGTGCGTCCACGTCCACAGGTTGCGTCCGCTCAGCTCGATGCGTGCGTCCTTGGCGGTGCCGCGGAACAACGTATTCGTGAGTCGTGAATTCAATCCGACGCTGAGCGTCAGCTCGCGCAGCTTTGCGAAACTGGCATGCTCGAGGAACGATGGAAAACCCTTCGCGTAGTTCGCCTGATCGGCGTTGTTCATCGCGGTGTCGGCCAGGTTGCCGCCGGCGATCGCGCTCTGGCCATTCACGCCGTTCTCGGGATACGTCTGGCTCAGATCCGCGAGGAAGCCACCATGTCTCCACTCGACCAGCGAGGACAGGCGGACGTTCCCGAACGTGAGATCGTTTCCGAAGCCCATCTCGAAATCGGGGCTCTCCGACCCGAAGAATGACTCGAGGCGATTGACGCCGGTGGAGTCGAAGCCGGTGAACGCCACGACTTCGTCCGGCGCATAGCCTACCTGCACCTTCGTGCGCGCGGTGCGCTCACCGAAGCCCGAGCCGGTGTAGAACGCCGGCACCGGCAGCGACGTCACGAGGCCACGGTTGTGCGAGAACGTTTCGTGCGACTGCCACGTGAACGCGCGCGTCTGAATCGGGATCATGTTGAGCCCAACCTCGATGCCGCTGTTCGTGAGCGACCCGCCGTTGATGACCTGACTGGTAAAGCCGCTGGACGGCGCGGGCGCCGCGGTGAGCACGAGACCGGTCGTGCGCTTCTTGTAGCCGGTGATCTCCGCCTGCGCGCGTCCGCCGAGCATCTGCAGATCGACGCCGCCTTCGGTTTCGCTCGTGACTTCGGGCTTGACGTTCGCCAGACCAATCTGCGCCGACGGCAACAGACCGACGATTCCGTTTTCGGCGATGGTGTTGAGGAAAGTGTATTTAAAGTTCACCGGCACGCGGTTGCCCGCCTGCCCGGTGGAGAGACGGAACTTCGCGTTGTCGAGGCCGAAGCGGCCCAGCGGCATGTTGTACGACACCGCGAACTTCGGGAAGGCATAGAATTTCGCGCTGTCGCCGTTCGTGCTCGAGCGCTCGCCGTTGATCGCGGCGGTGACCATCAGCCGCTCCTGCAACGTGAGGAACTCCTCCTGCGCGAAATACGAGAACGTCTTGGTCAGGCTATGCAGCTGCGTGACCGCGGTCTGCACGGCCGTCGCGAAGTTGGTGATTCCGGGGAAGAGACCTTGCCCGCGATCGACGTCCTGAACGAACGACTGATGCTCCTGCCGGAAGCCGGCCGACGTGCTGGCGGTGCCGAAGCGCATCGTGATCTTGTGAATGAGCGTGCCCTGCAAGTTCGCGTTCACCACGTCCGCGTTGCCATCGACGACGGAGCCCGGGAACGGACTGATGTTGCCGCTCTGCTCGACGTAGGTATTCGGCGGGGAATAGATGAACGAATGGTCGTTGTACGCGTCCACGCCGCCGAGCATGGTGAAGTTGAGCGCCTGGCGCTGCGTGGTGAGGATGCTCCAGTCAGCCTGGAGGTTGCCGATGAGGCGGAAGACGTCCTCAGGCGTGCGGACCGATTGCTCATCCTGCAGCACGTTCGCGCCGCCGGCGATGAAGGGATCCTTCACGAGCGCACCGGTCGTCGGATCGACGCGGCGCGGATCGAAGTACGTCGGCGTCGCACCCATGATGGTGTAGGGCGCGATGTTGTTGTTGTCGTTGCCGAAGATGCCGCGCTCGGTGAGCGTGTGCAGAATCTCCGTCGAGCCGGTGAGATTCAGCTTGCTGCCGATGAGCTGCGCGAGGTTCGTGCGGAGCGACTGCTTGCTGTATCCGCTGTTGACGGAAAGCCCGCCGTCGTGCTTCACCGTGCCCGACAGAAAGTACGACGTGCCCGAGCTCTGGAAGCCGCCGTGCAGGGACATGTTCGTCTCGTACGACAGGAGGTGATTGCCGTAGATGATCTCCTGCGGGTCGACGCAACCGGCATAGTCGGCCTGCGTGAGGTCGATGCCGAAATCGGCTTTCGCTTCGGCGACCGCCTGGTCGAACGTGAAGCAGCGCAAGTCGTATTTGTTCGCGAGCGTTTGGGTGCCGAGGCGCTGAATGATGTTGAACGACGGCGCGCCCGCCTGGCCCTTCTTCGTCGTGATGACGATGACACCGTTCGCGCCGCGCGAGCCGTAGATCGCGCCGGCCGACGGGCCCTTCAGGATCTGGATGTCCTGAATGTCCTCGGGGTTGAGATCGGCCACGCGGTTGACCATCTGGTCCTGATTGGACGTGATGCCGCCGCCGGCGCCCGTGATCGAGTTCAGACCGATCGACACCGCCGTGTTGTCGACGATGACGCCGTCGATCACATAGAGCGGCTGATAGTTGCCGTTGACGGTATTGCTGCCGCGAATCTGCACCTGCACGCCGCCGCCCGGTGCACCGGAATTTTGCGTGATGACGGCACCCGGCACCTTGCCTTGCAGCGCATTCTCGATGTTCGGCTGCGGCGCGCGCTGCAGCTCGGCGCTATTGACGATCGTCACCGCGTTCGCGGCGTTCTGCGTCGAGACCGACGTTGCCTGTCCGGTCACGACCACTTCGTCGAGCTGCAGCGGATCGCGACCGACGAGAATCGTGATCGTGTTCGCGGTGCTGGAGAGCAGCGCTGCCGTGCGACGAAAACCGATGCGGCGCACAACGAGTGTCTGCGCGCCGGCCGGTACCTTGTCGATGACGAACTGTCCTTCGGTGTTCGTGACGGCGGCGATCGTGGTGCCCTGCACCAGGACGGTCGCGGCCGGGATCGCGGTGCCGGCGCTGTCGCTGACCTGACCGCTCACGCGTCGTTGCGCCGACGCCGTGGCGCTCAACGCTGCGCTGAAGAATGCGGCGAGCAGAGATACGCTGAACCTTCTCACATCTCCTCCGTGATACGGATTGATGGGGGAAACGGCGCCGAATTCCGCACAGGGGTGTCGGACACGAGCGCACTGGACAACTTCCCTACACCAACCATGCAATACGACGAAAACGTTAACTAAGAACTCTTAATCACGATCGTAAATCGTTGTGGTACATCATCATCCGAGAGCGTACGATTCGCATGCATCTTTACACTTGTCTCGGCGCGCATCGCGTTCACCGCACCTTCTCGGTACGCTTTGCGCCACCCGGTGCGCACCGGCCGCGGATATTGACGCGATTCGCGGCAGAGGTACGCGAGTGTCACATTCGGCGGTGTATTTAAAGAATTCTCATCAAAGGAATGATCCCGTGCCGTTCGTCGCTCGGAACCGCCGGCGTCATCGGTGGGTAAGGGATTCGGGGTCGTCCATCGACCGACACGGAACGAGCATTTTCGGACAATGATCACTCGCACCGATCTCATCGACGTGCTCTTCGTCATCGTGCCGCATTCATTGCTGCTCGATGTCGCCGGTCCTGCCGAAGCGTTTCGTCTCGCCAATCAGCATCGCGAGCTCCACGGGTTGCCGCCGCGGTTTCGCCTCCGTTTCGCCGGGCCGCGCACCACACAGGAAACGTCGGTCGGCCTGGCGATCGCGGGACTGGAGCCGTTGCCGCACCATCTCTCGCCAGGGACGTGGGTCGTGGTCGTCGGTCAGCCCAGCGAACATCTGGGCGACGTCACGCCGGCCAAGATCGAGACTGTACGCTGGCTCCAATCGTCGCTCGCCGCGGCAGTGCGCGACGCTTCGAATGCGCATCGTTTGCTGACGATCTGCTCGGGAACGCTGCTCGCGGCGCGCGCCGGACTTCTCGATGGCCGGCGGTGCACCACCCATCATGCGGTGCTCGACACGCTCCGCGCCCTGGCGCCACGAGCCAAGGTGATCGAGAATCGCGTGTTCGTCATCGATGGCCCTGTCGCGTCGAGCGCGGGCATCACCGCGGGGATTGACGTCGCGCTGCATCTGATCGCCAACGAATGCGGCGAGGCGTTGGCGGCGAGCGTCGCCGAGGATATGGTCGTTTATCTTCGACGGTCGGATCGCGATCCGGAACGATCCCCGTTTCGACTGCATCGCCGGCACCTGCACGCCACGGTGCATCGCGTGCAGAACGCGATCACGGACGAGCCGGAACGCGACTGGAACATGGCGGCGCTCGCGCTGACCGGTCACACCACGGAGCGCCACTTGCTTCGCCTCTTTCTCGAGCACGCGGGCGTGTCACCCTTGCAGTACCTCCAGGCGATCCGGCTCGAGCGGGCGAAGCAGGCGCTCGAGCATGGAGCGAGTGTCACACACGCCGCGGCGGTCGCGGGATTCCGTTCGGATCTACAGATGCGGCGCGCGTGGAACAGACAGTGGGGCGGTTCACCGCGCGACGCGCTGAAAGTCGATCGCGCGACCAGCGTCTAGCAATCTCCACGCTCGAGCTACCAGACGCGCACGCGTGCGCCGGGCTCGATGTACAATCGCTGGCCCGGACCGACGCCGAACGCGTCATACCACGCGTCGAGATTTCGGACGGTATTCATCCGATAGGTTTCCGGCGCGTGATCGGTCGCGAGCTGTGCGCGCAGTGCCCTGTCGTTCATCGTCACACCGAACGATCGAGCGAACGCGATGAAGAATTCGCGATCGGCGCGACGCACGTACGCCGTGTCGGCACGCTTCGCCCCGAGCGATTGACGATACGCTTCGAACGCCGCGGTGAGGCCGGCGAGATCGGCCACGTTCTCCGTGCGCGTCAGGCGCCCGTTCACGTGCACGCCCGGCAGCGGTTCATAGGCAGAGAACTGTCGCACCAGCGGCCCCGCGGCGGTCTCGAAGTTCGCCGAGTCGGCCGCCGTCCACCACCGATGCATGCGGCCGTCCGGCAAATAGTCCGCGCCGAGCACGTCGACGAAGTGACTCACGTCGTGACCGATGAGCGCGCCGATCGCGCCGTATGCGGCGGCATCCGACGCGGTCGAATCGAACTTCGGCGGCTGAAGCAGCGCGGCGGCGAAGGTGTAGGCGTTCTGCTGGAATAGCAGAACGGCGGACACGAGATGCGGTCCCAGAACCCACTCGTGCGAATCGTAGGCGCTGCCCAGGCGCATCAATGCATGCCGGCGGCTTCGTTCCGCGACGCGCCGCAAATTGCCCGCGGCGTCTTTCGGATCGACGCGCAGATCGGTCCAGCGCTCCCACGTCTCGGGATAACCAATTCCGACGTACAAGGCATCGATCTTCTCGAGAGCAATTCGCCTGCTGTCGGGCGACAACCACGGAACGTTCGCCACGTGCCGGCGAAACGCCGCGGTCACGTTGCCGACAATGTCGCGAACGCGCGCTTTCTGGCGAGGCGAAAAGTAGCGTTCGGCGTATAGCTTGCCGACAGCGCCGGACAGCGCGTCTGCCGTCATCGCCAGCGCGCGCTCATCGCGCGTGCGCCGGTCGCCACGCAAATCGGCCGCGGCATCGGAGATCGCACGCGGCAACGCGTCGGCAACGTCGTCGATCGCGTGAAAACGGAGATAGTCCTTCCACGTGTCGAGCGGTCGCGAGGCCACGAGCGCCGCGACTCCCTTCACCGCCGTTGGCTGCCACGCGACGATCACTCGCTGTTTGCCGAGACCAGCGGCATCGAAGAACACGTCCCAATCGAAGCCCGGCGCCTGCCGCGCGAACTCCGAGCGCGACCACTCGTTGTCAGCGTTGCGATCGACCGCTGACGCCGGAAGCGTCGCATGCGACACGGCGATGGCCGTTTCGAGCGCCACCACCGAGTCGGCGCGCCGATCCGGATGATCGAATCCCGCGAGAGTCAGCGCGTGCGCGACGTAGGTCCGATAACGCGCGCGGCGCGCTTCGCCGGCGGAGTCCGTCGCCACGTATCGATCGCGATCGCCAAGGCCAAGGCCGCCCTGCACGAGAAAGGCTGTGTACGTGTGTTCGCCATGAATGCTGTGCTCGACGGAGAGGCCGAGGATCGAGCGAGACGCGAAGATGCCGATGTTGAGCGGGTCGACGTCGGCGCGCATGGTGGCGCCAAGGAAGCGGGTGAGCGCACGCTTGTCGTGGAGGGCAGCGATGCGCTCGAGCATCGGAGCCACCGCGCTGAGCCCTTTCGCGTCGATCGCATCGCGATCGAGAAGCGCCGCGTGAAAATCCGCGACCTGGCGAGCGAGCGAACCAGGTCGTGCCGTGCGCGCGTCGTTCAGCAGCGCGGCAATTTGTCGCGCGGTTTTCACGTCGATGTCATCGCGCACGCCCCAGCGGTCTCGCCCGGGTGGAATGACGGCCGAGCTGAGCCAGGCGCGATTGGCATAGGCGAAAAAGTCGTCGCCGGGTTTGACGGTCGTATCCCGCGTGCGCTCGGCTTGGAGCGGAGGCGCTTGCGCGTGAGCCGTTGCCGCAACCGGCACGCAGAGGCACGCGATGAGAGCAAGCGGAATGCGAAGGAGCATGTCGTCGACGCGCATATTCTCGCGAAGGTATCGGCCGTGCGCCTCGTTGTCGCAGCGTGGAATGACAGGTAACAATCATTTTCGGACACGAAACGCCGTCTTTTTTTTGCATCTCGGAACTCAAACGCGGTGCGCGAGGATTCCTGATAACCAATCGGAACTCGATACCTCGTCACTTTCTGGCCCTTGCGACCTTCTTTGCCGTTCGTGCCCACGCTCTACGGTGGGCCGAATCGCGCTATGCTCGCGGGGCTGCTGCTGCGAGCCGGCGCGATCGCCGCCGCTCAGACCGCGCCGCCGATCGCTCGGTACGTCCCACCGGTCCCCGACGCAACACATGTCTTCGTGCTCGATTCCGCGCACATCCTGTCGGCCGCGATGATCGCCGCGCTTCAAGACAGCAGCCGCGCGCTTCAGGCGGAGACCGGCGCCGATATCGCATGGGTGACGCTCCCGACACTCGGGGGCCGTCCGATCGAGGAAGCGGGATTGTACATCGGGCGCACGTGGCGTGTCGGATCGGCCGGCACACCGGGTGACCCGCTCCGCAACCGCGGCCTCGTCGTGCTGTATGTGCCGAACAAGGCCACGACCGCGGGGCCGAACTTCCGCGTCGAAGTCGGCAACGGCCTCGAAGGCACGATCACGGACTCGCGCTCGCGCGCGATCGCGAACGCCATGAGAGATTCCTTACGCCTGCGCCGTGTTGACGCCGCGTACCGGCTGGGCTGGGCCGCCGCCGCGAGCCTGGTTCGCGAGGATGCATTGCAGCAGCACGTCATCGCGGCCGCGCACTCGAAGCCGATGCCACACTTCGTGCAGCCGGCGCATCCGGCCAAGCCGCGCACGGCGCACAATTCCATGCCGAATTGGTATTGGTTCGCCGGATTTTTCGTGTTTTACATCGTTGCGCTTTTCTTGAACGACCCGAACAAAGCGAGTTCGAGGGATCGCGACTCGAGTAGCAGCGGCGACAGCGGTAGTGGAGGCGGCGGCGGCGACAGCGATTTCGGCGGCGGCGGCGGATTTTCGGGCGGCGGCTCGTCGGACACGATCTAGTGATAACCGTCGGCGCGTGGCTCCTTGCATGGTCGCTGATCCTCAGCGCGTTTGCCGTCTTGTCGTCAGCGGGAGGGCCGGCGGAGCTATCGCTCGGCGCGACGCTCATCAGACAGGTCGCCGCGGCGGTCGTGTGGACCGGACTGAGTCTCGTCATCGCCGCGTATCATCGGCGCGTGCGACGCACCACGACGAATCTCTGGCTCATCGCGGCGATGCATGTCCCTGGATTGTTTGCGGCGGCAGTGATCGCCGCCGCCGGCTCGATGTTCGTGCTACGAGCCGTGTCGCCGAACGTCCATCCCATCTTCTGGATGATGGTCGTGTTCTACCTCGACTTCGACGTCGGCGCGTACGCCGCGGTGATCGCGGTAACGGAAGTGGTCGAGCTTCGGCGCCGACTCGCCGCGCGCCAGCGGCAGGCGGAAAGTCTGGAACGATCGCTGGCCCGCGCGCGGCTCGACTTCCTCACCGCGCAGCTTCAACCGCACTTTCTCTTCAACTCACTCGGTGCGGTGTCGGAGCTCGCGTATCAGACACCGGCGGCGGCGACGCGTGTACTCCAGCAGCTCGCGTCCATTTTTCGCACGGCCCTCGCGACACGCGACGACGAGATCACCCTCGGCGAAGAGATCGCGGGGATCGAGCCATACTTGGACATTCAGCGTATTCGTTTCGCCGACTGGCTGCGCATCGAGTATCATGTCGACGACGCGGCGGTCGATTGTCTCGTTCCGCGCTTCGTGCTTCAGCCGCTCGTCGAGAATGCAATTCGACACGGTCTGAGCGGCCGCCGCGCCGCGGGCTCCATCGAAATCTCGGCGAAGGTCGATGCCTCTACGCTCATCGTCTCTGTCGCGGACGACGGCGTCGGCATGGATATGACGAGCTCGACGTCAGGCCGGCGGGGCATCGGTCTCGCCAACGTGCGCGACCGGCTGCGCATTCTGTATTCCGACGCGCACGACCTGCACCTGTCGCGCGGAAGCGCCGGCGGGACCGTCGTCCAACTGTGCATTCCGGCGCGGCGGCGTGAGGACCATCCGCGCGGCGCGACGCAGGACGTCGCGGTGATCGATGCGCACGAGGCTCGCACCATTCGCCTCCCGCGCGCGTTGCGGAATCCGTTCGTCATGCAGCCATTGCTCTGGGCGATGGGCGGACTGTTCTGGACTCAGCAGACGTACATGTATAACGAGCTCCAGGTGCCGAGGCTCAACCTCACGTGGCTTGGCATCGCACGGCTGGACATGACGTTCGCGGCAATCTGGGCGCTTCTCACACCGTGCGTGATGTTCCTGGCGCGGCGCGTTCCGCTTCGACGAAACGGTCTGTGGTGGCGCGTCTGCCTCTACGTCGTCGGCGCGGCGGTCATCGACATCGGCGACACGATGCTGTGGCGTCGGGCCGTGTCAGCTACGGACCCGTTCCCTGCTCCCTCGTACCAGTTGCAGTTGGTCGTCGGCATGCTCATCATCGGGATCACGGTCGCGTTCGCACATCGATCGGTGTTCGCGGCGTGGATGCGCCAGCGCGAAGAGGCGGCAGCGCTGTTGCGCGCGGAACTGGATGACGCACAAACCCGCGCGACGAAATTGCAATCAGTGCCGCCGGTGCTGCTGGAATCGCTCGACAGCATCGCCGTGTCGGCGCGGGGTGATCCGGGATTGACGGAACGACAACTCACGCGGTTGGCCGACTACGTTCGACTCGCCCTCGAGTGCACGGACGCGCGTGGCGTCACACCCGATCGCCAGCGCGCACTCGATGGATCGCTGACCGAGCTGTACCAAGCCCTCGGCACACGCTCACGATCGCGCTGCTAGACGCGTCATCAAGTGGCGTACGTCGCGTGTGAGGTCTTCGATCGCCTGCGCGAAGATCGCGGACTCGCCCAGCTCATACGATGTCGGGCTCCACTGAATGACGAGCGTCGATGCCAAGGCAAGCGCACCACGAGGTGACGCCAGGCGCTTGTCCCGCTCGGCCGGCGGCGTGATGCGCCACCACTTGTCCTTGCCATACGTGATGCGGCCGATGCGATACGTCCCATCCTTTCGCGCATCGAAGTCCTTTGGCGTGCCGGGAAAGCCCGTGAACCCGCGCTCACCGGTCGCCGACAGAATCACGTTCACCGTGAAATGCCCGGCTGTCCTGGCGCTGGGTTGAAACCACAGGAAGACAAACCCGGGACGTTCCGGCTCGGGCCACCGCAGGACGAAGCTGCTGGATTTCGGAAGGTTCGGCAGTGAGTGGTCGAGGGGACGAACATGCGGGAGAGCGACTTTCCAGCGTTTCCGCAGCGCGCGCATGAAGCGTGGAAAGATCCCTTTGGTCGTCGTTCGTGGGTCGATTGCGGACGGCATCATTCAGCGATCGTGGCGTCGTCGCCGCTGTCTGAACAGCGCGGCGGGACGAGCCGTTCGCAGGCCGTGACGAATCGAGTCGTCGCGGAACGGCGTGGCCAGATTCTGCCGGCAATGCGGCCGACCGGAATAGCCGGTTATTATAAAATTCTAATAACGCGCAGTTCGCGCGACGTTCGCATCGACCTCGTGCCTTATTTCGATCTAGCGCTGCACTGATTCGAGACGCCGCAGTTCGATCGTCGCTGGGAACTCCCTCATGTACCTCAGGGTTCGCGAAAACACCGGTCCACTCACGGGCCGATCTTCACCTGAGGAGAAGCAGCATGACCTTGCGAGCCACGCTCGCCGCAGCAGCTCTTTCGTTTTGCGCGGTTGCTTCTCAGTCCGATCAGAATTCGTCCGCTCTCATCACGTCTCCCACAATCTCGCGAGCTCGAATCCGGCCATTCTCTCGCAGCTTCCGGCGACGGTCACACTCGCCGCCGGGAACGATCGCGTAAGTGTCGGCCTCACGGTTCCCGTCGTCTCGTCGACGACCACCGTTACGGTGACGGCGTCAGGTGCCGGCGTATCGGTGTCGGCGAACCTCACGTTGCTTCCTCCTGGATCGCCGGCGCCGGCGAAGATGATCGACACGATCTTCGCCTCGCCGCTCACGGTCTCGGCCGGCACGTCGTCGACGGCGACGATCAAGCTCACGTCGCCGGCGCCGGTTGGTGGTCTTGTCGTCGGTCTCGAGACGAACCTCCCGAGCTCGGCGACGATGCCCGCGTCGGTGACGTTCGCCGAGGGAACGACCATCGCGACGGTGCCAATCACGACGTTCGTCGGATTTCCCAACAGCACGACGACGGTCGAGTTGACAGCGATGGCGGGCGCCACCCTCGTGCACAACGGGATCAACGTCGTCACCGGCAGCGTCACTCAGCCCTTGGGGCTTGGACCGACGACGCTGAACGCGCCACTCGTCAACGGTTTCGCGACCGTGACCGGCGGTAGCACGTTGACCGGAACGGTATCACTCAGCGGACCGGCGCCGAGTGGCGGTGCGGTCATCACGTTGGTGAGCACCGACACGACCGTCGCGACCGTCGCGCCAAGCGTCGTGATTCCGGCCGGCGCCACGTCGGCCAGCTTCGGCATCATGACGAAGTCGGTCTCGGTTGTGTCGTCGTCGAACATTGGCGGTGGGTACGCCGGCGGGTTCAATGTCGCGACGCTCGTGGTGAACCCGGCATCGTCGACCACGACGCCACCGCCGGCGCCGACGTCGATTGGTACGCCGACGCTCATCAGTCCGGCGGCCGACGCGCGCTTCGCGCCCGGCACGTCGATCACCTTCGACTGGAGCGACGTCAGCGGCGCGACCACATACACGATTCAGATCAGCGACAACGACAAGTTCACGTCGACGCTGGTGAATCAGACGCTCACGACCTCGCAGTTCACGATCTCGACGCTGCCGACCAAGACGTTGTGGTGGCGCGTGCGGGCCAGCTCCAGCAGCGCGACGGGAAGCTTCACGACGTCCCGTCGGTTCGAGTTGAAGTAGCGAAGTAGCACCGTCTTCTCGCCCGGGAAATCCCTCGGGCGATTCCAATATTCCTATCGAGAGGTCGTCATGCGGGTCATGTCCACGCGGCATCTGGCAACAGCACTCCTGCTCGCGGCGGTCGCGGGCTGCTCCGACGTGACGGCCCCTCCGTCGGGAGCTCTTGCGCCCAACAATGCGAAGGGAGTGGCAGGTGGTGGTGGTGGTGGTGGTGGCGGCGGCGGCGGGTCCGTGACGCTCGCCGACGTGTCGGGGACGTGGACGGGGTCGTACACCCCGAGCAACTCGGCCGGAACGGCGCTCGCCGGCGCCGCGCCCAGACCGTTCACGCTCCACGTGACGCAGGATGCCGCGGGAAATCTCGGCGGAGTCGAATGCGTGTTCACGAGCACGAATTGCGTGCTCGGCGTCGGCGGCAAGATCGACTCGAAGGGCCAGCTGACGCTGTTATTCAACTTCTCTTATAAGGGCACGCCGTCGACCGTCATCTGCGCGGACGGTTCGACGGCACTTGCGATCACGTCGCCCGGGGCGGTGGCCACCGACACGGGGTTCTTCATTTACTCAGCGAATCGCTGTCCCGTGATCTAGCGCGGCGCTATGTCCGAGCATGATTCATCCAGCGGGCGATACCCGCCAGTCGCGCACCCAGCGACTGGCGGGTATCGTTGCATTGGCGCTCCTCCTCCGCGCGCAAGCTCCGCGCGCAAGCTCAGCGCGCAAGCTCAGCGCGCAAGCTTAGCGCGCAACTTCGGCGCGCAGCTGCATGTGGTACGACGCGCCCGCACCCGAGAGCGCGACAGCGCCCTGCTGCTTTGCATTCGCGGTGTCGAGCGTCGCCGTCGTCTGGCCGCTCAGCACGTTACACGACACGACGCAACGAAGTGCTCTCCAGTGCACCGTACCGTCGTCGTTCGCGATCACCAGCTCGGAACTGCCGAGCCAGCGCCCACCCGCCGCGGTGAGCGCCGACATCGCGATCTTCAATTGGTTCGCGAGTGGCGACGAGGTGTTCGTGAGCGCACGCGTCGACGCATCAGCCGCGGCCTTCTCTTCCGCGTCATGCACCGCGCCGGTGAGCACCGACACGAGCACGCGAACCGAGTCGCCCGGTTCGAGACTCAGATCGGCGAGCGGGCGGGCCCCGAGCGCCTCGTCTTCGTGAATGCGCAAATGCCCCCGAGCGGGCAACTCGAGCATCGACGCGGCGGCGTGTGGTCCGGCGATCGAGACCAGGAAGTACGGTTGGTCGACGGAATCCGTCTGCGCGCGCGGCTCGGTGAGCGCGGCGGCATGGAGCGTGGCGATCGACAGACGAACCTTGGCCGCCGATGGCCGAGGGGGCGTCGAGAAGGCCGCGATGAGCGCGACGAACGGCGCGAGGACGGGTGCGAACCGGAGGCCAGGATTTGGGAACATGGCAGCTCGAAGGTAGAGGGTGAACACGACAAGTCACAGCGGTTCGCCGATGGTTCCTTGAGGCGCACCCTTCCTTATATAGAAGGTCAGTCCGGTGGCGACTTTTCCGTTGGCCGGAGCCGAATGATTCGCGACGGCTGCCGGCGCTGCGCCGGATCGTCATAGATGAGCACCAGTTGTTCGCCGGTTTCGCGACTCACGCCGAACACGGTCAAGAGCGGTCGCACCTGAATGTCCGAGGTCGTGCCAATTCGGTCGCCTGTGACCTGCGGCAGCGTGGTCACGGAATAGCTCACCGATCGGACATCCAGCTCCCGTGGAATGTCGATGTCGGCGCGCTCGATCGCGGCTGTCGCGGAGACAGGGTATGGGCTCGTCGCGATCGCTCGATTGCATGCCGTTCCGGCAACGAGGAGTGCGATGAGCGCTGTACATCTTGTCATCAGGATCGGCTCGAGGGCTTGTCTCGACTGAACCCGAGTGGCGAACGGTATGTTCCGAGCGAGCGAGAACCGTGCGCGCGCGAATGCGCATGAGAATGCTACTGTTCCTGGGTGCAAACCATGCAACCCGTGCAACGCGTGCGAACATGATCGTGTGGATCGACGCCGACGCGGCGCCGCGCGACGTCAAGGAGATCTGTCTCCGGGCGTCGGACCGGTTGAAGCTCGAGACGATTCTCGTCGCGAATCAGCGGTTGCAGATTCCGCCGGGCTACACGCATGCATCGGCGGTGCGCGTCGATGGCGGTCCCGACGTCGCCGACGCATATATCGCCGAGCATGCGGTGGCGGGCGACGTCGCGATCACGGCGGATATCCCGCTCGCGGCGCTGCTCGTTCCTAAAGGCGTGATTGTCCTTGATCCGCGCGGTGACGAATACACCGCGGAGAGTATCGGCGAGCGCCTGTCGGTGCGGAACTTCATGGATGCGTTGCGCAGCACCGGCGTCGAGACAGGCGGGCATGCGGCGTATGGGGCGCGGGACAAGCAGCGATTCGCCAATGCGCTGGATCGGGCGCTGACACGGGGGCGGCGATAGGCGTCCTGCGGCAGCCGCGGCAGCTTACGGCGTGTTTAGTGTTTTATAAATATCTGCTTCAGGTCAATTGATAGCGGCTGTGTCGCGCCTGGCGGGTACCACGTCAACGTGTCGCACATCTCGCGCCTGGGATGGTCGCGCGTGTACACGTGTATGACCTCGCCCTCCGGATCGACCACCCAGTACTCGGCGATGCCGCCTTCGTCGACGTATACGCGGGGCTTTACCTGGAAGTCACGCCGTCGAGTCGAGGGTGACAGGATCTCGACGACGAGCGAGGGAGTCGGCGCACTCTCCCAATCCTTGTCGTTGCCGGCGGCGGCCGGATGCGGCAACCGCACCATGAGATCAGGCTCGACCTCGACCTCTTCGCCAATGCGGAACACGGAGCGGGGATGGTAGACGAACCCAAGTCCCTGCGCAGCCACATACGGGTCGAGCACGCGCGTGAGTCGCGCGGCGATGGTTTCATGCGCGTCGCCGGGTGCGGGCGTCACGTAGAGAACTCCGTGCACCAGCTCGTACTTGTTGCCGTCGTCGGGCAGGCTGTGGACTTCCGCGAGCGTCCAGATCTTGGTCGCCGTTGTCATGATTCAGCGTACGCTCGGCGGCGGGGCCGAGTCAATGGTCCGGTTGCCTGCAATAGGCTCATCGCGCGCCCGCAGCCGGCCGATTCGGCGACGCCGCCCGCGGCAGCAGATCGAGCGCCTTTCTGCCGAGCGTATCAAAGAGTGTGAAAGTCGCGGTCGACGCTCCGACCGCGTCGACGGTGCCCTGCCGCGGCACCGCGGCCCGCATGTCGAACACGTCCGCGGTCAATCGCACCTGCCCGCGCACGTCGGCAATGCGACCGGTGACGACGTACCGCGCATGAAAGCGCTTTGCCGCGGCGCGCAACGCGTCGTCGGACTCTGTATCGAGATGCGTCTGCCGCGCATACGCCACGACCTCGCGGGGATCGGCCACCGAAGTCACTTCCGGAACGGACAGCTTGGCGGCAAGAATGTTCACCGCCTCGTCCTGAAAAAACGCGAAGTCGGCACTTCCAACATGTGTGAACGGCAGCACCACGATCGTGCTGCGCGTGTCGACGGACGCAGTGGATGACAGCCGGAGGACCGCGGCGGCGATGCCGACGGCCGCGACGATCGCCAACGCCACCACCCAGGTGGTGAATTTCCGCGGCGCGCCAGCCGGTCGCGGCGTCATGGCGACAGCAGCCGGAGCAACGGGAGCAACAGGAGCAACATGCGCGACCGCCGGCGCAACGACCGGCATCGCCGATGGCAACGCGCCCGAGGTGTGCGTGAGGACGCGCGCACGGAGTAATGCGACGAGCCGTCGCGTCTCGGGTGACGGCTCCATCTCGAAATCACGGTCCAGCGCCGTCGCGAATTCGCTGTACGCCTGCGCAAGACCGAGTCGATCGCCCGCGCGATCGAGCAGCGCGAGCAGTCGCCGCAGCGCCGGCTCGTCCAACCGATCGAGATCGAACGCCTGACGCGCGCGTCGCAACGCCGTCGGAAGATCCTTGGCATCCTCAGCACGCTTCGCGAGCGCCCAGGCCGCCGCGCACGCCTGCTTCCGAAGCCGGAGCCGCTCGCGCTCGACCCAGTTCTCGAACTCCGACGCGCCGGAGAGGACGAAGCCGTCGAGAAACTCGCCCGCGTACAACTGCATCGCACGATCGACGTCACCGGCGGCGATCGCCGCGTCGAACTCCGCCGCGTCGCACCGCAGTCGGTCCGGCGCCACGCCGACCTCCTCCTTTCCCCGGCTCACGATGGCGTCGACCGCAAGCTCGCCGCGCAGAAAGGAGATGCTCCGGTTGAGCGCATTGCGCGCGTTCGTTTCTGTCATCTCGGGCCAGAACACACCGAGCAGCGCGTCTCGGCGCCGGAGACGCCCCTGAGGACTCATCGCGAGGTAGGCGAGCAGCGCCAGCCGCTTCGGCTGCGCGAGAACCGCCGAAATCTCGCCTCCGGTGGGGTCTCGGAGGTCGAGACCACCCAGCAAAACGAGCCGAAGTGGCTCCGCGCGCGAAATTTCCGCCGCTGATTGGCTCAGGTTCGTCACAGGTTCGAGTCGAGTTGGGACCAGGGGAGCGCGGACCGGCACAGTTCCGCATCCACCAGCCGGAGTTCTTCATGACCATGCTCGCTCGTCGTTCCCGCTTCGTTGCGCCCGCCGCCCATCGCGCGCCCGCAACGTTGTCGCCCGTCATCATTGGAAGCGCGACGGCGCTTCCGCCGCATCGATACCGGCAGAGCGAGCTGTCGGAGATCGTACAGGCCGCCGTGCCCGCCGGGATGCAGCGCGACGGCAGGCTTCGCCGCTTCTTCGATTCCGTGCAGGTCGACGAGCGCTACTTCGTCGTGCCGCCGGAGCGCGTCATCCACCTGAAAGGCTTCAAGGAACGCAACGACCTCTATATAGAAGCGGCGCTCGAGCTGAGCGAACGCGTCCTGATCGACGCGCTGGCGAACGCCGGGATGGCGCCGGCCGACATCGGCATGCTGGCGACGACGAGCGTCACGGGGATCGCGGTGCCGTCGCTCGATGCGCGGTTGATGAATCGCATCGACCTGCCGCATTCGCTCGTGCGGATGCCGCTGTTCGGACTCGGTTGTCTGGGCGGCGCGGCCGGCGTAGCGCGCGTCAGCGATTGGCTGCGCGGCAATCCCGACCAGATCGCCGTGCTGCTGTCCGTCGAAACGTGCTCGCTCGCGTTCCAGCTCGACGCGCAGATCGGCAACCTCGTGTCGATCGGACTGTTCGGCGACGGCGCGGCGGCGATCGTCATGGCCGGCGCGCGTCATCCGCTTGCACGCTCGGGCGCAACCGCCGGCGGCGGACGCGCACGCGTGATCGGCGCCCGGTCGACGTTCTTCCCCGCCACCGAACGCGTGATGGGATGGGACATCGGCGACAACGGCTTCACGCCGGTGCTGAGCGCGAACGTTCCGACCATCGTTCGCGATCACGCGCCGGCCGCCGTGAATGCGCTGCTCAAAAAACACGGCGTCGATCGCGACGACGTCGCGCACTGGGTCATGCATCCCGGCGGTCCCAAGGTGATCGACGCGATGGAATCGGCGCTCGATCTCGAGGCGGGCGCGCTCGAACCGACACGCCGGCATCTCCAGCGCGTCGGCAATCTCTCCTCGGCGTCGGTGCTGTTCATTCTCGACGAGCACCGGCGGCGCATCGCCGCGGGTGAACGCCCCGGCGGCTACGGCGTCATGATGGCGATGGGCCCCGCATTCTGCGCGGAAGTCGTATTGCTCGACTTCGACGCCGCCGACGTGGAGGACGATCAATGAACCCCCTCCAGTTTGCGTTCACCGCGCTGGTGCTCGCGGTCGCCATGCAGCGCCTGTGGGAAGTCCGACGGAGCGCGAAGCATCAGCGAACGCTCATCGCGCTCGGAGCACGCGAGCACGCGCACGAACAGCTCGCGTGGATGCGCGTGCTTCACGCCGGATGGCTGGCGGCGACGCTGATCGAAGCGTGGCTCGTTCCGCGCGACGTGCCGACGGCGGTGATGCTGATCGCCGCCGTCGCATTCGCCGCCGGCCAGACGCTTCGCGCGCTCGCGATGCACGCGCTCGGTCCGCGCTGGACGATCAGCGTCATCACGTTGCCCGGCGAGCCCGCGATCGCGAAGGGAATCTTTAGACATCTTCGACACCCGAATTACCTCGGCGTATGTCTCGAGCTGCTGGCGCTGCCGGTGATCGGCGGCGCGTACGTCACGGCGATCGTCGCCTCGATCGCCAACGGCGTGCTTCTCTTCTTTCGCATTCGCGCCGAGGAAGCGGCATTGCGCTGCGACAGCCTGTACGAATCCACGTTGGGTGACAAACCGCGTTTCATTCCGGGAGTGATGCCATGAGCCAGTATGACAATTCCATCGCCGTGATCGGCGGCGGTCCCGTCGGTCTCGTATTCGCCCTCTGCGCCCACGCGCGCGGACTGCGGCCGCTCGTGATCGAGCGGCGCACGTCGGCGCGATCTGAATCGCGCGCGATCGGCATTCATCCGCCGTCGCTCGAGCTGCTCGATCGCCTCGGCCTCGCCGACCGTTTTCTCGCCCGCGGCATTCTCGTGCGCCGCGGTCTTGCGTTCGGCACGCGCGGCGTCGTCGGGGCGATCAACTTTCAGTGGTTGTCCGGCCGCCACAAGTACGTGCTCGCGCTGCCGCAGCAGGACACGGAAACACTGCTTCGCGAAGCGCTCATGGAACGCGTGCCCGATGCACTGCTCCGCGGCCGAACGTTGACGGGACTCACACAAACCGCCGCCGACGTCGAGCTCGAGATCACCGACGTGCACGGCAGCATCCGCCACGTGCGCGCCAGCGCCGCGGTCGCATGCGATGGCAAGTATGGACCAACGCGCGCACTGTGCGGACTGTCCTACACCGGCGGCGCCTACGAAGGCGCTTACGCCATGGGCGACTTTCCGGACACGACCGCGCTCGGCGAGCAGGGCGCGGTGTATCTGACGCCGGCGGGCCTCGTCGAATCGTTCCCGCTGCCGGAAGGCTATCGGCGCTGGGTCGTTCGCCGCGACGACGACGCGTGCGGCTTGCCGACCGCCGATGAAGTCGCGAACGTCGTACGCGCGCGTACCGGTCATGTCGTGTCGCCTCCCGACGCCCGTGCGGTCAGCGGTTTTCGCGCCGAGCATTGGCTTGCGTCGGACCTCTCGGCCGGGCGCGTGGCGTTCGTCGGCGATGCGGCGCACGTGATCAGCCCCATCGGCGGCCAGGGTATGAACGTCGGCTGGCTCGGCGCCGAGGACGTCGCGAAGACGATGGCGTCGTCGCTGCGGCGCGGCACCAATCTCGAAACGGCGCTCACGCGCAGCTCGGCGCGCCGGCGGCGTGTCGTCGGTGCCGCACGCCGGCGTGCGGAGCTCAACATGTGGATCGGCCGTCCGACGGCGCGGCCGGAGCGGCGTGAGCGCGTCGTCGGATTGCTGCTGCGCGGGCTTGCGGGGCGAATCTTCGCACGATCGGTGACGATGCGAGGGCTCCAGTTCGGGGTGTGATTAGAGAACACTTATACTCCCGGCCGACGCCGAAGCTAACCCTTCGGCTCGAGGAGCCGATCGAACGGTGCGTACCCACGCAGCGGCGTCGTGTCCGGGAACCAATGCAGGCGCCACCAGATGCCCCAGCCGATCCCCTGCGCGAACGCGTCCTGCAGCAGCGCCACCGCCTCGGCCTTGTGTCCGAGTCCGGCCGCGATGAATGCGCGCTCCTGCGTCGGCGCGCCGAGGAGTCCGGGATCCGTCATGCGCTCGAGCTGGTGCATGCGGCGCACGGCTTCGACTGTGTCGCCGGCGCGAGCCGCGATACGGCCCGCGAGTCCAATGACCGGCGACGCACTCGTGTCGACGAGCATCGGCGCGAGTGTCTCACCGGCGCGCTTGTAGTCGGCCAGCGCGTAGTAGGCGAGCGCCTTGCGGTACACCATGCGGCGATCGGTCACGGGATGGGAATTGAACCAGTCGATCGCGTCGCGCACGAGCTGCTGTCCGAGCTTGTCGTGCCCGTGGGCCATGAGCTCCTGGCCGGCTTGCATGACGAGATCGCCATAGAAGTCATAGGACCCGGAGCGCGACGGCAGCGTCCGCGCCGTATTCAGGATGTCGCGAATGTGCGCCGAGTCGCCGTCCCACGACGCGGCGATCAATTCGGCGCGCGCGGTCGACATCACGTCGGGCGCCAGGCGGTGCAACTGATTCGCCGCCTCGATGTTCCCCGCGCGGTCGCCGAGGTAGTGGTCGATCGACGCGATGATCTCCCAGCGCGACGCGTCGTCCTCGGGAGGAATCCGCTTGCCGTTCGCATCGCGCGACGGCGGCATCGTCCGCAGAAGCCGCAACGCTTCGCGGGGGCGGTTCTGATCCATGAGGATGCGCGGCAACGAATCGGCCGGAGGCGCCTCCGGCGCGATGGCAACCAATCGCCGTAACGCTTCTATGATCTCCGGCACGCGGCCGAGATGCTTGGCAACGACGTAGTCGTACAGCGCGCGCTCGAAGTTCGAGAGCTGATCCATGTGCGGCGCGAGTGCGTGCATGGTGCTGTCGCCGATGACCCGCGAGCGCGGGTAATAGGTCGAGCGATAGTTGTCCTGCACGAATTGCGTCTGCCACAGACGCGCTTGGTAGTACGTCGAGTCGAGCGCGACGGCGCGATCGATGTGCGTCATCGCCACCCCGCGCTTCACTGAATCCGCCGCGCGCAGCTCGAGCCCGGTCGCGAGCTCACGCGCCGCGGCGAACTTCGGCGCGTCGACAAGCGGCAGCGCCGCCGGGCCCAACGATGGCTCGGTCACGATGGTGAGGAGCGCGAACACGGGATCGAGCGCCGCGCGCACGGTGGAATCCGGCGCACTGCGGCGCAGGTCGATCGGACGCATGGCGCGAACGAGGTCGCCCGAGCGCGCATCGAGAATTCGAAAACGCAACCGCACACTGTCGGCGCCGTGTGCTTCGGCGGTCGTGACGAGCAGCGTACGTGCACCAGCCTTGCTCGCTCGCGAACGGGCGGCCGCATCGTCAGGAAGACTCGACGCGACTTCGACCCGACGAACCGAGGGCAGCGATTCGACGGTGCGCGCGACGAGATCGTTCGCCTGTGCGGTCGCCGCGACGAGCACCGCGTCGCGCGACTCCACCGGCGTCGATGCGACCAGCACGCGCGACGCATCGAGCTCGGCGGGACTTCCCATGCTGTCGCGCATGACGTACACCGCCGCCCCGGCGGCCACGACGATGACGGCCGCGCACGCGCCGATGACGACCGCCCGGCGCAGCGGCGCTTTCCGCGAATCACGCGGGGCGGACAATGTATTGACGTCAATGTTTCCAAGTGCATCCAACACCGCCCGCGCGTTCGCTGGGCGTTGCGCGCGGTCCTTGGCGAGGCAGCTCGTGACGAGCGCCGCCAAACCGCGCGGGATCTCCGGGCAGCAGGATTCGATCGGCGCCGGATGTTCGGTGATGTGCGCCGCCATCAACTCGTGCGGCGTGCGCGCGTCGAACGGATAACGGCCGGCCAGCATCTCGTACATCGTGAGCCCAAGCGCGTAGAGATCGGCCCGATGATCGGTCGTCGGATCGCCGAGCGCTTGCTCGGGCGCCATGTAGGCCGGCGTGCCGAGCGAGGTGCCGAGCAGCGTCAGGTTGGTGACGGCGCCATTCGATCCGTTGTCGAGAGAATGCTCGGCGCCGCTCCGCGCGGCGCTGATGGCCTTGGCGACGCCGAAGTCCGTGACCACCGCCGTCGCGCCGGAAAGCAGAATGTTCTCCGGCTTGATGTCCCGATGCACGACGCCGTTCTCGTGCGCGTAGCTCAGCGCGCGCGCCACGTCCGTCGCAATCGCGACAGTTTGCGTTACCGATAGCCGCGGAGTACGCCGCAGCAGATCGCGCAGCGACTCGCCGGCGACGAACGGCATGGTATAGAACGGCACACCGTCCGAGATTCCGGCACTCAACACGGGAACGATGTTCGCCTGCTGCAGCCGCGCCGCCACACGAATCTCGCGAGCGAACCGATCGGCGCTGACACCGGCGGCGAACGCCGGCGGCAACACCTTGATCACGACGTCGCGCCCCAGGCTGCGTTCTTCCGCGAGAAAGACGTGCGACATTCCGCCGCCGCCAAGCTCGCGCTTGATGTCGTGGGTGGCGTCCAGAGCAACGCGCAGCCGCGAGACGAGTAGATCGGTCATTGCTGCTCCAGCGCGGCCAGCCGTCGCCGCGCCGCGGCGACTTGCGGTTGCAGCTCGGCATCGGCATCGCGCGAAAGCATTATGAATTGCTGATAATGGTGCGCGGCCTTCGCGCGATCGCCGGCTGCATCATACAGCTCGGCAAGGCGGCGCTCGGCCAACGCGCGATAGCGCGAATCCGGACTGATGCGCTGCGGGTACGGATAGCTCAGGTAGCGCTCGAAGTTCGCGATGGCGGAATCGCGTTGGCCGCCCGAGTCGAACGCGCGCGCGACCTGCTGATACACACAGAACGGACACCAGTCCGCGTACGGATACACCACCTGCCGCGCCGCACGGAACTCGGCGATCGCATCCTTCCATTTGCCCTCGGCGAGCTCGATCTCGCCGAGGGCTTCACGCCGCTCGAACTCGCGCTCGCGGCGCACGACGGTGTCGGTGATCTCACGATCGTATGCATCGACGAACGTACGCGCGCGCTGCGGCTGTCCCGCGCGGGCGTACGCGGCCGCCACCTCGAAGTACGGACGCTCGCGCGGCGGAAGCGAGGTAACTGCGTTCGCGGCGAGCAGCGCATCCAGGCGTCCGAGCAGCGCGGTACTTGGCGCCAACGTGAGCTCGGCGGTGATGAACGGCAGCGAGTCTGTTAGAGATGTGAAGCGCAACGCGGCGCCGGCGTCGGCATAGGCCGCCAGCTCGACGCGGCGTGCTTCGGCCAGGCGGCCGCGCAGCCGCGCGATCCACGCCCGCTCGACGGAAATCGGGAGGGTCGGCTCGAGCTCCGCCAGCGAGTCGAGCTTGTCCTCGAGGATCAGGTGCCACAGCAGCACGCGCCGGGGTGTCGCGCCGCCGGGGAATCGCCCCTCCATGGCGGCGAGCACGGAGTCGGCTTCCCGATAGCGGCCCTGCGCCTGGAGGGCGATCGCCACATTGCCATGGAAGATCTGCACTTCGGGCGCAAGCTGCGCGGCGCGGCGAAACAATGGCTCCGCCTGCGCGTCCTCGCCGACGTAGCGATACTTCATGCCCAGGTTGTTCCACGTCGTCGACAACGTGGAGTCCAGCGCGAGCATGGTGCGATAAGTAGACACGACCTGCTTGAAATCCGGCGCCGCCCACGTGTGGTACTCCGTCTCGGCGAACATTCGCTCGGCGTCGGGCAGGCGGCCGCGCAACGCGTACGCGCGCGAGAACGCCGCATACGCGCGATCGGGTTGAACGCGCGTCCCCAGCAGCAACGAACAGTTCGTGAGCGTCGTCGCCAGGCGCACGTATGCGGACGCGAACGTCGAGTCGAGGGCTACCGCCTGCTCGAACAACGTCGTGGCGAGGAAGAACGCGCCCGCCGCGTTCGCGCGCATGCCGGCCGCGTAGGCGCGAAATGCGTCGAGCGAGGGTGTCGTCGCCTGAACGAGACGCGGCGACTGCCGCAGGTCAGCGAGCGATTCGCCGATGCGCCCGCGCAACTGCCGCGTCGCGTCGTCGACGGCGCCAAGGAGCGACGACGCATCGCGCGCCGTCTGGCGATACGACGCCAGCTCGTCGCCGGTCTGCGCCGAGACCAGCCGCACCGTGACCACATATCCCTGGCCGAGTCGCACGACATTCCCGTCGACGACGGCGTTGGCTTGCTCACGCTCGGCCAGCTCGCGCGCGACCGCGGCATCGACGCGCGTGTTCACCGGGCGCCGCATGCGGACGAGACCAAGGCTCACCGCACTGAGCGGCATCACACTGATGGCGCGCGACGGTGTCAGGGCCGCGCGTACGGCGTCGGACACGACGGAACCGAGTGCGCTATCACCGGGAACATCGAACTCCGCGATCACCACCGCCGGCTTCGCCGGCAGTGTGCCCGCCGCGATCAACGATCCGACGAATCCGATGTGAAAGACGCGCATGACGACGTAGGCGACGAGCAGAACGCCGACGGCCGCGGTGGCGCCGAGCTTCCATCGCCGCGAAGCGTACACGGGCAACACCGCACTCGCGCCGCTGTCGAACGCCGCCGCCGCATCGAACGCGGTATGTAATTCCGCCGCCGTCGCCGGCCGGTTGCTCGGCAACTTCTCGAGGCAGCGCATGACGAGTGCGGCAACAGGCGCGGGCACGTCCGGGCGGAGCTCGATCAGCGAACGCGGGCGCTCGACGAGATGCGCGACCGCGAGCTCCTGCGGTGTCCGCGCCTCGAACACGGGTCGCCCCGCAAGCAGCTCGTACGCTACGCAGCCCAGCGCATAGATGTCCGCGCGGTGATCGGTGCGCGGATCGCCCACCGCCTGCTCCGGCGCCATGTACGCCGGCGTCCCGATCGCGAGCCCGGTGGCGGTGATGCCGCTTGTTCCCGCGGCGCCATCGGTGGTGCCCGCCGCCACGATCGCGCGGGCGATGCCGAAGTCGGCCACCAGCGCATGCCCGCCCGACAACAGGATGTTCTCGGGCTTGATGTCGCGATGTACGACATTTCGTGAATGAGCATATGCTAATGCATCGCTCACGTCACGGAGCAGGCGCAGCGCTTCGCCGAGCGGCAGCTTTGGCTCGCGCACCAGCCGCGAGCGCAGCGACACGCCGTCCACAAGCGGCATCGTGTAGTACGGCACGCCGGCGGCGGTCGTCCCCGCCGTGTGAAGTGGTACGACGAGCGGATGCTGCATCGCGGCAGCGAGCTGTATCTCGCGCTCGAATCGCTCGGCGCTCAGGCCCGCGGCCAGCTCCGGCGCGAGCAGCTTCACGACGACGCGCCGCCCAAGTCGGATGTCGGTCGCCACGAACACGCGCGACATGCCGCCGCCGAGCAGTTCCGATTCGATCGTGAATGCGGCGCCGAGAGATGTTTGAAGATCGGCACGTGCATTGTTGCCGCCCGCGTACGCGTTTGCCGTCATCGTCAGGGTCCTCGCGCCGCGAGCCGGCGGCGAATCTCGTCCGGCCAGTTCACGACGATCGTCAGTCGCATCTCTTCGGCGGGCGCGAGCCCGACGATCGCGTTGCCGTCGGCGGTCACGTCATAGTCCGCGTGCTCGCTGTCCGTGAGGAAGTCGTTCTCGAGCAGAGTCTCACGTCTCACGACCGACGGAACGTCTCCGCCGCTCAGCGTCGCAACGATGAACGCGCGCCCCTGCCGGTAGTAGAGCCGCGTGCCGTCGCGCGCCCACACCGGCTCGCTGCCGCCGCCAACCGAGATCTGCACGCGGCCGCCGCCGTCGCGGAACGGACGCACGTACACCTCGAATTGCCCGGACTGATCCGACGCGTACGCCATGAGCCGGCCGTCGGGCGAGAGGCGCGGTGAAAGATTCCGCGCGCCGTCGGCGATGAGCACCGTCCGCGTCGTGTCGCCGAGGCGCATCGCGCCGACTTCCATGTGACCGCGGCCGTCGTCGTTGCGGTAGAGCAGCGACTTCCCGTCGCGTGAGATCGTGCCTTCCACTTCCGGTCCGAGCACGAGCGGGGTGATGCCGCCGCTGCCGTCGGCCGGCACCCATCCGAGCCCGCGCCGCGAGTTCATGAGCGAGTAGCAGAGTACGCGCGTGCCGTCGGGCGACCATTCCGGACGTGTGTTGTACAACTCCGGCGTCAGCCGCCCCAGCGTGTGCGTGGCGATGTCGTAGTTCCAGATCGCCGTTCCAATCGGCGACTCGATCTGCAGAGCGAGATGACGTCCGTCCGGCGAGAGTCGCGGATGCGTGTACGCGCGCGGCTCATCGAGCAGTGGACGCGTGCCGGACCTGTCGGCGATGACGATCGTGTTGCGCACGCCGCCGGTGACATACGCCGCCGTTCCATTGCTCGCGATCACTGGAGCGCCCGGCCACGCACCGGGCTTGACACCGTCGAGCACGGCGACGGGCTCTCCGGTCACCTTGTGCCCCCGCGCGTCGTACGGCACGGCCATCACCACGCCGTCGCTGCGCGTGTAGAGGAGCTGTCCGTCGATGATGCCGACAGCCGCCGCGCCGATGAGCGGCGTCAGCGTGAAAGATCCGTCCTCGAGCGACGCGACGCCGATATAATCGTCGCGCGAGTCGCCGGGTCCCCAATTCGTGAACAGCACTTCCCTGCCGCCGGGGATTGCGACGGGCATCACGTGCTGCACGGCATTCGCGGGCTTCGTCAACGTCCGAACTCGCCCGCCGGACGCGTTCACCGCCGACAGTCCCGCGCTCTCGCCCGTGCCGCCGAGCACCAGCAGCGTGTCCAACGGCCAGGCGAGCGACGGAAAATCCGTCTGCGTGACGTCCGCGATGTCGGTGATCGGGCCGCCGTCGATCGGCATCTTGCGAAGCTTGGTGCCGACGAAGAAGGCGACCCAGCGTCCGTCCGGCGACACGGCCGGACTCGTCGCATCCTCGGTGCCGGCGAGCGGGCGCGGCACGAGCTCGTCCAGCGCGCGCACGACGAGCCGCGTGCTGAGTCCCGCGCGCGCGACATAGACGACACGCTTGCCATCCGGCGAGATCGCGAGATACGATCCTTCGTTGCGCGCGGTCAGACGCTCGTCGCCGCTCAGTGGAACGACGAATCGCGAGGTCACGGCGTCGGACGTCTTCGCGCGCGATGGATGCAACGCGAATCCCCCCGCGAACAACGCGACGCCGCCGAGCACAGCGGCCGTCGCGACTGCCCGGCTGCGCGGCCGCGCCGGCGCGATCGCTTTGGGCGACGCAGACGACTCCAACGCTTCCGCGAACTCGCGCGCCGTCGAGAAGCGATCGGCCGGCAGTTTGGCGAGCGCGCGCTCGACCGCGGCATCCACATGCTGCGGCACGGTGTCGCGCGCCAGACGCAATGAGCGTGGCCTCTCAGTCAGGAGCTTGGCGAACACCGCCTGCACCGACGGCCCGGTGTGCGGCGGTTCGCCGGCGAGCATCTCATAAAGCACGGCGCCGAGCGAATAGATGTCGCTGCGCGCATCGACGCGGCGATCGCCGGTCGCCTGCTCGGGCGACATGTACTGCGGCGTGCCGAGCGACAAACCGGTCTGCGTCAGTCGTTCGCCGCCGGCGCTCGACACGGCGAGCGCGAGCCCGAAGTCGGCAACCACAGGATGCACCGCCGCGGTACTCCCGCGCCCGGTCTCCGACGCATGCAGGAGAATGCTCTCTGGCTTGAGGTCGCGATGGATTACGCCATGCCGATGCGCATAATCCAGCGCGTCCGCGATCGTGATCGCAATCTGCAGCGCGATGGCCACGTCGAGCGGCCCGTCACGATCGAGCCGCTGCCGCAACGACTCACCCTCGACGTACGGCATGACGTAATACAGCGTGCTGTCGGAGCCGTTCTGGCCTTCCGCACGGCCCGAGTCGAACAGCGGCAGGATCGTGGGATGTTGCAGGTTCGCCGTGACGCGGATCTCGGTGAGGAACCGCTCCGTGCCGAGGACGGCGCCAAGATCGGGGTGCACGATCTTGAGTGCCACCGAGCGATCGTGGCGCAGGTCGCGCGCGAGATACACCGTCGCCATGCCGCCGCGTCCAATCTCACGCTCGGCGACATAGCGTTCGGCAAGCGCCGCGTTCAGGCGATGTAACACGATGTCGGTCACGCGTGTGGTCCCGTCGATCCGCCGGAATTCGGCACGCGCCGCACGACGAGCATCGCGATGTCGTCGAACTGTTCCCCACCCTGCACATGCTGCTGCACGGCGAACGACAGTCGATCGAGAATTGCTTCCGCCGACGGCGCGGACTGCGCGCACAAGCGCTGCACGCGATCGTCGCCGAGCAGCTCGCCCGCCGGCGATCGCGCTTCAGTGATGCCGTCGGTGAACATCACCAGCGCATCGCCCGGCATGAGCCGCGCGGTGCCCACGGTGAACGTCGCGTCCGCGGCGAGACCAAGCGCCGGTCCCGTCGGGTCCAGACGCAACGGCGCCTCGCCGCCGCGCATCAGCACGGGCGGCTCGTGCCCGGCGTTCACGTACAAGACCAATCCGGTCGAGGGATCGACCGCGGCGAAGAACAGCGTGGCGAACATGTTCGCGTTGCCGTGCGTGCGCGCGATGTAATCGTTCGTCGCGCCGACAGCGTGATAGAGACACGCGGTCGACGCGCCGACGCCCGACGGGCCCATCGAGGCGGGATCGGGCGCGAACAGACCCGACACGCGGCGCGCCCGCGGTTCCTCGGCGAAGCGGTCGGCGATCGCGTGGATGAGCGTGCGGCAGATCGCCATGAACAGCGCGGCGCCGACACCCTTGCCGCACACGTCGGCGATGACGATGCCGATGCGGTCTGTTCCACCGAGCTTGAACGCGTCATAGAAGTCGCCGGCGACCTGGCGCGCCGGCTGGAAACGCGCGGCGATCTCCCATCCATCCGCCGTCGGGAGAACGTCGGGGATGAAGCCTTCCTGAATCTCGCGGCCGATCTCGAGATCGCGCTCGAGCGAACGCGCGCGCAGCCGCTCGCCGTCGCGCAGGCGTTTCTTCTCCAGCGCCGACTCCACGCGCGCGCGCAGCACCACGGGATCGCACGGCTTCGGCAGAAAATCGTCGGCACCCATCTCGAGGCAGCGCACGACGCCGTCAATGTCCTCGATCGCCGAGATCATGATGACCGGCAGATGCCGCAGGAATTCATCGGCCTTGAGCCGCGCGAGCAGATCGAAGCCGTTGATCTCGGGCATCACCGTGTCGAGCAAGACAAGATCGAACTCGTCGCGTCGAATCATATCGAGCGCCAGTCGCCCGTTTTCGGCAAGACTCACCGCGTGGCCCTGGCGGCGAAGACGCCGCGAGAAGAGGTCGCGGCTCATCTCGCTGTCGTCCACGACGAGGACGCGGCTCGGATTTGCGGAAGTGCGCAGCATGTCAGTCGGCGGAGACGGGAGATTCGAGCAGACGCATGAGGTACGGCAGCTGCCGCTCGGCGGCGCGCTCGCCGCATTCGACGATGTATGGAATGAGCGCCGAGTCCTTGAAGCCGATCGGACGGTCGAATTCGGGCAGCACGGGAATGATTTCGGCGTGATGCGCCAGCGAGTGGAACGCGAAGCTCGCGCGCATGAGATGATTGGTCGACATCGCGATGACGTTGCCGACAGCGTCCCACACCGAGCGCACGGCCGGCTTGTATGAGTTCTCGAAACCCATCGCGAGAATGATCTCGCTGCCTTCGCGAATGGCCGCGTCGACCGGCAGCGGATTGGAGAGGCCGCCGTCCATGAGGAGTCGATCGCCAACGCGGCACGCGGGAAGAACGATCGGCAGCGACACGCTGGCGCGAACGGCATCGGCGACGCGTCCTTCGTCGATCAAAACACATTCCCCGCTTTCCGCATCCGTGGCCGCCACGAGCAGTGGTATGCGCGCGTCCGAAAACATCGAGTTGCCGAAGAGCTCATGCATCTCCGCGTTGATCTTCGTGTCGCGGCTCAAGCCCACGCGAGCGTCGTAGCCGAGCATGCGCGGCAGCGCGGCGCGCGCGACGCCCACCGGATCGAACGACAGCAGGCTGTCCCACATCCATTTGGTGCGCTCTTCCGCCAGCGCGAGCGGGTGACCGAGCGCCAACCCCGCGGCGTAGAGCGCGCCGCCGCTCGACCCGATCGCGAGATCGGGTTGAATGCCTTCCCGCGCGAGCACGCGCCAGAGACCCAGCGCGGCGGCACACTTGAGTCCTCCGGAGCCGATCACGACCGCGATGCGCGGCGCCATGCTATGCTCCGGCTCCGACCGCGCGCGACTCGAGCAGCCGGCGCAGATACGGCAGCTGCTCCGCCATCGCCCGCTCGCCCACGTCCATGATGTACGGCATCTTCTCGACGTCGAACAGCCGAACGCGCTGGGTGAACTGCGGAACGACGAGCAACAGCTCGCCGTGATGCGCCGCGCCGTGGAACGCGAACATCGCCTTGAGCAGGTTGTTGCTCAGAATGGAGCTGAGCTGCATCGCGAACCGGCTCGGCGAATGAATGCGTTCCTGGTAGACGCTCTCGAACCCCATCGCGATGACGACGTCCGCGCCTTCGCGAATGGCGACGCCCACGGGAAGCGGATCGGACATGAAGCCGTCGACGAGCAGACGGCCATCTATGCGCACGGGTGGAAAGGCAAACGGCAGCGCGAGGCTCGCGCGAATGGCGTCGACGATGCGCCCGCGCGACAGCACCACCTGCTCGCCGTTCGAGAAATCCGTCGCGGTGATGTGCAATGGAATATTACAATCTTCGAACGTGCGATCGCCGAACGCGGCAGCGAGCCGCCGCTCGAGCAGCCGGTCGTCCTTGAGGCCCCACTCCTCGGTGAAGCGCAGCGCGCGCGGAAACAACGCCTGCCACATCGCGCGGCGATTCGCCCGCTCGGCCACCTCGCGCGTCCAGAGCGTGCGATTCTTCTCGGCCGCTTCCTCGACGCTCATGCCCAGCGCGATGCACGCGGTGTAGATGGCGCCCGCGCTGCAGCCGACCAGCCGGTCGATCGCGACGCCTTCGCGGCGCAGCAGCCGGAACATGCCGAGCGATGCCGCGCACTTCACGCTGCCTGAGCCGACGACGACGGTGAGGCTCATGCGCGAACCGCCGTCGCGTAGCTGGCCACCGCGCTCTCGACGTCCGGATAGCACTTTAGAATACTGGTAAACCCGCTCATCGTGAGGACGCGCCGCACCTTGTCGGTGACGCCGGCCAACCGCAGGTCGCCGCCGCGATGACGCGCCTCGCGCATCGTCGCGAGCAGCACGCGAAGCCCGGCGCTGCTGGTGTACTCCAGCCCCGCGCACCCGGCGACGAGCTGCGTGCGCCCCGAACGCACCTCGGTATCGAAGGCCCGCTGGAGCGTGTCGGCGGTGAGCGCGTCCAGGCTGCCGTCGACTGACACGACGGTGGCGGTGGCGCGTTGATCGATCGCGATGTTCATGAGGGTCTCCGCACGACGACGAGAGTGAGGCGATTGCTGCCGTCGGATTCGGTCGCGTACGTGACCGAGTCGACGACGTTCTTGATGAGATGCCAGCCAAGGCCGCCGGGAAAACGCCGCACCCATCCGGAGATGGTGTCGGCGAGTGGTGCGTCGTCCGGCGGAAACGGTTTGCCGCGGTCGACGAGATGGACGCGCAGCTCGCGATCGTCCGCCTCGAACGTCACGCCGACAGGTCCCGGCGCGGTCTTCGGATAGCCGTGCTCGATCACGTTCGTGCACGCTTCGTCGACCGCCAGCTCGAGCGAGTCGCGCGCGTCCGGGGACGCGTGCGCGTCCGCGCACGCGTTTGCAACGAAACGCCGAATCGCGGCCAGATCGGTGAATGCCGCGTGGGTGAGCGACATCGAGCGATGCGTCGTCAGCTTCGTCGTGGTCACGAAACCAGTTGCGGCTCGCGCGCCAGGGCGGCCGGTGCGATGTACACTCCGCTCGCCGCGAACTCGGGCACGGACGCGGGCAGCCGAACCGAAAACGTCGAACCGGCGCCGGGCGCCGAATCCACCGAGATGTCGCCGCCCATCAGCGCGCAGAGGCGGCGGCTGAGCGCGAGACCCAATCCCGCTCCGTGCGACGAATCATCGGCGACGCCGAATGGCTGGAAGAGCTGCTTGCGCTGTTCCGGCGTCATGCCGGCGCCCGTGTCTCGCACCGCGAATGTGAGCTCGCGCCCGTCGGCCGATCGCGCCGCCTGAAGCACGACGCGTCCGCGTTCCGTGAACTTGCCCGCGTTCGACAGGAGATTGAGCAGCACCTGCCGGAGCTTCCCCGAATCGCTGCGCATGACGCCGAGGGCGTCGCCGCACTGGAGCTCGAGCGTGTTGTCGTTGCCGGCGACGAGCGGGGACGCGGCTTCGGCGATCTCGCGCATCGCCGCGGCGACGTCGAAGCTCTCCACGACGAGCCGCGTATGCCCCGCCTCGGCACGTGAGAGATCGAGAATCGTGTCGATGACCGCCAGAAGATGCCGGGCGGCGGCGCCGATCCGATTGAGATCGGCCGTGAGCTCGCTCGCCTCCTGCTCGGGCTCCAGCACCTCGACCGCCATCGCGCTGTAATCGATGATCGCGTGCAGCGGCGTCCGGAGCTCGTGGCTCATGTTCGCCAGGAACAGACTCTTCGCGCGGTTCGCCTCCTCGGCCGCCCGGCGGGTGCGCTCGAGCAATGCCTGCGCTTCGTCGCAGCGAATTTTTGCCGAGGCGGCCTCACGGCGGGCGGCGGCGGCGCGCCGGGCGTAGAACGCCGCGAGCACGGCCGCGCACGCCATACATATGATAGAAGCGATCAGACCGAGAGCGAGAGCTGACACGATGCCGGGGGGATGACGACCGCCGAGGAACGTGAATCGGCGTTGCCGCACGCTGTTTCCGCCCCCACATTGAGGGCTCAGAGTCGCCTGCCTGTCATTTTCCGTGTGGCCCGCCTGTGGCTTGGGCCCTCCCACGCCGCTTTTCCGATGATTCGGCTGTTTTTGCTGGGCCCCCAGGACGCGCGAGACGATCAGGATCGATCGCTGCGGGCGGTGCTTGCCCAGCCGAAACGATTCGGCCTTCTCGCGTACCTGGCCGTGGAAGCGGTAAAGGGTCCGCGACGGCGCGACGAAGTGTTGGCGCTGTTCTGGCCGGAGGCCGACGAGTCGAAGGCGCGGCGCGCCCTCACCTACGCGCTCTACTTTCTGCGGCGCGAGCTCGGTCAGGACGCCATCGTGCGGCACGGCGCCGATGACCTGATGATCGCGCCCGGCGAGCTGTGGACCGACGTGCACGAGTTCGAGCGGGCCGCCGACGAAGGCCGGTTCGAGGACGCGCTGGCGCTCTATCGCGGCGATTTCCTCGACGGCTTCTACGACGCCGATGCGCCCGAGCTCGAGCAGTGGGCCGATGCGCGGCGGCTTCGGTTGCGCGAGCGGGCGCGCACGGCGGCGTGGGGCGCGATCGAAGCGGCCCGCCGAGCGCGGGATGCCGCGGCCGCGACGCGCTGGGCGCGCCGGGCGCTGGAGTTGGCGCCCGACGACGAGCGCGCGCTGAGGGAGCTGCTCTCCTCACTGCACGGCACCGGCGACGTCGCCGGCTTGGGTGCCGAGTATGAGCATTTCATAAAGCGGTTCGCGGATCTCCACGGCGTGGCGCCGTCGGCCGAGACGCGCGGGTTCTACGAGGCATTGCGGGCGACGCCGGTGGGTGTCGCGTCGCCGGTGACGCCTGTCTCACCTGCATTAGCTGTATTGCCTGCATCACCCGCTTCGCCAGTCGTGTCGGTTCCCGCGCCACCGCCGGCACCGTTGACATCACGACGATGGCGCGTCGTACTCGGCTCGGCGGCGGCACTCGTCATCGCCGGGGTCGCGTACGCATTCGCGCGAACGCCGGCCCGCTCCGACTCGGCCGCGGTCGTGGCGGTGCTGCCCTTTGCCTATCACGGCACGCCGGATCTGAGCTACACGCGCGAGGGCATCGCGACGCTCCTCGCGGCCGGGCTGGATCGCGCCGGTGGACTGCGCGCGGTCAACTCGCGCGTGATGCTCGCCGGCCTCGCGGGCGCGTCGGCTGTCACGGTTGATGATGCCGTGGCGGCGGCGCATCGCTTCGGTGCGGGCCAGTTCGTGCTCGGCGACATCACCGAGTCCGGGCGGCGGCTGCGCGTGACCGCGACCGTGTACGACGCAAAGGCGCGCCCGGTGATGGCGCCCGTCGTCGCCGACGGCGCGGCCGATTCGCTGTTCGATCTCGTCGACCGCCTCACCATGCAGATTGCCGCGGCGCGCTCGCGCGACACGACGGCGCATGCGCTCGCCGCCGTCGCCGCGGGGACACACTCGATCCCGGCGCTCCAGGCTTTTCTTGAAGGAGAGCACGACTTCCGCACCGGGCAGTACGATGCCGCGGTCCTGGCGTACCAGCGCGCGATCGCCGCCGATTCGACGTTCGCGCTCGCGTTCCTGCGCACGAGCCAGGCCGCCAACTGGACGGGCGACTATCGATTGCAGCGCATGGCCGACGACCGCGTACAGCTGCTTCAGAGCCATCTGTCGCCCCGCGACCGGCTGCGCGCGCAGGCGTGGCACTTTTCAACGATCTCTAATCGCCCGCAGCAGTCGGAAGCGCTGTATCGGCAGCTCGTCACCGAGGATCCCACCGACGTCGAAGCGTGGTATTACCTCGCGGATCTGATCTACCACTTCGGACCGCAGATCGCCTGGCCGGCCGACGAGTCGCGCGCGTCGTGGGATCACGTGCTGGCGCTCCAGCCCAACGATGCGAGCGCGCTCATTCACGTCGTCCGTCTCGCCGCGGCGTCGCATGACCGCGCCGCGTTCGATTCGCTGGCGACGCGGCTGCGTCCGCTCGACGCCTCCGAGGACACGCGCTTCGAGGTCGAAGCGTTGCGCGCCTTCGCATTCGGTGATTCCAGCGAGCGCGCGGCGCTCCTGCCGGAGGCGCGGCGACTGACCAAGGCACCGGCCGCGTTGGAGCTCGCCGGTCATCTCACGGCCGCATCCGACGACGCGCGCGGTGTCGCGGCGTTCTGGCGCGCGATCGACAACGAGCCGCCACATCTCCCCTCGCACGCGATCCTCACGCTGCATCGCGCGTCGGTGGAGCTCGCGCTCGGACACTTGCGTGCCGCGAGCGCGGCGATCGACGAAGCGGCGCCAGCCGATCCGTCCATGGCGCTGCGCTACCGCGTGCTCACCGGCACGCTCCCGTTCCTTCCGACGAACGCATGGTCGTCGGGGGTGATGGACCGCGCGCAGCACGCCGTGGACAAGGGCGACACGATTACAATTCATGAATACGCCGCCATGTGGCGCGCGTTGTCGTCGGGGCTGATCGCCGTACGCCGCGGCGATGCCGCAATCGCATCGCGTGAGTCCGCGACGCTCGACGCGACGGCGGCGCGCGGCGATTGGGAAGCAACGCAACTCGCGCCGCTGCTGCGCGGCGAAACCACGCTGTTGCAAGGGCGGACAGCCGACGCTCTCGCCGCACTCGGGCCGTATCCCGTCACCGGCGGGTGGATGGGCGACCCGAGCTCGATGCTGCTCAATGCCGAGGAGCGGTGGGTGCGCGCGGAGGTGTTGTCGAAACTCGGCCGCGATCGCGAAGCGCTGCGCGTGCTGGCGTCGATTCCCGGGCCGAATGGCGGCGACATCGCGTATGCGCCGGCGGCGCATCTCAGGCAGGGGGAATTGCTGGAGAAGCTTGGACAGCGGAATGAAGCGGCGGCGCAGTATCAGCGTGCTCTCGACTATTGGCGGACGGCGGATGCGGAGCTGGCGCCGCTCGTCGCGCGGGCGCGGGCGGGGGTGGGGCGGGTGGGGAAGCAGTAAGGCTGTGCACGCCGAGCGGCCCAAATGGCTATGCGCCGCCGGTCGAAGTGGTCATGGAATCGCGCCGTCGCGCCTACGAGACTGTGACGCATGCGATTCGCCGTCCTCTTCAGCATCGCGTGGTGCGCATCCGTTGCGAACGCTCAGGCGCCTGCTCCGAGGCTCGACGCGATGCCCCGCGCACTCGAGACCGCGTACGCGCTGAGCGCGGCACCCGCACACCTTCGAGATTCCGCCGGCGTGTACCTGCTCGATCCCGCGCGGGGATACGTCGAGGCTCGTCCGAGCCTGAACGGTTTCCGCTGTCTCGTCGCCGGAACCGAATGGAACGGGCCCGACCTGCCGTTTCGCGACGACGTCTTCGTTCCCGTCTGCTCCGATGCCGCCGGCGCGGCGCGCGGCTTCTGCCTTATCGCCGCCGGTCTCCTCCAGCTATTGATGCAGCAACATACGCGTGACCACTCCATGTATACCGGGCTCGCGAGAGGTCGAGAGCCCAAAGGTCGAAAACGGAGAGCCGCTCGGTATGCCGGCGGCTGAGGACCCGTGTTCCATGTTCAACCGGTGGAGCGTTCAATTTTCAACCGATGCTAACACGGCTGCGCAAACTGTAAAGTTCCTGCGCGTTTGCGCATTGCATCACGCGCTTGAGACTGGTTCTCTTCATACCAATCAATTGATGATTAGCCAATCGGACGCGCAAGCGACATGAGCGAGGTCTTATGAGTATCGTATTCGAGCGAGCAATATCTGGGACGCTGGCGATCGCTGCCATCGTGATCGCGGGTTCAACCTTTCACCGAGAGTTCGCTTCGCCGCCGCCAGCCGGGCCGACAATACCGAAGCCAGAATACGTTCGGGATTGGCGGGCGATTGCGAATGCTGGCATCCGAGATGGTGATTCGGCGGCGCGGATTCAGGTCATCGAATTCGCCGACTTCCAATGTCCATTTTGCGCTCAATACGAACAAACCTTGCGAGCATTCCAAAAAGAGCATCGCGGACAAGTTGCCCGGGTATTCGTGCACTTCCCGCTGACCATCCATCGCTTCGCTCGATCGGCCGCCCGTGCTGCAGAGTGCGCGGCTGCGCAGGGTCGGTTTCCCCAAATGCAGACTGCGCTATACGCCAAGCAAGATTCTTTCGGTCTGAGACCTTGGTCTGCGTATGGGGCCGACGCGGCAGTCACCGACTCGGTCAGCTTCGCGAAATGCGCGGCAGATTCGAACCGTCTGGAGCGTATCGAACAGGGAATTGCCCTCGCGAACAAGCTGAAGGTTTACGGCACGCCGGCCGTAATTATTAACGGCTGGAAGTTTATGGGCGGACCGCCCGATTCAATCTTGGCTCGTGTTGCTGATCGTCTGCTCGCGGGAAAGTCACCCGCTGATGTCGTACGACCCTAGGCGTACCGCCGAATTGCGACAACGGGCGGGTATGACCGTCCAACTTTCACTGGAGGAAGCATGACAGCGACTCGGCGGGTAACCGCACAAGCGATCATCGTTGCATTAATGGGAGGTGTTTCACTTTCGACGCCACGACGAGCCGAGGCTGGGCCTACTCCTTTTCCGCCCTGTAATCAGTTTTGTTGGTATTCTTGCTCGGACTACGGTATGTCGGGCTGCACCGCCGCCGGCGGCTGCAGCGGGGCGTGGGGCGCCACGTGCGGGGAGCTACCGTGCTCCAAATTCGGCTTGACGACCATCTTTTGTTGGCAACTCTAGTGCGGCCAACACGGGGGAGCCGTCGCCGAGCTCCTCCTACTTTCGCGCCCGGGTCGCTTCAGCGGCTCCGGGCAGCACTAGTCGCCGCGCTCTTCTGCTGTTGTACTCGACCGGAAACCCGCTCGGGTCCATCCGGCGCGACGATGACCTTGGATTTTCGCGGAGGTTTGTCCCTGCCGGTCGCGCTCTTCCTTCCGGAGTACGATGAGCATGTCATTGGTCTCAACGTTCTCGGATTTGAGCGCTTGGACTCACGAATTCAGCGTGTCGGTTCCAATTGGCTGATCGGCGGCAAACCAGCCCCGTCCGGCGCGGGGATCGCTGTCCAAACAACCACTGGCCGTGTGTTCCTCATCGATCGGCAGACGGTAGAAGCATTCGCGGCAGCAGAGTTGCGCCAAATCCGCGCACAGCGACCAGCTGGTTCTTATCCCCCAATCTCTGCGCCGTCGGCTAACACCTTCTATGTGACGGCCGCCGATTCAATCCAACCAAAGTGGGTGGAAGTAGCTCGACTCAAACGGATAAGAGAAAAGACTCCTGTTCGTTAGTCCAGCAAGAGCGCCGACGCGGGAGAGATTCGTAGCGCACGCCAGATTGGTGATATGCATGCGACGGCGGCGACCGCAATAAGCACGGTAAAAGTAACGGCGAGCGTGAGCGGGTCGTACGGTTCGATGCCGTAGAGCGAGGACTGGATCGTCTTACCAACTACGAGAGCTCCGCCCAAGCCGAACAACAGGCCCACTCCAATGGTTCGAGCAAATTCGGTGAGCAGGCTGCGCACGATGTGCTGGGAGTTCGCTCCAAAAGCACGGCGCACGCCGATTTCGCGCGTCCGACGAGTCGTCACATATGCGATGCTGCCAAACATTCCAGCGCCTGCGACTATCACGGCGAGCACCGCCATCGATGCGAAAAGTAGTGCGCTAATCCGCCACGGTCTCAGTTCAGGTTCGAGAACCTGAAGTAGGGATTTGACGTTCCATGTGATGGACGAGGAACGCCATGACGCTACCTGACGTATTAGCTGGACATCACTCGCCGACGCGCCGTGCTTCATCGTGACGATAACTGCCCTTGGTGCGCCGGCGAAGCCCCGTACCTGATTCAGCGGTAAGTAGATGTGAGGCGAGGAACTCTCGAGCAACTTCTGCGAATGGACGTCGTCAACCAGGCCGACGATTGTTCGACACTCCTCGCTCGGGCCGCCGATAACCACACAGTTATTTGCTGGCTTTGTATTGTGCCACAAATCGCGTGCGAGCATGACACTGACGATCGCAACCGGGAGCGAGCCCGACTGGTCCGTCGAGTCGAAGTCCCGGCCGCTCACCATTTTAAGTCCAACGGCTCGAAAGAAGCCCGGTGATACAACGGAGAGATCCGTGCGGCGACCCATTCGAGCATCTAGTCCCTTGTAAGGAAACACGGTCGAGTACATAGCTGACGCGAGCGGCGGCGACGCAGCGGTGGCGACGGCGGCGACTTGAGGCAATGCCCGCAATCGAGCCGCCGCCTCTGAGCTGAGGGTCTTGAATCTCTCTTCCGACACACTCGTGGTGGCACCTGGCTCAACGTACGCAACCACCAATTCATCGATCGCGTAGCCGGTGTTGGAGGAGCGGACATTGCGCAGTGATCGAACGAACAACGCCGACACGGCCAGCAACACGACTAAGAGAGCACTTTGCAGCGCTAACATGACTGATCTGAGGCGCGTGCGCTCCCGAGCGTCGTCTGTCTTCGTTCCCATCAAGACAAGATTTAGTCGCGGCGAGCGAAGTTGGAGCAGTGGAGATACTCCAGACAACAGGCCTGCTACGAGTCCGATGCCCAAAGTTAGACCGCACAGTCGAAGGTCGATCGGCGAGCCGGACCAGTCGATCCCTGGAATCAAACGATTACGGAGCCACGTGGCAGCCGCGCCTCCCAGAGCGATCGATGCCACACCGGACACGATACCAAGTATGACGTATTCAAATGCCAATTCTTGTACAAGTCGGTGCCGAGGTGCTCCGAGCGCTGAGCGAATCGCCAACTGTTTTCCCCGATATGAGCTTTGAAACACCAGCAAGTTCGAGAGGTTCGCGATGGTGATTAAGAGAATCGTGGCGGCGGCAATTTGAAAACGAGTTAGGACGTTGATAACAACGGAGCCCTGCTGTGGCTCGAGGAGCCTCGTCACGGGAGTCAGGTTCGCGGTCGCAGTCGCGTCTCCGACAACGTCTGCCCAGCGAAGCGATCGCGTGAGCGCTGCAGCGAGAGCCGGCGTGATCCGCCGATCCGGAGCCCGCGCGATGTAGTGAAAGCGAAGATCATACGGCTTCGACGCTGCAGCAGCGCTGTCCGGCCAGTACGCGAAGGGGATCCATACATCAGTATGCCAGGTGCCCACTCCGCGAAAGCCCTTCCCGGCGACGCCGATGACGGCGAATCGCTTGCCCGCAATCTGAAGATGCTGTCCCAACAGTTGGGGTGAATGCCCGAATCTCGTCTCCCATAACCGCTCACTGATGACGGCGACAGGACCTATCGGGCCGTCGCTGTGGAAGAGACGGCCTAAAGCGGCGGTGACGCCGAGGACGCCGAAGTAGTCACCGGCCACAAAAGTGCACTTGATCTGCGCCCGAAGATCATCGTCGGTCGTCTGCTCGTCATCAACGTACGGTGCGGCCGACACGCCGGGCGGCATCCCTTGACTCATTTGTGTTACTTCGCTCAACGAGAAGATGTCTCGCTCACGGCGCTCGTGCGTCAAGGGCACGACGAAGCGCTGAGTTACCCGTCGTAATTCACCTGCAGCCGTCACTCCGGCCGGCGCGCGAAGTAGGACGCTGGCCAAGACGGCAGAAACAGCCGCATTGGCGCCCACGCCAAGTGTCAGGGTGAGAACGGCAATAACGGATACCATTTTTGCCTGCCGAAACCGGCGCATCGCCGTTCTCAAGTCCTGTCGTAGAGTCTCAGGAACAAGTTGTATCATCGGCGTTGGCTCCTCTCGACCCATCGCTCGATTTCGCGCGCTGACATTGCACCGAGGTGACGATCGATCAAAATCGAATCTCTAAAGAGCAGAATTACCGGTAGTTGATTCATACCCCGCGTCAAGCCGAATGACTCCGGCCGTAGCTCAACAGTCGGAAGGTTCACTGCATGGACGAATGCAAAGCGGGCGACATCGGACGAATTGCTGGAGGGATCGACCGCCGTTGAAATACCGACGCTGTAACTTCGGGTGGCAAAATGGGCCGATGCCTGGTTAGCCGCGCCAAGGGCGTCCTTCGTGTGAGCGATCCACGCGCCCCAAATCACTAGCAAATTGATTTGGTGCGGCGGCCGGTCACTTCGAACGATCTCCTTCCAGGTCCCCTGGGACGGGAGAGTGTCGTCGTGTACTGGCAGCGGCCGCTCTGGAAGGAGCGTAACGTTGCTTGCCATAATGAAACCGCGGTAGTCATCGCCGTCGTACCGGAAGCACAGTCTCCCGTCTCGCGTCCAACTAGGGAATAAGCTGGAACCAGGTAGGCCGCTGAGCCGACGATAGGTCCGGCGTATCAAATCAACAATTACAATCTCGTACCCGGGCGCGCCTTCTTTCGGGGAATGAAAAGCGATGAATCGACCGTCCCACGAGAAGTCAGCCTTTGCGCCGGGCAGATGCGTATTGAATAGCCCTTTACAGTCTGACAAATCGCGAACGGCAACATGCCCTGCGATGAATATCGTGATGCGCCGTCCGTCCTTGGATATCAGTGGCCTTTGAGGTGGGCCACTCTTGTCGCATGAGGCGGCGCTACTCGCCGGCAGGCCCGCGCGGTCGCCCTGGAGGTAGTAGTACCGACCGATGATCGTAAGAATGAGGTCATGTCCAGACCGACGGGCCCAACTGAAATAGTCACCCAGGTTCGCCGGCGCGACGTCGGCGACGACATCGCCTGTCGTCCGATTCCAGATGCTCACGCTGGGAGTGGAATCCGGATCGGACAGGTAGATCAGGCGAGATCCGTCGACCGACCAATACGCGTCAAGTCCCGCACGCGTGAACAGGACGGCTCTCGTCCTCAGCGCCACGACTCTCAACATCCGTTTTAACGCAGTAGGGTGATGCGGGTCCGCTATCTCTGCTGAATATGCAAGCCTGCGACCGTCCGGAGAGATTCTCGCGTACGCGTAGATACCCTCCTCGACCGGAACAGACAGCACGCGCTCGAGATGTTGCGAGAGCGCGGCGGATAGCGGGCTTAAAATGAACAGAATGGCCAACACAGGCCGCGCCTTCGCGCGAACGATCGTGGTCGTTTGTTGGTTAGCGCGCGGCACTGAATTGCCCACTGTTAGTGGTCGACGTCGCTTTCGGCGGGAACAGCGTCGGCCAAGTTGTCTTGAGTCTATCGACGGCGACGGAATAGGCCCCGTGTTTCACCGAGCGACGCACCGATTGGCCGACGTAGCGCGTGATCATCGCCCCGAGTCCAAGTGGACTTGGAAAGCCCAGGATGGGTGCGACGTGTTTCAGCGCCAGGCCGCCCCTTTCCAGCAACCACGTTGCGCGTAACACGCGGGACCAACCCAAAACATGTCGTGCGGTCGGCATACCATCAGCCCTGAGCCACCACTCCAGAGTACGGGCCGGAACGCCTGCAGCGAGTGCGAGCTCCGTCACGCGCGTCTTATCGTATGACAGTCGAACGGCACACTCCATGGCGACGGCGAGTCGGGGCGAAGTCTTGTACAGCCAGATCGCACGCAATCGACTTTCAATTGCCACCGCCTGGGCCCATTCCCATTGAGCGAGCACGGTCCGTTCGAATCCGGGTGCATCAACGTCAACACCCCGGATTTGATACTCCCACTCTGTCAGCGCTGGCGGCGGTATACGCCGGTACGCCGCGAGCAGAGATAGTCTGCCCCGTACACCGGACAATGCGTTGTCAGGCCACCCCGTGACGCCCTCACCCGTCATGTCGATGAGCGCACAGTCAAACCGATCGAGATGCACTCCGGCTATACTCCTCATCTCGGCTACAACGACATGACACTGCCGCAGCCGATTCTCGACCTCAGTTCGATGGGAGTTACCCAGGGTAATGAGAAGGAGCGTGGGTCGGCTGTGACTGATGATCAGACAAGTTTCGCCGCTCATAAACACAAGCCACTCGTTGACGACAGCGACAGTTGCGAGCCACAGCGCTCGACGTAGACTCGGGCCTGCTGTGTCATGAGGACACGCGGCCGCTCCCGACGCCTATGCGTCGCGGCGTGGGTGTCGGTCCGTTGACCGCGATTACTAATATCGAAACACGAAATTAGCAACTTTTAATGAAACCAACGCATGTTTGCTGCAGGCGTCGCGCTCCCGTGTGCTCACGTTGTCCCAAGCCGCGACAGTCGGCTGCCATGAGGTAGAATCTCAAGTAGGCCCGAAATAAGAACGGCCGCCCAGGAGAGGGCGGCCGTATCCCACAGAGTTTCACCCAACGCTATCGTGAATCAACTATTCGCCCCGCCCCCAAATTATCAAAATTCATGATCGCATTAAAGACGAGCGGATACGTCCCAATCGTCTCCCCGCGATAAATAGGATTGATCGAGAACAACACGCTGTGCCCCTTCCCAAACGGCGAGTCCACCACCGCCGGCCGCTGCGCGATATCCCCACCGCCACTGAGCAGTCCCGACACCAACAGCTCATTCTGCGCCCCATACCGCAGAACTGCTCTCGGCCGCTGATCCGGCGGAATGATGTTCAGTGGGTTGCGCAGTTGGTCATCCGTCGGCTTCGCATACTCCCAGGGTTGCACGCGCTCGCGAGGCGGCGCCTTGAACCGATCTTCCAACGCCGGCCGCCCCTGCACTTCATCCACATCATCCGCCTGCCCACGCCCCGTCTCTCGCGCGCCACCACCCGCCCCACCCCGCCCACCAAATCCTCCACGCCCACCGGCAGTCGCCGAGACCCCAAACGACTCCCCGTCATTCGTATACGCCGCGACCCCATCCGCCACGCCATACACAATCGGCGACGCATCATCCACAATCCGCGTCTTCAAGAACGTGCCCGTGACAGTCCCACGCGACGCCGTCGACATCGACACACCATTCGCCAGCCCCTCATCCACCGCGAACTGCGCCGACGCCACCGCGCCGATGAACACGCCGCCGTTCTGCACGAACTTTTGCAACTTCTCTAAACCCTCGTAGCCCAAGCCCGGTCGCATGTCATCGGTCGAGTCCAGCACGCCGATGTTCGGCGTGAGCGCCGTCTTCTTCCACGGGATCGGATTGCGCCACATCGGCATGCCGTCCATCACCGACTTGGGCGAGCCGCCGCCCGGGCCAAAGATGATCACGTCGAACCGAGCGTTGAGATCCGGGATCTGCGACAGCGCATGCGTGTTGAGGTACGTGTACGGCACGCCCGCCTGATCGAGCGCGTAACGCCACCAGCCTTCCGTCTGTGTATTCTGCCACGTGTGCATCACCGCCACACGCGCCGCACGCACGGGATGCATCTTCACACTCGGCCCACTCGACACGGCGTTCACCTTGATGTCCGCGGCCTTCGCGGCGGCGTCGAGATCCGACTGTGAGACATTCGTGATCACGAGCGAGCCGCGGTTGTAATGCACGCGGTTCGCGTCGAACGGCTCTTCCGCGGCCTGCATGTCGGCGTTGCGCAGCTTGTAGCGCAGCGTGATCAGCCCGTTGTCGCCATTAGCATTCACTAAATAGGTCGAGCCCGAGCCGTTCACGCCCGCGCTCACCACCTTGATCTCGCCCTTCACCGGCTCCATCGCGACGCTCAACACCTTGGGATCGGTCACGCGCACGGCGTTCACCGCGAAGCCCTCGGGGAACGTCCAGCCGGTGTCGTCGTACGGCTGCTTCTGCGGATCGTTCGGCGACCAGAACTGATAGTCGAGCAGCGCATCCGCGATGCGCGAGTAGGGCTGATCCATCCGAATGATGTAGCTGCCCGCCGGGAATTCCTTCTGCTCGATGCGCGCGTTCGATCCCGCCTGCTGCACCGCGGCATCACCTTGCACCGGGCCCGCCGCACCCGCACCCTGCGCGCCGCCACGACCCGCGCCACGTCCACCGCGGCCACCACCATTCGCGCCGCCACCCTGCGCCACCACCTTCACCGGCACGCCGATCGAGAACGGCGCGGTGGCTCTCGAGATCTCCACGCGCTGCTTCTGGAGAATTCTGAGCAGCTGCGCCTGCGCGCCCGGACGCCGTTCATCAGCCGTCAGGATATACGCGGCCGGTCCTTCCGTATGCGCCTTGAGAATCGATCGCTTCGACTTCTCGTAGAAGTTCTCGAGAATCTGATAGCGATTACTAGCAATGTAATTCAACGATACTAACAAGCCCGTCTGCTCGTAATTGTTGTTGTTGCGCAGCGACCAGTTGACTCGAGGGAGCGGCGGATCCTGACGATACCACGTGCGGCTCGTCTCGTTCGCCGAAAGCGTGCGTTCCTGCGTGTCGGCACTGCCGCCGTTGCCGAACGTCTCGTACAACCGCGAGATGCCGTTGTGCGTCGCCGCAATGAACATCAGATAACCCGGCGACCACGTATCGAAGGTCCCGTGCGCGAACACGCCGGGCATCCCATACCGCGTCATCTCCTGCACGTTGTTCCAGCCGATCAACTGCCACTCGTTCGTCACGATCGGATCGAGCCACGAGTTGTACGGGCCGTCGCCCACGGTGTTGTCGTACAGGTACGCCACCGACTCGTGCAGATCGTGCAGCACCTGCGCCTTCTGATCGACGTACGTGTTGAGAATGTTCTCGCTCAGCTTGAGCGTCATGCCCATGGCGTCGCGATTGTTGTCGTGACGCACATAGTGGCCCCAGTACACGGCGTCGGGTGCCACCTCGTTCGGATGCGCCTTGTGCCAGTTGTACACGTCCACGACGCGATCGCGGCCGTCCACTTCCACCACCGGCGTGATGAGCGTGATGACGTGATCGCGAATTTGCTTCACGTACGGCGACTCATCGACCGCCAGGCGATACGCCAGCTCCATCAACGCGGTCGGCGCGCCGGCTTCCGTCGAGTGAATCGTTCCAGTTATGTAATAAACCGGCGCCGTGGTCGTCACGATCGCCTGCGCCTGCTTGTCGTCCATGTTGATGGTGCGCGGATCGGCGAGTTTCGCCAGCTTCGCGCGATTCGCATCATAGTTCTTCATCAGCTCGTCGCTCGCGATCGCGACGGCGATGTGCTCTCTGCCCTCTTCGGTGTGGCCGATCGAGTAGACCTTCACGCGGCCCGGCAGCGCCTTCTCGAGCTTCCGCATGTAGGCGTACACCTCTTCGGCGTACGGCAGCTTGCCCGGCGCGCCGGCAATGTCGCCGAGCTCCGCGGTCGGCGTCGGAACGCCGGCCTTGGCGGGCATGTAGTCCACGAGCGGCGAGAGGAAAAATTTCTCGGTCGTGTACTGATGAATCTTGTCGGTGTACGCCTGGTCGATCGGCTGATTCGGATTGCGGCCGGGACGCTGCGACGCGGGATCGGTGAACTGGGCGCGGAGCGGGACGGCGGATAAGGCAAGGAGTACCAGTAGGGCGAGTGAACGCCGCATGAATGCTGCCTCGAGCTGGGGAGGAGAGACCGCGGAACGAGAGTCGTGAAAGTTGGGGGGAGGAACGGGCTGCCGCCAGTTTTTTTGACGCCGGAAAGGGCCTATGCGCTCGAACGGTACGATCGACAATCGCCCGGTGCGGCTCTCCAGCCGTGGCGCGGACATCGTGAGACATGCCGAGTTGCCGAGTGGCGTCCGCCGAGCGTAGGGTTAATGCAGGGCGAACACGGAGACGAGATGGCTCAGCCCGCACCCGCTCGGGTCTATCTGACCGTAGAAGAATTCGAGCAATACGACGTGCCCGACGACATGCAGGCCGAGCTCGTGCGCGGTGAGCTACGTTTGATTCCGCTACCGGGTTTTCGCCACGGCGCGCTCGCGACGCGCGTCGCTCGACTCCTTGACGCGTTTGTCGAACCGAACCGGCTTGGGACGGTCACCGTCGGATCGGGATACGTGTTGGCCGCGCTACCGCGGACCGTGCGCGGACCGGACATCGCGTTCGTCTCGGCGAGCCGTCTGCCACCTGACATGGAGGCGGAACGGATCGCCCGCTTCCGTCCGGATCTGGCCATCGAGATTCTCTCGCCGAGCGAGCCGGCGAGTCGTCTCGACGAAAAGCTCGCCGATTACCGCGCGGCCGGAATTCCGCTAGCCTGGGTTGTCGATGGTTCGAGTCGCACGGTTACCGTCGTCACATTACGCGGTGCGCCTCGCACGTTACACCACGATGATGTGCTCGACGGCGGAACGATCCTGCCAGGATTCTCGTGTCGAGTTGGGGACCTCTTCGAGGGACTGCGCTGAGCTCTTGACGGACTATGTTCTTGCAGTACCCCTAGTCCGCGCTCAACGCCTCCGCCGGATTGATCCCCGCCACGCGCCGCGCCGGCACCCAGATCGCGGCGGCCGCAATCAGCATCACGCCGCCGAGCGCACCGGCCAGCACCAACGGATCGTACGGGCTCACGCCGAACGTGAGACTCGCGAGCAGCTTTGCCGACCCGAGCACCACCAGCAGTCCGACGCCCGCGCCGCAGATCACGACGACGGCGCCGTCACGCAGCATCAATCGAGGCGCATGTGCGGGATCGAGACCGAGCGCGATACGAATGCTCAGCTCCCGCGTGCGGAGGCGCACGGCGTACGCGATCGCACCATACAAGCCGACGATGCCGAGCAGCAATGCGGCCGCGGCGCCGGCGCCGAGTACGATGAGCGCGAACGTCATGCTGGCGCGCGAATCGGCGACGAGTTGATCGAGCGTTGCCGGGCGATGGAATGGGAGATTCGGATCGAGCGCGTGGAGCTCGTTGCGCAACGCGGCGGCGATGTTCGGCTGCGCGCCGCGCGTGCGAACGACGAACGCCATGTCGCGCGCGGTCGTGTTGGCCGTCGTATCGCCATTCGGTTCCTCGGCGAAATACACTTCGGACACGGGCGGCAGCGTGAGCGTCGAATCGCGCACGTCGCCGACGACGCCGACGATCGTGAACCATGGACCGTTCGCGGTTGGACGGAGTCGTTTGCCGACGCCCGAGCGGCCCGTTGGATCGTGCCAGACTTGCTCGACGTACGCGCGGCTCGCCACGGCCTCGTACGCGCCGCGGCGAATGTTCGCGTCGTCGTACGATTGGCCGGCGACGAGCGGAATGCGCATCGTATTGAAGTAGCCGCTCGACGTCGTCGTGGCCTGCACGACGGGCGGCAGCTGCGTCGCGACGTTCGCGCCGTTGTCGCCCCATACCGTCGTGCGATACGGATAGCCTTCGATCTCGAGCGGCAGCTTCGCGGTCACTGCAACTGAAGCGACGCCCGGCATCTTGCCGATGCGCTCGAGCGCGTCGCGATAGAAGCGCGCGACGTTCTCGGCGCCGTGATACGACGTCGACGGAAGAAACGTCCAGAACGTGAACACGTTCGACGCGTCGAACCCCGGCTGCACGGCGCGAAGACGCACGAGGCTGCGGCCCAGTACGCCGGACGCAGCAACGAGGGCGAGTGACATCGCGACTTCGGCGCCGACGAAGATCGCGCGCAGCCGTCGCGATGAGCGTCCGCCGGCGACAGTGCGGCCGCTGTCGCGCAGCGTGGCGACCATGTTCGGATCGCGAACGCGCAGTGCGCCGATCAATGCGCTCGCCGTGGCAAAAAGCAGCATGAGCGAAAGGGCGATGCCAACGACCGCGCCATCCACGCGCACCTCGTTCAATCGCGGCACGTTCGCGGGAGCGGCGTCAACGAGAAGTTGCACCGCGAAGACGGCGACGATCAACCCGATGCTCGCACCGACGCCCGAGACGAGCGTGCTCTCCAGCATCAGGTCCCGCCAGATCGAACCGGTCGATGCACCCAGCGCACGGCGCACCGCGATCTCGCGCTGCCGCGCCTCGCTTCGCACGAGTCTCAGCGACGAGACGTTGCTGAACGCGACGACGATGAGCAGCACGACCGCGCCGGCGACGAGCCACAGCACCTGATCGAATCCGCCGATGACGTCGTCGCGCAGCAAGTGAATGACCGGCGCCATGCGAGCTTTCTGAAGCACGAGCGCCGTCGAAACGCCGGGCCGCTGTTCGGGGAAGCGCTCGACGGCGCGCGGCAGAATCTGCGCGAGCTCGCGTTGCGCCGCGTCGGGCGTCACGCCGGGACGCAGCAGCCCGATGCCGTTGTAGCCGAAGCTGCCCAGGTATTTCGGGTTCGACGTATCGAGCGGAACCCAGACGGGCGTCTGTGCCTCGGGAAACGCGAACGATTCGGGCATCACGCCAACGATCGTGTGGGCGACGCCGTCGATCGAGATCGAGCGGCCGAGTACCGCCCGATCGGCGCCGAAGCGCGTGGTCCATAGGTGCTCGCCTATCATTGCGACGGGCTGCGCCCTGTTCGTCGCGTCGGATTGATCGAACGTGCGGCCGATCAGGGTGCGAGTACCCAGTGCGCCGAAGATCGACGGCGTCATGTATCCGACACGGACGCGCTCGGGCGCGACGTCTCGTGCATTCGGAAATTCGACCGTCGCGGCGAGCGAGACGTACAAGCCCATCGACTCGAAGCTGCGCGCGCTCTCGCCGTAGAGCGTGTACGTGCCGATCGACTGCTTGGCGACGGGCACGTCGACGCCGGGGAGTGTATGCCATATCCCGACGAGGCGATCGGCGTGCGCGTATGGCAGTGGGCGGAGCAGCACGGCGTTGACCAGCGCGAACACCGTGCACGCGGCGGCAATACACAGTGCGATCGTCGCGATGCTCGCGGCGGTGAACGCGCGGGCGTGGCGGAGGGATCGAATGGCGAAACGAAAGGTGGTCATTTCGCGGCTCGTGCGGTTGGAGTCGGGATAGTATGCGCGAGAAGACGGTTGGTTCCGTTATATGGTGGTGTCCGCGTGATTGGGAGGTCTCGGGGGCGCTACGGCTGGATCAATCATGGGTCGCGGAATTGACGGAATCGGACGAAATGTTCGCGGACACAATCAAGAGACAGATTCCGCGACCGATTCGCTGCTATCCGCAAAATCCGCGAACCCGAGAGAACGTGCATCTGTCCAGCCCAGGTTATTTCGCGAGCAGCGGATTCGACGAGCGAGATGATGGACGGTTCAACTCGACAACGTTCATTTTCTGCGCCGCCGCTCGCCTCCACCGTGATCGAGGCGAACCGTTGAAGATTCGTGACTTCCCGGACACACGCAAGTATCGGACTCTGATCGAAGTTGCGCCCATTAGAGCGCTCTAATCTCGGGCGACGTACGATTAACTCGTATTCAATGTTCTAAATGCACAAAGATCTCGAAACACTGACTCTGATTCTTGACCGACGCCGGTCCACCGCATAGCCTGGGCTCCGCGACGACGCGCTTTCGTAAACTGTGTTTCGCTGCTGACAGCGGAGAGATGCCGAATGACAGATCGACGGAACGTGTTTGCTGCTGCTGTGACTCTTCTGATCGTGATGGCCCCTTGGGCGTTGCACGCACAGGCGGATACGTCCGCCTGGTATTTCTGTACCGTGAATGCCACCGGTATCGGCTCGTACTCGCTGCCCGCGACTGATCAGACGATGGAGACGTTCGCCGTATCAAATTTTCTCATCGAGGACACCGGCACGGCGCCCGGATCTGGATCCGGCGCGTGGTACGATCCCGATCCGCCGGACGTGAAGACGTACAACTCCGCCCGTCAGACGGCCTATCAGTGGATGTCGCCGGCGGACCACTTCACCTGCACGCAGCACACCAATGCGGACGGCAGCAACGGCGGCATCCGCATTACTGATGACAATACACCGTCCGGATGGGCGCAGGTAATCGAGGCCGACGAAGTTGCGTCGAACAGCGGCGGCACCGGCGGTGGTGGCGGTGGGGACGCGTACTGCATCTTCTCAGTGAGCTACGACCCGTGGGGCGATGTTACCAGCATCGACAACACAGGAATCTGCTCCGACGATCCGAATACGTTAATCGCGCTTATCTGAACGCCCTCAACTGGTGATGTCATGTCGATACGCAACTACATAGTCGGAGCAGTGAGTGCCGGCGTGCTGACCGCGTGCGGACCGAGAGATGTTGCGGCGCCCCCCGCACGCTCGGCCGGCACCACGCCGGCGAACGCGGCGCGCTCGCTGACTGGTCCGCATTCGATGGTCGGAATCTCCGCCGGTCATATCTCGGATCAAGAGCTCGCCGCACACGCCGTCGGCGCGCGCCGGGCCGAGGAGGCAGCGGCCACGGCGATCGTGCTCAGCCGCATGCCGACGGCGCAGGACCGCGCCGAAATGCAACATACGTTACTCGACCCGCACACCCGAGTCGTCGCATATCCAGATTCGGTGGTGGCCGCACAAATCTCCGCGATCTACCATATTCGGGCCCTCGATGCGCTCGTCTCGAGGCGCGACGCCTTCAAGGGTGCGGCGCGATGGTCCGGCGCGACCGTCACGCTCGCCGTGTCGTCCGATCCGCAATTCGCGCATGGCATCGCAACGATCATTCGAGCGGCCAACAGCTACAAGCAGGCGACGATTGTTATTCCACCGAACACGACGCCCGAGGCGCTTGCGAGCACGATCGGAGATCTTCAGGGCCTGCGGAACCAGTTTGGCGACGCACCACTGGCTGCGCAGCGCGTGACGGTCAATGGTATTGCGGCCGGTCTCCGTATCAGCGACGCAACGCGGCTGCGCTACACGACGTATCTCGCCGCAGCGGGGTCAGCCCCTCCGTCGAACTTGCCCGGAGTAGGCATCGTCCATTCCATTCAGGTGAAAGTATCGCCGGTAGCTGGCAACCAGACTCGCTGAGGATTGTTGGGCATTCCATGGCACGTGTGATTCACGAAGTGGTACCGCGGGCATCTTACCGCCCGCGGTGCCACACTCGCCGGTCGATCCTCGACGCGAAGACGCTCGCATACGCGCTGGCTGCGACGGCGAGCGCGTTGCTGTCATCCTGCTCCTTGTCGCCGAAACGCGTCGCCGCCGCATCGCCAATGCTCGCCCCCGCCAGCACGCTTGCTCCGCCGACGAACGCGTTGGTGCTGCATCTTGCGTCGTTCGGCATCATCGGAGGCCGACACGACCGCGTACCACCAGCGCGGCTGTCGTGTCACGCCGTCATCGCGGGGTGGATCGCGATATCCGGTCCGCGGTGGATCGCCGTGGACACAATCGCCGCATGCGCCGCAGACGGCCTGCCCCTGACGAGAGGTCGTGACGCGGTCGCGATCGTCGCGGACAGCGGAACGCTCGCCGGCGGTGCCGCCGACCAGCTCGGCTTCATGAGTACGATCACACCGCAGGTCCTCCCGCACGCCGCGGGCAGCATTGGAGTGCTGCGGGGAGATACACTGTGGGTGAGAGCCGTCTCGGACAGTCGGCTCGAGCGAGTCTACGCGCGGTAAGAGGCCGAGGCGGGTGCGCGAGCGGGCGCGGTTACGGCGCGAAGGTTACTGCCCTGGTCCCTCCTCGGGCACAACTTCCGCGAAAAACTCGGCGAGGTTCAACGTGAACGGCTCACCGGCCCCTCAGGACGCCACATGAGCGTTTCCGAAACTACTTCCGGCCGCTCATCATCGGGATGCCAGAGCTCGAACGTGCGAGACCAGCCGTCGACGATCCAGTAATCGGCCACGCGATTGCGTTGATAGACGGGACGCTTTTTCACGCGATCGTAGCGCGCCGAGCTTGGCGAGAGCACCTCGACGGCGAGACGCAGGTGACGGATGTAGTCGCTTGGTTTGCGTAACTCGCCATTTGGCACAACCAGCAAATCCGGCTGAAGCCACCGCTTGTGTCGTTGCGCGGGCATACCCATATAGTGCTCGGCGGGTGCGGGTGAATGCAACTCGGCGCGTAGCGCTCTCTCCTTCTGTCATCCCGAGCGGAGGCGCGTAGCGCCGCAGTCGAGGGACCCCCTTCACTACGGAGAACTCCTCCGTCGGGATGGAGGTCCTTCGACTCGCTTCGCTCGCTCAGGATGACAGAAGAGTCATTCCGCTCTGAGCGAGCTCGCCGGATCCACTCGCCCCGCGCGCCACGCCGGCACCAGCGTCGCCAACGCCGCCGCCCCCATCAACGCAATCACCACAAACCCGAGCACGAACGGATCACTCGGCGTCACTCCATAGAGGAGACTGGCGACAAGCCGCCCCGCCGCGATCGATGCGATGACACCGAGCACGATGCCAATCGCGACCACGCGCATGCCCTGCAGCATCACCAATCCGACGACGTTTCGCAGCGTCGCGCCGAGCGCCAGACGAATGCCGAATTCATGCAGGCGATGATTCACCGCGTACGAGATCGTGCTGTAGATGCCCACCATCGCCACGATGAGCGCGAGCACACCGAACGCCGTGAACAGCGACGCACCCAGGCGCCACGGCCGATACTCCGGCTCGAGCCGCTCCTCCATCGTTTTGAGGAACGGATATCCGCCGGGAAATTCCTTCAGCACTTGCGCGCGAATTTCCGTCTCCGCGCTCGCGAGCGCGCTGGGAGTGACGCGCACGATGACGAGATTCGCGGCGAAGTCCGCCGGGTTCGGCAGGTGACCGAGCGGCAGATAGTACATCGGCTTCGGCTCCTCGATCACGCGACCCATGCGAGAGTTCTCCGCGACACCGACGACGGTGTAGCACTCCGACGCTCGCGAGTCGAAGCGAATGCACTTGCCGATCGGATCTTCGTTCGGCCAGAGCCCGCGCGCCATCTCCTCGTTCACGACGACGCCGCGCGGATTCGCCTCGAATCCGGCGCCGCGAACCATGCGCAATCCCGTGGTCGCGAAGAATTCAGGGCTCACCGCGGTGAGCGTCGGCATCCAGTTCTTCCGCGACCCGAGGGAGTCGCGTTCGGTAAAGAATGCGGTCCACGAGAAACCGGCCATCGGTTCCATGCTCGAGAGTGCCACACGCTCGACGCCCGGCACGCTCGCGATACGTTTGCTCAACTCGCCCAGGCGCGCGGGAATCGTTGGATCCTTCCGCTGCTCGGCGGCGTCGAAGCTCACGCCAACGCTCAGGATGCGATCGCGATCGAAGCCGATGTCGAGACTCCGCACCGCGGACAAACTGCGCACGAACAGCGCGGCACCGATCAGCAGCACCACGGACAACGCCGCCTGCGCCGCGACGAGCACCGAGCGCAGTCGCGCATACGGCACACGACCCACCGATCCGCCGATCTTGAGCGCGTCGGTCAATTGGGTCGACGCCGACTGGAGCGTGGGGATCAGCCCGGCCGCGAGCCCGCCGGCAATCGCCAGCGCGAGCGCGACGACGAGCACGCTGCCGTCAACCGCCGGCGTGCTCCAATGGACATCGGGCATGAGCAGCGTGCGCAATACTCGCCCGCCAACGAATGCAACCGCGATCGCGAGGAATGCGGCGCCGAGCGAGAGGATGAGCGTTTCTACGAGCAACAGTCGCACGAGCCGCACGCGTGAAATGCCGAGCGCGAGACGAACGGCGACTTCGCGCCGCCGACGGAGCGCACGCGCGAGCAGCAGGTTCACGAGGTTGCCGCACGCGATCAACAGCACGACGAACGAGACGCCGGCCAGCCGAATGGCGATCTGCTGCTCCTGCGACTTCTGTCCCGGCCCATTCGCCGCGACGATACTACCCAGTTGCACGACCGCCGCCGTATCGCGTCGACCGCCGAAGTCGAGTTGCCGCAGCGCGAGTGCGGTGCGCTGCTCCAATTCGGATTCACTCGCGTTGCCCTGCGGGCGTACGAGCATCGTGAGCCCGTTGACATGCCAGTCTCTCCACCACGGTGTCTTCGCCGAGGGACTCCCGTACGACGACAGCGGAAGCCAGACGTCCGCCGCGTCGAGGTCGACGCCTGTGAAGCCGTTGGCCGCGACGCCGATTACCGTGTAGACGCTGCCGTTGATGCGCAGGTGGCGGCCCAACACATGCGCGTCACCGCCGAGCGAGCGCCGCCAATAAGGTTCGCTGACGACGACCACCAGCGAGCGATTGCTAAGATCGTCCTCGTCGCGCGAGAACAGCCGGCCGAGCGATGCGTGTACGCCAAGCATGGCGAAGTAGTCGCTCGTGACGAGGCTCGGGCGAATCTCGCCGACCGACTGGCCGTCGGCGAGACGTGACTTGGTCGGCTGGCGATAGACCGTCGCGCGCGCCCGATCGCCGACGGCGTCGCGGATGGCCTCGAACTGCTGGTACGCCATGATCGTCGTGAAACGCGGGCCGTCGGAATAGTTCTGCCGGAACCAGACGCGATGCACGCCGGCCGGCGCAACGACGCCCGCCGGAGGACGAAGAAAGACGGCGTCGAGGAAGCTGAACATCGCGGCGTTGGCGCCGACCCCGAGTGCCAGCGTGACGAGCGCGGTCAGCGTGAAGCCGGCGTTGTTGCGCAGCGAACGGACGGCGTAGCGAATGTCAGCGGCGAGATCGCGCATCATTCCCCTGGATGGTCTCGCTCGGTGAGACGCCGCGAACGCAAATTCCGTTGCCTGTTGTCATCCTGAGCGCGAAGCGCGAAAGGATGACGGCTACTGTTTCCGCAGCAGCTTGCTCAACCGCTGCAGTTGCCTGGTATTCCTCACCCGACAACTCCCCGGCGCGACATCGGGGCTCGCCGCGCGCGTCGAGTCCATCGCGAGCGACGAATCCATCCAGTCGCGCGCGAGCTTCGAGAGCAGCCAGCCGAGCGGCGGCGACACGACGCGCGCGCGGCCTTCCTCGAGGCGCGCGGAATCCGCCGAGGTCTTCGCGCCACCCGTCGCCTCGACGTCGAGCGTGCCGCACACGTCGAGCTCCAGGAAATCGAATCCCATCTTGTACCGCATCTGCGCCACCGCGAGCTCGCCGCGCGCATCGCGCGTGTTGAGGAGCGCACGAATCGGCGCCATCACTTCATTCGCCCATGTGCCGTGCGTCCGCGTGACGGAATCGGGTACGGCGGTGTGCGCCTCGCCGTCGCAGCTCACCGGGTCGTTGCAGAGATACAGCACGATGGGCCGAACGTTGGCGCGCTGCGGGCTCGACTCGATGAGCCCAAGGACTTCCTGGAGCGTGACGAGTCCCGAATTCTCGAAGTAGCCGCCGTCCACGACGTGGCCGAGCTCCACGCCTTCCGAGGTTGGACTCACGAGATGACCGGCGGGACTGACGATGGTGAATCGCGCGCTGTTGTGGACGGCCGCGAACAACGGGAGATCGGCGTGCAGCAACTGCAACACGTCGGGTGAATCCTGGAGTACGTTGGTGACGATCACCGGCGATGCGACGTACCGTCTTCCGGTCTCGACATGCGTCGAGTTGAGAAACAGCGTCGGCATGGATACGCGGCTCGCCGAATCGCCGCTCAGCGACAGCAGGCCTTCGTGCATCGTCGGACGCGCGACGGTGTGCTCGTAGGAATCGTCCCACGAGTCCTCGAGTCCGCGCGAGCGATCGAACGCCATGATCGGCCAGGGGAGGAAACGCTGGAGCATGTCGGGCGCGACCATCTTGGCCAGGAGCGGCGACAGGAAATCATCGCCCATGAAATCCTTGACGCACGTCGTGTACGAGTGCGCTTGCGCCGTGTCGGCACACGGCAGCTTCGTGCGCGACCGGCCCGCGTCTCGCGCGACGGCCGTAAACATCGCGCCGCCCAAACTGCCGCCCGAGACGCTCGAGATGGCGAACAAATGCGGCACGAACGACGAATCACGATCCTCGGCCGCGGCAAGGCTGAGCGCCGTCCAGTACGCGGCGCGCAAGCCGCCGCCCGAGGCGGCGACCAGAATCATCGGCACGATCGGCTTGCTGTTTGCCGCTCCGCGCGCCGCAACCCACTGATCGAGCTGCGCCGCGGCCGTGACGCGCGGCGGCTCGACGGCCTTTACAGAACTCTCATCGGCCATCGTGCGAACGCGATGGTTGTCGTTCCACATGCTGAACAGGAACGCCGCGGCAATCGCGAGCCGCACGATCGGAACGCGGAAGCGCGCGTTCGCCCACACGGCGACGCTGCCGAAGAAGACCGCGTTCGCCACGACGAGCGACAGAATCCACACCGGGCCAATCGCGCGGCCGACGGGAACGGGCACGTACGCGAAGAGCAGCAGCAGCGTGGTGGTGATCACGGTCGCGATCGCCAGCTGTCGTCTCAGGCGCGCTCGGAGGAGTACGTCATCGTCGACGTCGAACGCCTCGAAATGATGCGGCCTGCCGGCGGCGACTCGCACCTCGCGGCGATAGTAGACGAAGAGATAGAAGAACCACGTCGAGACGAGACACAACCACGCGGCAATACGAAGCAGGTACAACCCGCGCGCCGTGTCGTCCCACGCGCCACTCGGCGGCAACAACACAACGAGGCCGAGCGCGCACGCGATGATCGCGCTGCCGAGCCGTCGCGCCGCGTAGTCGAGCGAGGCGTTCATGTCGGGGTCGTCCGTCGCCGCGGGCAGTGCGAACCGCGGCAGCATCAACACGCTCGGCGCGAACCGCTCGAGCAGCGTGACGCCGAGCAGGCCGCCCACGGCGGACAGCGCGAAAGCCGTGAGCGCGAGACCGGCGTTCGCGAACGCCGCGCCGCAGAGCGCGAACATCGCGACGCCGAGCACGCGCGGGAGATGCGTGGCGAAGAACGGATACCACGTCGATGCTTGTTCCGACTTGGCGTCGAGGCCGAGCTGCATCAGTCGCCGTCCGCAATACCACACCATCGTCGACGCGAACGCGATGGCCAGCACGGACTCGAGCGTGTGGATCACGCGATGGTCGCCCTCGGAGACGCGCTGCAGAATGTCCTGACCCTGGCCCACGAGCAACAGCGGCAAGGCGCCCAGCGCGACGGCGAGCACGCTGAATCGCAGGCGACGCAGCACGATTCCTCTTGGCCCCGACAACAATTCAGCGGCGATCGACCAGATGGAGCCGAGTACGAGCAGCCACTTGAGCGAGGCGCCGATCGAGCCGATGACGACCGCGGCGCCCACACCGGTCGGAATGGAGCTCGTCGCGCCCGCTGGAGAAAAGCCAATTGAACGACCGGCCAACCAGAGCGGCACGTTCTCGATCGTGAGATCGATCGCCGCCGCGACGAGCGGCAGCACGATGAACAGCCGGCGGCGGTGCTTATCAGTCTGTGCATGGACCGGCCGCCAGTCGTCGCCGGCTTCGTAACGCCGCCAGCGTTCGGCCCACAAATAGGTCGTGCTGAGCGCGAGCGCATAGCCGACGGAGAACAAGCCGTCGGGCAGGATGCTCGAGATCACTCCGTTGCGGCACGCGCCTTCGGCGCCGAGCAGGGCGGCGAATCGCGACGCGGAGAACGACACCTCGAGCCGCATCAGCGGTACGGGCAAGTTGAGGCATCCTGACGTGATCATCGCGTTCGTCAACAACGCGGTGCCCACGGCGATCGCGGCCGCGACGATGACGACGAACGCCGGGCTCGTGCGCTGTGAGGCCACGTCGAACCAGCGGCGCGCCGCGTCCGTCACGCGATAGAGCAGCGGCGCACGGTGCGCCGGGAGTACGGCGGCGGTCGATGCGTTGTACTTCGGCGTATCGGGACGATCGAGATGTGGCTTCACAAGCGACCGGTGGCTAGTGACCGCGGCACCAAATCCCGCTCTGGCGGCATCGCCCTCGAGAATGCGATAAGATGAAGCGGCGCGGAACCGACCGCCAGATTGCGATGGGTAATGGGCGATGGGCGACAAACGACGGCAGCGACCACCATCTGTTTGCGTTTTCTAATTCCTTCGAGGCTTCGCCAATGTGGAAGGATTTCAAGGCGTTCATCATGCGCGGCAACGTCGTCGATCTCGCGATTGCCGTGGTCATCGGCGGCGCGTTCGGCGCGATCGTCAAGTCGGCCGTCGACGACGTCATCATGCCGCCGATCAGTCTGATCACAGGCAAAGTCGACTTCGCGAACCGATTCGTGCTCTTGCGGCCGGGCACGAAGGCACCGCCGCCGTACGCCACGGTCGCCGAAGCGAAGGCGAACGGCGCGGTCACGCTCAACTACGGCGTGTTCATCAACAACCTGATCGCGTTTCTGATCATCGCGATCGTGATATTTCTCATATTGCGCGCCGTGAACCGCATGTACAACAAGCCCGCGCCGGCCACCGACAACGCTCGGCCCTGTCCCTACTGCACGTTGTCGGTGGCGAAGGCCGCCACGCGGTGTCCGCACTGCACGTCGGACCTCACGGCACGATCGGCCGCACCGTCTCCGTGATCGCCGGCAGCTTTCCTTCCATCTGCTTGTTGAACGCCGCGAGATCGCCGTCGACGAGCGAGCGATACGCCGTCTTCGCCGTTGCGAGCTGCTTCTCGATGTCGCCAAGCCAGGCGATGGACGCGTCGGTCGGCGCGTAGTCGGCGCCGCCCGCCACGTCGCCGGCGCCGGTGCTGATCGTGCCGTTCAACCAGATCAGCGCCATGTAGGGACTGAACGGCTCGACATAATACTTGTCGTCGCTCTCCATGTCGGATTTCGTGAGCAGCATGAGCTCGACGTCCATCATCTTCTTCTCGAGCGACGCCAGCGCGCCCGTGACGTCGGCCTTGCTCGCGTTCGCCTTCTCCTGATCGGCGATCTGCTTTCGCATCACCTCGAGGCGGTTGATCATGTCGACCGCGGAGTTCATGTCGTCGCGGACGCGGATGCCCGCGCGCGCGGACGCCACGAGATCGGCCTCGGTCGTGGTGATCTGCGGATCCTTGATGATCTCGAGCGGACTCGTCGTCGTGATGCCGTTGACGCTCAGCCGCACCGTGTACATGCCGGGCAGCGCGAGCGGACCGGACGTCTGCGCGCCCTGAATGCCCCAGTGCGTGACCGGCCGCGTTTGACGATTCTTGAATCGCGGTTCGTCGAAGATGAACGGATTGTCCGGCGCCGGCGTGCGCATCGCGACGACGCGCGGCGGATCGTAGCGCAGATCCCACACCGCGCGATTGTAGCCCACCCGCGTCGGCACCTGCATGGTGCGGACGACCTTGTTCGCCGAGTCGAGAATCTCGAGGCGCGCCGGACGCGCCGACACCGTGTCGAGACGGAACGTGATGTCCGCGTGTCCGCTGCGCGCCTGGCGATACCCCGGGTGCGGCGGATAGAGACGCGCCGCGTTCGCCGTGACTTCGACGGGCTGCTTCGTCTCGAGCGGCGCGATGTCGCGCAGAATGTAGATGCCGCGCCCGTACGTCGACACGACGACGTCGTGCCACCGCTTCGGCACCACGATCCACGACACCGCGGTGTGCGGCAAGCCCTCGTTGAACTGCGTCCAATGCGCGCCGTCGTCCAGTGAGTAATAGAACGCGTGCCCGGTGCCGGCGAACAACATGCCCTTGCGATTCGGATTCTCCGTCACGGCCATCACGTAATCGAGCGGGCTCGTCGCCGGCAGATCGCCCGTGATGTTCTTCCACGTCTTGCCGAAGTCCGTCGTCTTGAAGATGTACGGCTTGCGGTTATCCATCATGTGGAAATCGACGGCGACGTAGGCGGTGGCCGAGTCGAAGTGCGACGGCTCGATCTTGCGCACGGTGCCCCACGCGGGCATGCCCGCGGCGGTGAGACCGGGCGTGACGTCGGTCCACGAGTTGTTCGAGCCGCCGCCGGTGGTCGTGTACCACAGCTTCCCGTCGTTCGTGCCGGCCCAGATCAACCCGCGCTCGATCTCCGACGGCGCGATCGCGAACACGACCTCGCCGTAGAACTGGCCAAGGTTGTCTTCGACGATGCCGCCCGACGACACGATGTACTTGGGATCGCGCGTCGAGAGGTCGGGGCTGATCTCGCTCCAGCTCTGGCCGCCATTAGAGGTCTTGAATACCACCTGACAGCCGTAGTAGACCGTATTGTGATCGAACGGATCGATCGCCAGCGGCGGCGTCCAGTGGCAGCGATACTTGAGCTTGTCGGGCGGCGAATCGAGCGTGTGAATCCACGGGCTCACCGAGCGCGCGCGCTTCGTGCGATGATCGTAGCGCGTCACTTCGTTTCCGTAACACGATGCCCAGACGATGTTGGGATCGGTGGGGTCCGGTAATGTGAATCCGGATTCACATCCGCCGAGGCCGTGGTCCCAGGTCGAGGAGCCGCCGAAGCCGCCGCCCCCGCCGCCGCCTCGACCTCCGCCGGTGGTGTCGTCCGCCGGGACGGGGGTCCCTCGACTCGCTCCGCTCGCTCGGGATGACTGGGGAGAGGGCGCGCGGGAGCTTGTCATCCCGAGCGTAGCGAGGGATCCCCGTCCCGACGGAGGAGTCCCACGCCCGCGCGCCGCCGTCGAATCCGCATTGCCCCGACCACGGCCACCGCCACGCCCACCTCGCGCAAATTCCGCCGCGATGCCGCGCGTCGCCTGCGCGCCTTCCGGTGCGGTGCTCGGACCGCGCATCGTCCCGTTATCCTGCCGATTGCCATACACCCAGTACGGCACCTGATTGTCGACCGCGACGTGATACATCTGCGCGATCGGCAGTGCCACCGACAGAAAACCCTTCCCATGATCGTTCGTGAGCCGCGCGCCGAGATCGTTCGTCAACCCGAAATGATTGCCGTTCTTCGGGTCGATCCAGATGTCGTGATTGTCGCCGCCCCACGGCACTTCGACGAACGATTTGCCGCCGTCCTTCGACTGGAAGAAGCTGCTGTTCGCGAGCAGAATCTCGTCCGGATTCGCCGGCATCACAGCCAGATGGATGTAATACCCCGCTCGGCCTATGAGAGCTCTCTGATGGTTGACGACCTTCCACTTCACACCGCCGTCGTCCGAGCGCCATACTGAACCCTGATCGGCGGTTTGAATCAGCGCGTACACCCGCTTCGAGCTCGACGGCGCGATCGCCACGTCGATCTTGCCGATCGGCGGATGCGGCAGCCCCGGATCGATCACCTGCTTCCAGGTTTCGCCGGCGTCGCGCGACACGTACACGCCATCCTTCGGCTCCTCCGTGCCGCTGAACATCGCCCACGTGTGCATCACGACGTGCCACATGCCCGCGAAGAGCACATTCGGGTTCTTCACGTCGAGCGAGAGCCCCGAGCATCCATAATTGCCGCCGACGTACAACACGCGCTTCCAGTTCTTGCCACCGTCCGTCGTCTTGTACACGCCGCGCTCTTCCTGCTCGCCCGTCGCTCGGCCCAATGCACACACATAGACAACGTTGGGATTCGTCGGATGCACGATGATGCGCCCGATGCGCCCCGTCTGATCGAGGCCCATGTGCGTCCACGTCGCGCCCGAATCCGTCGACTTGTAGATGCCGTCGCCGAACAGATCGGCGTCGCGAATCGCCCACCCTTCACCGGTGCCGGCCCACACGATCGACGGCTTCGACGGTGCGACCGCCAACGCGCCGATCGCCTGCACCGGCATGCTGTCGAACACCGGGCGGAACGTGGCGCCGCTATCGGTCGACTTCCACACGCCGCCCGACGCGGCGCCCAGGTACCAGACGCGCGCATCGCCCGGCACGCCCGATATCGACGCGATGCGTCCACCCTCCGCGGGTCCCATCATCTGGAAACGGAACGGATCGGGTATCGGTGCGCGGGGTAAGGGTGTATTGCCTCGTTGCGCGAAGATCGCGCAGGGAACGAGAAGCGCGGCGAGCGCGCGGAGTGAAGTGCGCATCAAATGCATCAAGTGGGGTCTCGGATCAAACAGAGTGCATCCCGACGATCAGGAGTACGTAACGGTAGAGATAGAACACGAAGGTGATGACGAATGCGCCGGCAATCCCGGAAAGCACCGTCCTCAGCTTGCTCATATCGTACGCTCGCAGGAGCGCGCGGGCCAGATACATCGCGAGAATGATGGCAAGCAGCTCTGTCCACAGCTGGATGCCTGCGTCGTTGCTCATCGGATGCCCGAGCGGTCGCAGAATCCACCGGTTGGTGCGGATGATGAGCTCGAGCGTGACGGGAATCGCGATGAACACGAACGAATAGAAGTGCATCGAGAACACGATGTCCTTGACGAGCGATTGGCGGCGCCCCGCTGCCATGACGGCGACGCAGATCGCGAAGAACGGCACCATCAGGATCACGAGCGATTTGGCCTGTTCGTGACTCGTGGCGTCGTACGCCGCCTGGAAGGCGACCGAGTCGCGTTTGGTCGCGACCATGCGGTCGTGCGCCATCGCGCGCGCGGACTGCGACCACGGCATGCTCGTCGTGTGCACCGACAGCGGCGTATCGAGAATCGAAAAACGTTCGGCAGACGACCAGACGAAAAAGAGCAGGTTGAGCGCCAGGAACAGTTGCAACGGCGACAGATATGGCAGCCGCGCGCCGCGCATGAACTGCGCGGTCAGCTCGCCGGGGCGCAGCAACAACAGCTTGAGCGTGCGAAACGTCCGCCCATCGAGGCTTCCGATGGCGTCGATGACGTTCTCTTTCGTGAAGTGGAATATCGAGTACGAGCGGTCGGCGGCGCGCTTTTCGCCGCATTCGGGGCAGAAAGGCGTGCAGAGCGCGGCGCCGCAGGTGACGCATCGCTCCGTTGGCTCGGAAGCAGGGTCGGCGGCCGGGAGTACAGTGGCGGTCATGACGCGGATAGAGTATCACCCGCGAGACGGAGCCGGAATGGCCCGCCCGGGTCATCCCGAGCGGAGGCGCGAAGCGCTTCACCCTTTGTCATCCCAGGCGAGCGAGCGTAGCGAGCGCTCGGGATGACACTTAGCTGTCATTCAACGCCACGATCGGCGCCACGCGCATTGCCCGCCGTGCAGGCAGATACATCGCCAGCAACGCGACCGCGAGCAGCGTCGCACCGACGCCACCGAGCGTCACGGGGTCATGCGTCGTGACGTGATAGAGCTGTTGCCGCAGCACCGACGTCGCGAGCAGCGAGAGCCCAAAGCCGATCACGAGACCACTCACGATCGGCGCCAACCCGCGACGAATCACGAATTGCCACACGCGCCCGGGCGTCGCGCCCAACGCCATGCGCACACCAATCTCGTGCGTGCGCTGGCTGACGAAGTAGGAGACCACGCCGTAGATGCCCACCATCGCGAGAACCAGCGCGATGCCGCCGAGCGTCGATAGCAAAATGGTATTCATGCGCGCGGTGGCGAGCGATTCCCTTCGATAACTCTCCATGCTCCTCGCGTCGGCGATCGGCAGCGACGGATCGATGTGCGCGATCACCTCGCGAAGCGGACGCACGAGCGTCCGCGGATCGGCATCGCGATTCCTGGTCTTCAGCACGACGATGAGCGAACGCTGAAGCAGCGGCCACAGATACTCCGGCGTCTGCTCGACCGGCGAGTAAAATTCGGGCCGCACCGGCTTGTCGAGCCCCGCATCGTGCAGATCGCCGGCGATGCCGATCACCGTCATGTAATGCGGCGCTGCTCGGCTCTGCGACAACGCATCGACCCGCTTGCCGATGGTCTCGCGCGGATCGAGGGCGGGCCACAACTTCCTGGCCATCGCCTGGTTGATCACCATCACCGGCGGCGAGCTCGCGCGATCGGTCTTCGCGATGTCGCGTCCGGCAAGCAGCGGAATGCCCATCGTCGCGAGATAGCCGTCGCTCGCCAGGCGCATGTTCGCCGACGGCGGCTTGTCCTGTCGCTCGCCTTCGGCTTCGATGGAAGAATTGAGCGCCGAACCGGAAAGCGGAGGCAACAGCACCAGCGACGACGAACGCACGCCGGAAATGTGCGCTGCTTCGTCGCGCACGCTCTCGAACAGCCGCACGATCGACGGCCCGTCGGGGTAGCGCGATTCAGGAAGCATCAGTCGCGCGGTCAGCACGCCGCGTGGATCGAAGCCCGGATCGACATGCTCGATGAGCCAGGCGCTGCGAAGCAGGAGGCCCGATCCAACGAGCAGCGTGATCGCGAGCGCGACCTCGGCCGTCACGAGCACGGCGCGCAGACGATCGCGTCCGCCGCGACTGCTCCGTCCACCTTCACGCAACGCGCCCTGCAACTGCGGACCGGCCGAGCGAAACGCGGGCAGCAGCCCGAAGACGATCGCGCTCACCACACCGACGCCCAGCGTGAAGCCGAACACGCGCCAATCGATGCCTGCCTGCTCGATTCGCGGAACATCGCTCGGCGCCACGGTGACGACGAGCTTGACGAGCGCGAATGCGATCGCGAGTCCGAGCACCGATCCCGTGACGGCGAGCACCAGGCTTTCCGTGAGCAGTTGCCGCACGAGCCGGCCGCGACCGGCGCCGAGTGCGGCGCGAATCGCCAGCTCCTTCGCGCGTGTCGATCCGCGCGCGAGCAGGAGGTTGGCGACGTTCGTGCACGCGATGAGCAGCACGAAGCTCACGGCGCCCAGGAGGATCATGAGCAGATCACGGTAGTCGCCGACGAGGTCGTCGACGTAGCGATGCATCTGGATCGCATACTGATTTACGGGCCGGGTGCGTTCCGGAATTCGCTCGGCCATGGTGCGCTCCGCGGCGGTCGCGGAAGCCATTGCCCGCTCGAGCGTGACACCCGCGCGAAGCCGCGCGACGATCGGCAGATAGTGCTCGTTGTACTGCACCCTCTGCTCGGGCGTGAACGCGAGCGGCACCCAGATGTCTTCGGAGCCGTTGGTGAAGTCGAACGAGGACGGCATGACACCGATGATGGTCGACTGCCGCCCGTCGAGCGATACCGTGCGGCCGACGAGCGACCGTTCGCCATTGAAGTGCGACATCCACAGGCGATGGCTGATGACGGCCACATTCGGAGCGCCCAGCTCGTCGTCGTGCGCGGTGAACGCGCGGCCGATTTGCGGCTGCACACCGTACACGGCGAAATAGTCGTGCGCGACGCGGCCACCCTGGATCATCTCCGGCGCGTCGCCGGTTTTCATCGCGATCCCGACCTCGAGAATTCCGGCGGCAACGTGCTCGAATTCGTGCACGTTACGCATCGCGAAAAAATCGGGCACCGAGGGCGAGTGCGTATCGCCGTCGGTGCTCGCGTAGACGACCACGACGCGGTCGGCGTGATCGAACGGCAGCGGACGGAGCACGACGGCGTTCAAGACGCTGAACACCGCGGCCGTGGCGCCGATGCCAAGCGCGAGCGTGAGGACAGCGATGGCGGCAAACGCGGGGGCCTTGACGAGCTGCCGCAGCGCGAACGCGACGTCCTGCGTCAGCTCATGCCGATATTCGGCCTTTCGTTGATTGCGGTCGCGCTCCTGCGCATAGCGGCGGCATTCGGCGTCGACCGCGGCGGCGTTGCCGAAGCGGCGCGCGGCTTCGGCGCGAGCATTCTGTTCGGACATTCCATGCTCCACGAGCGCTCGCGTGGTCATCTCGAGGTGGAAGGCGAGCTCGCTCTCCACTTCGTCCTCGATCGATGCGCGCCAGAACGGACGGCGCGTCATGTCGGCAGCAGCAGCGGCGCGATGGCTTCGACGAATGCGGCGAACTCCTTCGTCTCGGCGCGAAGCTGCCGGCGGCCCTTGTCGGTGATGTTGTAGAACTTTGCCCGGCGTCCGAGCTCGGAGGTTCCCCAGTCGGCTTCGATCCAGCCGTCGCGCTCCATGCGATAGAGCGCGGGATAGAGCGAGCCTTCCTCGACCTGGAGCGCGTCGCGGGTTTGTTCGCGGATCCAGGAGACGATGGCGTAGCCGTGGCGTGGGCCGAACGTCAGCGTTTTGAGGACGAGTGCGTCGAGGGTGCCGTGGAGGGAGTCTTTGGGCATGGGCGTCGGGGCGATGTCATCCCGAGCGGAGGCGCGCCGCGCCGGAGTCGAGGGGACCCCGTATGCCGAGGAGAGCGCTCTGTTCAGAATGGTGTTGCCTAGATGTCTAGACCAACATTCACCGATGATACCTAGCTGTCAAGGCTACGTTCCCTCGCCGCGTTCTACGCGCGGTTAGGATTCACCGAACTCCCCGACGATCCGCCCCCCGCTCCTATATAAGTTCGCTGATGCTTCTTCCCTTCCTCGCCGCGTTCCAGCTCGGCTTGGGCGTTCCGCCGCGCGTGTACAACGGCCGCGCCGGCGACACGCAGGTGGCCGCCCCGCGCATCGACGCCGACGTCGTCATCGACGGTCGTCTCGACGAGCCGGCGTGGAGCCGCGCGGCCCTGCTCACCGGATTCTCTCTCTATCAGCCCGTGGATCAGCGGCCGTCGCCCGACTCCACCGACGTCCTCGTGTGGTACTCGAGCGACGCGATCTACTTCGGCATTCGCGCGTACGCGCAGCCGGGCACCGTCGCGGCCACGCTCGCCGATCGCGATCGCGTGAGCAGCGACGACAACGTCGAGATTCACCTCGACACCTTCCGCGAGCTGAATCGCGCGTTCGTCTTCATCGTCAATCCACTCGGTATTCAAGCGGACGGCACGAAGAACGAGGCCGGCGGATTCATTCCCGGCTCGAACGTGGCCCCCGGACAGAACGACTTGAGTGCCGACCTGGTCTGGCAGTCGCGCGGGCGGGTGACAGACTGGGGCTACGAGGTCGAGGTTCGGATTCCGTTCAGCAGCCTGCGCTATCCCGCCCGTGCCGTCGAGTCGTGGGGCCTGCAGATCGACCGCCACGTGCAGCGCAACGGCTATGAGGAAACGTGGACAGCGGCGCGCCGAGGGTCGGCGTCGTTCGTCGCGCAGGAAGGAATGCTCACGGGGCTCGCCGGAATGCATCACGGGCAGATCGTCGAGGTGAATCCCGAGCTGACGAATACCACGAACGGCCTGCCGTGCTGCGATCCGGCGTTCACGCAGTGGCGCTACTCCTCAAACCCGCAGTTCGGCGGCAACATCCGCTGGACGCTCGGCAGCAACGTGGTGCTCAACGGCACGGTGAAGCCCGACTTTTCGCAAGTCGAAGCGGATGCGACGCAGATTGCCGCCGACGAGCGGTTCGCGCTCTTCTACCCGGAGAAGCGTCCCTTCTTCGTCGAGGCGCTGGATCAGTTCAACGTGCCGAACACGCTCGTGTACACGCGATCGATCGTGCAGCCCGAAGGCGCGGCCAAGGTCACGGGCAAGGTCGGGCAGGCGGACGTCGCGGTGCTCTCGGCGGTCGATCAGCCGCAGCTGGGTGCGAGCGACCATCCGCTCGTCGACATCGTGCGGCTGAAACAGAGCTTCTGGGGTCAGTCGCAGGCCGGAATGTTGTACAGCGATCGCGTCGGGGCGGATCGCGCGAATCGCCTCTTCGGCGGCGACACGCACATCGTCTTCGGCGACATCTACTTCGCGCAATTTCAGGCCGTCGAGAGCATGACGAGCGACCACGGCATCGCGCGCAGCGGCCCGATGTGGGAGGCGGTGCTCGACGCGACGGGCCGGAAGTGGGGCTTTCATTACAACGTCATCGGCATTCACCCTGATTTTCAGGCCGACAACGGATTCGTGCCGCGCGTTGGCTTCGTGCAGCCGAACGCCGCCAATCGCTTCACGTGGTACGGCAAGCCCGGCGCCTTCGTCGAGCGATTCAACATCTTCCTGACCGAAAACGCGCTCTGGGGCTATAAAGACTTTTTTAATACCAAAAGTCTACTCGAGGATCACGCGAGCGCGCAGTTGAGCGTGAACGTGCGCGGCGGATGGAGCATCGGCGCGTCGCCGAAGGTGTCGAGCTACGCGTTCAGCCCCGGCGATTACGCGCAGCTGGTGAACTTCGTCCCGTCGGATCGGATCGAGTCGCTCGTCAGCGGATTCACCGTCGCGACGCCGCAATTCCGCCGCTGGGCAGCGTCAGTCGGCACGACCATGGGCGGCGACGTCGATTTTCTCGAGACCTCGCGCGTCGAGCGCCGGGATTACAACGCGTCGCTCGATCTGCGGCCGAACGAGCGGCTGCGCATCGGCGCGACGTACGTGAGCAGCGCGTTCACCCGACGCAGCGACGGTGAGGTGAGCGCGACAACGCGCATTCCGCGCATCAAACTCGAGTATCAGCTCGCGAGGCCGATCTTCGTGCGCGTCGTGTCGCAGTACACCGCGACGCGCCGCGAGCCGTTGGTCGATCCGCGCACGGGCGAAATCATCGTCCTGGCGAACAACGGTTCGCCGACGCCGTCGACCGCGAGCGCGTCCAACTCGCTGCGCACCGACTGGCTGTTCTCGTACCGCCCCGCGCCCGGCACCGTGTTCTTTCTCGGCTACGGCGGCAGCATGAGCGAGGCGGATCCGCTGGCGTTCAACGGCCTCAGGAGAACGGCGGATTCGTTCTTCGTCAAAGGCAGCTACGTCTTTCGGACGACCGTGCCGTAGCGATTACTCGGAACCTGGTTTCGGCGTGTCTGGTGAGACGTCCTGCAGCGCCGGTTCGCCGACCTTGATCGCGGGCGCTGCGCCGTTCGCGCCGGCCGCCTGAAGCAAACTCGCCGCGGCGCGCACGAGCGCCGCACCCGGCGGCGTGGCCGCCGCGATGCTGTCGTCGGCGGTCCTGAGAAACGGCGTGAGCAGATCGATCGGCAACGGAAAGATCGTCGTCGAATTATTCTCGGCCGCGATCTCGCTCACCGTCTGGAGATAGCGAAGCTGCAGCGACGCAGGCTGGCTTTGCAGCATGCGCGCCGCCTGCGCGAGTGTTTCCGATGCCTGGAGCTCTCCCTGCGCGCTGATCACCTTGGCGCGGCGCTCACGCTCCGCCTCGGCCTGGCGCGCGATCGCGCGGCGCATGCTGTCAGGCAGCAACACGTCCTTGATCTCCACCGCCGACACTTCGATCCCCCAGAAATCCGTTCGCTCGTCGATGATCTTCTTGAGGATCTCATTCACCTTGTGCCGATCGGCAAGCAGTTCGTCGAGCTCCACCTGGCCCAGCACCGACAACAGCGTCGTCTGCGCGAGCTGCGTCGTGGCGTACAGAAAGTCCTGCACTTCCAGGACGGCGAGCGACGGGTCGGTCACGCGAAAATAGAGAACCGCGTTCACCTTGACCGAGATGTTGTCGCGCGTGATGACGTCTTGCGGCGGGATGTCGAGCACGACGACGCGCATCGAGACGCGCCGCATGCGCGAGAAGATCGTCGGAACGAAGATGAGACCAGGCCCGTGCGTCCCGCGATACTTGCCGAGCAGGAAGACGACGGCGCGCTCGTATTGGGTGACGACGCGGAGGCTCGACAGCACGTATGCGGCGATGGCTGCGGCCGCGATTCCGATCACTTGTAGCACGTCACACCTCTGGTACAACGACCAAAACAGACAAAATCTGACGAGATCCGAGAACTGCGATCGGGAAGCTTCGGCCCGTACCTTAACAGTACTTCTCGGATCTGGTCAGATCTTGTCTGTTTTTGTCGTTGTTGATTCTTTCTCGCCGGGACGGACGATCGTCACCAGCTCCGCGCGCAGAATTTCAGATCCGGTCACCGAGGCAACGCCGTGGGTGCGACAAATGCCACGACGCCACAGACGCAGTCGTAGGTCCAGCAGCACCTCATCCCCCACGCGCGCGGCGCCGCGCATCCGAACGTGCTCGGCGCCCATGAAGTAGGCGATCGCGCCGGCGGGGCTGTCGCTCAAATCCGCGATCAGCGCACCGCTCGTCTGCGCCAACGCCTCGAGCAGCAGCGTGTGCGGCATCGCCATGCGATCGCCGTCGCTCCACCACTCGCCCGCCGTCACCTGCTTGTGACCCACCACGCGCTTGCCCGGCTCGATCACCTCGACGCGATCTACCAACAAGAACGGATAACGATGCGGAAGGAGCGCGGCCGGTGAACGTCTCACGCGTCGAGCGTGCGTCTAGTGAAGGTGTTTCAGGTATCCGTATATCGCGACGACGACGACGCCGATCGCCAAGCCCGAGAGCAGATTGCGCAGATTACGGTTCGATGTGCTCGACGATGCGACGGACAGCGCCAGACCGACGATCAGCGCCCACGAATAATACGGCACCGGCTTCCATCGAAGCGTCACGAACAAGTTCACGCACGCGGCGAGCGCGACCAACACGAGCGCGAGCCAATTGAGCGGCTTCACACGCGCGGGAGCGAGTGATGCGGATTCAGGTGCGGTCATCATCGACCTCCTCAGAACGTGTGCGTGAAGATCCCGTACGCGGCGGCGAGAACGAGGCACAGTCCGACCGCGGCGACGACGGACTTCATCGTACGACTGCCGATCGTCGCCGACACGATCGAGATGACCAGGCCGCCCATCAACAACCAGCTGTCCATCTCGGGCGGATGCCCGCGCATGCTCCGCACGATGGTGTAGAGCGCGACGACGATCAAGACCGCGGTCGCCCCAAGCTTGACGCGACGATCGCTCGCCGCAGTAGTGAGCTCGGGGGTACTGCCCGGATGCGCGGTCATCATCGGCCTCGTCAATAGGAAGGATGCGCGTAATGTGTGTGCGCCCACCTGTCGCGGCCAGAGGTTTCGTTCCTGGCCGGTATCGTTACGAGACCTGCGACCGTAGCCCGCGCTTACGCGCGATGCACCGGATCAGACGCGGGGTGCTGCTCACCAAGCCGCACGAATCCGCCGAACGTCAGCACCCACCGAAAGGCGCGATACACCGCGGCGGCCGGTCCCGCGAACGGACCGTGGCCCTTCCCGAACACCGAATTCAGTCCGCGCAAAATCACCAGCAGCAGGCCGAGGACGCCAAGCGCGACGCCCCAGAACGGGAACACGATGATGAAGAAGATGAGCGCGAACGGCAGCAGCAGGAGCGGAACGATCGGCAGGTTCGCGACCGCCTCGGTCGACACCGTCAACGCTCCCGGTTGATCTACCTGCGAGCGTGTGTCAATCATATATGGGAACCTAACTACATGTACTTCCAATTGCGAGGCTTGCCCTCCGCCATCCACTCGACGGCCTGAGCAATTCGCTTGGCTCGCGTTTCCTCGCGCTTCGCATCGACGATCCACTCGACGTACTCCCGCTGATGGCTCGGGCTGAACCGATCATAGGCGGCCAGCGCCTTCTTGTTCTTCCGGATCGCCGCCATGAAATCATCCGGCATCACGAGCGCTTTCTTCGGCTTGGTGGGTCGTTTGGGAAGAGGCGTGCCCTCCGCGTTCAGCGCCATCGCCTTCCTGATGAAAGAAGCCATCAATTTTTTCGATGGCAGATCGTTCACGCTCGTCGCCTTGCCGAACACGTCAACGGCGTTCCGGCCGTCGACCTCGAGCAGCTTCTCCTTCCAGAAGCGAAGCAAGGCGTACTCCTTGAACGCGACCATCGCGCAGAGAATGCCGTGATACATGAACGTGGGATGACTCCACTTTAGAGTTTCCTCACATTCCGGGCACGCCTCGTGAACGGTCGCGCGCAAAGTGTCGAGAATCGGCTTCGCGAATTCCGGCGCCTTGGCGATGTACGCGTCGATGCGCTTGTCCTTCGTGCCCATGCCGTTACCAGATGTGTGGTATCAACGCCGCCGATCGCACCATCGGATCGCCGGGCTTGCAGTTGAACGCCGCCGCGAACGCCGCCATGTTCGAGAGCGGTCCATTCACACGCCATTTCTCCGGCGCGTGCGGATCGACCGTGACGCGCGTCTTCATCTGCTCGGGACGCGAATGGCTGCGCCAGCTCTGCGCGTAGCCGATGAAGAATCGCTGCTCCGGCGTGAAGCCGTCGATCAGCCCCGGGCGGCCGTCACGCTTGAGCGCACGCTGCAGCGCGTCATACGACGTGAGCAACCCGCCGTAGTCCGCGATGTTCTCGCCGAGCGTGAGCTTGCCGTTCACATGGAAGGTGTCGACCTGGATGTAGTGGTTGAACTGATCCACCACCTTCTGCGCCTCGCGCGTGAATTGCACCGAATCACTCGGCGCCCACCAGTCGCGAAGATTGCCCTTGGCGTCGAAGTGACGGCCTTCGTCGTCGAACCCGTGCGTCAATTCGTGGCCGGCCCAGCTGCCGCCAAGCGAACCGTAGTTCGCCGCGTCGTCGGCCTTCGGATCGAACGTCTGCGGCGCGAGCGCGCCGGCGGGAAACACCATCTCGTTCTTCGTCGGATCGTAGTACGCGTTCACGGTCGGCACGGTCATGCCCCATTCGGTGGTGTCCACCGGCATGCCCGGCCGATTCATCGTGCGCTTCCACTCGAACTCCGCGGCGTGCTGCGTGTTGAGCACGAACGGGCCTTCGTCGACGCGCAGGCTGCTGAAGTTGCGCCACACGTCGGGATACCCGACCTTCTCGCCGACGTGCGCCAGCTTGTTGGCCGCCTGGCTTTTCGTCGCCGGCGACATCCAGCTCAGCGCCTGAATGCGCTGCCCGAACGACGCGCGAATGTCGTCGATCACCGATTTCGCGCGCGCGCGCGCCGCGGGCGAAAACGTCTTCGCGATGTAGGCCTGGCCGAGTGCTTCGCCGATCGTGCGGTCGGCGACGCGGAGGCACCGCTTCCAGCGCGGCAGGAGCGCCTTCGCGCCGTTGAACTTCGATGAGAACTTGAAATTCTCATTCACATATGCGCTGCTGAGCCACGGCGCACCGTCGGCGATCGTGTGATAGCGCAGGTACGCTTTCCACGTGTCGACGGGCGTCGACGCGACGAGCGAATTGAATCGCTTGAAGAACTCGGGCTCGGACACGTTGAGCTTGTTGACCGGCGCATTGAGGCCGACGTCGTGAAAGTACGCGGCCCAGTCGACGTTCGGCGTGATCGCGCGGAACTGCGAGAGCGTCATCGGGTGGTCGATCGCCGACGGATCGCGGCGCGCGACGCGCGTGAGCGTCGCCTTCGCGAGCTCGGTCTCGAGCGCGATGATTTTTTGCGCGTCCGAGTGCGCGGTCGCCGCGGGCTCCCCGGACATCGTGAGCAGCGTCGTGATGTGATTCAGGTACACGGTGCGCAGCGAGTCGGACGAGGGATCGGTCTTCGTGTAGTAGTCGCGATCGGGCAGCCCGAGTCCGCCCGAGCCGAAGCCGCCGAGATAGCGCTGGGCATCGTGTGGATCGACGTCGGGACCGTAGCCGAATCCGGCGTCGACGCCGCGGACGTGCGCGGCGGCGATCTGATGCATGACGTCGGCGCTCGTTTTCATCGCGGCAATCGCGTCGAGCTCCGGTTGGAGCGGCGTGACGCCGGCGCGTTCGGCGCCCGCGGAATCCATGCACGTCGCGTAGTAGGTGCCGAGCTTGTGTTCCGTGCTCGTGGCGGGAAGCGAGGCGCGCTTCGCCATCGCGTCTTCGACCACGGAGCGCACGACGAGCTCGTTGCGATCGCTCATGTCGCGACCGACGCCGGATGTCGAGTAGGCCGCGGGAATGGTGTCCGTAGCCAGCCACGCGCCGTTCGCGAATTCGTTGAAGTCGACGCAGGCGTTCGCTTTGCGGTTCATGTACGCGACGTCGATGACCTTGAGCGGGGCGAGGGAGGTCTTGGCCGCCTGCGCGGAGGCAAGCGATGGGAGCGCGAAGGCAACGACGAGGAATACGCGTTTGATCATTGGGCGTCGGCGATGGGCGTTGGGCGATGGGCGTTGGGCGATGGGCGTTCGGTACAGGGAATATGAGTGCTGGGAGACCGCTTGTCATTCCGAGCACTGCCTTGTCATTCCGAGCGCTGCCTTGTCATTCCGAGCGTAGCGAGGAATCTTGCCTCCGTACGGATTGGCCTGCCTCTCTACCATGACGTTAGATCCCTCGCTTCGCTCGGGATGACAATGCGACTCATTGCATTTCTGCTGGTACCCTCCGTCGCGCTCGCCCAGCGCCCCGCGCACGTTTTCACGCACGCCGACACGTTGCGCGGCTCGAACGGCGCCGGCCGCGCGTGGTGGGACGTGACATTCTATGACTTGCACGCCACGGTGAATCCCGCCGACAGCAGCGTGCACGGATGGAACACCATCACGTACCGCGTGCTCCAGCCCGGGAAGAAGATGCAGATCGATCTCCAGCAGCCGATGCAGATCGACAGCGTCGTTCAGGACGGTGTGCGGCTGTCGCCGAGTCGAGATGGCAACGCGTTCTTCATTCCGCTCCTGGCCGCGCAGAAAACCGGGGCAAGCAAGTCGATCACGGTGCACTATCACGGTCGGCCGCGCGTTGCGATTCGTGCGCCGTGGGATGGCGGCTACGTGTGGACGCGCGACAGCCTCGGGCATCCGTGGATCGCGACGGCGGACGAAGGATTGGGCGCCAGCGTGTGGTGGCCGAACAAGGACTACCTGGCCGACGAGCCGGACAGCCAGCGGATTGCGATCACACTGCCGTCGTCGATGAAGGATGTGTCGAACGGGCGGCTGCGCTCGACGAAAGCGAACGCCGACGGCACGACGACGTACGAGTGGTTCGTCGCCGATCCGATCAACAACTACAACGTCGAAGTCAACGGCGGCGACTACGCGCATTTCAGCGACGTGTTCAAGGGCGAGAAAGGCAATCTCACGCTCGACTTCTGGCCGCTGTCGTATCACCTGGACACCGCGCAGGTGCAGTTCAAGCAAGCGAAACCGATGCTCGCATGCTTCGAGCATTGGTTCGGGCCGTATCCGTGGTACAAGGACGGCTACAAGCTGATCGAGGCGCCGCATCTGGGGATGGAGCATCAAAGCGGCGTGGCGTACGGCAATCACTACAAGAACGGCTACCTGGGCCGCGATCTGTCGGCCACCGGCTGGGGCATGAAATGGGACTTCATCATCGTGCACGAAAGCGCGCACGAGTGGTGGGGGAACAACATCACGGTGAAGGACCAGGCCGACATGTGGGTGCACGAGAGCTTCGCGAACTACGCCGAGGGGCTCTATGCCGAGTGCCAGGACGGCAAGCAGGCCGGCGCGGAGTACATCATCGGCAGCCGCCACAACATCAAGAACGATGCGCCGATCGTCGCGCCGTACGGCGTGAATGCCGACGGCTCGGGCGACATGTATTACAAGGGCGGCAGCATGCTCCACATGATGCGCCAGATCGTGAACGACGACGAGAAGTGGCGGCGCGTGCTGCGCGGCGCGCAGTCGGCGTTCTGGCATCAGACGGTGACGGGCGCGCAGATCGAGGCCTACTTCAGCCGCGCGTCAGGCGTCGATTTGAGCAAGGTGTTCGAGCAGTACCTGACCACGACGGATATTCCTGTATTGGAATATCAGAATACTGATAAGAACACGACGTATCGCTGGACGAACGTCGTGAAGGGATTCGCCATGTCGGTGAAGGCGAATGGGGCGTGGCTGCATCCGACGGCGCAGTGGAAGACGATGGCGCGGGCGGACACAGTGATCGTTGATCCCAACTTCTATGTGCAGGTGCGGAAGGTGGCGCGGTAATGCATTGGACCAGAGCGCGGTGCGCCGCTGCGCTCTTGATCGGCGGCGCCGCGCTGCTCGGCAGGCCGCGCGTCGCCGGCGCGCAGCAACTCGAGTCGCTGTGGTACGCCACGGGCTCCGAGCAAAGCACGCAGGCGTTCCTCGCGCACGCCGATCGCATCGCGATCGTTTCGCCGCAGGTGTTCTTCTTCGACTCCCTGGGCAACATCTCCGGACATGTCGATCCGCGCATGGTCGCCGCGGCCCGCGAGCGTCACGTGCAACTCGTGCCGCTGGTGATGAATCCGGGATTCAACCAGGCGCTCATGCATCGCATCCTCGTGACGCCCGACGTACGCCAGCATGCGGTCGAACGCCTTGCGTCCCTCTGTCGCGACAATCAGTTCGCCGGCATTCAGTTCGACATCGAGAACGTGCACGTTTCCGACCGCGATTCGTTGACGGCGTTCATGCGAGCGTCCGCGACGGCATTGCACGCGGTACACTGCACCGTGTCGGCGGCCGTCGTTCCGCGCATGAGCGACGATCGCGGACCCACGACGTACCATCAGTGGATCTTCGACAACTGGCGCGGCGTGTACGACTACAAGGCGCTCGCCGACGCGCTCGATTTCCTCTCGTACATGACGTACGCGCAGCACACGGGCGGCTCGACCGTCGGACCGGTCGCCGGCTACCCGTGGATGGAGGATTGCCTGCGCTTCGTCCTCGCCCAGGGTGTGCCGCCGGAGAAGATCTCGCTCGGCATCCCGTCGTATTCGGACTATTGGTATCCCGCGTACGACACCACGGCAGGCGCGCGCATGCGAGGCGGCGACGTGTCGTACGCCCGCGTCACGGAGCTCGTCGCCAAGTTCGGATTGGTGCCCGTGTGGGACGATCGCGAGAAGGCGGCGACCGCGTCGTGGAGCAACGCCGGCGTGTATGAGCATTTGTGGATCGAGGATGCGCGGGCGTTCGCCGCGAAGCTCGAGCTCGTGCGCAAGTACAAGCTGCGAGGCTATTCCGTGTGGGTGCTGGGGTCGGAAGATCCGGCGGTGTGGCGCTGACGTCCCGTCAAGACATTCGAGCTTGCGTGTTCGATCGTGCGTCCCATCTTTGTGCCTCATGACCATCATGATCGGAGGCACGAACATCGCCGTCGCCCGCGCGACGACCATCGCGAGCGAGAGGTTCACCGACGCGACGAACCGCAATCAATTGCCGCTCTACTACTTCGACCAGTTCTGTCTGGACTTCGTGATCGCCGCCGTGAACACGGCGAACAGCACGTTCGTCGGCACGTCGGAGTATCTCGCCGACCTTCGGACGCGGCTGACGACGTTGGATACCGAGTTCACCAACACGCGGACCGCATGGCTGGGGCGGACCAACCCGGGATGGATTCGCTTTTCGCAGATTCCTGCCGCCCAGCAGCCCGGAGCGCGCAATCTGATCGTCAACAACTTGCCGGCGCCGGGCGCCGATCGCGGCGTGCACAACACGAATCCGGTGGCGGCGGGCGGCGGAACCGTGCGGGAATTCGATCTGACCGCCGCGCACGACGGTCGCATGACACGGCGCGTCGCCGGTCCGGGACGCCGCGGCTACTACTTCTCACGCCACCATGCGGCGGCGCAGTATGAGTATTTGCTCGTGACCGATTCGCGCGGCCGCCCGCTGCTGCGCAATCTGCCCGCCGCCGATCCGATTCCTGAGGTTCCCTGCCCCTGAGCGTGGTGAAAACGCGTCGTCGCTAGCCCACACGATACGTGACGACGACATCCGGGGTCGCGACCGCGACCGTGCCGTAGAGGGGTCACCGCCGCTTGAAACTCTCCACGAGCGCCGCGGCGGTTGCATCGTCACAGCCCGTCAGCGTGAAGTCCACGCGGACGGTATTGAGCAACGTGACGTCCGTGCGCGCCTGTTTGGTGCGATCGTTGGCGCCGTAGATCTTCACCGCGACCTTGTCGAGCGGCTTGTTCTCGGTCCTGGCGATCACATGAATCAGCTCGACGCCGCACGCCGCCACCGCCGACAGAAACAGCTCGACCGGCGTGATCTCCTCGCCCGGACAGCCGTTCTGCGCCGGTCCGTCGACGATGAAATGATGGTCGCGCGCGCTGCACAGCACCCGGCCGAAGATGTCGGTCGATTGGGCGGCGATGGTGTATTCGCGGAGGGTGGTCGGGGGGGCGGTCATGAAAGGCGGGCGTATGGGCGTATGGGCGTATGGGCGTGAACCGCGAACCTAACCCCAGCGAAGGCGCGTGCAAGGCCGTACAATATCATAGCCAATCGCCCGCCTTTGGCTTGTCGCCCATACGTCCACGCGCCTACACGCCCATACGCCCGCCTATGCATCGCATCGCGCTCGCCGCGCTCGCCACACTTTTCGTCGCGGCGTCCAGTCCCGCCCTCGCTCAGAATGCGCAGAACCGCCCGCTCCCCGCGGACTCGATTCTCGTGCGCTCGCTCGCGTTCCGTTCGATCGGACCCGCCGTCATGTCGGGCCGCATCGCCGCCATCGCCGTGGCCGAGAGCAAGTCAGGGCGCGCGCAGATCGGCAACGTGATCTATGCGGGTGCCGCAACGGGCGGTATCTGGAAGTCGACCAACGCGGGCGTCAGCTGGACGCCGGTGTTCGACTCCGTGCGCACGGGCTCGATCGGCGCCGTCGCCGTCGCGCCGTCGAATCCCGACGTCATCTGGGTCGGCACGGGCGAATCGAACAACATGCGCAGTTCGTCGTGGGGCACGGGCGTCTACAAATCGACCGACGGCGGCAAGACGTGGTCGAGCGCCATGCTCCCGAAGTCGCAGCACATCGGCCGCATCGTCGTCGACCCGCGCGATCCCAACATCGTGTACGTCGCCGCGCTCGGTCCGCTCTGGGCGTCGGGCGGTGACCGTGGTCTCTACAAGACCACCGACGGCGGCAAGACGTGGACGAACACGAAGCAGATCAGCAAGTACACGGGCTTTGGCGAGCTCGTGATGGATCCGTCGAATCCCGACGTGCTGTACGCGGCGTCCGAGCAGCGCGAGCGCCGCGAATACGGATTTCTTCCCGCGGGCACCGAAGCCGCGATCTACAAGACGACCGACGGCGCGAAGACGTGGACGAAGCTCGCCGGCGGACTGCCGAACGGTGAGATCGGCCGCGTGGGCTTGAGCGTTTGCAAATCGCGGCCGTCCGTGCTCTACGCGATGGTGCACGCGAAGGCGCCGGAGAACGGCTTGTATCGCACCGATGACGCCGGCGCATCGTGGAAGCACGTGAATGACGTCAACGGCACGGCCTGGTACTACAGTCAGGTGATCTGCGATCCGACCGATCCCGATCACGTCGTGACGCTCAACGCCAACTCGCGCGAATCGCACGACGGTGGCCGTACGTTCACTCCGTTCGCGGCGGGCAACGGCATTCACACCGATCACCACGCGCTCTGGATCAATCCCGAGAACGCCGATCAAATGATGCTCGGCTCCGACGGCGGGTTGTATCAATCGTATGACGCCGGCAAGTCGTGGGATCACGTGGAGAGCATCGTCGCGGGCCAGTTCTATTCGATCGCGGTCGACGACGCGCAGCCGTTCTACAACGTGTATGGCGGATTGCAGGACAACCAGACGTGGGGCGGCCCGAGCCGCACGCGCAATTCGTTCGGCCCGACCAACGCCGACTGGTTCCGCATGGCGGGCGGCGATGGATTCTTCGCCGTGCCCGATCCGGCGGATCACGAGATCGTGTTTGCCGAGTCGCAGCAGGGCGGCGTGGTGCGATATGATGCGCGCACGGGGCAGACGAAGAACATTCGTCCCACGCCGACGCCGCCGGAACGCTACCGCTTCAACTGGAGCGCGCCGATTCTGCCGTCGATGCACGCGCCGAAAGTGGTGTACATGGCGGCCAACTATCTCTTCCGCTCGAACGATCGCGGCGACACGTGGGAGAAGATCTCGCCCGATCTCACGCGCGGCATCGATCGCAACACGCTCGCGCTGCGCGAAGGCGTGCCTGATTCCACCGCGCTCGGGCGCAATGAAGGCACAGCAGAGTTCTCGAATATCACAACGATCGACGAATCCGGCTTCCGCGCCGGCGAGCTCGCGGTCGGCACCGACGACGGCATCATTCAGGTCACGCGCGACGGCGGCAAGTCGTGGACGAAGGCGGATCATTTCGCCGGCGTGCCCGACACGACCTTCGTGAGCCGGGTGGTCTGGTCGAAGACGAACGAGGGAACGCTGTACGCCACGTTCGACGGCCATCGCAGCAATGACTTCCATCCGTACGTCTACAGGAGCACGGACTTCGGCAAGAGCTGGACGTCGATCACGGGCGACTTGCCCGACGGCGGCGCCACGCAGGTGGTGCGCGAGCATCCGCGCACGGCCAATCTGCTCTTCGCCGGCACCGAGTTCGGCGTCTTCTTCACGACGGACGGCGGCACGCACTGGACGCAGCTCAAGAGCGGCATTCCCGGCGTGGAGGTCGCGGACATTCAGATTCAACCGCGCGCGAACGATCTCGTCGTCGGCACGCACGGTCGCGGCATCTACATTCTCGACGACATCACGCCGCTCGAGCATCTCGCGAAGGCGCGCGCGGCCTTGCAGTCATCGGTCGCCTATCTCGTCCCGGTGCAGGACGCGCTGCTCTTTCAACCGAACGGAAGCCGCAATTCCGGCATGGGCACGCGCGGGTTCAGCGGTCAGAATCCGGAGCCGGGTCCGCACATCACGTATGCGTTGAACGCGCCGACTGATGCGAAAGTCTCGCTCTCGATTCTCGACAACGCGGGCACGGAAGTGCGCGAATTACCGGTGAGCAAGCAGCCGGGCATGCATCGCATCACGTGGGACATGCGTGTTGGTCCGCCGTTGACGGCGCCCGTCGACACGTTGACTCTCAACGCGGCGAACGCCGGTGGTCGCGGCGGTCGAGGTGGACGTGGCGGCGGCGGTGGCGGTGGTGCACCGGCTGATTCCGCGGGCCGCGGCGCCGGTGGGTTCGGTGGTGGATTCGGCGGCGGCCGCGGCGGCAACGCGGAGCCGATGTTCCCCGCATTGCCGGGTCGTTACGTTGCCCGACTCACGGTGACGCCGACGACCGGCGCACCGACGGTTCTCACACAATCGTTCGCGCTCACGAAAGATCCGATGGTGACGCTGAGCGAGACGGAGCTCAAGCAGCTCTACGCGTTCCGTCTCGACGTGACGAAGCTTCAGCGCACGCTGCGCGAGCGGCAGGCGCAGCTCGACACGGCGCAGCGTGTGTTCGCCGCGGCAAAGCGCGCGGCGGATTCGTCGGGCACCAAGGTCACGCCCGAGCTCAAGACGCAGATCGCGGCGGTCGAGAAGGAGCTGGCGGACGTGAACCGCGAGCTCGGCGTCGCGGGCGGCGGTCGCGGTGGATTCGGCGGGGGTGGTGGCGGTGGTGGCGGTGGTCGCGGCGCCGTGGTGGCGAACGCGGGTCGCGGCGGAGCTGGTGGCCGTGGCGGACGCGGCGCTGGCGCGACGCAAGCGGGTCAGCCGGCGAGCGCAGAGCCTGGTCGCGGCGCTGGCGCCGCACCTGTCGAGGATGAACAGACACCCGCGCAACAACAGACGCCGCAGACCATTCAAGCGCGACTTGGCACGACGACAGAGATGCTCAACGTCACGTTCAATCCGAGCCCGGCGCAGAAGAAGACCGTACAGGCGCTGCCGGCGGAGATCGACAAGCAGGCGGCGCGCGTGAAGAAAGTGTCGACGACTGATTTGCCGGCGCTGATCAAAGCGTTGAAGGATGCGGGTGTCGAGGTGAAGGCGCCGTAATGCCCGCACGTTCTGTCATCCTGTGCGTGAAGCGCGCAGGATGATAGGCAACGCTCGAGTCAGATCAGTACGCCGCTCACCTGTGCGGGGAGCTCGGCTTCGACGTCGGCAAGCGAGACGTTAACTACCCGAAATCCGTTCGCGACGCCAAGTCGCTCGGCCAGCACCGTCGCGGCCGTGATCTGGGCAAGGCAGCGCATCGGGATCATCGCGATGAGCAGCTCCACGCCGCGCATGCGTAACTCTGTGATTAGCTCGAAATAGCCACTCGCGCAGTTGCCGTTGCCGGATTCGATCATACAGAATTCGCCGAGCTCAGGATCGCGCACGGAAATTCTGCTGAGCGTTTCGTCCGAGTGTAGATGCGCGAGGCCGTGACGACCGTTCATGGCGTGCTCGCGCAGGTGTCCCACGCTTCGCTGGCGCAGCCAGCGTTCCGAGAATAGCCAGCGATTCTCCATGCACGGCAGCACGTCATCCGCGTCGAGACCGGCTTGCGAGAGTAACACATGATGGAAATGCGGAAGTTCCGGAACCGCCTGGTAGTATTGTTCGACGAGGGCGACTGCGAGCTGTTCGCGTAAGTGCCGATCTTCGACTGCGGGGCGGACGAATTGAACGTCATCGACGGATGCGACGAGCTGCGTTCGGGGAGAGCACGCCGACGCCAGCGCTTGGCACGCGGCGTACCATGTGAACTTCGTAAACGCCATGAGGTCGGCTGGCACGCCCTCGGGAAAGCTGGAAGCGTCGAGGAAATCCATCGTCTTACCGCCCGCCGAAAACAGGGCGTAATGGCCCGCCAGCACCGCCACTCGACTGGGCTCCGCGTCGACGATGCGTTGCGCGAGCCACTCCGAGAGCTTTGGAAGCTCAATCTTCGTGGCGGCCGGAGACGTCATTTCGCAACCTCAGGCGGCATGGCCAGGCGATCGATGAAGTAGGTACGGATCCACTTTGTCGAAGCGAACACGTGCTTCGGCGGCGACTGCCGAACCGAGTCGTTGTAGCGCGGCGCGCCCCACGTTCCAAGACCGACAATATGGACCATGGCGCCAGCGCTCACGCGGGTGCGGTGCGGGTTACCGACCGAACCCTCTCGCGAATCTGCATCGGGCCCTGGTGCGCACGCGTCGCGGCTTTCGTTCACGTTGGCGGAGAGCTCCTCCATCGACGAGCGAGACTTCGAGTCGAGCGTTTGGCTCCCGAACCCCGGAAGCAGAATATCCTTGCTCCAGTCCAGCTCTTGCAGTGACGGAGGCGGAACGAGCGTGCTGTAGCCATCCACGAGCGCCGGTCCACCACACAGCAACGCGAGGCCGGTTTTGAGACTGGCTTGCACCGTCGCATGAACCCTGTCTTTGAGCGTCCGAAACGAATCGTTCTGCTCATCGTGCCTGAGCTGGCGTGCAAGTAGGACGATATCCAGGACCAGCGCTTCGAAGAGCTGCTTCGCCGAAGTCGTGGGCGGGGCGGACGCGTTTCTTGGCGGCAACCATCCGTGGTCGAGGTATGCCTGCTTCGCCGCGGCTTCGTTCGCGCACGCCTTGACCAACAGGTAATAGCCCACGGGGTCGTACGGATAGAACCAGTGATGCGCGAACAGCATCTGGAGTACGCACTGCACCGAGTGATCGCTAACACCGGCCTCGAGGAGGGCGCCGAGATGCCGCGTCACGCGGGCTTCTCCGAAGAGCACGTTCGCGCGCACCGTTCTCAGACGCGGCGCAATCGCGGCGACATAGTCGATGAGATTGGAGTATTCGGGAACTTGGACGTCCCGTGCGCTTTGCTCTTCCTTTGTCAAGGTGAAGATCGTGCCCAGCACCGGCGTGCGCCGCCAGACTGGAAGATCGAACGCGTTGACCAAGGGCGCTAAGGCGAGATGGTGGATCCACCAGCCCTTTGGAGGTACCGGGTCGCCGCCGCCCGGCTTCGATGCCTCTCCGACAGGAATGCGGTAGCGTGCTTGTTGCACGCGAAAATCCGCTGACCGGGCGATCGCCGAATTGGCCTGGCGATAGTTCGATACCGCGCTAACGTCGATCTCGTCCGATTTCGGGAATCGGCTGAGGCAGTGTTCCTGGTTCAAGAGAAACAGTCCGGTTTTTCCCGATGCTGCGCAGGTGTGAACGGTATCTGGCTCGGTGATTCCGGCGGCCGCGGGATGCGGCCCGACGTCGAACAACGGACCTGGAGATTCGTCCCGCAGCCCGTCACAGCCGAGCGGCTGGAACAAATACACCGAGACCTTGGCGTCGACAGGCAGAATGCGTCTCAGCCGGCTCCGCGCATCTTCGCGTTCCTGCTGGGCGAGGACTTCGAGCGGGTGTAAGGCACGCGGCGACGGCGTCGTTCGCCCGTCGAATGATGTAGTGGCCACGGCGTCGGGGATCGAAGTATTGGGAGGGAATTAGGCCCGAAACTTCACGCGAAAAAACCAATGATGCAAGAGCTCTAATCACCCGTAACCTTCTAATCGAACCTTCCGAGCGTCTTTCAGCTGAAACGAGCCGGTTAATCCCTCGGATTCACGTCTTCACACCCTCGCAGCGGGGAATTGATTCCACGTCGTCCCGGTGCTGCTACCCCAGTCCTGAGGGTTTTCCTAATGAGCGTGATCCGCCTTTTCCTTTTCGCCGCGAGCGTCGCGTCGGCGCCGCTCGCCCCCCCGCACAACAGCGTATCGATCATTCCTCCGACGACGCAAGTTCAGCCGACGATCGCGCCGACCGTCTCCGCCGCCGACACCACGTGCCGGCCCGCAACGGACATCGTCCTCGTCGACGACATGTCGACGTCGATGCTCCACAGTGCCCACCTGGCGCCGAAACGAGAGGGGCTGGATGCGTTCGTCCAATCCGTGCCGGCGTGCAGCGCGGGCGGAATCCTCGTCACCGTCGTCGGAGCCGATCCGACCCGGCGCACCGTAGAACTGCGCATCGACGCGCGTCCCGCGCACAGCCGCCTGCCGGTTCGCGTCAGCGATACCGCGCACAACCCGTTTGCGGCAAAACAAGCACAACGCGCCCAGCACGTCGCGGACTCGCTCGCGCTCGTCGCGGCGGCCACGTACGACAGGACCTCGGCGGCGGAGCGCGCGGCCTTCATCAATGAGGCGATCGCGATTCACAATCAGGTATTCGAGAGGGCCAACGGTTCGCGCGTCTGTCAGGCGCTTCGAGACGCCGTCGAGTTCTTCAACAGACCGAAACCGGCCGGCGCTCCGCGCGCCATGCGCATCCTGATCCTCAATACCGATTTGTTGGCAACCGATGTCGGGACCGGTTGTCCGTCCGCGCGCATCGCCGACATGGTGCTCACGCTCGCCGACCGACCTCGACACAGCGTCAATGTCATCCCGGAGCCCGCCCGCGTCTTTTCACTCAAGGATGTTTCCCTACTCTTCTGAGAACTCGAACATGTCGACCACCATTCCTTTCGCCGAAAATCCCGACAGAGCACGCACGCGCGCGGTCGAGCAACTCGCCGATGGTGTCATCAACGCGAAGATGCAGTCCGACCACGACACGACCGCGCTCACCCTGGCCGAGACGGCCCTCAACACGCTCGACATCGACGCCGGCGAGCTGCTGGACGAAGCCGACAAGCTGCGCCCGCGCACCGTCATGCTGATCATGATGATCGTGTTGGTGATGTTCCAGGACCAGCGGTTCCTCTCGGCGTTCGCGCGCATGATCGCCGATCTCTCTGGTACGGCGGCGTCGTCGCTGTTCTGGATCGCGTCGGTGGTCTCGCTGGTGCTGACCGGAGCCGACGTCGGTGTGGGGTTGCTGTTCCCGCGCCGCGCTGTGTCACGACAGATGGCATATGGGCGCGCGGCGATCATCGGTTCTCTGCTCGCCGTGCCCGCGATCATCAGTTGGGCGACGTGCGTCGCCGGATGGGCGGACGTCAACGGCGTCATGCCGCCGGAAAAGCTGGTCGTCAGCGTCGCGATGGTCGCCCTGACGGTGGCGGCGCACGCGGTGGTGATTGCGCTGGCGTCGAGCGGCGTGGGGCCGTGGGTTTACTATCGCGCGGCGCGTATGTTCCGCGTCGTCGGGCTTCGCGATCTGACGGAAAAGCAGCTCGAGAGTCGCAAAGAGCTCGATCGGCGTATGGTTCGCTTCCTGTTGGAGGTCGGTGAAGCGAAAGCGGAGAAGTTGCGCGACTTCATCTTCAATCGCGCGCCCAGCAAGGGGGTGCCGACTCAAACGGAGTTGTTCTCCGAGCTCGGCATCAACTAATCGATGACGAGCACGATAACTGGCTGATGACCCAAGGTCTTCAGCCAGTTTTTCGTTGTCGGCCGAGCGAAGGCGCGATCAGGCTCCCAGCTCGCTCGTGGGCGCGCGTCGAAAGCCATAGTTTCCGAACAACAATCGGATGGTCGAGCGCGCGTACGCGCGATACGTTGCGAACATGGTGGTCATCGAACGGGATTACGTCCTCGGAACACACGACGAGGAAGGGGAACGGCTCGGAGTGCAGCACGTCGTGTGGCGCTCACGTGCACTTGCGGCGTGGCGGCGCGCCGGATTCGGCCGCGGGGACACGCTGATCGACGTCGGGTCAGGGCCCGGCTACGCCACGATGGATCTTGCCGAACTTGCTGGCTCCCGTGGACGCGTGATCGCGGTCGATCGATCGCGGCGCTTTTTGAACGTATTGCGGAAGGTGCAGCACAATCGCGGCATCGGACACATCGATACGATCGAGTCCGACCTCGCCGAGATCGATCTCGGCGATCGCGTCGCCGACGGAGCGTGGTGCCGATGGGTGCTGGCGTTCCTGCCGAACCCGCGCGCGTTGCTCGAGCGAATCGCGCAGGCGCTCAAGCCCGGCGGCGTGTTCGTGTCGCACGAATACTTCGACTATGCCAGTTGGCGTGTGCTGCCCCGCTCGCCGCTATTCGAGGAGTTCGTGCAGGCCGTGATGGCGAACTGGCGAAAGAGCGGCGGCGAGCCGGACGTCGCGCTGGACATTCCGCGGTGGCTCGAGGAGCTGGGCTTCACAATCGAATCCACGACTCCGCTCATCGATGCGATCACGCCGGCCAATCCGATCTGGCAATGGCCGGCGTCATTCATGGATGTTGGGTTGCGGCGGTTGATCGATCTGGGCGCGGTGAGCGCCGAGCGCGGGGCCGCCCGGAACTGACGCGCGTCGCGAACGATCCGACGGCGCGCATGATCACGCCGGGGGTGTTGGAGATCGTGGCGCGGAGGCAGTGAACCACTCTCCCCCGCAATGTCATCCTCGCCCCGAGCGTAGCGAGGGGGAAGGACCCCTTGGTCGCCGAGGAGAACTCTCTCCGCAGCGATCGGGGTCCTTCGGTCGCTGCGCTCCCTCAGGATGACAAGAGTGCTCAATCGCCACCACATCCAGCGCCCGTACCAGATCGCGCGCCAGATCTTCTCCCGACTCGATCCCCACCGACACTCGCACCAGCGAGTCACTAATCCCCGCGCTGGCACGCGCCGCGGCGTCCATCGACGCATGCGTCATCGTCGCGGGATGCGCGATCAAACTCTCGACGCCACCCAGCGACTCGGCGAGCGTGAACAGCTCGAGATTGGCCGCAAGCGTCTCGACCGCCGCCGTACCGCCGCGGATCTCGAAGCTCACCATCGCGCCGAACCCGGCTTGTTGCGATGCCGCGATCGCGTGCCCGGGATGCGTGAGTAAACCGGGATAATAAATTCGTGATACCGCCTCATGCCCCTCGAGCGCGGCAACGACCTCACGCGTCGACGCCAAATGCTGCGTGAGCCGCGCGTGGAGCGTTCGGATGCCCCGCAACGTCAGGTAGCTGTCGAACGGCGCGCCGGTAATCCCGAGACAATTGGCCCACCACGCGAGCTCCTGCCCGAGCGACTTGTCGCGCGTCACGACCGCGCCGCCGACGACGTCGCTGTGTCCGTTCAGATACTTCGTCGTCGAGTGCACGACGACGTCGGCATCGAATCGAACGGGCTGCTGCAGCGCCGGCGACAAGAAGGTGTTGTCCACGACGGCCAACGCCCCGGCCGCGTGTGCGGCCTGAATCACGGTACGGAGGTCCGTGATGCGCAGCAACGGATTGCTCGGCGTCTCGATCCAGACGAGCCGCGGCGCATGACGCGCGATCTCCAACGGCGCCTCGACGCTCGTCAAGTCGGCGAACACCAGGGTGAAGTGCGCTTTCGCCGCGAGCGCGCGCAGCAGCCGCTGCGTTCCACCGTAGCAATCGTGCGCCGCGACGATGGTGTCGCCGGGCCGCAGGAGCTGCAGCACCAGCGTCACCGCCGACATGCCGGTGCTCGTCACCACGCCCGCCGCCCCGCCCTCCAGATCAGCGATAGCGTCGGCCAGGTTCGTGCGTGTCGGATTTCCGCTGCGCGTGTAGTCGTAGCGCCGCGGCCTGGCGAAGCCCTCGAACGAGAACGTGGACGAGAGGTGCAGCGGCGGGACCACGGCCCCATGTTCCTTGTCGGTGGCGATCGCGGCGCGCACGGCACGCGTGGTCGGGGTGTATTCGAGTTTGCTCATTGGATGATAGTCGTGGCGATGGCGATCTCGAGAATGGTCCCGAGCGCATCAGGTTCCGTGAGAAAGGCGTCGTGACCGCACGTGGACGCGAGATGAATCAGGCGAGTCGGCGCGGCGATCGTCGCCGCCAACGCCTCGAGCTGCGCGCCCGGAACGATCGCGTCCCCCTCGGCGGCGACGATGACGGTGGGCGTCGTGATGCGCGCCGGATCGACGCGATGCAGGTCCCCCGACAGCGAGAGTGCTAAGAACCGTTCGGCCGACCACCGGTCGGCGAATTGCTCACCGTGATGCGCGAGATACGACTCGACCGGAAAGGTCGCGTCGTTATCGTACAGCGAGTCGGGCCGCGGATCGAAACGCTCGCCGAATTCTTCGCGGCTGCGGTACGTCGTCATCGCGACTCCGCGCGCGATCGCGAGCGCGGAGCGCGTGCGGCCCGTCTCGAGGCCGAGCTTGACGATGCGCCGCTGCAGCGCACGCAGCGCCGTGCTCATCGGATGCGGTTCGTGCGGCGCACTGATCGCCACCAGCCGCTCGATGCGTTCCTGATACCGCTCGGCGAACGCCAGTCCGACCATTCCACCGTACGACGCGCCGACGAACGCGTGAACGCGCGCGACGCCGATCTCGTCGAGCACCGCGGCGATCGCATCGGCCTGATCGTGCGTGGTCACGACGCGTCGCGGCTGGCCGTCCGCACGCCGGCCGCCGTCGATGAAATCGACGCCAAGCACGCGGTAGCGCGTCGTATCGATGGGCTTTGCGTCGCCGACGATGTCGCTCCACCACGCCGTCGCGTGACGCGTCGCGGAGATACCGCCGAGGACGACGATGAGCGGCGCGCCGGCTTGACCGGCGAGCTCATAGGTGGTTGTGGATTGCGCGATGGTTGTCGTCATGGCGATCGGCGGCGAAAAAAAATCCCCGGGCTCGAGAAGAGACCGGGGAGGGGTGAGCGGGTTGCTCGCGGCGATGGCGCGCTCATCCGCGCATGCGTCGTCCTCCGTGCGACTCTCTCGAGAGAGAAGCGGTCGTCATTCGCATGGTCATTCGCATGGTCATTCGCATGGTCATTCGCATGGTCATTCGCATCATTCGCATCATTCGCATGGTCATCGACATGATCGTTCGCATGAGGGACAACAAAAAAGCCCGGGCGATGGTGGCCGCCGGGCTCGATCGCTTTTTAGCACATTGTTTTACGTGGCGGCAAGAGGCGGCAAATGACCACGAGACTTCGATTGTGAGATCATGATACGCCGCGACCGGACCCGTGTCAAGAGTACTCTTGACAATCAACAGGAGCGGGTCATACTCTCCTCTTGACGATCAACTGGAAGGAACGATGGACGAGCCGAACACCGACGTCATCCCCGGCACGCTCGACATGCTCATCCTCAAAACGTTGAGCCTCGCGCCGTTGCACGGCTTTGGCATCGCGCGGCGCGTCGAGCAGATCTCGCGCGGCGTGTTCAAGGTGAATCCAGGCTCGCTCCTGGTCGCCCTGCAACGCCTCGAGCGCGCCGGGCTGCTCGACGCCGAGTGGCGTGAGACCGAAAACGCGCGCCGGGCGAAGTTCTACTCGCTGACGCGCGCCGGCCGTAAGCAACTCGAAGTCGAGACAGCCGATTGGTCGCGGCGCGTCACCGCGATCGCCCGACTCCTCAAGACGGAGGCCTGATCATGTCAGCGCGGTCATTCTGGCGCCAACTCACCCGCGGCCTCGCCGCGATCGTCAACCCTGCCCGCGCCGACGCCGATGTGGATGACGAAGTGCGCGACTACGTCGATCGGCTCACCGCCGAGCTCACCGCGAACGGCATGGCGCCGACCGATGCGCGGCGCGCGGCAATCGCACAAACCGGCAAGCCGCCTGCCGTGCGCGAACACGTGCGTTCGTCCGGTTGGGAGCACGTCGTCGAAACAACGCTCGCCGACGTTCGGTACGCGCTCAGACGCCTGCGCCACAACCCGGGCTTCACCATCGTCGCGACGCTGACGCTCGCGATCAGCATCGGCGCGACCACCGCGATCTTCAGCGCGGTGAATCCCATTCTCCTGCGGCCGCTTCCCTACCCTGGCGCGGACCGCCTCGTCACGATCGCCGATCGCCGCGACGACGGCTCTCCGTTCGATCCCACCTACGGCACTTACGTCGAGCTCGCGGCGCGCGCGCGCTCGTTCGCGATGCTCGCGGCGTCGGACGGCTGGACGCCGTCGATTTCCGGCACGACCACGGAGCCGGAGCGCCTGGCTGGCCGCCGGGTGAGCGCGACGTTCCTTCACACGCTCGGCGTCGCACCGCTCGCGGGTCGCGGCTTCGATGCCTCGGAGGATCAACCGGGTGGACCGAACGTCGCGATCGTCAGCGATCGCCTGGTCCGCCGCCGATTCGCCGGCGACGCCGCCGTCGGCCGGACGATCACGCTCGACGGCGACGTGTACACCGTGATCGGCGTGATGCCGAGCGACTTCGTCGACCCCGTCGCATCGGCGACGGACATCTGGGCGCCGCTTCAGGTGCGCGCCCACGCGCCGTTCAATTCGCGCGAGTGGGGACATCACTACCGCATCCTCGGACGGATCGCGCCGAACGTGGACGTCGCGCAGGCAGCGCGCGAGGTCGCCGCGATCGGCGCCGGCGCGATCAGCGAGTTTCCGCGCCCGAGCTGGAGCAATATGAGTAGTGGTATGGTCATTCGCTCATTACAGAATGATATCACCGCCAACGCGCGGCCGGCGTTGCTCGCGATCGTCGGCGCCGTGTTCGTGTTGCTCGCGATCGCGTGCGTCAACGTCACCAACCTGCTGCTTGCCCGAGGCGCCCAGCGGCGCGGCGAGTTCGCCATGCGATCGGCGCTCGGCGCCGGTCGCGGCCGGGTGCTGCGCCAGCTGCTCACCGAAAGCGTGATCCTGGCGATGATCGGCGGCGTCGTCGGCCTCATCGTTGCGGCAGCGGGGGTTCGCGCCCTCGTGATTCTGAGCCCGCCGGGGCTGCCGCGCATCGAGGCGGTGCGATTCGATGTGGGCGTATTTGCGTTCGCCGTCGCGCTGACGACACTCGTCGGTCTCGTCATCGGGCTCATGCCCGCGGTCGTCGCGTCGCGCGCGGGATTGAATCACGGTGCGCAGGGCCTCTCGCGCCGGACGGTGGGCGGACGGGCCGCCGCGCGAAACGTGCTCGTCGTCGCGGAGGTGGCCCTCGCGATCGTGCTGCTGGTGGGCGCGGGATTGCTCGCGCGGAGTCTCAATCGCCTGTTCGGCGTCGCCCCAGGCTTCAATCCGTCGCACGTGCTCTCGATGCAAGTCGTCGAATCCGGCCACGCATATCACACCGACACCGCGCGAGCGCGCGCGTACACCGAGGCGCTCGACGCCGTGCGTCGCGTGCCCGGTGTCGTCGACGCCGCATTCACGAGCCAGCTTCCGCTGAGCGGAAGCCTGGATAGCTATGGATACGAGCTGGCGGCGTACCCCGCCGCCAAGCCGGGCGATGACGGATCTACCGGAGCGTTTCGCTACCAGGTCACGCCTGATTATTTCCGGACGATGGGCATTCCGCTGCGCCGGGGGCGATTGTTCGACGCGACCGATCGCGTCGGCGCGCCGGAATCGATCATCATCAGCCAATCGTTCGCCAATCGAAAGTTCGGACACATGAATCCGATTGGCCAACGAACACACTTCGGTCCCGAAGTCAACGGCGATCACCCGTGGGGAACCGTCGTCGGCGTCGTCGGCGACGTGAAACAGGAATCACTCGGCGGCGAAACCGGAGACGGCTTCTACGTGCCGATGGGCCAGTGGTGGTGGGTGGACAATGACGCGACGCTCGTCGTGCGCACGTCCGGCGATCCGGCGCCGCTCACCGCCGCCATCAAGCGCGCGATCTGGTCGGTGGATCCGACGCAACCGATCCTGCGCATCGCGACGATGGACCAGGTCATTGCGGCCACGGCGTCGCAACGGCGGTTCGCGGCCATCGTGTTTCAGGCGTTCGCGTTCACCGCGCTCCTGCTGGCGGCGATCGGATTGTATGGCGTCATCGCGGGCAGCGTCACGGAACGCACGCGCGAGATCGGCATTCGCACCGCGCTCGGCGCCACGAGTGGAAACATCGTCGCCGGCGTCGTCGGCAATGGACTCTTGCTTACAACTGTCGGTGTCCTGTTCGGAATTAGCGGCGCATTCGTCGCGAGCCGCATGCTCGAGACGCTGCTGTTCGGTGTAACACGTGGGGACCCGAGTACGTACGTCGGCGTCGTCGGCTTGGTTGCCGGCGTGGCGGTATTAGCGTGTTGGGGTCCGGCGAAACGCGCGGCACGCGTCGATCCGGCCATCACGCTGCGCGCCGAGTAACCTCTCCCGTGGAGACCACCATGAAGCGCCTTGGATTTGCGACCCTCACGTTGTTGCTGCCGGCTGCGTTGAGCGCGCAGCAGGCCGACCCGATCACGACCTCGCTCAAGCAGGCGGGCGGGCAATACGCCGGCTGGCTCACCGCCGCGTTCGACTCGGTTCCCGAGAGCAAGTACTCATTCAAGCCCACTGAAAAGCAATTGACCATCGGCATGGTCGCGACGCATCTCGAGAACGCGAACTATATCATCTGCTCGGGCTTCAGCGGCATGCCGTGGAAGCCCGGCGCGAAGGACTCGCTGCCCGAGGCAACGCGCGCGACGTGGCCGAAGGACACGCTGATGACCCGGCTGCGGGCGTCATTCGACTTCTGTAATCAGGCGTTCGCCTCGATGAACGACGCCAAGCTCGCCGAATCGATGGAGGTCGGACCGCCGAACAACCGGCGCACGATTCCGAAGGCACGGTACGCCCTCATCTACGTGACGGACCTCGTCGATCACTACAGCCAGATGGCGAATTACATGCGGCTCAATGGCATGACGCCGCCGTCGTCGCTTCCGCGAAAAGCGCCGTAGAGAGACAGCGCGCGCCGGAGTCGGGTGAGATCCACGCCACCCGGCTCCCGGCGTTCGTCGCTCTCACCGTCTGTCGCCTCAATCACACGCCACCGCCGCCGCGGACGCGGCGATCTCCCGCTCGATCGGAAGCCGCACGGAGTTGCCCCATTCGGTCCAGCTGCCGTCGTAATTGCGGACCTTGTCGTAGCCCAGGAGATAGGTGAGCACGAACCAGGTGTGGCTCGACCGTTCGCCGATGCGGCAGTACGCCACGACGTCGTCGCCGGACGCGAGTCCCTGCTCGGCCTCGTACAGCTGTCGAAGCTCGGCGGCATTCTTGAACGTGCCGTCGGAGTTCGCCGCCTTGGCCCACGGGACATTGCGTGCCCCGGGAATGTGTCCGCCGCGCAACACACCCTCCTGCGGATACTCGGCCATGTGTGTCTTCTTTCCGCTGAATTCATCCGGCGAACGCACGTCGATCAGCCTGCCGCCGGCGAGCGCGTGCTGGAGCACCTCGTCGCGAAACGCGCGAATGCGCGCGTCGTTGCGCTCGCGGGCGACGTAGCTGGTCGGAGCGAACGACGGCACGTCGGCGACGAGCTCGCGGGCTTCCTGTTCCCATTTGAGCCGTCCGCCATCGAGGATTTTCGCGTTCTGGAATCCAAATAATTGAAACACCCAGAAAGCGTACGTCGCCCACCAGTTGTTCTTGTCGCCGTAGAACACGACCGTCGTCGAGGCGTCGACGCCCAAGCGCCGCACGAGCGCTTGAAATGCCGGCCGATCGATGTAGTCGCGCGTCACCGCGTCGTTGAGATCGATGTGCCAATCCACTTTTTGCGCGTTGCGAATGTGGCCCGTGTCGTAGAGCAGCACGTCTTCGTCGCTTTCGATGATGCGAATGTCGTGGTCGTCGAGGTGCCTCGCGAGCCACTCGGTGCTCACGAGCGCGTCGGCGTGCGCGTAGCCTTTCGATTCGATGGACATGATTCGGCGGGTAAGAGGGTCGGTGGGTGCAGCGGGTGCGGAAAAACAAAACGGCCGCTCGAGGGAGCGGCCGGATGAAGAATCCCGAAGAGATGGAAGCGTTTGCCGCTTAGGGCGCGAGCTTCGACTCCGGCCGCATTGAACGACGCAGGCGCGCACAACAACACGCGCAGCGCTCGAACCGACAGGCGCAACCACACACGCAGCAGCATGCGCGACAACGCGCCGCGCCGCACAGCGTGCGGAGGGTGCCGAGGCGGCGGATCGAGGTCGCGGAGGAATGCATGGTCATCGAAAGTGTAATACCGCTGCCTAGGGCCGCAAGGACATGTTGTCGAGGCGCGCCTGTAAATCCTTGGTTCGCTGCGACGAGCGGTCCGCGTAGCAGGCCGCGCGATCGCGCGCGTAGAGCGGGCCGTCGCCGGCGGTGTGGCACGCGTCGTCGCGGTCCTCGAGCCAGCGTCGCTGTTCGCTGCGAAGGTCGGCCACCGTCGCCGGATCCGGATCATCATCCGCGACGTTCGCTTGACGGCGGAGCGCGGCGATAAGCTTCTGATACACGCTGTTGAGCGGTGCGTCGTTCTCCGCGATGGAGTTCATCAAACAGCGATGTTGGTCGCTCGACGTGGGCGACGAGCATGCATCGCCGTTCGTTGGCTGCGCCGCGGTGTCGACGGGCGCCGCCGGACGCGGCGGCGGTGCCGGTCGTGCGGCCACCGGAGGCGGAGCGACTTGCGCCGGCACCGGCTGCATCATCGGCTGCGGGGCTTGTTGCGTCGGCGTCGCCGGCTCGATGATCACCGGATTGACCGGCGGCTGCGTCACCGCCGTGTCGGTACGATTCGAGTGCAGCGCGCTCTCTCCGGCCGCCTCACCGTTGCCTGAATCGAGCACGCCGTTCGACGTCTTCGTCACCGTGCTCTGATCGCCGTCGCGACGGTGAATGAGTGCCGCGGCGAGCACGATCACCGCCGCGAGCACCACGATCGCCGACATCAGCCGGCCGTTGAAGCCCATCCCGCTCCGCTCCTGTACGATGACGGTCTGTTCGTCATTCGCGGCCACCGGTGCGACCGGCGGATACGTCGCGTTGCGCGGCTCGACAACGGTTGCAACCGGAACTTCCTCGTCGGCGATCACGCCGCCGGCGAGCAAGCCGAGATATTCGGTGATGTCGACCGGCGCGCCGCCGGTCATGCGCGCGGCGAGATTGCGCAGTGTCGCGGCGTCGTCGGATGGATTCGGCCACGGCTCGAGCGCGAGCAGGACGCGTCCACTTCCCTGCTGAAACACGATCGACTGCGGCGAGACACGCCGATGCTTCACACCGTTCACACGGGCCCAACCAAGCGCGGCGGCGACTTGCCGGAGCGTGGAGGACACGCGCGGCTCGGGCATGCTGCCGATGGCACTGAGCAGCTGATCGAGCGTCGAACCGCGCACGCGCGCACGTACGATTGCGAACGTGTGCTCGTCGAGCCACCGGCCTTCGATGACGGGAACGATGGCCGGGTTGCGCCGCTCGGCGAGAATCTTCGCGTCGGCGGCGAAGGCCTCGAGATAACTGCGATCGCCCGCCGCGCGCACCACGCTGATGGTGACATCGCGGTTGAGTCCGATGTGGCGCGCCAGATACGTCGGCGTCTCACCGTCGCGGTGGAGCTCGGTGAGGATCTGATAGTCGCCGTCCAGCTTGCTGAAGTCGACGGGCGAGTCGGAAAAATCGGTCGGCATATGCCCGGCAAGCTCTGCGTGAAGCGTGCCTGCGATGGGCGTTGGGCGGTGGGCGGTGGGCGTGAAAATCAAAAGGCGACGGGAGTGTCTTCGTCGCCTCTTGCCGTTTCGCCCAACGCCCACCACCCAACGCCCAGCGCTACCGCACCGCACTCCGCTCCGCCCGCACGAACGTCAGCCATCCGTACGGATCTTCGACGTTGCCGTGCACGATGTCGAGGAAGCGCTGCTGGATCTGCGTCGTGATCGGTCCGCGCTTGCCGGTGCCAACTTGCAGGCGATCGACGCTCCGCACCGGCGTGACTTCGGACGCCGTGCCGACCAGGAAGACTTCGTCGCACGTGTAGAGCATTTCGCGCGGCATGTCCTGCTCGACCACGGTCAACCCGAGATCGCGCACGAGCCTGATGATGCTCCGGCGCGTAATGCCGTGCAGCAGCGTCCCGTTGACGGGCGGCGTATACACGACTCCGCGCGAAACGACGAACAGATTCTGGCCGGAGCCTTCGCTCAACATCCCGTCCGTCGTGAGCGCGATGCCTTCGGCGAACCCGTTGCGCAACGCTTCCATCTTGACGAGCTGGCCGCTCAGATAATTGCCGGCGACCTTCGCCATCGACGGAATGGTATTCGGCGCCACACGCGCCCAGCTCGAGACGCACGCGTCGACCCCGTTCTCCAGCGCGCCTTCACCCAGGTACGCGCCCCACGGCCAGCACGGCAGATACGTCTCGACGGGACTGTCGAACGGCACCATCCCGCTCGCGCCGTAGCCGCGCAGGATCATTGGCCGCAGGTAACACGACTCGACATTGTTGCGCTCGACCAGCTCGCACGAGGCGGCCACGAGCTCGTCGATCGAATACTTCACTTCCATACGATAGATCTTCGCCGAGTCGAGCAGACGCTGCAAATGATCTTCGAGACGGAAGATCGCCGGGCCGTGCGGGGTCTTATAGCATCGAATGCCCTCGAAGATCGAGGAGCCGAATTGCATCGAATGCGCGAGCACGTGGACCGTGGCATCCTGCCAGCGGACGAATTCGCCGTCGCGCCAGATCCAGTCGGTCTCGTTGAGTTTGGCCATGAAGGTCCTCTAAGGTCCTCGAGGGAGCAGATAGGTCGCCGGGTACCGCGGGTCCTGCGCGACTCCGGAAATATCGCCGGGCGGCGGCAGGGTGGCAAAAAACGGGCGCCACCTTGCGGCAACCCTTTTCTTCATCTTAGTGTCTACCCCTAGAGACTAAGAGGAAGACCATGGCCCTGCTCAAAGGCACACTCGACGTCCTCGTGCTCAAGACGCTGTCCTGGGCGCCGATGCACGCGTTCGAGATCACCAGCTGGATCGAGGAACGCTCGCATGGCCGCGTCGAAGTCGACGACGCCGCCCTGCTCCAGGCGCTCCGCCGTATGGAAGCGCGCAAGCTCCTGGCCGCCGAGTGGGGCGTGACGAAGAATGGGCGGCGGGCGCGCTACTATCGCATGACGCCCGCCGGACGCGCGCACCTTCGCGCCGAATCCGAGCGCCTCGTCGATCACTTCGATGCGCTCGTGACGATCCTCGCCGCGAGGAACACGTAAAGTGCGCTTCAACCGCTTCCACATCCGGCCCGGCGTGCGGCGGCTCTTCCGCATCGCGCCGCGCAACACGGCCACGACGCATGCCGACGTCGACGAAGAGCTGGCGTCGCTCATCGCCAACCGCGTCGACGCCCTCGTCGCGCGCGGTGTATCGCCGGACGTCGCGCAGGCAGAAGCGCTGCGGCGTTTGGGCGTCTCGCTCGATGAGGCGCGCCGACAACTCCACCACTCCGCCGAACATCAGGAGCGACGTATGCAGCTCAGCGATTTCATCGAGAGCTTGTGGCAAGACGTTCGATACGCCGCCCGCGGCCTGGTGCGCCGCCCGGCGTTCACCTTGGTCGCCGTGCTCACGCTCGCCATCGGCATTGGCGCGACGACGGCGATTTTCAGCGCCGTGAACGTCATGATGCTCCGCGCGCTGCCCTACGCCCGGCCGGACGAGTTGATGTCGGCGTCACTCACGGTGCCGGCGCGCGGCGGACTGCCGGCCGTTTCGCAGATGCCGTGGTCGTATCCCAAGTTCGTCTACTTTCGAGATCATCAACAAACGTTCAGCGAGCTCGCGGCGTTCTCGGGACAGTCGGCCGTGATCACCTCGGGCGACGCCGAACGCCTCTCCGGCGAAAGCGTCAGCGCGAGCTATCTCCGCACACTGGGCTTGCGTCCGATCGTCGGGCGCGACTTCGATCCCTCGATCGATGCGGCGCCCGGCGCGCCGAAGCAGGTCATCATCGGCACGGCGCTTTGGGAGCGCCGGTTCAACGCTGACCCACACGCCGTCGGCCAGACGATCGACTTCGATCACCTGCCCTTCACCATCATCGGTGTCGCGCCGCGCGGCTTCAAAGGCCTGACGGGCAACGCCGAATTCTTCGCCCCGATCACGACCGGGTCGGCACGGGACCTGAATCAGCCGATGTCGCATTACTTGCGCGTGGTTGGGCGGCGCAAGCCGGGGCTGACCGCCGCGCAGGCGAACGCGTCGGCGAAGATGCTCGGCGCGCAGGTGTCCAACCAGTATCCCGATCCCTACGGCGGCGGCAGCCCATGGGGCGCACGGGCCGATCCGCTCAATGAAGGCCGAGTGTCGCCACTCGTGCGGCAGTCGCTCTTCGTGCTGCTCGGCGCCGTTGGGTTCGTGCTGCTCATCGCCTGCGTGAACGTGGCGAATTTGCAGCTGGGCCGCGCGCGCGGCCGCAGTCGTGAGATCGCGGTGCGCATGGCGGTGGGCGCGGGACGCCGCCGCGTCGTACGGCTGCTGCTCGTTGAGAGTTTACTCATTGCGCTGACTGGCGGTGCGTTCGCGCTGCTGGTCGCATGGATCGGAACGCGCGCCCTGAGCACGGTACGATCGGAGGTCATCGATTTCGCCGCGCGGTCGATGATCGGGTCGGTGAATCTCGCGCAGGTGCACCTCGACTGGGCTGCCTTGGCATTCACCCTCGCCCTGACGCTGGTGGTCGGTGTGATCTTCGGATTGGCGCCGGCGTTGCGCGCGACGCGCTCGACGCTGTCGAACGCCATGAAGGACGGCGATCTCGCCGGCGAGCACGGTGTCACGAGCGCGTTCACCGGCCGGCGAGTTCTCGTCGTCGTCGAAGTCGCGCTCGCGCTGGTGCTGCTCGTGGGATCGGGCCTCATGCTTCGCAGTCTCGTCAAGCTGTTGGCGATCGACGAAGGGTTCGACCCGCGCAACGTGCTCTCGCTGCGCCTGACCGTTCCGGCCGGCACCATCGCGCATGATTCCTTGCCGGGCTTCTACACGCAGCTTCTTTCGCGTCTCGCCGCGGTGCCGGGCGTGTCGCACGCGGCCATCGGCAGCTGTCCGCCGCTCAGCGGCGGCTGCAACATCACGGTCGCATGGAACGGCAATCGTGAGCCCGATCCGGCGCACGATCCGCTGGTCGGCGTGAACTGGGCATCGCCTGACTATCTCAAGACGCTCGGAATTCCACTCAAGTATGGTCGCAACTTCACGAGCGCCGACCGCGTCGGCACGCAGCGAGTCCTCCTCGTGAGCGAAGCGGCGGCCCGCCGCGTCTGGCCAAACGAGAACCCCATTGGGAAGCGCATTCGCCTGGGCCAGGGTGATTTCAGCGACATCCTCGGCGCCGAGGTGGTGGGCGTCGTCGGCGACACGCGTCAGTGGGTCGATTCACTGCCGGCAGCCGACTTCTACGTGTCGTACGCGCAGTCGCCACGCACCGGGCTCTTCGTGTTCGTGCGATCGACGCGCGACGTTGCGTCGCTGGGCATCGATGTGCGTCGCGCGATCAAGGATTTCGCGCCCGGATTCCCGGTGTACGACATGCAGACGATGACGGCGCGCTCGGCCGGCGCGACCGCCCGGCCGCGATTCAGTGCGACGCTGCTGGCGCTCTTCGCGCTCACCGCGTTGGCGCTGGCCGTCGTCGGCATCTACGGCGTGATGTCGCTGATGGTCAGCGCCCGCACGCGCGAGATCGGCATTCGCATCGCACTCGGCGCCGATTCCCGGCGCGTGCAACGGTTGGTCGTGAGCGAGGGTATGGCATTGGTTGCCATCGGCGGCGCGATCGGGCTTGCGGGCGCGCTGTTGTGCACGCGGCTGCTGCGGTCACTGTTGTTCGACATGGCGCCGACGGATCCACCGACATACGTGGCGATCGTGGTGTTGTTGTCGGTGACCGCGGCGGCGGCGAGCTGGCTTCCCGCGCGCCGTGCGTCGCGGGTCGATCCGTTGGAGGCGCTGCGGGCGGATTAGCGCTCGCCGTGTCATCCCGAGCGAGCGTCAGCGAGTCGAGGGACCCCCGTCCCGACGGAGGGGTCCTCCTCGGCGACCAAGGGGTCATTCCCCTTCGCTCCGCTCAGGGTCAGCATGACAACCTGGCATCGAAGAGAGGAGTCCCTCGACTTCGGCGCTTCGCGCCTTCGCTCGGGATGACGAGCGCGCTAGCGCCGGCCACCCGTTTTCTTCTCCACCGAAATCGGCAACGCCGGCCGCTTGTCTTTGTCAATGTACCGCTCGCCGTCGATCATCCACTTCGGCGCCGGCGCGCCCTTCAGGTAATGATCGAAGAACTCTGAAATACGCGTTTCATAATCGACCTGATTCTCGAGCTTGCGGAGCCCGTGATCCTCTCCTGGGTAGGACAGGAAGATGACGGGCTTCTTGTTGAAGCGCAGGGCGTTGTACCACTCGACGTCCTGCAGCCACTCGACCGTCTGGTCGTTGTCGCCTTGCATCTGGAGCAGCGGCGTGTTCATCGTCTTCACGCCCGAGATCGGCGACTGATCGTAATACAATTTGGGATCGGTGTACGGGTCGGTGCCGTAGCGGCCCTGGCCTGTCATGTCATAGCCCTGGTTGTTCTGGCCGCTGCCGCGGAAGAGCGTGTTGAACTCGGTCGTGAGGTCGATCGGCGCGGCGCCGGAGACGACGGCCGCGAACATCGTCGAATGACCGGCGATGTATGCCGAGCCTCCGCCGGAGTAGCTGTGGCCTTGCAGGCCGACGTGCTTGGGATCGGCGTAACCCATCTCGACGACCTTCTTCACCGCGTTCTCGACCGACTCGAGCATGTCGGAGTGTGACGTGCGCGTGTGGAAGTAGATGTCCGGCTGCATCACGAGGTAGCCGTTGCTCACGAAGCCGGCGAACTGCGGGCCCGTCGCGTACTTCGGCACCTGGTAGATGTGCAGGTTCTGCGAGTTCTTCTCGTAGAAGTTGACGAGCATCGGCAGGCGCGTGCCGGGTTCATACCCGTCGGGAATCGCGAGCGTTCCCTGGAGCTTGTGGCCGTCCTTGTCGGTGAAGTCGAACAGAACGCGATGTCCCCACCGATACTCGGCCTGCTGCGGATTGGCGTCGCTGATCTTTATAGAATTATTGAATGAGTGATTTGATACGCGCAGGTCCGGAAACTCGGTCCAGTCTTCTCGCGTGAACAGGAACCGGTCGGCGTTCGCGGCTTTCTCCGGGCGGCCGAAGTTCTTGTCGTCATAGACGAGTTGCTCGAGCCGGCCATTGGCCAGCTCGAAAAATCCGGACTTCTTCGTGTATTCGCCGTACGCCGACAGGAAGAGCGGCTTCGAGAGATCGATCTTGTTGTCGTTCGAGCCGAAGCCGCCGCGGCCTCCGCCGCCGCGCCCGGTCGGAGCGGGTGCCTCGGGATCGAGATTCACCCAGCGCAGGCGCATGTCGCCCCTGGTGCCGGCGCCCTTCGTCAGGTTCACCGCGGGCGCGCTGCCGTCGAGCGACACCTGCCACAGGTCGAAGCGGTGTTCGAGAATCACCGACTTGCCGTCCGTGCTGTAGCCCGCGACGCCGTAGGGCGGCTTCTCGACGACGTGATCCTCTTCCGCGTTCACGAACGAGACCGGCACTTTGTCGGTGATGTCGCGATGCGTGTTCGTCGCGAGCTCGTACGACCACACCTGCTTGTTCTTCCAGTAGAGGAAGTATTTGGAGTCCGGCGTGAGTCCGAGCGTGCGGATCTGCGCCGTGAGCATCGGTGTCCGCTCGCCGGTCGCGACGTTCACGCGATAGTAGTCGGCGCGCGCCTGTTGATAGTCGGAGACGTATTTGCGATCATCGCCGACGACGGCCCACTTCCCGTCCTTCGTCACCTGGACGATGCGCGTGGTCGAGTCAGCAACACGCAGAATCTTTTCCGACGCGAGATCGAGCGCCGCGCGATCGGTGCGATTCCGATCCGCCGTCGCCTGCGAGCGCTGCACGCTCTGAATGCGATCGTCGTTCGCGTGGTAGATGTCGACGTCCGACGGCGCGACGAGCGTATCGCCCGTCACCGGCTTCGGCTTGCGATCCTGCGACTTGAGGCCGAAGAACAGCCGATCGTCGTGTTCGCTCCACGTGAGCGTGCCCTTCTCGCTGGCGACGAAATTGGCCGGCATGCCGTGCGTTCCGGCCGCGATGGCGACGCGGTGCACCGTCTTGCCCGCCAGCCCCGTTACGGCGATGATCGCGTTCTCGCGCTGCGCGAGCGTATCCGTATCCGTGCCATGGATCGCGGCGAGCGCGCTGCCGTCGTCCGACCACGCAAGCCGCGCGTAATGTTCGCGCGCGTTCTCGAGCACCCGGTCCTGACCGTCGGCGAGACTGGAGACATAGAGGCCGTTGCCGGTTTCGTTCGCCGCATCGACCGTGAACGCCAACAGCGCACCGCTCTTGTTGAACGCGAACTCATTCACCGAACCGATCAATCGGTCGGTGCCCGCCTCGAGATCGCGCACGATGAGATCCGCGCCCTCGTACTGTGGCGCCGGAACAGCACGCGCGCGATGCACCGCGAACACGGTCGACCCTTTATTGAACTCGAATGTCGCAACGTCGTCCCAGGTCGTCTTGTCGCCCGTCGCGAGATTCACGAGCTCCGCTTTGCGCGCCGGCGCGGCAGGCGTCGTCGCGCCCGGCCCACCGGCGACACCGCCGCGGCCGCCTCGTCCGCCGCGGCCCGCGGGCGCGGCCGGCGGTGAGACATAGTACGCCACCCACCGCGCGTCGTCCGAGAACATCGGACGCGTTCCGCCCTCGACGACGATCTCGCGATTGCCATCCACCTGCTTGACGTGCAGTTGATCGTCGCGCCGCACCTGCGCGTACGACCACGCCACCCAGTTGCCGTCGGATGAGATCACCGGCGTCGCGATCGTACGCCAGCGCGCGTAGTCGGCGACGGGCAGCGCCTTCTTCGTATCGGGATCGCGCTTCGGTGTGACGGCCGACCCTTGCTGGCGCGCGCCCGTGTTCTGTTGCGCGTGAACGGGAACGGTTCCGATCTCGATCGCGAGTGCGGCAGCGGACAGCGCGAAAACGACGCGCATGGTGGAACTCCTGGGAAGGCTTGGGAAGAGGCGACGTCGCGGACAATATGCGGGACGTTACACGCGTTGTCAGCTAGTCTGTGCTGCTCTTCGCGGCTCTTCGCCGGCCTTCGCCGGTCTTCGCCGGCCTTCGCAGCTGTTCGCGCGCTCGGCGACTCGCTCCTATTCGTTTTCAGGACGCGTCGCGCGCCGTCCCGACAGATAATCCACCGCCGCCAGGAAGCGGGGCACGGGAATCGGCTTCTGCATCACGAGCCATTTGCCCGGCGCCGCCGACAGATTCCAGAACTCGTCGGTCCATCCGCTCACATACAGCGTCGGACGCAGCCCGACCATGTCGGTGATCTCGTGCGCCAAATCGGCGCCGTCCGCATCAGGCAGCGCGATGTCGAGCACGAGCACGTCGATCGCGCCGGCGAGCCGTTCGATTTCCTGCAGCGCGGCACGACGACTCCCCGCCAGCGCGACGTCGTAGCCGTGCGCGCGGAGAATCTCGTCGTACGACTGGCAAATGAGCGGATCGTCGTCGACGACCAGCACTCGCTGCGATGCGGAGGAAGACAAACCGGATCGGATTGAGGACTACGACGCGCGGCTTCGCGCAGTCCTTCGTGGGGGAGTATCGACGTCCGCGCGACAACACATTACACGATGGTCAACAACTTTGCCTACTCGCGCGTAATTTTCTGTATACATCACCGCACCATTGGAGCGAAAGTGTCCGTCGAATTTTTGTCGCGGCGTCGCGGAGGGTTCGCGTCGCGTGTACTGCCGTCGCTCGCCGTCGCCGGCGTCCTGGGAACGCTCATCGCCGCACGGCCCGTGCACCGGCTCGCCGATCGGCTCGCGCCGGGCGTGACCTTCCGCATCACGTCGACGACTCGCGTGTATCCGGGCGACACGCCGCGCGGTCAGGATGCCGAGATCATGCGTGGGCGCGGTGTCGCGGTGGGCGGCCATGCGCGGATCGAATTCCTGGCATTTACTCCCGCTCCGCAGGGCGTGACGACCGACGACTTCCTGATCGCCACTGACTCCGGTCACGTCTTCGTTCTGCACTCGAACAACCAGCGCTACACGCCGTCTGACGATGTGTTCGGTGGACCCGCGGTGGTGACGTTGAATCGCGTGCTCGGCGGTGGCGGACGCGGATTCCCCGGCGCGGGCGGTGATCCGAACGCAGCTGGCGGTGGCGGCGGCGCGGGCCGAGGTGCCGGTGGCGGGGGCCGTCCTAATCGGGGCGGTGGTAATGGAGGTTTTCCGGGCGGCGGCGCGCGCGGTGGGCGTGGCGGTCGCGGCGGCCGTGGTGGGCTCGGCGGGTTCCTCAACCAGATTCAGCTGCTCGACGTCACGTTCAAGATCGACAAGCTCGGCGCAGCCGAAGCGATCGATGGGCGCCCGACGCAGCATTATCGGATCACGACGGACTATCGCATTCTCTGGGGAGACCAGAGCATCCCGGCGCACGCCGTGACCGAGCTGTGGACGACGCCGCTGCCGACGGACATTCCAAATCCGTTCGAGCCGCTCATCGTCGCCGATCAGTCGACGGACGGCCCGCTCATCGAGTATGCGCTCAAGCTGCGCTATGCGCGCGCGCAGGTCGAAGGCACGCCGATCAAGGTCGTCACGACGACGACGCTCTCGGGCATTCACGACATCATCGGCTTCCAGTCGTTCGTCGGGAACGATCCGACCGTCGACAAGCTCACGGTGGTGCAGCAGACGGAGATTCGGAGCGTCACGCCGGCGGATGTCGATCCCAATCTCGTCACGGTGCCGGCGAACTCCGGGGCGCAGTAAGCGCGCCAGACATCGTCATGCCGAGCGTCAGCGAGGGATCTAACATCACGATAGAGTGACATCCCTCTACCCTGACGCTAGATCCCTCGCGTCGCTCGGGATGACAAAGACACACTTCACTCTTTAATCATTCACACGTCGTCATATGAGAGTGCTCATTCTCATCGTCGCGATGGCGTCCGCCACCGCCTTCATGCGGGACGCGGCCGCCAAGCGGACGGCGGTCGAGCGTACGACGTTGGACAGCGTGTACTCCGCGGCGCAGGCGTCGCATGGAGACACCATCTACAAGGCGACGTGCGTGAAGTGCCATGGCGCGGCACTCGAGGGCACGGCCACCGATGGTGGGCCACTCACGGGAAAGCCTTTCCTCGACAACTGGAACGGGCTCGCCATGGATCAGCTGTTCGACAAGGTCTTCACCACGATGCCGTCGGACAAGCCACAGTCGCTGCCGCGCAAGGAGGTCGCCGACGTGCTGGCGTACGTCCTCTCGAGGAATCAGTTCCCGGCGGGAAGTGCCGCGCTCCCCGACAGCATGGAGCTGCTGCGCGACATCAAGATCGCGACGAGCCGATAACGAACGGCTAGGGCTTCCTGGTGCTGTCCGCGGGCGCCGGCTTCGGCGGCTCGTATTCCTTTTCAGGAATCTTGAATATCGGGTCGATCGCCGGCAGCACCGTTCCCATCACCCGATGCGCCACGTAATCGCCGATCTTGGGCGAGAACTTGGCACCCTCGGCGTTGCCACCCGCCGCAATCCACACGTTCGACCATTGCGGATGCTTATCGATGATGAAGTTGCTGCTCGACGTCGTCTCGTAGTGGCAGGCGTGGGTCTGCGCGACCGGCGCGTTGGCCATCAATGGGAAGCGGTGCGCGATGAATCGGCGTGAGCCGTCGAGCCGCGACTGATCCGCCCAACGATCGCTCGTATCGGGATCCTGCTGCTCCGGTGGCACGTTCTGCTGATTGAACTCACCGCCACCGCCGCCCGCGGCGGCCCCTCTGCCGCCTCGGCCACCGCCGCCACTCCCGCGCCCACCGCCAGTCGATGCCTGACCCGACTGCGTGGCGCCCCCTGCGTTCGCGAGATTCGACCCGGTATCCGTCGCCGCTCCATTCGTGTTGCCGCTTGCCACCGCGCCATTGGGCGGCGTCGGCGCACGCTCGGCGCCGCGCACACGAAAGCCGCGATTGTCCACCGGCAGCGCGGCCCAACCCGTCACGCCGGGAAAGTTGTAGCTTGGCAGGTTGGGATAGGTGAAGCGGTAATCGCCGATCGGCGTTCCATAGTACACCACATAGCCCATGGGCGTGCGCGTCTTCTTCGCGAGGATGTCCGGGAAGGTTTTCCCGAGCCACGGACCGACGCAGTACACGAACGTGTCGGCGCGCAGCGTGGCGCCGGTGTCCAGCGACACCTCGTCGAGTTTGCCATTAGAGGTCTTTGATGGCGTCACTCGGCCGATCACGATCTTGCCGCCCAGCTTCTCGAAGACGGCGGCGGCGGCCTGCGCGGCACGGCGCGCGCGCAGTACGCCGGCGTCCGGCTCGTAGAGAACCGCGGTGATGTCATCCATCCCGATCACGGGGAACGACTTCCGGACGTCGTCCGGATTCAGAACCTTGTACGGAATCTTGTTCTTGTCCCACCACACCTTGCAGCGCAGCTGAAAGTTGTCCCATTCGCTGCGCATGATCAGATCGCCCGTGACGTGAAACAGATTGAGCCGGAGATACTTTCCCCATTCGTCATCGAACGCGATCCACTTGGTCATCGCTTCGCGCGCCCACAACATCCAGAGCTCGCCGAGTGCACCGGCCTTGTCGCCGTAGGAGGAGCGCACGCCGCGCGTCTCGTCGCCCGACGTCGCGCGCGCGTTGCCGGGGCCATAGATGTCGACCATCGTCACGTTGGCGCCCATCGCGCGCAGGTTCATCGCGGTGAAGCTGCCCCAGAGACCCGCGCCGACGACGACGACGTCCGGTGACGCGCTCGCCGAGCGCACGGATCGTGTCGCTTTCGGGCCGGGGATCGCCGCGTTGGCGACGGTCGCGCCGCCCAATATCAGCGAACCTGCGCCGGCACCGGCAACCTTGATGAAGTCGCGACGCGGCAGCGCCTTCGTATCGTCGTCGTTCGAATGATTCGTCATGAGGGATTCAGCGGTGGAAGTCATGGAGAAGATGTGGCGCGTCGCGCGTGAAATCAAACCGCCGCTGGAGGTAAATCCCGGCACGAGCAGACTCGCCAAACGCCGTCCGCCGCGTATAATTGCTGCCTGGTTGAATGTTTGAGTGCGTGCACGATCGAACGCCGCGGCCGGCCGCGGCCGCGAACCAGCGTATGGAGGCTGTCGATGCGGGTGAACCGCCTGAGTGTGATCCTCACCGCCACGGCGATCGTGGGCTGTACGAGCGCCGTCGCGACGAATTTTCGCCCGCCGCTCGAGGCCAAGCTGTCGCCCGGCGCGAAGACGGGCGCGCCGATTCCGCTGCGCATCGACCCGAACGCGAAAGTCGTCATCGCGACGGTGCCGAATCTCCCGCCGGCGCCCTATAGCGACGCTCAGGCCGCGCGCGGCGAGCGGGTGTACGACGCGACCTGCGCGACATGCCACCAATCGGAAAAGTTCATCGGTCCACAGTTCGCCGCCGACTGGAACGATCGACGCGTTGGAGATTTCTATCAGCTCATTCGCAGCTCGATGCCCGTGGACAATCCCGGTGGCCTCAAGGATCAGGAATACCTCGACATCGTCGCGTATCTGCTCAAGGCGAATCACGCGCCGGCCGGCGCCGATTCGGTCAGCGCGGACACGACCTTCATGCGGCAGCACAAGATCGCGGTGCGGCCCTAGATGAAACGCCTCGTCGCGCTGCTCTCAGTCGTCGCGGCGTCGACCGCGGGCGCGCAGGCCGGTGGCCCGTCGATGGCGCCCGTCAACGACTTGCCCAATCCCTATCAAACGATCTCGGGTTGGGCGAAGCTGCCCGAGGGGCGCACGTGGGGCTCGACGAGCGCGGTGACGATCGACCGCGATGGTTCGAGTGTCTGGGTGGCGGAACGCTGCGGGGCGAATAGTTGCACCGGATCATCGCTCGATCCGGTGCTCTTGTTCGACGCCGGCGGCAACCTCGTGCGCCACTTCGGCGCGGGACTCTTTCAGGCGCCGCACGGTATTACGCTCGATCGCAACGGCAACGTCTGGGTCGTCGACTGCTCGTGCACGGGCGGTGGACGTGGTGGGCGCGGACGCGGCACTGACACGGCGAGGCCGGCCGCGGCGCCGCCTCCACCGCCGGCGGCTCCTTCGGGCCATCAGATCTTCGAGTTCAGCCGCGACGGGAAACTGCTCAAGGCACTCGGCACACCGGGCGGCGGACGCGGCGCGGCGTTTTTCTTTCAGCCGAACGCGGTGCTCGTGGCGCCCAACGGCGACATCTTCGTCTCCGAGGGCCATGCGTCGAACGCGAACGCCACGGCTCGTGTGTATAAGTTTTCGAAAGACGGAACTCTCATCAAGACGTGGGGCCAGTGGGGCGCCGGTCCGGACGACTTCGACCAGCCGCACGCCCTCGCGATGGATTCACGCGGCCGGTTGTTCGTGGGCGACCGCGGCAACAACCGGATCAAGATCTTCGATCAGGACGGCACGCTGCTCGACACGTGGTATCAGTTCAGCCGGCCGAGCGGGATCTGGATCGATCCGAATGACAACATCTATGTCGCGGACTCGGAGTCGGGGTCGGTCAATCCGGCGCACGGCGCGTGGAAGCGCGGGATTCGTATTGGGAGCGCGAAGGACGGCTCGGTGAAGTACTTCATTCCGGATCCCTGGCCGACGTGCGCGCAGGGCCAGCAGTCGTCGGCCGCCGAGCCCTGTTCGCGGAGCACGAGCGCGGCGGAGGGGGTGGCCGTGGACAGGAACGGCGTCATTTATGGCGCCGAGGTCGGGCCGATGCGGTTGCAGAAGTATGTGAAGCCGTAGGGTCGACAACACCAAGACAAGAGCCTTTACCACGGACAACAGCCGGACGTCCGCGGACCGGCACGGAGACGGCGGGAAAGGCAGTCAAAGACAGTGTTATGTGTATTGGAAGAACGCCCTCGGGACGCTTCGAACCAGCGTCCCGAGGGTGTTCTTTCTCATTCAGTCGCCTTGGGTTGTTTTTATATTCTAATTAAAAAATACTACAACAGCCGAAACCCTCTGGTCGATTGTACGCTGCCGACCCGGAAACGCCGTTACACCCGCCGTCTCCGTGCCGATCCGTGGACGTCCGCTGTTGTCCGTGGTCGGCTTTATCGATTCGGCAACGCCAACGCCGTGAGCCCGATATTGCTCCCCTGCCCGTACGCAAACACGATGTACTGCTTCCCATTGTGCATGAACGTCATGGGCACCGCGGTATTCACCGACGGAATGCTCACCGCGCCCACCTGCTTCCCGGTCTGCTTGTCGAACGCGTAGAGCTGCGCGCCGGCCGGCGCCGCCGCGTTCGCGCCACCGCCCCCAGCCCCGCCCCCGCCGCCGCGCCCTCCGCGGCCACCACGACCGCCCGGGCCACCGGAACGACCCGTTCCGTGAATCACGAGCGTCTTCGTCGTGATCACCTCGGCCTGCCCGTTCAGCGCCGGAACCTTCGGCAGCTGCACGCCGGCGAACAGGGGATCATTCGACGTCTGGTCGCGCCAGCGATTGCCGTTCGGCACCCACCACTTCTTGTCGCCCGAGTTGAGGTCGTACGCGGTGATGCCGCCCAGCTCTTTCGGCTTGAGAATCGAGACGCCGGCGATCGTCGTGGCCGCGCGAGGCTCGAAGCCGGTACCCACGTTCTCGCCGGCCATCTGCACGCCGGCCGGGGCCGGCAGCGCGCCGATCAGGCCGCAGCTGTTGTGCGGCTGGCTGTAGGCGTGCTCGGAGCACGGATCGTGTTCGACCTCGATGGTCCCGAGCCCCGACTGTCCACCGACGTAGATCCAGCCCGTCGCCGGATCGACCGCCGCGCCGCCGTCGATGTTCACGCCGCCGCTCGCGCCCGGAGCGTACCACGAGCACTTGTACTGCGAGGGGCCGCTCTTCCCCTTGCCGTCGGCCGGCGACGGCGGAATGAAGTACGGGCCCATCCGGCAGTGTTGCGCGAGCTTTAATGCTGAATCCTTAATTGCAGGAGTATAATCGATGAGATCCGCGGCCGTGAGCCCCTGGTGCGAATACGGCGCCGGCCGCGACGGCACGGGCTGCGTCGGCGACGTCAGCTCGTTCGGGACGTCGCTCTGCAGCACCGGCGTCTCCGGGATCGGCCAGATCGGCTTGCCCGTCACGCGATCGAGCACGTAGATCCAGCCCTGCTTCGACGTCGCGGCGATGATCTTCCGCGGCTGCCCGTTCACCGTCACGTCGAGCAGGTTCGGCGCCATCGGGAAGTCGTAGTCCCACACGTCGTGGTGCACGGCCTGATAGTGCCACTTCCGCGCGCCCGTCTTCACGTCGAGCGCCACAATGCTGTTCGCAAAGAGATTGTCGCCCGGGCGATGGCCGCCGTACTCGTCGCTCAGGCCTTCGCCGACCGGGATGTAGACGAGACCCAGCGCGGGATCGGCCGTGTACGGCGCCCACGCGTCAGCCTTGCCCGTTCCCGGCGTATCCTGCTTCGACCCGTTCTTCCACGTCTCGGCGCCAAATTCGCCGGGCTGCGGAATGAGGTTGAAGTTCCAGAGCTGCTTGCCGGTATGGATGTCGAAGCCGCGGATGTGGCTCTCGATGTTGTGCAGACGCAGCGGATAGTAGCCGTGCATCGACGAGTTCCCGACGATGATCACGTCGTTGACGACGATCGCCGGCGAGCTGTTCGCGATCTGCCCGTGCGCGGGATCGATGCCCATCGTCCCATCGGCGCCGGTCTTCGTGACCGGGTCCCACTTCTCGCCCGGCTTTGCTCGGCGCAGCGGCGCGGCTTCGCTGATCTGCATGGAACCCGAGTCGTCCACCGCCAGCGGCACGAGCGGGAAACCGAGTCCTTCCTCGAGATCGACGATGCCGTCCTTGCCGAATCTCGGATCGGGCTTGCCGGTCTTCGCGTCGATCGACGCGAGATGATACCCGGGCGTAATGACGATGACACGCTCGCTCGTCCCGTCCGTCCAATACGCGAGGCCTCGGCCCGCGAACTGCCGCGGCGCCTTCTGCCACCGCAGACCTTCATCCATGCCCCAGTCCCACAGCGTCTGGCCGGTCGAAGGATCGATCGCGAACGCCTTGCGCCGTGTCGTCGCGACGGTGAACAGTCGGCCGTTCGCATAGAGCGGTGTCGTGCGATAGTACTCGTCTTCGCCGTATTTGCCGGCATCCCAGCGCCACGCGACCTGGAGCGAATCGAAGTTGCGGGCGTTGATCTGATCGGCGTCGGAGTACCGTGTGCTCCACGCGTCGGCCGCCCAGTATCGCCACTCGCCGGGCTTGTTGCCGCGCTCGAGCGCCGGCGACTGCGTCGCGCTCGAAAGCGTGGCGCGCGCCGCCAGTCCCAAGGCGACCACCGCCGCCACGCCTCCCGCGAGCGCCCACGTCGTTGCTCCAGCGCGAAGGTGCATCATTCGCTTCGCTCGCATCGCCCGCATCGCCCGCGTCACCGCCGATCGCATCATGGCCTTCTCCTCGTTCCCTGACGAAAGGGTATCCCGCCGGTGGGTGGTATTAGAGATCTTACTTTTTCGCACTGACATCAATCCGAAACTTCTTGAGCGAATCCGCCTCGGGCCACAGCTCGTTCGTGCCCGGGGGCATGCGGTTGAGCTGCAGCACGTACGCAAGCACGTCCGCGGTCGCGTCGGGCGACAGGCTGCCCGGGTCGTTGCCGGGCATCTTCGTCAACACGTACGTGTAGAGCTCCGACAGGTGCTTGCCTTTCCAGTGCGTCTCGAAGTTGACGCCGGTAAAGAACGCCGCCGTGTGACACGAGCGACAGGTGCCCATGTACACGTCCTTGCCTCGACTCGCTTGATCCGCCGAGTACACGCTATCGAGCGTCGAGGGGCCCGTCGCGACTACCGCGGTCGCCGTGCTCGATGTCGCCGCGCTTGCCGCTGTTGCCGCCGCGCTTGCAGCAGGTGCCGGAACCGCCGGCTTCGCCGCGGAACCGCCGCAACCCAAACCAAAGGTGCAGGCGCCCAAGACGCCGGTGATCGCAAATCGTGCTGCTCCGTTCACTCGCCTTCGCCTCCCGGCGCCAATTGGGGCGCCGCCGCCGGTGTGGTGCGGCTCACGCGCCGCGCGAATGTGTACACAGCCCAGCCCACCGCGCCGATCGCGATGAGCGCCATCGCTCCTCGAACTACGCTCGCGCCAAACGCGGCGCTGAGCGCGGGCATCTCGACGTGATACGCCAACAGCGTGGATCCCCGGTCGAGCATCCAGTGCCACGCCGTGTGCGCGACGAACGCCGACAGGATGATCGTGCCCATGCGCTCCGTCACCACGTGCGTGAACGCCCAGTTGATCGCGGGGACGGCGAGCGCCAGCACGAACATCTGCCCCAACTCCACGCCGACGTTGAACGACACCAACGATGTCGCGAGATGCGTCCCCGCGAACTGCAGTGACTCGCGCAGCGCGAACGAGAATCCGAAGCCGTGCACGAGCCCAAAGCCGAACGCCACGAGCCACCGGCGCTCGAGCTTCGCGCCGACGATGTTCTCGAGCGCCATGTACACGATCGACGCGGCGATCAGCACCTCGATCAACGGCGGGAACCACAGCGCGTCGGGCGCCATTCCCGCCGCGCTCGCGATCAGCGTGATCGAGTGCGCCACCGTGAACGCGGTGATGATCGTGATCAGCGGTCGAATGCGGCGGAACGGAATCACGAGGCACAGGATGAACAGCAGATGATCGATGCCGCTCAGAATGTGCTCGAAGCCGAGCGATACGAAGCTGCGCGCGGCTTGATACCAGCGCGGGTCGAGCCGTACGAGACCCGGATCGCCGGCGTACTCGAACGCGCGCTCGCTGCCGTTCTCCGGCAGAAACCGCAGCACGGTCGTCGTCCGAACGCCGAGCCGAGCGAGGGTGGGCCGAATGGAAAAGCGTGATTGCGCGGATGCGATCGGATACTCGAGCACGACGTCGAGCATCGCCTGCGTCCAGACCAATTCGACGTCGTTCGGCAGCGCGTCGGAAGACAGCGTATGCGCAAGTGCGGCATCGTACGTCGTAAACGAGCGATCCGACGGGAGCGAGATCCTGGTCGCGACGACGGTCGGCACGGGCAACGGCGCGTCGTTCTCATAGAGCTCGACGTCGTTCGCCAGCCACAGCGCGGCCGCATCGTGCAGCAACGGCTGCGCGCGCGCGATGTCGAGGTAGCCCGGACCCGTCTCCGGAAAGTTGACGTCGCGCATCGAGGCAAGCGGCACGCGAACGACCATCCGCAGCCGCTGCGCTTGGGGCTTGATGAAAGCCAGCACCGTCACACGACTCGGGATATCGTGCGCGTACTGCGTGCCGGGCAGCAGGAGCGTCAACGCGATCGCGAGCGCCAGCGCGAGTGGCGCGAAGGCGACGCGATGCACATCTGGACGGACCAGCCTGACGCGGGGTAGAATCACCGCACGATAATACCGCTCGGTCCCACGGGACGGAACGGGACGCTCGCTCGATTTTGACTGACGAAGCCTGACAAAGCCTGACGAAGACCTCGAAGACCCAACGGAGACCTAATGCTTCGACGTAGTCTCGTGCTGCCCTTGAGCCTTGCGGCCTGTCCGGTGTCCTGGGCGGCCGCTCAGCGGGCCGCGCCCGCCGGTCCCGCGCGCGACGTCCCCGCCGCCGTGGCCCGCGCGCCACGCTTCGAGGTCGAGATGATGTGGCCCAAACCCATGCCTAATCGCTGGATTCTGGGCTCGTCGACGGGCGTCGCCGTGGACGCGCGCGATCACATCTTCGTCGTCCACTTGACCGACAGCTTCAACCAGCGCACCGAAATGGGCTCGGCCACCACTCCGCCGACCGGCGAGTGTTGCACGCCCGCGCCCAACGTCCTGGAGTTCGACGCCGGCGGCACGCTCGTGAATCATTGGGGTGGGCCGGGCGCGGGCTACGATTGGCCGGAGCAGAACGCCGGCATTGCCGTAGACGACAGCGGCTACGTGTGGATCGGCGGGGCCGGCGGTCAGGATTCGAGAATTCTAAAGTTCACGCGCGACGGCAAGTTCGTCGCGGAGTTCGGCAAGCAGCCGCCCGCACCGACGCTCGCGGCCGCACCGGGACGTGGCGCGGATACGGCGTATCAGGGCGTTTCACCCGGGCGGGGCGGACGCGGTCGCGGTGCGCGGGTGGTGAAACCGTCGCTCCCGCCGAACAGCACGAGCATGGAGTCGTTCGGCGGCCCGGCGGGCTTCGCGTTCGACACCAAGGCCGGCGAAGTGTTCGTCGCCGACGGATATCGGAATCATCGCGTCGCGGTGATCGACATGCAGACGGGCGCGATCAAGCGCTTCTGGGGCGCCTATGGCAAGCCGCCGGTCGACGCCGACAGCGCGCGGTATTCGCCGAGTAATGCGGCGGCGAAACAGTTTGGTCCCGTGCGCTGCGTGGAGCTCGCGAAGGATGGCCTGCTCTACGTGTGCGATCCACAGAACGACCGCATTCAAGTCTTCAAGAAAGACGGCTCGTTCGTCACCGAAAAAACGATCATGCCGAACACGCTTGGCCTGGGCGCCGTGTGGGACATCGCCCTGTCGCGCGATCCGCAGCAGGCGTACCTCTACGTCGCCGACGGGCAGAACATGCAGATCCACGTGCTCGACCGGAAAACGCTCGCCGTGTTGCGAAGCTTCGGCGACGGCGGCCGGCAGCCGGGCCAGTTCTACGCGCCGCACAGCCTCGCGACGGATTCCAAGGGCAACCTCTACACGACCGAGACGTACGAGGGCAAGCGGGTGCAGAAGTTCGACTACAAGGGCGTTGCGCCGGTGACGGCGAAGGATCCCGCGGTGGTGTGGCCCTCGAAGGCGTCGGGAGGCAAGCGATGAGCCGCCTGATGCGAATTCGCGCGCTCGTCATCGTCGTCACGATGGTCGCCCTCTTCTTCGCGCAGCGCGTGCTCGACGGCAAGGCACGAGTCGAGACGGTTCGCGCGCCGCGCTTCGAGGTCGATCCGATGTGGCCCAAGCCGCTGCCGAATCACTGGGTGCTTGGCAACGTGATCGGCGTCGGTGTCGACGCGCAGGATCACGTGTTCATCGTGCACCGCAACGACACGTTCGACGCGCAACACGAGATCGGCGCCGTCGCGCAGCCGACGCCGTTGTCCACGTGCTGCGTCCCTGCTCCGCCGGTGCTGGAGTTCGATCCCGCGGGCAATCTCGTGAATGCGTGGGGCGGCCCCGCGCCCGATCATGATTGGCCGCAGTCGAACCACGGCATCTCGATCGACGACAAGAACAACGTGTGGATTGGCGGCAATGGCACCTGCCCCGCCGGCGGCGACAAGAATTGCCCGCCCGGCGCCGGCGATTCGTTCATTCTCAAGTTCACGCACGACGGCAAGTTCCTGGCGGAGATCGGCGAGCCCGGACAGAAAGTCGACAGCCGAAGCCTGACGCACTTCGGGCGGGTCGCGAAGATCTCGTTCGACACGAAAGCCCAGGAAGCCTTCGTGGCCGACGGATACGGCAACAAGCGCGTGGCCGTGCTGAACATCGGAGATGGCAAGATCAAGCGCATCTGGGGCGCGTATGGCCACGTGCCGAGCGATTCGAACCCGGGCCCGTACAATCCGACCGCGCCGCTCGATCCGCAGTTTCGCAACCCGGTCCACTGCGCGGAACCGACGAACGACGGCCTGGTCTACGTGTGCGACCGTCCGAACGACCGCATTCAGGTCTTCAAGAAGAATGGAGAGTTCGTTAAAGAGAAAATCATAAAGCCCGAGACGCGGGGCGACGGATCGGTCTGGGACATCGCGTTCTCGAAGGATCCGGCGCAGAAGTACATCTTCCTGGCCGACGGCAAGAACGAGCGGATCTACGTGATGGACCGCCAGTCCCTCGAGATCATCACGCAGTTCGGCGACGGCGGCCGGCAGCCGGGCGAATTCTTCGCGGTCCACTCGATCGCCACGGACTCGAAGGGCAACATCTACACGACTGAGACGTACGAGGGCAAGCGGATTCAGAAGTTCGTGTACAAGGGGATGGCGATGGTCGAGCCGAATCAGGGTGTCGTGTGGCCCAAACCCTGACCACGGACGAACGTCGGACGACTGCTTTACCACGGACGGACGTCGGACGATCACGGAAAGGCACGGAGACGGCGTGAACTGCCGTTGACTGCAGTTTCATGACTTTTTAACAAAACCCTCAGGACGCTCCGAACCTCGAAGCATCCTGGGGGTTTTCTAAAAGAGCTCACGTCAAACGCAGTTACAAACGGTGAACGCCGTCTCCGTGCCGGTCCGCCGTTGTCCGCCGTCCGTCCGTGGTCATTGACTACACCGTCGCCCGCACGATCGCCGTTCGACGCGGCACCAGCAGCCCGTCGCTCCGCCCCGCAAAATACCGTCGCTCGGCTTCATCTCTCTCGAGCAACGCCACACTCGAGAATCCGTGGCCCTCGAGCAACGTGCGCATCTCCTCGGGCGTGAAATAGCTCACCCATGGCTCTCCCACCGCCGCCGCTTGCTCGGCGAACCGCGCGCCGGGATCGTCCGCGCCGCGGGGCTGCGCAAACGTCAACACGATCTCCGAGCCGCGCGGAAACGACGCCACCGTCGCGAGCACCGCATCGATCGCCTGGCGCTCCAGATACATCGTGACGCCGAGCCACGAGAAAAAGGTCGGCGTCCCGGTGTCGATGCCGTGGCGCGCGAACGCCGCGGCGAGCGACTCGCGCTCGAAGTCCACGTCGGCATACCGAACGTTTCCAGGAACCACGACGCCAGCCGCATCGAGCATCGCTCGCTTCATCGCCTGGCTCGCGGGCTGATCCACCTCGATGATCTCGATGTCGCGCGCCCATGCCGGCTGGCGATATGCGAACGTATCCAGACCGGCCCCGAGCAACACATACCGGGATACCCCGCGCCCCACCGCGTCAGCCAAACAATCCTCGGCGTATCGCGACCGAAGCAGCACATGTGACCTGAGTCCGCGCGCCGTGGGATTCTGCAGTTCATCGATGCGCTCGTGAACCTGCCGCTCGAAATCGGGACCGAGCAGTCGCCCGATCACGTGATCGTCGAGAATCGGCGGCTTGCCGTCGACGATCGAATGCGCTGCGCGAAGCACCGCGACACCACGCGCCGTGAGGCTCGCCGAACGCTCAGCCATCAGTCATCCGCTCCAGGAGATCGATCAACTCGCCAACCACGCTCGCCGGAACGCGCGGTCTCGTCAGCAGCTCGCAGAGCGCCGGCGCGTCCATCAGGCGCGCGATCATCAGCCAATCGTCAGGAAGCAACATCCCGCCGTCGCGCAGGCCGCGTGAGAACTGCGGCTCGTAGCACGGACGCTCCGGCCGGTGGTACCGAAGGAAGTTGCCGACGTCGACGAACGGCGACGCATCGATCGCGAATTCCCAGTCCAGCACCGCCGAGACACGCCAGCCATCCCCGTCGCGCGCAACGAACACGTTTCGAGAATTGAAATCGCAGTGCACGAGACCATGCACGAGCGAAACTTCCTCGAGCCGCGGTTGCCACGCATTGACGACGGCGAGCAGTCGTTCATGTAACGCCGCCGGAACGCGCTGCTGGTAGACTGCCGTGCCACCAAACCGCTCGACGAGCGAGCCGACCGTCTCCGCCGGCGTCGGCGGTCCGGGAAATTTTCCGATCGACGGCAGCACACGTCCCGCGGCATACGAGGCCGCGGCCAGCGCCTCGTCGTCACCCATCGACCGCAGCGTGAAGAGCGAGATGCCGTCGACCGCCGACAACACGGCGAGCGGAGGACCGTGCTCGCCCGCTTCATCGGCGTAGAACACGCGCGGCACCGGCACGTCGCGGCCGATCATGCCGAGCACGGCCACCTCGCGCGCGCACGACGACGGATCGCGATCGTAGACGCGCAGCACACACTCAGCTGGCCTTCCGCTGAGGCGCAGCAGAACATTTCGATTCATCAAGCCGCCCGACAGAAGCTCCGCGTCGAGCACGTCGCGTCCGGCGAGCCACGGATCGAGCAGCCGCGTGATCTCCGCGATGCTCAAGCGGGCGGCCGGTTCGTCGCGTTCCCAGTTCTGCTTCTCGTCGGCCAACACGCCTACGGTGTCGCGGGAATGAGTCGAAGCTTCGCGCTGACCGTCACCTTCCGATCCACCGGCTCGACCGCGGTTTGCGCACAGACCTGGACACCCGCCGAGTTCGTCGTATAGCGAATGCACGTCGTCTTGTTCTCGGTGACGGTCGTTTGCAGGACGTAGGTTGCGCGCCCCACCGGATCCCGTCGATCGAAGTTGAGGTGCACGTCGGCGCACGCATACACCAGGGCCTCGGTCGGCGTCGAAGCGGCAGCGTCGTAGTGGCATGGGCCCGGCTGCGCCTCGACGAGGATCGTGTCGCCCGTGAAGTGTACCGTACCCTGTATCGTCGTCACCGGCGCGCCGGCCGCCGCGGTGACTCGCTCGTCGAACGTGTAGGTGCCGGATGACGGCACGACGGTCGTCGCCGGAGACGCGTGCGGCTGGCATGCCGCAATGACGCACGTCATCGAGAGCATCAGAAACGTTCGCATGGACACAAGTTACCGCCTGTGTCGGCGGACCGGCCACCTATTGACGAGATCGTCCCGCACGGCGCAGTTTCGCGACTCGCGGCACATCCTTCTATCGAGCATAACATGAGTCTCGCGACGCCCTTCCGCTTTGCCTGTGCGATCACCGCGCTGTGCACCGCCGTGCTTTCGGCGCAAACGACGGCGGTCAGCGGCACGCGGCCCGCGCGACTGATCATCCGCAACGCCATCGTCGAAGACGGCAACGGCACGCCGGCCCGCGGACCGTTCGACATCGTCGTCGAGAACGGCATGATCACCCAGGTCGTGCCACTCGATCCGGTCGCGCTCAGCCGCGCCGGCAGGAGTCGTCGCCCTCGCGCCGACGCGAACACGGCGGAGATCGATGCGACGGGAAAGTATGTGCTGCCCGGGTTGATCAACGTGCACGCGCACATGCAGGATGAGCGCGCGGGCGTCGCGCAACCGATCGAATACGAGTTCAAGATCTGGCTCGCGTGCGGCATCACGGCCATCCGCGACGTCGGCAGCGATACGAAGAAGGCGCTCGCGTGGCGTGAGGCGAGCAGCAAGGGCACGATCGCAGCGCCGCGCATCTTCGTCTACCCGCAGTTCGGCCGGCCGACCAACGCCGATTCCGCGCGCGCGCGCGTGCGGGCGATCAAGGCGATGGGCGCGGACGGCATCAAGCTCTTGGGCATCGACCGCGACATCATGCAGGTGATGGAGGACGAGGCGCACAAGGAAGGCATGCGCATCGCGCATCACGTCGGCGTCGAAGAGACGAACGCGTGGGACGACATCCACTTCGGCACGACGAGCATCGAGCACTGGTACGGCATTCCGGATGCCGCGATCCTCAACGGCGTCCAGGATTTTCCGTCATACTACAACTATAACAACGAGACGGATCGCTTCCGGTGGGCGGGGCATCTCTGGCGCGAAGCCGATCCGGCGCGGTTGCAGATGGTCCTCGACTCGATGGTCTCGCATCACGTCGCATGGGTGCCGACCCTCGACATTTATGAGGCGTCCCGGGACTTACAGCGCGCGCGCACGCAGCCCTGGTTCGCGGACTATCTGCATCCGACGCTCGAGGACTATTTCCGCCCCGATCCCGCGAATCACGGTTCGTACTTCTTCGGTTGGACGTCGACCGACGAGACGTTCTGGAAAGAGAACTATCGCATCTGGATGAACGCCGTGCGCGACTTCGAGCGAAAGGGCGGCCTGGTCGGCGCCGGCGACGACGCGGGCTTCATCTATCAGATGTACGGCTTCGGCCTGCTGCGCGAGCTCGAGCTCCATCAGGAAGCTGGCTTCCCGACGATCAAGGTCATTCAGCACGCCACCGGGAACAACGCACGCATCCTCGGCAAGGAAACGGAGCTCGGACGCGTACGCCAGGGATTTCGCGCGGACCTGATCGTCGTGAACGGCAACCCATTAGAGAATTTGAAAGTGCTGTATCCGACGGGCGTCGACGACATCAAAGACGGCAAGCCGGTGCACACCGGCGGCGTCGAATGGACGATCAAGGACGGCATTCCCTATCACGGGCCCACACTGATGCGCGAGGTGAAGCAGATGGTGGCCAAGGCACGCGCCGATCGCGGCACGAAATAATCGTCCGGGAACTACAAAGGGCGGCCCGCGACAAGCGGGCCGCCCTTCTTCAACCGATCACACGATGTACTTGAAGTAGAACCATTGCGAGGTCACGATCGGCTGGCCGTTCGCATCGACGGCGGTCACCTGCCAGCGGCCGGGCTGCGCGCCGACGAACCCGCTCTGAAAACTCGTCGTTGGCGCGGCAATCGTGTTTGTCGTCCACGCGTGCCAGGGATTATTGCAATTGCGCCAATCGCCGGTTTGCGGCCAGCTGTCGCAGAACTGCACGGTCACCGTGTACGTCGCCGCGTTCGGCACGGCCGGCCAGTCCGTGCTGAACGACCGCGGGAACACGTCGAACACGGGCCCGAACAGCGCGATCGAATTCGAGCTGTACGTGAAGCCGGCGAGACGATCCACGAGATCGTAGTGCACCGCCGCGGGCGGCTGCGACCAACGCGGCACGCCGACGAACAGCCCGGTCGGATCGCTCAGCGCCGCCGGCAGCACGCAGAATGTCTGTAGCGGATTGTTGCCGCCGTCGAAGAACGTCACCCACGATCGCGACGCCGACGTGACCTGCCCGCACGGCGGCAGGTTCGCTGCCGCCGCGAACATGACCGACGGGAAGGAGCCGGCATTGATCGTGTTGATCTGATAGCGATCGACTTTCTGCCCGGCTTGGTTCACGTCCTGGACCGTTGAATGAAGGCTGATGACCGGCGGGCTCAGGACGTTGATCGTCGTCGTGCCTGTCTTCGATTGATCGAACGTCGACCGCGCCGTGATGATCGCGGTGCCCGGCGAGCCGGCGGTGACGACGCCTGTGGCGCCATTCACCGTCGCCACGAAATTGTTCGACGAGAACCATGTCACCGTCTCGGGCGCGCCGCCCACGACCTGCACGCTCGCCGTCAGCGACACCTGCGCATTGGGCGGCAGCTGCGCGCTCGGCGTATTTGTTGTAACCGACTGCACCGCCGGGGCCACGTTCACCGTGATCGCAGCCGACCCGGATTTCGTGGCATCGAAGGCGGACGTCGCCGAGATCGACGCTGTCCCGGCAGCAACGGCTGTCACGAGACCCGCACCGCTAACCGTCGCCACGCTGGGATTGCTCGATGACCAATTCACGGTCGTCGGCGCGCCGCCGCTCTGCACGACGTTCGCGGTGAGCTGCTGCGTCTGTCCCACGAGTAGCGACGGAGTCGCCGGCGTCACACCGACGCTCGTGATCGCGGCGCCGCTCGCGTTGAACGTCACTTCGCCCGGCAGTGTCACGACCGTGCCGTCGAGATTCGCCTGGATGGTCGCGTCGAGACGCGCCGACGTCACCTTGAGCGTGTTCGCGCCGGCCGCCTGCGACAGCACCCACGACGGACACTCGTACGTCCCATCATTGCTCGGCAACTCGGTCGCCGGCGCACTTGCCAGTACGGCATTGCCAACGAACAGGCCCCCACCGGTCCCGCTCGTGACCTGACAAGTGACGCCGGCGCCCGTAACACCCGCCGGATGCGTCGGCCCGCCCGTATCGTGCACGGCGAGCACGCGCACCGTCGGTCTCACCGGCAACGCGGCGCCGGCAAGCCCGAACTGATTGTCGCCAGTCACCGGCACCATCGTCGCCGGAAGACCGAGCGTGAACACGCTGAAGTCGTCGCCGATCTCGACGAGTCCACCGACGCCAAGATGAATCGCGTACGCCGGCTTCACGCCGAGCGCCCAGTTCACCGCGGTGCCGGCGCCGGAGAACACGGCCGCCGCCAACCGCTTGAGCGGATTCCGCTCGTGCGTCACGGCGCCAACGCTCACGGGACACGGCGAGGGCGGCGCGGATTCCCGCAGGAATTTCGGCGTTTCGCCGACGTCGTACTTGAGCACCATCTGACGCTCGTCGCCCGGATGCTCCCGGCACAGACCGATGACGACCGGCTGCGTCAGCACGACGTGCGGCTCGATCGAGATGCGGACGCAGAACTGCGTCGACAGTCCAAACACACCCTGCGCGTTCTCCTTCGTCAATCCGAGGCTGCAGCCGTTCGGCTGCGCCGTGTATTGGCTCGACACGTCCTCGATCGTCACCACCACGTTCGACGTGCCCGCCTGATTGGGGTCGAACCAGTCGCCGCTGAACGCCGCCATGTTGTTTCCGTCGGGCGACGTTACGACGATCTTCTGCCCCGGCGGAATCACCGGTGGCACCACCTGCGAGACGCAGCTGTTGTTGTTGACGCAGTTCCAGCCCTTCTCGATGCGCACCTTGATCGGCAGCGTACGATTGCCGTTCAGCTGGACGGCCTGCTGCGTGCCGTTGTTCTTCATGCCGTCACCGTCCTTCGACACGTCGGCGAACGCCAGCACCTTCTGTGCGATCGTCACTTCGATGCGATACGTGTGCGACGAAATGAGATTGTCGCTCTTCGTGTCCCAGTTCGCCTGATACATCTCACCATCCGCCTGCGCGGCGAGCGTGCGAACGACGTTGCCGTTCGCGGTCATGTCGCGAATGACGTACACCACCGGCAGCCCCGGCTGAAACGGATCGCCGTAGCCCGGCGAGCCCTGCGGGTTCGACACCATCGGCGGCAGGAACCACACATCGTCGTTGCCGTTGGTGTGCGCACCGTCGGAGATCGTCGAGCTGCGATCGCCGGGTACGATGGTACGCCGCTCGGTCGGCGCGCTCGAATCCCGGCACGCCGCCAGAACGAACGCGGCGACACTGAACAGCACGGCACGAGCGAGAGAGGGACGAACCCGCATTGGTACATCCTCGGATTATGAGAGAACTATAAAGCGGCTAGCGGCCGGTGCCGACCAGCCTCAGAAAACGCGGATCGGATTGGAGATCGCGCCACCACCAGGAGTTCACCTTCGCGAAGCCCGCGCGGTGATCGGGGTGGTTCGTCAAATAGCGGGCGAGCAGTTGCAACGCCTGGTCGCGCTCGCCCAAAAGCGTTCGCGCCAGCGCCTCGGTGCCGATCAATTCGCCCGTCGGATCGACGTCGGCGCCCGCCCGCGCCGACGCGATGACCTTGTGCGCGCTGTCGGCGAGGTTCGCGCGCCCCAGCACGACGGCCGCGAGCATCTCGGACGTGCGATGCTCCAGCGCCCGATCCGACTTCGGCACGAGCGTGTCGAGCTCCGCGACCAGCCGCCACGCCTCGCCCGGATTCGGATCCACCGCGCGCGACAGCATCAGATACAGCCGGCACTGCACGAAGTGCGGATCCTGCGGAAAACGGCGGCCGCCTTCGTCGCACCACTTCTCTGCGTTCGGGAACTGCTCGAGATCGTACGACGTCGCGTACAGACGCCACAGAATCTCCGGCGCGGCACGGAGATATGAATCGGCCTCGTACGCCTTGTTCGCCGCGAGATACGCCTGCGGCACATCGTTCTTTCCGTATTCGACGACGCTCAGCGCGTTCCACGCCGTCGCCAGCCGCGGATTCACCGCCACCGCGTCATTCAACTGCTTCTCGGCCGTATCCACGGCGAGCTTGATCGCGGCGTTGTCAGTGATCAGTCCGCGCTGCACGCGATAGTACGTGAGCGTTCCAGCAAGTTCTAACGCGTCCGCGTTTCTCGGATCGAGCGCCAGCGCGCGCTTCGCCGCATCCAGCCCCGCCGCGATGAATGCCTCGACCTGCTTCGTGTCGGTCGCCAACTTCGCGCGGCGCTGCGCCACGCGTCCGGTCTCCACCACCGGCTGCGCCCACTTGGCGTCTGCCTGCGCCGCCAACGCCGCCAGCGAGTCCGCCGACGTGAGCTGATGCTGCGCGTCGTCGGGTTTGCTCGCCGCCACCGACTCATCCGCGCTCTTCATGTCACGTTCGGTACGCTGCACCAGCGCCCACGCCTCCGGACTCGTCGTGCCCCCCTGCAGCTCGCGGAGATGCACCTCGTCTCCGAGACGCGAGCGGAGCAGCTCGGCCACCGCCGCCGCGAGCGAGTCGCGTGCGTGCAGGAACTGGCCTTCCGCGACGTTGAAGCCGGCGCGCTGAATGTCGGAGCCGGTCGAGCCGTCGACCAGCTCGACGGCCACGTGCAGCTCCTTTCCGTTCCGCTCGATGTTTCCTCGCACCAGCGTGCCGACGTTCAACACTCGAGCAATGCTGTCCGGTGAGAGATCCCGGCCGCGATACGCCGCCACAGCACTCGCCGGCGCCACCTGGAGCCCGTCGACGTCGCCGAGTTGCGCGATGAGCGATTCCGTGAGACCGTCCGCGACGTGACGCAACGACGAGTCGCGGCTCTGGTCGTCGAGATACAGCACCGCGAGTCGGCGCAGATCGGCGCCGCCAGTCACGGACGCACGCTTCGCCGTGCGATTGCGCGCGTACAATCCGCCCGCGGTGAGCGCGGCGACGGCGACGACTCCCGCGGCAATGAGCATCGCTCGCCGGCGCGAATTCGTCCGCGGCACCGGCGCGCTGACCGCCGCGTAGCGCGTGGTGCGCCGCATGTACGGATTGGAGCTCGTACCCGTAGGCCCGGCAAACAGTGCGGCCTTGAAGTCCGCGACCGACGCGAAGCGATCGGCCGGGATCTTCTCGAGCGCGCGCATGATCGCGCCTTCGATCTCATCCGGCACGGTCTGCCGCACGATGCGGATGGACGGCACCATCTCCATGGTATGCCGTGCCATGATCGCCATTGCGTTCGGGCCCGTGAACGGCACTTCGCCGACGAGCAGCTCGTACAGCACGCACGCCAGGCTGTACATGTCGCTGCGACCATCGACGGTCTCGCCGCTGAACTGCTCGGGACTCATGTACGCCGCGGTGCCCACCGACATCCCGGTCTGCGTCAGCTTCTCATTGCCCGATTCCTGAATGACGCGGGCGATGCCGAAGTCGGCGACGACGGCGTGTCCGCCGTGGATGAGAATGTTCTCAGGTTTGATGTCGCGATGGATGACGCCGAGCCCGTGTGCGTACGCCAGCGCGTCGGCGACCTCGCCGGTGATGAGCAGCGCGTCGTCGATGCCGAGCTGCTTTTCGCGCTCGAGGCGCGCCCGCAGCGACTCTCCCTCGACGAACGGCATCGTATAGAAGAGGAGCCCGTTCGCTTCGCCCGAGTCGAATACGGGCAAAATGTGCGGATGGCTCAGTCGCGCCGCGATCTGGATTTCGCGCTTGAAGCGATCGCCGTCGATCGACGACGACAGCTCGGGTGACAAGACCTTCAATGCAACGCGGCGCCCATGCTTGAGGTCTTCCGCGAGAAAGACCGTCGCCATCCCGCCGCGTCCGATTTCGGACTCGACGTGATAGGTGTTGCTTAGCGCGTGTTGAAGTTCCTCGAGCAAGTGCGTCATCCCACCATCAGTCTGCGTCGAGGGAAGTTGGTCGGCGATAAATTGTTGTTTACCCGGGTTGCTCGCTAGGGCGCGCATCTGTGTGGCCTCGAACGCCAATACCGACCGGTGGGGACCGATCGTACGGATCAATGGGCGGAACTTCCTGCCTGGTGAGATCACAGGCGGGAACGTACTGACGGCCCGTTCGACAAACGTCCGTTCAGCGTTCCTTTGGCGTTCTTTTTCCGGCTGGCGTTCAGTCCACCCGAAGTGCCGTCGCCGGATCGACGTGGGCGGCACGACGCGCCGGCAGCCATGACGCCGCGAGCGCGACCCCGAGCAGCGTGACACCGACGCCCGCGAACACGAGCGGATCGCGCGGCGACGTCTCGAACAACAACGGGGCGAGCCAGTGCCCGGCGGCGGCCGACACCGCCAACCCGATCGCCACACCGACGATGACCACCCGCACGCCGTCGCGAACGATGAGCGCCACGACGTCGACAACCCGCGCGCCGAGCGCGATGCGCACGCCCATTTCATGCGTGCGTTGTGTGACGCCGTACGCGACGACGCTGTACAACCCGATGGCGGCAAGCGCGAGCGCGAGCATGCCGAACACCACGAACATCGTGGCGCCAAGACGATACGACCGCGTCGCCGGCGCGAGCACGTCGGACAGCGGCGTCGCGATGATGTATCCCCCGCTCGGCAAGACGGTCTGCAGGTCGCGGCGAATTGCATCCGTCTGCGACGAAGCGTCGCCGCGAGTTCGGACGTACAGCGATCCGAATCCAGCGTTGACCTGCGCAACCGGCAGATACGCAATCGCATCCGGCGGTCCACCCAGATCGCCGAGCTTGATGTTTTCGGCAACGCCGACGACCGTGCGACATGGCATGGTGTCGTCGCTCATCCGCAAGCACTTGCCGATGGGATCCTGATTCGGCCAACCCGCGCGCGCCATCTCGGCGCTGATGACGGCAACGCGCGCGCTTCCCTCGCGATCCTGTGCGCTGATGTCGCGACCACGAATGATGCGCGTGCCGACGGTCGCGAAGTAGCCTGGCGACCCGGTCTCCATGATGCCGCTCTTGATCTGGCGCACCGAGTCGGTGCCCGACGCGAAGAAGTCGTCGCTGAACGTCATCGAGAATGGGACAGTGACGACGCGCGTGACACCGGCCACCGACCGATTTGCCCGTGCGCGGTCCATCAGCGCGTCGTACAATGCCTGCTGCTGCGCCGAATCCAGCTTCACGCCGCGCAGACGCGGCGAGAGCCAGATCAGACGGTCCGCGTCGTACCCAAGGTGCAGCGTGTTTACCGTGCGTACGCTGCGCACGAAGAGACCGGCCCCGACAAGTAACACGACGGACATGGCCGCCTGGACGATCAACAGCGCGGTCCGGACGCGCGAGCGTCGCCCGTAGCCTTCACGAGCGCCCGCCTTGAGAGCAGCGGCAACGTCCGATCGCCCCGCCTGAACGATGGGTGCGAGCCCGGCAAGCAACCCTGCGCCGAGCGCGCACGCACCGGCGAAGAGAAGCACTCGTGTGTCGCCGAGCGTGTTGTCCCATTCGACATCCGGCACCAACGTGCTGCGCAGCAATCGCCCGCCCCACTGCGCGATCACGAGGCCCGCCGTTGCCCCAAGCACGGCGAGCAGCATGCTCTCGACGAGAAGCTGACTCACCAAACGGGCACGACTCACACCAAGCGCGATCCGTACCGCGATCTCGCGCCGCCGCGCGAACGCGCGAGCAAGCAACAGATTGCCGACGTTCGCGCACGCGATGAGCAGCACGATCGACGCGACGCCCAGCAGCCACGCCGCGACTTTCGTATCAGCGGAGAGCGTCGGCGCGCGCTGCTGAAGAACCGACCCGGCAATTGCGCGCGGCTTCACCTTCGCGAGCGATCCGATCCCCGGGCTCATCGCGAAGTTCGCGGCCCAGCTTTGACGGTACGCCTGCGTGAGGTCCGCCGTCGCCGCGTCCGCGGACACGCCGGGCTTGCGGCGCGCGTACACCTCGAGCCACGAGATGTTGTAGCTCTTGCGGTACTTCGTCCACATCGTCGAGAATCCGTCGACAGCCGCGGCCGTGATGGGAATGAACGCGGACGGCGTCGTGAGCTCGAATGCCGAGAAGTGCCGCGGCGCGACACCGATGATCGTGTAGATCGATGAGCCGAGCGTCATGGTCTTGCCGATGACGTCCGACGCGCCGGCGTACTCGGATTGCCAGTAGGGATACGACAGCACGACGACGCGCGCGGCGCCCGGATCCTTGTCCTCCTCGGCGGTGAAGAAACGGCCGAGCGCCGGGCGTGCGTCGAACATTTGCCAGAGACTCGCGCTCGCGGCGCCGATCTGCAGCTCACGCGCGGCATCGCCGCTGCCGACGGCCAGACGGCGGCGCGAATATGCCGCGAAGCGCTCGATCGTCCGCGACGACTGCGCGAGATCCAGGTAGCGCTGGTACTGCGAGCTCGGTCCGACGAATTCCTTGCCGTCGACCATCCGCGCGAAGTAGACCTTGTGCGTCCGCTCCGGCGCGACGAGAAAGGCCGGCGGCCGGAACAGCAGGCGATCGACGATGCCGAACATCGCGGCGTTGGCGCCGATGCCCAAGCCCAGCGTCAGGACGACGAATCCGGCGAACACGGGCGCGAAGCGCAGGCCACGGAGCGCGTAGCGCAGATCCTGACTGAATGCGCCCCACCATTCCGCGCGGCGCTCGCGTTCGACCCGCGCGCGGTCGATTGCCTCGAGCCGCTCGCGGGTGCGCTCGACGTTCCCGAAGCGGCGCTCGGCTTCGCGCCGCGCGTCGTCCGGAGACATGCCGTCATTCATGAGGTCTCGCATGGTCATCTCGAAGTGAAAGCGCAGTTCGTCAGCGACGCCCCGCTCGATACTGCGTCCGCCGCGGTCGAGGTGCATGAAGCGCCGGAGGCCTGGAAAGCGGTGCATGACGCTGTTCCCCTGAAACGTTGATGGGAAGCTACAAAATCCGGGCTTCCCATGAAAGGTTCAGGGAAGAATCCGTACAACCTGTGACAGGGATCGCCGGAAAAGCGTTGGGTGGCCGCCGAGCGCGGTGCGCCGCTAAACCATCTCGACGGCCGACCGACGCTCGCGAAGCCACAGCCCGAACAGCACGAGCGGCGGCACGCCGACGAGCAGCGCGATCGCCAGCAGATGCGCCGAACCGGTATACGTCGTGTGCCCATTCGCCTGCACGACCAATGAAAACAGGCCGTTGCTGAAATTCAGCGACACATTTCCCTGTCCCGGACCGGACTGCGTCGCCTTCCAGATCGCGACGATGCCCGGTCCCATCGTGATCGCCGCCAGTACGACCCAGTAGCCGACCCACGACGCAAGGAGCGTCGCGGGCCGCCACCGCCCAAGAAAACGAAACATGAATTACCGCTCGCGCATGGGTGCCATGACGGACACATCGCCCGGTTCGACACGTATTACACGAAGCACCTGCGCTTGTTTCTGCCCGCCCATGTCGAGCACGACGCGATAGTCGCCAGTCGCCACGGGCTCGAGATTGCGGCCACCACCAGCGCCGCGTCCACCGCCGCCGCCGCGTCCACCACGTCCACCACCCGCGCCGCGCCCCTCGATGTCGCGCGCCTGCGCCGTCGGACTCCCCGTCGTATCCGGCGGGTTGTTCTGCTCGGCCGGACGCGGATTGAACCCCGGCGGGAATCCCGCGACGTTCGCCGGCGGCTCGGCAGCGCGTCCACCGCGACCGCCGCCGAAGAATCCGGCGATGCCACCGGCGGGAATGACCTGCTCGCCGGTCGGCAGCAAACTCCACGACACGTGATTGATGCCCGCGCTGTTCGTCCCCGTGATGCGCGCGATCGTGTCGCCCGCGGCGTCCACGATCGACACGCGCGGTGCGCTCGGCAACGGCGACGACAACCGATACTCGATTTCCGCGCCGTTCGGCCCACCGTCCGCCTTCCACGGCCGCTGCGCGCGCGTCTCGGACGCGGGCAGCATCTGGCCATACTCGAACGCCGGCGATGGCGCGAACAAGTGCGCGGAGGCCGAGAGCACGCTCGCACTCATCTGCTGCAGCGGCGCCACGTCGAGAATCTGCACCGCGCGGCCGTGCGTCGCCGCGATCAACTCGTGATCGCGTGGATGAATCTCGAGGTCATACACCGGCACCGTCGGCAGATTGCTCTGCAGCGGGAACCAGTTCTGTCCCTTGTTCAACGAGGCGAACACGCCCGTCTCGGTGCCGACGTAGAGCAAACTGTGATTCACCGGATCCTCGCGAATCACATAGACGCTGCCCGGGCGGTCCGTGCCCGCGGGGAGATTCGCCGTAATCGAACGGAACGTCTTCCCGAAATCATTCGACACGAACACGTACGGCTTGAAATCGCCGCGCCGGTGATTGTCGAGCGTGACGTATATGGTGTTTGTATCCGCATGCGACGGCTCGACGGCCGTCACGTGCGTCATCGCGGGCACCCCGGCGAAACGATCGCTGATATCGATCCACCGCCCGCCGTCGTTCGGCGAGATCCACACCTTTCCGTCGTCCGTGCCGACGAACAACATGCCGGCCTTGAGCGGCGATTCATTCATCACGACGATCGTCGCGTTCTCCTCGGCGCCCGTCGCGTCGCGCGTGATGCCGCCCGATCCATCGGCCGCGAGGTTCCCGTCGGCATCGTACCCGCTGGACACGCGCAGCCACGTCGGGTCGTGCGCCGTGAGATCGGGCGAGATCGCGATCGGATCTCTTCCCTTCTTCACCGATTTGAACACCTTGTCGGCGCCGCTGTAGAACACGTTCGGGTCGTGCGCCGAGACGAAGAAGGGCGTGTTCCAGTTCCAGCGGAGCGCGGCGTTGGGATCGGCCATGTCGCGCTTCATGCGAGTGCGCACGTCGGCGAGCTGGCTCTCCATGTTCGGCCCGCCCTGCGCCTTGATGTTCGCGATCTGCGCGCCGTACGTGTTCTCGTTGATCGTGCGCGGCTTGATGTTCACCACCTCGCCCGTGGCCAGGTTGCGGCGCTGCATGTTGCCGCCCTGTGACTCGAAGTACACGATGTTGGGATCGAGCGGATCCTGCGCCGTGTAGAGACCATCCGCCGCGAAGAGCGCGAACCAGTCGGTCATTTGCAGCTGGCCGTTCAACCGCCGGCTCCAGCCGCACGACGAGCCGTTGTCCTGCAACCCGCCGCACACGCGATACGGCACCTGATAGTCGTAGCTCACGACGTAGAACTGGCCCATCGCCATGTTGTTCATCGAGTCGTACGTGCCGCCGCGGTCCCACGTCTGGAAAATCCCCGCGTCGCCGCCGATGATGAAATGCTCGGGATCGTTCGGGTCGATCCACATCGCGTGATAGTCCTCGTGATTGCCGAACATGCCGGTGCGCCACGAGTAGCCGCCGTCATCAGAGAACTGGAAATCCACCGCCATGCGATAGATGCGGTTCGGATTCTTCGGATCGACGCGAATCTGCGAGAAGTAGAACGGCCGGTTATCGATGGTGCTCTGCCATTTCCAGGTGCGACCCGCGTCGGTCGACTTGTACAAGCCGCTCAAGAGCCGCTGCGGCTTCGCGCCGCGCACCGAATCCGCCTCGACCATCACGTACACGATGTTCGGATTGCTCGGCGCGATCTGAATGTTCATGCGGCCTTTCTGCGTCTCGGGAAATCCGCCGCCTTTGATCTCGTGCCAGGTCGCACCACCGTCGGTCGTCTTCCACAGCGCCGACCCCGGTCCGCCGCTCTTGAGATAGTAGGGACCGCGCGAGCGCTCCCACGAGGCCCCATAGAGCGTGTTCGGATCGCGCGGGTCCATCGCGACGTCGATGAAGCCGGCCTTGTCGCTCACGAACTTCGACAGCTTCCACGTCTTGCCGCCGTCGGTCGTCTTGTACAACCCGCGTTCGGGATTCGACGCCCACGTCGCGCCGACCGCGGCGACGTACACGATGTTCGGGTTCGTCGGATGCACGACGATGCGCCCGATGTGCTGCGTCTTCTCGAGCCCGACCGACTGCCAGGTGACGCCGCCGTCGGTCGACTTGTAGACGCCCCATCCCGGCGCGACCGAGTTGCGCGCGTTGTCTTCGCCCGTCCCGAGATACAGCGTTTTCGGATCGCTCGGCGCAATCGCGATGTCGCCGACCGACGCGATCGGCCCGTGATCCCACAAGGGAATGAACGTGGTGCCGGCGTTGATCGTTTTCCAAACGCCGCCCGTGGCGCCGGTCACGTAGAACGTCTTGGGATTGTGCGGGTCCGCTTCGACGTCGGTGATGCGGCCGGCCATGTTCACCGGGCCGATCGACCGCCATTTCATCGATGCGAGCGTGGCGGAATCAGGCGTTTGAGCAGCGGCCGAAGTCGCCGCGGCGAACACGAGCGCAAGAAGTTTTTTCATTGGGGGCAGAAGGGAGGATCGCCGATTATGGCGCGTCCTCGCGCCACTCGCCAGATTGGGGCGTCAACTCGGCGACGCACGCGCGTCTCGACGACGGACCTTCAGCTTCCCCCTCCATGCCCTCTCGCCGCGAGTTCTTCACCAAAGCAGCGTCCACCGGTCTTCTTGCGGCGATGCCGATCGATCGCGCGCTCGCCCTGCACGGCGATGAGCGCGCGCTCGGCGCGAACACCGCGGTGGACGACACGGATTTGACCTGGGTCAACCGCCTGCGCGGCAAGTCACGCGCCGTGTTCGACTCGCCGCAGGTCGACGAAGGCGGGGCGCTATTTCGCGCCGTGATGTGGCGCTCGCAAATCAACAAGGTCTTCGGCACGCCGAAGGAAGAGGTCACGCCGGTCGTCGTCTTTCGGCACGACGCAATCCCCATGGTGATGGATGACCAGTTCTGGGATCACCTGGGCATCGGCAAGGACGTCAAGTGGAAAGATGAGAAAACTGGAAAGTGGATCAGGTACAATCCGCTCTCGAAGATTCCAACCGACGGCCCCGCGGCGATGAAGGACTACAACATCCCCGCGTTCATCCAGAGCGGTGGCATCGTGCTCGCCTGCGGACTCGCGTACCAGTACGTCGTGTCGCAGTACGCCGCGAAGGACAAGCTCTCGCACGACGACGCCGCCAAGCGCGCCAGGGAACACCTCATTCCGGGCGTGATCATTCAGCCGTCCGGATTCTTCGCCGTGCTCAAGGCGCAGGACGAAGGCTGCAAGTACATGATGGGCAGCTGACGACTCGTTCTCGGGGCTCGTTCAGGGCAGCAGCGCCAGGCTGCGCGCGTGCCCCGGACGTACGACGGCGAAGTGCCGGCGATCCGTCGTCAGCACGTCGCGCGTCCCCAACCGCTCGGCCACGGCGATCACCGACGCGTCGACGAAGCCGAGCGGAAGGTCGCGGTACCCGCGCATGATGTCGGCAATGCGCGGCATGTCCTCGTCGAGCAGTGGCTCGACCACGAGCTCGGCGTCCGCGATCGAGCGCACGAACGCCTCTTCGGCCACCGCGCCGATGCGCCGCTGTAGCAGGTAGGCGACTTCGGGAACGATCGTCACCGGCAGGACGATGTCGTCAACGGCTGCCGCCCACCACGCGGTGACGTCGTCATGCCATGCGTCGCTGGCATCGATCAACGCGTAGATCGCCCCGGTGTCGGCGACGACCGTCATCGCTCAATACGGCTTTCGTGCTGGCCGTCGTGGCACGGACGGCTCATGCGTGCGGGTCGGTCCACAACAGCTCGTCCACGCGTTCCGACGTGTCGGCATGTCCGCTCCGAAATCGTCCGGCGATGGACGGCACGCCGGTGTTCGCTCCGGGCGCGGTGAGATACTGGGCCAACGCTTCGCGCACGACGGTAGCGAAGCTCACGCCGCGCGTGCGGGCGAGCTTCTGCAGCCGTTTGATCAGCTGATCGTCGATGAACAGGCTCGTGCGCTTCATGACATATATATTACTCCATGGATATGCCGGTGTCCAGGGGGGCGCTGGCATCGGTGGCCCCGCTCAGGCAAGTTCGGGAATGCTCAAATCCCTGCTCTTCTCCACGGCTGCGGTCGGCTCGTTCATCGCAATGCCGGCGTCGGCGCAGCGCCCCAAGCTGGCTCCCGCGGTTCGACAGTTCGTCGCGATCGACACCGACGTCGTGGCGATCACTCACGTGCGTGTGATCGACGGCACGGGTGCTCCGGCGCGCGCCGATCAAACGCTCATCATTCGTGACGGGCGCATCGCCTCGCTGGGCGACGCCGCGCAAGTCGCCGTCCCTGCGGGCGCGCGCGTCGTCGACGGCACCGGCAAGTCGGTGATCCCCGGTCTCGTGATGATGCACGAGCATCTGTTTTACCCGACGTCGCCGGTGCTCATGGGCGCGCCGCCCGTCTATGCAAATCTCACCGAATCGTTCGTGAGGCTCTATCTCGCCGGCGGCGTCACGTCGATGCGCACCGGCGGCAACATGAATGGGTTCGCCGAGATCGAGATCAAGCAGGCGATCGACCGTGGCGATCGCGCGGGACCGTGGATCGATGCGACGGCGCCGTACCTCGAAGGCCCCGGCCTCAACTTCATGCAGGTTCACGAGCTGAAGGATGCGGCCGACGCGCGCGCGCTGATCGACTACTGGCACGGGATCGGCGCGACGTCGCTCAAGGCGTACATGCACATCACGCGCGACGAGCTCAAGGCGTCGGTGGCCGAGGGGCACAAGCTGGGCATGAAGATCACGGGACATCTCTGCTCGGTGACCTATCGCGAGGCCGCGGCGCTCGGCATCGACGATCTCGAGCACGGATTCTTTGCGTCGACCGACTTCGCGCCGAACAAGAAGCCCGACGTGTGTCCCGGGCAGGCCGCGACACAGGCTGTGATGGCCGCGATGGACCCCGCCTCCGATTCGATCAAGTCACTGATTCGAGATCTCATACAACATCACGTGGCGCTCACCTCGACGCTGACGGTGTTCGAGACCTATACGCCGGGCCGACCCGTGCCGCCGGGCATCGACGTGCTCGATCCGCTCCTCCGCGACCAGTTCCTGCAGCTCAAGACGTTCATCGACCACAATCCGGCATCGCTCTACGGCAAGCTCTTTCCCAAGATGCGGCTGTGGGAGGTCGACTTCTTCCATGCCGGCGGCCTGCTGCTCGCGGGCACGGACCCGACCGGCGGCGGCGGCGTGATTCCCGGCTATTCGGATCAACGCCAGCTGGAGCTGCTCGTCGAAGGCGGGCTCACGCCGCTCGAGGCGATCAAGGTCTGCACGCTGAACGGCGCCACCTACCTGGGGCGCGCGAACACGATCGGATCGGTCGCCGTCGGCAAGCAGGCCGATCTGGTGCTCATCGACGGCGATCCGTCGGCGCGCATAGAGGATGTGCGCAAGGTGAGTGTCGTATTCAAGGACGGCATCGGCTACGATCCCACGAGGCTCATCGCGTCGGTGAAGGGCCGGGTCGGGCTGTTCTAGAACTCTAAATAGCGGCGGGTGTCGGGATGACGGCGGTCCTCGATCGGCTGGTCAGCGACGGGCGCTTTGCGCTGCGCGGATTTCGGCGCACGCCGGGCTTCTTTGTGACCGCGGTGCTCATTCTGGGGCTGGGCATCGGCATGTCGGTGGCGATGTTCACGGTGTTCCGCACGGTGCTCGTGCGCCGGCTGCCCGTGACGGATCAGGATCATGTCGTGGTGATGTGGACCTATCGCAACGATCCGAGCGCCGACTATGCGGTGGGCACGAAAGAGCTGTCGGTGGTGCGGAAGCAATCACACACCATGCGCGACATCGCCGCGGTGGCGCACTGGCCGGCGACTCCGTATCCGTTCATCGACGGGAATCGGTCGGTCACGCTCAATCGCGGCATGGTGACGGGCAACTTCTTCGACGTCCTCGGGGTGCGCCCCGCGCTCGGACGATTGATGAAGCCGAGCGATGATTATCCCGATGGGTCGTTGCAGCGATCGAATCAAGCACCGTCGGCGATGGTGTTGAGCTATCGGGCGTGGAAGGAGCAGTTCGGCGGAGACCCCGGGGTTATCGGACGACGGTTGGTCGAACCGTACCTGCATTCCGTGTTCGAGATCGTCGGCGTCGCACCGGCGGGATTCGACTATCCGGCCAACGCGGATTATTGGCAGCCGATGTGGGCGGGATGGCAGTCGGGTGTATCGGCGTTCGCGGTCGCGCGGCTCCAACCGGGAGCAACGCTCGCGAGCGCGCGCAACGAATATCTGTCGATGGAGCAGCGTCTCGCACCCGACGCCGACTTCAAGGGCGCCCACGCGGCGACGTTCACCGAGACCGTCGTCGGCAACGTACGACCGGTGATCGCACTGCTGAGCGCCGCGGTGGGATTGTTGCTGCTCATCGCGTGTCTCAACGTCGGCAATTTGTTGTTGTTGCGTGCGTCCTCGCGCATGCGGGAAATCGCCGTGCGGCGCGCGTTGGGAGCCTCGCTCGGCGACATCGTCGTGCAGCTGCTCGTCGAGGCGTCGGTCATCGCGATCGCCGGCGGCGCGCTGGGGCTTCTCGTCGCCATCGCGCTGCTCGACGCGCTCGTGCGATTCGCGCCATCGAATCTTCCGCGCGTCGACGACATCCAGCTGTCGGGAACGCCGCTGGTGCTCGCGGTCGGCGTGTCGGCCGCGGCGGTGTTGATCTTCGGATTGGCGCCGGCGCTGATCGCGGCGCGCGGGAGTCTCGCGTCGCCGTTGCGGATGGACGGACGTTCCGGCGGCGAGACGCGCCGCCGGCGCGCGATTCGACAGTCGCTCGTGACCGCGCAGGTCGGGCTCGCGATGCTGATGCTCGGCGGCGCGGCGCTCTTGGCGCGGAGTCTCGCGCGCCTCGAAGGTCAGGACGCGGGGTACACGACCGACCACGTGTCGAGCATGGGGTATTCATGGAACGCGAAGCGCCAGGATTCCGTCATCAAGATGGTTCAGCTGGGCGATCGTCTCGTGCATCGGCTGCGCGAGATACCGGGGGTCACTGCGGTCGCGCAGATGGTGGCACCGCCGCTGCTCGGCGACGGGGTGTGGTTCGCGAAGTTCCAGGTGGAAGGCCAGGCCGATGCGGACGTCGCGCGGAGTCCGTCGTTCGTGCTCGAGTGCGCGGGTTCAGACTTCTTTAAAGTGCTCGGCATCCATATCGAGCGTGGACGGGCGTTCACCGATGCGGACGGTCCGGGCTCGGAGCTCGTCGCCATCGTGAGTGAATCGGTCGCCAACCAGCTCTGGCCCGGGCAGAATCCGATCGGCAAACGCATCAAGATGCCTGGTGGAGATCAGGCGGGTTACATCGGTGGCGCGGCGTGGCGCACCGTCGTCGGCGTCGCCCATGACACACATCTCCGAACGGTGCGGAAGGCGTCGCCCACGGTCTACATGCCGTCGATGCAGGGGTATTGGCAGGGCGTTCTCATCTTGCGGAGCAGCGTCGATCTCGCCGCGCTCGTTCCCGCGCTGCGCACCGCCGGCAAGGACGTCGATCCCGATTTACAATTGTGGAATCCTCGCACGATGGATGACGTGCTCGCCCAGCCGCTGGCGCAGCCGAGGTTGGGCGCGTTGTTGATGTCGAGCTTCGGGCTGGTGGCATTGCTGCTCGCGGCGATCGGGTTATACGGCGTGATGGCGTCGCTCGTGCGCGATCAAACGCGCGAGATCGGAATTCGTCTCGCTCTTGGCGCGCCGGCGTCGGTCGTGCGACGCGCGGTGCTCGGACGGGCGGCGATCGTGACAGGCGTCGGGGTTGTGGCCGGCCTCGTGCTCGCGCTGGTGTCGTCGCGCCTGGTGACTTCGCTGCTCTTCCAGACGAGCCCGACGGATCCCGTATCGCTCGGCGCCGCGTGCCTGGTGTTGCTCGGAGTCGGCGCACTCGCGGCGTATCTCCCGGCGCGGCGTGCGACGCGAATTGACCCCGTGCAGGCGCTGCGGGCGGATTGAATCGCTCGGTACGTCGATTGCCCTCGGTATGACCGACCCATACGGAGCGAACATGCGCGAGACTGAAAGGAACGTCGGGCGAGCCGATCAGAGCCGTGCGGGCACGAGGTCGACCGCCGAGGGCGAGACGCAGGAGCCGGAGAAGGTCGTCGAGGATGACAACGTGCGTCCCGAGCGCGCGATCAGTGCGTCCGAAGGCAGCGAGGGATCGTCGTCGACGGGGCCGGACAAGGGCAGAAAACCAAATGCGTGAAGAGCGACTGCTGGCGCACGCGGACTAACGCGGGCACTTCGCGGGCTCACGCGGACGACACCAGAACACCAGAACACCAGAACGACAGCACACCAGAACGACAGCACACCAGAACGACAGCACACCAGAAAAAGCAAGAAAAAACCAGGGCCTCGGCGACCGATTCTCGACTCGGCCACGGGCCCCTGGTTTTGTCCGCGTTAGTCTGTGCCGTGACAGCGTTAGTCCGCGTGCGAGCTGTTGTCGTTCACCGCCACGCCGCCAAAATGATTCCCGCCACGACCATCGACACCAGATTGTACCCGGAGTTGATCATCCACAGTCCGCGGCGCTGAAACGAGAAAAGTCCCGTGCCGTAGCTCGTAACGCCGGCGACGAGCCAGAGCAGCACCCCGACCATCAGTCCGCGCGCGATCGTGAGATTGATGAAATGGTTTTCGATCACCGCGACGACGTACGCCACCACCAGCCCGCAGATGAAGACCTGCAGGAGCATGACGGGCGTCGCGCCCTTTTTTCCTTCCGTTTCGAAGTCTTCCATCGTCTTGCCCTGCAGCGCGACCCACTGCTTCGCGAACAACGCTTTCGAGTACCACAGGCCGCCGAGCATGAAGATGACGACGGCGGTAACGAGGACGGCGACGTAGTTGACATGCGATGGCATCGGCGGCGCTCCGGAGGAAGGGATGACAGCGGGCGATGGGCGTACCACTGCGTTCGGTGCGACGCGAGGCGGGAAGAACGGCAACAGCATGGCGCGCACTGCCGCATTCGCGCAAGATTAGGTGTCCCATACTCCCTACCCCCGGAGCGCGACACTCATGTCACGAATGATGTTTGGAGCTGGTATAGCAGCAGCGGCATTTGCCACCGTCGCACCGATCGCCCCGCGCGTGTCGACGTTCGTTCATCGCCCGGCGTCCGCGGCGACAGACACCGTGCTGGCGAAAGGGCTTCGTTGGCGAAGCATTGGGCCCGACCACGCCGGGCGTTCGATCGCCATCAGCGGCGTGAAGGGACAACCGAAGCTCGGCTACGCCGGCGCAACCGGCGGTGGTTTGTGGAAGACGACCGACGGCGGCGCGTCGTGGACGAACATTACCGACGGGCAGATTCACAGCTCGTCGGTCGGCGCGGTCGCGGTCTCCGAGACCGATCCGAACATCGTATTCATCGGCATGGGCGAAGCCGAGATTCGCGGCGACATCCAGCCGGGCGACGGCGTGTACAAGTCGACCGATGCCGGCAAGACGTGGTCGCATATCGGCTTCTCGAATTCCGACGCGATCTCGCACATTCGCATTCATCCGACGAACCCCAACATCGTGTTCGTCTCCGACTTCGGAAAATACGGCGCGAACTCCGACGAGCGCGGGATTTACAAATCGACCGACGGCGGCAAGACGTGGCGGCGCGTGCTGTACAAGGGACCGGAGTCTGGCGGCATCGACGTCGAGATCGATCGGCAGAATCCGAACGTGATGTACGCCGCGCTGTGGGAGGCGTATCGCAAGGAATGGCAGATGTCGAGCGGCGGTCCGGGATCGGGCATGTACAAGTCGACTGACGGCGGCGAGACGTGGACGGACATCACGCGCAATCAAGGCTTGCCCGCGGGCGTCGATGGGAAGATCGGCATCTCGGTGTCGCCCGTCGATCCGAATCGCGTGTTCGCGCTCGTCGAGAACGAGAACGGCGGGTTGTTCCGCTCCGACGACGCCGGCGCGACGTGGACGCTCGTGAACAACGAACGCCGCTTCCGGCAGCGCGCGTTCTACTACACGCACGTCTTCGCCGACACGAAGAACAAGGATCTCGTGTACGTCGAGAACGTCGGCACGTATCGCTCGCGCGACGGTGGAAAGACCTTCGCGCAACAGAACTTCGCCGGCGGCGATTCACACGATTTGTGGATCGATCCGGATGACGATAACCACGTGCTGCATGCGGCGGATCCCGGCGGCGACGTGACGTTCGACGCGCTGGCCGACAATCCAACGTGGAGCGCCAAGACGTATCGCACGGGACAGTTCTATCATGTCGTGGCGACCGCGCACTTGCCGTATTTCGTCTGCGGCTCGCAGCAGGACGCGAGCGAGACCTGCGTCTCGAGCGCGCAACCGGGCGGCGGCCGCGGGTTTGGCGGCGGCCGAGGCAATGCGGCGCCGGAGACGTTCAGTCCGGGCGGCTCCGAGGACGGATACATCGCGCCCGATCCGCGCGACCCGGACATTTTCTATTCCGGAACGAACGCGAACGGTGGCGGCTTTCTCACCAAGCTCAATCGCCGCACCGGCGAAGTGCGTGAGGTCAGTCCCTATCCGCGCATGTTCTCCGGCGAAGAGTCGGCGGTGATCAAGGAGCGCTGGCAGTGGACCTATCCGATCGTCTTCTCGCCCGTCGATAAGAAAACTCTCTACGCCGGCTCGCAGCACGTGTGGAAGACGACGAACGGCGGCGACAGCTGGGAGCGCATCAGCCCCGACCTCACGCGCCACGATCCGAAGACGATGGGACCGTCGGGTGGTCCGATCACGCGCGACATGAACGGCCCCGAAGTGTACGCCGTCGTGTTCTCGATCGCGCCGTCGAAGCGCACGACCAACGTCATCTGGGCGGGCTCGGACGACGGCATCATCAGCGTCACGAAGGACGGCGGGAAGAGCTGGAGCAACGTCACGCCGAAAGACATGCCCGACTTCGGGCGCGTGAGTCAGATCGACGCATCCGCCTTCGACTCGGCGACGGCGTACGTAGCGGTCAAACGCTTCCTGCTCGACGACAAGGCGCCGTACGTCTATCGCACGCACGACATGGGCAGGACGTGGACGAAGATCGTCACCGGCATTCGCGGCGACGATTTCGTTCACGCGGTCCGTGAGGATCCGACGCGCAAGGGCCTGTTGTACGCGGGCACGCAGCACGGCATCTACGTCTCGTACGACGACGGCGATCACTGGGAGTCGCTCAACTTGAACCTCGCCGACATTCCCGTGTGGGACCTCATCGTCGTGGATCACGACCTGGCGATCGCCACGCACGGGCGTGGATTCTACATCCTGGACAACATCCAGCCGCTGCGGCAGTACAACGCCGCGGCAATGGCGAGCGCCGATCCGGTGCTGTTCAAGCCGGCCGATGCCATCCGCTCGCAGCCGGCGACGATTCAGTATGTGCTCAAGCAGCAAGCCCAGGCCGTTCGATTAGAGATCCTTGATAGCAAGGGCCAGGTCATTCGCTCGTACCCCGACACGGCGAACGCGGCGAACGCGGCGAACGCCGCCGGCCGCGGCGGACGCGGCGCGGCGCCGGCGGACTCCGAAGCACCTGCGGGACGCGGAGGACGGGGTGGTCGCGGTGGGTTCGGCAACGTGAATCCCGGACGCAATGCCGGGTTGAACTCGTTCGCGTGGGATCTGCGCTACGCGCCCGCGACGACGTTCCCGAACATGATCCTGTGGGGCGGATCGACGAACGGACCATTCGCGCCGCCCGGGAAATACACGGTGCGCCTGACCGCCGACAACAAGACGATCACGCAGCCGCTCGTCGTGAAGCGCAATCCGATGCACGAAGCGACCGACGCGGATCTGCAAGCGCAGTTCGCGCTCGCGATTCAACTCCGCGACAAGGTCAGCGAGGCGAACAAGGCGGTCCTCGAGATTCGCGACGTGCAGCGACAGGTCACCGACCGACTCGCGAAATCGCAGGACGCAAAGCTCAAGTCGGCGGGGGACAAGCTGACGAAGGACGCAACCGCGGTCGAGGGCGATATCTACCAGGTGCGGAATCAGAGTGGACAGGATCCGCTCAACTTCCCCATCAAGGTCAACAACCGTCTCGCCTCGCTGCTTGGCGTCGTCAGCAACACCGACGCGAAGCCGATCGCGAGTGCATACCCAATCTTTAACGATCTCAAAGCGGAGCTGAAGGTGCAGACCGACCGGCTGCAGCAGGTGATGCGAACGGACCTGCCGGCGTTCAACGTCGAGGCCAAGCGACTGGGGCTGGAGCCGATCGTCGTCTCGAAGCCGGTGGTGTTCTAAAGAGGCTCGTCCGACTCGCGCTGCGCGCTCGCTCAGGATGACACGAAAGGCGCCAGCACTTCCCGCATTCCCTCCGTCAACTCCTTCGCCGTATTCGTGTCGTAATCGAAGTGCACCACAACAGACTTGACATCGGCCGCACGCGCGTCGTTCGCGTAGATCGTTTGCGCGAGTGTCATGCTCGTGCGGCCGAGCTTTTCCACCCACGACTCGACGCGCACGCGGTCGCCGAGCGCGACCTGACGGCGAAAGTCGATGTACAGGCTCGCGAGGATGAGCGACCGCACCGACCCGCCGAGCGTCGACAAGAAGTCGAGTCGCCCGAGCTCGGCGTATGACGCGAAGCTCGCATTGTTGATGTGGCCGAGCGCGTCGGTGTCGCCGAAGCGCAGTTGAACGTCGGTGCGATGCGTGCGCATTCGGTGCAAACTATACCGCACGGGAACGGGCTAGGTTTCCGCCGATGGACGAACCGCCGTCGCCCGCCGAACCACGGCTTCCCATCCGCCTGCTCTCGTTCACCGCGGGCGCCGTCGTCGCGAACCTCTACTATAGTCAGCCGCTCCTGCCCGAGATCGGCCGCACGTTCGGGCTGACGAACGGACGCGTCGGACTCGTCTCGACGGCATCGCAGCTTGGCTACGCGGTCGGGTTGCTCTTCTTCGTCCCACTGGGCGACATCATCGAGCGGCGGAAGTTGATCGTCGTGCTGCTGTGGTGTGTCGCGGCGTCGCTCGCCGCGTCGGCGATCGCGCCGAACGTCATGCTTCTCGCCGCCGCGAGCTTCGCCGTCGGCGTCACGACCGTGGTCCCGCAGCTGGTGATTCCATTCGCCGCGGGACTCGTCGATGCGTCGAGTCGCGGGCGCGTCGTCGGACGCGTGATGGGCGGACTGCTCATCGGCATTCTGGCGGCGCGGGTCGTCGCCGGCGCGGTCGGCGCAATCGCCGGCTGGCGCACGATGTTCGCGCTCGCGGCGGGGCTCATGGTGGCGCTCGCGTTTGCACTCGCGCGTGCGCTGCCCCGCGAGGCACAGCGCGCGCACGTGCCGTATCCCGCACTCATGCGATCGCTCGTCACCGTCGCGCGCGAACAGCCGGTGGTGCGCGACGCCGGCGCGATCGGCGCGCTCTGCTTCCTGGGCTTCAGCGCGTTCTGGACGACGCTCGCGTTTCGGCTCGAGCTGGCGCCGCTGCACTACGGCAGCGCGGTCGCCGGCGCGTTCGGGCTCGTCGGGATCGTCGGCGCGTCGGCGGCGCCGCTCGTCGGCAAACTCGCCGATCGACGCAGCCCGCGCGCGACCGTTGGAGTCGGACTCGGCATTATTGCCGCGTCATTTTTGATATTTGCGCTTGGCGGCGCAACGCTCGCCGGGCTGATCGCCGGCGTGATTTTGCTCGATGCGGGCATGCAGGCGGTGGGCGTGTCGAATCAGACGCGGATCTATCGCCTGCCGGCGGAGCAGCATAGCCGATTGAACACCGTGTACATGGTCACCTACTTCGCGGGCGGATCGATCGGCTCGGCGCTCGGCGTCTGGGCGTGGGGCCAGTGGCGATGGACGGGCGTTTGCACGGCGGCGCTGGCCTCGATCGTGGCCGCCGCCCTGGTCTACTGGCGGGGGCGGACAACCCTTTAGCCAATCGCGTTGTCTGACGGTATGATCAAGCTGAGCATAGTATACTCGGATTGATCATATACCTCCTGAAAAGGACCGTCGGATGACGCCAAGCCGCCGCCGCGAGCGCGACCCGAACGCGCTGCTGCCGCTCAAACCCATCGAGTTGCTGATCCTCACCATGCTGAGCGTGGGCGACCGGCACGGCTATGGGCTGCGCCAGGACATCGTCGACCAAACCGAAGGGCGCATCGCGCTCGAGGCGGGGAATCTCTATCGCCACGTTCGGAAGCTGCAGGCGGATGGCCTGGTCGACGAGACGGAGCCGCGCCTGGTCGATGCGGATGCGGACGAACGGCGCATCTATTACCGCCTGCTGCCATTCGGGCGCCACGTCCTCGCGGCGGAGATGTATCGCCTTCGCGCGCTCATGCGCATCGCCGAGGCGAATCGCGTACTCGTGCCGGGGCGGCCGTGAGCGGCGCCGCCGAACGGTGGTACGCGCGGCTGCTGTGGTTGTACCCGGCCGAGTTTCGGCGACGCTACGCGCGCGCCATGCTGGACTTCCACCGCGACCGTGTCGCCGCGGCGCGCCAGCGCGGCGAATCCATGCTCCTGCTTTGGACGAGCACCGTTCTCGACGTCATCGTCACCGCGGCGGCCGAACGCCTGCGGCCACTCACCACTCGCTCCACCCGCGAGCCCGTCATGCAAACCATGATTCAAGACATTGAATACGGCCTGCGCGGCTTTCGGCGACGGCCGGCCTTTGCCGCGATCATCATCGCGACGATCGCACTCGGTGTCGGCGTCAACGCGGCGATCTTCAGCGTCGTCAGCGGCATTCTCTTGCGTCCCCTGCCCTATCCGCATGCCGAGCAGGTGTTCTCGTTCAGCCACGAGGCGCCGACGTGGCTGAGTTCGGAACCGGATTTCATCGATTACAAGCGTGGGATGAAAACGCTGTCGGGCCTCGCCGCGTACACTCGCGGCAACGCGACGCTGACGGCCGCCGCGACGCCCGAACGTGTTCGCGCAATTCGGGCGACCGAGGAATTCTTTCCGGTACTGCAGGTGAAGCCACTGCTCGGGCGGACGTTCGTGAGTGAGGAGTACGGGCCTCGTATCGCGCCGTCGGTGGTGTTGAGCTATGGGCTGTGGCAGCGCGACTTCGGCGGCGATCGCCGCGTGCTCGGGCAGCGCGTGCAGATCGAAGGCGTCGCGCGAACGATCGTCGGCGTGATGCCGCCGAACTTCGCGTATCCCGAAGCGCGCACGGACCTCTGGATGCCGATGCAACGTTTTCGCGTCGACAGCGCCGGCGATCGGCAGAACAACTACCTGTTCATGGTCGGGCGTCTCAAACCGGGCGTGTCGCTCGAGCGGGCGCTGGTCGAAGCGAAAGGGGTCGCCGGCCGAATCATGGCGGCGGAGCCAAACCGCTTCGACCCAAAGCGACCGCTCACGCCCCACTTTTCGAGCGTGAACGACGACGTCGTCGGAAGCACACGACCGTATTTGCTGTCGCTGCTCGGTGCCGTGGGTTTCGTGCTGCTCATCGCGTGCGCGAACGTCGCGAACCTGCTGCTGGTGCGCGGCGAAGCGCGGCGGCGCGAGATGGCGGTGCGCAGCGCCCTCGGTGCCTCACCGCGGCGCCTCGCGACACAACTACTTACCGAGAGCGTTGCCTTGTCGTGCATCGGCGGCGCGTTGGGCCTGCTGCTCGCGTGGTCGGGCGATCGCGCGTTGATTGCGCTCGCGCCGCCATCAATCCCGCGCCTCGACGAGATCGGTATCGACTGGCGCGTGTTGTCGTTCACCGCGGTCGTAGCAATGGCGACCGGTGTGCTCGTTGGCGTGATGCCGGCGTGGCGTGGCTCGCGGTCCGATCCGGTGAGCACGTTGAACGAAGGCGGCAAGACCACCGCGATCGACAGCGGCCGCGGAATCGCGCGGCGCGGACTCGTGATCGCCGAAGTTGCGCTCGCCGTGATGATGCTGACCGGCGCGGGCATGTTGTTGCGCAGCCTGTGGCATCTCGAGAAGGCGGGCGTGGGTTTCAATCCCGCAAACGTGTTGACGGCGAAGGTCTCGATCTCGCCGCGAGAGTACAACGACGCACGCGCGGCGGTTTTCTTCGATCAATTGGTGAGTCGACTGCGCGCCGTGCCCGGTGTGCGGGAGGTCGGAGCGTCGGGATGGCTGCCGGTCGTGGATGCAGGCGGATTGTGGGGCTATCGTCCGGAAGGCGGCGTCTTTCCCGATGGGCGTTGGCCATTCGCGGTGCCGCAACAGGTCACGCCGGGATACTTCAAGGCGGCGGGCATTCCATTGTACGAAGGGAGATCGTTCACCGCGCAGGATCGCGCCGACGGCGAGCTCGTCGTGGTCGTGAGTCGCAAGCTCGCGGAGAGTGCGTGGCCGGGAGCGAGTGCGATCGGCAAGCGTATCCAGCTCGGGGGCGATGACGCGCCGTACCTTCGCATCGTCGGAGTCGTCGGCGACATCCGGGCGCGCGGCTTCGGCGACGTGGTGGAACCGACGATGTACTTCGCGTACGCTCAATCGGCGAAGAGCGCGTACTTCATGCCGCGGTCGATGGCGCTGTTGCTGCGCGTGAACGGCAATCCACTCGGCTACACGGCGCAGGTGAATCGCGTCGTGCATTCATTGGACGCGAATGCGCCGGTCTCGGAGGTGCGAACCCTCGAGGCGGTCGCGGGCCAGTCGGTGGCGGTGCGCCGATTCAACACCGCGCTGCTCGCGGGGTTCGCGGGGCTTGCGCTGCTGCTCGCGGGCATTGGTGCGTATGGCGTGATCTCGTACGGCGTGTCGCAGCGGCGATTCGAGATCGGCGTGCGTCGCGCGCTCGGCGCCGCCGATCCGTCGGTGATGATGCTCGTGATGTCGGATGGATTGCGGTTGGCGGGCGTCGGACTGGTCATCGGGCTGGCCGCATCGATCGCGGCCGGTCGTGCGATTCGGGCGATGCTGGTTGATGTTCCGATCGTCGATGCGCCGTCGCTCGCGGTCACGATGGCGGCGTTGATCGTCGTCGCTTCGCTCGCGTCCCTGCTTCCGGCGCGGCGAGCGCTGCGGGTGAATCCAGCGGAAGCGTTGCGCGGAGATTAATCGAGATTAATCGAGGTTAATCGCCGAGTGCGAGCCGATACCCTTCCACGCGCTCGGCGCCGGGGGGTTGGAAGTCGGATTCCGGTGCGCGCTCGAAGCCCATTGCGCGATACATGCGGATGGCGGCCTGCATGCTGTGGGACGTGTGCAGACCGATCTCGGTAGCGCCGGCCGCGCGCGCGCGGCGTACGCATTCGGCCATGAGCGCGCGCGCGATGCCGCGTCCGCGCATGGCGGGATCGACGGAGACGAGCCGCACTTCCGGCCAACGCACGCGGCGCGCGGCGTCGCCATAGGCATTCGCGGCCGGCGGATAGAGCATCGCGGCGCCGACGATGCGCCCGTCGTCCTCCGCGACGATGCGTTCGGCGGGCTCGCTCGATGCGAGCGCGGTCTCGATCGCCGCGGACAGTCCGGCCCATGACGTCGGGCTCATGATCGTGCCGTACTCCGCATAGGCGCGCCGAATGAGATCGGCGACGACGGGCAGCTCGTCGTCGCGAGCGGCACGAACGGTGATCACCGAGTCGGCTGCGCACCGCGCCGCGTCGATGCGCTCCAATCGACGACCGGCCCTTTCGGCACGATGCGATTCGGATTGATCTGATCGTGCGTCATGTAGTAGTGCCGCTTGATGTGATCGAAGTTGACGGTCTCACGGAATCCCGGCTGCTGATAGAGAAAGCGCGCGTAGTCCCAGAGATTTGGATAGTCGATCAAGCGCCGGATGTTGCACTTGAAGTGGCCGACGTACACCGCGTCGAAGCGGACGAGCGTCGTGAAGAGGCGAATGTCCGCTTCGGTGAGCTGCTCGCCGACGAGATAGGTGCGCTCGTCGAGATGCGCCTCGAGCGCATCGAGCCGAGCGAAGAGCATATCCACGGCGCGCTCGTAGACACGTTGCGTCGTCGCAAAGCCCGCCATGTACACGCCGTTGTTGACGTCGCGATACACGTGCGCGTTCAGCTGGTCGATTTCGGCACGCAGCGGTTCGGGATAGAGATCGGGAGCTCCCGGCTCATCATACTTCTTGAATTGCTTCTCGAAGTCGATCGTGATGTCAGGATAGTTGTTGGTGACCAGGCGACGCGTCTCCCGATCCCAGAGACACGGCACGGTGTAGCGTCCGGTGTACGACGGATCGGTCGCGAGGTATGCCTCGGAGAGAAATTGAAAGTCGCAGACCGGGTCGTGCGTATGACCGTCGCCCTCGCGAAAGGCCCAGCCACGTTCGTCGCGAATGGGATCGACGACGGACATCGAGATGACGTCCTCGAGCCCGAGCAGCTTGCGCACGATGATGGCGCGGTGCGCCCACGGACACGCGAGGGACACGTAGAGATGATAGCGCCCGGGCACGGCGGGAAATCCCGAGGATCCGTCGGCGGTGATGCGGCCGCGAATCGAATATTTCTGTCGCACGAATGCGCCGTCGGTGGACATCTCCGCCGGGAACTGTGCTGAAGCGGTCATGTCGAAATAGTAGTGACATCGCCGTTGGTCATCCCGAGCGGAGGCGCGCAGCGGATGACAAAGACGTAGAGCTACTTCCTCGTCGTGTCGGGCCGCACGCGCGTCGTATCGGGGCGCGTACGTCCCGTGTCCGGACGTGCGCGCGCCGTATCACGCGGGGCGGTCGCCGTGTCGCGGCGCGGTGTCACTGGCGCCGGCGGGGGCAGTACTGGCTTCGCCACGCTGTCCGCCGGTGGATCAGGAATCGGACGCGGCGTCGGATTCGTGAAGTCGCGCTCGGCCGCCGCGCGTTCGCGAGCGGCTTCGCGCCGTGCGGCCGCCCGGCGTGCCGCGGCAGCGGAATCAGCAGCCGGATTCGACGCCGTTGCATTCGCGCGATGCGTGCTGTCCGTGTGCGCGGACGTGCTGTCGATCGGAGCCGCGGCGGCGGCCGGATTCGATGAATCGGGACGCGTGAACGGCGTCGCGCTGAACTTGTTCGGTGCGAGCGCGCCGCCGGCGGTTTGAGTGAGGAATCCACCGCGTGGAGTCACCGCGGGTGCCGGCGGAATTCCGGGCGCCGTCGGCACGACCGTCGAGTTGCCGAGTCTGATCGCCGGCGCCGAATTCGTGCGATGCGTCAAGCTGAATATGCCGGCGACGAGAATGATGAGCATTGTCGCGATGCCCGCAGGAATCATCCAGCGCGGGCGTCCGCCTTCGCCGCCCACCGCCACGAGATCCGATTCGTCCTGGTCGATCGCCTCGAACTTCTCCCAATCCGTCTTGGGTGGCTTCTTGAGATGCGGCGGCGGCGCGGGTACCGCCGTGGCGGCGACAGCCGCGCCCGCGGCCAACGCTTCCTTGCGGACGCGCTCGACTTCGAGACGATACGCTTCGAGCTCCGACAAGCGGCGCTCGAGATCGGCACGCTGTTGATCGAGCTCGGCGCGCACCGCCGCGAGCTTGTCCTTGCGCTCCTTCATCAAGCGATCGAACTCGGCGCGCTCAGATGCCATCGCGGTGCGCTCGGCCTCGATGGCGGCGCGCTCGTCCGACATGATGCGATCGAATTCCTCGCGTTCTCCCGCGAGAATCGATGCCTGCTCGGCCGCGTGCTGCTCGGTCTCCTGACGCTGCACCTCGCACTTCTGGAGCTCGCGCGCGTGCTGTTCGTCGTACTCTTCCTTCATCGCGGCGATCTCGACTTCGGCTTGCTTGAGCACGTCGGCGGCGGCGATCGTCGCGATGAAGGTCGCGACGTCGGGGGCAGCCGCGTGGTCCTTGGCCGCGAGCATCTTGGTCACGGCGTCGGTCACGCGCGTCGCGAGGTTCGGCGCGAGCGAGGCGAGCGGCTCGACCGAGTCGCTTTCGCCGTACGGCTTGCCGGCGTACATGGCCCAGGCCAGCATGGCGATCGTGCGCGCGTCGCCCGCGCCGTCGGGCACTCCACTCATGGCAATCGGCGTCGGCCCCAGTGACACACGGACACGATCGCTGCCCTGCTCGAAGATCAATGTGTCGGGCGTGACGCCGCGATGCACTACGCCTTTGTCGCGGGCCCAGTCGAGCACGGCCTTCACGTCCTCGAGAATGGCGGCGATGCGCGGGCTGCTGAATTGCTCGCCGCGCTCGAGCCGTTCACCGAGCGAGTCGCCGTTCACCCGATCGGTGACGACGGCGAACGCGGTGGTGCCGAGCCAGCAGCCGTCGATCACGCGAATCATGCCGGGGTGCGACATGTTCACGAGCATGCGTGCGTCGGACGCGAGGTGTGACAGCTCGTTGTTCTGCCCCGGCGCGCGGACCACCATGATGGCGACCTCGGCCGCGGGGTCTTTCATCCTGCCGATATATGTACGAACGGCGTCGGTGCCGCGGAGCTCGCCAAGCACCTCGTAGCGTTGATCCAGCCCGCGCAATTCGGCCGTGTTCTGCCCTTCGCTCATCGAGCGCACTCCAGTCAGACGGTGGGGGTCCCGCGCGGAGAGAAGTGCGGAATCCGTGCCGCGGCGAAGTGGGCCGTGGACAAGGTCCGGCGCTGCCGGACTCGGGCGGGGATACCATCGGCGAAGAACAGCAGGGAAACAGCAACCACGGACCACGTCTGACGAGATCTGAAAACAGCTTGCTGTGCTGTTGTGGTTTTCTCAGATCTGGTCAGATCTGGTCTGTCATTGTCGTTTTTTTCGCGTTCATGCACCGACCGCCAGCCTGTCACGGTTCCAAGCGGCCCTCCTCGAGGGACCACGCGACAGCGCTCGGCCACGACTCGGCTTCATACCGCAACACGCCTCTCCGCGCGCGTGCACAGTCGTGACGAAACAGACTCGGTCCGCCCACCGAAGACGTACATCATCTGAACATCCTCATTGAACCTCGCGTGTGTCTCATCACGTAGAAGAGGTCACTGCAGGACGTCCGTTATTCTCAGAGAGAGAGAGAGGTGCACCATGTTGTTCTCCGCGCTGCTCGCCGCTTCGCTGCTCGCCGCTCCGTCGAACGCGTGTCCGACGCCGACACAAACCGGCACCTATCGATTCACCGCGCTCACCAAGGACAGCACGAACGCCAAGATCGGCATGATCGTGCTCGAGAACATCGAAGGGTGTCTCGAGGCGACGATGCTCACCGACGACGCGGGTCCCGCGATCATCGATCACCTCGCGGTGAACGACGGCGTGCTCACCGGCGTGCTTCGCGTGTCGAACGGCATGGCGAAGGTCACCCTTCGGTTCACTCCATCCGGCATCGCGGGCTCCATCGTCGATGGCAAGAAGGAATGGAACCTCGCCGCGCGTCGGACGAGCGGAACCGCGCTGGACGTCGCCGTGAAGTAGTCGTTGTACGGCGACTGGAGTCGGCCGACCCAACCCATACGTGTTCCGGGCTGTCAGATACCGTGGAACTCTCGTCCCGCCGATCGCGTACGGCCATGGGCCATCACCGACTCCAATGCGCCATCTGAAGCTCGCTTTTCGGACGCTCTTCAAGACGCCCTTCGTCACCGTCGTCGCCATTCTGTCGCTGGCGCTCGGCATCGGTGCGAATGCGGCGATCTACTCGATGTTCAATCAGATTCTTCAACGGCCGCTTCCGGTTCCGCATCCGGAGCGGCTGGTGAATCTGGGGAACCCCGGACCGCAGTACGGCTCGAACTCGTGCAATCAGGCGGGCGGCTGCGACGAGATCTTCAGCTATCCGATGTTCCGCGATCTCGAGAAGGCAAAGACCGCGTTCTCCGGCCTCGCGGCGCATCGCTTGATGAGCGCCAACGTCGCGATGCCCGGACAGACGCCGCTCAACGGCGAGTTGATGCTCGTCTCCGGATCGTACTTCGACGTCCTCGGCATCAAGCCGACGATCGGCCGGCTCATCGCGCCCGAGGATGATGCGACCATCGGCGCGAACTACGTCGCCGTGCTGAACTATGCCTACTGGGAAAACCAGCTCGGCTCGAATCCCAACGTGCTCGGGCAGAAGATGACGGTGAACGGACAGCAGTTCACGATCGTCGGCGTCGGCCCGCGCGGCTTCAACGGAACGACGATGGGTGCGCGTCCGTACCTGTACATCCCGATCAGCATGCGCACCGCGATCGACGGCGGCTTCCATGGTTTTGAGAACCGCCGCAACTACTGGGTGTATCTGTTCGCGCGACTCAAACCCGGCGCGTCGATCGAACAGGCGACGAACGCGGGCAATACCGTCTACAAGCCGATCATCGACGACGTCGAGGCGCCGTTGCAAAAAGGAATGAGCGCCGCCACGTTGTCGCGATTTCGCGCGAAGACGTTGAAGCTGACGGACGGCCGCAAGGGGCAGAGCTCGATCATCAAGGAATCGAAGACGCCGCTGCTGCTGCTCTTCTCGATCACCGGCATCGTACTGCTCATCGCGTGCGCGAACATCGCCAATTTGCTGCTGGCGCGCGCGGCAAACCGCTCGATGGAGATGGCGGTCCGCCTCTCGCTCGGCGCGCTTCGGCGACAGCTGATCACGCAGCTGCTCACCGAGTCGGTGCTCCTCGCCGTGATGGGCGGCCTCGTGGGAATTGGCGTCGCGGTCTGGACGCTGCGCGGCATGACCGCGATGCTGCCGCCCGAGGTGACGTCGACGATGCCGTTCACGTTGAGCGGTGCCGCAATCGCGTTCACGGCGGTCGTCTCGCTCATCACGGGCATTCTGTTCGGGCTCGTTCCGGCACTGCAAAGCACGCGGCCCGATCTCGTCACCGAATTGCGAAACAACTCCGGCAAGTTGTCGGGCGGCCGCGGCGCCGCGCGCTTTCGTACGTCGCTCGTCACGGCGCAGATCGCGCTCTCCATGGCGCTGCTCATCGCCGCGGGGCTATTCATCAAGAGCTTGCGCAACGTGAGCCGTGTGGATTTGGGGATCACGGTGGACAACATGGTGACGTTTGGCATTTCGCCCGGACTCAGCGGATACGACAGCACGCGCGGCACGGCATTGTATGCGCGCATCGAAGACGTCATGCAGTCGCTGCCGGGCGTCTCGGGCGTGACGACGGCGATGGTTCCAATTCTTGCCGGCAACAACTGGGGCAACGGAGTGTCCGTCGAGGGATTCAAGAAGGATCCCGACACGGACGACAACTCGCGATTCAATGCGGTCGGCCAGAACTACTTCAAAGTCCTGGGCGTGCCGCTGCTCTCGGGTCGCGACTTCACGGCGAGCGACGGCACCGGCCAGCAAGTCGCGATCGTCAACGAGGCGTTCGCCAAGAAGTTCAACCTCGGCCGCAACGCGGTCGGCAAGCACATGTCCGTCGGCAACGACTCGCTCAATATCGAGATCATCGGGCTCGCGAAGGATTCAAAGTACTCGGAGGTCAAGGATCAGATTCCCCCCGTCTACGTGCTTCCGTATCGTCAGGTGGGCCGTGTCCCGAACATGACGTTCTATCTGCGCAGCGCGCTGCCGACGGATCAAATCGTGCGGGCGATTCGCTCGTCCATGCACAGCATCGATCCCAACCTGCCGATCGAGGAGCTCAAGACGATGCCGCAGCAAGTGCGCGACAACGTCTTCCTCGATCGGATGATCAGCACGATGTCGGTGGCGTTCGCCGTGCTGGCGACGATCCTCGCGGCGATCGGTCTCTACGGCGTGCTCGCGTACTCGGTCGTGCAGCGCACCCGCGAGATCGGCGTTCGCATGGCGCTCGGCGCCGACGGCTCGCGCGTGCGCTCGATGGTGCTTCGGCAAGTCGGCGTGATGACGCTGATCGGCGGCATCATCGGACTCGCGGGCGCGATCGCGCTTGGCAAGAGCGCGCAGTCGCTGCTCTATCAATTGAAGGGCACCGACCCGCTTGTATTCGGAATGGCGGCGTTGTCGCTGCTCATCGTCGCGTTCGCGGCGGGGTACGTGCCGGCCTTGCGGGCGTCGCGCATCGATCCGATCCAGGCGTTGCGTTACGAGTGACGCCCGGCTGGCGGGACCGGCTGGGCGATCTCGCCGGCGAGGTATTCAACGAGGCCGAACGTTTGGGCCTTCGCATCCTCGCCGGCTCCGGTCCGCAGCCGTATGAGATTCAGGCGTACCGCGGGTTCGGCACGCACCAACGCATGCTGGTCCAGGGTCGCGTGCTGGAATCGCGCGACATCGGTCCGTCGCGCGACAGCGACAGCGCGATCGGCAATCTGATCAACACCTATAAGCGAATCGGCAGCGCGGGCGTCCCGCGTGCGCGCGTGCGAGTCACGTTCGACGACGTCGTGCGCGAAGTGGTCGCCGACGACGTAGGATTCTTTCGCGAATGGATGGAGGTCGTTCGACCGGTCTCGGCTGAGGACTGGCAGCGCGCGCGACTGCGCTTGCTGGCGCCGCTACGCGCGAATCAACCGGACGTGCTCGCGGCCGCCGACATTCGCGTTCCGCGGGAGACGGCGTCGTTCGGCGTGATCAGCGATCTCGACGACACCGTGATTCAATCCGGCGTATCGAATGTGTTGTCGGCGGCGCGCGCGCTCGCGTTGGGAAATGCGCGCACGCGATTGCCATTCGAGGGTGTGGCGTCGTTCTATCGGGCACTCGAGCGCGGCGGCGACGGCCAGCGTCGCAACCCGATCTTCTATGTCTCGTCGAGCCCGTGGAACTTGTACGACGTCATCGCCGAATTCCTGGAGCTCAAGGAAATTCCGGCGGGCCCAATTCTGCTTCGCGATTGGGACGTGAGCATGAACGCCCTACATGGCGAAGAGCTGCGGCGCTACAAGGAGCCGTTGATTCGAGAGATCCTGACGCTCTATCCGTCGCTGCCGTTCATTCTGATCGGCGACACCAGTCAGCATGATCCGGAGATCTACCGCGCGATCACGCATGAATTTCGCGGGCGCATTCTCGCGATCTACATTCGCGACGTCAGCGCGAATGCGGAGCGTTCGGCGGCGGTGCGTGCACTCGCGGACGAAGTGCGCGCGGCGGGTTCGTCATTGGTGCTGGCCGAGGATACGAGTGGCGTCGCGCGGCATGCGCGGGAGAGCGGATGGATCGCGTGACGATGCGTGACGATGCGTGACGATGCGTGACGACGCGTAATTACGCGGGCCGCTGCGATTCGTCGGCGGGCGACTTGGGCGGTGCTTCGGCGCTCACCAACTCGTTCAGATACTCGAGCGTGACGAGCGGCGATGCCTCGCCCTTCTTCCGCCGTGCCTGAATGTGCGTGGAGATCTCGAGACGCTGCGCGCCCGAGAGGGCGTCGAGCGTGATGTGATAGCCGGGGATTTCCACCCGGAATTTTCCGCACTTCGGACAGTCCACGTCGATGACGCGGCTATCCTCGGTGAAGTGCACTTTTGCGGTCGCGACGCGGCACAACCGACACGTTGATTCGGCGAACGGCTCCATCACCTGGTAAGTTAGTCGATCTCTCAGCCTCAGCCGAGCCCAACCATGCCTCTGCGCGAGCTTCCTGACTTCGTTACGACGACCGCGAACGACATCGCGGGCTACGACATCGTGCAAACGTTCGGCGTCGTCCGCGGGATCGTCGTCCGCTCCCGTTCCATTTTCGGCACCATCGGCGCCTCGCTACAGACTTTGGGCGGCGGCAACATCACCTTGCTCACCGAGCTGTGCGAGCGAACGCGCGCCGACGCCTTCGAGGCCATGGTGGAGCACGCGAGGGCGCTCGGGGCGAACGCGCTCATCGCGGTGCGCTATGACGCGACCGAAGTGATGAAGGGCGTGAGCGAAGTGCTGTGCTACGGCACCGCGGTTCGCGTGGCGCCGAAGATGCGGACCCCGGACGTGTGACCAATCGCGCCGATGCGGGTGCCGGATATCTCCGGCCGCGCTGGATTTTTCTGCGTGCGCTTGGCGCGATCTTCTTTTCCGCGTTCTACTCGCTGGCGTTTCAGATTCATGGACTGATCGGCGAGCGGGGCATTCTGCCCGCGGGTCAGTATTTGACCGACGTCGCCGCGGCCGCCGGCGCCGCGCGCTTCTGGTACGTGCCGAGCCTCTTCTGGCTCGGCGCCGGCGACCGTGCGCTGACGATCGTCGTCGCACTCGGGCTCGTGAGCTCGATCGCGATCGTGCTCAATATCTGGCCGCGCCTGAGTCTCGTCGTGGCGACGCTCCTGTTTCTGTCGTGTGTCACGACGCTGCAGGATTTCTCGTCGTATCAATCGGACGGGATGCTGCTGGAGGCCGGCGCGATCGCCGTGTGCTTCGCGCCGCGCGGTCTTCGCCCCGGACTTGGGGGCGGTGATCCGCCGTCGCGGATCAGCCTCTTCATGCTCCGCTGGGAGTGGTTTCGGATCTACTTCGAGTCAGGGCTCGTGAAGTTGATGAGCGGCGACGTGCACTGGCGCAACTTCACCGCGATGGACGACTACTACCAGAATGGTCCGCTGCCGGCGTGGCCGGGCTGGTACGTCCAGCATTTCCCGCACTGGTATCACGCGTTCACGGTCGGCGTGACGCTCGGCATCGAGCTGTTCGTGGTGTGGGCGGTGTTCTTGCCGAGGCGGTTGCGGCTGTGGTGCGCGTTCGGGACGACGTTGTTGCAGATCGGGATCATCGCGACGGCGAATTATGCGTTTTTGAATTATCTGGTGCTCATGCTCGGGGTGTTGTTGGTGGATGACAGGGTGCTGCAACGTGTCGCCCTGAGAGGGCGTAAGGGAGCGTATGTCATCCCGAGCGAGCGTCAGCGAGTCGAGGGACCCCCGTACGCCGAGGAGAGCTCCTCCGCCGGGACGGGGGTCCCTCGACTCGCTCGCTTCGCTCGCTCGCTCGGGATGACAGGAGGGGGGAAAGGCTCGCTCGGGATGACAGGAGGGGGGAAAGGCTCGCTCGGGATGACGCGAGGGGCGGTCGCCGAGACTTTCTTTCTCGCCTGGATCTTCTACGCCACGCTCTGGGCCTTCCTCGCGCCGGGCTCGCGCAGCTTCTTCGCCGCGCCCGAGCGCGCGCTCGAGCCGTTCCGCATCGCGAACGCGTATGGCCTCTTCGCCACGATGACCGTCGCGCGCTACGAGATCGAATTTCAGGGCACGAGCGACGGCGGAAGGACATGGACTGTCTATCCCTTCCGCTACAAGCCGCAGGATGTCATGGAGCGGCCGGGCGTCTACGCGCCCTATCAGCCGCGCTTCGAGTGGAATTTGTGGTTCGCGTCGCTCGGGCCGTGGCAGGGGTCGCCGTGGGTGGTCGCGGCGCAGGAGCGGTTGGTCGAAGGCAGCCCGTCGGTGCTGCGGCTGTTTCGCCGAGATCCGTTCGGAGGGCATCCTCCCGCGGCGGTGCGCACTGTGCTGTGGCAGTACTGGTTCACCGACTGGGCAACCAAGCGGAGAACCGGAGCGTGGTGGCGGCGGCAGGAGTTGGGCGTCTTCTCGGGCATCGTTCAGCGGGATAGCACCGGAAAGATCGAGTTCATTGGCGCGAGGTAGCAAGCGCCAACAGCGCGGCGCGCGTCGGCAGGATCCAGCAAGATCCAGCAAGATCCAGCAAGGTTCAGCAAGGTGCAGCAAGATTGAGCACGGTTCAGCAACGCGTAGCGAGCGGTAGCGCGGGGATGACCGTGCGGGGGCCGCAAGCCGCTTCAGGCCAATTGGTTGACCCGTTGTGTATACAATCTGCGCCTTGCGATGGCCGTTTAAACGCCGGACATTGCTTGTACGTAGAAGCAACTATAGATGGCGAGAGGCGACTTGCGCGGATTTCTGGCCCGGTCGTCCCACCCATCGATTCTGGCAAGTGCAGTCGATCGACGCGCGTGGTTTGTAAGGCCGTACCGCCCCTCGTCCCCTTCGTAAGCGCGGAGGAAGGCTCAGCGTGAAGGTCCTCTTTGCGATCGTCGCGGCCAGTACGGCCGTTCTCGCATTTCGCGTCGGCACCGCGATCGGCGGCAACCCCGCGCATTCGTTCTTCGCACCGGCGGGTCCTGCGCCTTCGGCCGTTCATCGCCCAGCGCCCATCGCCCATCGCCCGTCGCGCGTCTCCTCCGCCGCGCTCAATCAAGTCGTCGCGCAGTATTGCTCCGTGTGTCACAACTCGAGTGACATGACCGGCAATCTCTCGCTCGACGATTTCGACGTCGACAAGATCGTCGCCCGCCGCGACGTCGGCGAGCTGATGATTCGCAAGCTGCGCGCGCAGATGATGCCGCCGCCGGGTGTGCCGCGTCCGGGCGGCGACACGCTGCTCTCGCTCGTCGAGACGATCGAGAACGTGATCGACCACGGTGCGCCGGTGAACGCCGGCACGCGTCCGTTCCAGCGGCTCAACCGCGACGAGTATGAGAATGCTGTAAAAGATCTGCTCGGCGTCGACATCAACGCCGGCGATTATCTGCCGCTCGATACCAAGAGCGCGAACTTCGACAACATCGCCGACGTTCAGGCGCTGTCGCCGACGCTGCTCGAGTCGTACTTGAATGCCGCATCCGCGGTGAGCCGTTTGGCCGTTGGCGACACGAAGGCCGCGGTCGCGCAGACGACGTATCCCGTGTCGTCCTACATCTCGCAGCATCCCTGGGATCATATCGAGGGAACGCCGTACGGCACGCGCGGCGGCATCGTCGCCGATCACGTCTTCCCCGCCGACGGCTATTACCAGTTCAAGATCAACATCGAAGGCGGCGTGGGCATGGAGCTGGAGGACGTCGACGTCTCGATCGACGGCCAGCGTGTCTCGCTCATCAAGTACGAGCGCAACGTCGACAAGTCCGTGAACTCGGCGGATCTGCCGCTGGGCGTCGACAAGTTCGTCACCGAGCCGATCCTCGTGAAGGCGGGCCAGCAGAAAGTGTCCGCGGCATTCGTGCGTCGCTTCGAGGGGCCGTACGAAGATCTCATTCGTCCGCACGAATGGTCGCTGGCGTCGAACGGCACCGCGAGCGCCGGCACCACCGCGCCGCCGCATCTGCTCGACCTGTCGGTGATCGGGCCGCAGAAGACCGTCGGCCTGTCCGAGACGCCGAGCCGGAAGATCATCTTCTCGTGTCGCCCGTCGGCCAAGTTGAGCGAGACCGCGTGCGCGCAGCAGATCGTCAACCGGCTCGGCATGAAGGCGTATCGCCGTCCGTTGACGAAGCACGACGTCGACGGCTTGATGTCGTTCTACACGAAGGGCGCGGCGAAGAGCAATCCGGACGGCGGCGGCTTCGAGGAAGGCATTCGCTCGATGCTGCAGGCCCTGCTCGCGAGCCCCTACTTCGTGTTCCGCATCGAGACGGCGCCGCTGAACGTCACGAGCGGGACGAATTACGAGCTGAGCGACTACGAGCTCGCCTCCCGGCTCTCGTTCTTCCTGTGGTCGAGCATTCCCGACGATACGTTGTTGGCGCTCGCCGCCAAGCATCAGCTGTCGAACCCCGCGATGCTCGAGAAGCAGGCCAAGCGCATGCTGGCCGATCCGCGCGCCGCGAATTCGCTCTCCACGCGGTTCGCCGGCCAGTGGCTCAGGCTCTCGGACATCGACAAGGTGCGGCCCGATCCGTTCTGGTTCCCGGATTTCACGCAGCAGCTGGCCGACGACATGCGGCGCGAGACGGAGCTCTTCTTCGCGGACATCGTGCACCGCGACAAGAGCATGATGGATTTATATAACGCTAATTATACTTTTGTAAACGAACGGCTGGCCGAGCACTATGGAATTCCCAACGTGTCGGGCGAGGACTTCCGGATGGTGCAGTATCCGGACTCCAACCGCCGCGGCATTTTCGGGCAGGGTTCGATGCTCGTGCAAACGTCCGTCGCGAACCGCACGTCGCCGGTGCTGCGCGGCAAGTGGGTGATGCAGGTGCTGCTTGGCTCGCCGCCGCCCCCGCCGCCGCCGAACATACCGACGCTCGACGAGACGGCCGACGGCAAGGACGGCCATCAGCTCACGACGCGCGAGCGCATGGAGATCCACCGCCGCAATCCGACGTGCAACGCGTGCCACCAGTTCATGGATCCGATCGGCCTGTCGCTCGACAACTTCGACGTGACGGGACGGTGGCGGTATCGCGAAAACGGCGTGTTGCTCGACACGCAGGGCAAGCTGTACGACGGCACGCAGGTCGCGAGTCCGACGGAGCTCATGAACGCGCTGCTCAAGCGACCGATTCCGCTCGTGCGCACGTTCACGGAGAATCTCATGGCCTACGCGATCGGCCGCCGCGTCGAGGACTTCGATCAGCCGACGGTGCGCGCCATCGCGCGTGATGCCGCGCGGAATGACTACAAGTTCTCGTCGTTCGTGATGGGAATCGTGAAGAGTCCGGCGTTCCACATGAAGCGCGCCGAGGCCCAGACGGCCGACGCGGAGAAACAGTAGGCATGTCACGGGGAGATCAATAATGGAAATCATCACCGGTAAGAGCCTTCCGCGGCGCACGTTCCTTCGGGGAATGGGCGCGATGGTCGCGCTGCCCTACCTCGACGCGATGGTCCCGGCGTTTCGCAATCTCAGCCGGCTCGGTGAGTCGGCCGCGGCGGGCGCGAAAACGCGGTTCATCGCGATCGAATCGGTGCATGGCGCGGCGGGCTCCAACCTGTGGGGCTCGAGCAAATACCTCTGGGCGCCGCAGGGCACCGGGTCGAGCTTCGACTTCGTCGCCGACTCGGCGCTCAAGCCGCTGGAGCCGTGGCGCAATAATCTCGCGATCATCAGCAACACCGACGTCCGCATGGCCGAGGCGTTCGAGGCGAGCGAGATCGGCGGCGACCACTTCCGGTCGAGCGCGGTGTTCCTGACGCAGTCGCATCCGAAGCAGACGCAGGGCTCGGACGTGTACGTCGGCACGTCGATGGATCAGCTCATCGCGCGGCGCATTGGGCATGACGCGGCGATTCCGTCGATGCAGCTGTGCATCGAGAACCTGGATCGTGGCGGCGGTTGCGATTACAACTACGCGTGCGCCTACACCGACACGATTTCGTGGGCGGGTCCGAGCGAGCCGCTGCCGATGATTCGCAATCCGCGCACGGCGTTCGATCTGTTGTTCGGCGCGGGCGACAACAACGCCGATCGCGCGGTGCGTCGCAAGGCGAAGGGCAGCATTCTCGATTGGGTCGCCTCCGAGGCGAACGATCTCAAGCGGCAGGTCGGGCCGGAAGATCGCCAGCGCATCGACAAGTATCTCGAGGACGTCCGCGAGCTGGAGCGCCGCATTCAGACGGTCGAGGCGCGCAACTCGAGCGGTGAAGCGCGCGAGCTGCCCGAAGCGCCGATCGGCGTTCCGGATTCATTCGCCGAGCACATGCAGTTGATGTTCGACTTCCAGGTGCTCGCGCTGCAGAGCGACATGACGCGCGTGTTCTCGTTCAAGACGGGTCGCGACGCGTCGAGCCGCTCGTATCCGGAGAGCGGCACGGACAAGGGATTCCATCCCGCGTCGCACCACGGCGGGCGTGAAGCGAACATCATGGATTTCAACAAGATCAATCGCTATCACGTCGGCATGCTGCCGTATCTGCTCGAGAAGCTCAAGAACACGCCGGACGGCGATTCGAACCTGCTCGACAACACGGTCGTCATGTACGGCTCGCCGATGGCGGATGGCAACGTGCACAACCATCGCCGCTGCCCATTGATTCTGATGGGCGGCAAGAACGTGGGCATGCCGAGCAACACGCATCTCAAGGCGCCGGACGGCACGCCGATGGCGAACGTGTTCGTGTCGTTGATGCACCAGCTCGGGTGCGATGACGTGAAGCAGTTCGGGGACAGCACCGGAGCGTTCTCGTTGAACGGCTAGGTGTTGACGAGAGAGAGTGTACAACGACAAAAGCGTACCACGGACAACATCGGGACGTCCACGGACGGGCACGGAGACGGCGTGAACTGTCGTCAACTGCCGTCGGAAGACTTTTTTAAGAAAACCCTCATGATGCCCCTCGGCGCGAAGCGTCTTGAGGGTTTTCTAAAAAAAGAGTTTTGAACTTCAAACGCCCTTCACCCGTTTTAACGCCGTCTCCGTGCCGATCCGTGGACGTCCGACGTCGTCCGTGGTCATTGAGGACTTTATGAATCGTACGCAGCTAGCCGCGCTCATCTGCATCGTTGCGGCCGGTCCCGTTCATGGTCAGGACACCCGGAAGGCCATGTCCCTCAAGCTTCCCGCGCCGAAGACGTCCGCGGTTGCCGACGCGGCCATGCGCGGAGACGACGGCGCGGTGAAGAAGCTCATCGCGCAGGGCGCCGACGTGAACGTCGCGCAGGGCGACGGCATGACGGCGCTGCACTGGGCCGCCGAGCATGGCGATGCCGAGCTCGCGAGCGCGTTGATCAAGGCGCACGCGAGCCTCAAGGCCACGACGCGCATCGGCGCGTACACGCCGCTGCACATCGCGGCCAAGTCCGGCAACCCGAACGTCATCAACGAGCTGCTCGAGGCCGGCAGCGACGCCAAGGCGATGACCGCGACGGGGGCGACCGCGCTCCACTTCGCCGCGGCCGCGGGCAATCCCGAAGCGGTGGAGTTGCTGATCAAGGCCGGCGCCGATCCCAACCTCAAGGAAGCCGCGTGGGGGCAGACCCCGCTCGTCTTCGCGGCGGAGTTCAACCGCGCCGACGCCATCAAGGTGCTGTTGAAGAACGGCGCGGACGTCTCGGTGCACACCCGCGTGCAAAGCGTGCAGGAAGAAACGGCGCGCGAGCAGGCCGCGGAGAAAAAGCGGAACGAGGTGCTGCTCTCGTTCGAGCCCAAGGCCGTGCGCGATTCGATCATGAACGCGTTCAAGCGAGACTCGGCCGCGCAGGTCGCGCAGCAAGCCACCGCGGCGCAGGATGCGGCCAATTCCGGCTACGGCAATGCGGTCCAGCAACAGGCGCGCGTTTCGTTTGGCCGCGGACCGCGCACCCCGCAACCCAAAGGACCGTTCACGCCGTCGCAGATTCAGATCGCGATCGACTCGGGCCGCACCGTGCTGCTCGATCCCAAGTCGGCGAAGGGCCCGGCGGTCGAGCAGGTCGATACGCTGAACGGCGGCGTCGCCGGATTCGCGAACGCGGTCGGCGGCGTCGGTGGATTGTCGGCGCTCGATCACGCGGTACGCCAGGGCAATCTCGCGTCGGTCGTCGCGCTGCTCGATGGCGGCGCGAACATCAACGATGCGACGGTGGTCGATCACACGACGCCGCTCAATCTCGCGGTGATCAACGGCCAGTTCGACGTGGCGATGGAGCTGATCAAGCGCGGCGCCGATCCGAACCTCGCGGCGACGAACGGCATGACACCGCTCTACGCGGCGATCAACACGCAGTGGGCGCCCAAGTCCCGCTATCCGCAGCCCGAAGCGATCCAGGTGCAGAAGACGTCGTACCTGGAGCTCATGAAGGCGCTGCTCGACGCGAAGGCGAATCCCAACATGCGGTTGACCGCGCAGCCGTGGTACTTCGCATATAACAATTGTGGCAACGCCAACTGCGGCCTCGAGAACATCGAGGGCACGACGGCGTTCTGGCGCGCCGCGTACGCCGTCGACGTCGACGCGATGAAACTGCTCGTGAAGTACGGCGCGGATCCGAATCTGCCCAGCCAGCGTGTCGCGGCGGCGGGTGGCCGCGGCGGGCGTGGCGGCGGCGGACGTCGTGGTGGCGGCGGTGGCGGTGGCGGCGGCGGCGGCGCGCCCGGTGATTCGGCCGGCGGTGCGGCGCGCGCGCCGCGCGGTGGTGGAGGCGGCCGCGGACAGATTGCGGCACCCATTCTCGATCCCGAGATCGATTCAGCCGCGAAGGCCGTCCCGCCCGGCATCGGCGTGTATCCGATTCACGCGGCGGCGGGCGTCGGCTACGGCAACGGTTTCGCCGGCAACTCGCATCGTCACGCGCCCGATGGCTGGATGCCGGCGATGCGGTATCTCGTCGAAGAGTTGCACGCCGACGTGAACGCGCGCGACAACAACGGCTACACGCCGCTGCATCACGCCGCGGCGCGCGGCGACAACGAGATGATTCTGTATCTCGTGGCGCACGGCGCCGATGTGCGCGCGGTCGCGCGCAACGGGCGCACGACGCTCGACATGGCGAACGGCCCGGTGCAGCGACTCAGCCCGATTCCCGACACGATCAAGCTGCTCGAGAAGCTGGGCGCAAAGAACACGCACCATTGTGTATCTTGTTGGTGAGGTAACGAGGTAACTCGGAAGCATGCCCATCTTCGATTATCGCTGTCGTTCCTGCTCGCACGCGTTCGAGGTCTTCATTCGGGGCGCGAAGATCCCGTCGTGTCCCGAGTGCGGAAGCGAGGAGCTCGAGAAGCAGTTTTCGCTTCCGGCCATCAAGTCCCAAGGCACGCACGACAAGGCGATGCGTGCCGCACGCGCGCGGGACAAGGCGCAGGGCAAGGAGCGCGAGCACGCGCAACGGCAGTACGAACTGAATCACGACTAGGCAGGCATATCATGTTCCCGCTCCTCTTTCGCGCCGCCACCGGCTGCGCGCTCGTTCTCGTCACCTGGGCGCTCCCACGAGCGGCCGATGCGCAGGCGCCGATGTCCGGCGTCGAGCAGGCACGCCAGGACAGCATTCGCCGCCCGTACACCAAGGCCGACATCGGGTTCATGTCGGGCATGATCTACCATCACGCGCAAGCCGTGAAGATGGCCAACTGGGCGCCGTCGCACGGCGCGAGTCCGGCGCTCCAGATCTATTGCGGCCGCGTCGCCATGGCGCAGACCGCCGAGATCGGGTTGATGTCGGACTGGTTGAGGGATCGCAATCAGCCGGTGCCCAATCCCGACGCCGACGACATGGGCGGCATGCCCGGCATGTCGGGAATGTCCGGGATGCAGAGCCACATCATGCCCGGCATGTTGACGCCGGAGCAGATGAAGCAGCTCGACGCCGCGCGCGGTCCCGAGTTCGACCGTCTCTTCCTGACCTACATGATTCAGCACCACCGCGGCGCGATTCAGATGGTCGATACGTTGCTGGCCACGCCGGCGGCGGCGCAGGACGAGATCGTATTCAAGTTTGCGAATGACGTACAGGCCGATCAGTCGACGGAGATCGATCGGATGCAGCAGATGCTGGACGCCATGAAGGCCGGAAGCAGATAGTTCCCTCCTCCCTCCCCATTCCAATGAAGTCACTCCGCATTCTCATTCCCGCCGTCTTCGTCGCCGCGGCGTGCACGAAGACATCGTCCACGTCGGTCATGCAGTCCGGGTCGACGGGTCCGGACATGTCGGCGCCGCTCGTCGTCGCCCCGTCGCCCGATCCGCGCGTCGATCTCAAGGGCGGTCTCCAGGACGCCGGCGAGGCGATCTGGAACATGCGCATGGTCTCGCACACGCCGGCGCCCGAAGGATTCGCCGGCATCACCAACTCCGATCTGGCGTTCAGCGGCACCGACGTCATTCAGGGCAACTACAACGGCTTCCAGATCTGGGACATCTCGAATCCGGCGCAGCCGCGCCTGCGCGATGCGACGCTGTGTCCGGCGTCGCAGAGCGACGTCTCCGTCTGGAAGAACCTGCTGTTCGTCTCGGCCGAAGCGCCGACCGCGCGCCTCGACTGCGGCACGCAGGCGCCGACCGCGCCGGTGAGCAAGGAGCGCATTCGCGGGCTTCGCATCTTCGACATCTCGGATATCTCGCATCCGAGATATCTGGCCAACGTGCAGACGTGCCGCGGCTCGCACACGCATACGGTGGTGCACGATCCGCACGATCCGAACAACATCTACGTGTACATCTCGGGGACGTCGACCGTGCGTCCGGCCGAGGAGCTGCCGGGGTGCGTCTCGAACCCGAACGATCCGAACACGGCGGAATTCCGCATCGAAGTGATTCAGATCCCGCTGGCGCATCCGGAGCAGGCGCACATCGTGACGTCGCCGCGCATCTTCTCGGCGAACGGCGAGGAAGGCGGACTGCCGTACATCCGCGCGCATGGTGATTCGCCGGCGGATACGGCGGCGAATCGCGCGCGTGCCGATTCGATCCGACAGGGCCTGCTCGACGCGAACGCCGGCCGGGGTGGCCGCGGCGGCCGCGGTCGCGGCAACAACGGACCGCCGGTGACGCGCGAGGATTCGGCGCGAGTGAATTTCCAGAACGCGATGAACGCGCTGCCGAAGCCGATGACGGCGGCCGACAGCGTGCCGTACCGGGCGAAGGTCACCGACCTCGCGAAGCAGTACGGTGTGGCGTCGCCGTTCGCGCCGCGCGTGCTCACGCAGTGCCACGACATCACGGTGTACCCGGACGTTGGTCTGGCGGGCGGCGCGTGCGCCGGCATGGGTCTCTTGCTCGACATTCACGACGCGGCGCATCCGCAGCGTATCGCGGCGGTGGCCGACTCCAACTTCTCGTTCTGGCACTCGGCCACGTTCTCGAACGACGGCTCGATGGTGTTGTTCTCGGACGAGTGGGGCGGCGGCGGCGCGGCCTACTGCCGTGCCGGCGACCCGAAGAACTGGGGCGCCGACGCGATTTTCAAGATCGTGAATAAGCAAATGGTATTTCAGAGTTACTACAAGCTGCCGGCGCCACAGACCAAGTACGAGAACTGCGTGGCGCACAACGGCTCGCTCATCCCGATCCCGGGCCGCACGATCATGGTGCAGGCGTGGTATCAGGGCGGCATGAGCGTGTTCGAATGGACCGATCCGCGCCATCCGCACGAGATCGCGTTCTTCGACCGCGGCCCGAACGATCCGACGCGCCTGCGCGGCGGCGGCTACTGGTCGGCGTACTGGTACAACGGCCACATCATCGGCTCGGAGATGCAGCGCGGCCTCGACGTGTTCGAACTGACGCCGAGCCCGGCGATCAGCCAGAACGAGATCGATGCGGCGAAGTCGGTGCACTTCGAGTTCCTGAACGTGCAGGACCAGCCGAAGTTCGTGTGGCCGGCGTCGTTCGCGCTGTCGCGCTCGTACACCGACCAGCTCGAGCGGTGGCACGGGCTCTCGGCGGACCAGGTCGCGTCGGTTCGGAGTGCGCTGACGAGCGCCGAGGCCGCGTCCGGGTCGGCGCGCAGTGCGGCGCTGAACGCGCTAGCCGGCAAGGTCAGAGAGTACGAGAGCGGCTCGACGGATCCTCAGCGCGTGCAATGGCTGGCGCAGTCGCTCCGGGATCTGGCTTCGTCGCACTAGGCCTTTGTAAGTGCGCAGTGCATGCGGGCCGGCGTTCTGCGCCGGCCCGTTTTGCATTCTCGCTGTGGTCGCGCCCGAGTCGCGCGGGGCGGGCGTGCCCGCCCCGCGCTCCTTGCCTCTTTGCGGCGAATGAGTTGTACGGGCGTTCAAACGCTGACGTCCGGCCCGCGTGTTACGCATATCGTCCGCGCATGCGCTACGTCGATCCGGTCCCGGAGCTCAAGCGGCAAGTAGGACACGAACTGGCACGGTTGCTCGCCGGCGGCAACACCTTCGACGCGGGCGTCGCGATCGGCTCGGGCCGCGACCGCAGATGAAATAGTGGCGTCGGGCCGACGTGGCCCGATGCGAGGAGGCGGAACGGTGCCCAGAGCGGCAGGCGTGGCAATAGTGCCCGGCAGTATCGGCACTATTGCACTCGCTGCCGCGGCGGGCACCGTCCCGCTTGACCGCCGCGCCGGGATCTGTCCGGACGCGCGCCGGACCCTAACGCCGCAACGCCGCCAGCCGCGCCGCCGCGCGCGTCGCATCGGCGGTGTCGCGAGTCGCTCGCGCGAACTGAGACTCGAGCCGCAGCTCCGATGAGAGAAACAGCGGCTCGCCCGTGAGATGTTCGCGCCGCCGCGCGGCAACGAGCGCCGCGGCCGTATCGCCGAGCGCGGCGTGCAGACGCGCCGCGAGGAGCGTACCCGCCTCGAGAATGACGTGCGGCGGCACGCGCTCGCGCAGGAGAATCGTGTCGAGTCGCGCGACCTCGAGCCGTGCATCGGACGCTCTGGCCGTCGTCGCGATCGTCGCCGACAGCATCGCCAGGCACACGTCGGCGTTTCGCTTGGCGAAATTATTGTCTTCGGCGCGCGCATCCGCCGTCACCCGATCGAACGCCGTGCGCGCGGCCGCGAGATCGTTGCGCGTCGCTCGATAGACGCCGAGCAGACACGCCGCCTGGTCGTGTTGATCCCGCCGCACGTGATCGCCCGCGTTCGACGCGCGCGCGAACTCCTCGAGACGTCGCGCGGCGTCAGCCGCGAGCGCCGTGTCTCCGTCGCCGAACATCGCGCCGTACAGGTCCCAGAGCGCGCTCACCGGACGATCGGGAAACTGTGCGCCGAGTGCGGCGGCAGCCACACGCGCCTCCTGCTCATGTCCGCGATTCATGCTCAAGGCGAACAGCAGGATCGCCGCGTGTTCGTGCTCGCTTACCGTGCCGGCCTTTCGATCGACGAGCGTGGCCGCACGCTCGGCGTCGGCGGCCGGCCAGCCGTTCGCGTCGGTCACCCACACGATGCGCGTCAGATCCTCGCGCGGCATGCTGTCGACGTTCGCGCGGATGCGCCGCAGCCAACCCGCGTCGCCCAACGCCGTCGCCATTTCCCACCCGATGGCGGATCGGTCGCGATCGACGGTGGGATTCGCGGCGAAGTATCGCGCGCCGACTGTTCGTAAACTCGAAAGATCGCCGTGCGCCGCGTACAACTCGACGAGATGATGCAACGGCGCCGCGAACGTCGAGTCCTGCGCGAGCGCGCGACGGAACGCGGTGAGCGCGCGGTCGGGTGCATCGGCAAGACCGGACAGCCCGCCGTAGTGATAGTAGCGATCGCCGAGTTGGTACCAGGCCTCGGTCCAATCGGGATACTTCTCGACGAGATCTTCCCAGCGCTTGAGATACACGGGCGCCGGTTGCGCGGGCCCAAGCGCGGGATCGGGCCCGAAGAACGCGATCGCGAACGCGCGATCGCGATCGCTCATCGCGGCAAGATGATGCATCGCCGCGTCGCGGCCCTGCCCGTAGTGATCGTTGATGACCGTCCAGCTGTTCGCCATCGCCAACCCGAGGCCCGCCGCGCCGAACGTCGAGTCCGCGTCGAGCGCCTGCGCGTAGAGACGTTCCGCCTCGGCGTAGCGCGCGGACTTGTACGCGAGCTGCGCGGCGACATATTTGCGCGCCGCGATCAGCGGCCGATTCACGAGCTCGGGAATGCGGTCGTCCGGCTCGCCCGCCGCACGTGCGAGCAACTCGATGCTCAGTCGATCGGCGATCCCGCTCGGCGAGCTGGCGAGCGATGCATCCGCGCGCGCCGCGGCGACGACCTTGCCCGTCGCGACGTCGTAGAGTCGCGCGGCGATCGCCGTTGAATCACTCGCGCTGACGATCTCGCCGGCGACCACGCGCGCCGCGCCGAGTCCTCGCGCCAACCGAAGCGTTTCGTCGACCGACGGCGGCCCGGACTTCGATGCGGCGTTCCACGATTGGGCGACCAGGCGTGGATCGATCGACGTGAGCCCGGCTTCGCCCGTGAAGCGTGACGACAGCAAATCGAACAGTCCGTCGCGCAACGCGGAGTCGCGACCGACGACGTGGAACGGCACGACTGCAACGAGCGCGGGGCCGCCGCGCATCACCGGCTTCGCTCGTCCGCCCAAACGCGCGAGCAGCACGACGCCAACAACCGCGGCGAGGGTGACGATGCCCGTCGCGCCGCGCGCGACGAGCCGTCGCCGGTTTGTCGCGCGCGGCGCGAGGACAAGCGGTTGCGACGCAGGCTCCGCCATCGGCAGCGCGGTCGCTGCTGCCGGTGTTGCGGGTGATGCCGGTGTTGCGGGTGATGCGGGTGTTGCGGGTGATGCGGGTGTTGCGGGTGTTGCCAGCTTCGCCGCCGGCGCGGGCGGTGAATACGCGCTCCGCAATTGCCTGGCGATCGCCACGATCTCGTGCTCGTCGCTCAGATCGAAGTCGCGCTTGCGGCGCTCCACGTACGCCTCGGCGAATTGAATCGCGCCGGTGCGATCGCCCGCCGCGGCGAGCGTTTGGACGAGACGATGCGCGACGTCGGGATGATAGGGATCGTGAGTCGCGTGCGCACGGCGCCACTTCACGGCCGCTTCGAGATCGCCGCGCGATTCGGCGGCGGTCGCGAGCCGGTCGAGCGCCGCGCCGTACGTCGCGGCGAGACGCGTGCGTTCGCGATCCACCCACTGCTCGAACTCGGGTGAGTCCTTGATGAAGAATCCGTCGAGGAGCGGACCGTGATACACCGCCACGGCGGATGCATCGTCACCGCGCGCGATCGCCGCGTGGAAATCGATGACGTCGCACGAGAGCTGTGAGAGATCAGCGCTCAGTTGATCGCCGATGGAACGAATCGCGGAGTCGCCAAGCTCCTTGCGCAACTCGTGCACGTTGACCTTAAGGAGATTGCGCGCCGACTCGGCGTCGCGCTCGGGCCAGAGCAGCGCGATGAGCTTGTCCCGCGTGACGCCACGGCCGGCGCTGACGATCAAAAACGCGATGAGCGCCAGCGGATGCCGGTGCGTGGCGCGCCCGCTGACTGGCGTGGCGCCGGCGTGAATGCCGGCGCCGCCCAGCAGCGTGATCACACGTTCGGCGTCGGCGGGCACATTCATGGGGAGAGGTTATCGCCTGGACGCGGACCCGCAAGAGCAAAGCAGCAGTCAGTTTACCATGGGTTAACCGGCGAGTCACGAAGATTTTACCGCGCGCGCGTAATATGCGGTCGAACTCACCCGAATTTCACGTGCTTCGCTTTCTTGGCTCGCTCCTTTGGCTCGTCCATGCGCACTTCCCCGCGCCCGCCGCACCGGCGTTGAATGCGTGCGCGGGCGGCGGAGGACCGGCGGCCCACGCGTTCGCCGTGGTGGACCGCGTCACCGCGACGGACACGCTGGCGACGATCACGATCTGCCTGGTGAGCGATGCGCCGCGGTTGCGCGTGGGGGGCTATCACGGCGAGCTGACGCTGCCGGTCTCGATCCGCGTCGTGCGCGTAGAGCGACCGAGCGGTGGAACACGCATCGAGAACACCACCGTGGCCGGGCGAGTGTCGTTCGCGGGCGTGGCGTCGGAGGGGATTCAGTCCGGCGCGGTGCTCGGGCTGACCGTCGCGCGGCGTAGCGCGAGCGAGGATGCGCGGATTCGGCTGGCGATGATCGATGTCACGGACGTCGCGGGGCGAGAAGTGGGCGGGCAGTTTGTGACCGATTCGTTGCCGAGAGTCGGGAAGCCGTAGAGAGAGGGTGCGAGAAAAAAAAGGGAGCACGGACCGTGAACCGCGACATGCTCGGACAGGCACGGAGACGGCGTGAACTGCTGTCGACCGCAGTCAACTTCGGTCGAGCGCGAAGCCGTGATTATTCTGGTATTTAGAAAACAAGAATAACAAGCCCTCGGCCGAGTCGATGTCGAAGCGGGCCGAGGATTTTTTCTTCTTGTCGTTGACAGCAGTTAACGGCTGTTGACGGCCGTTGACGCCGTCTCCGTGCCCGTCCGCGTTTGTCGCCGTTCACAATCCGTGGTCATTGTTTTGACCCTACCCCTTCACCTACGGTCTGAGATGCCAGGGCTCCAAACACGGCAGCCGCCAGGCACACGATCCCGCCAAGGATGATCGGCGCCCGCCCGCCAAGCCAATCGGCGAGCGAGCCGCACAGCGGACCGCCGATCACGCCCGTCCCCGCGACGAACACCGTCTGGAGCGCGAGCAGCCGGCCGTGCATCTCCCGGCGCGAGCGCACCTGCACGATCGACGTCGTCGACGTCATGTAGAGAATGCTCCCCATCCCGACGAGGAACACCGCAGGCAGGGCGAGCATCACGCCGGGCGCCGCGGCAAGGAGCAGCATCGCCACGCCCATCGCCACGGCGCCGATCACGACGTGCCGCAGCTGCACCATCCGCCGATTCGCGACGATCAACGCGCTCGCGACCGCGCCGACGCTGAACACCGAATAGAGAATTGTGAACGTTGCCTCGCTGCTGTGCAGCGAGCGCGTCACGAACAGCGGAAGCGCCACATTGAAGTTGTAGGCGAGCATACCGACGGCCGCGAGCATCGCGAAGCTGATCCAGAGCACGGGCACCGAGAGGAGATACCGCACGCCGTCGCGCACGCTCGACGTCGCCGCGTCATCATGCCGCTCACGGTGCAGTTCCTCGTCGCGCATGCGCCAGAGGCAGAACAACACGGCGAGGTAGGTCGCCGCGTCGATCGTGAAGCACCACCCGTAGCCGAGCGTGGTGGCGAGCAGTCCGGCCAGCGCGGGGCCGAAGATGCGAGAGACATTGACGATCGTGCTGTAGAGCACCACCGCGTTCGCAAGATCTTCCTTCGGCACCATCTCCGTGACGAACGATCGCCGCAGCGGATTGTCGAACGCGAGCACGACACCGCCGGCAAGCGCGAGCGCGTACAATCCGAACAGCGGCGGATGCGCGAGAAACGCCAGCACCGCGAGCCCCGACGACTGCATCATCTCCAGCACCTGCGTCAGCAGCAGCGCGCGCCGCTTGTTCGAGCGATCGGCGACCGCGCCCGCCCACGGCGTGATGATCAGAATCGGACCGTATTGGCACGCCGCGCTCACGCCCACCGCGAAACCGCTGCCCGTAATCCGGAGCACGAGCAGCGTCAGGGCAACGTTGGTGAGCCAATTGCCCGTGTTCGAGATCGATTGCCCGACGAAGAACAGCCGAAAGTTGCGGTGCCTGAGCGACGCGAACGTGTTCACTCAGCCTCTGCTCGCAATCCGCGCTCCCGTCAGATCGTCAGATCGCGCTCAGGGCAGCTTCTCCGCCGCGAGCATCAAGGTGACGTGTTCCTGCGCCATCTGCAGCCCGCCTTCGTCGATGCTCACCTTGCCGTCGTTGTTCGTGTCGGCGCCGGCGGTGAGCTGCTGCGTCAACGGGATGAGCTGATTCAACAACTTCATCGCGTCGTCGGCGGTGGTCGCGGCCTGAATCTCCTTCGCGAGCGCGATGCACTGATCGGCGCGCGTCACCGTATTGCGCGCGGCCGTCGCGATGTGCGCCGCGTGCGTCTCGATATTCGGCGTCGCGCCCGCGGCCTTGGCGGCGAGCTCGATGTGCGTCGCGATGCCGGCCGCGGCTTTCTTGAGCCCGTACCCCGAGCCCGGACCGGTCGGCACGATGGACGGATCGAGCGCATTGAGCACGTGACCCGCATGCAGCTTGATCGCGTCGAGATTCGTCGGATTCCGCGCCGCGAGCTGCGCGTGCTGCGCCGCGACACGCGCATCGGAGAGCGCGATCGGCAACAGGCCCTTCGAATCGGGCGTGTCGTTGAACGTGTTCACGACATGGCCGATGTGCATGCCCGCCGCGGTGGCCGGCACCTTCACCTGGGGACCGAGATTGGCCGGCACGTACACACTCGGAATCGGCTGGCCGCTGATCTTCGCGACGAGGCTGTCGTAGGCGTGCCGCGTCGTGGAGTCGGCGCTGACGATGTAGGTCTTCTTATCGAAGTCCGCCTCGCTCAACCCCGCGTGATGCAGGATCTCGGCGACCTGTGACTGGAAGTGCGCGCGGATCTCCTGCTGGGCCGAGGTCTTGGCGTTTTTCGGCGCGGAGATCTGGGCCTGCATGGAGTCGCGCGCCGCGGCGATGGCGACCGCGGCCTGCGCGAACGTCTCGAGGTCGGCGCGCGGAATCCGGGTCGCCTGCATGGCCGACGAGGCCTGTTGCCGCGCCTGGGCCGAAACGCGAGGCGCCGCGCCGGCCAGAGAAACCAGCGCGGCGGCGATCGCGAGAGTGGAGTCAGCGTTGGGGAGCGAAACCAGGGCGGGACGACGCACGAAAACCTCCGGAAACCACGATGCAGCGGACGCAGTCGGATACTGCCAGGTACCGCCAGATGGCGGCGGGTGCAGCGGGAATATGCCCTAGGTACGCTTGGGGTCAATTGGGTGTTGCGGTCCACCTTTGGGACTCTACGTTTCATAGCTGCCCGACTTATTTCGCCGTGTTCGGCGCCGTGGCCCCGGATTAGCGGTGTAAGCCGGCAACTCTCCTGACGGCGCTTAGATAGCGCCGCCGTCGTTCTATTGCTGACCCCGCTCAATCTTGGCCGATAAGCCCAAGCGTTCGACGTCGTCGAGCCGAACCCCGCCGAACGATGCGCCCTCAGCGTCCCCGCCGTCGCCCAAGAACTACTCCGGCGACGAAGGTGCGGGCACGAAGAGTGGAATTGCCGCGGAAATAGGCGATCTCCACCGGCTGCTCGTCGAAAGCGTTCAGGACTACGCCATCTTCGCGCTGGACCCGGCGGGCTACATCCTCAGCTGGAATGCCGGCGCCGAGCGGTTCAAGGGCTACAAGGCCGAAGAAATCATCGGGAAGCATTTCTCGATTTTCTATCCGCGGGATCTCGTCGAACAGGGCTTTCCCCAATTCGAGCTGCTGACGGCGGCGAATACCGGGCGCTTCGAGGACGAAGGCTGGCGCATTCGCAAAGATGGATCGCGGTTCTGGGCAAACGTCGTGATCACCGCCCTGCGCGACCGAAACGGGAAATTGCTCGGTTTCGGCAAGGTCACGCGCGACCTCACCGAACGCCGCGAAGCGGAAGAAGCACTGCGTGAAAGCGAAGAGCGATTCCGCCTCATGGTCGAGGGCGTGAAAGACTACGCCATCTTCCTGCTCGATCCCACGGGACTGGTCACCACGTGGAACGACGGGGCCGAGCGCATCAACGGCTACCGGGCGAAGGAGATCATTGGACAGCACTTCTCCAAGTTCTATCCGCAGGTCGACAAGGATGCGCGAAAGCCGGCGCGCGAGCTGGAAATCGCGACGCGCACGGGCAAGTACGAAGAGGAAGGGTGGCGCGTACGCAAGGACGGCTCGATGTTCTGGGCCAGCGTCCTCATTACGGCCATTCGCAACCGCGCCGGTGAATTGATCGGGTTCGCAAAAGTGACGCGCGATCTCACCGAACGACACGCGTCGGAGCAGCGTGCGCTCGACGACGCGCGGCGCGTTGCGACGGAGCAAGGCGCGCGACTCGCCGCTGAAGCGAGAGCGGCGGAGTTGCGCGAAGTGACCGATCGGCTCAAACGACAGACCGAAGAGCTCGAGGCTCGCACGCGCGAGGCCGAGGAAGCTCGGCATCGCGCGGACGATGCGCGGCGTCGCGCCGACGAAGCAAATCGCGTGAAGAGTCAGTTTCTCGCCGCGATGTCGCACGAGCTGCGCACACCGCTCAATGCCATCGGCGGCTACGCGGATCTCATCAACATGGGACTCTCGGGGCCCGTCACGGCGCGGCAGAAGGACCAGCTCGAGCGCATCAAGCGCAGCCAGGCGCACCTGCTGGGGATCATCAACGACATCCTCAACTTCAGCCGCATCGAAGCGGGGCAATTGAGCTACGACCTGGCCGCCGTACCGATCCAGGAGGTGGTCTCGTCGGTCACGCACATGATCTCGCCACAGGCGCTGGCGAAAGGCATCGCGTTCGTCGATGCCGGGTGCGACGAAGGCCTCACGGCATGGGCCGATCGCGCGAAGGTCGAGCAGATCGTGCTCAACCTGCTGTCGAACGCCGTGAAGTTCACGCCGAGCGGCGGGACCATCACGCTGTCGTGCATCCTCGACGCGGCTCAACGCGTGTCGATCTCGGTGCGCGACACCGGCATCGGCATCAGCAACGAACAAATCGAGACGATCTTCGAGCCGTTCGTGCAGGTCGGCCGCACGCTCACCGCCTCTGCCGAAGGCACGGGATTGGGCCTTGCGATCAGCCGCGATCTCGCGCGCGCGATGGGTGGCGACATCGTCGTGACGAGCACACCGGACGTCGGATCGGAGTTCACGGTGACGCTGCCCGCGCTTCACGCCACGAAGGCGCCCTGATGCTTTCGCGAGCGGTCGTCGCAGCGCTCGCCGCGGCACCGCTCGCGAACGTTGCGCTCTCGGCGCAAGTGCTGGACACCATTCGAGTCGACTATCCGCCGTCGCGCTGCGCCAACTGCGCGGTGTGGAACGCACCGCAGAAGCCGTTTCGCATCTTCGGCAATACGTACTACGTCGGACCACAGGGGCTTGCGTCGATTCTCATCACGTCGAACCGGGGTCACGTGCTCATCGACGGGGCGCTGCCGATGTCCGCGCCGAGCATCATCGCGAACATCAAGGCGCTTGGCTTTCGCGTCGAGGACGTGAAGCTCATTCTGAACTCGCACGCCCACTCCGATCACGCGGGTGGAATCGCCGCGCTGCAAGCGGCGTCCGGCGCGCGCGTTGCCGCAAGCGAGTGGAGCGCGAAGACGCTCGAGCAGGGAGAATCCGATCGGCGTGATCCGCAGTTCGGCATTCTCAATCCATATCCGCCGGTGCATGACGTGCGCGTCATTCACGACGGGGAGACGCTTCGTGTGGGGCCGCTGGCACTCACCGCGCATTTCACGCCGGGGCATACGCCCGGGGGCACGAGCTGGACGTGGCGGTCGTGCGAGGGTGCGAAGTGCGTGAACGTGTTGTACGCCGACAGCCAGACCGCCGTCTCGGCCGACGGCTTCTATTTCACGCTGAGCACCGCGTATCCTGACGCGCTGGCCGACTTCGCCCGCGGGCTGGCGACGCTCGAGCGCCTGCCCTGCGATGTGTTGCTGACGCCGCATCCGGGCGCATCCCGATTGTTCGAGCGCGTTGCCGTGGGCGATACCGCGGTCGTCAATCCGCGGCTCTGCAAGGAATTCGTTGCTGATGCCCGCAAGGGAGTCGCGGAACGCGCGGCGAAAGAGCGCGCCAATCGCTGACGTCGTTGAGCCAGATGTCAGCGGCGTTTTTTCGCGGGGCGCTTCCCTGCTCGTGATTTCGCCGACACGGTCATGAACTCGTGTCCCGACTCGAGGAGCTCACGGAGCGCCTTGTCCGGCATCGCGGGGACGCGCGCGAGCACCGACGGATAGTCCTTGTAATGCGGCGTCACATAATAGACCGACGGCTCGGCGCCGATACGATATTCTCGTTCAAGAATACTCATCCGAACGCCGAGCGAGCCGGCTTCGACCTCTTTCTTTTTTGGAAACCAGGCGAAGGTTTTGCCGCCGACCTTGAAGGCGGGGAAACCAAACGTCGTGCCTTCCTCGACATCGGGGAGTTTCATGGCAATCGCGCGGACTCGGACCAGCGGATCAGATTTCGTCATTTCGGTATGGTATCGCGTGGGCTCACGCCTTGCCGGCGCAGCTGCGCCGATAGACGCTGCAGATCCAGCTGGCGTTCCGCAAGCTCCACGCGCGCCTTGAGCACCTCGATATCCTCTGCGGAACCCAACGCGTGCCGCCGCTCGAGCAAGTCCAGCCGCTGCTTTGCCAGCTCATACGACTGCTGGGCGGCCGTCGCCTCGAACTTGAGCTGTGCCTCGGCCAGACGCCTCGCGAGTTGATCGGCCGGTGTTCCCTTCGCGAGAAACTCCCGCCGCAGCGTGTAGCGTTCCGCCAGCGTGTTGAAGTCGGCCTGCGCGCGCGCCAGCTGCGCGGCGGCTTCGAGGCCGGTGATCTCGGCCGCGGCGCCCAGACGTACGCGACGATCGGCTTCGTCCTTCGCTTCCTCGGCCGCGGCCAATCGATCGTGCGCCGCACTCAGGTCGAGCTGAAGCCGGTTGCCGACGAAGTCCTTCCCGCCGACGAGCGGCGCACTGAGATCATCACGCACCGCCTGTGACGAGGCCGTGATCTCGTCGATGTTGTCTTGCGCGCGCACGAGCGCCGCCAACGCCGCGCGGCGATCCGCCTGCACGTCGAGCAGCGACGAGTGCATCAGCCCGCCCGAGTTGAACTGCTTCAATGCGTCGTCCGCGCGTTGATTCGCGAGATCGAATTTCACCTTCGCGACCTGCGCGTCGGCCCGCGCCGACGCGAGCAGCGAGTCGCGCCGTGCGCTGTCGCGGATCTGGCCTGAAGCGATTCCGGCCGTGGTGCCGAGCGTGATGGAAATCAGCACGACCGCGGCGGCGCGCCACCACCCGGGCGCGCGATATCGCCGCTCGCTCCGCACGAAGGTTTCGCTTCGATATGCCGCGAGCACCTCGCGCTCGAGACTCGCGCGAAACTCGGGACTCGGGGAATGCATGTCGTCGATCGTCATCGTTTCTCTCCTTCTCGTTCGGTCGCGAGATCGGCTTCGACTTCGCGGCGCAGATTCTGTCGCGCGCGGCGCAGACGCCCCTCTACCGCCCGCTCGGTCAATCCCGCGGCGGCGGCGATGTCGCCCACCGGTTGTTTCTCGAAGTGAAATGCGTGCAGCAGTCGACTTTGCGGCATCGGCAGACGCGCGAGCGCACGGTGCAGCATCGATTGACGATTCTCTGAATCATCGATCATCGTGTCGTCGGCATCGACGGCAGGTTCGGCCGCCGCGTCGAGATGGTCGGTGTACGGCCGCCGGCGATGATTGCTCAACAGCCGAGCGGCGACGGTCGTGAGCCAGCCGAGCGGGCGGTCGGGCACCCCGTCCACACTCCATGCACGCACTGCGCGAAGCCACGTGTCCTGCGCTACGTCCTCGGCGAGGTCGCGATTGCCGTCGCAGCGACGCGAGACGAACCCATAGAGGTCGTCAATGGTCTCGCGGTAGATCCGACGGATGTCGTCCTCGGTCGCGGCACGCGGCATCTCGAGCTCCGTGTCTTCGATAGTATGACACACGGCGTCTGAAAAACCCACGCGGCCGATCCTCGGATCAATCCAGGCCCACGGCGTCCCGCGGCGCCTCGTCGACCTCGACGCCCGCGCGAGCGCGCTTCCGGCGCTCCCACCACGCCGCGAGCGTCTGCGTTTCGCGCGCAAAGCCGGCGCCGCCCATTCCGGCGACGGCGATCATCATGAGCGCCTCGACCCAGCCCTTGACCGGGCCGTGGGCGATGCGCGAACTGATTTCGATGGGCGTCATCGCCAGCACACCCGCGATCGCCCCCCAGCGCGCGATACGGCCGGGCCAGATGTCGAGAAACCGCTTGCCGCGCTCGGCAACCAGCGTGATGGTCGCGAAGAGCGCGCCGACGAACGCGGTGCCGCCGCTTGTGAATTTCAGCGTGTCGATCGTGTCGCCGATCGTCCATGTACTGGGCAGGCCGTTGCTTCCACTCCATATCAAGAACATCATCACGAGCATGATGACATTCATGGAAACGGCCCAGCACGCGGCGACAGCGACGACGAAACTAATTCGGCGGGCGAGCATTGTTTCGCTCCTGCGTGCGACAAGGTCGGTGGGCGTGCGCTATATCTTGGGGAACAACGACCAGATCTGACAAGATCTGACAAGATCTCACCACGTCCGTAAACCGATCTTGTCGGACCTGGTCAGATCTTGTCGTTTTGCGAGCCGTTGTTCAGCACCAGTCCCCGAGCGAAACTGAATCCATGCAGACATTCACCATCACCCCGATTGGCGTCGTCCACAGTCCATTCACAGAGACGAAGCAGATTCCGAAGGGCCCGGGAGCCAGACACGATGAGGAAGGTGTCCTCGAGCTTCGCGCGGACCTCGAGCCCGGTCTCGCCGACATCGAAGGGTTTTCACACCTCTTCGTGCTGTGGATCTTTCATCGCGCCGGAGATTATGACCTCACCGCCTACCCGCCGTCCGACGACAAGCCGCACGGCGTCTTCGCCACGCGATCGCCGCGGCGACCCAATCCCATCGGGCTGACGGTGGTCGAATTACTCGGGCGCGAGGGGACGAAGCTCCGTGTGCGCGGCGTCGACATGCTCGACGGAACGCCGATCGCGGACATCAAGCCATATTTGTCGAGCGTGCCGGCCGAAAAGCTCAAGCGTGGATGGTTGGAAGGGCGCGACTGATCGCGTTTGAAGGCGCGCTATCGGAACTTCATCTCGAATCGAACGATGCGCCCGGGCTGGGGCAGACCGCACTGGTCGTAGACGGCCTCCGCGCCGACGTTGTCCGCGGCCACCGCGGTTTCGAATCCCGAGAACCATCCGCTGCCTCGAGACGCAAGTCTCCAACGGCGCGATAGCTCGACGCTCGTGCGCGCCGTTGCGGACAGGTGGTCGTAGCCCGCGGCGCTGGCGGCGTCGACGCAATACTGCGCGCCGACCATGCGCGTCGATGCGATGAGCGCCGTCCCGAACGCAATCGGCGCCGTCACGCTCGCGCCGCCCGCGAACTTGGGCTGGTACTCGGCGCGAAAGTCTGTTGCCGTCGTGGGATTGCGGCCGCCGACATTCTGCGCCGTCAAGTCCGCGGTAAAGCTCGCGCGACCGATAGGCAGCGCACCGAGCAGCTCGAGTCCCGTCGCCGTCGTGCGATCGCGGTTGATGCGCTGCACCTTCTTCTGCGGCGTGGTACTCTGGACGATTTCGTCCTTTATCAAATTGTGAAACGCCACGGCCTGAAGTTGCGCGTGAGCGAACGACACGGTCGTTCCCGCTTCGCCGGCGACCATCATTTCGGGACGCAGGTTCGGATTCGGCTGTACCTGTCCGCCCAACGAGTACAACTCTCTGAGCGACGGAAAGCGCACGCGGCGATTGACACCGACGTGCAGCAGCATGCGATCGCCCGCGCGGCCCGCGAGCCCGAGACGACCGCCCCACGTGCGCATCTCTCCAACGGCCGGCTTTCCAGCGGTGTCCGGCGTGTCGGCGGCATCGATCGCGGCACCCGCGCTCGCGCGCAGCGCCGAGAGTCCAAGGGCGTCGGGCAGGAGCCAGCCGAAATCCGTCGCACCACTCCAGAGCCGCTGGCCGTAGTCCGACGTTGCGCCCGGCGCGAGCGCCTCGTGCCGGCGCACGCTGCCGTAGGTGATCGCCGCGTGAAGGTCGCCGTTGCTGGCGACGGTCTGATCGGCGACGACGCGTGCGGTGACATTGTGATCGTCGTCGGCCTCGCGCGTTTTCACCACGTCGTAGGTGCGTGTCGTGAAGCCGAGCAGCTCCGTGCGTCCGCCGTCGTAGCCCACGTTCGCCTGCAGCGCGGCCTGGCCGCCGAGGAGAGAGCTCACATCGCCTGTGCCGAGCGACAGCACGGAGAACGCGCGTCGCTCGGCGGGATATGCCGCGAGCATCGGCGTTTTCGAATTCAACTCGGCCGGTACGCCGCGGCGCATCGAGTAGCCCGACGACGACAGCGACATCCACCGCCCTCCGTCGGACTCGTACCGGAGCGCGGCGAAGCCGTCGCCCTGCTCGTGATATGAGTTGAGGCGCAAGTCACCATCGCCGAACGGTGCAGGCTCGTGCACGCTCGGCGGCAACGGAAATCCAAGACTGCGATTGTACCCGCCGCCCGCGCGGACGAGCAGCTCGCCCGCGCCGACTCGCTGCGGCACGCTCACTGACGACGCCACACCGTACGCGCCCGTCTGATCGATTCCCGACTCGAACCGCGCGGACGGCTTCGCCGCGGCGTCGAGCGGGACGCGCGCGAGCCCAAGGTTGATGACGCCGCCAAGGACGTTGGGCCCATAGAGCAGCGAGGGGAGTCCGCGCACGACCGTGAGCGTTTGAATTCCCGCCACCGGCAGCAGCGACAGATCCGCGCGGTGATCGAAGTTGAGACTCACCGGTACGCCGTCGACGAGCACCGCGACCTCGCGCGCACTGAAGCTCGAACCGCGCAGCGCGAAGTACGCTTCGCCGCGCGGGTTCGTGCGTATCTGCATGAACGGCACGTCGCGAAGGGCGCGATCAAGATTCGACGCCGCGGGCAACGGCAGCGAGTCGAGACGAATGTCGAGCGCGCTGCCGCCGTCGCTCGTGGCGATGGGCCGCACGCCCTCAGTCACGACGACCGGCAAGCGGTACGTCGTGTCACGAGACTGCGCAGGTTTGGGCGACTGCGCCTGTGCTCCGGTCGCGATGACGACGGCGACCGGAAGCAGAATGCGACGGAGAAACATCATCGATGCCGGTACGGTGTCGTGCTCGGAACGACTTCGATGAGCTGCATCATTCCTCGATCTTCGTGAATGAGAATGTGGCAGTGCAACACGTACATGCCGGTGAAGTCGACGAAGCGCGAGCGCATCTTGAACCAGCCGGGAATGAATTCGACACAGGTCGTCGTGCCGTTCTGTGTGGTGCATTCAGTGAACGGCCGCAGCTGTGCCGGACAGTCCTCGAGCTTGGTGCAGCTCAGTGTGACCTGCCGCCCCGTTGGAATCGCGAACGTGTCCCACCACACCCACGGCGCCTTCGGCTGGCGTGTTGCGCACGGCTTGAACGTCGTCGTATCCGCGGGATTCACATAGCACGGACTCGACGGATTCAGCGCTTCCGGCGCGTTCGGCTCGAACATCTCGATGATCTGGAACGGATTGATGTGGATGTGGAACGGGTGCGACTTGTCGTTCGCCTGGTTCTTCACGACCCATTCTTCCGCCGTGTTCAGGAGCATGGCCTGATCGACGGTCGTGTCCTGGAACATCTTTCCGTTGATGGTGCTGTTGCCCGGGCCGAATACGAGCTCGCGATGGTTCTTGATCTCGCCCGGCGTGATGTCCGTCAGGAAGGGCGGGAACGTCGGGAACTGCGCGTCCGGAATGAACGTCTGCGCCGGCACGATCGCGTTGCCGGTCACGTTCACGGTCAGGAGCACGCTCGGCCGATCCGGCGGCGCCGGTGCGCCGGGCTGCACGAATAGCGCGCTGTTGCGCACGATGCACACCGTGTACGTCCCGGGCTGGCTCGGCGCGCTGACGAGGAAATCGGCGCGGTTCGCCGGCGCGAGATTCACCTTCGCGTTGGCTGTCCCAACCTGCTGATAGTTCGCGAGGCTGAACTGCACGCCGTCCTGCGCGATCTGACGCCACTGCACCGGATTCGTCGCGGGCGCGTTCACGCTGTCGCACAGTCGTCTGTTCTGCGCCGGCGGACCCTGCGTGTACATGAACTCGACCGCATCGCGGAAGGCGCCGTTGATCGTGCGCCATAGCTGCACTTCACCGGGCCGCATGGTGACGACGGGATCGAGCCGACCGTTGACCGAGATCTGCGGGCGTGCCGCGCCGGGCCCGCGCGTGCTCGGCGTCGTGAGCGGGAACGGCGCCGTCGACAGCTGCTGGAGCATCAATACGCGCTCGACGAGGTTGGGATAGTAGCGATGCAAATCCACGTCGTACTGCCCTTCGATGATGAACGCGCCCGTCATGCCATTCGCCACGTTCAGCGCCGTCGATCCGTGTTTGTGCGCATGATACCAGTGCGTTCCGGGCGCCTGGCCCATGCGCATGGTCGCCGGATTGTAGTTCGGCAGCGGGAAGCAATACGGGTTGGCGCCGAGCTGATATTGCGGCCACAAGCCGCGCGCGATTTCCATGGAGTCGACGGGCCACAGCCGCATACTCGCCGGCAATGCACCGTTCTTTCCCTGGTAGGGCGCGGTCTTATCGTAAGTTTGAATGAGATTCTTCTGAAGTGTCCGCCAGGCGACCGGCATTTGTGCCCAGTTGGTCGGCGGCCCCTTGGCTTCGCATGTCGAATAGAACCCGGCCAGCATCGCGTCGACCTGTGTCTCACTTGGGGAAAACACCCCGCTCTTGCTGCGCAGCGACGGACGAATGAACAGAAGAACGTTGTCGCCCGTGGTCGACGGCGTGGTGTGCGTGCCGTGGAAATGGATGTTCGTGGTGCTCGAGCCGTGCAGGCAGTTCGGCATCGAGTCGGGGCCCGAGGAACCGCCGTAGATCATGCGACTCTGCGAGCGCGACGTGCTGGTGCTGTACTGATCGCACGCCGACATGTCGCCCATGTCCGCGTGGTCGAGCGAGCCCGCGAAGTTGTTGACGTTGATCTGGTTGAAGAACGTGATCTCGACGAGATCGCCGACCTGGGCGCGGAACGTGGGACCGGGAATGGGCTCGGGGCCCGTCGGCCACGGCGTCCGGTGCGCGGGATCGTATCCCATGAAGTAGCGCAGATTCTGCGTCGCGCAGCGGTTGTCGCCGGTCGATCCCCACATCGTGCGCACGCCGTCCACGAGCTTGAGCGTGGCGCGCAGATGCTTGTCGACACTCTTGATCTCGGGGATGGTGATCAGCGGGAGCTGCTCCGCCGGACACGCCACTGGTTGCGGATTCTGGGCGTGAACGACTCCGCTCGGCACCGCCGTGAATACCACGAACAGCATGAACGACATGAACGACATCAACGACGTGAGAAGCGCGGCGCGGCCGAAGCCGCCGCGCCTTGGATCGCGCACCGTCATACGCCCTCCGGGATTGTGCTGGATGTTGGTGATGGCGAGCACGGGGCTCACACGACGTTGATCGTTCCCGCCGGCCCGTTCGGGTCGAGTGAATCCACGTAGACCACGGTGCCGTTGACGCCAGGAACGAACGTCGACGAGGGCGAGTTCGGCGCGATCTGCGTCTGCATGAAATACGTGGGATTGTCCTTGACGCCCGGCCAGTGCGGCTTGTCGTCGTTGTTCGTCCAGATGATCTGGTCGCCCGTCGCGACGTTGTTCAGCGGGTTCGGGTCGTAGGTATAGCCGATACCGCCGGGTGTTTTGTTGATGCTGATCCGCCAGACGAATGGCATCAGAGAGGTCCTCGCGTCGATGCGCCAAGGGTACTGCGGGAGGTGGGGACGCACCGGCGGCGGCGCGACGCGCAGAGTATAGCGCATTCGTGCCGACAAGCCACTCAAATTTTTGGTGATGGATGTTTATGAGAAAGCGCTAATCTTTGCGGTCACGGCGTATCGCCGAAGTTGACACCCACACGAACGCCGGCGGCGTAGCGCGAATAGCGGGTCAGGTCCGATCGTGCGCCGTTGTAGGCCGCATGCGGGGCGATCGTGACGCGGCCGGCGAAGACCACGCCGAGTGCGAGGTCGAGCCGGCCATAGGTGATGTCTGAAGCGGCATCGCCCGTTTGGCGTGGCGCGGTTACCACCCATACGGCAATCGAAGGCACGAGCGCGAAGCCAGACTCGCCGCCCGAATGAATCGCCTGGCCGATGCCGGCGCCGATCATGAGCATGGTCTGGCTGGCGTTGGCGGACGCGTTGCCGAACCCGGGGGTGACCACGTCCTGCGACGTGAACGTGTAGGCAAGGCGCGCCATCGGGCAAACTCGCAGTGCGCCTGTCGCGCCCACGCCGAGCTCATATCCCCCGCTTCCAGCAACGGTGCGCGTGCTCGGCGCCGAGAGGTCGTCGACGTCCCGCCAGGAAAACGCGCCCTCGAGGAATGCAGAGGGGCCGGCGCCCGCCGCAAAGGATAGAGTCTTCGTATTGCGTGCGTCGGCGCGATCGATCCCCGCGCCGGCCCGCAGTGCACCGGCGCCGAATGATGCCGCGCCGGTGCAGACCTGCGCTCTGGCCGTCACGCCAGTGAGCAGTGCGATCAGCACACTCCAGAATGCTCGCTTCATAGCACGGGTATACCGGAGTAATACCGTGGTCATACCACCGCCCAGCTCACCAGATCTTCACGCGGTCCGCCGGCGCGCGATACATCTTGTCGCCCGGCTTCACGTTGAATGCTTTCATGAACGCATCGTTGTTCGTGAGCGGCACGAACGCGCGCGCCATGCCCGGCGAATGCGGATTGGTGAGCAGCTGGTTGCGCAGCGCCGCGTCGCGGAACTTCGTGCGCCAGATCTGCGCGAACCCGATGAAGAACCGCTGGTCGCCCGTGAGGCCGCCGATCACCGGCGCTTCCTTGCCGTGCAGCGAGATCCGATACGCGCGATACGCCTGCATCAACCCGCTGTTATCGCCGATGTTCTCGCCCATCGTCAAACCGGGGTTGATGTGCAAATCATCAATCGGATTGATCGCCGCATACTCGGCGCCGAGCTTCTGCGTGCGCTCCTTGAACGCGGCCGCGTCCGACGGCGACCACCAGTCGCGCAGGTTGCCCAGACCGTCGGACTTCGAGCCCTGGTCGTCGAAGCCGTGACCGATCTCGTGCCCGATCACCGCGCCGATCGCGCCATAGTTCACCGCATCGTCGGCGTTCATGTCGAAGAACGGCGGCTGCAGAATGGCGGCCGGGAAGACGATCTCGTTGTTCGAGGCGTTGTAATACGCGTTGACCGTCTGCGGCGTCATGCCCCAGCGCGTCCGATCGACCGGCTTGCCCAGCTGGCTCGCCATGTCTTCATACCGGAATTCGGCGTTCCGCACCTCGTTGCCGAGGAGGTCGTCGCGCGTGATGGCGAGCTTTGAGTAATCTTTAAACTTGTTCGGATAGCCGATCTTGACCGTGAAGTGCGCCAGCTTGTCCTGCGCGGCCTTCTTGGTCTCGGGGCTCATCCACGGCACCGAATCGATGCCGACCTTGTACGCCGCCAGGATGTTCTTCACGAGCGCATCCATCCGCGCCTTCGCCTCGGGCGGGAAGTACTTCTGGACGTAGAGCTCACCGGCCGCTTCGCCGAGCGCGCCTTCGACCGTCGCGACGCCGCGCTTCCAGCGCGGAGAGATCTGCTGCGCGCCGCTGAGCGTCGAATCGCGGAACGCGAAGCGGGCGTTCACGAACGCGGCCGGCAGGTCGTTCGCGTACTCGTCGAGCAGCTTGAACGTGAGATACTCGCGCCACGTCGAGACCGGCGTGCTCGAGATAATGGAATTCATCGCCTTCACGTAGTCCGGCTGCGCGACGATGACGTCCTTTGCGGCCCCGAGATCGGCGGCGTTCAAGTACGCATGCCAGTCATATGAAGGCGTGGCGGCGGCGAGATCCGCCACCGACATCTTGTTGTACGTGAGGTTGCGATCGCGGCTCTTCGCGCGCTCCCACTGCGGCGTCGCGATCTGCGTCTCGAGCGCCACGATGCGCTGCGCGGCGCCGGAAGGATCGGGCTGGTTCGCCAGCGTCAGCAGCCGCGTGATGTACGCGACGTACGCGTTGCGCGTCGCGCTGATCGCCGCATCCTTGCGCAGATAGTAGTCGCGGTCGGGAAGCCCGAGCCCGGACTGGGAGATCGCGACGATGTTGACCGTCGAGATCTTGGGATCCTGCCGCACGCCAACGCCGAACGGATTCGCGATGCCCAGCTTGGCGAAGTGCGCGAACGTCGCGGGAAGCTGCGCGTTCGACGTGAGCGCCGTGATCTTCGCGAGCTCCGGCTTGAGCGGCGTGAGGCCGAGCCGTTCGACGCGCGCCGAGTCGAGGTAGCTGGCATACAGATCGCCGACCTTGCGCTTGGGGCTGCCCGCGGGCGCATTGGCCTTCGCGGCGTCCTCGAGAATGCCGTGGAGCGCGTTGCGGCTCTTCTCGGTCAGCTCGTTGAACGCGCCCCAGGACGATGCATCGGCCGGAATGGCCGTCTTGGCGAGCCAGGTGCCGTTCACGAAGCGGAAGAAATCGTCTTGCGGGCGAACGGAGCGGTCGAAGTTCGCGGTGTCGATGCCGAGAGCGCGGGTGGTTCCCTGCTGCTTCTGGGCGGAGGCGATGGCGGGAAGCGCCAAAAGGGCGACGGCCGCCAAAGCCTTGGGGGTCTTGGAGGTAGGAGTCATGTCCCTGCGAGGGTTTGTGGGTACGCAGAATCTACACGCGAACGCACCCAACGATTCGGTGAGCTCGCTTCCCCGGTCCGGAGCGCCTACCCAACCCTGCGCGACCGGCGCGTGTCTATGCAGGATCGGTCCGCGTCGATCGCCAACTCATAAACCCGGCTCCCCATGCTCCGCTCCTGGACCCAAGCCGCGCGACGTCTCGCCCGTCGCCCCTGGTTCACGCTGTCGGCTGTTCTCATCCTCGGCGCCGGTATCGCCGCCACGACCGGCGTATTCTCCGTCGTCGACACCGCGGTGCTTCGGCCGCTGCCCTATCCCAATCCCGACCGGTTGGTCATGGTGCTCGAGGCCAACACGGCCAAGAGCGACGCCGCCGGACTGCTCGCCCCGGTGCGATTAGAGGATTGGAATCGCCTGAACCGCAGCTTCAGCGCGATCTCCGGGAGCTATAACGAGAACATGACGGAGACGAGCGGTGATTTGCCGGAGCGGTTGCCGGCACTGCGCGTCGCGCCGCGCTTCTTCAGCGTGTACGCGACGCACGCCGCCGTCGGGCGAACGCCGACCTCGGAGGAAGAAGCGTTCGGCGGCCCGTCGGCCGTCGTCATCAGCGACGGATTCTGGGCGCGGCGCTTTCAACGACGCGCTGACGTCACGAGCCAGCATCTCATGCTCGGCGGCCAGCGCTATGCCATCGTCGGCGTGATGCCGGCGACTTTCGCCGTCGGAGGCGCCGGAGTCGACCTGTGGATTCCGGCGCAGTTCGCGCCCGGCATGCTCGCGGCACGCGATGCACGCTTCCTCACCGGCATCGGCCGGATGAAGCCCGGTGTGACGCTGGCCGCCGCGCAACGAGATCTCTCGCGCGTGCAAGCGGAGCTCGGCCAGGCATTTCCAAGAACGGACAAGGACTGGTCGGCGCAGCTGACGGATCTCAAAGGCGCGCGCACGGCGCAGGTGCGCCAGCCGCTGCTCTTCATTCTCGGTTCCGTCGGAATGCTGCTGCTGATCGCGCTCGCCAACACCGCGGGCCTCATGCTCACGCATCTGCAGCGGCGCGAAACAGAATTGGCGATTCGTGGCTTGCTCGGCGCAACGCGCCTCCAGGTGGTCGCGGCGGTCGTTCAGGAAATACTCATCATCGCCGCGGCGGCCGTCGTGTTGGCAAGCGTCACCGACGTGGTGCTGCTCAGAATGGCGAGAGCATCGCTGGCGTCGCTGCCGCGCGCGTCCGAGCTTGCGATCGACTGGCGCGCGCTCATCGTGGCGTCGCTGTGTGGGATGTGCGCGGCGGTGGTGTGCGGTGCGCTGCCCGCGTGGCGCGCGACTCGGCGCGGTATCGCCGCCACCGTCACGCGCATTGGGCGAGGGACGTCCTCCGACAGCCGGTCGCAGCGCGCGCTCGTGGGCGGGCAGATCGCCGTCGCGACGGTTCTCCTCTGCAGCACCGCGCTCATGCTTCGCAGCTATCACAACCTGACGCACGAAGATCCCGGCTTCGACGCCGGACGCAGCGTGACGTTTCACGTCGGCGCGGGCTGGGGTGAGGATCGCGCCGCGGTCGCGCGCATGCAGCTCGAGCTCCTGAATGCGTTTCGCAACATCCCCGGGGTGACGAACGCGGGATTCGCGAACTTTCTGCCGGCGTCCAACGCGACGATTCGCTATCAGGTCGATCTTGGCGCCGGCGCTGCGTCAGATCGAGCGAATGGCCGCGACCATCTCACCGTCGGTGAGCGAAGCATCACCGACGGGTATCTCCCGGCGTTGGGCGCGCACATGGCCGCCGGCACTACGTGTCCCAATCTCGCGGTCGTACAGGCGAACGCGCCCAAGGTGCTCGTGAATCGGCGATTCGTGCAAGAGTATGCTGGAGGGCGGAACGTCGTCGGGCAGCTCATGCACTGGACGACGGACCGTCCGACGATGCCGGCAAGCGAGATCGTCGGCGTGGTCGACGACGTTCGAGAGGACAATCTCCGCACGCCCGCCGTGCCGTATGTGTATTCTTGCATAGTCGCCGGCGGCTGGCCCGATCCGGAGTACGTCGTGCGCACGAACGGGAACCCGCGGGCGCTTCTCGCGGCCATTCGGGGCGCGGTGCACGATGTCGCTCCCGCGCGCGCCGTGTTCGGTCTCATGACGCTCCAGGACGATCTCGACGACACGCTGGATCAGACGCGGCTTCAGACGACGGTGATCGCGGCCTTTGGTCTCGCCGCTGTCGCCTTGGCGGTAATCGGGTTGTATGGCCTCGTCGCACTCGCCGTCGCCACGCGCCGCCGCGAGATCGGCATTCGCATCGCACTCGGCGCGTCACCGCGGCGAGTAGTGGGCGAAGTCGCCGCGCACGTCGGCTGGCTGCTCGCGGGCGGCGCGGTCGTGGGACTCTTGCTGACCGTGGCGGCGCAGCGCGAGCTCCGGACATTGGTATTCGGCGTCGCGGCGCTCGACCCGGTGACGCTGGCCACCGCGGTGATCGTGCTCAGTGCCGCGGCGGCGGTGGCGACCGTGATTCCCGCGCTGCGCGCCGCGAAAATCGACCCGGCGTCAGCGATGCGCGATAGCGGGTGATGTTCAGTTCTCGTTCGCGGCGAGCTCCAATTCTTCCCAGCGAGCCATCGCGGTCTCGAGCTCCGTCTCGATGCTCGCCAGGCGCGCCTTTGCCTCGACGACAGCGCCGCCGTCGCGCAGAAATGCGGGATCGCCAAGCGATGCATAGATCACATCGCGCTCTCGCTCGAGCGCGTCGATGTGGTTGGGTAACGCCGCGAGCTCCGCGGATTCCTTGAAGCTCAGCTTCTTGCGATCCTTGCGATCCTTGCGATCCTTGCGCACGCGCGGACCCTGCGTTGCGACCGGTTTCGGCGCGGTGACCTTCGGTGATTCGACCGTCTTGCGCTGGCGCACCCAATCCGTGTACCCGCCGGCATACTCACCGACTCGACCGCCGCCCTCGAGCACCAGCGTACTCGTGACGACGTTGTCGAGGAACGCGCGATCGTGACTGACCAGAATCAGCGTCCCCGAGAACTCGAGGAGCAGCTCCTCGAGCAGGTCGAGCGTCTCGATGTCGAGATCGTTCGTCGGCTCATCGAGCACGAGCAGGTTGAAGCGGCGCGTGAACAGTCGCGCGAGCAGCAGACGATTCCGCTCGCCGCCCGACAGCGCGCGGACCGGCGTCCGCGCGCGATCGGGCGGAAATAGAAAGTCCTGTAAATAGCTGAGCACGTGCTTGCGATTGCCCTGCAACTCGATGAAGTCCGCGCCGTCGGCGATGCTGTCGAACACGCTCCGCTCCGGGTCGAGCTGCTCGCGCAACTGATCGAAGTACGCGAGCTCGAGGTTCGTGCCAAGGCGGATCGTACCTTCGTCCGGTGCGAGGTCGCCGAGTAGCAGGCGAAGTAGCGTGGTCTTGCCGGAACCGTTCGGTCCGATGAGTCCCACGCGATCACCGCGCACGATCGTCGTGCTGAAGTTGCGTACGATTCGACGTTCGCCATAGGAGAAGTTGACGTCGCGCGCTTCGACCACCAGTCGCCCCGAACGCTCCGCCTCCTGTGTCTGGAGCTTGACCGCGCCGACGCGCTCTCGGCGCCGGCTGCGCTCGACGCGCAATGCTTCGAGCGCGCGGACGCGCCCTTCATTGCGCGTGCGACGCGCCTGAATGCCGGTGCGAATCCACACTTCTTCCTGCGCCAGCTTCTTGTCGAACTCCGACCATTCTTTCGCTTCGGCGGCGAGCGCGACTTCCTTGCGCTGGAGGTACGCGTCGTAATCGCCGCCCCAATCGACGAGTCGCCCGCGATCGAGCTCGACGATGCGCGTCGCCAGCCGCCTGAGGAACGCGCGGTCGTGCGTGACGAATACCAGCGTGGTGCCGCGCTCGATGAGAAACGATTCCATCCACTCGATCGCCTCGATGTCGAGGTGGTTCGTCGGTTCGTCGAGCAGCAGCACGTCGGGCTGTCGCACGAGCGCGCGCGCGAGCAACGTTTGTCGTTTGCGTCCACCGGACGCGTTGGCGAACCCGGCGTCGGGATCGAGGCCCAGATGCGAGAGGACCGTGTCGACGCGCGTCTGCATCTCCCACGCGCTCGCGGCGTCGAGCGCGTGATGCAGCCGATCGAGCTCGCGCAGCGCGCGGTCGCTGTTGTCGGTCGACACGCGGTGACTGGCTTCGTGATAGCGCGAGAGCAGCGACCCGGCTTCGCCCAGTCCAGCGGCAACGACGTCGAAGATGGAGCCGTCGACGTCGCCTGGAACTTCCTGCTCGAGATGCGTGACCGTGATTCCCGTTTGACGAACGACGTCGCCGGCATCGGGCGTCATGGTGCCGTCGAGCAGGCGCATGATGGTGCTCTTCCCCGCACCGTTGCGGCCGAGCAGGCAGACGCGTTCCCCGCGCTCGATGGAGAGGGTGGCGTGGTCGAGGACCAGCGGTCCGCCGAACGCAATGGAAACGTCTTGCAGCGTGAGCAAGGACATGACGAACGGTAGCTCCTGTCCAAATCCCGCGCGCCGGATAGCTTGTCGCTCGTGCTGAGATCAATCGAAGTTCAAGCCCACTGCCCGAGCTGCGGCAGCGAACGCAGCGTGGCGGGCCAGTTGAGCGGCGGCGATTCGTCCGTCGCGTTCGTCCCCACCGGGTTGCGGTACTCCGAACGGCGCACCGGCCGGACCTCGATTCAACGCGTCGTGCGCGCGTGCAGTGAATGCGGTCTCGTATGGACGATGCTCGACCCGGTCGACCTGCGCGACCGTCTGGACGTCAGCGGGACCGAAGAGACTCGCGCGTGGCTCGCTCGCGAGGATGATGAGAAGCCGCTTGTGTAGCCCTCGGCACGGAAATCGTCCATCGAATGGACGCCAGGAATGTCGCCGCGACGACGGCGAACGCGATGCTGAACGTCGCCAGGATGAATCTGGGCGAAGCCGGCGCGTCGGCGTGACGTCCGACCGTATCGGCCCGTGTGATCGAATCGATCGACGCCTGCTGCGCCTCGGCAGCCACGGCGCGTTGCATCTGCGCTTGTGTCGGTGGATCCATCCAGCGGCGGATGCTCCGGTTGAGCTGCCGCAGCTCGTCGTTGCCGCCGAGGACGTAGGCCGCGCCGATGACGAAGATCAGCGTCGCGAGCGTCCAGCCCAGGCGGGCCGAGCGATGCTTATTCATGAAACTGGCATTCCACTATGCTCATCCATGCCGCCTGAACACTGCGTCGGCCGTCAACTGCAATATAGATCATGTGTAGGGACGCAGCCCCGCGCAGGGACCTTTCGCCGTTCTCAGCGGTAGTTTGAAGCATGCGATTGATGAAACAACTATTGGTGGCGGCGAGTGCTCCGCTCCTGGCGGCATCGACGGCCCGCGCGCAGGCGGACAGCAGCAACGCCAACCACGGCGTGTGGCTTGCCGCGTCTCTGGGCGCAGTGGGCACGCGCGCACTCATTCGCCACGGCGCGCCGGTCGCTTCACTCGAGCTCGACGTGCAGCGAGGCTCCACGGTCTACAGTGCGCGCCCACAATTCATGGGTGGGCTCGGCGACTTCGACGCCAAGTCGCTCTCGCTCCTCGTGGGGAAAGGCACGGCGTCGCGGGGCGTCGGGTATTCGGCCATTTCGTTCGGGCCGAGTGTGATCAAGGCGCAGAACTGCGCGGGAGGGTGTACGGCCTTCTCGGACACGCCGCGCGGGCTCGGGCCGACTCAGTGGGGTGTCGGAATTTTCGCCGCCGGCGATGTGGCGTTGCGCTTTGGACATCGATATGGCGGGGGAATTGGGCTGACGGGATACGGAAGTCTGAATACGGCGAAGTCGTACGCTGGAGTCGGGTTGGAATTGTTGATGGGGCGCTGGCGTTTATGAGAGAGTGAGCCGCGGCCGGTGCGCACAAGCTGAGATGATCGTATAATATCGATCTTCTCTCACCCTCCGGCCCATGACCCGCCGACTTTCCCTTGCAGTCGCGTTGGCCGCCGTAACGTTCGTCACGTTTCTGAGCTTTGCGATCAGCACCACGACGGCGCCCCTATCGTCGATGTCGCCCATTCCGGGCACCGGGACGCTCGGTGCCGCGCCGTCGGACACGTTCAGCTTCATCGTCGCCGGCGATAATCGTCCCGCGTCGGCCGCTGATTCGCAGCCCAAGACGCCGAAGCACATCTTCGACTCGGCCGCCGCGCGGCACGTGGCGTTCGTGGTCTGGACCGGCGACATGATTTACGGGCTCGACTCGACGAATCCGTCAGCGCTCGCCGCGCAGTACAAGGGATTCTTCAAGCTCGCGAAGCGGGCGACCGTGCCGGTATTCGCGGCGCCGGGCAATCACGAGATGGATGTGAAGCACAAGCTGGGCGATACGACCATCGAAGTCGGCAACGCGACGATGCAGCAGTATTATCGCAAGGCGTTCGCGCTCGCGGACAGCACGCCGATCTACGGCACGTTCACGTATGGCAACTCGCGCTTCATCCTGTTGAACAGCGAGGAGATCCCGGCGCCGAGCGTGTCGCGCGCCGCGTTCGCGACGGCGTCGGCGACGGTGAAGCTCGACCCGGGTTACGTCTCGGCGCAACAGTTGGCGTGGCTTGGCCAAGTGCTCGACAGCAATACGTCGCTGCACACGTTCGTGTTCATGCATCACCCGTTGCACGCGCTCAAGGCGGACATGGCGCTCGACACGGCGAGCGCGGCGAAGGTGTTGGCGTTGTTGGGCAAGCACGCGAACATCTCGTATGTGCTCGCGTCGCACGAGCATTTGTATTACAACGTGCAGACCAGGGATACGACGTCGCCGCCGGGGCGGACGGATCCGTCGACCAGTCCGCCCTACTATCTGATCTCAGGTGGGGCGGGGGCGAAGTTGACGGGGAAACCCAAGGATGGCGGGTTTCATAATTATTTGACGTTCACGGTGCGCGGGACGCAGGTGCAGGCGACCTTGAACCGGTTGCCGTGAGGTGGCCTTGACTCACTGTGCATCGTGCTGCACACCGTCCGGCAAAACGACTCGAGATTGACCACGAGGAGTTCGGACCGGACGGTGCGATGGCGTTCGATCATGGTCGAACGACGAGATTGACTTCGAGTGAGTCGACGGGCGGCGGGCCAATGACCACAGAGTCACGCTCGACGAGGTCGTGCATGCTCGTCCCCGCGGCAGCCGACGTCGCCTCAACGAAGAGGCATGCGACGATCGGACGCGCCGCGCCTGTCACGGTGACGCGATAGCGCCCGTCTTGCCCCGACGTTGTGGAGATGGGGGCATTGAGCGCGCCGGCGCAATTCCCACGCACATCCTTGGGGCTATCACCCAACAAGAGTGTTTGAATCGTGACTGAGGCACCGGCCACCGCGCGGCCAGAAGCGTCGTGAACGGCGCCACCGATCTGTGCGGTCCACAAACGGCTAGGCGCCGTTGAACTGGCACACGCGGCAGTCAAGAACGTGCCGGACACTAGCGAGATGAGGATTGCGCGCTTCATTGGGCCTCCTTCAACGCGAGCACATGGACGGTTGCTCGTCGAACTTGAATTCGACGGTGAGGTCGGCAGCCCAACCGGGAAATGCCGGGCGGCATCCGCGTGCTGTCGGAGTCCATCATCAGCATATTGGGTAAACTTTAAATAGGCCGTCAGCTATGGTTTTGTTCGTTCTCGGTGGCTTGCGAGAATGTGAACATCGTTACGGGTGCCGGAGCGCCGCCGAGGGCGCGGTAGAAGTCTAGGGCGTGGAGATCGGTGACGTCAGCGGCGACGAAGACTTCGTCGATGCCCTGCGCGGCAGCGGCGGCGAGCAGAGCGGTGACGAGCGCTCGGCCGATGCCCTGGCGTTGGTGGGCGGAGCGGACGGCGCGGTCGTAGATGAACAACTCCGACAATTCGCGTCGCATCGCGGGCGGCCACGAGCGATGACGTCGCGGGGACGCGTTGGCATCGAGCGAGCCGAACTCGCCTTGCTCAGCGCGATATGTCAGTGCGACAGTATTAAAGTCATTTTAATATGTAAATTCTGATCAATTCCCCTTGTCCGGCTAAACATCCGAACGCGAGTTTGATCGACGCAGATGCATTGCGCGACCGAGCTAACCCCCCTAACGACTCGGCGCCGGCGTGCAGCCTGTGCCCCGCGAAGGGTTGCGAAGTGGCACCCCACCAAAAAGCGCCCGTTCGCATCGCTATGCGACGAACGAGGCAAACGCCGTTTGATGGAGTAGTAACATCATGCAGCACCAGAACCGAAAACTCATAGTCGCAACGCTAGCGTTTGTCGCCATCGTGAACTTGACTGCGTGCGCCGGCGAACCAACCTCGCTTGACGAAGGCTCGGCGAAGAGAGCGCGTAGCTCGACGGCCGCGCTCGGCACAGGGGCCACGCCGGGGAGTGTGGCGACACTCAATCCCGATGATGAAGATGCCCGCATTGACCGCGAAGAATTGATCGGATACGCCGGATCATTCCTGGACCGGAACACAGGAGAGATTGTTGTTCGCGTGCGCGGTGAGATTCCCGCCCCCGGCGTGATGGAACAGTTTGCGGCGAGACACGCGAACCGTTTCAGCGGCCACCGCGCGCGTTGGGAGACAGCTGACTACGGCTTTAGTGAGTTGAAGGGCTACTTTGACTTGCTCGCTCGTGACGTAAAGGCGTTCAACGGAACCTTCCTTGACGTCGACGAGGTCGCCAACCGAGTCCGGGTCGGGATACACGCTGCGTCGGACATCGCCACGCTTAATGCAGTGTTGGCGTCTCGCGGCATCCCTCGAGCAGCGATCGTCACCGAGATCGCGCCGTATCTCACAGACAATGCTGAACCCGCAGACGCCGACGCGACCGGGACGGGGCCGGGTGATGGGCTCCAGGGGTATAACCGACCGCTTGTGGGAGGGCTCCAAACTGAATACTTGGACAGCAACAGCGGCCACATGGGTCTATGCACAATCGGCGCTGTTGGTACAGACTTCGGATCGGTTCTTGGATTTGTCACGGCGGGGCACTGTTCAACCATCACCGGTGGTGCGCCCGACAGCACCCTGTTTTACCAAGGGTATTTCAACGGTGTGACATCACCTGTCGCCCGTAAGGCAATCGATCCCGCGTTTAATCCGTTCATGAGCGGGTGTAGCGCCGGATACTCGTGTCGACAGTCAGATGCTCAGTTCGCGGAGTTCGACGCTTTCGGTCCGTCATATTCGCAGGGCTATATCGCTCAGCCCGTTTCTATGGACGACCCGGATACGACACAGGCCAAGTGGATTGCGAATCCTGCCGGCATCAAGATTACGTCGATGCGCGCCATTCCCTTGGCGTGGATCGCATCCAACACCACCGTGTTTAAGGTTGGGCGAACGACAGGCCTGACGACGGGAACAGTCGGTAACACGTGTGTCAGCGTCTTCTTGAGCAATGGCCACGAATTCCTATGCCAAGTCCGAGTGAATGGCATTTATCCGACCGTACTAGTTGCGTGGCATGGGGACAGTGGCGCATCGGTGTTCAGCGGATCGGAGTCTTCGGCAATGTGGGAGGGGATTCTGAGCACTGTTCCAGTCTCACCATCGAGTAACTACTACTATTTCAGCCCATCGTTTAACGTGATTTATGAACTCAGTGCGACGAATCACGGATTGAACTTGGTTGCCCCGTAACTGTCGGAGTCGAGCATGCAGAAAACCGTGCGGCTTTCCTGTATCATAATCGCGCTAGGGTGCTCGAATGCTCCGAGCCGACCGCTGACTGATTCGACGATGTTGTTGATTCCCTCACCGACGTCGTCAGTGCTTCAGCTATCGAGCGCGCACGGCTCTGCTGCGCCAGCGCGGCTGCCATACCAGTTTCGCAATTCTTCGTCCGACACGGTCTTTGTCACGCGGTGCGGTGACCGGCCCGCTTGGATTCTCGAAGAGCGCCAAGTGCTTCGATGGAGCACGGCGTTTGAGTTTGAATGTCCTGCGAACGCTGTCCCACCAATCGAGTTGGGTCCCGGAGCTGAGTTCGTCGATACGGCTCTCGTCGGCGCCCCATCCAGGTTGCCAACGGGAGTGGTTCGAATTGCCGTCCGGGCTTACACGACCCGAGGAGCCGCAGCGGCGGCCGGTTCGGATGACTTGGTAGCGACCGACGCGAGGACCTCTCGTCCGTTTGTTATTCGTGGGCCCTAGCTGTCTGAGACGATCGTCGTTCGCAATAGCAGGCGTCGCCGGTATTCCCTAAGTTGACACTTCTGCCGAGCGGTCAGCGCAGCGCCGCCGAGGGCGCGGTAGAAGTCGAGGGCGTGGAAACCGGCGACGTCGGCGGCGACGAAGACTTCGTCGATGCCCTGCTCCGCAGCGGCGGTGACGAGTTGGCGGCCGATGCCTTGCCGTTGGTGGGTGGCGCGGACGGCGAGATCATCGATGAAGAGCTCTGACGATTCGGCTCGTGTCATTGGGAGCGTGTGGGCGGTGAGGCCGCCGACGACTTCGCCGCCTTCGCTCAGGGCCGCAATTGCCCAGAAGATGTCGCGGGTCAGAAGTGGGATCAGGTAGGTGTCGTTCAGCCGCGTCGCAGCTTCCTTGAAGACGTCGGCCATCATGGCGGAGAGCTCGCGCGCGAGATCGACACCACCGGCGACCAGGCGACGGACGCGCGCGATTGTGGCGCCCGAGTCGATCAGCGAGACGAATTCACCACGACGGCGGGTCTGAGTGCGGCCTCAGCTATGCTGCGTGCTTGCCACCGCGAACCTTCACTGTAACACCAGCGCCGGCGCGCGCCAGCATGTCGACGAGCGTATCAATGCTGAAGCGGTCAATGCGCCCACGCACGAGATCGGAAACGCGCGGCTGGGTGACGTGAAAGAGTCGCGCTGCTTCAGCCTGCGTCAGCTCACGCGCCGCGATAATGGCTTCCACCTCGAGCATGCGATCGGCGCGAAGATCTCGCCCCATGATGCCGGGACGCGTTCCGCATAGATGGACTCGCTCGCGTTCAGCGCCGCGGCGACGGCGTAGCGGCGCATGATTCGAAGATGACATTGTATGGATCGTCTGGCCAGCTCTCCACAGCAGCGGGCGCGAAGGCTTATAGTATGCGCTGGGTGGCGGCGCCTCCGAAACGGAGCGGTCTATATATGACCTACATGCTCAGCGGTATTTCAGGATTTGCCTGGGCTCTCGCGATTGGAGTCGCGGTATCGGGAGCCGCGGCACAGAGCCAATCGGCGGTGATTTCGCGAGCCATCGTCCTCGCGGCGCCATACAACTACAAATACAAAGGGTCCCGCCGGCAAGGCAGACAAGTCAGTACGTGGAAAGGAGCGCCGCGTGGATGAAACAGCTGTTGACCTCGAAACCGGAAGAGATCCCAGGGGTCGGTCGATCGCTGACCATACCAATCACGCCACCGTAGACTTCTCGTTCGCCGGACGGCCCAGGCGAATCACTGACCGGAGAGGCAATGCCATTCCGCTGGTTAGTCCCGGTTCTCTTCTTCTCCATGGCTTCGTGCGGCCTCTCGAGCGAGGATTGCGACACGATCCAATCGGTCGCCTTGGCGGTGAAAGTCACCGATGCGAATTCTGGTCAACCGCTCACCTCGGGCGTCACCGTTGTCGCGCGCGGCCCTTCCTATGACAGCGTTACGACCATGTCCGTCTCGGCGTTCCAGGTAGGCGATCGTCCGGGCACGTATACGATCGTCGTACGCAAGGCCGGCTACCGGGACTACGTCCAGGATGGAGTACGAGTGCCTGACTCTGGCTCGTGCAATCGGCCGGTGACGCAAGTGCTGACCGTCGCATTGCAGCCGCAGTAGGCCGCAGTAGACTGGCACCGTATCGCTGTCCTGGCGGACGGCGAACGGCGAACGCGACGCGAGCCTCGGTCCTTCGAGCACAGAGAAGCTGCGGGGCCCCTAGTCCTCGATGAGGTCCAGCCCCTTCTCCTTGAGCGCCGCGAGTCGCTCGAGCATGCCCTTGATGGTCTCCGGGCTGTGCTCCTCCCAGTCGGTCACCTCAGCGATGATCCGGAGCGGATGCCTCGTCCGGTACGACTTCGTGGGATTGCCGCGGAATCGCTTGTTCGTGACGTTGGGGTCATCTTCGAACGGACCGGTTGGCTCGACGATGTATACGTGCCCTCGGCCCTCGACCCCCGTCAACGCCGCGGCCATCTGCGCTGCCAGGCTCGCAACGGTCAAGCTGAAATAGACGTGGTTGGAGATGCGTCCCTTCTGATAGTTGGAGGCGTAGCCGGGAACCAGCAGATCGCCCGCATGGAGCTCGGCGGCGGTTCCGTGGTAGAAAGGGCCATGGATGGAATGACAATTCTCGAAAGTGACGGGCGTCCACTCGATATCATCCTGCACGCAGCGCTCCTGATCCGCGGGGAAATTGGTGCGCCACGCGCATGCTAGCTTCGCCAGCCGATCGTCGCGTACAATCGGAGGTCAGCGCGCAACTCAGGCCGATCGCGGCGTAGCTTCGCGATCCCCGCTTCCCAGGCCGTATCGCCGATCACGAGCAGTTGAGAGGTCGATTGGCGATCCAGTATCCCTTTCGCCATCGCTTCGGCGAACGGAATGCGCGCTGGAATGTGTTGCGCGACGATAGTTTCTGTCCGTTGAAATCCCGCGGAAGTCAAACCGCGGCGGATAACATCGGCACCCGGATATCGTGAGCGGTCGGCTGTCAGCGCTTCAGGGAAATAGACGTAGATCCACCATTGGTCCACACCGCGATGCGGATCGAGGCCGATGGTGAGGAACGCCCCCTCGGCGTGCAGGACACGCGAGCATTCGCGAAAGACGAGGCTATGGTTCGGAAAATGATGCAACGCGTTGACGCAAAACACGCGGTCGAACGCGGTGCGCCACGGAAGACGGTCGGCGGTGGCCTGGACCAGCGGCGTCGTTGGTCCCAGCCGATGGCATTCGGCGAGCATGGCCGAAGAACGATCGAGTCCAACTGCCGACGGTCGATGTGGGAGCTCACTCGCGAACCGCACCCAGTGGCCCGTTCCGCATCCGAGCTCGGCGACCGTGCGAGCTTGGCCGATGAAGGCTCGAAGACAGCGCTCGATACCGTCGAAAGAATTGACCGCGTACCGCCGATCGTATGCGGACGCAATCTCGTCGTAGTCAACAGGCTGCATTGCGCCGATGCGTGATGGCGTCCGTACGTCGTAGCTCAGCTGCGAACGAGTCAGGTAAGAGCGAACGCGCGGCGTTCGCAATCCCTTGGACGTGGCTGACGAGCGGGCATTCGGCCGGCCAGTTCGCGCCTTGCGGAGTCCCGAGCGCAGCACGACTTTGTCGACGCGTTGCTCCCTGACCGCGCAGGTCGCACACATATCCTACGGAGAACGAATGACGCCACGAACGCGCAACATGATAGCCAATGCTTTGATCGTCCTGAGCATTCTCTTTCTCGCGGTGTTTGTCGCGCAGCACTTCATGGCCCCGCCTCGTCCGGCCTGGCACAAGGATCTGGGCTCGCTTGGGCTTGTCTCCGCGATCCTGGCGGGCGCCGTGCGCAGCCGCGAGGGCCGGCGTTCGACGCGCACCGTGGTAATCCGTGTGTTGTTCCTGGTGATCATTCTCGTCATCCTCACGTATGGCGGCTAGCACGTCGCGCTTCCGCCGCATACGACGACTTCTGAACATTACAATCACTCCGCGGTGATCTGGTCATCGGCGTCGGGAAGTTCGCAGGCGCACGGAGCTTCGCGGCTGGAGCGGCATGTTCATCGGCGGCGATCTTTTCTCTAAGGAAGGCAGAGGAGATTCAGCGCGGAGCCAAGCCATCTGTTGGCCGTGACGTGCCCGGTTCACGCCGGGACTGGAACATTTCGCGTCGCGACATGCACGGTTCGTTCGCGACCTGCGCGCTCGGGCTCGAGCAAAGCCCAGTGAATCGCCCACACTGGGCTCTTGATCTCGATCGATGTTCGCTCATGCGCTGAGGTGCGATGTAAACGAGCGTCAATTGATGTTGCGCGAACGGCCACCAGTGGGTGGCCGTTCGCGCAACGACATCCTGCAACGTCACCGTCGCTCGCCGCGCCGCACTCTCCTACGCCGCCGGGTGCATCACCGCGTCCGGTGATGCACTGGCTGCTCCCGTACTTGCTGTCTGTGTTTGCTGCGTCCCCGCATCCACACCTGCTGCCGCACCGACCGCTCCGCGCGGCAGTCCGGGCTTGGCCGCGATCTTCTTGGCAGCATTCCATCCGGCGAGCAAGCTCGCGTCTTTCGCCCGATCGATCAACGGCCGCACCTGCGTGTCGATCAACCGAATGGCTTTCATGGCGCCCTGCTCCGCGTTCTTGAGACCCGCGGTTCCCACCGTCCGTCGATTCTGATGCCCATTCCGCTCGGCGAGCGATGCCGCGAGTGCGGCGGCTGCCGCGTCGAGCTCCGCGACGAAATTCGCCGGAACGCCGGCGGCGATCAGCGTGGCACTGTGCGTCGTGCCTGCCTCACTCATGCCCGCCGCGGCCTTGAGCAGCTGCTGCGCGGACACCTTGCCTCGCGGAACGCTGAGCTCCGCCAGGTCGGGCGAGTTCGGCAACGCAATGCGTGCGGCGTGCTCGATCGCATCCATATGATAGATGCGAAGCGCGAGCCGCAGGTTGCGCCGGTTCGCGGTCTCCAGCCTGGCGGCTTGCCGGCCGCCCGACTGCAGTGCGCCGAACCGATCGAGCGCGGTGATGGCCGCGTCGATGTTCTTGCGCGCGACGGAGTCTTTCAACGGCGCGAACAATTCGTTCGCGTCGAGAAAGGTCTCGATCGCGTGCAAGGTGTTGATGGTGCTTCCCTGCCGGTGGTTCATGAAACGCTCCTGAAGAAGTAAGAACGGGGCGCGAAAGAAACGGCCGGTCGGGGCGCCCGCCCGACCGGCCAAGAGTGGATCAATATCGAATGTTGGTGTGGCTATAAGACGGAAGGCGGGGAGGAGGGTTTCAAGTCATGTCTGAGCGCACAATTTCGTTGCAAAGGAGCGATCGCTCGCGACGTGGTCTCCACCAGCGTCTTCCTCGCGACGTTGACGAACGCGATTATATCATTCTGGCTAATCGCACTCGCAGAAGTGTTGCCAACGTTCCCGGACACTTGGGTTACCCATCATCCCGGCTGTTCAGCGCAAGAAGCCGACGTTATTCAACCTCTCTTGAGTCGACGGACCTTCATACTCACCAAGTCGTATTCGTGCGCGATTGAAAGATCGCGCCAAGGAGCAGTCGGGTTCTTTGCAAGACGTACGACGTACTCGATAACTCCGAATAGGCGAACGAACGCCAAGATATGCTCTCCGGCACCCTTTTCCCACTTCACGTGAAGCAGGTGCCCATTGAAAGCGCCCGCCTCCGTTAGCCCAACGATGCTGGTCGGCATCTGCCAGACCTGGACGAATTGTCCGCCTCGGCCCTCGCCATATCGAATGAACCTCCGGACAGGATCGAACATCGAGTCGTGAACGAACGACTGGTCCGACTCGCCACTGGTCTTTGCAAGATAATTCATTGCGGTCTTCGCGACGGCACGCGCGATGTATTTATCCGCGAAAGCCAGCGTTTCAAAGTCCATTTCCTGGTTTGGTGGAGGGACGAACGGATTGCCAGGTTTGAACGCGATGTCATAGCGCTCTAGCAACGAGATCAGGCGAGACGGAGCATCCTCATCATGCGACGGCCAGAAGAGATCCCGTTTCCTGCTCAGATCTATGTCTGGATCGAGCCGCGGATCTTTACCTTTCAGCATTTCCTCAGTCAGTGACTTGAATTCGTCGTTTGCCGTGCGAAACCGAACTTGTGGAACGGGGACGACGCGATACTCAGTGCCGTCATCGGACGGCACCATATCTAAGTACAACGGTCCAAGTCCCATCTCGTTGTCGGACGGCAACCGGAATCGCACACGTTGGCGAAACAAGTTGGCAACTTCCGCAGGGGACTTCAGCCCTACGTCGAGGCGGAGCATCGCTTCCATCGAGTCACGCGTAATCGCCAAGTCAATCGTTGAGCTGAACTCGGTGTTGCAATCTGCGCACACGCCCGGATCGTAGGGCGAGACGAGGGTTAGAGCGCCCTCGAAACCGCCGAACGCGGCGTTGATGACGTGCTCCCGATTGAAACCGCCGATCGGCTTGTCTTGGCCGCAATAGATACAGCGGGGCATTGTTTGACGCGAAGAAAGTTGATCAGCCGCGTATCGACTTGGCTAAGTTGCGGGCGAGTACAATAAGAGCGCATGCGAAGCATGCGAAATTCCTAATATCGCTCGCCAGCATCAGCGTTCGTCGGGCACCCTCGAGGAAGATAGTCGTCTATTCGTCGTCGTTCTGACGTACCACGCCATCGGTCAAGAGGAGATACTGATCTGGAGCCGCCGGTGACTTATGCCGCGGCGGCGCTTCCTTACCGAGTTTGGCGTTGGTCGCCTTCTGCACCTGGCCTTCATGGTGAAGGACCGAGACAATTGTCTCTGCGGTGCGGTGCACTGCTTCATAGGTCTCGGGACTAATCGTCTTGAGGTCGGCGAGAAAACCAAAAAGCACGAACGCGGTCGAGATCACAATCCCCCAACGCACCTTTGGTCGCTTCAACTCCGTCTCGAGCCGGTCTACCGTCTCGCCTATCCGTTGTTTATTGGCAGCATCAGGGATCTCAGCGGCCTGAATGCGAAGAATTGCAATGAGTGCGGCTAACCGATTTCGATCAATGAGGTTCGGGTCAAAATGATCGGTCGAGTCGACCAGCGCCTCATCATAGTCGACTGGCTCGATCGAGGCAGTGAACGTGAGTACCTGAGCGAGGCGACCCAGAGCTGTTCGGATGTCGAAGAGCTCACTTCTACTGAGTGTCCCATCTTCGTAGCCGAAACTCGGGCGGAGAAGCATGCCGACAAGATCCACTTTGACCGACGCACCCGTGCGCCGACGTCGATAGTGTTCCAGTTCATGTTCGGAAAGACTCGCGAGTCTCGCGAACCGATCGCACAATTTCTCTCCGTCAACGATCTGTTTGACCTGGTTCTTGACACCGTCGGGATATCCCTTGATACGATCGGATAGCCAGAGGTATACCGACTCGAATGAACCGAGTAGGTCGGGAGGAATGACGATGGCGCCGCGCTGATCGATGCCGGACGCTAGATATCGACAATACTCCGAAATGAAACGAATAGAATGCGGCGCGTCACCGACCGTCGACGCGTAGAACAGGTGCTCGATGCGCTTGCGGAAGTAGTCGGCGCGTTCGCGGTCTCTGACGATGGCCATCAAGTAGCGGATGAGGGGCCGATAAGACGCCTAACGCCCGAGCTGAGCCGGAAAGGGATCATATAAGAGTGCATGCGAAGCATGCACAGTTCAATAAAGCCTTTGTCAGCTTGAGCGTTCGTTAAGCAACACTATGTGAGGGATTTGACGCGTTCCCACTCGCGTTTGAAAATCGATCGCGACAAATCACGAATCTGATCGAGGAAATCCTTCACGTCTTTTCCTGGCAGATCTATTGGAATGAACCATTGGATCTGGTCACGCAATGCGGTGGCGAGTTGCTCGTGATCCGATTCTTTGGGATTTAGCGCAAGGATGATATTGAACTCAATGGCACGAAGCTTGGAAAGGCTGTCCTTCACAGCTTCATGATAGCCCGCCGAGCCACGCAGGCCCGCAGTCCTAATGTTCGTCTCGACAACGAGCGCAAGAAAGGCCGCTACCTGCGAGCGCAGAGAGTCGATCCATTTCTGGCGATTGGCTGACAACACAGTCGCGCGTATCTGGCTCTTAGCAATGCGTAGTTGCACAAACGGGCCGACGAACAACGCGACGAACGCAACTGCAAGACCGCCCCAGGCTAATGCTGAGGCCTTTCCCTGTGCCGCGGCGCTTGCCGATCGCAATGAATCGACCAGGTGGCCGACGGAGTCGGGCCGCAGTGCGCTGACCGTCTTCTGGTACATGAGGGGAGATGCGTGGGTGTTGCCTAACACCAGTTAGACAGCGAACTTGACCAACAAACCAGTATCAACTTTGATCTACGCCGGCGCAATATGACAGTTGTATAATATTGCTGTTTTGTCAACCACGAAACACCGCCGCCTAGCGTGAGCAACTCGGAAAGCGATTCCAAACCTCAACAATGGACAAAGGCGGCGCTCTCGCGCCGCCTTTCTCTCGTTCTCACCTCAGCGCGCCGTCGTCATCCACACTCGCTGAATCCGCAAACATGACACTTCACACACCCCTCAGCATACTCCATCTGCGACCCACAATCCGGACACGTCCCGATATACGCCTCAGCCGCATGATGTAACCCATACTGCATCTCGAGCTCGGCGCCCCCCTGCCCTCGCAATGCCGCAGGCACCTGATGCGTCATGCTCGTAATCATCTCCGACGCCGGCGGCCCGCCAACCTCCGTCACCGACGGCGGCATCAACTCCTGCTGCACACCGACCACGCGGTCCCGATGCCACTCCTCGATCGCGATACCAATTGCATCCGGCACCGATAGCACCTTGTTCGGCCCCAGCCCGACCGCGCGATCCGACGAGATCCCGCGCAGCTGCTTCCGAATCTCCATGATCGGAATGCCCGACCGCAGCGCCAGCGAAATCAGACGGCCCATCGCCTCCGCATCCGCCATTGCCGAGCCGCCCGCCTTGCCCAGCGTGATGAACACCTCGAACGGTTGGCCCTTGTCGTCTTCCGTGATGTTCACGAACATCACGCCGAGCGGCGTTTCCTTGCGAATGGTCGTGCCGCGGAGCTTGTCGGGGCGGCTGCGCTTCGCGCGGCGCTGAAGATTCTCGGCTTCCGCATCGTACAGCGCCTTCTTCAGGCGCTCCATCTCCGCATCCTTCTCGGCGATCTCGCTTCTGAGATCCGCCAGGAGCGCGCGATCCTCCTCGCGCCGCGGATTGGAGTTGCCGTCGCGCGCTTCCTTCGCCTTCTCCGTCGCGCCCGTGCTCAGCACCTGATTGTCGCGGCTGCCGTCGCGATACACCGTCACGCCCTTGCAATGCATGTCGTACGCGAGCTCGTAAATCTCGCGCACGTCGTCCATCGTGGCGGCGTGGCTGAAGTTCGTCGTCTTCGAGATGGCCGAGTCGCAGTGCTCCTGGAAGGCTGCCTGCATCTTGATGTGCCATTCCGGCGCGATCTGATTCGCCGTCACGAACACCTTTTGCCACTTGTCCGGGATCTCGGCGTGCGCCACGCTGCCCGTCTTCGCGATCCGCTCCATCAGCTCGTCCGAATACCAGCCCTCGGCCTTCGCGATGTTGACGAAATCCTCATTGACGTCCGGCATCATCACGCCGGCCTGATTGCGCATGAACGCCACGGCGAACAGCGGCTCGAGACCCGATGAGCATCCTGCAATAATGGAAATGGTACCGGTCGGGGCCACCGTCGTCACGTTGCAGTTCCGCAGGAGCTGCATGGGGCGAATGCGCTGGCCGCTCGCATCGCGGGCACACGTATCGTCCGGGCCCCAGATGCTCTTTGCCCACTCGGGGAACGGACCACGCTCGGCCGCCAGGCGGCTCGATTCCTTCTTGCCCTCGACGTCCACGAACTCCATCACCTTGCGGCCGAACTCCACGCCGGCATCCGTATCGTACGCGATGCCCAGACGCACGAGCGCGTCCGCGAAGCCCATGACGCCAAGCCCGATGCGGCGAATGCGCTTGGAGAGGTTGTCGATGGCCGGCAACGGATACTTGTTGACGTCGATGATGTTGTCGAGGAAATGCGTGCTCAGATGGATGTCCGCGCGGAACGCGTCCCAATCCATCTGGCCGTTCGTCACGTAGTGGCCGACGTTGATAGAACCCAAATTACAAACGTCATATGGCAGGAGCGGCTGCTCGCCGCACGGATTCGTCGCCTCGTAGTTGCCGAGGTGCGGCACGGGGTTGTAGCGGTTGGCTTCGTCGATGAAGAACACGCCCGGCTCGCCCGTGCGCCAGGCGCCAAGGATCATCTTGTCCCAGATGGTGCGCGCGTCCTGCTTGCCCGTGGCCTGACCGGTGGACGGATCGATGAGATCGTACGACGCGCCCGCCTTCACCGCTTCCATGAACTTCCGCGTGATCGCGACGCTGATGTTGAAGTTCGTCACCTGCGTCAGGTCTTCCTTGCAGGTGATGAAGTCCATGATGTCGGGGTGATCGACGCGCAGAATGCCCATGTTCGCGCCGCGGCGCGTGCCGCCCTGCTTCACGGCGTCGGTCGACGCATCGTAGAGCTTCATGAACGACACCGGGCCCGACGCGACGCCCGTGGTCGAACGCACCATCGATCCCTTCGCGCGCAGGCGCGAGAACGAGAAGCCGGTGCCGCCGCCGCTCTGATGAATGAGCGCCATGGCGCTCAGCGTGTCGTAGATGCCGTTCTTGCCGTTGGCGAGCGCATCTTCGACCGGCAGCACGAAGCACGCGCTCAGCTGGCCCAACGGACGACCGGCGTTCATGAGCGTCGGCGAGTTGGGCTCGAACCGGCGCTGCGTCATCAGGAAATAGAAGTCCGCCGCCTGCTGCTCAACCGCCGCATCGCTCGCCCCGTACTTTCGATCCGCCTCGGCCACCACGGTGGCCACGCGCCAGAAGAGATCCTCGGGCTGCTCCACCGGCTTGCCCTTTTCGTTCTTCACCAGATAGCGCTTCTCGAGCACGGTGCGCGCATTGGCGGAGAGCGAAACAGGCCCCGACGGGGGGTTGATCGGAAGAGGCATGGCGACAGAACTCCTGAGCGGTGGTGGTGCGGTGAATCGATTGTCGGAGGGTCGTGCGGGCGGGGGCGCTGCTAGTTCGGCTGGTTCGCTAGCTCAGACGGCCCGTCAGTTCGTTACGCGTGTTACAATCGCGGTCACGACGAGTCGGAGGGCTCGTTGTGAATCCGTGGGACGTGCGGGTCGAACGTATGAGTCGTTCTAATGCTTTTGATGCGGGGCGGCAGAATACAGGGGTTCGTGATTCCGCGCCAGTAGTAATATAACGCCATTCACAGCAACGGCTTACGAAATCAACATCACGAAGGTGCATGGGTGCCATCGTGTGCGTTGAAAACGACCAGGTCCGTGTCGACAACTGCGTTTGGAGTAACTGGTCGGGCACGGCGGCGAGGCGTGGGAACATCCGTAAGCTCCTTCATGGCAACAACTTGATAACACCTGACTTCGTGTCGCGGCACCGGCTGCGGAGCCCGGTTTGCGTCTTCCGTGAGTCACGGAACGGCGACTGAAACGTTACGGCTTGCTCGGAATCACGTGCATAATCAGGGCCGGAATATGACTGATACAACGACCGAATCTGACAAGATCTGACCAGATCCGCTGTGATGTGTGAGCGAAAAAGTGGCGTCCGCTTCGACTACTGCTACTTCAACTACTGCTTCCCTTCCTTGTATTGCTGTTGCAGCTCCAGGTAGCTCTCGACCGTGCGGCGAATGCGGTCGCGCTCCTCGGCGGTCGTCTCGCGCGCCACACGGCCCGGAACGCCGAGCACGAGTGAGTTGGGCGGAATCTTCATGCCTTCGCGACAGACGGCGCCGGCGCCGACGATCGAACCCGAGCCGACGTGCACACCGTTCAGGAGAATCGCGCCCATCGCGATGAGGCAATCATCTTCGACCGTTGCACCGTGCACGATGGCGCGATGGCCGATCGCCACACGTTTGCCGACGCGCGTCGGCACCCCGTGATCGACGTGCACCACCGTTCCATCCTGCACGTTCGAGTCGTCGCCGATCTCGATCGTGTCGCTGTCGCCGCGAATCACGGCGGTCGGCCACACGCTCACGCGGCGGCCGAGCGTGACGTTGCCGGTCACGATCGCGGAGGGGTGGATGTAGGCGGATGGGTCGATCATGCGATGGGCGATGGGCGATGGGCGCTGGGCGGTAGACCATGCGCCGAGTGTGCAACCTATCGCGCTTCAAACGTCGCGCTATTCCTTGACAGGGAATGCGCGAGAAATTTTTGAGATGAGGCGCGAAGTGTAACCGTTGACATCGGGTTTCTTCGCGGGGTGATACTAACTGCGTCAGAACGGCGCTACGGCGAATATTCTACTTCTTATATGTAATCTTCCAAATCCGGCCGCCGCGGTCGTCGCTCAGATACAAGGCGCCATCGGGGCCCTGCGCCAGGCCCACCGGGCGATGCGCGGCGCTCGTCGGCGTCATGCCGCCGCCCGCGAAGCCCGTCGCGAACAGCGTGTAGTCCGCCGCCACGCCCTCCTTGAATTCCTGGAAAATCACCTGATAGCCCTCTTCCGCCATCGGCGAGCGAAACGCCGAACCGTGGAAGGCGATGAACGCGCCCGTCGTGTACTGGGGCGGAAACATCTTGCCGGTATAGAACAGCATCGACATCGGCGACCAGTGCGCCGGATACGTCGTGAGCGGCTGAATCAACCGGTCGCAGCGGCCGATGTCCTGCTTGTTGCCGCCATACTCGGGCGCCATCACGCGCTGCTGCTTTAGATAATCATAATAACAGTACGGCCAGCCGAAGTTCGGACGCGTGGACGCGATGCGGATCATCTCCTCCGCGGGAAGGGTCGCGTTCTCTTCGGCCGTGTAGAGATTCGGCCAGAGATCGTGCAGGCCGTCCCGGTCGTGCGAGACGGCGTAGATCATCGTGTCGCGCGGATTCACCGCGAGCGCCACCGCGTTGTGCAATCCGGTCGCGATGAGCGTCCCGTCCTTCATCGTTTGATTGTTCCGGTCAGACTTGAAGCTCCAGATGCCGCCGCTGTTCTCGAGCTCGGGACAGGGATCGCGCCCCGGTGCCTGCACGCCCTCCTTCGCAGCGCAGCCATTCGAGACCGCGCCGATGTTCACGATGATGTTGCCGCGGATGTCGATCGCGAGGCTGTGCGAGGGGATCGGCCGAGCGATGAGACCGCTGATCACGGTGTCGACGCGCTTCTTCGGCGTCATCGAGTCGACGAACTGGTAGCGCAGCACCTGCGACGCGGTCGAGACGAGCAGCGTGGAATCGCCGGCGAGCGCGACACCGTGTACGCCCTCGTCGCCGAAGCGCTCCTCGAGATCGGCGTGCCCGTCGTGATTCGTATCGCGCAGCACCAGCACGCCACCCGGCTGCCGGCGTTGATTCAGCACGCCGACGATGACGTCGCCGTTTTTTCGCACGACGAGATGGCGCGCCGGGCCGGCGCTATCGGAAAAGACCGTGGCGCAGAAACCAGGCGGAAGCTTGATGCTGGGGTCGCAGCCGCCGGTGGCCGACGTGGTCGCGGTCCTGTGGCCGCCGCCGCAGGCGATCAGGGCGGTGAGGGCGATTGCGGAAATTGTCGTTGGGAACGTGCGAGGCATGGCGAGCCCAGCGAATTGCAGAATCCGTGCGAGACCGCCCGCAAGTCATCCCGAGCGAAGGCGCGAAGCGCCGAAGTCGAGGGACCCCCGTCCCGGCGGAGGAGCCACATGCAGCGCTCCGCTGAGAAGGGGGTCCCTCGACTCGCTCGCTACGCTCGCTCGCTCGGGATGACAGCTCTTTCCTACCCCCACTCTCAGCGTTTCTTACCGCTCGCGCTGTTTCCCGCCGGTCGCTAACCGCTAAAACGACAACCCCGCCACCACATAGAACTGCGTCGCCGAGCGCGCGAAGATCGCGCGATCGTGCGTCGGCACCGCGAGACCAAACCGCAAATGCGTCGGCGAATCCCACGACAGCACACCGAGATTCAAATTCAGCTCCCCACCCACCGACGCAATCTTCAGCCGGCCCGTCAATATCGGACTCGGCTGATTACAGACGTCTCGCCCGATCACGATGTTCGGACACCACGCGGTGCCCCAGTCGCCGAACAGCGTGAGCGAGCTGCGATCGATGAAGAACGGCAACACGCCCGGCGCGTTGCCCGTCAGGAACAGCGGCACGCGATACTCCGCCGATCCGGTGAACGCGCGCGTGCCGATCAGCGTGCCCGGCGCGAAGCCGCGCACGGGAAATGTCTTGCGGCCTTCGCCGATCGTATAGCCGGGGATGACGTCGAACGTCGAGCCGCTCACGCCGCCCACGGAGAAGTATCCCGCGGCGCGATCGTCGGCCACACCCGCCGAGCCGCGCAGTGCGATCACGTGATGCGCGAACCCGGGCAGGTCGATCGACTTGTAGAGCGATGCCGACGTCACCGCGCTGTAGCTCGCGCCGCCGTTGCCCGATGGGCCGCTGTTGAATCGGTCGCGCGCCGTCACGTTGATGATGACGCCATCCTCGGGCGAAATACTGTACGGCGGCCGCTGGTAATTAGAGAATCCTACCGCGGCGATGAAGGTCGGATACGTCGGCGAGCCCAACACGCCGATCGAGTCGAGGCTCGCCAGCGGAAGATTCGCCGTCGTCGTGTGCGTGCGATGCTCGATGCCGAAGCCGCTCGTGAACGTGACGAGCGTGCGATAGCGCTGGCGCAGCCAGGTCGCGAGCAGGTCGCCCGTCCACGTGCGGCGAAAGACGTCGCCGAGCACGGTGCGACTGGCGTCGCGCGAGAAGACACTGCCGAGCCATTCCCAATCCTGCGCCGCGTCGGCCTGAATGATCGGCAGGCCGAAGCCTGAATACTGGTACACGATGTTGCCGACGACGCCCGTGTTGTCGGTCGGCACCTCGAACGTCGCGGTCATCGTGTGGCGGCCGACGACGTCGGCACCGCTCGTTCTCAGGCCGATGCGATATCCGCTCTTCGCGCCTTGATCCACCGTCGGCAGCCAGTAGCGCGGCAGGAACGTGCGCCACGGATTGTAGCGCACCACGGGGCTCGAGTCGGCGACGATCGGCGCGAGATCGCGCGCCGGGATCGTGTCGAGCATCGCTGCCACGGGCGCGAGCGACGCGGCGATCGGCATGTCGGGCGACAGCGGGCAACAGTCGCCGACGCCAAGATGATATCCGTCGTATCGAAAGATCACCGCCGCGAGCTTGCGCGCGTTCGGGCTGGCGTTCGGCTCGAAGAGACCGGTGACGGCGTTGCTCGCGCGGAAGGTCGTGGCACCGGCAAAGCGCAGCGGCGCGTTGAATCGCTCGACGTAGATCTCGGTCGAGCCGCTCCGATCCGAGCTATACGCGATCCCCGTGTCGTCGTTCAACCAACTCGGGGTCGTCTCGATGGAGTGGCCGCTCGACACGATGTGGACGATGCGTCCCGTGGTGTCGATGACGACGATCTGCGAGATGTTGCCGCGCAGCCACCGCGACGCGGCGATGTACGTGCCCGAGTGCGACCAGCGCGGCTCCGTCCATTGCTCGTCGTAGCTGCCGGACGTGATCGGCGTGATGCGCTTGCCGTCGGGCGAGACGAGCGCGAGACGTGTCGCGCCGGGAGTGATCTGTCCCGCGACGATGAGACCGTCGCGGCGTACGTCCGGCGTGGTCAGGCGCTGGCCGAACGTGAGCTGGCGCTCGTGGCGGCCGCGTTGAATCCAGAGGTCGGAACGCTGCTGGTACGGATTGACGAAGTCTATTTGAGAATACAAATACTGGCCGGGCGCGATCTGCACGTTGGCCGAACGGGAGTTGCGCCGGCCGACGCGCGTACGCTTCCCGTTGAGATCCACGCGATACGCCCCAAAGCTCTCACGTCCCGGCGCGCCACTGTAGACGATGGTGCTGTCGTTCGTCCAGCGCGGCGCGAACACGAAGACGCCGTCGCGCGTGAGATCGCGCCAACCTGGAACCGGCGCTTGTTCGGGGCCAACCGACCGAACGACGGAATCGGCAAATTCCTTCCACGCTTTCGAGAAGGAAACGCCGAAGCCCTGTTTCGCGGGCACGTCCATCAGATACGGAATGATGTCGGCGCTTTCCTTGTCGACGAAGTCGCGGACGCGCGACTCGCCGCGCGTGCGCGCGAGATAATCGACGAAGAGCGAACCGTAGCCGTATGCGTACTCGCCGAACGGAAAGCGCCCCTGCGCGAGACTCAGAGCGCCGATGCCCGGAAATTGGTGATCGACCGCCGCGGCGCGCGCGATCATGCGATGCTCGGAGCCCTCGATCCGTCCCGCGCCGGTGAGCTTCGATTCCTCGTAGACCGCGAGTCCTTCAACGAGCCACGACGGCGCGTAGAGATTCGGAAAGAGCGCATCCGCGCGGCCGAAGATGTGTTGGCCGAGCGACCATAGTCCGCGCGTGCGATCGAGATGGAAGATGTGCGTGAGCTCGTGCGTGATCACGAGCTGGCCCCAGTCGTTCGTGTAGCGCAGCGCCGATTCGTCGACCGGCGGATTGGCGTAGATAACGATGCGATTCGTCGGGTACGGCGTGGCCGAGCCGTTGGAGGCGTCGACGTCGTCGGAGATGACGACGTCGATCATCCCGCGCGGCGGGTGCAGCTGTTGCGAGAGTTGTGAATAGGCCCGCTCGGCGTCGCCGGCGATGCGGCGGGCGAGGGGTTCGAGCGGCGGGGTGAAATGGACGTAGAAATGCTGGGTCTTGAGTGAGTGCCAGTTCGCGTTTGGAGAGACCTGGGACAAGAGAGAGTGCGTAAACAGCGAAACGGCGCAAACCGATAAGAGCGCACGGCCCGAACGGCGCACAGCCCGAACGGCGCCGGCGCCGTATGGGCCGGCGCCGTCTGGGTTAGCGCCGTTCGGTGTAGCGCCGTTCATCGCTGTCCAAGGCTTCTGAAGTATGCCTCGATCCCATCCGCGACCCCACGCGCATACCGCTCCTGAAACCCCGGATCCTTCGCCGCATTTTCCTGCTCGGGCACCATCAGAAACAACCCTTCCGTGATGATGGCGGGCATCCACATGGTTCGTCCTATTGCAATATTCTGATAATGAATCCCTAAATCCCGCAATCCCATTTGATTCATCATCCCTTGCTGCACCAGCCGCGCGAGCGGCTCGGATTGCGGGTGGAAGAACAACGTGCTCGTTCCGACGTTGGGGAACGGATCGATCCCCTCGCCGAACGCATTTTCATGAACCGACACGAGCAGGTGAGAGTTCGCTCGGCGGGCAATCACGGACCGAAGGTGCAGGTCGACGGCGTTCATGTCCGTCCGCGTCATCACGACCCGCGCGCCGCGCTGCTCCAGGATGTCGCGGAGCTTCATCCCCACCGCGAGCACACCCTGCGCTTCAGTATAGCCTGTGGGACCGATCGCGCCACCGGGCGGATGGCCGGGATCGACCGTGATCGTCAATCCCTCCAGCGGATGCGCCAGGTTGATCCGCGGCGCGCGGCGCAATCGCAGCACGAAGCCGCGCGCGGGATCGAACAACACGAGGTAACCGTACGGCTGCGCGGTTAATTCGAGCGTCAGTCGAACGCGATCGGACTCCTCCGGCACCCAGTTGATCATGCGCACCAGCGAATCGTTGCCCAGGAACTTGATGATGTCCGGCGTGGCCTGCGTGCCGTAGAGCGTGAGCGTGATCCGATTCAGCTCCTGCTCGATGAGATACGGCGGCGGCGACGACACCGGCATCACGAGATCCACCCACTCCGCCGACGGAACGAAGGCCATCGCGCCGACGGTGCGATGCGGCATCGGATAACCCGTCGCGAGCGAACGCACGCTCGCCGAGTCCACCCAGACCTCGAGACGCGAATCGAGACGCACGCGCACGTTGTCGCCGCTGCGGCCCGTCTCCTCGACGATCGTGCCCGGCACGAACATCCATTTGTACGTCCCGGCGGGCGTCGAGCGGCCGATGACGTATGCGTCCGTATCGCGCTGCGCGGACGCGTCGCCGAGCGAAACGAGCGTCGTCCGGCGCGGAGGCGATGCGACGTGCGAGAGCGCGAAGCGCACCGTGTCGCGATCGCGCTCGACGTACAGCGTACCGCCGTTGCGAAGCGCCGATGCGGGAACGTCCGTCGCGAACGTGTTGCCTTCGACGTCGACGAGCGGCATCGTCGCGCCGCCGGCCGTGACCCACGCGCTCGCATTGGTTGGCGCGCGAATGCTCACGCGCACCGGCTCACTATCGCGCAACGCGAGCGTGACGCCGCGCGGCGACGCGCTCGACGAATCGACGACGAGGCGGCCGGTGAGCGAGAGATCGGGGCGCGCGCGCGGCACGTTCACCGGCACGCTCAATCGCGCGCTGTCGGTGCCGACGCGGGCGACGAGGTCGTAGCGCGGCGCGGTGGGCGGCGGAACGGGAAGAAATGCGAGGAACGTCCCGTTCGGTGCAACGCGAACGTTCGCGCCGTTGATCGTCAGCGTCGCGTGGCCGTTGCCGACCGAGCCGAAGATGAAGTTCGAATCGCGGACGGGGATGGTGCTGTTGGCCGACGGATAGACGAGGTGCGGCGCGAGCGGACCTTCAACGAGCGGAATGGCGGGGAGCGGCGGCGCGGCGCGCGGCGTGATGCCTCGCTGGAACGTGGGAATCGTTGGTGGAGCGAGCGGCGGCGTCGGCGGGCTTGGACTTGCCGTGGCGGGTGGCGCGGGCGTCGAATGGCAGGCGGCGAAGAGCAGCACGAGCGCAGCGAACGCGATGAATCCGACCGATGTGATGATCCGTTTCCGCATGCGGGAATGCTAGGGTGGTAAGAGACGACGTTCCATGGGGTTCGATGGGCAGTCGCATGGGTCGTGCAATTCATTGACCACCCCCTCCCCCACGGTCTATATTCGCGCCCCATGGATGTTTCCCCGCCGGAGGCCACCGCGTGACGTCCTGCGCCTTCTGCGGACGGGAGAACGAGCTCGAGTCGCGGTTCTGCATCGACTGCGGGAAGCCGATGAACCCGTCCGCCGCACGCGTTGGTCCAGCCTACGTGCCCCACCCTACAGGTGGCCAACCGCAGCCCGTCAGCGCATCTGTTGGTACCGCCGCTACTGCTGCTTCGGCCGGCGCAGCGAGTGCGTCGCCGTTCGTGCCGCCCACTCGCGTGAGCGAGTCCGCGAACAGTCCCACGCCCGCGCGCAAATGTCCGCGCTGCGGAGAGTCGACGACCGGCGGCCTCCCGTTCTGCGGCTACTGCGGCACCCTCGTCGGACGCCGCGTATCGGTCCAGATGGCGAGCACCGACACCGCCGGCGCCGGCACCGCGGTCTTCGGCGCCAACCGCATGCTCCCCGGGCCCAAGCTCGCCCTCCTCGGCGAGTCCGGCGAGGCGACGCAATCGTATACGCTCGACCGCGGCGAAGCGGTGATAGGACGCGGCGACGCCGACATCAAATTCGAGAACGATCATTTCATGTCGCCGCTGCACGCTCGCTTCGAGCTGCGCGATGGGCAGTTGTGCCTGCGCGATCTGGGATCGCGCAACGGAACGTGGGTATTCATCGATCAGCCGACGAAGCTGACCGATTGCGATTTGCTCTTGATCGGCTCGCAGGTGATTCGCTTTCGGCGGTTGGGCTATCCGGGTCCGCATCCGCCGGAGGCCGACTCGACACGCCGCATGGGCTCCGCGGTGCCGACCGTCGACATCGCGGTGCTCGAGCAGCTGCGCGCCGACGGCAGCGTACGTGACGTGTTCCATCTCTCACCGGGGCGCTCGATCGAGATCGGGCGTGAAGCCGGCGACTGGCTCTTTCCGTATGATTCAACGATGAGCGGCAAACACGCGGACGTGCGGTCCGAGGACAGCGAGTTCTTCGTGCACGACGCCAACAGCCGCAACGGCGTGGCGATGAGCGTGCGCGGCGAACGGTCGGTGAAGAAGGGCCAGCGCATTCTCGTCGGCGATCAGATCCTGCGGGTGGAGTCGGTGTGAGCGCATTGAAAGTCTGTCCGCAGTGCGGGGCCGAGTATCCCGCCAACGCGCGCTTCTGTGAGATCGATGGAACGGCGTTGCGAAGCGCAACGCCGACGTCGGATCTCGTGGGATCAATAGTAGCAGATCGCTACCATGTCCTGCAGAAGCTCGGCGAAGGCGGCATGGGCCAGGTCTATCTGGCCGAACACGTGAAGATGGGGCGGAAGCTGGCGCTCAAGGTGATGCATCCCGGCATGAAGGCCGACGTCGATGCCATCGCGCGCTTCAACCGCGAAGCCGCCAACGCCAGCCGCATCGCGCACGGAAACGTCGCCGCGGTCTACGACTTCGGCGAGACGCCCGACGGCATCATCTATCTGGCGATGGAATACGTGGAGGGCCCGCCGCTCACGAAGGTCATCGAGGAGCAGGGCGCGCTGCCGCCCAAACGCGCCGCCGAGATCGTGCGGCAGGCCGCCGACGCGCTCGCGGTCGCGCACGATATGGGCATCGTGCATCGCGATCTCAAGCCCGACAACATCATGATCGCAAGGAATCGTGATAAGTCGGATTGCGTGAAGGTCGTGGACTTCGGCATCGCGAAAGCGGCGGGCAACGACGCGCAGAAGGTGACGAAGACCGGCCTCGTCGTCGGCACGCCAGAGTACATGAGCCCCGAGCAGCTCGCCGGTGACAAGCTCGACGGACGCAGCGACATCTATTCGCTCGCGCTGGTCGCGTTCAACATGCTCACAGGCAAGCTGCCCTTCCCCGGCGAGTCGGCGCAGGATTCGATGATCATGCGCCTGACGGACAAGCCGAAGCCGCTGGCCGAGATGAAGCCGGAAATGAGTTGGCCGGCCGAAGTGCAGGCGGTGATGGACAAGGCACTCGAGCGCGACGTCAATCAGCGGTATCAGCAGGCGACGCAGTTCGGCCTGGCGTTGTGGAACGCGGTCGACCGCATGCCCGAGACACAGGCGATGGAAGTCGGCACGATGGTGATGGGCCAGATCCCGCCGACCCGTGTGTCCACGGCGGCTGATTCGGGTTCGTCCGCGCCGCCTGGTGCGCCGGCGGGCCCTGTGACCCACGGCGCTGCGGATTCAAAGAAGTCGAACAAGGTTCCCATGATGGTTGGCGCGGCGGTGGTGGTGGCCGGCATTGGGTTCGCGGCGATGAAGCTCGGCGGCGGCGGCTCGACGGCGCAGCCGCAGTCTTCGCCGCCGGTGGCCGATTCGTCGGCGAGCGCGACGAAACAAGCCGGGGCTCCGACGACGCCCGCCGCGCCCGCAGCGACCAAGTCGGCGCCGCCGGCCGCGCACTCAGATGCGCGGCTCAGACAATTGATGGAAGATGCGACAGACTCAACGAAGTCAGCCGCGGTGTTGCGCGCCATTGCGCGCATTCCGCTCAGCACGCGGCTCGACACGGTGATGGCCGGAATCGCCACCTACAACGCCTACGTGTACGGCAAGAATGTGGATGACAAGAAGGCATGCGATGCGCTCAAGAGCATCGAGGGTGCGTCGGTCGGTACTGAGTTCGAGGTAAACGTGAAGCACAAACTCGCCCCCGGCGCAGCATGCGCGGATTAGCCTATCTTCCATCGCCGACGTGCCCGTCTCCAACCCCTCGCTTCCCTCGATGAGCTCCAACGACGCCGCGCGCGGCGAAATCGTCGTTCACGTGTTCGGCAAGACCGACGTCGGCCGCACACGCGAGCACAACGAGGACGCGTTCGTCGTCGCCGACCTCACGACGGACAACGCCACCCTGCAGCCCGAAGTTCGCACGCACACCGCGGGCAAGCGTGGATCGCTGTTCATGGTCGCCGACGGCATGGGCGGCGCCGCGGCCGGCGAGATCGCCAGCGACATGGCGGTGAAGATCGTGCTCGAGGAGTTGCGCAGCACGTGGATCGCGGCACCGGTGTCGAGCAGCGAAGCGTTCGTGCGCTCGCTCAAGGCGGCGACGAAGAGCGCCAATGAGCAAATTCACACGTACGCGACGAATCATCCCGAATACCGCGGCATGGGCACCACCGCGACCGTCGCCGGCCTGCTCGGCGATACGTTGTATCTCGCACAGGTCGGCGACAGCCGCGCGTATCTCGTGCGCGAGGGCGTGGCGATTCAGATCACGAAGGACCAATCGCTGATGCAGAAGTTGATCGAGGCCGGCGAGCTCACGGAAGAAGAAGCCGAGCATAGCGAGCGCCGCAACATCATTCTGCAGGCGCTCGGTCCCGAACCCACGATCAAGATCGACCTCACCCACCAGAACGTGCGGCGCGGCGACACGCTCGTGCTGTGCAGCGATGGCTTGTCGGGTCAGGTGACGAAGGACGACATCGCGACGGTCGTGAGCAAGGAGCCCGATCTCACGAACGCGTGCAAACAGTTGATCGATCTCGCCAACGCGGCTGGGGGACCGGACAACATCACGGTCATCGTCGCGCGCTTCGAAGGGCCGGGACTCACCAGCGCGGCGCAGTCGGACGAAGTCGGGCATCGCGTCTTTCCGCTCGCGGAAACGGGACAGACGCCGGCGATGGCGATCGATCGGATCGTGGACACGAACTCGCCGACCGAGCCCATTCCCGTCGTCGCACGGCCGCGCACCACGCGTCCCATCTCGGCGGATGATGATGCGATGGCCGACGAGCCCATTGGCGGGCGGACGTCGGGCACATCGAATACGACGAGTACGACCAGTACATCTGGCGCGGCGATTGACCGCGCGGACGATGACGACGGCGTCGTTCGTCCCGCCGTCACGCCCACCGTGTCGCCGCGCCGCCGCAACGCCGGACGCACGATCGCGCTGGTGCTGTTCGTCGTGCTGCTGGCCACGGTCGGCTGGTTCGTGTGGCGCGGCACGCATGCCATCACCAACGCGCCGTCGACGACGCCGTTGCACTGATGCCGATCGAGCTGCGCATACTCAGCGGAGCGCGCGCCGGTCATTCGCAATCGTTCGACAAGCCGGTAGTGACGATCGGGCGGCATCCCGCGAGCGACCTGCAGCTCGACATCGCGCGCGATCTCGACGTGTCGACGAAGCACGCGGAGATTCGCTTCGCCGACGGCCGCTATGCCGTCGTCGACAACATGAGCACGAACGGCACATTCGTGAACGGCGATCGTGTGGCCGCGGGTTCATCGCGCGAGTTGCGTGATGGCGACGTGATCGGATTCGGCGCGCAGGGACCGACCGTTTCGGTGTCCATCGCCGGAGCACGCAGGACGCCCGTCGGCGACCGCGTCACGGAATCGATCCCAACTCCCGCACTCGGCGCCGCGGCGGTGCCTGTGTCGCCCGCGTCGCCGGCGTCGGGGCCGCGCCGGCCGACGCAAGAGCGCGTCGCGGTGGCCGTCGCCGAACAGACGCGCAAGCTCAAGCTCCTGGCCGGCGCAGTGTTCGTGGTGTGCGCGGCCATCGCCGCCGCGGCCTACTGGCTTGGCCATCGTGAAGCGGCGGCGAGCGATGCACGGCTCGAGCAACTCATGGCCAGGTACGAGCAATCATCGAAGGTGCTCGAGCAGAAGCTGCAATCCAACGGCAACGCCGCGGCGGTGATCGACCACTTGCAGCGCGAGCGCGACAGTCTCGTGCGGCTCGCACGCGCGGCGAAGGGCACCGACGCTTCGGTGCTGCAGCGAGCGCTCGCGCGGCGCGACACCGTGGCGCGTGCGATCACGGAGCTCGATCCCGCGGCGGTGTCGCGCGCGAACAATCCGGCCATTGCGCTCGTGCGCGCCGAGTTCGCGGGGCAGACCGCGCTCGAGGCGACGGCGTTCGCGGTGACGGCGAATGGGAAGCTCGTGACGAATCGTCACGTCATCGAGAACAACGGCGTCAACGCGGCGCGCGTGCTCGTGAAGTTCGCCGACGCGGACGTGTGGCGTCACGCGCATGTGCTGCGCGCGCCGGCCGATCCGAGTGTGGATCTCGTGCTGCTCCAGCTGGATGATCCGGCGACGGTGCCGGTCGTGTCGGTCGCGAGCACGGTCGACGTCTCGGCCGGCACGCCGATCGTGTCGATCGGGTTTCCGGATGGCAGCGACTTGCCGATGAATGGCCTCAAGGCATCGACCACGCTCACCGTCGGTGTGGTGAGCAAGGTCGTGCCCGAGGTCGTGCAGATCGATTCGTACGCGGCGGAGGGATCGAGCGGCAGTCCCGTGTTCGACGCGCGCGGATCGGTGGTCGGCGTGATTTACGGCGGCCGCAAGGGGTCGAACGGCCGCATCGTGTACGCGGTGCCGTCGACGCGCGTCGTGGAGCTCATGAAATGATCGGGAGGGCGCGTCATCCCGAGCGGAGCGAGGGATCTCGCCGACCGATAGAGAGCCACGTCTCTACCGATCGACAAGATTCCTCGCCGTCGCGTGGGTATGCGGGCGCCATTACGGATCTATCGTGATTGAAAACGGTCCCGTCACGCCGGCAAACTGCGATGTGACATAGATGACCGGCAATGACGCCGCGGACGTCGGCGTGAAGGACACCGTGACCGTGCTCGATCCATTCTGATCGGCCGACGACGCGAGCAATGTGTTGTTCTTGTCTCGAATCTCGACGAGCGGCGAAAACGACTGCGACGTGACGTGCACCGTGAGCGCGTGCCCGACCGGCATGTTCATGAAGAACGCCTGCGCGAAGAACGAGCCGCTCGAACTCGCCGGCTTGTAGGAACACGAGCCGGTGGACAGCACGAAGTTGCCCGAGACGTCCAGCGTCGTGCGAATGTCATTGCATCCGCTGGGTATCGACGAGATGAACGATGAGGCCAGCGTGTAGGCGCCGAGCTTGGTCGAATCCGTGGTCGCGACCTGCGCGGTATACGACCCGGCTTTGAGGAGAGCGTAGGTCTGGACCGTGCCGGTACCCGTGACGGCCGACGTGGCGCTGCCCGCCGGAATGACCGGCGTGAGCGAGATGGGGAACGCGCTACTGGTGACCGACATCGACAGCAACAAGCCGCTCGAAGCGACGTTGTACGCGTAGATGTCGTTGTAGGTATTCGACGCGAAGCAGCTCGTCGTCGACAGCGCGGGGTTGACGGTCGACGGAATGGTGAGGTTCGTCGTGCCCGAGCACGGGTCGATGATCGTGATGGCGGCCGTTGCCGTCTTGCTGGCGTCGGCCGTGGATTTCGCCGTGATCGTCGCCGTGCCGTTGCCGACGGCAGTGAGCGTGCCGTCGGTCCCGATGGTGGCGACGCCCGTGTTGCTCGAGGTCCACGTCACACCGGTCACGACGCCGGCGTCGGCGCTGACCGTGGCGGAGAATTTGGCCGTGCGGCCTTTCTGCAGCGTGAGCGTGGCCGGTGTGATGTTGACGGACCGCACGCCCGCGACAACGGTGATGGCGGCGGTGCCCTGTTTCGTCGCGTCGAAGCTCGAGATCGCGCTGATCGTCGCCGTGCCGGGACCGACGGCGGTGACAACGGCGGTGGCGTCGCCGCTGGGTGCGACCGTCGCCACGCTCGAGTTGCTCGTGACCCAGGTCACCGCGGTGCTGGCTCCGCCGTTGGCGGCGACGGTAACGGCGAAGGTGACGGTGGTGCCGACGGCCATGGACGCCGACGGGGGTGAGATGCTGACCGAGCTCACGCTCTTGCCGTTCGGGGACGTCGTCGTTCCACCGGTGCTTCCATCACTGCCGCCGCACGACGCGGCGCCTGCCACCAGCATGGTGCCGCACAACAGGACCAACGTGTCGTGCATTACCAATTGCTGTGCCGATTGCATCACACATCGTATCGCACGCATGTCCGGCGCTCCATTTCGTAGGTCACATTCGTTAACCAAACCCGGGCGACGCCCGCGTGGACCTGGATCACAGCAATCGGCGAGCCGACGGGGCCGCCACGGCTTGACAATTCGCGGTTTCGCCCGGACTTTAGCCGGAGCGTTCCACGCGATGCCGCATGGGATCCATCGTGCGCGGCGCCCGCCCCTTCCCTCCCCACGTTCCGCAGCCAGCGGGTTTCCGTGTCGATGCGCGTCGCGCCTCCACGGCGCGGCATTAGCATCTTGGAATATGAGATGCATCATGGCCACGCGGGCGCTTCACCACACCGTCGCGCTGCTGCCCGACACGCTCCTGCACCAGCGCTACCTCGTGGAGCGCATGATCGGCACGCCGGGCTCGTCCGGCGTCACGTATTTCGCCTATGACCAGATCGGCAACCGGTCCGTCGCGATTCGGGAGTTCCTGCCCTCCACGCTCGCGAGCCGGTCATCCGATCGCACGACGGTCGTCCCGCGCGGCGGCGAGCACGACGCGGCGTTTCAGGACGCCCTCGCGCGCTTCGTGGCCGACGCCGAGCGATTGATGCGCGTCGCGCACCTCAACGTCGTGCGCGTCAGCGGCATGTTTCGCGACAACGACACCGCGTACCTGGTGCTCGACGGCTACGAGGGTGTTCCACTCGAAGAGCACGTCATGCGCGCCGGCGGCCGGCTGCGCTGGAAGGCGGCCTCGCAGCTCGTCCTCCGCTTGCTCGATGGCCTCGTCGCGGTCCACGCGGCGGGGCTCGTTCACGGCGACGTGAGCATGTCGAACGTGCTGTTCACGGCGGGCGGCCGGCCCGTGCTCGCGAACTTCGGCGGTCTCCTCGAGCGACACGACGGCGAGGAGCCCGGACCGGCGACCGACGTGTACGACGCGGCCGGGCTGCTCTACCGGCTCGTCACCGGCCAATCGGCGACCGATTTCGCGGATGAGGTCGCGCTGTCCGACGAGGAGTGTCCGCCGGGTCTGCGCGCCACGATCGCGACCGGCCTCGCGCGCGACCCCCGGCACCGGCCGCCCGACGCGCAGAGCTATCAGAGATTGCTCAAGGCCGCGCTGGGACAGAATCCGTTGTCGATGACGTTGACGCGCCCGCCGGAGACTGTGCCATCGGACTGGTCGATGACGAAGTCGGGGACGTTTTCGGCGCCGACGGCGCCGGTCGCGCGCACGAGATTGCCGGTGGAGAAAATCATCACCGTGGCGATCATCCTGCTCGTGGTGGCGGTTGGGGTGTGGTCCCTCTTAGGGCGATGAAGATCCGACGCGTTCAGCCGCGTTCAACTCGTATTCGTTTTGGTCGCCGCGCCTAGCTCGCCGGCGTGAGCTTCCCCAGGACGCGGGGCCCCCGCGCCCCGGTCGCTCGCGGCACATTGGCGGCGCGATGCTCGAGATGCAGATGGGCGAGCAGCGCAAACGCCACCGCCTCCTTCGCCTCGCCATCAAAGAATGCTGATGCAAAATCGCGCACGGTCATCGGCGCGACCGCCTCGGCAATCATGCGCACCAGCGTCGGGTTCTTCGCGCCGCCGCCCGAGATCAACACCTCGCTGACGGGCTCCGGCAGAAAACGCCGATACGCGTCGGCGATACTGCGGGCGGTCAGCATCGTCGCCGTCGCGATCGCGTCGTCGTCGTTCGAGCCGGGCGCGAGCGCGCGGCAGCGCGCGATCAACCGCTGCACATACGCCGCGTCGAACAGCTCCCGTCCCGTCGACTTGGGCGGCTCGGCCGCAAAATAGGAATGCCCCAGCAGTTCGCGCACGACGGCGTCGAGCGGCCGGCCCGCGGCGGCGTGGATCCCGTCCCGATCGTATTCCAGTTCTGGTATGAGTGTTCTGGCAACGGCGTCGATGACCGAGACGCCGGGTCCGGTGTCGAACGCGCGAACGCCGGCCAGATCGCCTCCGGGCGGCACGACCGTCACGTTGCCGATGCCGCCGATGTTCTGCAGCGCACGCCAGTCGTCGCCCGCAAAGAGCAGCGCGTCGGCGATCGGCACGAGCGGCGCGCCCTGCCCGCCCGCCGCCACATCCCGCACCCGAAAGTCGCTCACCACGTCGATCCCCGTTCGCTCGGCGATCACCGCCGCTTCGCCGATCTGCCACGTCGAATGCGGCGCGTCGTGCCACACGGTCTGGCCGTGCGAGCCGATCGCGCGAATCTCGTCACGCGGAACACCGGCTTCGGCGATCGCGGCGATCGCCGCATCGGCGAGCCAACCACCGAGGTCGAAGGCGAGCCGGCAGTACTCTCGTGCCGAGCCCGACACGAGCGCCGCGCGCAGGCGGTCGCGTTGCGCATCGGTATATGTCGTCGACACGAACGCCAGCAACTGCGACTGGAGTCCGTGGCCGTCTTCCGCCTCGCGGAATCGCACCACCGCCGCGGAGATGCCGTCGAGCGACGTTCCCGACATCAACCCGACGTAGACGCTCATGCCCCAGGTGCGCCAGGCGCCGCCGGCACGGGCGGAGGCTCGCGCTGAACGACGCGGCGAATGACGCCGCCCGCGGCGTCGAGGGCCTCCTCCGCCTTGTCTCGCGGCACGCCGAGGAAATGCATGACGATCGCCGTCTTCACGGTGCCGCCGCTCGCCGCCAACAGCTCGCGCGCCCGCTCGCGCGTCACCTCGCAGATCTCCATGAGAATTCTCTCACTGCGGTCCTTGAGCTTGTTGTTCGTGGCGCGGAGATCGACCATCAGATTGCCGAAGGTCTTGCCCAGGCGGATCATCGCGCCGCTCGTGATCATGTTGAGCACGAGCTTGGTCGCGGTGCCCGCCTTCATGCGCGTCGATCCCGTCACGACCTCGGGGCCCGTGATCGGCAGAATGAGAATGTCGGCCGCGGCAACGACTTCCTCCGGCGGCGGCGAGCAGGCGACGAGTGCCGTCGCCGCGCCGACGTCGCGCGCATAGATGAGCGCGCGATGCACGTACGGTGTCGTGCCCGACGCCGCGATGCCGACGACAAAGTCGCCGGCGCGCACGCCTCGCTCGCCGAGATCTTCCGCCGCCGACTCGAGCCGATCCTCGGCGCCTTCGGCCGCGCGCGTCAGCGCACTGTATCCGCCCGCGATGATCCCTTGCACGAGCTCGGGATCGGCGCCGTACGTCGGCGGAATCTCGGACGCATCGAGCACGCCGAGCCGGCCCGATGTGCCCGCGCCGACGTAGAAGAGCCGGCCGCCCGAGCGAAACGTCTTCTCGGCCTGCTCGATCGCCGCGGCGATTGGAACACGTTGCGACGCGACCGCATCAGGTACCGTGCGATCTTCGGTGTTTATTAAATCGACGATCTCGATCGGTGACGCGAGATCGATCCCGGCAGTGCGGGGATTCCGGCGCTCGGTGAGCCGAGGGTCGATGAACGTCATGTCGCAAGCTAACTTAGATCCAACGGGGTGGGGTGGAAAGATGAGACGAGCCACGATGCTCGCGAGCGCGCTTCTCGCAACCGTGCTGTATGCCGCGCAGGGACGCGCGCAGGTTGGCCGCCGCGGGCAGGTGCGTGCGAGTCCCGACTACTGGGTCGGGTTGTCATACGGCTACATGGACGGCGCGACGATGGTCGACGGCGGGACCGGCGCGACGTGGCAGTTCGGCTATTCGTCGCAGATTCGCGCCACGATCGAGAAGTCGTTGCAGCCCGGCATCGCGGCGGGACTGAGCGGCGGATTCTCGACCGCGCCGCTCACGTACAGCGGCGCTGGATTCAATACGGCGTGCGGCGGCTCGTGTCGCGCCGACGCCGACATCACGCAATGGTTGTTGTTCCTGCGCGGCGGCGGCGGTGGATCGCGCGGGTACGGTTTTCACGGCGACTTCGATCTCGAGGGCGGCTTCACCACGTTCTCGAACTTCCGCGAGCATTCGACGTCGGTGTCGCTGCCGAGCACGTCGCACTACGATCCGACGTTCGGCTTTGGCGGCGAGTTGAGCTACTCGTTGTCGCCGACCGTCGATATCTATGTAGGTGAAGTCGCCGACTGGGTGTTGCACCCGCAAGGCGACAACGTGACCGCGTCGGCGCCTCGCGTCTACACGTTTCGCGTCGGGGGACGGGTTGGGTTCTGACTGATTGTCATCCCGAGCGCTCTTCTTGTCATCCCGAGCCCTCTTCTTGTCATCCCGAGCGCAGCGAGGGATCTAGCGTAACGGTCTGAGAGCCAACCACTCTGTCAGACCGCTAGATTCCTCAGTCACTTCGCCCCTTCGGAATGACGATGAAACGCTATGTCGTTGGTCTTCTTGTAGCGGGAGTCGCGTGCCATCGCACCCCGCCGCTCAACTCCGGCGCGACGGACGTCGGCTTTCCGTCGTCGAGCGCGAAGGGCGCCGCGGTGTATTCGGGCGATCGCCGGCGGCCGGACTTTCCAGCGGACTGGCCATACAGAGCGGGCCGCGCCGCCGTGTTCGGCGCGCACGCGATGGTCGCCGCCGACGCGCCGCTCGCGAGCGAAGCCGGCGTCGAGATCATGAAGCAGGGCGGCAACGCGGTGGATGCGGCCGTCGCCGTTGGATTCGCGATGGCGGTCGTCTTCCCCGAAGCCGGCAACATCGGGGGCGGCGGCTACATGGTGATTCGCATGGCCGACGGCCGCAGCGCGGCGCTCGACTATCGCGAGATCGCGCCGCTGGCCGCGACGCGCGACATGTATCTCGACGCGAACGGCAATCTCACGAACAAGAGTGTGGTGGGTCCTCTCGCGAGTGGCGTGCCCGGTGCGGTCGCTGGCCTGACGGCCGCGCTTGCGAAGTACGGCACGATGTCGCTCGAGGCGGTGATGGCGCCCGCGATTCGCTTTGCCGAGCAGGGGTTCGTGGTCGACAGTGCGCAGGCGCGATCGTATGCGTCGAACGCGCGGCTCATCCGACAGTTCGCGGGAGCGAGCGTGTTCCTGCCGGGTGGCAAACCGCTTGCCGCGGGAACGCGGCTCGTGCAGCCGGAGCTCGCGGCGACGCTGCATCGCATCGCCGATCAGGGTGCGCCGGGATTCTACACGGGCGAGACCGCGCATCTCATCGCCGAGGAGATGCGGCGCAACGGCGGGATTGTGACGGAGGCGGATCTCGCGCGCTACAAACCGATCTGGCGCGACGCGGTGAAGTCGGCCTATCGGGGCTATACGCTGTTCACGATGCCGCCGTCGTCGTCGGGGGGCGTGACGGTTACTGAAACTCTAAACATTCTCGAAGGATTCACGCCGTCCACGTTCGGAAGCGCGGAGTATGCGTATCGTCTCGCTTCGGCGTATCAGCGCGCGTTCGTCGATCGCAACGAGAAGCTGGCCGATCCCGCGTTCGCGACGGTGCCGATGCAGCAGCTCACGAGCAAGGCATATGCGGAGAAGTTGCGTGCGACGATCGGCAACGATCGCGCGACGCCGACGCCCGCGCTGTCGCGCGAGATGCGCGAGATGCGCGAAGGGATGGAGACGACGCACTACTCCGTGGCCGACGCGAACGGCAACGCGGTCGCGACGACGACGACGTTGAACGCGCTGTATGGATCGGGCGTGTATGTGCGCGGCGGTGGATTCTTTCTCAATGATGAGATGGACGATTTCGCCGCGGCGCCGGGCAAGCCGAACATGTTTGGCCTCGTGCAGGGCGAAGCGAACGCGATTCAACCGGGCAAGCGCATGCTGAGCGCGATGTCGCCGACGATCGTGCTCGACCGCGATGGATCGCTGCTGCTGGTCGTCGGCAGTCGCGGCGGACCGCGCATCATCACGTCGACGTCGCAGGTGATTCTCAACGTGCTCGATCAGCACATGATTCTGTCGGACGCGGTGAGTGCGCCGCGCATTCATCATCAGGCGCTGCCGGATTCGTTGATGTACGAGCGGGATGGCTTGCGGCCCGCGGTTGTCGATTCGCTGAGGCGCATGGGGTATGGTGTCGAGCCGATCGGCGGCGTGGGGTTGATCAATGCCATCATGCACGTGCGCGGCGGATATGAAGGCATGTCCGATCCGCGCTCTTCTGGGCGGCCGGTAGGGTACTAGTCGTATTCAGGGCCGCGGATTCGATCATTTCGCGCCGCGGTGCGCGTCGGTGCGCGTCGGTGCGCGGCGTCCCAGCGCGCGCCGCGACTGACGGAGGGGCAACGCGAAGGGCCGGGATGTCTGGAGGCGAGGCGTGGCAATAGTGCCCGGCAGTATCGGCACTATTGCACTCGCTCGCCGGAAGACATCCCGGCCCTGAGCGCTTTGAGCGCGCGAAACAACTTACACGCGCACCGTCGCCGGCGAAGTGAGCTTCACCACGATCGACCCGCCCGACGGCACACACCCCTGATAGTTGGCGGTCGCCGACGCAGCCGCCGCACCCGCCGCGGCACCGGCAGCGCCGCCAATCACCGCGCCCTTGGTCGAATGACCGAGAATCTTCCCCGCGATCGCACCCGCCACCGCACCGATCGCGACCTTCTGCACGTCCTTGCTCTGCGGCTGATCCTTCACGCGATCCACCGACGCCGACGCGACCGTCGCCTCGATCGGATACGTCTTGCCGCTGAACGTCACCGAGTTCACCGCGAACTCCAGGACGATCGGATCGTTCGCGTTCTCGCTCCGCTTGAGACGCGTCACCGTGAGATTGACCGTCGCGCCAGCGGGAATGACCGCGCCGTTCGAGCCCGACACCGCGTTGTCCAACGTCGCCGTCACGTGATCGCCGACGTTGCTGGTGTTCGTGCAGACGCGCGAGTTCGAATGCGTGTTGAGCGTCGCGCCCGCGGGAATCATCCCCACGGCACCGCCGCCCGCCGCACCCGGATTCGACGCATTGCCCGGCGTCGTCGACGCCGTATTGCCACTCGGCGTCGTCGTGGTGGTCGTCGCCGGCGCCGGCGTGCGATCAACCGGACGCGAAATCGGACCGCTTTGCGCCCGCGGATGCGTCACGCGCGGTTGCGGCCGCGGCGTCGACCGATTGGTCGCCGGCGCCGGTGCCGCCGTCGTGGCAGCAGGCGTGTTCGGCACGTCCTTCAGCTGCGGCTGCGCCGTCGTGTCACGGTTCGCCAGCGCGAGATCACGATTGAGTGTGGTGTCCGTACCGAGCGCGGTGCTGTCCGCCTTCTTGTCGGCGCCGTGGCATGCAGCCAGCATCGCCGCGGCAGTCACCGTCGTCACCGTCGTCACCAAGGATGCTGCCAGGCGGCGGGTATATTTCGTCATGGGAATTCCTCCTGGAGTGAGCTGAACCGTGGCAACGAGTATGCCAACGCTGAGCTCTCTTCGACGCCTACTCCCTTACTACCGCCCCTACCGCGGCGATGTTGCATTGGGATTGGCGCTCGTCGTCGGCGCGGCAGCGTTCTCGAGCGTGGGACCATGGTTTTTGCGCGGCGCACTCGACGGCATTCGCGCGGGCGCCCCGCTCAAATCTATCTGGCTCCTGGGCGGAGCGATGGTAGCCGCGTCACTGATCGGCGGTGCCGGCCGTTACATGATGCGCGAGAAGATCAACGGCTTGAGCCGCTGGATCGAATACGATCTGCGCAACGATCTCTTTCGCAAGCTCGAGGAAGTCGACGCGACGTACTTCACGCGCATGCGCACCGGCGACTTGATGGCGCGGCTCACCAACGATCTGAGCGCCGTGCGTCAGGCGGTCGGTCCGGCGATCATGTACTTCGCGAACACGATCTTCGGCGGTGCGTTCGCCATTGCGTTCATGCTGCACATCTCGTCGCGGCTCACCGCCGTCGCGGTGCTCCCGATGATCATTCTGCCGGCGATCGGACTCTGGCTCGGCCGCCGCATTCATGCGCGCTTCGAGGCCGTGCAGGCGCAGTTCAGCGACATGACGACGCTCGCGCAGGAGAATCTCGCCGGCGTGCGCATCGTGCGCGCGTTTCGCCAGGAAGCCGCTGAAATGGCGCGGTGGGCGACGCTCAACGATGAGTATCTCGACAAGAACATGGGGCTCGCGAAACTCTACGGCATCATGCAGCCGTCATTCGGCATGTTCGCGGGACTCGGCATGGTTGCGGTCGCCGGCTTCGGCGGCGTGTTGGTGATCCAGGGCACCATCAGCGTCGGCAGCTATGTCGCATTCGGTCTCTACCTCGGCATGTTGACGTGGCCGCTCATCGCGCTCGGCTGGGTCATCAATCTCTTTCAACGCGGCGCCGCGTCGACCGCCCGGCTGCTCGACATCCTCGACGCGACGTCGCTGCTCGACGTGCCGCGCGCGCGCGTGCGCTCGCTGCCGACAGTCACAGCCGGACGCGGAATCGAATTTAGAAATGTGGGATTCCATTATCCGACTGAAGCCGGCGCGTCGCCGCGCTGGGTGTTGCGCGACATTACTTTTTCGGTGCCGGCGGGCGCGACGATCGGCGTCGTCGGCGCAACGGGCAGCGGCAAGAGTGCGTTAATGGATTTGGTGCCGCGCCTGTTAGATCCGCAGGAAGGCGAGATTCTGATCGATGGCGTACCGATCCGCGACGTCGAGCTCACCGAGCTGCGCCGCGAGATCGGCTATGTGCCGCAGGAGAGTTTTCTCTTCAGCGATACGATTGGCAGTAATCTCGTCTATGGCACTGAAGAAGGCGTCAACGCGGAATTCCGAGCGGAGGTGCGCAGCGCCGCAGCGAGGAACAATCAAGACGTCAACGCGGAATTCCGAGCGGAGGCGCGCGGCGCCGAAGCGAGGAACAATCAAGCCGTCAATGCGGAATTCCGAGCGGAGGTGCGCAGCGCCGAAGCGAGGAACAATCACCAAGATTCGGGGGCGTGGGCAGCGCGTATCGCACAGCTCGCGGAAACCATCGAATCATTTCCCGGTGGATACGAAACGATTCTTGGGGAACGCGGTATCAATCTGTCCGGCGGGCAAAAGCAGCGTGCGGCACTCGCGCGTGCGCTGGCACGGCGCCCAAGCATCGTGTTGCTCGACGATGCGCTGTCGGCGGTGGACACGCACACGGAAGCCGAGATTCTCCACGCGCTGCATGACGCGCTCGCGGGACGCACGGCGATGATCGCGTCGCATCGCATCAGCGCGATTCGCGATGCGACGTGGATCATCGTGCTGGACGAAGGACGGATTGTCGAGCAGGGACGGCATGAGGATCTTCTCGCCGCGGGCGGACGATACTGGGCGTTGCTCAGCCGCCAGCAGCTCGAGGAATCGATCGAAGCCGATGAGGGAGACGGCGACGGCGATGCGCTCTCCGACGCATTGGCGGAAACCAGCACCAAGGGGTAGTATCAACGCATGAGCCGGGTTGAAAGCGCCGACGAGCGAACCACGCTGCAGGCTACGCCGGAAGACAGTCGCGTGGCCGCGCTCGAAGCACAGCTCAAGGAAGCGGCGCTCGAGATCGCCGAACTTCGCGCGCGCGACGCGCTCAAGACGCAGTTTCTGGCGAACATCTCGCACGATCTGCGGACACCGCTCACCGCCGTCATCACGCACGCGGAAATTCTGCGCGACGGCATCCTGGGCGATCTGTCGCCGCGGCAGATGGAAAGCGTGCGCGGCATCATCAGCGGCGGTCGGCAGCTGCTCAATCAGGTGGGCGAGATTCTCACCTACGCGCGCGGCGCCGCGAATCAATTGACGCTCGTGCCGACCCGCTTCCCCATGCGGGACGTGCTGCGCGAAGTGAGCGGGCTCAATGAGTCTTTGCTCAAGAAGAAGCAGATCACGCTGCACGTCGACGCACCGGCCGAACTGCCGCACGTGACGGCGGACCGCGAAAAGATCGCGCACGTGATCGGCAACCTGTTCGGGAACGCGGTGGATTTCACACCGACCGGCGGGAAGGTGTGGTTGCGCGCGATCGAAGCACCGGAAGACGGCGTGGCCTCGATCCTGGTCGAAGTCGGCGACACGGGCGTCGGCATCGCGCCCGAGCATCACGATCTCATCTTCCGTGAATTCGCGCAGGTCGATTCGACGCCGTCCCGCCCGCACCACGGCACGGGGTTGGGCCTGACGATCGCGCGCAAACTGGTCGAGCTGCACGGCGGGCGCATCTGGGTGGAAAGCGAGCTTGGCGCGGGCAGCCGCTTCTTCTTCACGGTGCCGCTCGAGCCGGTCACGGACGACTGATCGCCTTTCCATCGTGACACACGCGCACGTTCTCCTCGTCGAAGACAGCGAGGCGGTGGCGGGCGCCATGCACATTCTCATCGAGAGCGCCGGCTACCGCTTCACGTGGGCCGAGTCGATCGCCGATGCGATCGCGCGCGGAACGACGGATCCGGCGCAGCTGGTGCTGCTCGATCTCACGCTGCCGGACGGCGAAGGCCTGGCGGCGATTCCGTTGCTGCGCGCCGCGGGCTGTGGACAGTTCGTGGCGCTCACGGGCCACGACGACGCCGCGACACGGCAGCGATGCATCGAGCACGGATGCATCGACGTCCTGGTGAAGCCTGTACCCGCTCGAGAGTTGATGCGGCGGCTGAGCGGGTGGTTGGGGTGACCACGTCCGAGACCGCCCACTACCCGAGAGCACAACACATAACAACGACAACGTCTGACAACATCTGACCAGATCTGGACCCGCGAAGCGATGTCGGTGCGGCGGCGGGAACCGTAGTTCGACAGATTTGGTCAGATCTGGTCAGATCGTGTCGTAGTATCTCTTCTAACGGCCAAACCAATCTCTCCCCCCGCGCCGCCCCGCCACCCTTTTCTCCGCCGGTACTTCGCCCTCAAGTACCGCGTCTTCCGCCGCGAACGGCGTCCCGCCGACGGACGGCGCGGACTCGTCATGCTCCAGATCGACGCGCTCCCGTACGCCGAGCTTCGGCGCGCGATCGAGCTGGGATATTGTCCGACAATCTCCCAGCTCGTGCGCGAAGAGCAGTACACCCTGCGCCGCTGGTTCTGCGGACTGCCCGCCGCGACGCCCTACTGCCAGGCCGGAATCTTCTACGGCACGAATGAATGCATTCCGGCATTCCGCTTCTACGACAAGACCGAACGCCGCGTCATCACCTGCAATACGCCGTCGGGCGTGCAATACATTCGCGATCGCGTTCACGCGCCCGGCGCGCTCGCCGGCGGCTCGAGCTACGTGAATCTCCTCGACGGCGATGCGCAGACCGTCGCGTTCACGGTCGCCACGCGCGAAAAGATGTCAGCGTTTCGCCGACTCGGCGGATGGCGCATGGCGATGCTCATTCTCTTGCATCCCATCCGCATGCTGCGCATGGGATTTCAGGCGGTGCTCGAGTGGCTGCGCGAGGAATACGAGCGCGGCGTTGGCGAGCTGCGCGGAAAACGTACGCATAGCGAAGGGTTGTTCCCCTTCATCCGTGTCTTGTCCAACGTCATCGTGCGCGAGCTGCAGACGATGGCGATTCTCCTCGACATCTACCTGGGTGTCCCGATCATCTACAGCACGTTCATGCAATACGACGAGCTGGGACATCACTTCGGTCCATCGAGCTTTCAGGCGTTGCGCGATCTGCGCCGCACCGATGCCCGTATTCGCGAGATCCGTCGCATGATCCGCAACCTTGGCGGCCGTGAGTATGACCTCGTGATTCTCTCCGATCACGGCATGACGCCATCGTCGAGCTATCGGGTGCGCTTCGGCGAATCGCTTGGGCGCACGGTGGAAAAGATTCTGGAGCGCGATGCCACACGCACCGGCGAGCGTCCGCTCCGCTCGGCGGCGAGCTTCGACGTCACGTCTGAATACGCCGACGTCGGCGCGCAGGTCGTCGAGGCGGTGGCGCAAGTCACGCCGGAGAGTCAGCCGCGCTCGCGAAAGTTGATCCGCAAGGTTCGCGATTGGGTGCGCAGCCGATACGGTCTGCGCGAGCTGATTCTGCCGGAGAAGTATCGCATCGAGGAGGATCACGAGGTCGTGGTGACGTACAGCTCGTGCCTGGCGCTGCTCTACTTCGCCGACGACGTCCGCCCGCTCGAGCTCACGGACATCGTGACCGACGGCCGCCGCGCGATGCTCTACGCGGAGCTCATCGAGCATCCGGGCGTCGGCCTGCTCGGAACTCGCAACGGGCCTTCGGTACATCTCGAAAGCAGAATGGGACGCGCCATCGTCGTCGACGGACAGCTCGAGGTGCTGGAGGGCCAGAATCCTCTCGAGCCGTACGGAACGGGTGAGAAGGTGCTGCGCGCCATCGAGCATCTCATTCGGCAATCGAACACCGGTGACATCACCATTTTCGGAGCCTATGACGGATACGAGATCGTGTCGTTCGACGACCAGATCGGCGCGCACGGCGCGGCGGGCGGCAATCAACTGCATCCGTTCCTGATCGGGCCGCCGCATTTGCATCTCGACCGGGCGCGCATCGACGACGCGCGCGACATTCACTCGGCGATCATGCTGCGTTATGCGCGCGACTAGGCGCCGCGCGCTGTCACTCGGGATGACAAAATTGTTATTGCTCGCCGCGAGCGCCCTTCGCGCCCAAGGTGTGATCGCCGGCCACATCATCGATTCGACCACCGCTGAACCCCGCGCCGGCGCGAGCGTCTCGATCGTCGGCACGACACGCGGCGCGATCGCCAGCGAGAATGGCCGTTACGTGATCGCGAATGTCGCGCCGGGTGAAATCACGCTCCGCGCGCGGCTGCTCGGTTATAAGCAAATTGAAAAGCGCGTCGTTGTTTCCGCGAGTGACACCACACGCGTCGATTTCGCGCTCGCGACCGAAGCCACGGTGCTCGGCGCCGTGCGCACGGAAGCACGCTCCGTCGAACGCGACGCATTCGAATCGCGGCCGAGCGTAGGCACGGTGCAAATCACGGCGCGTGCGGCCGAGGGTGTGCCGAAGTTCGCGGAGCCGGACATCATTCGCGTCGTGCAGCTGCTGCCGGGCGTCGAGGCACGCAACGACTTCTCGACCGGGCTGAACGTGCGCGGCGGCGAGGCGGATCAGAATCTCATTCTGATGGACGGATATCCGATATACAATCCGTTTCATCTCGGCGGCTTGTTCAGCACCTTCATCGATCCAACCGTCGGCGACATCACGCTGATGACCGGCGGCTTCCCTGCCCGCTACGGCGGCCGCCTGTCGAGTGTGCTCGACGTGCATTCGGCTGAAGAGCTGCGCACCGGCGTGCACGGTGCGGCCGACATCTCGGTGCTCGCCTCGACCGGTGAGCTCGGCGGGGCGTTCGCGCAAGGCAAAGGCAGTTGGATGATCGCCGGGCGTCGCACGTACGCCGACAAATTCGTGAAGCTGATCAACCCGAACGATCAGCTGCCGTATCACTTCCGCGACGAGCAAGCGCATTTCAGCTATGCCTTCACGCCGAGCACGAAGCTGACGCTCACGGCGTACGATGGTCGCGACCAACTCGATGCGAACATCGCCACGTTGGGCGACTCGGCAACCGCGAGCGGCGGCGCGTTTCAGTTTGGTTGGGGCAACCGGGTCGTCGGCGCATCGCTGTCCAAGTCGTTCGCGACGCGCCGGCGTTCGGCGCTCGGACGCTTCTTTCTCGGCGACAGCACGACGCTCGAGGAGCGTGCGTCGCTGACGACGTTTTCGACGACACTGGATCTGGGTGACGGCACGCTGACGCTCGCGAATCACGTCAGCGAACGTCGCCTCGCGGGAAGCGTGACCGCGCACACGTCGTCACACGACCGCTCGTTCGGCTACGACGTGTCGGCGTACGGCTTCACCTATGACGCCGTTTCGGAGCAGACCCAAACGTCGCTGTACGATCTTCGCCAGCATCCAACGTCCGCGGGATTGTACTTCGACGATCTCTGGCGCGCGTCGCCCAAGTGGCTCGTCGAAACAGGCGTGCGCGGCGAAGGGCTCACTGGCCGAGCCTGGACGGGCGTCTCGCCGCGCGTGTCGGCGAAGTATTTCCTCACGCCGGACTTCGCGCTGACCGGCGCCGTCGGCCGATTCACGCAGTGGACACATTCCCTCGCGCGCGAAGACATTCCCGTACGCCTGTTCGACTTCTGGGTCGCGAGCGATGCGACGACGCCTGTGTCGAGCGCGTGGCATTACATCCTTGGCTCGGAGCGCTGGCTCAGCCCAACGCGCTACGTGCGCGTGGAAGGATTCTACAAGAAGTACGGCACGCTCCTCGAGGCGAATCCGCAGGAAGATCCAAATGTGCGGGGCGACGAGTTCTTTCCCGTGAACGGCGACTCGTACGGGATCGACGTGCTGTTGCGCCAATTCGAGAAGGGGCCGCTCAGCGGCTGGATCGCGTACACGTATGCCGTCGCGGCCCGGCAGCTGGACACGCTCCGGTACTTTCCGGGACACGACCGGCGCCATGACGTCAATGTCGTCGCGCAGTGGCATCTGGCGCGATATGTCCTCGGCGTCCGTTTCGGCTATGCGACCGGCACGCCGTACACCGACATCGTTGGCCAGATCGTGCGGCGCGTGTACGATCCCGGACTCAATGCGTACGGCACGCGCGGCGGCGGCGCCATCGTGGAATTCGTGGGCGGCGCCCGGAACGCCGCGCGATTGCCGACGACGCAGCGGCTCGACGTCGATGTGACAAGAAATTATCACGTCGGAGGCACGACGATCGCCCCGTTTCTGAGTTTAGTAAACGCATATAACGCCAAGAATGTGTTTCTGTACGTGTTCGACTACACCACCAATCCGCCGACGCGCCAGGCGATCTCGCAATTCCCCTTCCTCCCGTCGGCCGGTGTTTCGATCAAGTTCTAGACTCCTCCTGGCGCTGTGCGCGTTCGCGCTCACCGCGTGCGAGTTCGACAAGATCGACCTCTCGCGCACGACGCCGACCATCGTCGTGCACGCGGTCCTGAACACCACCGCTCCGAACCAGGTCGTGCTCGTCGAGCGCACGTTGACCGGCGCGATCACGGTCGTGGACACGAACTTCACGGCCAACGATCCCATCGCGAGCGCGGGCGGCGACCCGGTGAGCGGCGCCATCGTCGAGATCATCGATTCCACCGGCAACGCCATCGCCGGCCTCGAGGATCGCGTGACGCGATCCGACCACTTGGGCGCCGGCGTGTATCGCGTCCCGCTCGCCGGCACCAACCTTCGGCTGGGCGCGCGATATCAGCTGCGCATTCGCACCGACAGCCAGACGGTCACGGCGTTCACGCGCATTCCTGCGCCGGACGTCACGTCGTCGGGCGGTTTGACACGTCCGTTCAATCGCGATCGCGACACGATGGTCGTGAAGTGGAATCCGGCGGCGATCGCGCGCAGCTACGCGGTGCGGATCGAGAGTCCGTTCAGCCCATTCTTCCTCTTCACCGACAGCACGCACGTGCGGATCACCGGTGACATTCGAAATCCGTTCGCGAGCGATCTCGAGCGCGTGTTGTTCCCGGGCTTTCGCCAGGACATGCTCGTCGCCGCCGTCGACTCGAACTTCTACGACTACTATCGCACCGGCAACGATCCATTCACGGGCAGCGGTGTCATCAGCCGCGTGACGAATGGACTTGGGATGTTCGGGTCGCTGGTGCCGCTGACGAGCGGCACGCTCACGGTGACCGCGGACCAGACCGAGCCCATCGAAGGCCGCTTTCGTCTGCAGCAGACGTCGACGAGCGATCCATCGCCCGTAGCGACCCAGTTCGTGCTCTACATCGAATCGAAAGCCGCGAAAGCGAATGCTCCCGACGCATTGAGCGGGCGCTTCAACTCGAACACGCCGTCTCCGCGCACGGACGGCGTGATCGGCGAGCAGCTCGGCAACGCGATCACGCTCGCGCTGCTCAACAATCAACGCGTCGGCGACACGCTCGACGTGTTCAGTGGCACGCTGCAGGGCACCACGCTCACGGGGACGTATCGCAAGAAGGGCACGACTGCCGTGTTCATCAAACAGTAGTGCTGGTGTCCGCCGCAATGCTCCACGCCAACCGGTACCGCCGCTGCTCCTGTTATGCCGCCGGTTGTCCCCGTGCGGCGATCGCGTCGATGAACGCGCGAACTTCGTCGCCGTCCATGCGCGTCGGCTCGTCGACGTCGCCGGCGCGGCGCTGTACGCCGCGGACGACCGCGTCCACGGTGACGAGCGGCGCGTCCGCCTCGGCGACGACGTTTGACTCCCATTTACCGCGATCGGGACCTTTGAGCGTCAGGCGATAGCGTGCGGTGTACACGACCGGACGAACGTTCGCGGCGCCGGCGTCATCAGGCGTCGCCTCCGGCCACGCCGCGACCACCGCGACGCCGCTCTCGACTCCGCCCTGCTTGATCGGCGAAAAGAAGTGCACTTCGGCGATTCGCTCGGCCGGCACCTGGGCGGCGATCGTCTTTAGAAAACGCTCACGCGTTTCGGTCAGGACGCCGGTCATCGCGCGGCGGGCTGCGACGTACCGCCGGCAATCGCGCGCGATTCGAGCTCGCGCTCGACGTACAATCTGAGAATGTGCATGAAGTCCTGGGCGTTCGTGACGACACCGAACGCCTGGTGAGTACCGCGGTCTTTGAGTTTGCTGACAACGAACTCCGACGAATCGACGCAGATCGTCGGCAGCTCGCGCATCATCCCGTCGTCCTGCTGCACGAACGCGGGCAGCATGTTCCCCGTCGCGATGGCGTGCAACGCCGTCGCGATCATGATGGCGAACGTCGCCTTGATGGCGTGCACTCGCATGGCATCCTGCGCCGCGAGCATGTCGGTGATGACGCCGGGCAGCGGTCCGTCATCGCGAATGGAGCCGGTCAGCACGAACGGCACGTTGTGCTTGACGCACGAATACATGATGCCGTCGGTGATGATGCCCTTCTCGACCGCGTTCGCGATCGACCCGGCGGCGCGCACCATGTTGATGGCGCGCATGTGCAGTCCGTGACCGCCTTGCGTGATCTCCCCGGTACCCGTCATGCCGAGCGTGGTGCCGTAGATCGACGCTTCAATGTCGTGGACCGCGACCGCGTTTCCGGCGAGCAGCGCGCCGACGTAGCCGTTCGCGATGAACCAGCTCATGTCGCTGCGTGCACGAGAATGAACGAGCGCCGGCCCCGTGACCCACACCGGGTACCCGCCCCGCTCCTTCTCCTCGACGAGCAGCCTGGCCATGTTCGCGTAGTCGATCGGCTTTTCGCGCGAGACTTCGCTCGACATGAACGTGAACGCGTCGGGATCGACGCCGTGCGGCACCATGTGCGTCTGCACGAAGATGCCCTGGCTGCCGTCTTCCTTGTCGCCGACCGCGACGAGATCGCCCGCTTTGAGGCGGCGCCCTTCGCGAACGTAGACAGTGCCGTCGCGCATGAGCACCAGGCCGGAATCCATGCGCGGTTCGCGCGGCGCGACCCACTGCCCGTTCACGCGAACGAACGTCGGAAGGTTGGTGGTCGAGAAGAAGCCCTCGGGCAGCACGCCGTCGACGGGAGCGGGAACGAATCGCGCGTCGGGAACGTTGGCAAAGCGCGAATCAGAGAAGTCGGGAGGCGAGAAGGTGGCCACGCCCGCAATTTCGCCGGGCGTGACCAAGGATGCTAGCGGTGATACCGCGCCACGCTGCGCTTGACGGGTCCGTTGTCTTGCGGCGTCTCGGTGACGACGAGGAGATCGCCGTTCGTGTCCAGCCATAGCGTCATTCGGCCGTTGACTTGAATCAGACCAGACTTCGGCCCCGCCGCCAAGGCGAAGTCAACGTGGCCGCTCCTCCACTGGGCATTCAGCGCGACGGTGTCGCGTGTCACGGTCATGGCATACTCGACGCCCTTGATGATCATCGTTCCCGCGATCGGCCCGCGCACGCGCAGCGCGCCGGCGCTGTCCGGTTCGGCGATCTCGAACGTGATCGAGCCCGAGTCCTGGACGAACTTCAACGCGCGATCGGTCTGCTCGAGCGTGTAGGTCTCCTGCGGCTTCCCGCTAACCGAGTCGTACGACACCCAGCGGCCGGAGATGTTCGGGACGCGCTGCGCGCCGGCCGCGGTGGCCGCGAGTGTGAGCGCGGCGCCAAGGGCGAGTGAGCGACGTGGCATGGGTGTACTCCGCGTAGGGTGTTGAACGACTGGCGTCGCATGCATGGCGATCGGCGATGTCATCGACGAAGGCGATGCTGCCGACGATCGGCCCGATGGCCCCGATGGCCCCGATGGTACTGATGCCGCTGATGTCGCTGATGCCGGCGCGGGTACCGACGCGGCGGGCGCGTGGCGCGGCACGGCGATCACGAGCACGACGAGCAGCGTTGCGACCGCCGCGAACCACGATCCGCCGAGCTCCACACGCGAATTCGGTCCGAGGATGATGCGCTCGACGCGGCGCCTGAGCGGTCCGCCGTTCGCCGCCGCCGACAGCGCGAGACTGGCGCGCGACTCCTCGAGCATGAGGAGCATCGTTCCGTATCGCACACGGTCGGCGCCCGAGACGAGGATGGCAAGATCGTCGCAGCAGTTCTCACGTTCTTCGCGAACCCGCGCCGACGTCCACCACGCCGCCGGATGAAAGAAGAGCAGCGTCTCGACGCTCGTCTGCGCGAGATTCACGATCGTATCGTACCGGCGAATGTGCGCGAGCTCGTGCGCGATCATCATCTCGAGCTGCGCCGGTGCCGCGCTCGCGAGCAAGCTGATTGGAACCAGGACCATGGGCTCGATCCAACCGACGACCATCGGCACGTCGACGCGCGCCGACTGGACAATGCGAACGGCGGCGCGAATACCAAGTCGTTGGGCAAGCTCGCCGGCGACTTCGCGGAGCTCGCCGGCGACCGCCGAGATACCGCGGTGTCCGAGCCGCCAGACATGCATGACGCCGACGCATGTGCGCAGCGACAAGAGGGCGATACCGAGCAGCCACGCGGCGACGAGCCACGGCAGTGCGCGGTCGATGTGGACGCGCAGCGAACCGGCGCGCGACGTGAGCGACGGCGATGCCGCCGCCCGCGTGCGCTGCACCGCAACGCGCATCGTGGATGCTGCGGGAGCCGCCGACGAAACAGCCGGCGTTGCATCGATCGCGAACGGCCCACGTTCCGCGTTGAGCGGCGCCGATCGATGAATGGTGAACAGCGTCGTGGCGACCGGCGCCGCGACCATGAGGCCGAGAGCCGAGAGCGCGATGAGATACCGCGTGGCCGCGGACGCGCGTCGCGTCATCCACAGCGCGAGGGCGGCCACGATGGCGATCACACCGCCTTCCCACGCGGCATGCACGAGCGTCAAACCGATGACGTCAATCATCGCGCTCCTCCTCTTCCTCGCGGCGCTTCATCGTGTCGAGCAGTCGGCGGATTTCCTTGATCTCTTCCGGCGATGCACGCCGCGTGGACAGGGCTTGCATCACGAGACCGGCGGCGGAGCCGTCGAAGGCGCTCTCGACCAGGTCGCTCACCAAGCGCCGCTTCACGGCCGTTTCGTGCACGGCCGCGGCGTACACGTGCGAGCGCGACGATTCGTCGCGCGTGACCAAGCCTTTCTCCGCCATGACCTGCAGCGTCTTGAGGACCGTCGTGTATCCGATGTCGCGCCGTCGCTTGATGCGCTCGTGCACGTCGCGCACGGTCTGGGGCCCGTGACGCCACAGCAGGCGCAGGAGCTCGAGCTCGGCGGGCGTGGGGACGGGGTGGGCGGACATGTGACGCAATCTACGACGGCTCTCGTACTTGTCAATACGAGAGTCGTCGTACTTCGGGTCGAAGCCGCCTGACCACGGCCAGGAGCGGACGGCCACGGACCGGCACGGAGACGGCGTCAGCACGTGCGTTGCACGTGAATTCATTTGAAAAAAACTCAGGATGCTTCGCGTTCCGAAGCATCCTGAGGGTCTCGTTCTTTCGCCGTCGTTCACCGTTCATTCAAGTTCCGTCACAGTTCATTCACACGACACGGCAGTTCACGGTGAACGCCGTCTCCGTGCCGTTCTGTGCTCGTCCGCCGGCGTCCGTGGTTACGGGTACGACAACACGCACCCACCCGCCCCACCATTGAACGCATTGCTCCACAGCGTTTGCACCGGGAACGTTCCCGTGCTGAGCGTGATCTTCGCCGACGCGCCCTGGCCCGATGAAATCCACGCGCACTTGTCGCCGTTCTCCGCACCGCTGCTGTCCAGCCAGCCGCCGTTCGGGAACTGATCGGAGATCGTCTCGGCCAACTCGTGACCGCCGACGATCGTGACCCCCGCGTTCGCGCCCATGTTCAGGAAGTTGGCGCCGCAGCTGGCACCCGCATCCGTGATGTACGGCAGGTTCGTGTACGCGACGTTGCCGGCCGTCGACGACGTCGAGCTGTGATACGCGCAATACTGCGAACCGAAGCCCGAGGAGTTGGCACCATGCGCCGTGGCGATGACGTACTGCGAGCTCACGTTGCTCGACGCCGTGGTATTCCCGAAATGATTCGCCGCACGCACCGCCTCGGCCGCGAGCTGCGACTGCGAGGGACGCCGCGGTGCCGCGGAGGCGTTGTCGAACCACACACCGATCAGAATGTTCGCGGGATTTCCGGCGTGCGTGCCCGACGAGCCGCATTGCACCGTACCCACCGCGACGCCCTGGCAGTACTGCGTCACGCTGTTCAACCAGCTGCTGCCGCCGACGCCTCTCAGGAAATTCTGAACGAGCGTTGCTTCGCCCGACGGATCGTTGCTCCACTGGGAGCCGTAGAAGACCACGTACACACGCGGCGACGTTTCGACGCCGATACCGCCCACACCGCCGTGATACGTGAGATTCGCCCCGGCGGTGGCCGCCGCTCCGGTGGCCGCGTTGCCGTGACTCGCGCGGAATGCATCCATCCCGTCGATCGTCGGGTGAATGATCGCGTGATCGAGCACCTCGTCATTGTCGTTGCCTTGCCCATTCCCCTTGTCGAACGTGGCGGAGATGTCTCGTGGCGCAGGTGGCGCCACGGGACTCGGCGATTTCTCCGAGCACGCGGCAAGGAACATCAGGGACACGATGGCGCCGGCAAACCGCGCGGCGTGGGGGCGGGGGCGGGGGCGGGAACGATGATGCATCTGCGGATTACTCCTGCGAACGATGACGCGTGCAGTCGTAAGCGACGCACGCAAGCAAGCACACCACGGCATCGTGATGGTCAAGCACACACTGGGTGTTTCAGTTGTTCATCGGTGGCGCCTTCGCCAGCCAGTCTTCCGACCGCGACGTTCCAGGACTTTGTGAGGCTCGCTCCGCCTCGCGCGCGTGCAACGCAATGCAACTCAACGCCCGCGCATGGGGGCCGATTTTACGGCGTACAGAAACTGTTAGCTAGATGTTTACGAACAGCGACGCACTAAGATTTTGTAATCTGGGAACTTTTTTGAAGCGGCCTGAAGAGCAGCTAGAGCAGCGCCACGGGGTCCCGATCGAGGGTGACGCGCATCTCTCCGTCCTTCGGCACGGGGAAGCGCTCCAGGAAATAGCGGCCGAGCCGGGTGAGGTCCGCGGCGCGTTCCGCCTTGAGCAGCACGTGCCAGCGCCAGCGGTTCTTGATCCGCTCCACCGGGCACGGCGCCGGTCCTATGATCGAGAGGCCCGCCATCGGTCGCTTGCGAAGCAAGCCGTGCAGCCACGTCGTCGCCGCCGTCGCGAGTGCGGCGGTTCCCGCCTCGGTCTTGCCGCTGAACACCACGTTCGCCAGCCTCACGTTGGGCGGATACGCGGGCGTCACCCGCCCATCCAGCTCGAGCCGCGCGAACGTATGGTAGTCGTGCGACACCGCGCATCGCACGGCGTGATGATCCGGCACGCGCGTCTGAATGAACACGCGGCCGCCCTTCGGACCACGTCCCGCGCGGCCCGCCACCTGGCTCAGGAGCTGAAAGCACCGTTCGCTCGCGCGGAAGTCGGGCAGATTGATCCCGACGTCGGCGTCCACCACGCCGACCAGCGTCACATTAGGAAAGTCTAAACCCTTGGCGATCATCTGCGTACCCAGCAGGATGTCGACCTCCCCGCTCGCAACGCGATCCAGAATCTCGGCGTGCGCCCACTTGCCGCTCGTCGTGTCGACGTCCATGCGGGCGATGCGCGCGCTCGAGAAGCGGTCCGCCAGCAGACGTTCGACTTGCTGCGTACCCAACCCGCGCTGGCGCAACACGGTCCCGGCGCACTGCGGGCACACGTCGCGCAGCGGCTGCGCGTGCTGGCAGTAGTGGCAGATGAGCCGCTCCGGCGTGCGATGATACGTCAGGCTGATCGAGCAATTCGGACACGTCTCGACGAAGCCGCACGCGCCGCACTGCACGAAGCTCGCGTACCCGCGGCGGTTGAGCAGGAGAATGCTCTGCTCCTTTTTCTGCAACCGATCGGACAGCGCGCGCTCCAACTCCTCGCTGATCACGAGCCGCAGCCAGGAACCCGCGTCCTCGGCTTCTCGCTTCGCCTTGCCGGCGTCGCGGCGATCGATCACGTCGACTTTCGGCAGCTTGCCCGCGCCGACACGATCGGGCAGCTCGAGCAACTGATACTTTCCGCCGTGCGCGTTGGTCCAGCTCTCGAGGCTCGGTGTCGCGCTGCCGAGCACCACGATCGCGCCCTCGGCGCGCGCGCGAACGATCGCGACTTCGCGAGCGTGATAGCGCGGCGTCTCGCCCTGCTTGTAGCTCGACTCGTGCTCCTCATCCACGACGATGGCGCCGAGGTTGGCGAGCGGCGCGAAGATGGCGGAGCGTGCGCCGACGGCGATGCGCTTGCGTCCCTCGCGCAGGGCGAGCCATTCGTCGTATCGCTCGCCGTCGCTCAACGCGCTGTGCAGCACGGCGATCTCGTCGCCGAACACGGCGCGAAAACGATCCACCGTCTGCGGCGTCAACGCGATCTCCGGCACCAGCACGATCGCCGACTTCCCCTGCTCCAGCACCACGCGGCGCAGCAACTCGATGTAGACGAGCGTCTTTCCGCTGCCCGTGACGCCGTGCAGCAGGAACACCTCACCGGGAGCGCCGGTGTGCAGGCGATTGATCGCGTCGCGTTGCGCCGCCGACGGTTCGTGCCGCGCCGCCGCTTGCACCGCGCGCCACGCGAATGGATCGCGCGAGATGACTTCGGTTTCGACCGACACGATGCCGCGCGCGACGAGCGCCTTGAGCACCGACGGCGAGAAGCTCAGTCGATCGGTGAGATGCTCGACCGCGACGCGTCCGCCGAGCGACTCGATGAGCTCGAAGAGTGCGCGCTGCTGCGGCGCGCGCGCGAAGATTCGCTCACGGTGAATGAGCGACGGCAGATCGCGCCGCAACTCGGCGACACGGCGCGTGCGGCGCACGGGTTCGGGCGTCGCATGCGACGAGAGCGCGGCGGGCAGCATGCTTCGAAGCGCGAGTCCGAGCGGGACGATGTAGTACTCGGAGAGCCAGCGCGCGAGCGCGAGCATGCGCTCGCTCATCACGGGCTCGGCGTCAGGGAGCGCCTGGACGCGTTTTGGCTTGACGCCTTCCTTCGGCTCGCCGACTCCGACGATGATGCCGACTTCCTTGTGCGTGCGGAATGGCACGACCGCGCGCATCCCGATGCGCGCGCGCTGCGCGTCGGCGTCGTCGACTTCGTAGGTGAAGTTGCGGAAGAGCGGCAACGGGAGGGCGACGTCGACGAGCATGGCCTAGCAAGTTAACGCGGGGGCACCGAGCGATCGTATGCCTCCCCGCGCCTCTTTGGGTCATGGTCCGATCGCGTCGCGCGCAGAACGGATCATGCGCGACCCGACGTTCCTCTCTTGTATAAACCCAACCGTTGGGTTATATATCATGCCGGCTGTGCTGCGTCTCGGCGGCTTCCGCGTTCTCGTTCTGTTTCCGCCGCGCGAACATCCGCCCCCTCACGTGCATGTGGTAAATGCCGACGGGATTGCGGTCATTCAACTGGTACAGGAACGCAAGTGCCAGACAACGATGCGGGTTGATGGCATGAAGCCAAGAGACGTGCGAAAGGCCGAGCAGATCGTCACCGAGCACACGGCGCTACTGCTGAAGCGTTGGAGAGAGATTCATGGCTAGACGATTCAAGACCGGGTCGCCGCGCGCGGCCTCAGCGTGCTACGATGCCCACCGGCACCGCATCGTCATAGAGCTCACGAACGGGTTTTTCGTCGGCGTGCCGATCGCCCGCCTCCGAGAGATTCGAGAGGCCGAGCCCGAACAGATCGCGGACATCGAAGTGATCGGTAAAGGCAACATCCTGCATTTCGAGGCACTTGACGCCGACTACAGCGTGCCGGCGCTGGTCGTCGAGGCGATCGGCCAAAGACTCGCCGCGCGTGAGTTCGCTCGCGTCGCGGGTGGGTCGACGTCGGACGCGAAAGCTGCGGCTGCTCGAGCGAATGGAAAAAAAGGTGGAAGGCCGCGGAAACGCGCCGCTTCAACGGAGTAACAACGCGCGGCGAATGGCGCAGCGCTAGCGCAGTCTCGCCCGCTCCAACCGCACCACTCCGTTGGGATCGATCACCGCCATGTAGATCACACCGGGCCCGAACCCCGCCACACTGCGAAACCTTGGCAATTGGACGCGGTCGATTACCACACCGCGGCGATTCACCACGTCGTACACCGGGCGACCGTCCGCGATTTGCGTCGTGCGAATCCAGAGATTGCCGTCCTCGTCACTCTCGACCGAATGCTCGCCGAACGCCGGAGCATAATCGGCCACCTCAGCGAGCCCCGGCCGCACGGCGATGTTTGGCGTCGGCGACGGATACCGACCCGCGACGCCGCCGCGACCCGCACCGCTGCCTCGGCCGCCGGCGACACGCTCATATTGGTCTTGCCGTTGCGCGACCGCCGAGTCGATCAACTGCCGCTTGCGTGCGTCGTCGACGTGCTGCCAGTCGAACGGAATTTTCGGCGACGACGACCAGTGGCCCGATGGATCGAGCCAATCGATGTGAAAATCGCGGCCGCGCACCACGGCGAGCGTCCCGTCGCGCAGGAGTATCCACTGGTCGATGATCGGCATCGGATCGGGCGTCGTCTCGATCGCGCTCGCCGAGCCGGTTTCGTCGAGCTTGATTTGCCTGCGGAATTTCGGAATGTGAAGCCACGCGAGTGTGTCGAGCCCGCGCGTCTGCGGATCGACACGTACGATGACGCTCGAATCGAGCCGCACACCGTCCGGCCGCAGGAAGTCGGGCATGTTGTGATTGAGCATCGCGCCGACCTCGGTCAGCTTGCCGTTCTCCACCAGCGGCATGCCGGTGCGCAGCGTCAGAACACCGCCAAGCACGCCGCGCCCGCCGAAGTACACGAGTCGTCCGCGCGGATCGAACGCGGACACGCCGCCCCAGCTCGCGGCGAGCATCGGCGCTTCTTCGGGACGCGGCATCGCCATGATGCGCCCGAGAACGCCGGCGGGCGTGATGATGAACATCGACAGCGAGGATGGCACCATGAGCAGCGCGGTGTCGCCACGATAGCGCACGAGCGTCGACCAGCTGTAGCTGTAGGTGTTCGCCGTGGCATCCGTCGAGTCGGCGACGACGGTGGCGCGCGAGAGCGTCGAATCGAGCAGGAGCACTCGCCGGCCGCGCGTGTCGTTGATCAACACGCGTCCGCCGGGCATCGCCAGCGCATTCGTCACGCTCGCGAGAACCATAGACGTGGGCGTCATGTGCTCGAGCACACCGATCTGGCGAATTTGCGGCGGCGCCTGCGCGTCCGCTGCCGATGCCGTCAGCACAATGACAAGAATTAGCAATCTCATATTGCCCTTAATGGATGCGAGCACGCTCGAGGTGAACGGCTCCGGTCGGATCCTGCACGGCCATGTAGATGACGTCGCGGCCAAACCCGGCAATCGTGCGGAAGCTCGGCAATTGCACCCGATCGATCAGTTCGCCCCGTCGATTCACGACGTCGTACACAGGTCGACCACCGACGAGCGTCGACGTGCGAATCCACAGGTTGTCGTTCATGTCGGCGAACGCCGCGTTCGCTCCGAACGGCGGCACGTAATCGGGCACGTCCTGGATCTCGGCGCGGACGATTATTCCTGGAACTTCTTGGCCGCCCATCCCACTGCCGACGCCGCCACTACGCCCTCCGCCGCCGCGTCCACCGCCGCCGCGTCCCGGCCCAGACTGAGTCGCACGCCGGCGCGCCAGGCTGTCCCTCCGCGTTTGATCTTCCTTCGTCGCCGAGTCGATGATCGCCATCTTGCGCGCGTCGTCGAGTCGCTGCCAATCGAACGGCAGCTTCGGCGCAGACGTCCAGCGACCGCCGGCCGCCAGGAAATCGACGTGAAAATCCCGCCCGCGGACGATCGCGACGGTCCCATCGCTCAGCACCGCCCACGCGTCGACGACGGGGAGCGGACGGTACGTCTGCTCGATCGCGGTGTTGTATCCGTCGTTGTCGAACACGAATCGCTGTGGCGTGTATGCGATCTTGATCGCCGCGATCGTGTCCGTGCGGCGCGCGGAGAGATCGACCGCGACCAGGAACGCGCTGTCCGGCTTTGGAATCTTCTGCTTGCCGGTCATGGCGCGGCCGCTCGCGTCCGTCGCGCGCAACGTGCCAATACAGCACCGCACGACGATGCCTTCCGGTCCAGCGGCGGTGTGATAGACGAGACGGCCGTGCACGTCGAATCCGGGAAGTCCAAAAACCGGGAACAGATGCTGCGCGTCATCAGGGTGCGGCACGGCAAGGATGCGCCCCAGCCGGCCGTCGGGGCGGACGACGATCATCGACAGCGATCCGACGTCGACGAACAATGCCGAATCACCGCGGAAGTGAATCAACGAGCCGACCTGCCGGCTGTACGCCTCCAACGTGGCGTCCGTCGTGTCGGCAATGACGATCGGGTGCGACAGCGTCGAATCGAAGACCAGGAGCCGCCGGCCACGCGCATCGTTCACCAGGACGCGGCCATCGGGCAGCGGAATCGCGCCGGTGGCGCTGGCCAGCGAATCCGTCGTCATGTGTTCCAGGCGGCCGATCTGGCGAACGGCGGGCATCTGCGCCCTTAGCGCGGGAGCCATGACGAGTGCTGTAATGAGCATTCTCATATCAGGCCCTAGTGGATACGAATCCGCTCGAGATGGACGAGACCGGCCGGGTCCTTGACCGCCGTGTACGCCACACCGGGACCGAATCCCGCGATCGTACGAAATGCCGGCAACTGCACGCGATCGACCAGCTCGCCGCGACGATCGACCACGTCATACACCGGCCGGCCGTCCGCCATGGCGGTCGTGCGAATCCAGAGATGGTCGTCCGCGTCAGCGATCGCGCCGCCTTCCTCGAACGGGCGCTCGTAGTCGGGGACGTCCGATACGTCGGCGCGCGCGGTCACTTCGGGAATCGGAGTGCCGCCGCGTCCGGGCCGCGCACCGCCGCCACCTCCGCCACCGCCGCCGCGCCCACCGCCGCCACCGCCGGGGCGCGCAGCCGACCGGGTATTGAGACGCTCGTCGATCGCCTGCTCGGCTCTTGCACTCGAGTCGATGACGGCGAGTTTGCGCGCGTCATCCACACGACGCCAGTCGAACGTGAGCTTCGGCGACGCGCTCCATCGGCCGTCGGTGCCGAGCCAGTCGATGTGGTAGTCTCGACCACGCACGACAGCGAGCGAACCATCGATGAGCACCGCCCACGCATCGACATACGGGTACGGCATGCGCACGCGTTCGATCGCTTGCACGTACCCTTGCTCGTCGAGCCGAATGCGCTGCTTCTCCCATTCGAGCTTGATGGCTGTCAGTGTATCGGAAGCGCGCGTCTCGAGATCGACACGCACCAGGAATCCACTGTCCGGCTTCGGCACGGGCCGCGAGCGCTGCGATCCGTCACCCATGCGCGCGGGACGCTCGACGCAGCACAGGATGAACGTGCCTTCCATCCCGGCAGGCCCGTGATAAATCAATCGGCCCGCGGCGTCGAAGCCCGGCAGACCGAACACACTCCCGATGAGAAATTGCGCCTCGTCCGGATTCGGCACCGCCTTCACACGTACGATCTTTCCCGACGGATCGATGACGAGCATCGACAGCGATGCGATGTCGACGAAGATCGACGTGTCGCCGCGATAGCGGACGAGCGTGCCGGCATCGCGACCATACGCGTTGGATGTCGCGCCCGTCGTATCGGCGACGACGATCGGATGAGCGAGCGTCGAGTCGAACAGCAGCAACCGGCGGCCGGTGATGTCGTTCACCAGCACTCGGCCGCCAGGGAGTTGCAGCGCGTTCGCGGCGCTGGCGAGCGAATCATGCGTCGCGTGCTCGAGCCGCCCGAGCTGGCGAACCGCGGGGCGTTGCGCACCGGCCTCGATCGCAAGCAACGCGGCACTCGCGAATCCGCTCACCACCATACGTGCGAGTTTTCGCATGGTCACCTGATCCGCGCTCGCTCGAGCCGGACGATTCCCGCGGAGTCCTTCACCGCCATGTAAATCACGCCGGGGCCGAACCCCGCGAGGCTGCGAAACGCCGGCAACTGCACTCGGTCGATCACTTCGCCGCGCCGGCTGACGACGTCGAACACCGGCCGGCCGGCGACGACGTTCGTCGTTCGAATCCACAGATTGCCGTCCGCGTCCGCGTTGAGGATCGGACCGGAGTTGATCAGGTTTGGCCCACCGGCTTGCGACGGAAACGGCGGCACGTAATCGAACACGCTCGAGAGCGGCGGTGCGACCGCGACAATCGGCGCGAGGTCGCCGCCGCCTCGACCGCTCCGTCCGCCACCGTTCACGACGCGATCGTACTGCGCCTGCCAGCTCTTGACGGTCGAGTCGATCAACGCCTGCTTGCGCGCGTCGTCCAGACGCCGCCAATCGAACGCCATCCTCGGCGTGGAGCTCCATGTTCCGTCAACGCCCAGCCAGTCGACGTGATAGTCGCGCCCGCGCACGATCGCGACGGTACCGTCGTGCAACACGATCGAATGATCGACCACCGGCAGCGGATCCGGCACGTTGACGATCGACGTCAAGTGTCCCGCGTCGTCGAGTTTCAGCTCACGATCGAGTTTTGGTATTCGAAGCCACGCAATCGTGTCCAGTTGCCGCGTCGGCGGATCGACGCGGAGCAGCGGCGCCGAATCCGTCCGCTCGGCCCAGCGCGTCATCTGGTCCTTGAGAATGAGATCCCCGCGGCCGAGCATGAGAATGCCGGGCAACAGGCTCAGCGCGTTGGAGTAGATGAGCCGTCCGCGCGCGTCGACGCCGCTGCCGGCGGCGATCATCGCTTGCGCGTCGTTGGCGCGTGGAATGGCCATCACTCGTCCAACCGCTCCGCGCGGTCCGATCACAAACATCGACAGCGACGTTTGATCGATCAACAGCGCGCTATCGCCGCGATAATGGATCAGATTGGCCGGACGTTGTCCGTAGATGTTCGCCGTGGCGGCCGTCGTATCGGCAACGACGGTCGCGTGCGCAAGCGTCGAATCGTACCGCAACACGCGATGGGCGATGCGATCGTTCACGAGCACACCGCCGTCGGGCATCACGAGCGCCGACGCGATACTGGCCAGCGAATCGGTCGTGACGTGCTCCAGGCGGCCGATCTGCCGCACTGGCGGCGGCGCCTGGGCACCGAGCGCCGCGCCGGCGAAGGCGACGGCGGCCGTGATGAGTATTCTCATAACACCCTCAATGGATTCGCGCCCGCTCGAGGTGCACACGCCCGGTGCGATCCTCGAACGTCATGTAGAGTACGCCATTCCCGAACCCGGCGATCTCGCGAAACGCGGGCAGCTGCACGCGATCGACGAGCGCACCGCTCCTGTTCACCACGTAGTAGACCGGTCTGCCGTCGACGACGGTCGTCGTGCGGATCCACACGTTGCCCTCGCTGTCGGGATGGATGGAGAAATCGGAGAACGGCGGCAAATAATCGGGCAGTTCCGCGGTCGACTCGGCCAGCGCGATCGTCGGAATCGCTTCCGCGCCGCCGCGTCCACGGCCCGAGCTCCCTGAGGCACCGCTCTGTTGACGCGCGTCCTCGTCGAATTGCCCCTGCCAATGCGCGACGACCGAATCGATCAGGGCGCGCTTTTGCGCATCATCCACACGCCGCCAATCGAACGCGATCTTCGGCGACGACGTCACGCGCCCCGCCGGGTCGACCCAGTCGACATGAAAGTCGCGTCCACGCACGATCGCCAGCGTGCCGTCGGGCAGAACCGTCCACTCGTCGATGAGCGGCAATGCGTCCGGCGTCAACGTCATCGCCGTCACGAATCCCTGCGCGTCCGCCCTGAAGCCGCGACGATAGTTCGACGTCTTCACCCATGCGACGGTGTCGAGCAATCGGGTCGCCGGGTCGGCTCGCACGACGGCCGCGGTGTCCGACGTTCGTAATTGTTGCAACAGCGACTCGCCGATCGGCGTCGGGGCTCCATCCGCATAGACCTGGAGTTTGCCAGACAGCGAAATCACGCCGGGCAAGCCGCTCGCGTGACCGAGATAGATCAACCGCCCGCGCGAATCGATGCCGGGCGCCGCCCATCGACCCGGCTTGAGGCCCGCGACGTCGCGCGCGCGCGGAATGGCCATCGTCCGCGCGATGTTTCCGGTCGGACCGATCACGAACATCGACAACGTCGAGGGGACGATGAGAAGCGCACTGTCTCCGCGATATCCGATCAGCGAAGCTAGGCTTTGCCCGTATGCGTCGGCGGTCGCACTCGTCGTATCCGCAACCACGACGGCATGGCCGAGCGTCGAATCCAGGAGCACGATCCGACGCGCGATGACGTCGTTGACCAAGATTCGGTTGCCGGTGAGGCCGACCGCGGAGAAGACGCTCGCCAGGCCGGCGGAGTCCGCCGATACGGCCTCGAGTTTCCCGATCTGTCGAATCGCAGGCGCTTGCTGCGCACGAGCGCCGGCCGCGACGCACACCGCCAATGAGAGAACTGGAATCGGCCGCATCAGCGACCTCCCCCGCCCCGTCCACCGCCACGCTCGGCCGCCACGCCGGCCGGCGGCGGGAACACCGGCGCCGAGAGATTCGGGGTGCCGGATCGCACCGCCAGGAGAAACCGTTTGTCGAGATGCGACGCCGTCAACGGCGGCAGCTTGCGCCGTTGGGCCGGCGTCAACACGCCGCTGAGCATCGGTGCCAGCTTGATCAACAGATCGACGGATGCCTCGCGCGCGTGCACGTATCGCACGTACGCATCGTGCTGGCTGTAGCGCTCCGGCAGCGATGCGTACGTGCGAACCACCGGCCCCCAGATCGAATCGAGTCGCACGAGATACCAGCGATTCAACGTCGCGATGCTGTCCGCCTGCGGTCCGGTGAGCTTGAGCGTGTCCGCGCTGCGCAGAATGGTCGCCATGGGATTGATCAAGCCGCCCATTCCGTACATCGCCCGCAACTCGGCGGCAGTGGCCTTTGGTCCCGCCGTGGTGCGTCCCTGATCGAGCGTGCGTGTGAGTGCCTGGCGCTCGCGCGTCGGGCCGAGATCGACTCGCACGAGCGCCGTGATCGCCACGGGACTGCGCAGCGCGCTCGCCGCCGGGCTGGTGTTGCCGAAACGTGGATTCACCTGATAGGTGAATCGCCGCGCCTGCGGGTCGAACCCGCGCACGTACAACAACTGATTGTCGGGCAGGACGAACTGTCCCCAGCCGTGAATGTGATTCTGGCCGTGCAGCAGCAGGTCTGCGCCGGCGAGCGGATTAGAGATCGAGAAACTGAGCATCGTACGCTCTGGCATCCGCACGGCGATCGGATTGAAGTCCACCCGGAGCGTCGCGGTCGACGTCCACGGTGCCTCGCAACTGTTGCGCGCCGCGAGCGCGCCGAGCTGGCGAGTCAGGCAGCTTCGCGCGCCGGGCGAACTGTTCGCCAGGAGACTCGACATCGCCTCGCCGACCGCGGGGTCCGAGGCATGCGCTGGATCGAAGACGAATGCGCGATCGTTCGACGCATACCCGTCGCCGTTCACGTCGCCCGCAACAACCGGCGTGTACGGCAACCTGGACAGAAAAGTTTGAAACCAGTTGAGGCGGATGACGTCGAACAGGTTATACCCGACGTTCCCTTGAAGCTGATGCCGCCAATCGAATGACGCCCGACCCGTCGCGATCGCGAACGGATCGCCGACGGTGCTGGAGAATCCATTCGTGCGCTCGCGTACGCTGTTCAGCGTGTAGGTAATTCCCCACGTGTAGTGCGTGTTCGCGCCAACGGGTACCAGCGAGAACTGCAGTTGCCGAGTTGTCGAAGAGAGCTCCGAGCGCAGCTCGGTCACGTGATTGAACTGCGCCGCGACGCGCCCATCGCGCAGCGCGATCGCGCCGGTCCCCGGCACGATGCTCGACGGATCGACGAACACCGGGCGCCGCGCCTCGTCGGCCAGTGTGAAGCGCGACGTGGGCTGCAGGTTGAGATCGACGAATCCCGGCAGCTGCTGGTTGATCGAATAGATGCCGCCGATGGTGAGCAGCGCGCGATTATCCAGCACCGCGCCGCTCCACTGAAGATTTGAGCGCACGCTGCGCGGCGCCGCGTAGTTCGGCGAAAAGAGCGTGACGTTCGGCGCCGAGCTCGCGAACGCGGTACCGGTCGTCCCGTCGGCACAGGCGCTTGGAATGTTCGCGGTGTTCGCGAATGCACTCCAATTCGGGACCGGCGCGGCTGCGCCGGTGCAGCTCACCTGCTGAACGCCTGTGGCGAGTCCGTTCGTCACCAACGGCTGGCTCACGAGCGACGGGTTCGGCGTACCCTGAAACACACCGATGCCGCCACGAACCACGGCGCGCGGCGCCCGCGCCGCACCGCTGAAGGCCGCGATCTCGGGTGTCGTCCCGTATGTCCACGCGAATCCGAGTCGCGGACTGACGACGGCACGGCTCGGCAGCGCGGTATTAGAGATATTGAATAGGCGGCTCACGTCCGCGTTGGCCGCCGGCGAGTCGACGAAATGGTTCATGTCGAGCCGCGCGCCATATGTGATCTGGAGATCGTGCGTGGGGCGATACGCGTCGCCGAGCGCGACGCTGCCGAGCCATTCGCCTTCGTGCGAGCTGATCGTCGACAATTGTCGCGTGAACGACGCGTCACGTCCAGCCGCCAGGTCGGCGAGCGAGTTGAACGTGAAGGTGCCGAGCGTGTTCGATCCCTGGTCGGCGTCGTACCCGTCGCGGCGCAGGTCCGTCGTCAACTTCACGCGATGCTTGTTGTCTTCGCTGAACCATGACAGTTGGTTCGTCGCCTCGAGCACCGTCGTGGTCGACCGGAATTCCGTGGACGCGCCGCCGAACAACACCGGGGTCACGCCGCCCGTGCCATCGTCGAACGTCGAGGCCACCAAGACCCGCCCAGACGGCAGATCGAGGTATGGCGTCGAGAATCGCCGCGCCGCCGACGCCGAAAGGCCGCTTTCGCTGAGGACGAAACCGTAGTACGCCGAATGGTGCGCCTGAACCCCGCTGTTCCAGCTCGTGTTGTCGAACGCCGACGACGGCACGCCGGTCGTGGACAACTGTGCCGGCGACATGCGATTCCACGCGCCGTTCATCGTGACGTTGAACGCCTGTCCGCTGTTGGACGTCGGCGGCGTGAAGTCGAAGCTCCCGAGCACCACTCCCTGATCGCCCAGCCGGCTGCTCGGAAAGCGGTCCACCGTCGCGGGCACTCGTGCGTTGCCGAGAATGCCGACGAGCCGCGCGACCGAGTCCGTTGAAATCCCGACGGTGCGCAGTCCGAGCGGATCGGTGTTGAGCAGCGTGTGCAAGTCATTCGACGAGCGGCCGAGCTGATATGAGAAGTTGTAAAACGCTTCGTCGAAGCGAATTGGTCCCGACATGCCGCCGCCGAGATTGGCGTTGGTGTACTCCTGGCCGAGCGAGTGCCCCACACGGTCCGTCCACTCGAGCGGCGGCGTGTTGAGCAGCAGACTGCCGGTGCGCCGAATGAAGTTCGATCCGGAACTGATTCGCACGTTCGTGTGGCCGCCGCTGAACTGGCCCTGCGATACGTCGTACGGCGACAGCGCGACACTCACCGTGAAGTCACCGTCGCGCGGCAGGTCGGTGGCAACGCTGTTCATGCCGTTGAGCGACAGCGAGTTCTGCGTTGGATCGAGGCCGAGCGCCGAGTAGCCGGAGGGATCGCCGTCGACGCCGGGGATGAAGAGCAAACCCGGCGTCGTCGCCGCCATCACCGTCAGGTTGCCGAGATTCTCGATCGCCACGTTGGACGTGTTCACGACGCGATCGAGCCCGCTGATGTCGCTCGCGCTGTCGGTGCGCTGCGGCCGGTCGCGCTTGCCGAGCGTGACCATGGTGTCGAGTGTTGAAGACGAAAGCGTCAGCCGGACGTCCCCAATGAGAATATCCTCATCAGCCGTACGCTTGAGCTCGAAGCGCCGCGGCACGTAGCCGATCGCGCGCACGGTGATGAAGTAGTCACCCTCCCCGCCCGGGAACGTGATCGTGTAGCGCCCGTTGCGATCGGTGCGCCCGGTGCGATTGACGCCGCCGGAGAGCGTCGTCGCGATCACCGTCGCGCCGTTCAGCGGCTCGTCGGTACCGGACGCGCTCACTCGGCCGCGAATGACGTCGGCTTGCTGGGCGCCGAGGGCGGATTTAGGCGTGAGCGCGGCCGTCGCAATGACAAGAGCCATTGCGAGCGTACCCCGGAATCGATCGATCATCCCCCGCCTCTCGCTCGGCCGCGAAGTCCGATGAGTTGGTCGGCAGGCACGAATACGCCATCGGGACCCGCGGTCGCAGACGAGATGCTCGCGGGATCGAGATACGACCGAATGGCGGGCGGGAGCAAACTTCGCTGGCGTGACGACAGGAGTCCGGCCAAGGCCGGGACCAGCTCGTCGAGCGCACGCACCGTGCGGGCCGGCGCATCCGGAACGGGATTGTTTAGAGAACTATCACCATCGCCCGAGTGCACGGAGTAGTACGCCGACACCGGCGACCAGATCTCGTTCAGCCGGATCATGTACTTCCGGTTGAGCGTGGCGATGCTGTCCGCTTGCGGTCCGCTGAGCTGGAGGGAGTCGGCATCGCGCAGGAGCATCAACATCGGATTGATGATGCCACCGGGGCCGAAGCGCAGCAGTGAGGCGATGGCGTAATGAGAGAGTTGTGAAGTGTGGCCCGCCGAACGCGCGCGTGGCGACCGCACGTCGCGTGGCGTCACGGCTGCGTCTTGACCCGGCGACGCGGCTTTCGCGTCGCCCGGCGTGTCTCGTAACGCGGTGGCCGGCGGTGCTTCTACCACGAGAGTCTTCGCCACGCGCCGAACGGGCGCCGCGGCGCCGATGCTCACCGCCATGATCGAAAACAGCGCCACGACAGCGCCGCGCTGCGGCCACGCGACGGTCGATCGGCGATGCAACGGGTCGAGGATCGCGACGAGCCGCCCCTCGAACTCCTTGGGCCGCGCCATCGCGAGCGCCACCGACGGCGTGCGCCGACCGAAGCTGGTGACCATGTCGAGCAGGTGCTGCGCATATTCGCTGGGACGCACGCCGGCGCGCAGCACCATCTCGTCGCTCGCGAGCTCGCTCTCGATACGCAGTTTGCGCGCCGCGGTCCAGATGAATGGATTGAACCAGTACGCCACGCAACCCAGTGCGGCGATGCCGTGGCCCAGGAGATCGCGACGCCGAATATGGGCGAGCTCGTGAAGGAGCACCGCGCGGCGCCGTTCTCCGGTCCACTCCTTTGCAGATACAGGCAGCACGATCGCCGGCGAAAGCGTGTCGAACGTGAACGCCATCTCGACGTCCGGGCTCATCACGAGACGGGGCAATTCGTCGACGCCGAGCCGCCGTGCGGCATCGTGGAGCGCGTGTAGCCACTCCGTAGATTCCAGCGGCTGCGCGCGATGAATGAGCCGGCGAACGGTCGCCAGTCCGGCGAGCAGTCGCACGAGCAGCAGCAGCGCGCCGATCAACCACGCGAAGAACAAGACACGGGTGATGCTCAGATGATTGTGCGTGGATGAAGTCAGGCGAGCCGAGACGGAACGTGATGCATCGCTCGCCGGCGGCGCACCGTCGGCGTTCGGCAGCGATGAGACGCCGACGCCATTCGCCGTCGCGGACACGAGCGTCGACATCGGCGCGGGCAGCACAGCGACGCGCATCGGCATGTAGCGGTCGAACACGGGCACGAGGAGCGCACCGACGATCGCGGTAAGCCACACGAGATGCCGCGCCACGGCCGGTGCGCGATGCAGCACCCGGTCGCCAGTCGCGCCAAGCGCGAGCAGCAGCGTCGTCTTGAGAATGACGATCGCCACGGGACCCAGCGGCGCGAGCAGATCGAGTCTCATTCGTCCTCCTCGCGCTGTTGCGCGCGTCGAATGCGTTCCTGCAGCCGCGCGATGTCGCCGTCACTCAGCTTGCTGTCCGACATCCGCAACACCGCGGCGATGGTCTGATCCGTCGACCCGTCAAAAAAGGTGCGGATGACGTGGCGCAACGCTTCCTCGCGCACGTGCTCCGGACTCGCCGCCGGGAGATACACGTAGCGAAGATTTTCCTCGCGATACCGCACGTGTCCCTTCTCGACGAGTATCGAAAGAATCGACCGCACCGAGGAATAGCTGGGCGGATCGGGAAGGTCGTTCATGACGTCCGCGGCGGTGGCTTCACCGCGGCGGAACAGAATGTCCATGACCTGCCGTTCGCGGCGCGAGAGCGCCGGAAGCGCGGCACTGCGCTTGGGCATGCAAAACCTCAGATGCGGGTTTTTCCGCTACGTGCGGATTATTCCGCATCTGAGACTGTTTGTCAAGAGAAAATTTTCCGCGGGCAAAAAAAGAACACCACAGCGACCACGGACATGATCGGACAACAGCGGATCAGTTGGACACAGCGTTTTGAGTCAACGGCAGTTAACGGCAGTTAACGCCGTTCCGTGCCGGTCCGTGATCGTCCGACGTTGGTCCGTGGTAACTGTTTTTGACTCTAGTGGCGTCTCGGCGCGACCACTCTCCGGCCTATCGACTTTCTATCGAAAGCGGAAGGCGTACCCAGAACGTCGTCCCGTCCCCGAACACACTCTGCACGCCCACCTGCCCGCCGAGTTGCTGCGTCAACCGCCGCGTGATCGACAATCCCAATCCGGTTCCACCATACGAACGCGTGCGCGACTGATCGAGCTGGCGGAAATCTTCCCAAATCGTGTCGATCTCCTCGGGCTTGATCCCCACGCCCGTATCCGTCACCTCGAGCACCACCACGCCGTCGCCACAGTCCGCGGTGAGCGACACCGAGCCCTTGTTCGTGAATTTCACGGCGTTCGACAACAGGTTGAGCAGGATCTGCTTCACCTTCGTCTTGTCGGTGTGGATCTCGGGACACATCGGGTTCACGCGATGCGTGAACGTGAGCTTCTTCGTCGACACCATCGGCTCGACCTGCTGCGCCACTTCCCGAATGAGCTCGGGCAGCGTCACCGGCTCGACGTACACCGGCATCTTGCCGGCCTCGATCCGCGCCAGATCGAGAATGTCGTTGATCAGCGACAACAAGTGCGACGCCGCGGTGCGGCTGCGCGTGATGTAGTCGCGCTGGCCGGTCGTCAGATCGCCGCCGATGCCGTCGAGCAGCAGCGCCGAATACCCGATCACCGCGTTGAGCGGCGTGCGCAACTCGTGCGACATGTTCGCGAGGAAGTCGGACTTGAGCTTGTTCGCCTTCGCCAGCTCTTCCGATTGCCACATCAACCGCTCGTTCTGCTGCGCGAGATCCTTCGTCGCCGCGCGAACGCGTGCCTCGAGCTCACTATTCAGCTGCTTCAGCGCTTCGTACAAGCGCTCGTTCTCGGCCTGCTGCGTCAGATCGTGCAGCACCGACACGATGGCGATCGGTTCGCCGCGCTCGTTCCAGATCTTGCCCGACACGACTTCGACCGGCAGCTCGATCGCCGACGTCGGATGCGTGAGCGACATGCGCTCGCGGCGCATGCGTTCGTGCGTCAAGGCGAAGTCGGAGATGAACGACGTGAACTTCGTATCGTTCTGCCGAACCGCCTGCGATACGCGATAGCTCTGCTGAATTCCGCGCGGCCCGTGAAACAGCTGCTCGGCCTCGTCGTTCATCAGGATGATGTTCGTTGCGCTGTCGGTGACGAGAATCGGATCGGCGACGTTCTCGAGGATCAAATTCAGACGGTCGCGTTCGTCCGTCGCTTCGATCTCGGCCTGACGCACGCGCTGCACCTGGCGCTCGAGCTCGTGCGCGGCGCGGCGCAAGTCGGTGACGTCGCGCAGCACCGACAGCACGGCGTCCTCCGGACCCACGCGCTCGCCGAGTGGGTGGGCGAGCACCTCGAAGAGAAGATCGTGGCCTTCGTCGGGATCGACGAGATTGAGCTCGCGCGGGCCGCCCGTCGGCGTGCCGGCGATCGTCGCACGCGACAGAAAGGAGCTGAACAGCAGATTGTTCACTTCGACGGCGCGGCGCCGGCCCGGTGAATCTTCTTCGGTGACGAACAGCAGATGCTCGGCGCGCTTGTTCTGCACGACGATGTCGTTCGAGGCATCCGTGATCACCACGGGATCAGGAAGCGAGTCCACCATCTGCTGAAAGCGGCTGCGCTCCTGACTCACGCGATCGTAGCCGCGCTCGGCCTCGAGATGGGCGGCGACGCGGAAGAGCACCGGCCCCGCGAACATCACGACCGACGCGACTTCCTGCAGCATCGCCGCCGACAGCAGCGCGTCGACGATGACGACCCCGCCTGGTGCGCTGCTGAAACGGCGATCCTCGAGCGGCACCAGTCGCGCGCCGAGTGGGGCGAGCACTTGCTCGGCGTACGAGTCGGACCAGATCGCCGGCGCGCCGCGATAGTGCGGGCGCGGCATCGGCAAGGCGGTCCACGCGTCGAAGGGCACGCGAGCGCCGGCGCGCATCGGTCCTTCGCTCAGCACAGGCGACAGTGCGAGCGTGGCGACCATCCATGGATGACCGCGTTCTCCAATCGACAGCTCGGCGGGGGGCGGCTCGTCGAAGCCCACGGTCGCCGCAAGGGCGAGTTGCTCCTCGCCGGTATCGAACTGCAGCAGGCACGCACGGCGCGCGTTCGTCAGCGAAAGGATCGCGTTGAGCAGGAACGTGGCGGCCGCCGACAAATCCGGCGCTTCGGCCAACGCGGAAAGGAGCGCGAGATGACTGCGCTCTCCCGGCTGCGGAGCAAGGCCGCGGCTCGTCGATTCCAAGGTGGATGCCACCGTTTACCGGCTTAGTCGGCCTTCTCGAGCTTGAGCTTGATGTTCACGAAGTTGTACGGCGGCCACGGACCGGAGTACTTGAAGGACAGTACGTCTTCATACTTGCGGCTGGTTTCTTTCACACGCTCGTCGAAGCCCTGTTCCTGCGCGCGATCGACCAGGAACGCCGCGTTGAGGATCATGCGGTCGCCGATCGGTTTGTTCGAGCGGCTCGCCACCGCGACGGGCTTCAAGGCATCGTGAATGTCGGCGACGTATCGCGCGCTCATGTCCTCGAGCGCCGCGTCGATCAACCGGCCGAGCTGCATGCGCGCGAAGTAGGTGGACGTCGTCGTGTGCCGGCTGATCTCGTCCTTGAGGCGGCTAATCTCGTCGTTCGCGCGCTCGATCGTGGCGATGACCTTCTCGCGGTCCCACAACACCTTGAGGCCGAACTCGATCTTGTCCTGCATCTTTTCGAGCACGTCGCTGAACGCCTGATATGTCGAGCGTAGCAGCTCGGTCACGTCGTCTTCCGAGCGAAAGACGGTGCCGAACGACATCGGAATCACGGTATGCTCGCGCATCACGGTTTCGTTCACGAACTCGTGGGCAAGGACGTTTTCGCGCGTCGGATCATAGATCACGATCGGCGTGTCGCTGACGACGGCCGCCAGGTCCTGAAACGCGACGGTGAAGACGCGCTGGCCGCCGCCTATCCCGATTGCGCCGAAGTCGCGCGGGCGATCGCTTCGAACGATACAGTACACGTACTTACCACCGTCCAGAGCAGGAGAAGGACCTGCATCGGTCGCATGCGTCTCCAACATTGAGGACCTCGTGGGATGTTCGTCGGGCGGGAAGTCTTGGGAGTAAGATTCCCGGCGGACAGACAAAGCGCTAGGAGCCAGTGCATTCTTTATACCGACGAGGTCGCCGTAACTCATGGTCAATTCTGAACTTTTCCTAATGAACAGACGATTTTTGCGCTACTTGTTTACGGCGTTTTTGGCGATGTCCGCGCGGACCGTGACGGCCCAATCCGCCGACGCGGCTTCAATCCGGCATCAGGTGAGGACGTTCCGGTCGGAGCACGAGACGAACATCCTGAACGAGCTCGAGAGTTTTCTCGCCATACCGAATCTCGCGAGCGATACGGCGGGTATTCGGCGCAACGCCGCGCGGCTCGTTCAGATGATGGCCGCGCGACACATCGCGACGAAGCTGCTCGAGTCCCCGAGCGGCGGTCCGCCGGTGGTGTATGGCGAGTTGGAATCGCCCGGCGCGACGAAGACGGTCGTCTTCTACGCGCACTACGACGGGCAGCCGGTGGATACGACGCAGTGGGCGACGCCGCCGTGGCGGCCGGTGCTGCGTGACGGGCGGCTGTACGCCCGATCGGCAAGCGACGACAAGGCGCCCATCGAGGCGATGCTGACGGCGATCGATGGCTTAAGCGCCGCCAACATCAATCGGTCGGTGAATCTCAAGTTCTTCTTCGAGGGCGAGGAAGAGGCAGGCTCGCCGCATCTGCACGACAATCTCGTGCGCAACGCCGGCCTGGTCCGCGCGGACGCGTGGCTCTTCGGCGACGGTCCGATCCATCAATCGCGTCGCCAGGAAGTCGTGTTCGGCGTGCGCGGCGTGACGGGCGCCGAGCTCACGGTGTACGGTCCGTCGCACGGATTGCACAGCGGCCACTACGGCAATTGGGCGCCGAATCCGGTGACGCGGCTGGCCAATCTCATCGCGAGCATGCGCGACGACGATGGTAGAATACTCATTAAGACTTACTATAACGACGTGCGGCCGATCACGGCTGCCGAACGCCGGGCCATCGCGAACGTGCCCTCGATCGACTCGGCCATGCGCGTCGAGACGCAGCTGGCGGCGACCGAAGCGAACGACGCGCCGCTGGTCGAACGCATCATGCTGCCGGCGTTGAATCTTCGCGGCATTCGGGGCGGCGGCGTGGGCGCGACGGCGTCGAACACCATTCCCACCGAGGCAACGGCGTCGATCGACTTCCGGCTCGTACCCGCACAAACACCGGAGCACGTGCGCGCGTTGGTTGAAGCGCACTTGAAGTCGCGCGGGTACTTCATCGTGGACCACGTGCCGACCGCCGCCGAGCGTATGGCGCACGCGAAGATCGTGAAGGTGGCGTGGGAGGCAGGGTATCCCGCGACACGCGTGGCGATCGACTCGCCGCTCGCCAGGGCCGTGCTGCATGCCACGCAGGATGCGAGCGATGCGCCGGTCGTCGCGCTGCCGACGATGGGCGGGAGCTTACCGCTCTACGACTTCGAGCAAGTGCTGCACACACCGCTCATCGTGCTGCCCATCGTGAATCACGACAACAATCAGCACGCGGCGAACGAGAACCTGCGCTTACAGAATCTGTTCGACGGCATCGAAGTCTACGCCAGCGTGGTCGCGAGCCTGGGCACGTACTGGAAGTAGTCGAAACTTCAAAACTTCGGCCGCGTCCACACGGCGATGAGCCCGCACTCCTTGAGCGGGTTCATGTTCCGCGCGTATTTCGCCGGCGCCATCGATTCGCGCGGATACATCTCGACGCCGACCAACTCGTCGCGCCGCGTGTCCTTCACGATGTCGTCGAACGAGTCCGGCGTCGGCTTGCCGTTCAGGATCATCGTCGGCGAACAGGTGCCGACCGGCGCGCCGAATCGGTTCTCGGACGCGGGGCGATTCATGATGACCGACCATTCCGCATGTTGATACTCGACCTGCATTCCGGGCAGCTCGCGCACGAGCTCCGCAACAATGTCGGTCGTCGACAGGGTCTTCTCCGGCGACGCAAAGTATCCGGCGCCCGTGCGGCGGTTCTCCTCGAATGCATCCTGCCGACGCTGCAACTCGACGGCTGCGCGAACCGTCATGCCGTCGAGCCGAGTGACCCGATGCAGCGTGAAGTCCGCAATGTTCGTGCGGCCGGCGAGCAGTTGCACCTCGTCTTCGGTCGGCGCGAAGCCGACGGCGCGCACGTTCACAGCGCGCGAGCCCGGAACGAGACGGGTGAGCCGGAACGTTCCGTCTTCATCGGTCACCGTATCGCTCCTCGTGCCGAGCACGAGGATGCGCGCCGCGGCAACGGGCCGGCCATTCTCGTCGCGTACGCGGCCGGTGAGTCGCGTCGGCGTCGAATCCGCTGCCGCATCACGATGATCCGTGAGCACGTACAACGACAGATGCCGGAATGTAAATGGCGCGACCTCGACGGCGATCGCGCCGCTCGAGTCGGCGCCGCTCACCGCGCGGACGCGAACCTCGGTATGCATCGGTACGTCGCACACGATGAATGCGCCCGAGTCGTCGGTGCGCACGCTGTCGCCTTGCGTGCTCGCCTTGAACGAGCTCCTTGTCTCGTCCACGTTGGGCCACGTCGCGAACACCAGCACCTTCGCGAGCGGCATCTCATTCTCGGCATCGTGCACATGGCCGATGATGGCGGTGCGCGCATTCGGGTCGCCACACGCGCGACGGAGAATGGTGAGCGGGCCGGGCGTGCTCAGCGCGATCGTATGAATGCGATCGGTGATGGTGATCGTGACGTCCGACAGCTGTGCGCCGAGGGAGTCCAGGAGCGGATGATAGAAGCCGGCGACGTAGCGCCCGCTTGGCACGTTGGGGATGGCGAATCGCCCGATGGAATCGGTGGTCGCCGTGAAGCGCCGGTTGCCGAGTTTCGCGTCGGCCGCAACCAGTTGTACGTTCGCGCCCACGAGGGGCCGCTCGCTGATGCTGTCCCAGACGATGCCTTTGATCGCGGCGCGCTGAGGCGCCGGCGGTGCGTGCGGCGGTGGGTGCGGCGGCGCGCGAAACGCAAACGTCGCCGCGAGCAGCGCGAAGATCAGCACGCGCGCGGTCATCGCGAGCGCGTCCAGAACGCGACGACGCCGCAGTCGAGAAACGCCGGCAGATTGTAATCGGCTGGAACTTGCGAGCTGCGCGTGTACACCTCGATGCCGACGAGATCGTCGAAGTCGATCATGCGCACGATGTCGTCGTAGAACAGCTTGGTCGGCTTGCCGTTGAGGACGAGCTGTGGACTGCAGTTGCCCTTGAGCGTGTTGAGCTTGATCACCCATTCACCGCCGCGGCGTCCGTCCTTGTCGACGAACACGCTGGACAAGCCTTGCATCATGTGCGCGACGGGATCGACGTGAAGGACCGGGCCGGTGGTCGGGTCGAGAAACTGTCCCCCGCCGGTTCGGCGATGCGTCGCGAACGCGTCGGTGCGTCGCTGTGCTTCGGCCGCCGCGCGTGCAACGACCGGTGAGAGGACAGCGACGCGTTCGAGCGTGACGCTCACGGTGTCGGTTCGACCGGAGAGCAATTGCATCGGCAGCTCGGCTGGTGCGAATCCAACGCCGCGCACGACGAGCGAGCGAGATCCGATCGGCACGCGCTCGAGCGCGAACGCGCCGGCCGCATCCGTCACGGTGTCGTGCGTAGCCCCGAGAATCTGCACGCGCGCCGCCGCGATGGGATGTCCGCCCGCGTCATGCACGTGACCCGTCACGCGCGCGGTCGCCGCTCGGCCCACATACATCGAGACGTGGCGCACGCTTCCACTCGGTACTTCGACACCGATCGTTCCGCTCGAGTCGCTCTTGTTCAGCGCGCGCACGCGTACCGCGGTGTCCGCCGCGATGCCACAGATGACGAACGAACCCGATTCATCGGCCGGCCCACTTTGCAGGCGCGCCTGTGCGGGTTCCTTCGTGCGGCGGTCGACGGTGAGCCAACTCACGAGTGCGGACGCACCGGGCAGCGGCAGCTCGGTGTCGGCATCGTGGATCTGACCGAATACCGCGGCATTGGCCGTTGGATCGGATGGACACATCGCGCGCAGGAGTGCGTGGCCCGACGGCGTCGACAGAACGACGGTCTGCTCGGGTTGCGCGACGGTAACGGCGAACTCGCGCGGCTCCAGCCCAAGCGTATCGAGCGTTTGATGAAAGAAGCCGGCGTCGTAGTGGCCGAACGGCACGTCGGGCACCGTGAATTGTCCCGAGGAGTCGGCCGTCGCGGTGAACTGCTTTCCGTGCAGCGCCGTGTCGGCGGCGACGAGTTGGACCTTCGCGCCGGCAAGTGGTTTGTTCGAGATGCTGTCGAAGACGGCGCCGTGGAGTGTAGCGCGTTGGGCGGCGGCGGGAGCCAACGCCAGCATCGACGCCAGCAGCGAAACCGCGACCTGGGGTGGAGGACGCATGCGTTAGACAATGCGCAAAACGCGCCCGAATGCAAGAGGACGCGGCGCGTTCGCCTAGCGCTACTTGTCCTGCTGGTTCTTCACCTTGAGCGTGCCTCCCGACGTCGTGAGCGTGACGGCGCGCTTGCGCGGCACCACGCGCAGCTCGATGTCGCGCGTGGTGCCCGGCGCGAGGTCCAGGTCGACACGTTCGTTCTGGAACGCATGGAAGTCCGGGACTTCGGCGCCAGGAAGCACCGCGAGCGTCCAGCGGCCAGGGGTAATCGCGCCGAAGTTGATCGCGCCCTTGTCGTCGCTCGTCTGATACAACGTGTCGCGGGTGCCGAGCAGCGCGACCGTCACGTTCGAGAGCGTGCCGGTCTGGATGAGCGAATCACCCGAGGCAGCGCCGGTCGTCGCGAAATCGAGCAAGCTGATTTGCCCGCGCAAATGCGCGCCGCGAGCGACCGACACCGCGAATGACGCGGGACGATCCGACGCGCCGTTCACCGTGACGACGGCGTCGCCCGTCAACATCGTCTGCGCCGTGGTGCCCGCGCCGTCCAGCGAGATGCCGTGCGTGCCGGACGAAAGCCCGAACATCGACACTTCGCCCTTGTGATCGGTGATTCCAATCTGGTCGCCAACGTGAACGAGAACGCCCGAGAGCGGCGCGCCAGAGGCGTCGGTGACGCGGCCTTCGACACGACCCAGGCGACGCTGCCGGCCAACAGGAAGGCTGAGCGGCCGCTTGACTTCGAGATACATCGCGTTGTTCGCGCGAACACCCTGCGCGGCGGGATTCATCCAGTAGTGCGCGCGCAATCCGATCGTCGTCTCGGTCGGAAGGCGGTACTCGAGACGGGCGTCACCCTGGCCGAACCACACGGCCGCGGAGTCGGCGCTGAGGCTCCGGCGCATCGACGACACCGACGACGTCACGGTGAGTCGCAGCGCGCCCAGTGCGAACATGCCAACCGCGCCGCCGCTGTTCGTCGGGCGGCCGTCGGCGCCGAGGGTGCGGCCGTCGGAGTGCTCGCCGAAGAAAGACAGTGCACCGCCGTTCGCCAGCCGGAGATTGAGCGACCCGCCCCATCCGAGGTAGTTGCGCGATATCTGCATGGGGCCATCCGTCGCGCTGCCCGCGCTTCCATCCAGCGACAGCGACGCGGGACCGAGCGGCAGGGTCGTCGTCGCGCGAAGGCCGCGCTGCGCGCCGTTCACCGGCAGCGAGTCGGTGACGTCGCTGCGCGACGTCCAGGCATAGTCGACGCTCCCCCATGCGCCGTAGGTCGCGCCGACGGCGCCGGTGCCGAACTGATCGTGCGAGGCGCCGTCGTGCAACGCGCCGTACCCGTGAAACGATAAGTCGCGCGTGGCCGCGAGCGAGACCGACGCATCATTCTCGCCGGCCCCGCGCTGCGGGCCGGCGTAGGCCGCGTTCGCACGTTGATGTAGGAAATCATAGTTTAATTTTCCTAATGCGCCGACGAGGTGCGACCGCTCGGCGACGGCGGGATGCCCAGCGTTGTCGCTCGCTGCCGTCTCGACCGAGAGCGTGCCGACGTGCGGGACCGGCACGCCGCCGGCGAGCGAGAAGAGCCCCGTCGGCATGCCGTCGCCCGTGCGGCCGACGGCCGTCAGATCGAAGTGCATCGGCAGCTCGCGCGGTGTGCCGACGGTGAGCCCGGCTTCGGTGGGTGCATTCGTCGCCCAGCGCGACCGCTCCACGTAGGCGCCCGTGTGAAGGAACGCGTGCGCCGCATCGACTTCGGCGCCGAAGCCCAGCGACCCCGCGGACGTCAGGTCGGAGTAGCCGTACAGTGCGTCGCCCACGTGTGCCGACAGATTCTCGCGCTCGAGCGAGAGACGGTATTCGTCACGGTCGTTGAACACCGACTGGCCTTTCGCCGGAACGTACGCGGCATAGTCGATCATCGTCTTGGTTCCGGGGAGCAACCCTTTGCCGGCAATCGTCGCCGGCGAGACACCGCTGCCCGTCGGTGCCGCGCGAATCGACAACGTCGACGGAATGGTCGCCAGGTTGTCGCTCATGCCGCCGCTCTTCGGGACCATCGTCGTACGCGACGTCGCCGCGACGCGCACGCGCGAATCATGTTGATCTTCAGCGACCAGCTCGAGCAGATCGTCCTGCGCCTTACCCCGAACCGTGGAGGCGTTCATGCGCACGTTCACCACGCTGCGTTCGCCCGGCGCGAGCGAGACCACCGGAACGCTGACCGTCGCGCGTACGCCGCGGCTCGAGTTGGCCGACAGCGCAACGTTCGTCGTGACATTGCCGCGGTTGCGCACCTGAAAGCGTGCCTCGTACGCGGCGCCCGAGAGAATCCATCCTGGCGCATCGAGCGCGATGAGCTCGATGGCGCGCACTTCGTCGACGCGAACGATCACTGAATCAGAGACCGTCTTGCCATTCGACGAAACCGTCGCGCACACGACGTACGTGCCCGCGACGGTCGTGCGCGGCGCTTGCACGCCGGCGAGCCAGAGATCGGTGCCGCTCGCCGAGAGATGCACCGTCGCCGGGCGCATCAACGGCTCCCAGCCGCGCGGCAGCACGAGCTCGGGCGTTACGGTAACGCTGTCGTTCGACGCGTTGTGCAGGCGGAACACCGCCGTCGCCGCCGAGCTGGAGTCGATCACGATGGTGTCGCGGCGGGGCGCAACGATCGAGAGCGAAGACGCTGCCGGCGCCTGCGCGAAGGCGGGGATGGCCGCGAAGGCCATCCCCGTCATCGTCACGAACACCGGCAACAGTTTCATTGAATTAGTACTTCTTAATACTTGACGTCGTACTGCGCGGCGATCACGGCTTCGTCACCCGTATCCGCGAACAGCATCGCCTTGTACGTGCCCGGCGTCAGCTTGCCGAGCACGAAGTGCTGGCGAATCGACGAACCGGGATACAACAATCCGCGCGTCTGCTTCGCCTTCGCCTGCAACACGCCGTTCGCGTCGTAGATCTCGACCCAGAGCGTGGGACGATACCCCCGATCGCCGTTGTCGAGCACGTCGACGTCGAACGTCGCCGTCCCGTCGGTCGTCTTCACGACGCCGGGATCCACGAACTTCACGGCGCGCGTGCCGCTCATCTGAATGTGCGTGGCGACCTGAATCGCGTAGCGCATCACGGACCCCAGCTCCACGGTCGGCTTCGCGCCGCTCTTGCCGGGCTGCGCGGTCTGGCCTTCGACCATGATCGCGCTCCAGTACGTGCCCTTGAGCGAATCCGTCTTCGGCACCACCACGGTGTACGGCACCGCCACTCGGCCATTCGCCGGTACGACGATCTGCGTCGTCTGCGGCGTCACCCAACCGGCGTTCGAGCGCAGGGTCGTGCCTGGATCGTTGAACTGCCCGGTGCCGTCGGCCGCGAACTGATAATCCGTCTGATAGATCCGCGCGGTCTGCGGCTCGGTCGACGGATTCACGATGATGATCGTGCTCGTATAGCGTTCGCCGGGCGCGGCGATGCGCTCCTCGACGGTGTTGCTCAGCACGACGATCTGCGCGCGAACCGACACGGGCAGTACGGCGACCGAAGCGAAGGCCAAGACGCGAAACAACGAACGACGCATTTTATGGAATCCTCAAGGCGCGCTGACGATCGTCAGCGTGACCGTGCGAGACTGTTTGGGAACGACGCCGGCGGCGGGTGTCGCCGACAACGTGTACGTGATAGTGCCACTGGAGCCGAGCGAGAAGTCGATGCCGGTCAGCACGTCGCGAGGCGTCGCGTCGAGCACGACGTTCGGAATGCGCACCGCGTTCGACGGCGCGTCGAACGTGACGGCGAGGGTCACCCCGGCCGGCATCGGCGCATTGAGCTGCGCCACGATCTTTCTGGAATTGGTGCCGCCGATGTTCGCGAACGTATACGTGGTGCTGCTCTCGACCACCGGCAACGCCATGGAACCGGCGGCGGCGCCCTGCACCTGCATCGTGGCGGGGGAACCCGACACGCGAAGCGTCGCGAACTGCGCGCCCGCGTGCCGGCCCACCAGAAACAGCAGAGACAGCGGAAACAGCAATGCCACCAAACCGCTACGCACCCTACGCACGGGTCACGCGCCGCCGGTGATCGTGTACGTCACGACGCGCGACGCCGAGGTCACGACGCCGGCCGCGGCCGTCGCATCGAGCGAGTACGTCAACGCCAGACCGGCCGCGTTGAGCTTCGAGATGCCGGTGACGACGTCGACCGCCGTCGTGCTGAGCGGCTTCGCGCCCGAGCTGGTCGCGCCGGACGGCGCGGCGAGTGTCGCGGAAAGCGTCAGGCCCGTCGGCATGGCCGTGGTGATGCTCGCCATCACCTTGGCGTTCGACTGGTTGGTCGTGACCGACCACGTGGCGCCGGAGGACGTCACGGTCGTCGGCGCGCTGCCGGCCGTCGCGGTCGTGATGCCGAGCGACGGGCTGCCGCTCACGGCGATCTGGTTGATGGCATCGACCTGAAACGTCACGGTCTGGGTCGCCGACTGCGCGAAGGACGTGGCGGCGCTGGTGACGCCGAGCACGGCGGCCGCGGCGATGATTCGGGTTACTTTCATGGATTCCTCGTGAGTGATCGCGTCGTTTGCGACGCGTCGGCTGGGCGCCATCGCCCAGCCCGTGGCGTGCCGAACCATTGTGGTCCGTCACGCAAGTAAGATTGACCGATGCGGATTACAGGACATTTCGTCCGGAATTACATTCTCGTAATGATTCGGGTGGCTGCCTGATGCGTGCCCTGGTCGTCGACGACGACCCGACGATGGCCGACATCGTCTCCACGCTTTTAAAGGAAGAGGGGTTCGTCGTGGACGTGATGGACACGGCCGAGGCGGGGCGCGTGCAGGCGCTCGTCACCGACTACGACCTCATCATCCTCGATTTCAATCTTCCCGACGGCAACGGCATCTCGGTGATCCAATCGCTGCGACGCGAGCAGCGCGACACGCCGATCCTCATGCTCACGGGGTCGGCAAGCCCGGGGACAACGGTGCTCGCGCTCGACGCCGGAGCCGACGACTATCTCACGAAGCCCATCAAGTTCGACGAATTCTCGGCACGCGTGCGCGCGCTCGTTCGCCGCGGCGGCGCCAAGCGCACCGAGCACCTGTCCGTCGGCAACGTCGTGCTCAACCGACTGAGCCGAGCCGCGCTCGTTGCGGGGAAGCCGTTGCATCTCACGCCGCGCGAGCTCTCGCTCCTCGAGCATTTCATGATGCACGCGGGCGAAGTCGTGTCGCGCACGGAACTGCTCGACAAGGTGTTGGAGCGGAGCTTCGACCCGGGCACGAACGTGGTGGACGTGAACGTCACGCGCCTGCGCGGAAAGCTTCGGGACGCGTCGGCGACGGTGTCGATCGATGCGCGGCGGGGGGTGGGGTTCGTGTTTGGGGCGAAGTCTTTGTGATCCTGACCGTGAGCGGAGTAACGCTCTACGTGAATGAACAAAAGCGCGCGACAGCATTTGCCGCGGATTGACGCGGGCACGGCACGGGCACCGCACGGACGCGAAAGCGAGTAGGGCATCCGGGTCTCCACGCCCAACGAGCCGGGAATCTCTTACTGAGAACGACGTCGGGAAGCTACGTGAAGGGACACGAGGTTGTTCCTAACGAAAGTCTCGGCTCGTTGGGCGTTTGAGTCTGGAGAGTGTACAACACTCTCGCGTCCGTGCCGTGCCCGTGCCGTGCCCGCGTACGTCCGCGGCAAATGCTGTTGCGTGGTTCACGCCGTCTGCGGCATCGGCACTTCCGCGTCCGCTCAGGATGACAACTGAGCGGGGTTACGCTCCTCGAACGGGTTCGACCCCAAGCCCCGGCCGATCCGGAATCACAATCCGCCCGCCCGCGATCTTTGCGCCATCATACGGATCATCCGACAACAACGCCGCCCCGTCAAAATCCGCGTAGTCGAGCAGCGGCGCGAAGTGCGCCGCGGCCGTGATGCCAAGGCTCGTCTCGATCATGCAGCCCGCCATCACCAGCATGCCGTGCGCGCGCGCGGTCGCGATCATCTTGAGCGCCTCGCGCAACCCGCCGCATTTCGACAGCTTGATGTTGATGCCGTCCGCCACGCCGGCGAGCTTCGGAATGTCCGCCGCGACGACGCACGATTCATCGGCGATCACCGGCAACTTCGACCGCTCGCGCACGAAGCGAATTCCGTCGAGATCGTGCGGCGGCAACGGCTGCTCGAGGTACTCCACGCCGCACTCGACCAGCACGTCGACCATGCGCAGCGCCTGCTTCGCGGTCCACGCCGCGTTCGCATCGACGCGCAGGATCTTGTCCGGCGCCGCGTCACGAACCTGGCGAATGATTCGTTCGTCGTGGTCGGTACCGAGCTTTACCTTGAGCACGGGATAGGCGCTCGCCTCATGCACGCGCTGCCGCAGCTCGTCGTCATTCGCGGCGATCGCGATCGTGAAGCTCGAGAGCGGCGCTTTCGCGGGATCGAGACCCCAGAGCCGGTACACCGGAACGCCGAGGCGCTTCCCCGCCAGATCGTGTAACGCCGCGCTGATCGCCGACTTCACCGATCCGTTGAACCGCAGCGCGCGATTCATCTCCGCTTCAACGTCCTCGAGCATCCACGGATTCGCCGCTTCGACGATCGGCTTGAGGCGGTCGAGCGCGGCAAGCGCCGTGTCGGCCGTCTCGCCGTAGAACCGATTCGGCGCCGCTTCGCCCCATCCTTCCATGCCGTCGTCGTCGATCACGCGCACGCGCATGAGCCGGTGCTCGCTCGCGCTGCCGCGGGCGATCGTGAACGGATGCTTCGTGTGAACGATGGAGACGTCGTGCAGAAGCTTCATGAGAGAACCTGTATCACTGGGTGCCCGCGCGTCTCGCCAGCGTCGCGTTGCGATAGGCGCCCTGCCCGTCCGCCGCCGTGCGCAGAAACGCGATCAGGGCATCGGCAAGATCGTATCCTCGCGCGTAACGAGCCGTTGGCTGCTTGGCGAGACAACGCACCACGATCTCGGAAAGCGCCGCCGGAATGCGAGCGTTGACGTCGACAGGCGCCGGCGCGGCCTCATGGACCTGCTTATAACTCACTGAAAACGCGTCGGCGCCGTCGAACGGCGGGAACCCGAGCAGCGCTTCGTAGAGCACGATGCCGATCGCGTAGATGTCGCTGCGCCCGTCCACGAGCTTGCCCATGGCCTGCTCCGGCGACATGTAATGCGGCGTGCCCATCGCTCGGCCGCTCGCCGTGAGCCGGCCGTGAAACCGCGCCGTCGCGATGCCAAAATCCGTGATGCACGCGTTGCCGTCCTCGTCGAACAACACGTTGTCCGGTTTCACGTCGCGATGGACGACGCCGCGGCGATGCGCGTAGTCGAGGGCGCAGGCGACCTGCGCGGCCACCGACGCCGCGCGCGCCGGATCGACGAAGCGAGTCTTCTGAATCGCGTCGGCCAGCGAGCCGCCCTCGAGATACGGCATGACGATGAACACCACATCTTCCGTCGCGCCGTAATCGAGAATTCCGCAGATGTGCGGATGCACCAGCTTCGCCGCGGCCTCGGCTTCTCTCCGAAAACGCTCCGCCACTTCTTCGTCGCGCGCCAGGTGCGGGTGCAACACCTTGATCACGACGCGCCGCGAGAGCTGCACCTGTTCGGCGACGTACACGTCGGCCATGCCCCCGCCGCCCAACCGCTTGACGACGCGATAGCGATTTCCCGCCGCGCGGCGCAACCGCGTCAGCTCTTCATCGGGCCGCTCGAACGGCGTGCGATCGAGATCGGGCAGCGCGTCGCCGCACCGCGTGCAGGCGGCCGACGACGCGCGATTCCATGTCCCACATTGAGGGCAGAACATGCGCTACACTCTCAACCGCCGAACTGCATTCGCACGAAGTCGTACGGCGCCCACGGCCCGGTGACGTCGAAGTGCAGGAGATGATGCGCGTCCTGCTGCTCTTCCACCGCCTTCCCGAAATCCTTCCACAAGTCGCGCTCGACGAGAAACGCGGCGCTCAGCACCAGGCCGGTCACTTCCTCGAGGCGCAGCGGCACCGCGGCGACGGCTCTTCGCCGCAGCGCGCGAAATGATTCGGCCGCGGCGGCGGCGAGGTCGGACCCCGCCTCCAGCTCGCCGCCCTTTCCGTCGGCGCGAACCACGTGCACGCGCGCGACCTCGCGATCCTCGACGAATTGCAGCGCATCGTTGAGCGACACGTAGTGCAGCTCCATCCAGCGCTTGAGCACGTCCGCCGAACGAAAGACCGCACCGACGGGCGCCGGCAGTACCGCCGAGCGATGAAAGGCGGCATCGACGATGGCGCGATGCCGCTCGACCTCGGCGTCGCCGGCGTCGTCGAGCGCGAACACGCGCTGCTCGGTCACCACCGCGCTCAGATCGCGGAAGGGCACGATCATCGTCTCACTGTGCGATCCAGTGCCGTCGGTCGCCGGCGCCGTTACGGCGTTGTGCGGCGCGTCAGCCAGCGTGATCGCGTGCAGGCGAAGTGCCATTCAGAGCAGCTTCCAGAAGCGAAGGATGAGAAGGAGCAGGAGTCCCAGGCCAAACTGAATTGCGAACATCCACCAGAACGCGTGCGCATGATGCTGCAACGGGATGTACTCCACGTTCATGCCCCACATCCCGCTGATCACGACGAACGGAATGCTCATCGTCGCAATCACCGACAGGCCCTTCGTGATGGTGCCCAGCCGGTTCGAGACCTGCGTAAGATAGCTGTCGAGCACACTGCTCAGCAGATCGCGATACGAATCCAGTGAGTCGTTGATTCGGAGCACATGATCGTACACGTCGCGAAAGTATGTCTGTGATTCAGGCGACAACAGCGCGCTCGGCCGGTTGGTGAGAATGCTGAACACCTCGCGCTCGGGCGCCACATGCCGGCGCAGCGCCAGCACGAGCCTCTTGACCGCGAAGATCTCCTTGAGCGCCGAGCGGTCGAAGTCGACGATTACCCGCTGCTCCAGGTTATCCACGAATTCGTCCAGCTTGTCGAGCAACGGAAAGTAGGCGTCGACCGACGCATCCATGATCGCGTGGACCAGGCGGTCGCTGCCGCGCTCCAGCAGCTCCGGTTTCTTCTCGACCCGGCTCGCCACGTCGTCCACCGGCTGCGACGGACCATCGTGCACCGTCACGGCCCAGTTGGCGCCGAGAAAGAACGACAGGTCGTACGTCTCGAGATCGTACGGATCCGGCGTGCCTTCATGAAAGCGCACGCCGACGACGATCATGAACAGGAACTCCGGATATTCCTCGAGCTTGGGCCGGCTGTTGCGCGCGGTCGCGTCTTCGATCGCCAGCGGATGCAGATTCTGAATCTTGGCAAGGAAGTCCGCCTGCGCCGGCACCGACAGATCGACGTCCACCCACAAATGGCCGCGGCGCTCGGCGATGATGCGATTGACCTCGTCCAACGTGAGGTCGCGGCGGGCATCCTTCGAGTTCGGCTCGAAAAAAACGATGCGAGGTGCGGCGGGCGTATCGGTCATATGAAGTTGTAAGGGTAGTCGTATGGCAACTAACCGGCCTGCCCTTGCGGTCTCCCGTGCCATTTTGTATACAGTTGACCATGCGACTCGCAATCGCGCTCTTGGCCCTGGCGGCACCACTGGCCGCCCAACACGCTGACAGCCTGTCGCTGCGCGTGCGCGTGACTGACAGTGCCAGCCATCCCATCCCGGCCGCCGAGCTCTCGGTGGTCGTCGGCCTCAACGACGTCCAAGCGACCGGCACCACCGGAAGCGACGGCGTTCGCATTCTTCGATTCGCGCATCCACATGCGCCAATCGAGATCATCGCCCGCAAGATCGGCTTCACGCGCACCAGTGCGTTCGTCACGCCGCGCGTCGACTCGGCGTCCGTGACGTTGGTGCTGCATCGTCCGGTGCAGGCGCTGCCGGCGGTCACCGTCAACGCGATCGAAGACATCAAACGTCGCGCCTATCACGTGGACGCAGACGAGATCGCGAACAGCTCGCGCCCGATCTTCGACGGTATGGACGTGCTGCTCAAGCTCAAGCCGGACATCGTGTACGGGCGCATTCAAGGCTGCGGCGTGGAAGAGGTGTGGGTGAACGGCAAACGCATCTACAACGTCCCGTATTCTTCCATGGTCGAAGCGCGCCAGCCGAAGCCGCCCGATCCGAGCATGCGCACGCAGGGTCGGCCGTTGCCGGCGTCACCGCTGTCGCGCGCGTCGCTCACGGAAGTGTGGACGATCATGTCGATGATCAAGCCCGAGCACATCGCCGAGATGAACTACGCGGACTGCTTCGACAACACGGTCGACAAGCTGCACGCGCAGGACGCGTTGTTCGTCGTGCTCAAGGACGGGATCGGCTTCGACACGCGCCGCGGCTCGTACGTCGTCGACGATTCGGCGAGGAAGCCGTCGGCTCGCGCGATCACCAATGTCGCCGCCGTCAGCCCGGTGGTGTATCGCAATCGGCTGCTCGGCATCTTCGACGCGCGCACGGGCGATCCCGTCCCCGACGCGATCGTCACCGATGTCATCAGCGGCACCTCGGCGCGCTCGACGCCGACCGGAACGGTGACACTCCTTTTTCTTCCCGAAGGCACGACGACGATCCGCGTAACGAAGCCCGGCTACGCCGAGGCGAAGCTCGATGTGAAGATCTCGCCGGCGGACACCATTCCGATCACGCTGGTGCTCGAGAAGGTGCACTGACGGTGCTATTCGAGCGCCAGCATGTGATGCACGCAGGCCTGAGCGAGCCGCTGAGGCGCATACCCTCCCTCGAGCGCGCTCACCACCCGGCCGCCGCACCACTGCTCGGCGCGTTCGACCAATCCGCGCGTCAGCTGTTCGACGTGCTCGTACTCGAGCGTGAAGCCGCCGAGGGGATCGCCGGCGAGTGAGTCGAAGCCGGCGGAGATCAGCACGATGTCCGGCGTAAAGTCGGCGGTCGCCTCGTCGATCGCCCGCTCGAGCGTGTCGACGTAGACCGATGCGGGCAGACCCGCGCGCATCGGACGATTCCAGACGTTCGCGTGGGGACCTCGATCGTCGGCCGCACCGGTGCCGGGATACCACGGCCACTGATGCATGGAGATGAATCGAATGTCGCGGTCGTCCTCGACGAGCGCCTGCGTACCGTTGCCGTGATGCACGTCCCAGTCGACGATCAACACGCGTTCGGCGCCGTGATGCCGGCGCGCATAGTGCGCGCCGATCGCGACGCTGCCGAAGAGACAGAAACCCATCGCGCGATCGCGCACGGCATGATGTCCCGGAGGACGCACGCCGCAAAAACTGCGGCGCGGTCCGGCTCCGAAGGCGAAGTCCAACCCGTCGAGCACCGCGCCGGTCGCGGCCGTCGCGGCGTCCCACGATCCTTCGCTCGCGACCGTATCGACGTCGAGCTGTCCTCCGCCGCTCGCAACGATCGCGCGGACCGTCTCGATGTACGCGCGATCGTGTGCCAGCGCGAGCTCGTCCACCGTGGCGTGTCGCGATTCCACGTGGTGAATGCGACCGATGAGCTCCGGGTGCTCGCGCAGCGCCGACGGTATCGCGCGCAGCCGCCCGACGTGCTCGGCATGCCCCCAACCGGTATCATGCCGCCCGCAGTCGGAGTTGGAGATGAACGCGATGGTCATCGCAGCCCCCGCAGCCGCAGGGAGCCCCATTCCATCAATAAGAGAACCATTATGAGCGTTATGATAATTCGCGGATCGGTGCCGCGACGCGCTGGCGGCGCGGGCCGGGGCGCGCCGAGCCGATCGGTGAGATAGGCGAGCGGTGCGCTCTCGCCGACGTCGAGCGCGTTCGACATCGAGACGGGCGCGTACGCCACCGATCGCAGGACGCGCGACCACCATTCGCGATGCGCCTCCTCCGACCCCGCTTCGCCGGCCATGCGCCACCGCCACGTGTCGTCGTAGCCGATCTGCATCACGCGCCCCGCACGGACCCGGCGTGCCGCGACGACAATGGCGTCACCGCGGCGCTCCAGCGCGAGCGCGCCGGGTCGCAGCCGCGCGACGGGATAAAAACCGGTGGTGCCGAGACGGATCGTATCGTTCGCCTGCACGCGTGGGCGCGTGCGCACGCCCGCGCTTCCCGCCGCGAGCTCGGAGAACGCGCGCGCATTTGCGGCCGGTCCGACGAGCACGAGTCCACCACCCGAGCGAACGAATCGCTCAATCGCGCCACTCATGGCCTGCGCGGTGGAATCGATCGCAATCACGGCCGCGAAACGATTCGTGTCGAGCGGCGCCGCGCCGCCCCCCGTCACGTCCGCGCCCGGCGCGACGACGAAGCGCGTGACGACGCGCCACCCACGCTCCTCGAGCGCCGAGACGATGAACTTCCCTTCCCACCCCGCCGCGCCCACGACGAGCACGCCGCGGATGGAGCTCGTATCGTGGGTGTTCGCGATCACTGATTGCCCGCCGACGTCCGCGCGCAACGCACCGACAACGAGCGGCGTGGTGAGCGTGACGCCCAAGTCCATGACCTGTGCGCTGTCGATGTCGCTCGCGTCGTCGCGCAGGCGAACGCGCGCACCCGTCGGCGCCGCGATGTCGATCCGCGCGCCGCGGCGTGGATCGGGCACGGGCTGCACGCTCATCGCGACGGCAGCGGGCGCGCCGCTCCACGACACGGAGTGCGCGGCGGCGACATCGGCATGCGCGAGCGCGGCCAGCCAATCCGTCGCCCACGGTGCGGGCGCGCTCGTGGCGTCGAGGTGAATCGCGACAGCCTCCGACGTTCGCGACAGCTCCGCCAGCCGAGCAGACAAATTCTTGTCACATGGAGACAAGTTTTTGTCACATGCCTGCACGTGCTCGACGCGCCGAACCGTTGAGCCGATGAAGCTCCCGCCGAGCAGCCAGCCGAGCAGCGCGAATGCGCCGATGCGACAGGCGGATTCGAAGCGGCTACGCGGTGAGGGCATACACCACCAGATTCACCGCGAAGCGCGTGTTGTCCACCGACATGAATCGCTTGCTGTCGGGATGATAGTTCCACTCGGAGCTATAGTCCTTGCTGCTGTAGAGCACGCCGATACGACCGGCGTGCTCTACAGCCAATAGATGCTTGTGCACGAGATTGTCTCCCCAGCCATTGAGCTCGTGGCTCGTTGTGGGTGGACCCTCGAACTTGAAGAATGCTGAATAGAGTGGATGATCGTTCGGCAGGTCGGCGAGCGGAGCGACGGTGCGCGCGATCTCTTCCGTCGCCGTCCGGTGGAACGTGCCGTCGACGTCGTGGTTGTGGTCGTCGACGAACAGCAACCCGCCGCGCGCGACGAACCGCCGCACATTCCGCCGCTCGGCATCGCTGAATCGCACCGGCAGGTGGCCGGTCAGATACAGCAGCGGGTACCGCAGCATGCGCTCGTCGGAGAGCGGGACGATGACGCCCGTCGGCGCGACGTTGATCTCGGTGTAACGCGCGATCGTATCGATGATGTTGGCGGGCAGGAGCGGCGCGCTGTCCCAGTCGCCGGATTCGTATTGCGCCGTGGCGAATACGAATTCGCTTACGAATTCGCTCATGATGGGTGCCATGAGCCGTTTCATGGCATCAGTCCCCAGCGCGACAGCGAGTCGCGCGCGGCCGGCGCGCCGGCCAGCGCGCGGCGTGCTCGCACGAAGGCGGTGGTCGCACGGACGCCGTTGCCGGAACGCATCGCCGTGGCGGCATCGCCCACCGCCGTCGCAAACGCCGGCTCGACCGACAACGCCGCGATGCGCAGCACGAGCAAGGAGTCGAGTGCCGCTCGGGTATCGCGCGCCGAGAGCTCGGCAATGCGCAGCAGCCGCGTCGTCAACATGACGCGCGTGGAATCCACCGCGGTCAACGGGCGCCGCGCGCTCGACCCGCCCTTGTCCTTGCCCGTAAGCCGCACCTTCGCGAGATCGATCACCACCGGTGGCGGCTGTCCGCGTAAATAGAGACGCTCGGCTTGCCGCGCGCGTTGAATCGCGGCGAGCGCGAGACGCATGTGCGGCAGCGCGCGGCCGGGCTGCCCGAGCTCGAGCTCGGTGCTCGCGTCCCACATCGCATTGTACGCCTCGAGCAACGGCTTGTTCGTCGCGACGACCGGGCTCTCACCACCGGCGAAGTCGATCGGATCGGTCGAGCGATTGGTCGCCGAGTCGGCGCGCGCGATCAACTCTTCCATCGATTTCGCGCGGGCGGGCGATTCGTCGTCGGTATGCTCTTCGCCCGTCGGCTCGCCAAGTCGCGAGAACACGATCTCGCCGACGGTGCGGCGCAACCGCTTTTGATCGACGGCGATCGAGTGCGATTCGCGGACGAGCGTGTCGCGCGCGAGCGACGGGCGCCGCTTCTCGAGCGCTGCGGCGAGCTGGATCAGCATTCGCTCGCTGATCAAGCTCTTGTCCGCCTCGCTGGGCGGCACGGCATCGACGGCCACCGAGTCGTACTCATCGGCGCGTGCGATGCGAATCGTTCGTGTTTCCGATGCACCGATGCCGGGACCAGTGACGTTGTTCGCGTCGCGCGCCACCGCGCGCAGGTGCACGATGTCGCCCGGCTTGAGCGGCAACGAGTCGAATGGCAGCGACGCGACGAACGTCGCGCGTGCTCCGTGCAAGGGCCGCGCGCCAAGCGTTCCGGATTTGAATGTGAACGTTTCGCCTTCGCCGGAGCTCACGATGTATTCGAACGCGGCGCTCGCGAGTCCGAAATCGTCGCTCACGTCGGCCGACAGGATCAGACGGCCGCGCGCGGCGCGAAGCACCGAATCGTGCGCCGGTGCGGTGAGCGTCACCGTGGGCGGATTGTCCGCGATCGGCTCGATCGCGACGAGACGCTGATCCGGCCCGTCGCGCAGGCGAACTGTCAGAGGTTTCGAAACACGAACCGTGACTGACCAGCGATCGCCGTGCGATGACGCGGCGAGGGCATCGCCGCCGGTGATCGCGACAATTCCCGCCGCATCGCCGCGTCCTTCCAGCACGACAGTGCTGCCGACGACGACGCGCAAGTCCGCGGGGTCGTCGATCGTCGTCGCCGCGCTGTCGGTGTACGCCGGCGGCTGGAGGCGCGCGATCAGCGGCGACAGCCGCGACGCGCCCGGCGGGCGCGGGCCCCCGCGCGCGAGAGCGTCGCCGGCGCGCGGCGATCGAATTCGAGCTACCGCGCCCGCAGGCAGGGCGAACAAGACGACGACCGCGGCGATTCCAGCGGCAAGCGGAATCGCAACGGCCCGAAGCGCGCGACGAATGGCGCTTCGCGTCCACCGATCGCTCCCGCCCGCGCGAACGAGACGCTCGTCTCCCGTCTCCACCGCCGACGCGAGCGCGAACTGCAACGCCGGTTCTCGCTCCTCGATCCACAGCGCGACGCGCAGCAGCGACGACACGCGGCGGTCGCGCCATGCGAGCGCCGCGGCCGTGATCACCGCCGACGCCACCGCGATGAGCAGCAGCGACCGTCGCGAACCCACCGACAGATCGACGAACGCATCGGCGATCGCCGCGCCGGCGACCAGCGACAGCGCGGCGACGATCCCCCACGCGACCGCGCGCACGGTAATACCAACGCCGAGAATCACGCGCACCATGCGCAGCCGTGCGAAGACGCTCATGTCGTCCGCGCCGGTCCGCGACGCACCGCGAGCTCGGCGATCAGCACCAGCGCGCCGAACGCCAGCAGCCACGGCGTCCACCGCGAGCGAGTCCCGTCGTCGCGGAGCTGGGCTGCCGGCGCGAGCGGGCCGGCGCCGCCAAGCGATATGAGCGTTGTGGAATCAGCAACCGCGAACGTTGCGTCGCCGCCGCACGGTGCAAGCAAGCCGCGCGCGAAGTCCCGGAACGGCGGTCGCAACGTCACGTCGCTCGATTCATCAATCAACACGCCAACGTGGCGAATACAGCCGCCGCCCGTTGGACGCTCCATCGCGGCGATCTCACCATCGGCCCAGCGCGCGATCGCCGTCCCATTCAGCACCCACAAACGCGGCAAGCGTGCGACGAGCACACCGCTCGTCGAGACGACGCCGCCGATCGCGTCGATCGTACGACGCGTCGGCCAATCGGCGTCGGCCTCCGCGACCGGCCAGTGCACGAGTACGTGACCGCTCGCGGTCGCCCACGCGGAATCGGCCGTCGTCAGCTTGTCGCGCACGACGCGAACGGTCGCGGCGCCGTCAGTTGAAACAAAGCCGGCAAGCGCAAGCCCGGCGGCGACCGCGTCGTTCGTATCGGCTCTGATCTCGACGCGCGGCACCGTGCCAGCGCTGGCGATCGGACGAGGTGCGACACGAACCAACCGCACCCGCCCTGGCCATGCGGCGCGAATTCGTGCGGTCGCATGATCAATCTCCTCGCGCGCGAACGGCGAGACCACGATCAGCTCGAGAGAATCGTTCGCGCGCGCCAACTCCGCCCCGGCGCGCATCGCCTCGGCGAATCCTGCCGAGAGCGAACCGCGCGCATCGCTCTGGACCAGCGAATCCGTGGCACGCACGCGACGGCTCGCGGCGCTGTCGAGCGGTACGATGACGTCACCGGCGCGCGCGAGCGCGCGAACGCTGTCTCGCACTTCTCCGATGCTCGCGACGTCGCGCGATCGATCGGCGACGATCACGCGCGCCGTTCGCCCATGCGTCGTCGAGAACGCCGGCGCGGCAACGGCGGCACAGATCGCGACAATCGCCAGCGCGCGCAGCAGCAACAACACGATGTCGCTCAATGCGTAGGAGCGCGTGCGCGCACGAATCGCGCGCTCCGGAATGAATCGCGCCGTCGGCAGCGGCTCGGCGATCGGTCTGCTGCGCGCAATGAAGTGCACGGCCACGAGACCGATGAGCGCAGCCGCGCCAACGCCAAGGGCCGATGGAAGCAACCAGCTCACGACGCCACTCCGACCCCGCCGGCGATGCGGCGCACCGCGTGCGACGCCGGCTCATCGGTCACCACTTCAGTGTACGCCGCGCCCGCCGCCCGCCAGAGACGCGCGATCTCGGCGCGCCATTCGCCGAACGCATTCTGATAGTCTCGGCGCGACGCATCGGCGAGCAAACGCTGCACGCCCGGCAGCTCGGGATCGGCGGCCAGCAGCGTACGGCGCGGCGGTTCGAGCTCCTCTTCGGCGACGACGTGCGCGAGATGCACTTCTCCGCCTCCAACGATGTGCACACGCGCGGCGCGCAGCATGTCGTCCGAATCGCCGAGCATGTCGGTGACGATGACGATCCGCGGTGCACGCAGCGCGGCGAGCACGGGCGCGAGCGGCTCGAGTCCGTCGGGATCTGCCGCGTCCACGACGCGCGCGATCTCGTCGACGACGCTGCGTCGTGTGCGCGGTGGCAGCACGCGAACGTGCCCGCGTGCATCGTGCAATGCGACGCCGACCGGGTCGCCCTCCGCGTGAGCGACCGCGGAAAGTCCCACGGAAAGATTCTGCGCGTGAATCCATTTGAGACGCGACAGAATCGGATAGGCCATCGAGGCCGACGTGTCGAGCAGGATCATCGTCGGAAGCACCGCGCGATCGTTCGCGAGGCGGATGTAGGCGCGATCGCTCCGCGCGAGCAGCCGCCAATCGAGACGCCGCGGATCATCGCCCTGCCGATACAAGCGATACTCCGTGAACTCGGCCGACGTCCCGCGCGTTCGGGAGTGATGCGCTCCGACCACCGCGCTCGACACCGCGTGCCGCGCCGGCCAGCGCACGCCGCGCACGGCGTCGAGGAGCGCGCCGTACCGGGTGATGGTCACACGCGAATGTCGCTGCGCGGCGGCTCGATACGCGCCAGCAAGTCCTCGATGATCCGTTCCACGTTCACGCCCTCGGCTTCGGCGGCGAAGTTCGGCAGCACGCGGTGCCGCAACACCGGACGCGCAACGCGCTTGATGTCGGTCGGCGACACGGCGAGTCGCCCGTCGAGCAGCGCGTTGGCCTTGGCGCCAAGCACCAGCGATTGGCCGGCGCGCGGACCGGCGCCCCAGCGAACGTACTGGTGCACCAGCTCGGGCGCGGCGGATTCATCGGGACGCGTCGCGCGCACCAGTGCGGCCGCGTACCGCAGCACCGATTCGCTCGCGACGACTTCGCGTGCGAGCTGTTGGAGCGCAAGCAGCTCGTCGGCGCCGAGTACCGGTGCGATCGACTCGCTGTTCACGCCGGTCGTGCTGCGGAGAATGGCGATTTCTTCATCCTCGCGCGGGTAGCCGACGCGAATGTCGAACAGAAAGCGATCGAGCTGCGCTTCGGGCAGCGGGTAAGTGCCTTCCTGCTCGATTGGATTCTGCGTCGCGAGCACGAAGAACGGTTCGGGCAGGCGCATCGTGTCGCCGCTCGCGGTCACGCTATGCTCCTGCATCGCTTCGAGCAGCGCGGCCTGCGTGCGCGGCGGCGCGCGGTTGATCTCGTCGGCGAGCACGATGTTGGCGAAGATCGGCCCGCGCACGAAGCGAAAGCTGCGGCCGCCCGTCGCCGAGTCTTCTTCCAGAATCTCGGTGCCCGTGATGTCGCTCGGCACGAGATCGGGCGTGAACTGAATGCGCCGGAAATCGAGATGGACCGCTTCGGCGAGCGAGCGGACCATTAGAGTTTTTGCAAGTCCCGGAACGCCGACGAGCAGCGCGTGGCCGCCGGCGATGAGCGCCGCGAGCAGCTCGTCGAGCACTTGCTCCTGACCGACGATGCGACGCCGTACTTCGGCGCGCAGCCGCCCCGCGGCCGCCACCAGCGCGTCCCGTCGTGACAGGAGTGTTGCCGGTACGGCCGCCATGCGCGAGCGGCTACCGCACCGGCCGGCGCCGGCGGTGCGTCAGCAGCAGGATCGATCCGTTCACGACGCCGGCGTCCGCCAGCGACGCCATCTCGTCGAGCACGACCCAGCCGCGCAGCTTGAGCACGAACTCCTCGAGGACGTCGCTCTCGGGATACAACGCGGCGAGCGCGCGCTGTTTCACCTCGAGCACGCTGTCGGTGGGCAGCACGACGATGCGCACGACGTCCCACACTTCAGGCATCTCGACGCGGATGGTGATCGCGTCCGCGGCGCCCTCGGGCGCGAGGGTGATCGTCGATTTGCGCGCGCGAAGGTTCGAGACGAACGGCGCCTTCATCACGCGCCCACCGGCGGCAGCGTCGCGAAGAAACGCGACACCTGCATGTCGAAGAGGTACGTGGATCCGGTGACGCGCGTGCCACCACCATCAGCCGGCGCGACGCCGATCACCAGCTCTTCCGTGCCCTGGCCGCGAAACGACACGAAGCTCGGACCTTCGCGATCGATGAACGCCGCATACAGCGTCGGACGATTCGAGAAGAAGGCCTTGGCGCGCGACACGACTTCGTCGCCGCTCAGGCTCGTGACAGTTTCCTGAAGGGTTTGTGCGCTGTGCATGCGTGTATCACGACCTCAGTGGTAACTCCAACCGGAACGTCGAGCCCTGACCGGGCGACGACGTCAACGAAATGTCTCCGTGCAGCATCCGCGCAAGCCGCCGAGCGAGCGCGAGACCAAGTCCCGAGCCGCCGAACTCGCGTGTGGTCGAACCATCCACCTGCCGAAACTCCTCGAACACCAACCGGTGCGCGTCCTCGGGGATACCGATTCCCGTATCCTCGATCACGTACGCGACCCGATCGCCGTCGACGTGCAGCGACGCGTGAACGCTCCCTTCACGCGTGAACTTGACCGCGTTGTCGAGCAGCGCGCGCAACGTTCGCGTCACGAGCCGCGCATCAGTACGCATCATCGGCACGTCGCTCGGCTCGCGCACGTCGAGCGTCACGCCGTCGCGCGGCGTGGTCGCGGCCACCGCATCGCGCAGCGGCTGCCGCGGATCGACGTCCGAGAAGGCCGCCTCGACGTCGCCGCGCTTGAGCGCCGTGAGCTGGAGCAGATCGCCGATCAGCGAGAGCAGCTGCTCGCTCGACCCCTTGACCTGATCGAGCGTGTTCTGCTGCTCGTCGGTCATGGGACCGGCAAGCCCTTCCTGCATGAGCGAAATGTAGCCGATCACGGCCGTGAGCGGCGTGCGCAGCTCGTGTGAGATGTTCGAGAGGAATTCATCCTTGACGCGCCGCGCTTCGAGGAGATCGGCGTATTGCCGCTCGAGCTCCGCGTTGCTCGTGCTGAGCGCCGCGTTCGCTTGTTCCAGATTCTGGATCAAGCGCGCCTTCTCGGCCGATGCCGCCATCTGATCGGCGACGATCCGCATCAAATGCCGTGAGTCGGGTCCGATCGCGCGCGGCGAAGCGAAGTAAAACGTCAGGGCGCCGAGCACCGTGTCGCCGGCTTGCAGCGGCAGCGCGACGATCGACCGGAATCCGAGCTCCATCGCGACTTCCTGCCAATCGCCCGCGCCGGCGTCCGCGAACACGTCCGGTACTTCGATCAACTTGCGTTCGCTCGCCGCTTGTCCGCTGGGGCCCGCGCCCAGCCGCACGCGCATCTGCCGAAGAAACTTGGCGTAGCGCTGCGGCCAGTTGTGCACCGCGGCCAGGTGCATGTTGTCCTCGCCCTCGCCGACCGCGAAGACACACGCGAACGTGGCGCCGATCAGCGGGCTCACCCGGTCGAGCGCGATCTGGAACACCTCTTCCGGCCGCTTGGCGGTGTGGAAGGCGTGCGCCACCTCCCGGACCGCCATCAACTCGCGGAGTCCGACATCCGCCGGCTCTTCCGGCGTGCGAATGCGTTCGGAGTTCGAGCTCGTCGACATGTGTGTTGCTGGATGGTGCGTCGATTACCGCTCGGAAACTACCGAATTCAGTTCTTCTTGGGTACGGTGAGCGTGCGGACTTCCACGCGGTGGATCAGCACGTCGGGCGGCGTGTCGATGACCTTCGCGACGGCGTCGGCGACGTCCTCGGGCTTGAGCTTCAAGCTCTGATCGCCGAAGCCGCCGCTGCCGAAGTCGGACGCGACGCCGCCCGGATTCACCACCGACACCTTGATGCCATGCTCGCGAAGCTCGAGCATGAGACATTCGGTGAACGACTGTACGGCCGCCTTGGTGCCGGTGTAGCAGGTGCCGCCCACGAAGGCGCTCCGTCCCGCGATCGAACCGATGACGACGACGTGTCCCCCGGGTCCGAGCCGCAGCATGCCCGGCAGCACGGTGCGTGTGACGTCGAAGAGTGCGTTGACGTTGACGTCGACCATCCGCCGCCATTCGTCGCGGCTCATCTCCATCAGCGGCTTGATGACCCCGACGCCGGCGTTGTTGACGAGGACTTTCGCTTCGATGTCGCCAAGGGCGGCGCGAACCGCTTCGGGATCGGTGATGTCGACCGTGCGCGGCCGGCACGCACCGCCTAAGTTCTCGATGTCCTGCGCCAGCGACTCCAGCTCGTCGTCCGATCGCGCAACCGCGACGATCTCGTACTGGGAGCACAAGCGCAGCGCGATAGCCCGGCCAATGCCGCGCGATGCACCGGTGACGACGGCCAGAGGTAGGGGCATGTAAGGAATGTACTCGGGTCCAACCTTTTTCCGGTTTTCCTTGTCGGTGAATGCATGGACACGCTTCTCCAGGACCTCCGCTTCGCCGCGCGTTCGCTCCGCAAGCAGCGCGGCACCACCGCCATCGCGATCCTCTGCCTGGCCCTCGGCATCGGCGCCAACACCGCGATCTTCACCGTCGTTCGGGCCGTCCTGCTGGAGTCGCTGCCGTATCGCGATCCATCGCATCTCGCCAAGCTGTACGAAGCCGGGATCTACAACGGCAAGCGCGGCCTCGGGTCGGTGTCGGTGCCCAATTACCTCGACATCAAGGCACGGAACACGGCGTTCGTATCGATGGCCGCGTACAATGGCGGCGGCGCCGACCTCGGCGGCACTGGCCAGCCCGAACGTGTGAAACAGGTCCGCGCGACCGCCGAGTTCTTCGATGTGCTCGGATCGCGGCCGTTGATCGGCCGCACCTTCGCGCCTGGCGAAGATCAGGCCGGACACGACGTCGCCATTCTGAGCGAAGGCTTCTGGCGCCGACGCTACGCGGGCGATCCACACCTCATCGGCCAAACGATCTCACTCGACAATCGGGCGTTCACCGTGATCGGCGTCATGCCGTCGACGTTCGATTTCCCGATCTCCGCCTCGCACAACGACGTGTGGGTGCCGCTCGTGTTCACGCCCGATAATCTCAAGCAGCGCGGCAGTCATTGGCTGCAGGTCGTCGGGCGGCTCAGGCCGGGCATCGACTCGGTCGCCGCGAACGCGCGGCTCGATCCACTCGCCAAACAGCTCGCGCGCGATTTTCCCGATCAGCAGAAGGATCGCCTGCTGCAGATGGTGCCGCTCAACACCATTGTTGTCGGCCGCGTTCGCCCGACGCTCATGCTGCTGCTCGGCGCGGTGGGCATGGTGCTGCTCATCGCATGCGCGAACGTCGCGAATCTGTTGCTCGCGCGTGCCGCCGGTCGCACGCGTGAGGTGGCAATTCGCACCGCGCTCGGCGCCGAGCGCGTACGGCTCGTTCGACAGCTGTTGACGGAAAGCATCCTGCTCGCCGTGAGCGGCGGGTTGCTCGGCTTACTCGTGGCCTACTGGGGACTGCACGCAATTCTCACCTATGCCGCGGCCGCGCTCCCGCGGGCGGAGACGGTCCATCTCAATGCCAGCGTCTTGTTGTTCGCGTTCGGCGTTTCGTGCGTCACGGGAATCGTGTTCGGCATCGTGCCGGCGCTGCGCTCGAGCGACGTCGATCTCCGGCAGGATCTCACCGAGACCGCGGGCCGCGGCGGCACGAGCCGGCGGCAGCATCGCACGCTCAACACGTTCATCGCCACGGAGATCGCGCTCTCGGTGGTCCTGCTGATTGGTGCGGGACTCGTGGTTCGCGCGTTCGTCGCCGTCGTGAATACCGATCCGGGTTTCAAGACCGATCGCCTGCTGACGTTCAAGGTGTCGGCGCCCACGGGACAGTTCGGTGACAGCGCGCGCTACACTGGATTCTTCGGCCCGGTGACGGATCGTCTGCGCGCGATTCCAGGCGTGCGCAGCGTGTCGATGATCTCGCTTCTGCCGGCGCAAAGCTGGGGGACGAACGGCAGCTTCGAAATCGTGGGAAGGCCGACGGAGACGGATCCGACGCGGCAGCCGTTCGGCGAGTTCCGTGTGGTCGGCTCCGACTTTTTCCGGACGTTCGGCATCACGATCAAGTCGGGCCGCGGTATCACCGACGCCGACGTCCTTGGGCAGCAACCGGTGGTGGTGATCAACGAAACGTTCGCGAAGAAGTATTTCACCGACAATCCGATTGGCCACCAGTTGATGCCGTGGACCGACAAGCCGGCGACGATCGTCGGCGTCGCGGCCGACATTCGCGAAGCGGGGCTCGAGGGCACGCCGTCCCCGGGCATTTACGTTCCGGCCGCGCAGCAGCCGTGGCAGCTGGGCAACATGACGATGCTCGTCGCGACGCAGGGCGATCCCGAGGCCCTGGTGCCCTCAGTGCGCCAGGTCATTCACGACATCGCGCCGAATCAACCGATCGCGCAGCTGGAATCGATGGAGCAGGTGATGTCCGAATCGCTCCAGGCACGCAAGCTCACGCTGTCGCTCCTCGCCGTGTTCGCGATTCTCGCGACGCTGCTCTCGTCGGCCGGTGTGTACGGCGTGATGTCGTACGGCGTCGCGCAGCGAACGCGCGAGCTCGGTATTCGCATGGCGTTGGGCGCGAAGGGCGGCGACGTCACGCGCATGGTGTTGTGGGACGCCGCGAAGCTCGCGGCGACGGGCGTGGCAGTCGGCCTCGTCGCGGCGTCGCTGCTCACGCGATTCGTGGCAGGCATGCTGTACGGCATCGGCGTGCACGATCCGGCGACATGGATTGGCGTCACGACGCTGATCGTGCTCGCGGCGTTGACGGCGAGCTTGGTACCGGCGGTGCGAGCGTCGCGGGTCGATCCGCTGACGGCGATGCGGTTGGAGTAGGTGCACCCGCAATTGTAGGTGCAGCTCGTTTGTCATCGTGAACGAGCATCATTTTCCTGTGTCGTCCTGAGCGGAGCGCAACGAAGGACCCCTGGCTCAGCGGAGCGCTCCGTACGGCTTCTCCGTCGGGACGGGGGTCCCTCGACTCCGGCGCTACGCGCCTCCGCTCGGGATGACAAAAGGCGGAGCGCCACGCGCCTCCGCGCGGGGTGACTGCGCTGCCCTACCCCAGCATCCGCTCCACCGCCCGCACCAGCGGCGCAAACGACAACGGCTTCCCCGCCACGCGCTGCGCCTGCTCGTGCGCCAACTCGCGCTGCCCTTCACCAAACAACGCCGAACAGATCCACGGCCCCGCGCGCGGATTGCGCCACCAATCCATATCGTAGCGTTCGACGAGCGTTTCGTTGATCAGCGCCTGCAACTGCCACGCGCGGAGATAGCGCGCCGCATAGAACCGCGCATCGACGTCGACGAAGGCGTCCGCGCGGTCGTAGCGAAACGTCGTCGCCGACGTCAGCACGTCGACGTAGAGATCGGGCACCGTGTTCCAGTCGTCCGTCGCGTACATTTGAACTTCATAAATCAACTTTGCGCAATACCGGCGCAGGAAATGCAGCTCCTCGAATCCCGACGCACGCACGAACGGCTGTAGGTTCGTCGCCCCGAGCTCCGTGTACCGTTTGAGCCACCCCGCGTCCTCCATGCGGTGGTCGAACAGCATCGCATAGCCTTCCGTGATCGAGCTGTCGCCCAGGCAGCGATACTCGAACGCCAGGTCGGGACGCATGTACGCGAAGTGGAGCGCGTGTCCCAGCTCGTGCAGAAACGTGGTCCAGTCCGACTGGCCGCCGTGCGGCCGCAAGACCAGATACACCTCGTCCGGAATGCGCACCGGCGAGCAGAACGCGCGGCCGCGCTTCCCTTCGCGCTCGCTGGTGTCGAGAATCACGCGCCCCGACGCGAGCGGATCGACGCCCATCTCGCGCACCTGCCGCGCGATCGATTCCTCCATCCGCGCCGGCGGGAAGTACGCGTCGAACTCGCGCGCCCGGAACAGGGCCAGTGCATCGGCGCGCGTCAACTCGGCCGGCGTCATGCCGAGCACGCGCTTGGCGAACTCCGGCAATACCTCGTTCCACAACGCATCCGTATCGCGCAGGAACTGCTCGCACTCGGCTCGGAGTCCGTCGAGCGAGATGCCGCTCAGCAGCTCCCACGTCTGGTTGTACCCCGCTGCGAGGCCCAGCTGCTCGGTGATGTCGCGCTCGCGCTGCGTGCGTTCGCGGCGGATTGGCGCCAACCCGGACTGGACGAGCTTCGCGCGCGCCGCCTCGATCGCGTGCCGGTCACGTCGGTCCGCGGCATTCGCCATCTCGATCGAGACCGCCTCGTACTGAATGCGCCGGCCCTGATCGACGTCGACGACCGCGCTTCCCTCCCACGCGATCTCACGCTCGTCGAGCGACACCAGCTGGCGCGAGCTCTGTGACTCGGCCGTCCAGTCGAGCAGCAGCCGCGCCGAGCGATGCTCCTCGCTGCCCTCGGTCGAGCCGCGAAACATGTCGAGCGTGAACGCCAGCGCGTCGGGGCCGAGAATGTCGGCGTACTTCACGTAGATCGGCTGAAGATCCGCGGTCGCCTTGAGCCCCGCGTGGGCGAGATAATATTCGCGCGAGATTTCGGTGAAGAATGCCTCACCCTCGCCCCGCAAACGCTCGAGCGTCAACGCGCCGGCAGCCACCGGGCTCACGTCGCGATACGAGCGCGGATGATCTCGGCAACGCGGTCAGCGGCGACCCGTTCCTGTTTGAGCGTATCGCGATCGCGCAGCGTCACGGTTTGATCCTGCGTCGTCTGCCCGTCGACCGTGATGCAGTACGGCGTTCCAACTTCGTCCTGGCGGCGATAGCGGCGGCCAATCGCGCCCGACTCGTCGTAGAACACCGGAAAGTGTGCACGCAGCTCGTTGGTCAGCTTCTCCGCGAACTCCGGCATGCCGTCTTTCTTGACGAGCGGAAACACGCCGGCCTTGATCGGCGCGAGCGAGGGATGCAGCCCGAGCACCGTGCGCCCTTCGTCTTCCCCTTCGACTTTCTCTTCGCGATACCCGTTCACGAGCACCGCGAGCGTGGTGCGATCGGCACCCACCGACGTTTCGACGACGAATGGCACGTAGCGCCGATTGTTCGGCTGATCGAAGTATTCGAGCTTCTTGCCCGAGTACTCCTGGTGCCGCGTCAGGTCGAAGTCGCCGCGATTGTGCACGCCCTCGATTTCCTGGAAATCGAGCGTGCCGCCAAAATCGAACTGGATGTCGAACGCGGCGCGGGCGTAGTGCGCCAGCTCGTCCGGGGTGTGTTGATGGAACAGCAGCCGTGCCGGATCGATCCCGAGCGACTTGTGCCAGTTCATGCGCTGCTCTTTCCAGTACTCGAACCAGTGCATGTCGGTGCCGGGCTCGACGAAGAACTGCATCTCCATCTGCTCGAACTCGCGCGTGCGGAAAATGAAATTCCCCGGCGTGATCTCGTTGCGAAACGCCTTGCCGATCTGCGCGATGCCGAACGGCACCTTCTGCCGCGTCGACTGCTGGACGTTTAGAAAATTCACATAAATGCCCTGGGCCGTCTCCGGGCGCAGGTACGCGACGGACGCCGAGTCTTCGACGGGGCCGATGAACGTCTTGAACATCAGGTTGAACATGCGCGGCTCGGACAGCGTGCCCTTCATGCCGCACGCGGGGCACTGCGCGTCCGGGGTCCCCGGCGTTCCCTTGATCTTCGGATCGTCGGCGCGGAAGCGCTTTTTACAGTTCTTGCAGTCGATGAGGGGGTCGCTGAAGCCGGCAACGTGACCGCTGGCCTCCCACACGCGCGGATGCATGAGGATGGCCGCGTCCAGGCCCGCGATGTCGTCGCGGGCGCGGACCATGGCATTCCACCACTTGTCCTTCAGGTTCTTCTTGAGCTCGACGCCGAGCGGCCCGTAGTCCCACACCGATCCCGCGCCGCCATAGATCTCGGACGACTGGAAGATGAATCCGCGGCGCTTGCACAGGGACACGAGTTTTTCGAGGACGTCGGGTTGGTTGGGCATCCTCGAAAACTAAGCCAGCCGGGCGGGCAAGCGATTGATACCGATTGCTCCGGGACGATGGCGTGTTGGAGGCGCGCGGAACCGATCATGCCTGCGCGCGGGGCGATGTTCGTCTTGACCCCGGGAACGAACACATGTATGATGTACATGTACACTTGAGGAGTACGTTATGTCAGCTACGCCGAAGCGCGTCCGCGAACAGGCGGTCGTCTATCTCGGTGACCGGGACCGCGCGTTGCTCGACGATCTCGCTCACGAGACCGGCCTGTCGCGCACGGAACTGTTCCGTCGCGGACTGTGGGCGTTGGCGGAGCAGCTTCGCGCGCCGAACCGTGTATCCGGTATGGAACTACTCATCACGATGTCCAAGGATGTCGACGGGCCGCCGGATCTCTCCGAACGCGCCGACGACTACCTGTACGGCGGCGGATACGACGCCTACGAGCGCAGCGTCACCGCGGTGGCCGAGTCGCCGAGCGAATTGGTGCCGTCAGCGCAATCGGGCGAGCCGAAGGAGTTGAGAGAAGCGAAACGGCCGCGCAAGCGCGGCCCCGGGCGCGGTGCGCGTTCTCGTTGACACGAGCGCGCTCCTCGCGCTCGCCAACCCACGCGACCAATGGCATTCCCGCGCCATTCGCACCCAGCGCGCCAACGCCCGGAGCGGCGTACGCTACGCCGGCACCATGCTGGTGCTCGCCGAACTGCACGCGCACCTGCTGTATCTTCGCGGCGGTGACGATGCTCGTCGCGCCGTCACCGCCCTGCTCGACGATCCAGTGTACGAATGGCTTCCCGTCGACTCGGCGCTCGTCGGTGAAGCCATCGGCCGCTGGCTGCGTCGCTTTGTCGACCAGCGATTTTCGCTTACGGACGCTGTGAGCTTCGAGCTCATGCGCCGCGAACGGATCAAGCAGGCGTTCGCGTTCGATCGTCACTTCGAAACGGCGGGGTTCACCCTGCTCGACTAATCGCGATCGCGCGGAACGTTGTAGCGGTAGGTGGTCGGCCGGAGGTTCGCGAGCGCGTCCTGCTGTTGCGCGGTCAGCGTGTTCTTCACGCGAATCATCAAGCTGAGCTGCGCGCGCTTGATGTCGCGCTCCAGGGCGAGCACGCGATCGACCTGATCGAGCACGCGCGCCTCGTCGACCGTCGTCGGCTGCATCATCGACTGCAGCTTCTCGACTTCGCCCGCGGTCTTCATCTGCGCGGTGGCGAGCGCGACTTGCGCATAAACCACCGCGTCCTTGATCGTCTTTTGTTGAGCCTCCGACAAGTTGATCGCCTGTTGATGACTCATCACGAAGTCCGGCGCGAAGAGAAACTTGCCGAACGGATCGTCGGCCGCCGGGAAATTCGAGCACGGCTGGATATACAGGTTCGCGTCGCCCGCGGGCCGAATGACGATCACTCCATTCGCCGGATCGACACCATACTGCTCGGCGACCGGCGGCCCTTTGGTGATCTGCACGCCGGCTTCCATGTTGGGATTGATGCACCGGGGTCCGCGCGGCGGACCGCCAAGCTCAACCTGTCGGCTTCCGCGTCCCTGCGCGCCGGCCGCCGCCGTCGCCGACAGCGACACGCACCACACGACTACGAGATGTCGTTTCATTATACTTTCCTCATTTTGAAGAAGCGCCGCGCCCAGAGATGATGGCCGCGTCGTCGAGCGCCGATTCCAGAATCGTTGGCGTCGCCGGGATGTTCGACCGCGCCATCTGTAGAAACACGTCCGTCGGCGCCTGCCAGTTCAGCACCTCGGGCTTGATCTCGAACTCCGCCGTGCGCGCGCGACGAACGTGGACGATCGCGAGCGCTGACGCGGCGATACCGACACCCGCCGCCAGCGCGATCCATCGTGCGCGCCGGGTTCGATGCGTTCGCTGCGCTCGCTGCATTCGTTGCGTGCGCTGCGCGCGATCCTCTGCTTCACGCCACATGTCCGCGAAGTCCGGCGCTCGCTCGCCGTCGGCGCGCCGCGTCGCCTGGAAATGCGCAAGCAAATCGTCGTCGTACTGGTCGTGATGATTCATCGCAAATCTCCCTGCAGGCTCGCCACCGCCGCCGCGAGTGACTTCTTGCCGCGCTCATAGTGCGTCCGCGCCGAGCCGAGCGATACGCGCATCACCACGGCCGCCTCTTCGATCGTCATGCCGTGATAGAACACGAGCTGTAACACCTCTCGCTGGCGCGGCGACAACGTCGACAGTCCTGCCCGCAGCGCCGCCGATCGCTCGGCATGTTCCGCCGATGTGTCCGGCCGCGGCGCGGGATCGACGGCATCGATCGTCGCCTCAGGATCTCGCCGCTCGTCGGCGACGCGCTCGCGCCGCAGTTCTTCCATCACCGTCAAACGAATTACTCCGAACAACCACGTGCGAAGGCTCGATCCGCCAGAAGGCCGCGCGGCGCCCGAGAGCACGCGAACGTACGCCGTCTGAAGCGCGTCCTCGGCGACGTCACGACGCCGCCCCGCGCACGCGAGCGCCCAACCCCAGCTCTCCGCGTGCAACCGCTCCAGCTCGCGCTCGAGCTCCTGGCGTTCCATCGCGACGTGGACCTCGAACGAGCGTGGCATCTATTGAGTGGCCTCGGCGTCGGATCCATATGACAGCACGCTCGAAGGGAATTCGAGCCAGCCAAGTCCGGCGCGCTGTTCGCCGTACATCTCGGTGATGAGCCGCCTATGCGCGATCGCCATGCCGGGTGCAGCTGCGTCGTGAGCGGACAGACCACGACCGTTTGCAACCGCTCGTTGAGGACGTCGAGGCTGATGATGACGACCGGCCGGGTCTTGGCCATGTCGGCGCCGGTCGTTGGGTCGAGCGACGTCCAACGCACTTCGTAGCGCCTCATGTGCGCTTCTTTTTGCGCGGCCTCCGGCCGGCGACCGGCGCGTGGTGCTCCGCGGAATCCTCCGCAACGCGCTTCGTGCCACGTGCGTCCCATGGGAGGTCATCGAGGCCATCCGACGCGACCGCGTCCCACGCGCTCCAATCCTCGGCATTCGCCGCCATGTCGCGAGCCGTATCCGCCCACGACAACTTCGCATCGACGTGGCCGCGCGGGCGAAGGAGGATGCCTTCGACACGCTCCTCCATCTTCCATTCGACAAACGTCAGGTATCCAGCTCCGCGCTCAACCTGGGCTCGGGCGGCGCATGCTTGCCGAGCAGCCGCGCCACGATCTTGTCGCCGTGATAGCGCCCGTTCTCGATGAACACCTTGTTCGCGTCGAAGCCCGCCACGACGACGCCGGCGATGAACAGGTTCGGCACGCTCGTCTCGAGCGTCTCGGAATCGTGCTGGGGAATTCCCGTCACCGCGTCGATCGGCACACCCGCCGCACGCAGCAGCTGCGTATTCGGCGCGAAGCCGGTCATCACATAGACGAAGCCGGCCTTTAGAGTTTCCTCACCGCGGGGCGACATGATCCGCACCGCGCCGCGCTCGATCGACGTGACGCGCGACGCCCATCGCGCCGTGATGCTCCCTTCCTTCTCGCGATTCAGAAAATCGGGCAGCACCCACGGCTTGATCTTCTTGTCGAATGTTTCGAGAAAGTGCACCAGCGTCACCCGCGCGCCCGAGCGCCACAAATCCAACGCCGCCTCGGCCGCCGAGTTGCCGCCGCCGACCACGACGACGTCCTGGTCGAAGGCTTCGTGTCCCTCGCGGTACACGTGCGACACGTGCGGCAAATCTTCGCCCGGCACGCGCAAATAATTCGGCGAGCCAAAGTATCCCGTCGCGACGACGACGGCGCGCGCCTCGGTGCGGCGTACGCCCTCGGCGCGCGAATCGGAGTGCACCACAAAGCCGTCGCCGCTGCGCTCGATCGCCGTCACACGCTCGTACTGGCGCACGGTGACGTCGAAGTGCGTCACGACGGCGCGGTAGTACGCGAGCGCGTCGCGACGGCTCGGCTTCTCGGTCGCGATGACGAACGGCAAACCGCCGAGCGACAGCTTCTCGGCGGTGGAGAAGAAGCGGACGTAGTAGGGGTACTGCGTGATCGTGCTGACGACGGAATGCGCGTCGATCACGACGGCGCAGAGGCCGGCGCGCTGGGCGGAGATCGCGGCCGCGAGGCCGCACGGGCCGGCGCCGATGATGAGGAGGTCGACGGGACTCGTTGTCATCCTCGCAAGCCGCAGCGAAGCGAAGGCGCGTCGAGGATCTGTTTGTGGTGGCGAGCGTTCATAAGAGCAGATCCTCGTCTCGCTGCGCTCGCGAGGATGACAACCCTCGCTGCGCTCGCGAGGATGACAACCCTCGCTGCGCTCGCGAGGATGACGTCACAACCCAATAATCTGATCACGCCTCGTCCCGACGCTCACGTAGGTCACCCGCGATTCGATCAGCTCCTGCATGCGATCGACATATGCTCGCGCCTTCGGCGGGAGATCATCCAGCTTGCGCGCGCCCGCGGTCGACTGCTGCCACCCCTCCATCCACTCGTAGCGCGGCGCCACCTGCTCCAGCATCGTCACGTCACCCGGGAATTCCGTGTGCACTTCGCCGTCGCACTCGTAGCCGGTGCAGATCGCGATGCGCTCGAGCGTGTCGAGCACGTCGAGCTTCGTCACCGCGAGATCGGTGAGACCGTTGATGCGCGTGGCGTACCGTACCACGACGGCGTCGAACCAGCCGCAGCGGCGTGCGCGGCCGGTCGTCGCGCCGAATTCGTTGCCGAGCTTGCGCACGCGTCCGCCCATGGCCTCGTCCATTTCCGTGGGCAGCGGGCCCGTACCGACACGCGTGGTGTACGCTTTCACGACGCCGAGCACCGCGTCGATCGACGTTGGCGCGATGCCGACGCCGGTCGACGCGCCGCCTGCCGTCGTGCTGCTCGACGTCACGAACGGATACGTGCCGTGATCGACGTCGAGCAACGACCCTTGTGCGCCCTCGAGCAGCACGGCGGCGCCGCTCTTCTGCGCGCGATGCACCTTCAAGCCAACGTCTTCGGCCAGAGGGAGCAGTCGCTCCGCCAAGCGTCCGAGAAGCTCGACCGTTTGGTCCGTGTCGGCGCGCGTCTTCGAGCCGAAGCCCGCGAGCTGTGCGTTCGCGCGTTCGACGCCGCGTGACACGAGCTCGCGCAGCCGCTCGCGATTGCGCAGGTCGAGGACGCGCACGCCGCGCCGCGCGATCTTGTCTTCGTACGCGGGCCCGATGCCGCGCCCCGTGGTGCCCAGTGACTGCGAGTGCGAGCTCTCGGCGTCGATGACCTTGTGGTACGGCAGCACGAGATGCGCGCGATCGCTGACGTACAGGCGGCCCTCGACGTCGATGCCATCGCGCACCAGCTCGTCGATTTCCGTAAAGAGCGTGTCCGGGTCGAGCACGACGCCGTTGCCGATCGCGCAGCGGACTCCTTCGTGGAGGATGCCGCTCGGGATCTGATGCAGCACGAACGAATGGTCACCGAGGTCGACCGTGTGCCCGGCGTTCGCGCCGCCCTGATACCGCACGACCCAATCGGCACGCTCGGCGAGCACGTCGACGAGCTTGCCCTTTCCTTCGTCGCCCCACTGAGCGCCGACGACGACTACGGTGCGGTTCGATTGGGTGAACATGGCGATGGGCGGTGGGCGATGGGCGCTGGGCAACGACAAAAAACGACGGGCAAAAAAATACGCCCCGCGGCGTTGCCCGGGGCGTTGATTGAATCTACGCGCTACGTCTGAATTGGGAATGGGGGACGCCCGCGAGGACTCCTGCGAGGACGCCGGCGAGCCATCAGGTCGGCCACCGGTTCCTCTTGCGTTTTTCACGCCTGCGCGCGATAGTAAACCATATGGTTTACCATCACCAACACGCCCTGGACGCCACGTTCGGTGCACTGTCCGATCCCACGCGGCGCGAAATCCTGTCCCGGCTCGCGCTGGGCGAGCGCACGATCAAGGAGCTCGCCGCCCGCTTCGACATGACGCTCCCTGCCGTCTCGAAGCACGTGCACGTGTTGCGGAGTGCCGGGCTCGCCGACGTGCAGCGCGACGGACGCGTCCGCCGCGTTCGCCTCACACCCGCACCCATGCGCACCGCGCTCGAGTGGATCGAGCACTATCGCGCGTTCTGGGAATCCGAGCTCGCGTTGCTCGCGGCATATCTCGAAGACGTCGCCGACGACATCTCCTCACCCTCACCGGAGTCTCCATGGCCACCTCGACCCCACTCGGCGAAAAAAACAGCGCGGCGCCGTCCCTCGAAGTCCGGCGCACCATCCGCGCGCCGCGGCAGCGCGTCTTCGACGCGTGGACGAAAGCGGAAGAGCTGAAGCGCTGGCATGCGCCGGGTCCGCTGACGGTTTCGTTCGCCGAAATCGACTTGCGCGTCGGGGGCGGGTATCGCATTCACATGCGCGAACCCAACGGCACCGAGCACAAGGTGTCGGGCGTGTACCGCGAGGTGGATCCGCCCAAGCGCGTCGTCTATACCTGGAGCTGGGACGATCAGAGCGACGTGCAGAACAGCGTCGTCACGCTCGAGTTCCACGAGCGTGGCGCCAGCACCGAAGTCGTGTTGCGCCACGAAGGCTTCGCCACCGACAAGCAGCGGGACAGCCACAACGGAGGCTGGACGAGCATCATGGAGAAATTCGCCGCCGACATCGAAGGAGGCGCGGCATGAATCGCCTCGAGCAATTCACCGACGTGTGGACGCGCGAGAATGCGACGACGCGACGTGTGCTGCACGCCCTGCCCGCCGATCAGGCGGAGTTCCGTCCGTCGCCGAACACGAAGACGGCGCGCGAAGTCGCGTACATTTTTTCGCTCGGGCAGGGAGGGATCGCCGCGGCGCTCACCAACCAGTGGCAGTGGCCGCCGCCGCAGCCTCGGACGGCGCCCGCAACGCTCGACGAGGTGCGCGCCGCGTTCGACACGTCGACTGCCGCCGTTCGCGACGCGCTCGCCAAGGCGAGTGAATCGCAGTTCGATGAAACGGTCACGTTCTTCACGGCGCCGAAGCAGCTGGGCCCGGTGAAGATCGCGGATCTCGTGTGGTTCATGCTGCTGGACAGCGTGCATCACCGCGGGCAGCTGTCGATCTACCTGCGCGGAATGCAGGCGAAGGTGCCGTCGATTTACGGACCGACGGCGGACGAGCCGTGGATGTAGCCCAACAGTCGAAGCGTTAGAACATGGCCGCCGCGATCATCCACACCGCCATGACGAATCCGACGGCGACCTTGAGCGCGGCGGCGGCGGCGCGTCCGATCAGCGCGCCCCACGCCACGCGCGCGGCGGTGGTGTGTTTCCCTTCGCGACTCCACTCGAATACGAACGCGCCGACGAAGGCGCCGGCAAACGCGCCGATGATCGAACCGACAACCGGCACCGGTACGCCGAGAAATGCCCCGATCATGCCGCCGATGATGGCACCCCATCCCGCGCGGCGAGAGCCGCCGTACTTCTTCGTGAAGCGCGCGGTCAACACCCAGTCCATTCCTTCGGCGCCCGCCATCAACACGCCGAGGCCGATGAGCGAGATCAGGCTGATGCTGCCAGGCACGAGCAGGTAGTAGCCAAGCGCGCCGCAGAACATCACGAGCGTGCCCGGCAGCCCGAACGGGATCATCACGAGACCGAGCAGCGCGATGGCGGCGAGAAGGATCACTTGCATTGCGAGAGCTCCGTTGCGGCGCGAGCGAGGACCTGCGCGGCGCCGGCGATGCCGCGTCCACTCATGTGGGCGAGCGTGTCGCGCGACGTGTGAATTCTCTGTAGCGTACGAATCGTGCCCCGGCTGAGTGTCACGGTGCGCCAGCCGGCGTGCGCGAGCGGGACGTGGTCCGTCAGAATGCCCGGGATGAGGCGCATGATTCGCATCGGTTCGTCGTGCGCCGTAGCGGCCTGCTCGAGCCGCGAGATGATCTCGCGCGGGGACCGGCCGGAGTACATCACGACCAGTGGCCCGTCATCGTCGACGCTGTCGCAATTGAGAGCGATGCCGGGCTTTGCATCGCGCGTCCACGCCGTTGCGCCGGCGAGCGCGAGCTCCTCGGCATCCGTGATCGCGATGCCAATGGCACACGTCGGCGGGATGAGCGCGGCCGCCTCGAGCACGGCCGCGACACCGCTCGCGTTGTCGAGCGTTCCGTGGTTGCGCGCGCCGACGACGGACAGCATGAGAGGCAAGGCACCGATCCAGGCGACGATGAGCGCGGGCCCGCCGAACGATCCACCAATCGTGGACGAGACGATCACCGCGATGATGCCGACGACCAGGAGCAGCACGCCGGCGACGCGAACGAGCATCGAGACCGGCTGCCACTTGGAGTCGATGTGCGCCACGAGCCATACGCGCGGCTCGCCACGCGTGGCGAAAAGATTGGTGCCGGTCGCGCGAAGGATGCGTCCGCGCAGAACGCCGCGTAACGGCATGGCCCAAGTCGCCATCGCGAGCGCGACTGCGATCCCCAAGGCTTGACTCGCGCTGATCGAGCCGGCGGCGTACCAGAGCGTCGCCGCCATTCCCGCGACGAGCCCAATGGCCGGCGCGGCCCACCGGCCGATGAATTGAGAATACTCAAATGAGTGTTCTTGAATGACGAACCCGAGCGGGGCGAGGACGTCACCGCAGTACCGGCGCGCATCGGCGCAGGCCGCGCTCCCCGTCGGGCGACTGAGGCCGCCCAGACGGGCGAGATGCGCGGCGCCGTCGCTCACGGACTCAGGCGCCGACGAGCTCCGACTTGAGCAGTCCTTCCACGATCTCGCCCTGCTCGGCGTCGAGCGACACGAGCGGCGAGCGCACCGGCCCGCCCGACAATCCCACGCGGTCCATGGCCGCCTTCACGCCCGCCACACCCAACTCGCCAACGATCTTGGCGCCGAGCGGCGTGAGACGCGACTGGGCCGCGGTGGCGGCAGCGGCGTCGCCGCGCTTCACCGCTTCGTAGATCTCAACGCAGAGCGCGGGCGCGAAGAGCGCCGCCGCGAGAATGCCGCCGCGCGCGCCGGATTCCATCGCATGCTGGAAGAGCTGCGCGTTGCCGTCGAGCACGGCGAACTTCGCGGACTGGATGTTCATGTACGACGAAAACAGCTCGCGGTTGCCCGAGCTGTCCTTGATGCCGATCACGTTCGGGTGCGCCGCAAGCTCGCTGACGAGGTTCGGCGCGAGCGCGAAGTGCATGTACTTCGGAATGTTGTAGAGGATGACGGGGACTGAGCTCTCTTCCGCGACCCGCCAGTAGTGCTGCATGAGCGCGGGGCCGGTCATCGCCGACGCATAGTAGTGCGGCGCAACGACGAGCACCGCATCCGCGCCGCGCTCGGCCGCATCGCGCGTCTGCTTTACGCACGTCCGCGTCGACTCGGCGCCGGTGCCGACGATGAGCCACTTCTCACGCGGCACCATTTCGCGCGCGACGTCGACGAGCGAGGCACGCTCATCGAAGTCGAGCAATGCGGCTTCACCCGTTGAGCCGGTGACGACGATCCCGTTCATTCCGGCGGCGAGGTGCGCGCGAGCGTTCGCGGCGAAGGCGGCGCAATCGAGCTCGCCTGATTCCTTGTAGAACGTGCTGACGACCGGGGCGAGAACCCCTTCGAGCGATTTGTTTGTCATTGTGGCCTTGTCATTCCAAGCGAAGCGCTGTCATTCCGAGCGAAGCGCTGTCATTCCGAGCGGAGCGAGGAATCTACTGTCCCGGTAGAGGGGCAAGTCACTCTACCAGGATGAAAGATCCCTCGCTGCGCTCGGGATGACAAGCACGCTCGGGATGACAAGCACCCTCCCGATGACATGAATCACTGATTCAGAAAATCCAGCCCACCCGTCTGAATGCCTTCCAGCGCCGGCTCGTCGGTCTGGATCGGCTCCAGGACAGACGGCTCGTCCGGCGGAATGTCCTCCATCTTCACGGTCTGCGACAGGCGCGAGAACATTTTGAGCTTGAGCTCGAAGTCCGACGGGTTGCTCGCCGCCGACTTGGCCGTCTCGAACGTCACGACACCGCTCGTGACGAGATCGGTCAGACACTGGTCGAACGTCTGCATGCCGTACTGCTCGCGTCCCTCGGCGATGAAATCCTTGATCTCGCCGAGTCGCGTGCCGTCGAGAATGAGATCTTTGATCGACGGCGTGTTGACCATGATCTCGGCCGCGACCGCGCGGCCTTTGCCGTTCTTCGTCGGCAGCAAGCGCTGCGAGATCACCGCCGTCAGCGACTCGGCGAGTCGCACGCGTACGACTTCCTGCTCTTCGGGCGGGAACATGGCCATCATGCGCATGATGGTGCTCGTCGCATCCGGCGTGTGCAGGGTGGACATGAGCAGGTGTCCGGTCTCGGCCGCCTTGAGCGCGGTGTCGATCGTCTCGGCATCGCGCAGCTCGCCGATCATGATCACGTCGGGGTCCTGACGCAGCGCGGCGCGCAGGCCCATCTTGAAATCGGTCGTGTCGCTGCCGATCTCGCGCTGGGTCACCGAGCAGTTCTTGTCCTTGTGCAGGAACTCGATCGGATTCTCGAGCGTGAGAATGTGGCCGTTCACCGAGCGGTTGATCCAATCGATCATCGCTGCCATGGTGCTCGACTTGCCCGACCCGGTGACGCCGGTGACGAGGATCATGCCGCGCTCGGCTTCCGAGATCTTCGCGAGCGATTGCGGCAGACCAAGCTTCTCGAACGACGGAATCTCCCACGGAATGACGCGCATGATGATCGAAAACGATCCGCGCTGCTTCATCATGTTCACGCGGAAGCGTCCGATGCCGGCGGCGGCCCACGAGCAATCGTAGTCGAGCAGTTTGTCGATGCGCGCCTTGTCGTCCTCGTTGGACATGAGGTGCAGCGCGATCGCGCGCGTCTGTTCCGGCGTGAGCGTCTGCTTGGTGAGCGGCACGAGATCGCCGTGAATGCGCGCGCGAAAGACGTCGCCGGCCTTGATGTGCAGGTCCGATGCGCCGCGGTCCACCGCTGCCTTGATGATTTTTTCCATGCTCAATACCCCGCGCGCTTATCGACGAGATTTTCCAAGCGTTCACCACGTAAGTATCGGCGCCAGTTACCGATAAATAGATCGAGCTGGCGTGGCCAGAAGCGGCCCGGCGATACGGGCGACACGTGCGGGGTGAGAAGAACCTGTCGAAGGTGCCAAAATGGGCTCGTCGCCGCCAGTGGTTCCTCGCGAAAGACGTCCAGCACCGCTCCGCGGATTCGGCCCGCCTCGAGGAGCTCGGCGAGAGCGTCCTCATCGATCATCGCGCCGCGGGCGACGTTGACGACGATCGTGTCGGGGGACAGGAGCTGCAATCGTTCGCGCGTCAACAAACCCTTCGTCGCCTCGGTGAGCGGCGCGGCGAGAACGACGACGTTGTGCTTCGGCAGCTCGGCCTCGAATTCGTCGAGCGAGATGACGCGCTCGAAGCCTGGCGGCGGTCCCAACTCCACGCGGCGGCGCACTCCCGTGCAATGTGCGCCGAGTGCGGCGAGGCGTTCGCCGGTCGCACCGCCGAGCCCGCCGACGCCGACGATGAGGGCGCGAACGGTATCGACTTCGCGCAACACGGAATCGAGCGCGACGAACGGAGCCTTGTTCCATTCCGATCGCCGCTGTTGATCGAGCGCGAAATCCAGCCCGCGCAGGAAGTGCAGCACGCCTGCCACGCAGTACTCGGCGATCGGCACGGCGTGAATGCCGGCGGAGTTGGTGAAGAGAACGTCGCTGCTCACCATCTCGTCGTAGAGCGCGCTGCCGACGCCGGCCGCCGCGGAATGGACCCAGCGCAGCTTTTTCGCCTCGAGAAACAGCAGCCGCGGAATGCCGAAGCCGAAGTAGATCTCGGCGTCGCTGACGGCGGCCATCACCTCGTCATTGGGCCGCGGCGGTCCGTCGCCGTCGGAGCTCGTGGGCGCCTGCACGATGTTGACCCGCCAGCCCGGTGGCGTGGCCTCGCGAATGCGCCGCTCACCTTCCGGCGTGAGTGCCCAATTCTTCGACTTCGCGGCCAGGTCGACGACGAGAATGCGTTCCGCCACTCCGGTCATTCCGTCGTGACGCTGACGACGCTCTTGTTCGCGCGTAGAACGTCCGCCAGCACGTCGAACTGCTTGGTCGCGCCGATCAGGTCCATCTCGAACGTTCGGTCGCTGTCGTGCTCGAAGGTGCGGCGCGAATAGACGTGCACGCCGGCTTCCTGAATCATTCGCTCGAAGGGTGCGAAGTCGCATCCGGGTTTGACGCGCAGCGTCACGTGCAGTCGGCGGCGTTTCGCGAGCAGGCGTGACTCGACCGGCCTCAAACCGATGAGCACGACCATGATGAGGGCCGTGGACCCGAGCGCGTCGACGTAGTGACCGCCGCCCACGGCCATGCCGATCGCGGCGACGACCCAGATCGTCGCGGCTGTGGTGAGTCCGACGACGGCGCCTTCGCCGTGGAGAATCGCGCCCGCGCCGAGGAATCCGATGCCGGAGACGATCTGCGCGGCGATGCGGGTGTTGTCGCCGAAGGGATGTTGGTCGGGAGAGAATCCGCTCGTCGCGATGTCCATCGACATCTGGGTGAACAGCGCGGCGCCGACGCAGATGAGAATATTGGTACGAAGGCCGGCGGCCTTCCCTGCGATCTCGCGCTCCAGGCCGATGGCGCCGCCGAGGAGCGTGGCGAGGAGCAGCTTCGCGAGCACGCTCAAGCTCAAGGCCTCGGCGACCGCGCTCATCGATTGTTGAAATCCCTGCGCGGCGCCGGCGTCAGCAAAGGCGATCGTGATGGCGTCCTCCCGCCTGAGAACGACGTGACCGTCTTCGCGGCGCCGCGCCGCGAGCGAGAGCGACGCTAGCGAGCGTCCAGGTCGCGCAGGTCTCCCGGACCGGTATCCGGCGAGGAGTCACCGTAGGCGATACTGCGTGCTTGCTCGTCGAGGGCCGCGATCGACGCGTCATCAGGCTCGGTCGGGGTGGCAAAGTTGCGGAACACCGTGCCGCCGCATTTGTCGCACTTCACGGCGTTCGGCACTTCCTGATCGTAGAACTTCTCGTTTCCACAGGTCAAACACACCAGCGTCACGAGACCACTGGGGCCTTTGTCGTTCGCCATAGTCCGCTCGGGGTTGAGTCCGACAGCAGCCGTTGCAAGAGCTGTGCGGCGTTGGCGACCTGAGCAATCTATCGGTCTCGAACAATTTGTCATCCTGAGCGCCGACGGAGCGAAGGCCCCCTTTCGCCGCGGTGCGCTCTCCTCGGCGTCGAGGGGTCCTTCCCCTTCGCTACGCTCAGGGTCAGGATGACAAGGGAGTGGACGTTCAGGGTCAGGATGACAAGCGAGTGGACGTTCAGGGTCAGGATGACAAGCGAGTGGACGCTCAGGGTCAGGATGGCAGACTACCGAAAACTCGGATCCGAAATCGCGCCGAACGCCAGCTGCATTCCGATCAAGCCGAATGGAATCAGCCACGCAATCGCGCGCGGGCGCGCTTCAATGGGCAGCGAGCGGCGATAGTAGAGCCAGCACAGCACGATCAAGACGGACTCGACTACGACGTCGCCCATCGGGTGATCGTACAGCATGAGGCCGACCATCGGACCGCCCGGCCACGTCGGCTTGATGCCCGTGATGAAATCCGCCGGCCAATGCGACGCATAGGTGAGCCACACGCCGAACGCGTCCGCGGCGCTGTGTGTAAAGATCCAGTACAGCACTCCCACTGTCGTCGCGCCGATCGCCACCGAGACGAGCGAGTGCGAGATCATACGGTTGTGATGACCCAACGCATCGGCGATCCACTCTATCCAATCCGGAGCGAACGCGATCGGAACGAGGAGCGCGATGGGAATTCGTGGGCGGCGTCCCTTGGCGAGGGTCGCCAGTGCGGCGTGGCCGGCGTACATTCAGCGGGCCTGGGTGGAGTTCGAGCGAAGCCTCCGGCGCAACAACCGGTCGAGCACGATCAACCAGATCCACGGAAGGACGAGCGCGACACCAACCGCGAGCCAACCGATGGTGAGGTGCGCGAATCGCGGTGGCGGCGTCGCGATCACGCCACGCCCGCCACGTCAGCGAAGCTCAATAGGGCCGAGCGGGCCGGCTGCGCTTCTGCGCGCAGTCCTCGCACAGCGTCGCGCTCGCGCTGAGCCGTGAGCCGCATTCCCCGCAGAGACAGTACACACGTACGCCGTTGGGCGTAACGTCGCGATGAATCGACGCGGTGTACGGCAACGGAAAGTGTAAATACGACGGCGCGGTGAACGGCTGGATGGCTTTCCGCCGCGCGCTCCACGCGCGCACGCGCTCGCCGATCCGCTGGAACGGATGAAAGAGCTGAATGCGCTGCACGCGCTGAAACAGCTGGCGGAACTTCAGGCCGGAGACGATCGAAAACTTCATAGCACGCTTGGTGAGTCCGAGGGCGTAAAATGCACGGCTCATGCCGCGTGCGAATCGTGCGAAAGATCACGGCGAAACGCCGTCGAACCCCATGCGGTCGCGGACCACGCCGATCGTTTCGCGCGCCAGACGTCGGCAGCGTTCGCCGCCGGCAGCGAGGGCGTCGTCGATGAGCCTGGGGCGAGCCGCCAATTCGGCGGCCCGGCCGCGAATCGGCACGAGCTCCTGTTCGATCGACTCGGCCAACACTTTCTTGCAGTCGATACAGCCCCACCCGGCCGTGCTGCATTGAACCGCGACATGCTCGACCGTAGCGATCGGGCTGAACGCCTTGTGCAAGTGATAGATGTTGCACACCTCCGGCGTTCCGGGATCGGTTTTCTTGATGCGCTTGGGATCGGTCACCGCCGGCCGCAGCTTGGCCCAGATCGATTCCGAAGTCTCGAGCATGCCGATCGTGTTGCCCTTGGACTTGGACATCTTCGACTGGCCGTCGAGCCCCATGATGCGGCGCGTCGGCGTGAGCAGCGCCTTGGGTTCAGGAAAGAATTCTTCACGCTCATCGGCGCCGTCTTCCGTCTTCCGTCCGGTGAGCCGGCCGAACGCCGCGTTCCACCGTCGCGCGACCACGCGCGAGAGCTCGAGATGCTGGACCTGGTCTTCACCGACGGGGACGGTGTCGGCGCGATACAACAGAATGTCCGCGGCCTGAAGCACGGGATAATTCAAAATGCCGGCGAGCACGCTTTCCTGCGACGCGGACTTTTCCTTGAACTGCGTCTGACGCTCGAGCTCACCGAGCGGCGTGATGGTGTTGAAGAACCACGCGAGCTCGGTATGTTCCGGAACCTGCGATTGCGCGAACAGCGCGCATACGTTCGGATCGATTCCGGCAGCCAGCAAGCTGACAGCCATGTCGTGGCGGCGCCGGCGCAGCAGCTCGGGGTCGTAGGCGATCGTAATCGCGTGATAGTCGACGATGCAGATGATCGTATCGTACTCGTGCTGCAGCGCGACCCAATTCTTGACGGCCCCCAGATAGTTGCCGATGTGCAGCTCGCCGGTGGGCTGAATTCCACTGAATATCCGTGACATCCGCGCAAACTAATACGAATCGAGCAGAGGCGCGTCAGCTGCTGGCGACGTGTGTCGCGGCCGCGGCGCGGGCGGCGGAAATCATTCGCGCCAAGGCGGACGAGCGCGCAACACTCACGTGGGAAACGAAGTCGCCGGGCGATTTCGTGAGCGACGTCGATCGCGCGGCTGAGCAGGCGATCGGCAACATGGTGCGCGATCGGCATGCGGACGCGAAGCTGCTCGCCGAAGAGATGTCGTCGTCGGTGGCGGATCGTGGCGGGCTGTTGTTCGTCGCGGATCCGCTCGACGGCACGACGAACTTTCTGCACGGCTTTCCGTGGTACGCCGTGTCGGTCGCGGCGCTGATCGACGGCGAGCTCGCGGCCGCGGCCGTGCTCAACGCGGCGAACGGCGAGTTGTTCACGGCGACGACCGGCGGCGGCGCGCGGCGCAACGGCCAGCCGATCGCGGTGTCGACGATCGACGAGCCGATTCGTTCGCTCATCGCGACGGGCTTTCCGTTCAAGCACGGCGCGCCATTCGATGAGTATTTGCGAACGTTGCCGAGGATCATGCGTGAGACGTCGGGCATCCGTCGTCCGGGCGCCGCGTCACTCGACCTCACCGACGTGGCGTGCGGGCGATTCGAAGGCTTCTGGGAAATGAAGCTCGCGCCGTGGGACATTGCCGCCGGCGTGCTGATCGTGCGCGAGGCGGGCGGTGTCGTGACGACGATGACGGGCGAGCCGATCCCGATCGATCACACGTCGCTCGTCGCCGGGAATCCGGCGATGCACAAGTGGTTGTTGGAGGCGGTGCGGTAGCGGCAGCATCGCGAAAGAGCCGCGTCATCCTGAGCGGAGGCGCGCAGCGCCGCCCCTCCGCGTCATCCTGAGCGGAGGCGCGCAGCGCCGGAGTCGAAGGACCCCCGTCCCGACGGTGGAGCTGTACGCAGCGCTCCGCTGAGCAAGGGGTCCTTCGTCACTGCGTTCCTCAGGATGACACGAGGTTTCGCTAAGTTTCTGATTCCCCGATCCCCCGAGAACAATGAAGCTCGTCGAGTGCGTCCCGAATTTTTCCGAAGGCCGTCGCCCTGAGATCGTCGCCCAAATCCGCGACGCTATCGCCGCCGTCGACGGCGTGGCGGTGCTCGACGTGTCGTCGGACCAATCGCACAATCGCACCGTCATCACGTTCGTCGTACCGGTCGAGCGCGCGGTGGACGCGGCGTTCGCGGGTATCGCGAAGGCGCGCGACGTCATCGATCTGACGCATCACACGGGCGAACATCCGCGCATGGGCGCCACCGACGTCGTGCCGTTCATTCCGCTCGAAGGCTCGACGATGGAAGACTGTATCGTGCTCGCTCGCACGCTGGGTGAGCGCGTTGGCCGCGATCTGGAGATTCCCGTCTTCCTCTACGAGCGCGCGGCGTCGAGCCCAGCGCGCGAAAATCTCGCCGACGTACGCCGCGGCGAGTTCGAAGGCATTCGCGATGAGATGAACGCCGGCGCCGCATCGCGGAAGCCGGACTTTGGCCCGGGCAGGATTCACGCAACGGCCGGTGCCGTCGCGATCGGCGCGCGCCCATTCCTCGTTGCGTACAACGTGTACCTGGGACCAGCGTCGAACTTGGGCGTCGCGAAGAATGTCGCGAAGGCCGTGCGCGGGTCGTCGGGCGGACTGCGCTACGTGAAAGGCCTCGGTCTCGAGGTCGACGGGCAGGCGCAGGTGTCGATGAACCTCGTCGACACCGAGAAGACACCGCTGTACCGCGCGTACGACATGGTGAAGATGGAGGCCGAGGCGCAGGGCGTGTCGCCGACGTGGAGTGAGATCGTCGGACTCGTGCCCGAACGTGCGCTGTTCGAAACGGCGGCGCGACACATTCAACTGCGCGACTTCAAGCCGGAGATGGTGCTCGAGCACAAGGTGCGCTCGGCTGTTCAAGGTGGCGAGTCGCTCACGGGATTCGTCGCCGCGGTCGCGTCGCCCGTGCCGGCGCCAGGCGGCGGAAGCGTTGCGGCGCACGCCGGCGCGCTCGGCGCCGCGCTGGCGCAGATGGTCGCGGGCCTCACGATGGGCCGAAAGAAATACGCGGCCGTCGACGCCGAGATGCGCGAGATCGGGCTCGAGGCGGCGCGACTCGTCAACACATTGTCCGCGCTCGTCGCCAAGGATGCCGAGGCGTATGGCATGGTGACGGCGGCGTACAAGCTGCCGTCGGAGCCGGAAGACGCCGCGCACAAGCGACAGGCCGCGATCACCGACGCGCTCCTCGGCGCCGCGGAAGTGCCGCTCGAGACGGCGCGTGCGTGCGCGGCGGTCGCGGAGCTGGCGGCGACGTGCGCGACCAAAGGCAACACGAATGCCGTCTCGGACGCCGGCGTCGCGGCCCTGCTCGCCGATGCGGCATGCCGGGGCGCTGTTTATAATATTAGAATTAACGTTCACTCATTAGACGACAAGTCGCGCGGCGCGGGGCTGGTGCAGGAAGCGAATCAGCTGCTGGCGCAGACGAAGCGGTTCGTCGAGCAGGCCACGGGAGCGGTCGAGGCGCAGCTGTCATCCTGAGCGAAGCGAAGGACCCCTTGCTGAGCGGAGCGCTGCATCCGGCTCCTCCGTCGGGACGAGAGTCCCTCGACTGCGGCGCTGCGCGCCTCCGCTCGGGATGACATGAGCTCACGCCTCACGGCGCCCCCCGCCGAAGCAGCGGCAGCACGCTCGAATAGTCGTCCGTCCAGACACGAAGCCGGCCGCCGGACACCAATGGCTGCCACCCGAGCGCGGCGAGCGGCGCGAGCTGCGAAGGATCGCGCGCGAGTACCGCCCAGCGCGAGCCGAAGACTCCCGTGTCCTCGAGATCGTCCGGTAATCCATCCACGCGAATGGCGCCGGCCAGCCTCGCGTCGCTCGCCAATCGCGCCACCACCGGGCTCAGATCGAAGAATCGATTCGAGATGTGCATCACGAGCAGGCCGCCGGGCGCGAGACGCGACAGATACAATCGCAGCGCTTCACGCGTGAGGAGATGCGTCGGAATGGCGTCGGATGAAAATGCGTCGAGCACGAGCATGTCGTACGGCGCACCGGTTTCCGTCTGCATCGAGAGCCGTGCATCGCCGGCCACGACACGATACTTCGAGCGCGATCGAGCAAGAAATCCGAAATACCGCGGATTCTCGGCAATCTCGGTGACGCCTGGATCGATCTCGTAGAACGTCCAGTCCTGATCGCGGCGCCCATAGAAAAGCATCGCACCCGCGCCGAGCCCGATGACGCCGATGCGCATGTTCGGACGGCTCATGCCGTACGCGCGGAAGATGTCGCCCACGGGGCCGACGGGCGTGTAATAGGTCAACGGCTTGGGCGACAACGAATCGCGCAGCCGCTCGCCGCCGTGAATGGTGACGCCATGCGTCAACCAGCGAAATCCGTGGCGCTCGTCGAGCAATACACGGTGCACGCCGAAGAAATTTCGGCTCGCGTACTGCACATTGCCGATCTCCGAAGGAAACGCCGCGCTCGCGAGCACGACCGCGACGAGTCCCCCGCCGAAGCGCAGCGGTCGCCCCGAGAATCCAAGGCATGCGAGCGCCGGCACGCCAAGCAGCAGGCGCGGCGAGAATGGAAGCTCGGCGTGCGACCAGCGAAGCACGAGGGCGATCGCGGTCGTTGCAACGCCGATGACGACCGCCCATGCCACATCCGACCACGCCGCACTCGGCCGCTTGCTTCCGCGCGCGGGCAACACGGTGAGTACCGCGGTGAGCGCGATCGGGTATTCGAGAACGCTCGTGAACAGCGCCGGACCAATCAGCGTGTTGAATGCGCCGCCAAGCGCGCCGCCGGCCGCCGACCAGAGATAGTAGTTCGTGAGATGCGCCGCGGACGGGCGATCGGCCGCGAGCTGCACGTGGCAGATGAGCGCCGCGATCGTGAACAGCATGAGATGCGCGACGACCACCGCGCCGCGCGCCCCCCACTCGACATAGACGATCGCGCATGGAACGGCGAAGAGAGCGAGTGTGCCGATCGTCGCGATGGCGGCGCGCGCCGACAGCTCGCGCGCGAACACGCCGTCGAGCGCGCGCCGGAGCTTGTCGGTCGCTCCGTACGCGGCGACGAGCGTCGCGAGATACAGCGCGAGCGGAACGATCCACACGAGCGGAATGGACGCCACTTCCGCCGCGATGTACGTCGTCACGCCGAGCATGAGACTCGACGGAATGGCCGAGAGCGAGACCCAGTAGAGCTTTCGTCTGATCGGAATGATATCGTTCGCGGCGGGCGTCGGATCAGGCGCGAGGCGCGCCGGCATGCGACGAAGCACCAGCGCGGCCGCACCCGCGAATAGCAACGTGATGACGTAGACGACGCGCCACCCGCGCCCCTGCTGCGAGAGCGTGAGATTCGGCTCGAGCACGACCGGAAAGAGCAGCAGTGACGCAAAGCTGCCGAGATTGCTCGCCGCGTAGAGGAAGTAGGGATCGCGCGCGCCTTTCGCCCCGCTGCGGCTATACCAGCGTTGCAATAGCGGCCCATTCGCCGCGACGACGACGAACGGCAGCCCGACCGACGACACCAACACCATCAACAGCCAACCCAGCGGACGATCGCTCGGCGGCGGCAAGAGCGAGCGCGCGACCGCGAACGGCATGAACGCAAGCGCGGCGAGAGCCAACGCGAGATGCATCAACGCGTGCCGGCGAATGCCGATCTTGTCGGCCGCGTGGGCCCACGCGTATCCCGCGAGCAGCGCGGTTTGATAAAAGAGAATGCACGCGTTCCACACGGCGGGTGTGCCGCCGAGCAGCGGCAGCACCGTCTTGCCGAAGAGCGGCTCGAGCCAAAAGAGCAGCGCGGAGTTGAGAAAAATCGCGGCGATGAAGAGGACGGTCATCCTCGAAAGGACGACTTACGCGCGGCCATGTCATTCCGAGTGCGCGGCCCGGGCCCCGCAGCGACTCGCGGCCCACTTGCAGGCGTCGCCCCCCAGCGGACATACTCCCACCTCAAACTCCCCTCGAGGCTGGCCGATGGCTCCCTTCACGAAGACTGACTCGATCTGGATGAACGGCGAGCTGCTGCCATGGGCCGAAGCGAACGTGCATGTGAGCGCGCACGCGCTGCAATACGGAACCGGCGTCTTCGAAGGCATGCGATCGTACGACACGCCGGACGGTCCGGCGATCTTCCGCCTCGAGGCGCACATGAAGCGCTTGATCGCGTCGGCGAGCTTCTACGAATTGAAAATTCCGTATTCGGTCGAAGAACTGTGCGACGCGGCGCTCGACGTGCTGCGCGCGAACCGGCTCGAGAACGCGTACTTCCGTCCCCTCGCGTTCTTCGATTCGTACAGTTTCTCGGTGTGGCCCAAGGATTGTCCGGTGAGTGTGGCGATCATCGCGGTGCCGGGGCGGGCGTATCTGCAAGGCGGCCCGGAGCAAGGCGTCCGCGTTACCGTGTCCACGGTCAAGCGCATCGAATCGTCGACGCTGCCGCCGCACATCAAGGCAAGCGGCCACTACACGAATTCGGTGCTCGCGGTGCAGGAGGCCATTCGCCGCGGCTACGACGATGCACTGCTCTTCAACGCCAAGGGCGATATCTCGGAGGGCTCGGGCGCGAACCTGTTCATCGTGCGCGACGGCACGCTCATCACCAACGACATCGGGGAATCGATCCTGCCCGGCATCACGCGCGATACGGTGTTGCAGATCGCGCGCGATCTCAATCTGCCGATCGTGATCCGCCCGATGCCCCTCGCCGACGTCCAGACCGCCGACGAGGCATTCTTCTGCGGCACCGCGGTCGAGGTCACGCCCATTCGCGAGGTCGACGGCCGCGCGGTCGGCGACGGCCAGCCCGGTCCGATGACGCAGCGCATTCAGCGCGTCTTCTACGACGCGGTCCACGGACGGCTGCCGCAGTACCGCCGCTGGTTGAGCACCGCCGCCCCGGTGCTCGAGCTCACGAAATGAAACTTCCCGGCGCGGCCGTCGTTGTTGACTTGTCGCCCCGCCATCATCGCTCAATTATAGAATGATAATTAAAGAATCATGACAGTTCTCGAGCTGGTCCCCACCCCCGACCCGCGCACGCTCGACGACGTGTCGCGGCCGTTCGCCGAGGCGATCGCCTCGCACTATGCGGTCAAGAAACTGATCGGCCAGGGCGGCATGGGACTCGTCTACCTGGCGCGCGACAAGCGGCTCGATCGCCTCGTGGCGATCAAAACCTTGCTGCCGCAGCTCGCCGCCGACCCGGTGGTGCGCGAACGGTTTCTCCGCGAGACGCGCACGGCCGGCGCCATGGCGCATCCGAACATCGTGCCCATTCACGGCGCGGACGAAGTCGGCACCCATGTTTTCTTCGTCATGGGATATGTCGACGGCGAGTCACTCGCCGCGCACGTGCGCGCGCAGGGCCAGCTTCCGCCGCGCCTCGTGGCGACGTACCTGCACGACGTCGCGGCGGCGCTCTCGCATGCGCATGCGCGCGGCATCGTGCATCGCGACATCAAGGCCGAGAACATTCTCATCGATCGCGCGACGGGACGCGCGCTGGTCACCGACTTCGGCATCGCACGGCTGGCCGATGCGCAGCCGCTCACGGCGACGGGCCAACTGCTGGGCACCGTGTACTACGTCAGCCCGGAACAGGTCTCCGGCGAACCAATCGACGCGCGCAGCGACCTCTACTCCTTGGGCATCGTTGGATTCTTCGCGTTGACCGGCCGCTTTCCATTCGATTCCGACATCGCGTCGGCGGTGCTCGTGGCGCACGTCACGAAACCGGCGCCGCCGGTCGCGTCGATCAATCCCGCGGTGCCCGCCGCGCTGGCGGCCATCGTCGATCGTCTGCTGGCGAAAAAAGCCGCCGACCGGTTCGCGAGCGCCGAGGAGCTGCTGGCGGCGGTCGACAGCGCGATCGCACAATCGGATTCGTCGAACCTTCCATCACCGCGTCCGCGATTGATCTCGGACACCGAGGCGCACGCGGTATGGCAGCGTGCCGCGGAGCTCCAGGCACTCACCGGAATTCAACCGCGTCCCGACGCCATTCCACGAGCGCGCGACGCATCGAAGGATCGCGCGCGCACCTCCGGCTTTCGCATCGACGAGATTCGCGGCGCGGCGAACGTCGCCGGTATCGACACGCAGTATGTCGATCATGCGCTGGTGGAACATGGCTTGGCCGGTGTGCCCGCGATCGCCGCGCCCCGGCTGCCTCAGTCGTGGGCGACGGGGATTCCCGCGCGCATCGTTCGCGAAGGCGTCGTGCAAGGCGAGCTTGCCGCGCGCGACTTCGATCGCGTGCTCAACACGGTGCGGGAAGCAATCGGCGAGATGGGCTCGGCACCCGCGAAGACGCGCGAGATCTACTGGCGGTCGAAGAGCACGCAGGTTTCGATCATTCCGCTCGACGGCGTCTCCACCGTTCGTGTTACGCAGGGGACGCGCCGTCTGACGCGGCGAACGCTTGGCGTCACGGCGTTGCTCGGCGCGGTCGCGGGACCGGCCGTGGGCGCAGCGCTCGACGCGCTGATGTACCTGCCCGGCCCATCCTGGGCGGTGATCTCGCATCAAAACATCGACGCGATCTGCGCGTTCCTTGGGGTCGGCGTCACCCTCGGGGTGTGGGGATTCGGGCGCGTGCTGCTCAAGCGCTTCTACCGCGCGAGCGAACGCCAAGTGACCGAGCTGACCGAGACGATCGTCGCGAAAGTGCGCGGCAGCATCCGCGATCCGTAGGATGGCGACCGGAGCATCAGCGACCGGAGCATCGGCGACGGCCGACGTCGTGATCGTCGGCGGCGGCGTCATGGGCGCGAGCACGGCGTATCACCTCGCGAAGCGTGGATGCACGAACGTCGTCGTGCTCGAGTCGTCCGAGCTGTTCGGCATGGGCTCGACCGGGCTCAACGCCGGCGGCATTCGCTATCAGTTCGCGACGGCGGTGAACATCGAGCTGTCGAAGCTGAGCATCGCGATGATGGAGCGCTTCGCCGACGAGATGGACCAGCCGCTCGGTCTCAAGCGCTGCGGCTACCTGTTCCTGCTCGACGACGAGGGCGATCTCGCGCAATTCCGGCGAAACGTCGCGTTACAGAATGCTCATGACGTGCCAAGTTGCATCGTCGACGTCGGCGAGATCGCGCGGCTGGCGCCGGAGATCGAGCTGAGCGGCGTCATCGGCGGCTCGTGGTGTCCGCGCGACGGGTTGGTCGATCCGAACGGGCTCCTCCAGGGATTCGTATCGAACGCTCGCCGGCTCGGCGCCCTGTTGAAAACGGGCGCCGAGGTGATCGCGATTGACGATGTCGGCAACGACGTATGGTGTGTGAGCACGAGCGACGGCCGCAGGTACGAGGCGCCGACCGTCGTGATCGCGGCCGGTGCGTGGTCGGCCGCGATCGGCACGATGGTCGGCGTGCCGCTGCCCATTCAACCGATTCGCCGGCAGATCGCGGTGACGGCGCCGATCGCGAACCTGCGCGCGGACTTTCCGTTCATCATCGACTTTTCGCGCGCGCTGTATTTTCATCGCGAGGGCGCGGGCCTGCTCACCGGCATGTCGAACCGTGACGAGCTGCCCGGGTATGACACCCGGGTGGACGATGCGTGGCGGCTGGTGCATCTGGAAAACGCCATGGCGCGCATGCCGATGCTGGCCGACGCGGAGATCTCGGCGGAATGGGCGGGGTTGTACGAGGTGACGCCCGATGACCAGCCGATTCTGGGGCGGTTGTCCAATGGTCGTGGGCTGTACGTGTGCGCAGGTTTCAGCGGACACGGCCTGATGCATGGACCGGCGGCGGGATTGCTCATGGCCGAAGAGATTCTCGACGGTCGCGCGACGACGATCGACGTGGACCCGCTGCGGTACGGGCGATTCATCCGCGACGGCAACGGCGAGGTGACGGCAGATGCGAGCGCTGGGGAATACAACGTCGTTTAGCAAGCTCATACGGATGGCGGCGGCGCTCGCGCTGGCCGCGATCTACCCCGCGATCCTCCCCGCCATCCTCGGCGCACAGACGCCGGTGCAGATTCACGGCACCGTCCGGGATTCCGCCGGCCACGCCGTTTCGCGCGCGGAGGTGTCTGTCGCGGGCGATTCAACGGTCGTGACGACGAACGATGCGGGGGCGTTCGCGATCTCCACGTCCAGGCCGCGCGACGTCGTCGTTCACGTTCGCCGCCTGGGATACGAGCCCAAGGATAAGGAGGTCATGTTCCGCGACTCGGCGCACGTCGACGTGGTGATCGTGCTGACCCCGCTCGCGCAATCGATCGCGACGTTTCGCGTAGTCGCCAAGCGCACCGGCGTGTGGGGCACGGTGCGCACGCCGTGGGGCGTGCCGATTCCGGCAGCGCAGGTGCAGCTGCTTGGAACGAGCGCCAAACCCGTTGTCACGGATTCAGCGGGTGAGTTCACGCTGCCGACGCAGCACTCCGGGACGTTTCTCGTGATCGCGCGCAAGGAGGGTTATGCATTCGCGCAAACGAGCGTGGCTCTGGCGCCGGATGAAGGCGACGAAGCGGAGATCATTCTCACTCCGCTGAGCAAGGCGAACGAGACCGCGAGCGGGTTCGGGCGAATGCAGACGGCGTTCGCGCAGACGTCGACGCGGATTGCGTTCAAGACCGGGCGCGCATCGGTGGTCACGCACGATGAGTTGGAGAAGAATGGCAATCGTGTGCTCGCGTACGCGCTCTGCGGAACGAGCGCGGAGATGCGCTCGGGGAGTCGGTGTCCCGTGAGAGCGCAGTGTGTCGTCATCAACGGCGATCGGTCGACCGCGCTGCCGCTCGAGGCATTCGAGGTGGACGACGTGGAGTCAGTCGAGTTTTATCCGCCGGGTTCTGATTGGAGCGATACGCTGCGCGATCGCGGGTGTGCGAATTCGCGCCGCACGTCTACGGCCGTGGTATGGCTGCGGGACCACTAGCGCGACAGCGTGTCATCGCTCGGGATGACAACGTCTGGTTGCTCGAGACAGCGACGCCATGTGCGTTACGAGCCTCGCTACTTCCACACCCCCAGCAACCGCCGCACCGCAACGATCTGTCCCACATGATACGCCGCATGATCCACCGCGACGATGATCGTTCGTAGATAGGTCTGCCCGTTCCCATGCGGGATCTTCTGCGTCAGATCGTGCGACTCGTCCGTGGCGAACGCGGCGATCGCCTTCCGCTCGCGATGGATGTCGTCGATCGCCTTCTGCCACGCGGCGCCGTCCTCCGGCGCCGGTGACGAGGGCCAGTAGTCGTCCGGCCACTTTGGCTCCTCGTAATTCGCGTTCGTCATGAACTCGAGGAGATCGTGCTGCGTGCGGCGGATGTGATCGAGCAGCTCCCACGCCGAGTGCGGGAAGTGGTCCGGCCGCCGGCCGCGCAGCTCGGCCGGGAGACCCTCGATGGCGTGATCGAGGCTGGCGTGAGCCTGCTCCCAGTCGAGCGAGGACGCGACGATCTCACGCCAGGCCGTCATTATAGTTCTCAGATACCCAGATTCTTCTTCAAGAACTCTACCGTCCGCGGCCATGCATCCTTGATCGCGGCGAGGTCGGCGATCGGACCATTCTTCGCCGCGTCGATCTGCTGCTGTGTCGGGTTCGGCGGCAGGTTGCGCACGTCATTCTGCGAGCGCGCGAAGCCGTGTGACGCGCCCTCGTAGTTCTTGCCGAAATACCAATGGCCCTGCGCCTTCATGATCGAATCGATCGCCGGCATCGACGCCGTGATGCGCGAGTCGAGCGACCCCGAGAGCAGCATCACCGGCACCTTGATCTTCGCCATCGAATCCGCCGCGATCTGGCCGCCGTTCATGAACGGGAAGGCGCCGTAGTACGCGACGCCGCCCACGAACCCATTCGTGCCCCCCTGCACCGCGTGCCCCCACACGGTCTGTCCGCCCCAGCAGAAGCCGATCACCGCGTACTTCGGCGCCGCCGACGGCTGCATCATCGCATAGCGTGCCGAGGCGATGATGCCGCGGTTACGTTCCGCGATGTTCACACCCTGAATGAGCTTGGTCGCCGAGTCGCGCGGAAGCTCTTCGGTGCTCGGGCCGCCACGCACGCGCGACTCGAGATCCGGCGCGATCGCGATGAATCCTTCCGCCGCAACCTGATCGGCTACGCCGCGCACCCACGTCGATAACCCGAAAATCTCGTGCACGACCACCACAACGGGCGAATGCGCGCGGTTCGTCATCGGGTAGACGATCCACGCCATCAGCGAATCTTTGGAGCCTGGCTCCCACGCGATCTTCACCCACTCGCCATGTCGCGGTGAGTTCGCGAGCCGCGCGGGCGCGGAATTATTACTCGGCGGCAAGCCGGCGATGCCCTGCCCCGCGGTCGGCGTCGACGACATCGCCATGTCGCCCGCCGCGTGGGCACTGTGATCATCCGCTGAGTACGACGAGCGATGACACGCCGTGAGGGCGCAGGCGATCGCGCACGCACCGAGGAGAGAGCGAAAAACGGACATGAACGGAGCTCCGGGAGGTTCGAGAGGTCTGGCCGCTAGGGCTGGAGTATAGAACCTCCCGATAATCCGGGGGAGATGGTGTCCGGTTCCGTCAGGAAGCCACTCTACCAGGCGAGTCAAAAAAAAGAAGCTCACCACGGACAGACGGCGGACAAATGCGGAACGGCACGGAGAAGGCGGAAACGGCAGTCAACCGCCGTTACTCGTAACGCCTTCTCCGTGCCGTTCCGAATTCGTCCGCCGTCGTCCGTGGTAATCGACCTTTTTTGAAGATCTCTCGGCGAACGGTCCTGCTTACTCGCTACCCAGTCTCACCCGCTCGATCCGCTTGGTCTTCGCCGGCGCATTGTACACGCGCAGACTCACGATGTCTCCGGACTTCACCTTCGACAACGCCGCGCGAAGCTGCTCGGGCGTCGTCACCGGCGTGCCTTCCACCGACATGATGATGTCCGGGCCGCCTTCGTCCGGTCCCACGAGATGGCTCGCGGCCGGTGTGCCGTCATCGACGCCCGTCACCACGACACCCTTGATGTCAGACGGGAGCTTGAGCTGACGCTCCGTGTTCACGTCCAGCGCCATCACATGCGCGCCGAGCGAGCGCATCGCCAAACCCTTCGAGTCGTCGGGCTTCGACATGTCGTCGTTCGACGTCTTCACATCCGCGCCGCCGACACGCTGCAACGGAACGCGCACCGTCACGAGCTGTCCGCCCTTCCGCGCGACCTGCACCGAGACCACGTCGCCCGGCTTCCGGAACGCGATCGCTTCCTGAAGCTGCGCGACATAGTCGACGCGCTTGCCGTCGACACTCAGGATCACGTCACCAGCCTGGATGCCGGCCTTCGCCGCGGGCGACGTTGCATCGCCGAAATCCTCGACGAGCACGCCGCGCGTTTCCTTCAGTCCGGCATACGCCGCGTCGTCGACACTTGCGTCACGAACCTGGATGCCCAACGCCGCACGCTCGACGTGACCGGACTTGATGATCTGATTCATCACCGAGCGCGCGATGTTCATCGGCACGGCGAAACCATAGCCGGCGTTGTAGCCCGTGGGGCTCTCGATCGCGCTGTTGATGCCGATCACTTCGCCGCGCGTATTCACGAGCGGACCACCCGAGTTGCCCGGGTTGATGGCCGCATCGGTCTGAATGAAATCCTGAATGCTCTGCTGCGACTGGCCGGGCAGCTGAAGCGAACGGCCCTTCGCGCTGATGATCCCCTGCGTCACGGTGAACGTGAGGTTTTCGCCGAGCGGGTTGCCGACGGCAAGCACCCATTCGCCGACGCGCGAGGCATCGCTGTCACCCAGCGGCGCGGCGACAAGGTTGTTCGCGTCGATCTTGATCACGGCGACGTCGGTGTTCGGATCGCGGCCGACGACCTTCGCTTTGAACTCGCGGCGATCGAGAAGGCGCACGCGCACTTCGCTCGCGCCGTCGACGACGTGGTTGTTGGTGAGGATGTAGCCGTCGGTCGAGACGATGAAGCCCGAGCCCGACGCGATGCCGCCGCCACGCGGAGCCGGATCGTCACTCTGCGGACCACTGCCCATGCCGGGCATATCCTTGAAGAACTGGCGGAACTCGGGCGGAAGCTGATCGAGATTCGGCGCCTGCTGGCGTTGTCCGCGGCCACGCTGGCGATTTGCGACCGGCTCGGCGGCCTCACGCGCGGTGATATACACGACGCTCGGCTTGATGCGGGCGGCGATCGTGGCGAACGCGTCACTCAGCTCATCGAGCTTTGCAACGGACGAGTTCGGCGCGACGACGGGGCGCTTGGCGAGCGTACTGTCGATGCTGGTCGCTGCGGGAAAGGCGTGCAGTACGCCAGGTGCTTCGGCGGCCGCGACGGCGACAATGGCCGCGGCGGCGGTAACGGCAGCGGCGGAGCGTTTGCCCCACCGATGGCGCTTGATGGGATTCATGAGAGCTGCTCTCCTGCGATGTTCGCGATGTCTTGGAATGAGGGCCGGCGAGATGCTCCGCCGGCGAAGCCACGTTTGTGATACACGCGAGTGCCACGCGAGTGCCGCGCGCGTGCCATCACTTCCGTTCGTCACTCCGCGACCGCAGAAGGTTGCCGCTCGAGAAGCCGTCAGCTACGCGTCAGTACGCTTCAATTCACGAGCGGCTGGCCTCGGTCGAACGACGCTACGCGCCTTGCTTCGCCCAGGCCGCCTGGCCGGTGTGCACGTTCTCGCGCACCGTATTGATGTCGCGAATCGGCCGCACTTCCACCGTCCCGGTCTGCGCCCACGGAAAGTGCGACGCGATCTCGATCGCCTCCTCCATACTGTCGGCTTCGATGATGTTGAAGCCGCCGAGGACTTCCTTGGTCTCCGCGAACGGGCCGTCGAGCGCGGTGACCTTGCCGCCGCGCACGCGCACCGACTTGGCGGTGGACGCGAGGTCGAGCTGCTGCGCGTCGAGGAATTTGCCCTGGCGCGCGAGGACGTCGACATGATCGAAGCAGTCGCGCATGAGCGAGTCGAACTTGCCCTCGGCCTGCAGCGACCCGATGACTTTTTCGTCGTTGTAGATCAGGAGCATGTACTTCATGGAAGGGCTCCGGTGAGAGTCGGCGATCGGTGGAATATGAGGCCGGTGCGGGCGAGGCGCTAATGAGCCGCCGATTGCGGCCGGAGAGTGACACTTCCCCTCCGCGCTCTCCGTAGTGGCTCATCGGCGCCAAATCAGCGAGGACTCACCATGTGGGACAGTGTCGTCACCGTCGTTCGCGTCGCGATGTTTACCGTCGCGCACCTCTGCGGCGGCAGCCTGGGCGCCGGCATTCTGTTGGTCTCCGCGGCGGTTCGCGTCGCGCTGCTGCCGTTGACGCTGCGCCTGGCGCGTGAGGTGCGAGCGAAACAAATCAAGCTCGCCGCGCTCGAGCCCGAGCTTGCGGCGATTCGCAATCGCTACGAGAAGGACCCTGCGCGCATGATGGCCGAGACCAGCGCGTTGCATCGCGCACATGGCATTCAGCTCGTGACGCCTCGGAGTGCCCTCTCGCTGCTCGTGCAAGCGCCGCTGCTCGGCGCCATGTACACGGCGGTCCGACGCGGGCTTGGCGCGGGCGTGCGATTTTTCTGGATTGGCGATCTCGCGCGTCCCGATCTGCTGCTGACCGGGCTCGTGACGAGCCTCAGCATCGCGATCGTCGCCACCACGCCGGGTGTACCCGGACGCCCGACGCCGAGCGTGGTGTGGATTCTGTCGGGCGGGCTGACGTTGATGTTCCTGTGGTCCGCGTCGAGCGCGTTCGCGATATCGATGGGCGCGGGGTCGCTGGTGTCGCTCGTACAGAATTGGATCGTCTCGCGCGATCCGGTCAGCGGCCCCACGAAGGTCAACAGCGTGCCTGTCGCCACCACTCGGTGAGCAATCGCTGCAGCGTTTGCGGCGCGACCTGACCGTCGTAGACCGGGCCCACGTGCGGGACGCGCTTGGTGTCGATGAAGATCCAGCGCGCGCTGCGCCCGTCGTCGCCGTCACCGTGAGCATCACTCGTCTCGCCGCTCATCTCGTGCGGCTGACAGTGAAACATGGTGCCGTCGTCCGTCGTGACCACGTAGGGTGACGTGCCGGCAACTGGAAACAACGGTGACATGGAGCAACCCAGCGTGTCGAGGGAGCGTGCAAACTAAGTCGCTTGAATGATCGGTCAACGGGTAAATCGCACACCGTGACGCAACGCACTCGACGTCGCTGTTAGCTCGCCGGCGGAACCGGCGAACGGAGGCTACCCGGCGCCGGCGAGTTCGTGCCTCGCGGAGTTATCCGCGCGTCGCGCTCGGCGAGCAGTTTTGTGAGGAAGCGTTGGCCCTCGCCAATTCGCTCGACTTCCAGCGCGATGGCGTCCACGGCCTGCGCGAGATCCTGCGGCGCGGAGTTCGCCGTCGTGCGCACGTCGCGCACGGCATCGGACAAGCGCTTGGGCGCGTCGGGAAGCAAGCCGGTACGGTCGAGCAGCCGCTGCTGCCACGCGTTGCGCTCGTAGGCGCGGCCCATGATGGCGCCGAGGATCATGGCGACGACGGCGGTCCAAAGGACGGCGAAAATCATGACATCTCCGGCTGGGATCTACTGTCTACGGACGATTCAGCGTGGGGGTGTCAACAAGGATGGAGGAAACTCGCGCGTTCAGCTACCGTACTGAGAGCAGCCCCGCCTTCGCTCTCACCGACGCGAGCCCATGATCGAGCCAGAAATCATCATCGTGCCCATCGTCTTCCTGACCATCGGTGGGACGCTGTCGTTGATCTCCTATTTCCGGCACAAGGAGAAGATGACGACGCTCGGCAAGCCCGGAAGTCCCGAGCTGCGCGCGGTGGAGTCGCGCATGGAGCGGCTCGAGCAGGCGATCGACTCGATCGCGGTGGAGGTCGAGCGGATCAGCGAAGGTCAGCGGTTCGTGACGAAGGTCATGGCCGAGCGCGACGCGTCGCGCCCGCTGGCGCCGGGCGAGCCGCCGCGGATCGCGCCGGGCAGCGACATCAATCAATAAATGCTAATTATAGTACTATAATTATACTACGATTAACTCTCGAGCGGTGCGGCGGGAGCACGTTCGACCGCGCGTTCGATCCGCGAATCCGGCACGAGCCACATCAGCGCCACGGTGATGAACAGCCCCCAGGAAATCCAGGGGCGCACGAACGCCGCCGGAATCGCCAGGATGTAGAGAATTGGCGAGAGCTTGCCCTTCACGTCGGGGCCCAGCGCCTTCGCGAGCACCGAGTCCGGACCTTCGCGCCTGAGAATCGCGATCTGCAGGATGTAGTAGCCGATGCCGGCCATGAGCAGCACCACGCCATACGTCGCCGTCGGGACCGGCTTCGCGCCGTTCTCGCCCATCCAGCTCGTGACGAACGGCACGAGCGACAGCCAGAACAGCAGGTGGAGATTCGCCCACAGAATGCCGCCGTCGACCCGATGCGTGACGTGCAGCATGTGGTGGTGATTGCTCCAGTAAATCCCCAGATAAACGAAGCTGAGCACGTAGCTCAGGAAGATCGGAAGCAGCGGCGCGAGATCGGCGAACGAGGTGCCGTGCGGCGCGCGCAGCTCGAGCACCATGATCGTGATGATGATGGCGATGACGCCGTCGCTGAATGCTTCGAGGCGGGAGGGGCTCATGGTGTCCGGACCTTAGCGCCCAGCGGTCCCAACCGGAACATGTAATCCGCGTCACAATCAGGGAGCGGAACTTGCAGCCGGTTGGAGCATTCTCGACCAGAGCCCGATGCGCCTCTTCGACGACGAAACTGGAGCACAGTGGCAGGTCTACGAGGTGTCGCGCGATGCGCTCGCCCTCGGACGGCCCGACTTCCTGCCGGCGGAATTCCGGAACGGGTGGCTCGTGTTTGACGGCGGCGTGGAACGGCGACGGCTCGCGCCCTACCCGCCCGAATGGGTCGAGTTCTCGGTCGATGCGCTGCGCATGCTGCTCGCGGGCAGCGAGATCGTCGACCGTCGCCGCGGCCCGCGCATCCATCGCGACAATCCCGATACGGCGGGACTGGAGCTGACGTAGCGCCGCTCGTCATCCTGAGCGAAGCGAAAGGATGACCCAGGTTCAGGATTTCCCGCGCACCAGCCGAATTCCGAAAATGGGCGCGATGCGCGCACCGGGCGCGGCTTGCGCGGTGACCGTCACGCTCTTCTTTCCCGCCATGAGCGACGCCGGCACCGCGTACGACGCGCTCCAGAATCCGCCGGCCGAGTGATCGGGCATGTAGCGCCCAACCGTCGTCCCGTCGACAATGATATTAAAGTTTGCTAATACCGGCAAACCCAGGTCGTTGAAGTAGGTCAGGATGAGCGTCGCATCGCCGGCGGCGGCATCCGTCGGCAAATCGAACGAGAACCACCCGGTCCCGCCGCGCGACGTGTTACGGCCAATCCGCGCCGCCGGCCGCTCCGCCGGGTCGCTCCTGTAGTTGTACTTCGACTCCGCCGCCGTGTCGCCGGGCTGCACGTACGCGATCGTCGCCGCCTCGATCGCATGCTGCTGATCGGCTTCCGCGACATGTGACGCCACGCGTGCGTCGAACTGCGCCTGTGACAGCGTATCGAAGTACACGCTGTACGTGCGGCCGTGCGTGCGATAGAACGGCGTCAAGCTCACTTCGGTCGGAGCCGTGTTGGGCTGCGCGATGGTATGTCCGATGGCGGCGGTGTGGAAATCACCGGCGCGCGCGCCCGACGGCGACACCCACGCGGTCACCGGTTGATCGGCAACGAGCACCGGTGCGACGACGGCGTTCGTCCCGTTCGGCGCGCCGCGCCCGTCGCGACGCGGGCCAAGATCGGCCGCCAGCACCAGCGGGCCCCACATGATCGCGGAGATCGTGCGATCGTCCGGCGTTGGTTCGAGGCGCACCGTTTTCGGCAGCGCGATCTCGACGACGTCGCCCGTTTTCCACTCGCGACGCAGCTCGACGTACGAGCTCGGCGCGGGATCATCGAAGCCGAGATCGCGGCCGCCCGCGCCGCCGACACGCTCGCTCGCGAGCGTCGGCACCGTCACCGCCTGACCGTTCACCGAGATCGCGAATGCGTCGCCCGCCCAACCCGGACGCCGCACCATGAGCGCGAACGTGCGCGACGGCCGCGGCACGCTCATCGTGAGCTTGGCCTTGTCGCCGTCGGGAAACGTCGACTCCATCGCGAGGTGCACGCCCGAGCGCAACTCGGCGGTCGACGGCGCGAAGAGGTTCACCCACACGGTGCCGTCCGCGGGCGATTCGTAGTAGATGCCGTCGCCGTGCAGCGCGTGGTTCTCCATCCCCGTGCCCACGCAGCAGGTGAAATCCTTCTGCATGTCCTGGTACTCCTGCTGCACCGCGCGGCCCACGGGCACCATGTACGACATGCGCACGCCCGCCGGATCGAACGAGGCGAGCGCATGATTGAACAGCGCGCGCTCGTGGAAATCGGCGTAGAGCGGATCGGGCCGGAACGAGAAGAGGCGCCGGGTGAGCTTGAGCATATTGTAAACATTGCACGACTCGCAGGTACGCCCGTCCACGCGATGACTCAACTCATCGGGATAGCCGAAATACTCGGCGAGCCCGTGGCCGCCGGTCGCGTAGCTGTGATGCTGCGCCACGCGATCCCAGAAGAACGACGCCGCCACGAGATCGCTCCCGTCGCCCACGTATTCGTAGCGTGCGGCCGAGCCGATGAGCTTCGGGATCTGACAGTTGCCGTGCTTGCCCGGCAGGTTGTCCTGGTGGCGCTTGAGCGCGTCCGTGAATGCGTGATGCTCGAATTTGCGCGAGAGCGTCAGCCACCGCTGGTCGCGCGTGTCGACGTAGAGATCGGCCAACACTTCATTCATGCCGCCATGCTCGGTGTTGAGCATGCGCGCGAGCTGCGCCTGGTCGAGCGGTGCGAGCACGCGGTCGGCCCAGCCGGCGAATTTGGTCTCGACGCCCAGCGCGGTCTTGTTGCCGGTGTAGCGGTAGGCGTCGCGCAGGCCGGCGAACGTTTTGTGCAGCGTGTACCACGGCGACCAGAGTCCGTTCAAGTCGAACGCCGCCGACTTGATCTCGCCGCGCGAGAGTGCCGCAAACGCCTCGCGACCGCCTTCGAGCGCGCTCAAGTACCCGTCGCCATTCTTGCGCTGCACGGTGTCGAGCTCGCGCACGAGATAGTCGGCGCGCTGCCTGAAGCGCGCGTCGCCGGTGGCGACGTACATCAAGCTCACGGCGGAGAGATGATGCCCGGCGATGTGTCCGGTGAGATTGCGACCGGGTCCGTCCCAGCCGGCGTACGGCTGCGCTTTCGGCGTCAATCCCGCGCGCGTGCGGTAGAGGGCCATCATGCGGTCGGGATCGAGCGACAACAGATACGCGGCGGCGGAGTCCTGCGCTTGTTTGAGTGGACCGCCGGTGAGGCGGACTTTGTCGAGCGGGACGCGGTGGGCGCGGAGACGATCGGCGGTTGTCGGAGTCGCCGTCTCGGCGTTCGCGACTGGAAGACCGGATCCGCGTGATCCAACCATCGCGCCGGCGGCAGTCGCAGCGGACGCCTTCAAGAAGTCCCGTCTCTTCGTCATAGAAACTCCGATTTCCCGATCTGGTCAGATCTTGTCAGATCTGGTCGTTGTTACAAGAACCACGACAACATCAGACCAAGTCCGACCAGATCCGATCAGATTCCAGCTCTCGCCTTCGCGCGCGAAATAATCGCCGCCATCGTATCCCGATACTTCGTGAACGTGTCGTCCACCACCTGCAGCGTCGGGATCGCATTCGGCGAAAGACCCAACGTCTCGGTGTTGAACCGACCGAAGCCGGACTCGTGAACACCGCTCGACCCTCTTCCCGGCGCCGGCGCGCTCAAATGCGAGAAAAAGCGCGCGTACTTCTGCCAGCGTGCGCCGCCGCCGGCGTGGTACATCGGAATGAACTCGTACAACGCATCGTACGGCATTTCACCGACGCACGCCACCTTCGGATACTTCGCGCGCAGATCGGTGACCAGGCGCTTCGTGCCTTCGTGCATGTCGCCGGTCGTGCTGTTGACGTGACCGCCGACGATGTCGAGAAAGTACGCATCCACCCCGTACCGATCGATCACGTCGGAAATGCGTCCCTCGAGCCAGTTGCGCCACGCGTCGGCGCCGAGGTTCATGTAGGTGAGCCAGCCGTCCTGGTGGCGATCGTTGTTCCAGTCGACCCAATTCAGATTGTACAGGTCGCCGTCGATCTTGTACGTCGCGCCGGCTTCGATCTTCGGCCACACCGGCTGCTTTCGATTCGCCGCATTCGTGCCGAACATCGGCATCATTCTGAAGCCGAGCTTCCGCGCTTCGGAGATGAGCGTGTGAAAGCCGCGCTCGCCGCCCATGCGCGCGGGCACGGTGTAGTTCGGATAGTCCCAGTAGTAGCGCCCGTCCCACGACGACAGGAACACGAGCACGCGATTGGCGGGAATCTGCGTCGCCATCCAGCGCAGGATCTCGACCTGGTGGGCGTAGTCGTTGAAGATGAAGCCCGTGTAGTGCATGCCGTGGAGCGTCGTGACGAGCGCGAGGTTGCGCATCCAGTCCGGCACGTCCGGTCGCGTGTCCCACGACGGCAGCGCGAACGCCTGCTCGACATGCGTCATGTGCGGCTGCATCGCGCCCTCGAACGTCGTCGCGTGGCCAAGGCGCCATCCTGGCACGTCGACGCGGTGGTCGTTGCGCCATGCGTCGTGCTCGTAAATCGCCTCGACGCGGAACGCGTGCTCGCCCGCCTGAAAGTAGTAGCGCTTCGGGCGCATGCGGGTGTCGAGCGTCGTGAAGTACAGAAAATCACCATCATTTTTCTGTACGATCGCGATAGGCGTCGTCATGCTCGTGACGCCGAAGTTGTGCAGGTCACCCGCGCCGAACGTATAGCCGCCGAGGATGTCGCCGTCGCGCGTATCGGTGAGTTGGCCGCCGCCGAGCGAGACGAGGCCGCGCGGCACGTCGCGAATGACGGTGGTGACCGTCTTGATCGGGTGCTGCATCTCCGCGCTGACGTGCCACTCGATGGTGTCACCGGTCTTCGTGAACCTCGCGGTGAGCGTCCCCGATGCGTGCCCCTGGCCGCCGGCCCAGGTAAAGCCGTCGCAGGTCAGCTCGAGCGCGTTCGCGTCGCCGCGCGCCGTCATCCGCGTGCGGTCGAGCGCGTAGGTATTCTCATCCGTGAATACCAGAAAGCTAAAGCGATGATCTCCGAAGACGACCGCCGGCTCCGGAAAGTCGAAGCTGAATTTCATGAACGAGCGGCCGCGCGGCGGAATGAACACGTCGCTCGTCGAGTACAGCTCCACGATGTCGCCGGGGGCGTACTGCGTGATCGGCTGCCGTGCGGAGGGCAGCGGTGTCGACGCGACGGCATCGAGCGAGAGGGCCGGGATCATCGCGCCGCCGACACCGGCGGCGCCGAGGGTCTTGAGCCAATCGCGGCGGGAGAACGAGTCGGGCATGAGGTATTAGAACACGCGTGACGGGAGGTGGCTAGAGCGAATCATGACAATACGCGCGCCCCACTCCGCATCGCGCCATTCGACGAGCCACCAAGCACCATCGCCGCGCGCCCGGTCTCGGCAGCGTACTCATTCGCAATCCGCTCGATCGCCGCACGCGACCCGGCACGCGCGAGCACCGCGACGGTGCCACCGCTACCCCCGCCGGTGATCTTGGCGCCATAGAGTCCGTCACCCACCGACGTGCGCACCATCTCCACCAACCGATCCGTTCCACTCGAGCCCAATCCGCACGCGCTGTAGCTCGCGTGCGAGGCATACATCAATTCGCCGAGCCGAGCTCGCTCGGCTTCCGACGCAGCGCCGGCATCGAGCGCGTAGCTGAACTCGCGCACGCGCTCGTGCTCGAGAATCGGATGCTCCGTCGCCTGGCGCACGGCGTATTCGCGATTGGGATCGACTCGTGTCACGCGATCCGAGATGCCCTGGAACATCTCCAGGAATTCGTCGCCGCGCATCTGCTCGGGAATCATCTTGTGCAGCGTGCGCCAATCCCCGGGCGAGATGTTCGCGAGGTAGCCATGCCAACGCGTGTCGTCGATATCGACGTGCCCGTCGCCGCGGTCGACAATGGGCATCTGGAACGCATGCGCGAGAATGCGATAGCCCATGAACGCCGCGACGCGCACGGCGCCGTAGTCGGCGCCGCCGATTTCATGACGAATGCCTGAGTCGATGCCCCATAACTCGAGGCCTGGCGGCAGCGAGGTGTGTCCGATCACGTCCGCGGGCTGGCACAAAAGCGCGAGCAGGCGATTTTCCTCGCCGCACGCCGCCGTCATCTGGTCCATCACACCGCATGGCGCGCCGACGACGAGGTTTTCAACTCTTTGACAGAGGATGCCGAGCGTTTGCCCGTCGATCTCGAGATCGTACGCGCCGGCCAGTGCGCGCATCGCCGCGACTTCGAGCGCGGCCGAGGAGGCGACACCCTTCCCCATCGGCAGCGTCGAGTCGACGAGCAGGCGCAGGCCGTCGCGAATCACGAGACCGCGTTCACGCGCGAGGACGAGCAGCGCGCCGGCGACGTACGCGGCCCAGTGTTGTCGAGGATTCGCGCGGAACAGCTCACGCGCGGCGTCGTAGTCGATCGGTTGGCCATTCGGCGCGATTGCCGACACGGCGATCGAAGCGGCAGCGTCGACATCGACACCGCGCGTCGTGAGGCTGCGTACCCAGATCTGCGCATCATTCGTGCGTTGCGCGGCCACATACGTTGCGTCGGCGAGCGGCAGCTCCAGAACGAGCGAGCCGGAATAGTCCGCGATCCCGCCCATCACATCCAGCCGCCCTGGGGCGCGCGCGATGACGATCGGTGCATCCTCGACGAAATCACTGGCGTGCGCTCGCACCGTCGCCGTAAAGCGCGCGATACCCGCGGCGTCCACGCTCGTGTGCAAGCCATGCTCGAGCAGTACGCCGGGCAACGCGGACCAGACTTGCTCGCGAATCGCGCCGTTGGCGAATCCGATCCACGCGACGTCGCTCGTGACGTCGAGCGGTGCGTTGAGCGGCGCGCCCTCGGCATCGGTCACGATCACGCCGCACGCACGCGCGATCGACTCGGTGCAGATGTCGTACGGATGACAGGTCAGTCCGAGCGCGCGGTCCTTGGCGCGCAGCCGCGTGTCGAGCAGCGGCCGCAAATCGGCGATCCACCGGTCGTGACCCATCATCAATTCGTAAAGCTGCCCGCCGGTCGAGATGTATTGATCCTCGAACGCCATCGCGCGCCCCGCCGGCGGGCGGCCGAGCACGCGTTCGACCACGGTGTCATCAACCGCGGCGAGAATGTCGCGGCCGCCGGGAAAGAAGCGCGCGAGTCCGCCGTACCCCTGCGCGATCGTCGTCGCGCGCGACGGGCGCGGATCGAGGCGTGACGTGTCGCCGGAGATTCGATTCAGTCGCTCGCCACCGGCTGCGCCGTTCACGACCCAGAGCGTATCGCACAGATGCTGTTTCACCAGGGGAATTTCGGTTTGCAGCGCCAGCCCGATGTCCGCGAGCGTCGTCTCTCCACCGCGATTCGGCGCGACACCGGTGAGAATCCACGCTGGGCGCTTCTGATACATCAGCCCGCGCGTCCCGTCGATTGGATCGACGATGACGCGAAGCTCCGCCTCGCGCGCCGGCGTGCCCTTCGGCAACACCATTCGTCCGTCCGCGCCAAGGCCTTCCGCGATCAGCACCAGCGGCCACTCCTTCGCCAGTGCACCGAAATGCTCGAGAAGCACATCCTCGGAGATTCGGTCGATGGCGAAGATCGTATCGCCACCTTCATCGGCAACGGCAGCGGCGAGCTGCTCCATGTTCTCCCGCTCGCACGCGGCGACGACGGCGTCGCGTATGGCAGCGTGAATGGCGCGAAGACGAGCGAGCAGCGCGTCGGGCTCGCGGATCACGCTGTCACCTCGCTGTAGTGCCTCGCGGGCTGCGATCGCAGCTCGGCCGCCTTCTCCTCGGGCGACGTGTCGCTCAGGAAATTGCCGCCACCGATCTCGGGCCCCGCGAGATACTTGAGCGTATTTGGGCGGCGCAGCGGCGGCAGGAATCCGACGAAGCAATGATAGTTCTCATAATTCCCGCCGTCGGTTGGCGCTTGATGTACCGGCATCACGTACGGAAATGCCTGCCGCCACAGATTGTCGTAGCGCACCGTCACATCCTTGAGCGCCCGCGCAAGCGACTCGGCTTCCGCATCAGACAGCGCCGAGACGTGCGGGACGGCGCGCTTCGGCGCGACGTAGACCTCGTACGCGTATCGGGCGAAGTACGGAACGAACGCGATCGCGTGCTCGTCCTCGAACAGCACGCGGCGACCGTCCTGCTGTTCGGCGGCAATGATGTCGGCGAACAGCGCGCGTCCGGTCTCGCGCGCGTAGCGATGTTGCGCCTCGAGCTCGGTGTCGAACGTCTTCCACGTGAAGTTGGTCGCGTAGATCTGCCCGTGGGGATGCGGATTCGACACGCCGACAACGTCGCCTTTGTTCTCGAAGATCAGCACCTGCCGCACTTCGGGCCGCGTGCCGAGATCGCGCGTCTCGCGACGCCAGGTATCGACGATGGCGGCGATCTCCGGCACCGGCATGCGCGCGAGCGTGAGATCGTGTCGCGGCGAATACGAGATCACGCGTGCTACTCCGTCGGCACGGCGCGCCACGTACGGCGCGGGGGGCGGCGCGAAATCGTCAGGCGCGGCGGGCCCGACGCACGGATGATCGTTGTCGAATACGAACACGCCGTCGTAGCGCGGATTCGTACGGCCGCTCACGCGCGCGTTGCCGGGACAGAGATAACACGTCGGATCGTACGCGGGCAGCGTTTGGTCCGACGTGGGAATCGTTTCGCCGAGCCACGGCCGCGACTGACGATGCGCGGCAACGATCACCCATTCCTCGCGCAATGGATGCCAGCGTTCTTCCCAGGCGGGCGATGACGTCATGGCGCGGGAATATGCGCGCTTCGCAGCCGTTCGACTATCGCATGGACGTGGAGCGCTGTCGTATCGAGCGCCGGAACACCGGCAATGCGCTCGGATCCCAGCAACAACGGCAGCTCCGTGCCGCCGAGGATGACGCCGTCGATCTGTTCGGCGTCGCGCAGCCGTTCGACGAGCGCCTCGAAGCCGCGGCGTGTCTCGTCGCGAAAGTCGCCGCGCAGGAGCTCGCCGACGTACCGCTCGTGCACCCACGCGCGCTCGACTTCATCCGGTATTACCACGGTAATACCGCGGTGTGAACACACCTTCGGGTAAAACGGGGCCTCCATCGTGAAGCGCGTGCCGAGCAGCGCAAGCCGCGTGAGACCGCGCTTGCGTGCTTCGTCGGCGCACGCCTCGACGATACTGAGCAGGGGCACCGGCGAGCGAGCCGCGAGCTCATCGAAGACGAGGTGCGGCGTGTTGGCGGTGAGGGCGGCGAAATCGACACCGGCGCCGCCCAGCCGGCGCAGCGACTCGAGGAGATACTCGATCAGCGCGGCACGATCGGTCTCGACGAGCCTCAGCGCAAGGCGCACGTCGAGGCTGTCGATCACGATCGACGGCGCGCTGTCGGGCGCCGTGCGCTGCCACGTCTCGAGAATGCGGCGATAATAGTCGATGGTGGACTCGGGACCGAGCCCACCAACCAGGCCGACGATGTGTGTCATGAGTTCGGGTGTGTTTCAAAACGCCCGTCATTCCGAGCCGAAGGCGAGCGGGTACCCGGTGGGCGTTTTCGTCCAGGAAGAGTGACGTCCCTCTACCAAGCTGGCTAGATCCCTCGCTTCACTCGGGATGACGACTGGTTTTGAAACTTTCCTTCACACGACCGAGGCGGCCGATCGCGTTCCGTGGCTCGCGATGACGCGCTGATACAGCGCAAGATACCTGGCCGCCGAACGCTCCCACCCGAAATCGCGGGACATCGCGGAGCGAATCATGTGCAGCCAGCCGTCGGGCTCCTCGAACTGTTCGACCGCGCGCATGACGGCGCGCATGAAATCCGACGAGGTGTATTCGTCGAACAGGAATCCGGTCTCGCCGTCCTCGATGGTGTCGGCGAGACCGCCGACCCGTCGCGCCACGGGAATGGTGCCGTAGCGCTGCGCGCGCATTTGCGTGAGGCCGCACGGCTCGTACTGCGAGGGCATGAGGCACACGTCGGCGCCGGCGAGCAGGCGATGCTCGAGCTCCTCGGAGAAGCGCGTCTCGACGACGATGCGGTTGGGCGCGCGGTCCGCGATCGCGTGCAGTGCGGCTTCATAGCGCGGCTCGCCGCTGCCGAGGAAAAGGAATTGGGCGTCGATGGCGAAGTAGGCCGGATCGCCGAGAATGAGATCCAGACCCTTCTGGGAGACCAGCCGGGCGCTCATGGCGACGATCGGCATCTCGTCCGTGGCGCGAAGGCCCGTCTCGAGCTGCAGCGCCTGGCGGCAGGCGTACTTGCCATTCAAATCCTCTAATGAGTAGTTGGATGGCAGGACTCGATCGGTGGCCGGGTCCCACGCCGCCTGGTCGATGCCGTTCAGGATGCCGCTGAATCGGTCGCGCAGCGCGACGAACACACCGTCCAGTCCGAAGCCGCCGGCGCCCGTGCGCAGCTCGTGCGCGTGCGTCGGGCTGACCGTCGTCACCGCGTCGGCGAAGACCAGCCCGCCCTTGAGCAGATTCACGATGCCGTACCACTCGAGCTGCCGCATGTTGAACAGCGACGCCGGCAAGCCAATGTCCGCCAGCGTGGCCGGCGGAAAGTGTCCCTGAAAGCCGGCGTTATGAACGGTGAACACGCACTTCACGGTGCCGACATTCAGGAGGGGCGGCATCAAGCGGAGATAGACGGGTGCCAACGCCGTGTGCCAATCGTGCGCGTGCAGCAACACCGGCGCGCCCGGCGCGATCAACGGCAGCGCACTCACGGCCGCCTTCGCGAAGCACGCGTAGCGCCGTGCATTGTCGGGGTAGTCGGAGCCCGGCGGTCCGTAGATGTACGGACGGGCGAAGTACTCGTCGGCCTCGAGGAAATAGACGTCGGTCGCCGCCAATGCCTCGTGCGCCTGCGGGCGATGCTTCCAGAGCCGAACGCGCTCGGCACGCGGACCAACCTGCACGTGAAATGTCGAGCCGACCGGCTCCATGTCGCTGACGACGTCGCGCACGCGATCGTACAGCGGCATCACGATCGCCGTCGAAACGCCGGACGCGGATTGGAATCGCGCCAGGCTCGCGATCGCCTCACCCAATCCACCGCTTCGCGCGAACGGAGCGAGCTCGGCGACGAGATGCACGACTCGCACGGCGCGCCCGTCGGGCGATACGAGAGGCGGCGGGGTCCGTTGCATACCTTCCCGGCGCAGTGGCAAGGACGATTCCAACAACATTATCGCTCCATGATCGGCAAGTATGCCCGCCACGGACCGATCGCGTCACGATACTGTTTCGCCATTACCCGGGCAATCTGCGCAATGTGGCCGAGGTCATGAGCAACCCATGTCGAGAAGAGTTGTCGCAGCGTCACGGCGCCGAACTCCGGATGCACGCCCTCCAACGCGAGCTGCGCGTCGGTGAGTCTCCAACCGGCAAGCTGCGTCAGATTTTCGGTACGCAAGCGCGCGAATTCGTCGAGCAGCTGTGGAAGCGACTTCCCTTCGCTCTCCCGAAATTGCGCGAAGCGGTCGTACGGCGTGAACCGCGTGTCGACGCCCTGCGCCAGGATGATCTTCGCGCGGGTAATCCAGTCAGTCCGCTCGCCGTGCACGAGGTGCCCGACGATGTCGTAGGCGCTCCACGTGTTCGGACCTTCGTTGGCTTCCGTCCATTCGCGGGGCAGCCCGAGGAGCATCGCGCGGAGCGTCGCGGATGTGCGCTCGAGAACGGCGATGCCCTGTTGGAGATTGAAATCCATGTTTGGCGAAGTGTGATCGAGCGTCCCAAGTTTCCGCCTACCGATGCAATCTGCCGACCTCCCGACCACCTCGTCCAGCACGCGCACCGCCGCCATGGCCGGCCGCTGGCGCGGGCTCGACGCGTTTCGAGGGCTCGCGGTCATCGGAATGCTCCTCGTAAACAATCCTGGAAATCACGACGCGGTCTACACGCAGCTCGAGCACTCCGCGTGGCATGGCTGCACCATCGCCGACCTCGTCTTTCCTTTCTTTCTGTTCGTCGTCGGTATCACGACCACCATCTCTCTCACCGCGATGGCGCGTCGCGGCGACGACGCGGCCGCGCGCGCGCGAATCTGGCGTCGTGCCACGATCATCGTCGGAATCGGTGTCGCGCTCAACTGGTTTCCCTTTTATCAATCGGGCGACATTCCGTGGACGACGCATCCGGGTTTGCCCGACCGAATGGCCGAGCGGTTGTTGTTGCTGCGCATTCCCGGCGTGATGCAGCGCATTGGCGTCGCGTATCTCGCGGCGGCGCTGATCGCCTGGCGCGCTTCGTCGCGGACGATCGCAATCGGTATACTGGCGCTGCTCATTGGCTATTGGCTGCTGCTCACCGTCGTTCCGGTTCCCAGCGAAGGTGTGATCGGTGCCGCGGTGCTCGATCACCCCGCGCGCACGATCGTCGCGCACACCGACCGCGCGCTCTTCGACTGGACGCGCTGGGGACTGGGGAATCATTTGTGGGACAGCGCCCTGACATGGGATCCGGAAGGGGCGCTCTCGACCGTGTCGTCGGTCGCGACGGTGCTGCTCGGCGTGGTGTGCGGCCGCTGGACGTTGTCGCGAACGCCTGAACAACGGCTACGCCCGCTGTTCGTGGTGGGCGCGGCGGCGATGGTCGTTGGCTGGTGCTGGAGTTTCGTGTACCCGCTGAACAAGCCGCTGTGGACGGGATCGTACGTCGTGTACACCGCTGGTGTTGGCGCGGTGCTGCTCGGGATCCTCGGCGCGCTGCTCGATGGCCGCGCGCGTGCACGTTGGTCACAGCCATTCATTGCGTTTGGCGCGAATCCGCTCATTGCGTACGCGGGATCGGAGCTGGCGCGAAGAATTCTTCATTCGTCGATCAAACTGCGCGCGACGGGTGGACGAATTGGGCTCGACGAATGGACGACGCGTCAAATCGAGAACGTCGGACTGGCACCCAAGGCCGCGTCGCTCGCGTGGGCGTTGCTGTTTCTTGCCGCGTGGTGGTTGGTGCTATCGCGACTCAGTCGGCGACGGCTTTTCGTGCGAGTGTGACGACCGGATCGAGCCGCTCGACGCGAGGCGACTCAACGACCGGGCGGCCATCGAACGACGCCAGCACGCGCGGGAACTTCTCAGCGATGCGACGGCTGTCGAACTGCAGCGCGAACCGTCGGCCACGTTCCGCGAAGCGATGGCGCCTCGCGTCGTTGCCGGCGAGCATCTCGATCGCGCGGTCCCATGCCGGGACGTCGCCCGGCGCGACGAGCCATCCTGTGCGATCCTCGAACAGCGCTTCAGGAATGCCGCCGTTGCGGGCGCCGAGCACGGGTACGCCGCAGGCCTGTGCTTCGACGAGGACGCGGCCGAAGGTTTCGCTGCCCTCTGAAGGCAGGGCGAGCATGTCCATGGCCGCGTACGCCGGAGACACGTCGTCGAGCCACGGCAACCAATGGTGCCGCGACTCGAAGCAAGTCGCTGAGGTCAGGCTTCGCAGCTCCGATTCGGATTTGCCGTGCCCCACCCACAACGCGTGCAAGCGCGGAATGCGCGCCATGGTCTGACCGAGCGCGCTCGCGAGCGTCATCACGCCTTTCGCCGGCTCGAAACGACCCACGTAACCGACGACGAGATCGTCGTCGCCGAGTCCGAGTGAATGGCGAGCGCGTGCGCGCAGGTCGGACGTGACGGTGAATCGATCGACGTCGATCGGATTCGGCAGAACCGCGACGAGGTCCCCGCGTACGCCGCGCTCGATGGTTCGTCGCCGCAAATATTCGGACGGCACGACGATGCCGCGCACCAGTCGCGCGAAGTCATGGACCATGGCGGGACGAATGCGCTGATCGAGATGCGAGAATAGGACGAGGCGCACGCCGGCCAGCTTTGCGGCGACGGCGAGTCCCCAGTATTCCGCCTTGAACGCACCAACGACCCAATCGGGCCGCAGGGATCGCATCAAGCATGACAGTTCGCGAATCGTGCGGAGATCGCGGCGGCTTCTGAACTCCGCGGGCACCAGGCGCACGCGAGGATGGTCGGCCAGGCCGCGGTGAATGAAGTCATCTGGACGAACCGCGGCGATGATTTCGTGTCCGGCATCGGCCAGTGAACGCGCGAGCGAGATGAAATGGCTCTCGGTACCGCCGCCGCCAGGGTTGGTGCCGACAAACAGCACACGCATTGTATTCCTACTGCGCAGGTCGCGTGCGCGTCGAGTGAGTTGGAGCGGTTACGGCAAATCGCCGGGCTGCAGTGCCGGCGCTGTGTACACGACACGCGAATTGGGAGAAACCTGCACGTTGCGCTCGAGCGCGGACAGCAGCGTGCTGAAGCGAGCACGAGCGTGGCCCATGCCCCACGTGCCGTCGGTGCCCCGTCCCGAAATCCACAGCTCCAGGACATCGTTCGCCGCGTCGTAGAGGAAGCTGCTGCGATAGACCGTCGCCGCGGTCCAGGCGCGATCCTGGTGGCGCAGGACGGGCTGCGCGTACGCCGTCCAGTGCTGGCCGTCGGTGCTGCGCGCGAAGAAGAGATCGTCGGTCTTGCATCCGTCTCCGTTCACCGGAAAGGCCGAGATGAGCATCCAGTATTCGGTCTTCTCGGGAATCCAGCGCGCCTTGATATGCCAGATATTATATCCAGGAATGCTCAAGTCCGTACGCGTCGCGCCAGCCCACTTCGTATCGACGACGCGGCCGGTGGTGTCGGTCGCCGTGCGCAGCATCACCGTCGTCGACCTGGCGTCGCAACCCGCCTTGCCGGCGCTGACGTACCACATGCGGGCCGGCGCGGCGGCGCGCGGCGCGACGGTCGGCGACACGAGGTTGTGCGCCCGCTCCCAAAACGGGGCCCGCAAGTGGGTCCACGTCACGCCGTCGTGCGACGTCGCCACGTGAATGGTGTTCGTCTTCGCCTCGACGAACCGGTGGAACAGCACGAGCTGGTCGCTCTGCGGCTCGTATACGAGCTCGGGATCGGAGTTGTAATCCTTGCGCTTGCCCGGCGCCTTGATGACAGGATTCGCGACCCCGCCCGGAACGCGCACCGACTCGCCGTCGTCGCTCGCGAGGATCGACGGATTCTCGAGATGCTGATCCGACTTCGGATACGGCGTCATCGTGAGCCAGTACCTCGCCCCGTGCCATGCCGATCCGAACGCCACGACGTCGGGATGCACACTCTGGCCCGAACCGTCGTATGTAGGAATACTCATCAGCACCGGCTCGCTCAGGAACACCGGACGCTCGGCGGCGACGGAGGCGCTGAAGGACGCCGCGTTCATCGCGGGCTCGGTTGCCGAGCGTTCACTGCACGACATCACCAGCGCGAGTGCGGAAGTCATCACGCACTTGACGCGCCGCGACCCAACGGCGGATCGGCTGTTCAACATGTTGGGCAAAACTGGGTGGGGGAGGGACGAACGATTGGAAGCTATCGCGCGTCACGCGCCAACTCAATCAAATTTTTCTACGAGTTGAATAGGCGCCCACTGTTGCACACATGGATGATTGGGCTCCTGTGTTCAGCCATCGCCATCGCCATCGTCCATCGCTCAACGCTCAAGGCTCAAGGCTCAACGCGCAACGCGCAACGTTCAACGTTCAACGTTCAACGTTCAAGGACGATACGCGATGCAGTCGATCTCGACGCGCAGCCCCTCGCCCGGCAACGCGGCTGCCTGAATCGTCGTGCGCGCGGGACGATGCTCGCCGAACACGCGTTCGTAGACGCGATTCATCTCCCCGAACTCCTTCATGTCGAGGAGAAACACGCCGCAGCGCAGCACGTGTTGCAGATCGGAACCGGCGGCCTGAAGAATCGTTCGCACGTTGTGCAGACATTGCTCCGTCTGCGTCGCGGCGTCCGCGCCGGCGAGCTTGCCGGTTTCGGGATCGGTCGCGCCCTGGCCCGACACGAAGATCAACCGATCGAACGCGATGCCCGGCGAATACGGACCAACGGGTTTGGGCAGACCCGCGCTGTGCACGTATTGATGCGTCATTTCGCGTTGCGCCGTCGAGTAGGTTGTCGCTTCGCCGCGCCGGCTTCCGCGAGTCGCCAGAACTGACGCTCGCCGATGACGCGCACCATGTGTCCGCGCGCGGCGAGTCGCCGCACATCCATCAGTTTCGTGCCGCCCGCCTTGCCGGCGATCTGCTGCGTGTTGGGCCGGCCGCGCACCAGAATGTCGGTCGATTGGCCGGGCTTCGACTGGACGATCGCCCCGGCTTTTTTCGCGGCGGCCATCGCTTCGCTGCGCGGGCGGCTGAGAAATCCGGTGAACGAGAGACGCATTGCCTTCAGGCTCTGCACGCGAGCGAGCCGAACTTCCTCGGGTCGTTGCCGAAGCGCGGCGATCAAATCACCGGCGGCTTCGTAACGCTTGCCGCGGACGCCGAGGCAGCGGTGAATGACTTCCTTGAGATGATCGCTGCACGGCAACGTGCGGACATCCTTGCTGCGCATTGGGCTCGTGATGTCGCCGTGCAACAGCAACGCGGCGATGAGCCCGACCTGATAGATGTCGTCGCGCTGCTGCCAACGGCGCACCCGTCCCCACGCGATCTCGGTCGGCGCGTTGAACGGATTGAATGCCTCCGCCGTCACACCGCGGCGACTCCGCTGATGCGTCGCAATGCCGAAGTCGCCGAGCTTGAGTTGCTCGCCCTCGCACACGAACACGTTGAACGGCGTGAGATCGCGATGCAGCGCCTGACCGCGATGCAACCCATCGAGCGCGCCGAGTATCGCGGCGATCTCCCGGCGCACGAACCGCTCGGACTGTGCGCCCGTTCGCGCCAACCACGCACCCAGGTCGCCGTGCTCCGCGTATTCCATGGCCAGGCAATAACGCATCTGCGTGCCTTGCACGTCGGCGAAGCGATCGAACACGCGCAATGCGCGCGGCTCGCGCGCGAGCAGCTCGGCGAAGTAGGCTTCGCGCAGCCACGCGGACAAGCGGTCGCTGATCTTCACGCACACTTGTCGCGGCAGATCATCGTGCGGCGTCGGCGTCGCGAGAAAGACTTCGCCGAAGCCGCCCTTGCCGATCAACCGGTCGAGCCGATACGTGCGGCCCGACTCGGAGCTGTACACGCGCTGCGCGTCCGACGGCCGATAGTCCGAATGCAGGCTGTGCGCAGCGCGCCGCGGCGAGGGAGACTGAGTCGGCATGCCTCGCAGTATGCGTGCGTTCGACGCTGTCCGGCAAGGAGCGATGCGCGGCTCAGCGAACGAGCGGGAGCGTCCAGACCTGAAGGCGGCCCTCGCCTTCCTCGTCGTTCGGCAGCGCGAAGCCCAGGCGGCGCGGAATCGCCGCGCTGGGCGCATTCCGCGCGTCGCAGCGAATCTCGGCGTGGGTGAATCGCGGGATGCTCGACGCCACACGCAGCAGCGCCTCGACCGCCTCCGTGACGAAACCGTTACCCGTGACGTCCTGGCGCAACCAGTAGCCAAGCTCGACGCGATCGGATTCATCGAATGACGCGCGCGATGTTTCCGAGCGTGGAAACAGCGCGGCTTCGCCGAGGACTTTTGCTTCGTTCGGCGTGAAGAGCGCGTACCGCCATTCGCGATCCTCCGCGAAGTCGGCGGCGAACCCGCTGAGCCGCTCGGCGAGCAGCGCAACGGTAGCGGGGTCGGAGACGCGGCGTGGAATCCACGGCGCGATGTGCGCCTGATTGGCGACGAGCACCGGATGAAGCAGAGCCGCGTCGTCGGCGCGCCATGGTCGCATATACAGGCGCGCCGTGCGCAGCTCGCCGGGGACGCTCATGGCGTGAGGTCACATCGCGCGCGGAACCATCCGATCACGATGTGGGTCCCACCACGGTGACGGTGTCGAGGCCAATGTGGTTTCCGACGATCGCCGTAATGATCGCCGTGCCGGCGGCGCGCCCCTGTACGAGTCCGCCGTCGGTCACGAACGCGACCGACACGTTGGTCGAGCTCCACCGGACGTCCTGGTTCGACAGAATGGTGCCTCGATCGTCGGTCACGATCGCGATCGCCTGACTGTCGGCCCCCACGGCGATGCGCAAGGGCGACGGCGCAATGCGTACCGCCGAAGCCGAAGGGGCTACGGCGGAGGGCGGAGTGGCCGGCGTGTCGCCGCAGGCGCCGAGTCCAATCGACACGAGTGCATATCCGAGGAAGCGGTGGAGCGCCGGGTGCATCATCATGCTCGACTCCTGGAGTCAGGTTTCGACGTAGTACAAGCCTCGCGCCCGGAAGTTTCACGCGGATGCGCGCCGCTGTCGCAACACTTCGTACAGCGCCACCGCCACGCTCGTCGACAGGTTGAGTGAGCGGACGCGGGGCGAGAGAATGGGCATCGTTACAAAACGCTCATGATAGCGTTCGTGAAGGTCGGCCGGCAAGCCGCCGGTTTCGCGTCCGAAGACCAACACGACGTCGGCGGCGCCGCCGAGCGGAGCGTCCCAGTACACCCGTTTGGCTTTGGTCGAGAAGAAAAATGGCTCGCCGAGCGCCGGCAGCTCGCGCTCGAATGCCTCCCAGCTCGGCCACACGCGCAGGTCGACGTGCTCCCAATAATCCAGGCCCGCGCGCTTCACCTCGCGTTCGTCGAGGGAAAAGCCGAGCGGTTCGATGAGGTGCAACGTGGCCCCGGCGGCGAGACAGCTGCGGCCGGCGTTACCGGTGTTCCAGTGGATCTCGGGATGAACGAGAACGACGTGAAGGCCCACGCGTTGTGTGGTATGCGCGTGGTCAGGTCGCCGGACCGCCGGCGAGTCGCTTCACGAGATCGTACAGGAACGTCTGCCCCTCATAGAAGGACTTCACCTTGAGGCGTTCGTCGCGGCCGTGAAAGCGGATGTCGTCGCGGTCGTAGAAGAATCCTTGAATACCATAAGTGGGAATTCCGGCGGCGCGCAGGTAGAGCCCGTCGGTCGCGCCCATGACCATCATGGGAACCGTCGCGACCCCGGGCCACATCGCGCTCGTCACGGTGCTCACGGCCGACATGAGATCGTTGCGCATGGGCGACGCCGGTCCGCGCTGCGGCGTGCCGTCGACGATGAGCTTGACCGCGGTGTCGGCGATGACGCGATCGAGCGTCTGTGTGACGTAGGCAACGCCGTCTTCGGGCAGCACACGGCAATTCACGTTGGCCGCCGCGAGCTGCGGCAATGCGTTCTTCGCGTGGCCGCCCTCGAGCTGCGTGGCGACGCACGTCGTGCGCAGCGTGGCATTCCACGCCGTTGTCGAGCTCGCGACGCGCGCCATCGCCCCGCCATCGCCATCCGCGACCTTGCCGAGATCGGCGGCGATCGGTCCCGTCTCGATCTTCGACATCTCGCGGAAGTAGGCGCGCGTGACGTCGTTGGTCTTGAGCGGGAATCCAAATTTCGAGATCCGGTCGAGCGCACCGGCGAGATGATAGATGGCGTTGTCCGCCACGGGCAGCGAGCTGTGACCGCCCTTGTTGCGCACCTCGAGCCGGTAGTTGATGACGTACTTCTCGCTCACCTGGAGATCGTTCGACAGTGGCTTCCCCGCCACCGACTCGCCCCATCCGCCTTCGTTCAGCGCGAGCTCGGCGTCGATCAGCGAGCGTTTGTTCTTGAGCAGCCACGCGACGCCATTGTACGACCCGCCGCCTTCTTCGTCGGCGGTGAGGGCGACGATGATGTCGCGGTCGGGCTTGAATCCTTCGCGCTTGTAGCGGATGAGATTGGCGATCCATACCGCGGCTTGCGCCTTGTCGTCGCCGGTGCCGCGCCCGTAGAAGTAGCCGTCCTTCTCGGTGAGCGTGAACGGATCCATGCTCCAATCCTCGCGGTTCGCCTCGACGACATCGGTGTGGGCGAGCAGCAGGATCGGACGCGCGTGACCGGTGCCGTGATATCGCACGACGAGATTGGCTTTGGCCGGACTCGCGCCGCCGATGAAGATGTCCGACGCGGGAAATCCGGCGGCCTTGAGGCGGCGTGCCGCCGCTTCGGCGACCGGCGTCGTGGCGCCCGTCGTGTATCCGGATTTGATCTCGACCATTTCCTTGTAGATGGAGCGGGCGAGGTCGCGGTCGGCTTGCCGCGGCATGGTCTGGCTCTGCGCGCCGGCCGACGCGGCGATGACGGTAGCGGTGGCGCTCAGGGCAAAACAGACCCTCCAATGGCGAGCCATCATACTATCCTCAATGAAATGACGGCGCGGAATGTCGCGCGGGGTGCTCCCGCATCATGACGCCGTTCGATTATTATATCAACCACATGAGCGCCGATCGTCGAACACCGCTGCCGTCCTTGCCGTCGTTGCCGTCGTTGCCGTGCTATCCATGTCCGCACAACGCGTCGTGCTGTGCCTATGGGACAACGGTGTCGGATGAAGAGGCCGCCGCGATTGAAGCGGATCACGGACCGGGCCTCGTGTACCGGACGAGATGGGGCGAGTGGCGCACGCGCGTTCGCAACAAGCGGTGCGTCATGCTGCGCGACGGTGCCTGCTCCATTCATGACAAGTCGTACTATCCAGTGGTCTGTCGCGGTTTTCCGTGGACGGACGCCGAAGGCAGCCGCTATCTGTTCGACGTCACGATCTGTGGTGAATTCGGCGGCCAGCCCGAGCTCGTCGAGATCCAGCGCGCGCTGCCGAGTCTTTCGGTCGAGGCGTAGCGGCGCGACTCGATTTATGGGGCGCCGTCGCGTGACATTCTCTCGACGGCGCGTCGACTTTGGACCTCGAATCCGCAGAACGGACAGTGGTACATCGGCAGTGTCGCGCGGCTGTCGACACCGACAATCACATGCACGATGCCTCGCGCATCGAGACGGACGACGCCGTCTCGTCGCGTGACCGTCTCGTGGAGTTCCGGGCAGCATGCGCCGAGGTCACCGGGGCGGCTGCCGGGTGCGGCGTACCGAAACCAGCTCATCGAAATACCGCGGTCACGCGAAGCGCTTGCGGGCGCGTTCCTGCGCCTTTTGCCGCTCGACCTCGCGATCGCGCGGCGGCGCATGAATCTCGAGCGACGTCAGTAGCCGGTGCGCCGCGGCGGCCACTTCCTCGACCGCCTGGTTGAACACGGCCTCGTTAGCGCGCGACGGATGATGCGTCCCGCTCAACTTGCGCACGAACTGCAAGGCCGATGCGCGGACTTCATCATCGGTCGCCGGCGGTTCGAAGTTGGCGAGTGTTCGAATGTTGCGGCACATGGTCGCGCGGCCCTCGGGGAAAGTCAGTTGAGAGGATGCGAGTCAACGATGCGTCCGCTCGAGCCATGCCACGTCCGCATCGGCGCCCGCGGCCGTCAATACAGAAAGATAAGCGTCACCACGAAGCACGCGCCGACGACGAGCGGCCAGTACACGAGCTTCGGGGCGACACACCCTCCTCGACGCGGCGAAACACGCTCGAGAGCCGGTGGGGATCGCGATCGATGGTCGTCACGGCGGGAGACAGTACGACGGAGGACGCGTCCGTGCAGGCAATGCAATCCGGCCGGATTGCAAAGATTCGTCTTTTCCGGCGCGGTGGTGGTTCCGCAACCGCGTGTCTTTTGCTAATGTCGTCGGCGAAGACTCCGCCGGGGAACGCGATGGACACGATGTCGAAGCGACTCGTAATCGTTCTCGTGACGCTCGCTGTCACGATGCTTGCCGTGAACATCGTGCGCCGCCATGCGCCGCACGCGAAAATGAAGGACAACCACGAGTTCGGCGGATTGATGTACCAGGTCCTCGGCCTCATTTACGGCGTGTACCTGGCGTTCACGATCATCGCGGTGTGGGAGCAGTTCGGCGACGCCGACAAAACCGCGACGAACGAAGCCACGCACCTGAGCGAGTTGTGGCGCGATGCCCAGGTGTTTCCGGCATCGTCACGGACACTGGTGCAGGACAAGCTCTACACGTACACGAAGAACGTCGTCGACAAGGAATGGCCGAACATGGCCGTGGGCAAAGGCGCGGAGGCCACGACGGCGAACTCTTATGAGGATCTTTGGAACGCGTATTACGCGGTTCCGACTGCGACGAACGACCCGAAGCAAGCGGCATTCTACGAGCAATCCATTCATGAGCTCAATGAGCTCGGAATGCTGAGACGGCTTCGCATGCTCGAAGCGACGGCGGCGCTGCCGTCGCTCATGTGGGGCCTGCTGCTCGGCGGCGGGGCAGTGACGATTGCCTTCATGTTCGTGTTCGGAACGCGCGTCGCGGCGACGCAGTACGCCGTCACCGGGGTCGTGTCGACGATGCTCGTTTTCAGTATTCTCATGGTCGGCGCGCTCGAGCATCCGTTTCAAGGCGACGTGAGCATCAAACCGGATGCGTTCAGCAGCGTGCTTCAGTCGATGGATCAGCGGCTGGCGCGACAACGGACGGACTCCACCCTCTCGGCCCCCACCGTCGGCCAGGCTGGAACGGCCGGAAAGGCCTCCGCCAAGAAATTGCGCTGAAATTCACAGTTCCAACACACTTTTCCGGGCGATTTTCCGGCGCCGCCTGGTACATTAGTGTCCGCATGAGCCCCACCCGCCGCGCATGACGCGGTTGCGTCTCCCGCATCTTCGTTGGCCGTTCGTCGTGCTGCTGGCCAGCATTGCCCTGACCGCGATCGCGGCGGTCGAGGCACAGCGAACGGTGCGTTCGCAGCAGCGCCTCGCCGAACGGACGCTTCACGACTACGCCAGTTTCGCCGCGTGGAGCTTCGCGCAGCGGCTGTCCGACACGCTCATGCAGATCGAACGCGAAGTCGTCGGCGCGGTCAATCATGGCGACGAATTACACATGAATCGGCGCGTGCCCACGGCGCAGGAGCTCGCGTTCTATCTACCCCGCGATCCCGCGTGCGCATGTCGGCGGCCAAGACTCGGGCCGCCGCCCGAGACCTTCCTGGCGTTGCGCATTGGCGAGGATCATCTCGACAGCGGGATCGAGGGCGCCGACGTACGGACACCGAGCCCGAATGAGAGCCGATGGCTCATCGACACGCTGACGCGCCGCGCGCGCGGACTCGGCCAGCCCGACCACGGCTTCGATCTCGTCGTAGGCGATGCGGGCGGCGAGCCCGAGGTGCTGGCATATACGCTGATGCCCACCGCGAGCGGCGACACGATGTTGTACGCGGCGCAATACTCCATGGCTTCGCTTCGCGGCATTCTGGCCGGTGTTCTCGACGGCAAAGGCTTGTTGCCGGCGACATTCACCGCCGGCCGGCACAATCGGGACGTGCTGGCCGTACGCGTGCACGATCGCGCGGGACACACCGTGTTCGATTCGGCGCCGGCGATCGAATCGCGGCTCGTGGCACGCGTCGATCTTCCGTGGCGCGCGGGACTTCTCTCGGTCGACGCGTTCATACGTCCCGAGCTTGCGGGCGATCTCATCATCGGCGGCCTGCCGCGCTCTCGCCTGCCCTTCGTGCTCGGGTTGCTCGCGCTGGCCGCGGCGCTGTCGATCGTCGCCGTCGCGCAGCTGCGGCGCGACGGCGAGCTGACGGAAGTGCGCGCGCGATTCGTCTCGAGCGTATCGCACGAATTACGTACGCCGCTCGCGCAGATGCGCCTCTACACCGAGACACTTCAGCTCGGGCGCATGGAAACCGAAGAGCAGCGGCGCTGGGCGCTGTCGAACATCGCGCGCGAGACGACGCGCCTCTCTCACCTCGTCGAAAAGACGCTTCGCTTCTCCACGCTCGCGACCTCCGACGCGACGGCTGCTTCGCCCATCGACGCGACGGCGGAAGTCGAGACGATCGTGCGCGAGTTCGCGCCGCTCGCGGCGGATCGCCGTGCGCACATCGTCGTCCAGTCGGACGCGGTGCCACCGCTGCGTGTGCGCCCGGATGCGCTGAGACACATGGTGCTCAACGTGCTCGACAACGCCGTGAAATACGGCCCCGAGGGGCAGACCATTCAAGTTTCCGTACGGCGCGACAATGGCTCCGTGGCGATCGCGATCGACGACGAGGGTCCGGGCATCGACGAGACGGAGCGCGACGCCGTGTGGCGGGCCTTCACGCGCGGCCGCAGCGCACATCACACGGGCGGCAGCGGGATCGGCCTCACGATCGTGCGCGAGGTTGCCGCGGCCCACGGCGGCGCGGCGCGCGTGGAAACAGGTTCGCACGGCGGCGCGCGATTCGTGATCACGCTGCCCGTCGATGCCGCGACGGAGACCGCGTCGTGAGCGCGCGCATTCTCGTCGTCGAGGACAACGCCGCGCTCGCGAAGGGCATCGAGTACAACCTCACGCTCGAAGGCCACGAGGTGCGCGTCGCCGGCGACGGCCGATCGGCTCTCGTGGAGGCGACCGAGTGGAATCCCGATCTCGTGCTGTTGGACCTGATGCTGCCGGAGCTCGACGGCTACCAGGTCCTTCAGGCGATTCGCGGGAGCGGCAATCGCGTGCCGGTCATCATTCTGACCGCGAGGGCCGAAGAATCGGACAAGGTACGGGGCTTCCGGCTCGACGCCGATCAATACGTGACGAAGCCGTTCGGCGTGCTCGAGTTGCTCGAGCGTGTCGCGGCGTTGCTGCGGCGTACCGCGCGAGATGCCGGTGATGACAAACCGGCGACGCTCACGTTCGGCGACGTCGTCGTGGAGCTGGGCTCGCGCACCGTTACGCGGAACGGTGCACCGGTCGCGCTCACGCCCAAGGCGTACGAGCTGCTGCTCGCCCTCGTTCGCCGCAACGGCGACGTCGCGTCGCGCACCGATCTCTTGACGGAAGTGTGGGGCTACGGCGCGTTCATCATGACGCGAACGGTCGACTCCCATGTGGCCGAGCTGCGGCGAAAGCTGGATGATACGGAAGAGCCGCGGCACATCCTCACGGTCTGGAAGGTCGGCTACCGCTTCGAGCGCGGCGACTAACGACAGTCGCCACAGTCGCAGCGTTCGGCGTTACGGCGCGGGAAGCCTTTTTGCCCAGATGAGCTTTGCCTCGTCCGGTGCAGTGAGGTACGCCTCTTTCGAGATCTCTCGAATTCGATAGCCGGCCGCCGCGTAGAGACGAGACGCAGCAACATTGATGTCCTGCGTCTCGACGTCGATGCCGAACGCTCCCGCGTCATGCGCGGCGCGTTCGGTGCGGACGAGCAGCGCTCGGCCAACGCCGCGATGACGCATTTCCGGCGCGACACGCAGGTCCCAGAGCAGCGCGTAGTTCGGCCGCCCGCCGAGTGCGACGACGGCATCCGAGTCGATTACGACGATTGCGCCGCCGACACGGCGGCCCGCGTCAAACGCCGCGAACACGAACCAGCGTCGAACGTCGTAGTGCGACGACCAACTCGCGGGATCGTTCGCGGGCATCGCATCGTAGTTCTTGATCCAGGGCGTCGAGACCGGGAGCGTCGGCACGGCTCCGGATGCGACGTCGAGCGCGGAGAGGTCGACGCGCTCACGAACCTCGAATGCGGCCGGAATTGATCCGTACGTCGCGAGCGAACGATAGTCTGCGTCGCGAATCTCGAGCACGAGGACCGAGCGGCCGTTCGCGTTCAGCGAGCGTTACGGCGCGGGTGCGTCGCAACGCGGCGTACGCCCGCGGAACGCGTGTCAGGGCTCATGCACTTGAATTAGGCCGACAAGACCGTGCGGCGCAATCCGGTGATCAGCACCCGGATCGGGCGCTCGCCCTGAGCTGCCGGACTCCGCTCACGGAAACAGCGATCGCACCGGAAAGTCGCCCTCGTTCTCCCAGAATCCGGGCACCGTTCGCTGGACGCGGCGCCAGCCCCCGCGCTCCATAAAGAATCGAGTATATGTAATCTTAAAATCGCTGCCGTTCTCGCCAAATGCCGGCCTGCACGCAACGAGGAGAATCTCTGGGCCCGCTCCTCCATCGGCAGGAATGATCTTCCACCCGGTCTTGAGCGTCGTCGGAAGAAAGACGTCGACCGTCGAATCAGACGCGACATCTCGCGCGCGCAGCCAGCGGAGGCGGCGGTCGCGCGGATCGAGCAACTGCAGCAACGGCCCGGAATACGACCCGGCTTCGGCGCTGAGATCGACGGAGACGCCGAACACCGCGGGCCGAGCACCAGAGGCGGGAATCGCAAGCACAATGTCGCCGATGGAACGTTCGAGCGGGACACTGTCGAGCGGTGTTCCGTGCCCATCTATCAGGCGAAGCAGCGCCGGCAGCAGCGGCCGCCGAACGATCGCGGCACAGAACGCACGCAACGAATCGGCCGGCGAATCAGCGCATGCATCGTCCGGCAGACCGCGCTGAAACACCGCGCGAATCGACGGTGTGATACGCGCATCCTCGAGGAGCTCGAGTCTCGCATCGCCGACGTCGGCCGGCCGGAGTGTTACAGTTTGTTGAACACGGTATGGCCCGTGCGGGCCGGCAAGCGGTGGATGCATATGTCCCCGACATCCGCCGAGCATCAACATAAAACCGATCCAGCGCCTGCGACGCATCACACCCCGAACTGCCGCAAGTGGTGGTCCATGTGCCGATATGCCCACCGCGCCCACTGCGCCTGGCTCAGCCGCCCGAAAAACACGTGCGGCCGCTGCGCGATCGCCGGCAGCTCGTGCATGAATCGATCGCGCGCCGCGCGCAACATCTCGACATCGCGATCGAACGTCGTTGGCCGGGTACCGCCGCGCTCCTGGTCCGCGATCGGTGGCGTGGGCAGTCCGCGCGGCCATGGAGCCGGCACGTAGAGCGCCATCCATTTGACGAGCGTGCGTCCGAGGAGTCCGGCGGGTCGCGGAGTGTTCGGGCTCGAGCGTTCGCCGAGTGCGCCGCGAAATGCATCAGTCAGGTGACATACCATCTGCGAGGCATTCATTCGACCCCACCGCCGTTCTCGATCGGGCGTGAGGCTCGCGAGTCGCGTTTCGATCGCGGCGCGATCGCGCGGGTCCAGCAAGGTCGCCATCAATGCTCCGGATCATGCGCTAGTTCAGTATGGAAGTTCGCCGGGGTCGCAACCGACGAAGTCCGGCGGCGGGTCCTCGGCGAATTGGACCGCGTCGATTGTCGCGTGTCCGTCCTGCAGCGCCTTGGCAACGCGATGCCGGCCGTCCATCACGTCGCCGTTCGCGGCGAGGATGATGGGGAACGCCAAGTCAGCAGCGAGCACGAGCGCCATGTGCTCGGCAAGCGTCCGCCATGTCGGCGCCTTGCCGTCGACCAGGATCGGCTCGTCGAGCTCCCGAATGGCACTGAGCTGCACGGCACGCACCGGCAGGTCACATGAACGCGCGACGAGGCGATCGACATCCCATGCCAGCAAGCCTCGCGGGGAATCACGAAAGTAGTATTGCTTACGCACGGCACGCTGCCGTTAACGCGCCTCGCGATGCAACGAATCGCATGGATTCATCGTCGGCATTGGCTCGAGACGCCGAAGGTCGACTCGAACAACGGGCATGTGATCGCCGCGCGTGGTATCGGGACGAACGATCGGCATTCGATCGAGCGAAGCGCAGGCCGGCGTCGCAGCCGGTTCGTGTGGGACGAGACGCGGCTGAGGCGCATGGAACGCGGTTGCGGCAGCGACGATGACGAACGCAAAGAATCTCATGACGTCTCCGGATCTTCATGGAGACGCTCGAGGCAAGCGATCTTGCACAGCTGACCGAGGTCATATCCGGGCCCTACGACTTCCGTTTCTTCGCTTTCGTCTTCGGTGCCGTCTTCGTCTTCGCCGACCCATTGAGCGCGATCGCTTCGCGGACGAGCGCCTTGAACGCGGACTCGTCGATCGCTTCGCCTTCGTGGATGTCGATCGCACGCCGCGCGTTGCCGTCGAGACTCGAGTTGAACAGGCGCGCTGGATCGTCGAGCGACGCACCCTTCAAGAACGTCAACTTTACGACGTTCTTATAGGACTCACCGGTGCAGATGATCCCGTCGTGCGACCACACCGGCGTGCCCATCCACTTCCACTCCTCGACGACGGCCGGATCGGCTTGTTTGATCAGCTTCCGAATGTGGGCGAGCGTCTTGCCGCGCCAGTCGCCCAACTCGGCGATTCGTTTCGAGATGAGCGCCGAGGCTGATTCGGATTCAGTCGCGCTCGCTTTTTTTGCTGGTGTCATCGTGAATGCTTCAGGTCCGTGTGGATTCGAGATGGGCATGCGAGCGCGAGCGACACGTCGCGATCAGCTCCGCGACAGATAGCGGACCAGCAGCGCGCCGCCAAGCACCACAATCGTGGTCACGATCGCGAAGATTCGAAAGCGCCGCTGGTCCCAAGCCGCGCCGGGCAGCGGCGTATGCTGCACGTCGCGCACGACCGGGCTCGCTCGTTCGGCGTCGATCGCGCTCACCGCGACATACAGACTGCACCCGGCGATGCTCTCCGTATGTTCGCGATGCACCGTGTGCGGAATACGATGCGCCGTGAGCGCCACGTCCATGCTGAGCAAATGCGATTCGCTCTCCGCGGCGAAGCGGTGCGGCCCGTCCGGTGCCGGCACGAAATCAGTGTAACTCACGACTTCTCGAGCCGCGCCGCGTCGGCCGTCGGCTCGAACAACTCGACCGGATTGCCCGATGGATCTTCGACGATCGCTTGCTTGCCGCCGACGCCGGTGACGATCTCATTGCGCATGCGGGCGCCGGCCTTGCGCAGCCGGTCGACGGTCGCGCTGATGTCGGTGACCTGAATCGCGAATCGATTCCATCCGCCGGGTGTCTGTTGCGTTCCATCCGCCATCGACTGCCCGCCGCCGCCCACCGCACTTGGCGCGCTGAGGACGAGCCGCAGATCGCCGAGCGAGAGCATCGCGAACGTCGGCGCGGGATGCATCTTGAGCTCGAAGCCGAGCTGCTTGACGTAGAAGTCGATCGCGGCATCGACGTCGAGCACGATGTATCTGACTTGAACGGTGGCCATTGGGATCGCCTCCATGCAACCTTGCAACCTTGCAACCTTGCGACCTTGCAACCATACGACAACGAGAAATCTACGTCGCTCGCTCCGTCACCGGCGGCTGGCGGGCGGGACGAGTCCATTCATTCGAAGATACACCACCATCTGCCCATAATGATCGTATCCGTGAATCATCGCCTCGGCGATGAGCGAGATGCGGGTGGCCGTGTTGCCTTGAAACGGCGAGATGGGCGATGATCGAACGGGGATGCGCCGATCGCCGATCGCATCGATCGCACTGTCGAGCGCGTCGAACGACCGCTCGAGATACGCGATGTGCTGGCGCTTCGTGATCACCGTGTCCGGCCCCGCCTCGTCACCGGCGTCCGCCGGCGGTGCCTGGCCGAGTGCGGCCGCGGCGAGAATGAAGTTCGTGGCGGCAAGGTGCATGAGTTGCGCGCCGAAGGTGCGAACGTTGCTGAACTCCCCGACGGTCGGTGCGAAGCCGTATTTGTCGGCCGGCATGGCCTCGGCGAGAGAAACGATGTTGCGCCGAACCGAGCCGTCGAGCGCCAGCCTGAAATTTGCCCGCTCCTGGGCGAAGAGCGTATCTGCCACCGTCGTCGCGGCCGTCTTGCGTTCGGGCGGCTCGGGCCGACGCTGCGCACCGATCGGCGCCGACGGGAGTGCGAGCGACGCCAGGACGACGAATACGAGTACTCTGATTCTCATACAGTGCTCCGTTGATGAAATGAGGCCGACGGAGCACGGTACGAGTTAAAGTGCAGTTTAAGTCAAGTGATCGGGAGTTTTGCCGCCGTCATCGCCGCCTTCCGAGACCGCACACATTCGCCGAGCGTGTGACATTGGCAGCGCATGAGGCGCTCGATGAGCACGCGCATGCGTTCGGCTCGCTCGATTCGTTCCGCGATCTCCTCGAGCTTGCGCCCGGCGAGCGCGCGCCAGCGCGGCCCGGCCGGTGTCGCGCGATCGAAGCCGTGCATCAGCGCGTTCGTCTCGGCGACGCTGAAGCCGGCGTCTCGCGCGAGGGCGATCAGCGCCAGCGACTCGAAAACCTCCTCGTCGTACACGCGGCGGCCACTCTCACGACTCGGCGCGCGTAAGAGTCCGACACGCTCGTAGTAGCGAATCGCGGACGTGGCGACACCCGCGCGCTCCGCGACTTCGCCGATCGACAGCCCGCTACGGTTGGACATATTGACCGCGTCGAACGAGACTCGTTGCCATTAGAGTTTTACAAACTCCGCTTCGGCGAGTCGTTGCGTCGAGCGACGAGCGAGTCGCAACATCAATGCGCTGGCGACACCACCGCCGATGCCGGCAAGCGCGGTCGCCGCGGCGAGAACGGACAGCGGAACGGATCCCATGCCGCCCAACGCCTGAAGCAGCGGAATGCTTCCGGTGGCAAGCGCGCCCCAGAGCGCCACGCGCCACGTGGACAGCGTCGCCAGAGTGTGTCCTCGTCCGCCGCGCATCGCAAACGCCGAGAACAGTCCGCCCGCGACCACGCCGGCGCAAAACGCTCGGACCGCGATCGCGACGACCTCGCGCGGTCCGAAGACGGACGCGGGAACGAGTCCGCTCGCGAGTCCCACGACAAAGAAGCTCACGGCGACCGCGGATAGCGCAACGCCTGCCGTCAGACTGATGCGAACCAGACCGCGATAACGACGTGTCTCGCCCATTCGCTCCTCCGTGTCCAAACGACTCGGCTCCGCGGACCCGCCACTCGTATTACGCCCGGGCGTGAAGAATCGTTTCGGTGTCGCGCACGACGATGAGGAACGCGGCAATGAGCGCGACGGTTGCCGCCTTCTGCGCAATCACTTGCACGACGAGGCCGTGTGGCTCGGAAACGCGTGGTCCCCACACCATCACCGCGACGTACCCGGCGAGCGCGATGGCGGCGATGGCCCACGTGATCGCGACGCGACCGCGAAACATCTTGGACTGACGCGACGCGAGCGCGAGAAACGCGGCCGCGAGCGGAACCATGCGCCACGCCCACCGGGTGAAGCCGGCGTGGATCGGCATCACGCGGTTCTCCGGCGTGACCGCGACCCCCGTGAATCCCGCGCACGCGAGCGCGGCGAACACGCCGGCCATTCGCGCCCACCGGCGCGCTCCCGCATCGTTGAGGAGCGTTCGAACGATCGATACGAGGCACGTCCCCAATCCGGCGACGAGCAGCAGCAGGCTCGCCACGAACAGCGTCGCGCCGAGCCGATTGGGCGCGTGATCGTATGCGACCGTCATTCCGAGATCGCTGAGAAAGTTCTGTGAAAGCGAATAGTGCAGCCTCGTGGGGTCGCGCGCGGTACCGCCGGGGTACCGAAGCGCGGAGCCGGTCGCCAGGGCGATGGAGCCGCCGACCGTGCACCATGTACGGCGCCACATCATCGCCACCAATGCTCCTCGCGCAGGGGAACCGTTGCGACGTCGAAGCGTTCCGTGAACCAGGGTTGTATCTCACGATCCATGACGAGGAACTCCGACGCCGCGTGTGACACGCCGAACAGCGCCATACGCGTCGACTCGGCGAAGCCTTCGACGGCGGCGAACTTTCGACGACCGTATTCGGTATCGATTCGTGAATGAATCTCGCCGGTCACGTAGGCCTGGGCGCCGAGTCGTTCGGCGTTTTGCATTTCGTCGACGCGGTCTCCCGAACCGGCGACGATCGCGAGGCGTTCGATATCGGCCGTGCGTGCGCCGGCCGCGTCAAGATACGGAACACCGAACAGATGTCGCAACCGTTCCTGTAGAAGTTCGACAGGGGTCGACGGCATCGACGCGATCACGCCGGCGTGACCGCTGCCGTACGGAAAGAAATGACCCGTCACAGTGGCGCCAAGTGCGCGCGCGATCGAGCCGGACGTGTTGAGCGTGGGGTGATAGTCGAGCGGCGCGTGGCACGAATAGATCGACACGCGCTTCGCCTGAAGGGCTGCGAGTGTTTCGTCGGCGATTGGCTGGAAAAAGTTGCCCCAGGTGCCGCGCGGATCGCCCGACTTCAAGTCGATGGGATGATGCACGAACAGGAGGTCGCCCGACTCGGCGCGATCGAGAAGTGCGTCGAGGACGTGCTCGCTGGGAAACGCGGCGAGGAACACGGTGCGGACGGTCTCATCACCGCGCAGCATCAGGCCATTGAAGTGTGTGGCGAATGCGGATTCGACCCACGAGGTCCAGGGACGCGGCGCCGCTCCATAGACCGCGGGCAGGAAGCGCGAGAACGCGGGATCGGCGCCCGAATTCGGAACGTCGAAGAATTCATCGAGCGCATGGACGATCTGCGTGAGTGCGGTCATGTCGTTCGTTCAGAATCTTTAATGCGTCGCATGGCTCGCCATCCCAACCATCGCGGCACCCGAGCGCGATACGCGAGCCACTCGCGCTCGTGCGTTCGCATGAGCCACGGCTCCTCGTAGGTCAGCACGCGCAAATGAAACGCAATGGTGATGCACGCGGCGTAGATCCCTAGCGTCGCAGACTGAAACGCGATAGCCCAGCCGACGAGAACGAGTACGACGCCGATGTACATCGGGTTTCTCGAGAATCGATACGGCCCGCTCGTGACGACCTGCCGGGGAGGTGCCCACGGCGCGAGCGTGCCCCGTCCCGCCACGTAAAATTCGCGGACGCACGAGAGCAGCAAGAGTGATCCCGCGATCAGGATGAAAATTCCGGTCGCGTGAATCGGCACACCGGGCGGCGCCAGGAGCCAGGGGATGACCAAGCCGATTGTCGCGGGAAGAATCAGAAACGCGGCAAGGGCGCGCCAGAACAGACCCGTTACGTGTGCCATCGGAAGCCCGGTGAATGAGCGGCCGAGCGGTCGTGGTGAAGTAGAATGTTCACGAACGTAGCGATGCGTGATGGGACTACGGAAGTACGCTCGGCTGGGACCAGATGCGGAGTGTATCGTCGCGAACGAAGCCATTCTCCCAGCGATCGATGTGAACCGGAATCCCGATCACATATCTCCCAGCAGGTATCGAGTCGCCGCGGATCATGCGAACAGGGTAGCCCTGCCGCCCGAGCTCACCGTCACCGCGAGGCCGAAGCGTTACGATCAAGTCGGTCCCCACGCACACAACGCTCAGCGGCGGCGCGACCGGCACGTGCTGTCGACGCCACGCAACGTGCCCCCAGACAAATCGATGGTTCGTGACCGTATTGACGAATACGATCGGCGGCTCACAATCGCTGACGCTGGACTCGACCATGATCGTCGTGTCCGTCAGGTTACGAAGGCGCGCGAACACGACCAGCTTTGATTCGCCGTTCGGCGGCGATTCGATTGTCGCGGAGCCGCTAAACGCTACATGAGAATATTCAAATACGCGATCGCTGCCGGAGCTCACTCGATGTACGCAGCCAACGCCGCTCGCAATGGCACATAACAGCAGCACAAAGGCACGCATCGCCGCCTAAGACCATCCCCGCGCCGGCTTCGCCAGCACGACGGACGTTTCGACCTGGCGCGGCGGGATGTCCCAATACTTCCCGAGCAGCGCCGGCGTCTCAGTCGCGGGGACCATCGCGTAGCCGTGCGACTCGTAAAAGCGAATCGCCCACCTCGCGGCCGCCCACGTTCCGATCAGAATACGCTGATCGGTGAGCGTCTCGAGATGGCGCAGCAGCATGCCTCCAATGCCCTTCCCTTGACGATCCGACCTCACGTACGCGTGCCGGATGAGCGTCACATCCAGCACGGGCTGTACGCCCATGACGCCAGCCAGCTCGCCGTCAGCATCCTCGTAGCCCCAGAAGCTCACGCCCGCGCTCATGTCGCGCGCAAGCTGCTCGGCAGGCATGTACGGCTCGTGCCAGCAATCGGCCGCAATGACACCGCGGTATCGCTCGGCGGCGGCGTTGATGATGGCGAGAATGGTCGGCTGTTCGTCGGCGCGGCAGCGGCGGATGGCGCTCACGATGCGGTGCAAGTCTAGGATGACGATCTTCAGGCAAGTGCTTCTATAACTCTCATTTCAGCTCTGATATCTTCGTGGCTCGCTGGGCGCGATCGGGCATCGTCGGGTATCGAACCGGCGACGTCCTCCTCCCAACGGTCGCCCGACTCCTCAGGCGTCGACTGCCGAGAGAGCCGAATCCCAATGCCAACCCCGGCCACACCGGCGATCATCAATGCCATGTGCGCGCCAAAGCCGTGGATCTCGGGCCTCCCCGACGCGAGGGCCATCAGCAATTCGGCGCCCTGCGACACCGCAAGTCCGCCGAGGAGGATGGTCGCGACTCGTGCGCGAAGGCGCGTGGAAATTATGGCGCCCGCCGCCAAGCTGGTGATGATTATCAGGTCCGGCATGACTGCCGGTCCAACAATCAGCCGCTGCAGACTGATCAGCGCGGTCATTGCCACCCACGTAGCCGCGAAACTCACCGCGTTCCGCAGCAACGCGCCTGTCAGGCGCTTTTCGAGCGTCGGCCGCGACGATGACCGACTCCTCGCACGCCATTCTGCGACGGCCGCGTCGAATGCCGCGGTGGAGATGCCTGCTTCGGCGGCGGCTTGGCGCAACTGGTCGAGACTGAACCCGTCGGTGTCCAGTGTAGCGGCGCGCGCGAGGAGGTGTTGCGCGATCGCTTCCCCCACACGTTCAGGATGGTCCGGAGGTTGTGTCATCATCGCTTCACGAAAAGTGTGACGGCTTATAACCCTCGAGCCGCTCCAAGTTGCAGCTACGCCGGGCCGCGGTAAAACGGCGAACACACGCGCTTGATGTCCACGTCCTGCTCCGGAGTCAGGAACAGAATGTCCAGCGCGACGTCTTTCGCGAAGCGACGCTTGGCGATCTCGCCCACCCGTACGACCAGCGATCGATCGTCGGGGCGAGCCGACACGATGCACAGCGCAATCGACGGTTCGCTCAGCGACTCGAAGCCGGCGCGCGCGAGGTAAGCGCGGCGAATATCCGGCCGTGTCGCGAACTCGAAAATCAGATCGCGCTTGAACGTATCCTCGACCGACCCGCTCTGTTCGCCGAGGAACTCGACCTTCCCCTCGCGGCGCTGGAGTGCGCGCCGGCTCCATTCATCGAGTAATCCCATATTCGAGCGTCACCCGTGTCCATCATAAAAGCTCGCTCGGCCGCGAAGATGCAGCGCCGCGTGCGCGACGAGCTCGATGGCGACGAACGCTGCGCCCGCCGCGCCCGCGGTCGCCCAGGTCAGCCATGCCAGCCGCGGCCGCTCGAACAGCAGCCGCGCCGTCAGCTGTACGCCCGCGGCGAGGATCACGCCGCCGACGAACCACACCGCGACTCTCGCGAGTCGTTGGGCCGCGCGACGCGCAGGAAGCTGCGACCGAAGCACGTTGAGAAAAAAGAGGTCGATCCAGTGCCCGCCAAATGACGGCCAGAGCATCAGGACCGTGAGGATGGGCCATCGTTTGAGGCCGCCCGTCGACATCGATACGATCGCCCCCGCGACGAGAGCGATGCTCAGCGTTCGGAGGAGCGTTACACGAATCGGCTCGCGGTATGGCTGCCACTCGGTCATGAGAGTTCTCTGAATAGTCAGGCCGAGGTGCGGGCGGAGATCAAGCTCTCGCGCCTAGATCATGCCCTCGCCGCGGCCTCGGCCGACGTGATGACAGGGTGAACCTCGAACTGAACAATATCATCCCACGCCGCGATCCATTGGTCGAGCAGCGAGCGATCGTCACATTCCATGACTTGGTAGCAGCGCGTCAAATCGCTCGTGACCCAGCTGTTGACGTAGCGAAGGCCCTCGGGCGCGAGCCGGCCGCGCTCGCGGAACCGCGCGTAGACGGGGCGTGGGTCGCCGTCGTGGAAGTGCTCGATGATCATGAAGAGCATGGTAGTGCGGCGAGGCTTCGGGGGATGCTCCCAAAGCTATGAGCCATACGGCGAGAACCGGAAGTGACGCCAGTTATGGTTTCACCGGCGGCAGCGACCGAATGAATTTTCGCATCTCCTCCAGCACGTGCGCCTGATTCGATCGATAGACCTCGTGCGTCGCGTTGGGAATGCGCACGACGCGCGCCGTCGGCACGCCGCGCTCGAACTCTCGCGATTGCGCCGCGGGCGTCCAGTCGGGTGCCCGGCTATCGAACGTTCTCGTCTCCCAGTCCGGCTGCATCGCGTAGATCGCGAGCACCGGCAGCGGCAGGTCGAAGTGTTTGACCGTCGGCTCCGACTCGGCTTGCTCGATGGGGGAGCATGGACACTTCGGGAGATCATCGGCCGTCAAACCGGAATCGAGCTTCAGCCGCGACGTGTCGATCCACGCGTTCGGATACGCCGCGTCGAGATACACCAATCCTGCGACGCGTTTGGGATAGCGAGATCCGACCGAGCTCAATGGCCCGCCGCCAGCGGAATGGCCGACCAGCACCGGCTGGGCGAGGTGCAGCGAGTCGAGTACCGCCACCACGTCATCACCTTTGCGATTGAACGAGTAGCCGCTGTCCGGCATGCTCGATCGGCCGGAACCTCGGCGCGTGATGCCATAAACGTGATACTCCTTCGCGAGCACCGGCGCGAACTCGTCGAACACGTGCGCGGTGGCATTCAAACCATGAAGCAGCACGACCGGTCGTCCGGTGCCTCCCCAGTCGAGCACTTCGAGCTGCACACCCTTCTCGACAGCCACATAGCGAACCGTGTGATGCGTCGTGTCGAGAACCGGCGCATCGGCTCGACACCGAACATTCAGCGGCATACGCGTTCCGCCCTTCGTCCATGCGCCGCGGATCACGTTTTGGTTCCCAGTCAGCGGCCCGGCGAACGTGGCGTGCAGCTCGTCGAAGACCACGATCAGCGAGTCGTGCCGGGTGACGGTCGACGTTGGATGCAGGGAGCCCGCATCGCCGATGCGTCCGTGAATCGGTTTCCATTCGCCGTCCCGGCGACGCATGTCCAGGCTGATCACACCGTCGTTCAAGCCCGGCACGTCGTACGCGACTCCGCGACAGGTCAGATCCTGCGCTGGCATTGACGCGGCGCAGGCGAGGGTGAGCGCGACCGAGCACAGGAGCATCTTCATCATGGTCCGTTCCGGCGGATTGAAGGAGGGGTGCGACCGGCGATAGCTGTTCGACCCCTCATTCGCCGAAAGCGTTCGGCGCTTCATTACAGTTCTGGTATTCCGCCTACTCCGGATACTGTGCCACCGACAACAGATTGCCATCCGGATCCTTCAACCACGCGACCCGCGCGCCACTCGGCGCCTGCCACACGCCGGCCGGGTCCTGATCGAGCCATGGATAGCACTCCGGCGTTGCCATATCGCCCGAGCTCCTCGACCAACAGTCTCGTACAAAGTCGGCGGCACGACCGCCATCGGTCGTGGCGCCGAACGCAACGAGCTCGCCGAACGCGCGAAACGTCACGATCGATGCTCCAGGAACGCGAACACATCGGTCTCCCATTTCGGGATGGCAAGGAGCACGAACCGGTGTGCTTCCTCGAACGTACTGCCGAACGGCGGATACACCAGAAGGCGGCTCGGTCTTCCGCGCGCCTTCAACGCTTCGTGCATTGCGATGCCGGGCTGTGGATTGCCGTTCGCGGCGTGCACCATCAGCAGCGGGACGTTCAGCCGCCCGACGGCGTCCGTGAGCAAGCGGCGAATCGACGGGAAATTCCAGCCTCGCTCGGCACCTGCGAAATCGAGAACGCTGTAGAGCGTGCTGTCGCGGGCGCCCGCCAGAATCGCGAGCACGCCACCTTGTGAATGCCCGGCGACGCTGACGCGATCGCGATTCACATCGGGGCGGGTTCTGACATATGCGATCGCGGCGCGCACGTCATCGAGCTGCTCGGTCGCGAGCAAGGAATCGTGCAGGGTGCCCGAGTCCGTCGCGGCCGCCGCGCGTTTCGCGACAGCTTCCTGGATGGACGTACCTTCACCGCGCGACAATCCTTCGCCGCGCCGAAAGGGCGCGAGCAACAGGTAACCGTGCCGTTGAAACGCGGGACCCAACGCGGACCGGATGACGGTCTCGGCTTGCGCGGCGGTCATGGCCTGCGGCGCCTCGCCGTGATTGAACACGACCGCGGGAAACGGACCGGGGCCGCTCGGGCGCCAGAGTAGCGCCTTGAGACGGAGGCCGCCGCTGTTCACGACGACCGTCTCAGGTGGCGCAAATGCCGCTTGCGCGCGAGCCTCGCGCGGCTCGAGGATGAACAGTATCGCAAACGCGATGCTCGACAGTCCCGCTAGACGCGCGCCGCTCACTGTTTGGGGTCTCCCGACTCCGGTTTACTTCCTCGCGACAAGGTCAACGCGATCTGCCCCGCGTGATGCGAGTTGTGAAAGAGCGTATGCGCGAACAGTCGAATTCGCGGAATGGTCCCGAAAAATGGCGTCTCGATGTCGCCGCCCCAATAGTCATCGGGGCGTGTCTCGACGAGTGTATAGAGTTTTGCAAACCCTTCCTCGACGAGCCGGCGGCTCTGTTGAATGTCCGTGCCCTGCCCTTCATCCGTCCGGCCGATCGTCGTGTTTTGAACATCCGTCGGGACGCCGAGGAACTGGCAAAACAGGTTGATCGTTTCGGCGATGTGCCGAAAGATGAATCCGATCGATGCGGCGCTCGGCGTCAATCTCGTGGAGGCATTGTCGTCGGTGATCCGGTCGAACGAGTACGCGCTCGTCATCCGGTTTTGATCAACCATCTTCTTGAGGAGGTCGTTCGGCATGAGCCGCTCGGTTTGGTTGAAATTGGTGTGCCTGTGAGTTTTTGCTTACGGGGCCCCCGCGTGGCAACGACATCGGACAAAAACCGTTCGACAAGCGATCGTCGTGAACGAACGAGGCCTGGCACCGAATGCCGCGGAGTGTGTCACGTCAGTTTCCGGCGAGAAGTCGAACGATCTCCGCCTGCTGTGCGCGCGCTTCACTACTGCCGCTGCCGCCCCGTCCGGTCGTCCGAAGAGCCAGATCCATCGGGGTCGATCCGCGCCCGGTCGATTGCCGGACGTTCGCTCCGTGCTCGAGAAGTATGCGCACCGCCGCGGCGCAACGCGTACGCACGGCGCGATGCAACGGCGCAACGCCGCCGCGGTCGACGGCGTTTGGATTCGCGCCGGCCGACAGCAAGCACTCGATGGTCGCTGCCTGGGCGTCCGGATTCCAGCGCTTCGATCCCGGATTGCCGTCGCAAGCATAGTGAAGCGGCTCAGCCCCTCGCCGATTCTTTGCGTCAACCCGCGCTCCGCGTTTCAGGAGATCGCACGCAAGACTCGTTTGATACGCCGCGGCGGCAAGATGAAGCGCCGTGTCGCCGGCGTAGACGTAATGCTCGATGCGCTCGAGATAGAACGCAGCCGGCTCCGCTCGTGACGCGCCGGTTGGCGTTGGCTCCGCGACGAGGCGAGGGTCCGCGGCGAGCAGGCGGTGGATATGCGTGATGTCGCCGGCCGCGATCGCGCGAAATAGCGTTTGAAACTGTGATGCCGTCATCAATCGATTGGATACCCACAATCCGGGCAGGTCCCCACGAATTCTTCCTGCGGGCCTCGCCCGATCACGAGCGACGCCTCGCAGAGTGGGCAACGCTGTGCTTCGCCCAGCATGATGGCGAGGACCTCGAGGAGGAACAGGCCGAATCCGAGAAGCGCGGCACGTTCATTCCAGCGTCCGGCGTAAAACGCCGCAACAAACGTTGGAAGCACGAGCAGCTTGCCCCAGCGCGCGAGACGCAACCGCCAGGCAATCCTTCGACTCAACCGCGTCGCGAGCACCGACAACGAGTCGTGCGTCATCGAGAGTGAGGGGATGCCGCGAGCTCGTCTGCCGTGAATTCCGTAACGTCCGGCGACGCACCGGTAAAGTCGGTGAATCGAATCCACCTCGGCCGAACGCGAAAATAGGTGATGCCCGGCCACGATTCGCGCGTTGGACCGTCGGGCCACGCGGCGAAGTACGATGCTTTGATCCGCTCGAGCTCCGCTCCGTGCGGCTCGTCGGCGATTCCCTCGAACTGAACGGTGCGCTCGTCGGCGCCGCTCCACCCGCCGAGCACGAACGCCGTGCGGGGCGATGCTCGAAGATTTCGCGCCTTGCGCGTGCTGTCCAGCGTGTCGAAGACGATCTCGAACGCATCGGTCACGGCAATTCCAACCAACGCCGCCTGCGGTCCGCCGTCCGGCGTACACGATGCCTCGACGGCCAGGCGTTGGGTGCGCATGAAGCGCAGCAAGTCGTCGGCCTTCACGTGTCCCGCAACACGCGCTGGATCGCACGAATCGTATTCCAGTTTCGCGTAGTCATTGGCGCACCGAAAAGTTTATCGAGCTGCCCGAGATGCCCGATCGTCTTCATGTGCCGGCGATACTCCCCGAAGACAAACCGGTCCGTCGACGCGACGACGCGCACCAACCAATTCTCTCCAGGCGGGAGTGAGAGGGGAAGGGTTGGGCTCGCGCCGCCCCGTTTCGAGAGAAAACTCACGAACCGCGTGACACCCGGGTCCGCGGGCGTCTCTCCGAACGGATTCGAGCTCTCGAGACGAAGGAGGTCGCGGCCCTCACACATGACGATTTGGGTCGTGATGGGAAGCTGCTTGACGAGCGCCGCACGGAAATCGCGGCGAGACCCGGGCTGACGCACGACGAATGTTCCAGCTGCGCCGACATTCACCACGTCGAATCGGCGAAGCTCGTGCGCAAGACGCGTGGGGCGGAAGGTTTGATGGCCGCCGACATTGACACCGCGGAGCAGCGTGACAAGTGCCATGAATCCGAAACCGGCTAATCGACAATGAACAACGTCGCACCACTCACCGTGTACGACCGACAGGATATGACTTTGTCACACCGTGGGCGACTCTCGAGGCGTGTGATCCGGCGTGCGTGGCTCAAAGCGCAAGTTGCATCGGCTGACACAGAATCGACGATCCCGGGCGAAGCGGTTCCGCGTTTCCATCCTCGACGAAGCCGGCATGCTTGTACAACCGAAACGCCGCGGGGTGACTCGCCGTCACCCCGAGCCGCACGGTGCGTACCCCGAGTCCCTTCGCCCACGCGATGACGGCATTCAGCAGGAGACTTCCGGCGCCCTTGCCACGAGCTTCCGGCGCGACCCACACCTGAAACACGTGCGCGACGGATACATCATGCTCATCCTGCCGGCCCCACGCCAGACCAACCGGCATCTCATCGACGAGTGCGACAACAGGCATCTCCGTCTCGGCAGCTACGCCAACGCGGAGTCGATCTTCCCACTCCGCGTCAGCGCGAGCCGACTCACGCGCGTGCGTGCTGCCGAACGCGTCGGGCGAGTCGGCCAGGGCACGCAACCGGAGCTCGCGATACAACGGCCATTCGTGAGCGGCAAAGCGTCGGACTGTAATGCCCACCACGAGTCCCTCCGGGAAAACGACCGGTCGCCCAGCACACTGATCCGCGTCGGCGGCCGTTATGTTCGCGAACTCTAATCCCTATATGGATCCACTTCGTTCTCGCCCGCCATCACCACGATGATCGGACGCAGCGTGTGCAGCACGCGGATGGTATCACCCTGCGCCGCAATGATGCGCGCGTTCTTTCCCCACCCACGCACTTTCCCACGCGCTTCGGTACGCGACATCACTCGGCCCGCCCCATGCACCCTCGAGTACAACGATGCGCGCTGCAGCGACTCGTCGCCATCACGCGCACCCTCGATGATCACGGCGTCGTCGCCCATCGATCCGCCGACGAAGCCTCGCTGATCCGGAAACGCCGGCGTCGCGCCCTTTCGCACCACGACGAGATCGCGATCGTCATGACGCTCCTTCCACGCGAAGTTGTGATGGTTGTGAACCAGCTCCATCTCGCGTCCGCCAAGAATGCTAACGACCTGACGCGCGACCCACTCGCGGCCCGTATATGCGTATGCGCCCACCAGCTCCATCAAACGCCAGTACGCGTCGCCAAGCGGTTTCGAGAGATCGAGCAGCACTTCGGTTTCGCGCACACGCTCGCCCCAGAGCGCGCCCGTTTCATCCGCGAACACGTCGACGTAGTGATTGCCCGACCCCACGGTCCCAAGCTGCTGGCGCGCCTTCTTCAACAACGTATGGTGCTCGTGGCTCCCGGCGACCTCGCGCAAGGCGTCACATGACGATGAGGCGAAGAGTGGATCGTCGACCGGGTCATCGTCGTTTTCTAGCGCCGCGCCTCGTCGCAACCTAAGTTGTGCACGTCTCGAGTCCAACGACTCTCGCGCCGGGCATCATCCGAATCATGCAGAAAGTAGTATTACCGAATCATCAAGCCGTGTGGGCGCCGAACGCCGTCGAGGCCGCCGTCGTCTACCGCGAGGTTGTCGCCGAGTCGACCTACCTGTCGCACGGGATCGCTCTCGAGCCGAACGCGGTCGTGTTCGACGTCGGCGCCAACGTCGGCCTCTTTGCCATTCACCTGCCGCGTGTCGTGCCGGGCGTTCGCGTGCACGCCTTCGAACCGATTCCGGAACTCTTCGAGGCGCTCCAGCGCAATGCGGCCGAACACGCGCCTTCAGTCCGTGTCTACAACGTCGGCGTGGCGGCTCACGAAGGTGACGCGGTCTTCGAGGTCGATCGATTCATGACGATTTCGGCCTCCATGCACCCACGCGTGTTCGACCGCCGGCCCGGCGTGTCGGGCGCGACCTGGCTCGCCGCCGCGCTGGATGATGCGTCCGCCGTGACGCCGAGCAGGACGTTGACCGCCTTGTCCGCGGGACTCGCCTCGCGCGTCTGGCGTCCATTCGTCCTGATCGCGATGGCGCCATTCCTCGCGCTGCTCGGTCTCCGCCGCCGAATCTATCTTCGCCGCCCGCGCTGCAAGTTGATCACGCTCTCACAGGCACTCGCGACCAGCGGCGAGTCGCATATCGATCTTCTCAAGATCGACGTCGAGGGTGCCGAGGAGGACGTGCTCGCCGGAATCGGCGGCGCGGATTGGCCGCGCATCAATCAGCTCGTGATCGAGGTCCACGACGTCGACGGCCGGTTCGATCGAATGTCGCGTTTGCTCGAATCACACGGCTTCCACGTTACTCGCGCCCGCGAAGACTGGAAGCTCCACGAGCTGCTGCAAATCTCTACGCTCTACGCGACTCGGCCAGCCGCTGCGTGATGAGATCCGCGGCGCGCCGCACTCCGCCCGCCCGCGCGAACGCCGCCTGAATCTTCGGAATCGCCGCGGCGAATGACGCGTCGTCCATCACGCGAACGATCGACGAGCGCAGCGCGTCGCGCTCGAGCTTTCGCTTGTCGATCCAGACGCCGACGCCGGCGTCGGCAACACGAATCGCCATGTCGCGCTGATCGGCGAACATCGGAATGCCGACGATTGGGGTGCCCGCGACGATCGACTCGTGCACGCTGTTGATCCCGCAATGCGACACGAACACGCGCACATTCTCATGGCGCAGCACCGCGGCCGGCGCCGGTCCCCATGACTCGACGCGGACCGACGCCGAACGTGCGCGCGCCAATCGCGCCTGCTGCGGCGCCGCGAGAATCCACAACGCGCGGAAGCGGTCGCTCGTAAGCGCGTCGAGCATCGCGGCGAGCTGCGCGTCGGTCGCCACAGCCATTGTGCCAAGATTCACATAAACCACCGGCGGGCCATCGGCCAACCACCGCGCGAGATCATCCGGCAGCGCCGGTATGACGTCCGGCATCATCGGCCCGACCATGTGCACGTCGCGCGGCAACGGGCGCTCGTACTCCAATCCAAACGCGCCGTCGACGAGAATCAGATGATCGCGCAGTAACGCGTCAGGCGTCGTTCGGGTCAGACCACGCGATGCACGGTACGCGTTGAGGTCGCGTCCCACCGTCAGCGTCGTCGCCAGGGCGGCTATGCGACGGATGATTGGCCCGGTCATTCGCTGGCCGCGACCGACGTCGCGAATGGATTTGCCGGAGAACAGGAATGGCACCTGGTCCGCCGGCGGCAGCAACGTCACCGGCAGCGACGCCAGCAAGTCGGGATTGTTCACCGCGAACGGAACGCCCGCCCTCTCGGCGGCACACATGGCGGCGGATGAGAACAGGTCCGCGATCACGATGTCGGGACGATCGCTCGATATCGATGCGAGCAGCCCGTCATACATCGACGGCCACACGGCGCCGAGTCCACGTACGATGCGCAGGGTGCCGCGGACGAAATTGGGATCGCGCGACGCCGCCTCTTCGGTGCGGCGCAGCTCCGCGGCAATTGCACCGAGCGGCCCGAGATCAACGAACTCTAAAGCCGGACTTTCCAATGCGACATGCGCGCGCCGCTCGCTGTGCGCGGCGATCGCGACGCGCCACCCGCGCCTTCCGAGCTCCTCGGCCTGCCTGATCAGTGGGTTCAGGTGGCCGATGAGTGGAATGGCGGCGAAGAGAGCGTACGGCAAGCGTACGTCAGTAGTGGCGCTCGAGGACGAACCAGCCGAACGCCCGCAAGCGGACCTTGCTTTGCGAGTCCGGCACGACCGGGTCGAGGCGTTGCCAGGCCGATTCGATGAGCTCGCGCGCATCGCTCTCGCAGGCGTCGAGCGCGCCGCATTCGTCGATCAGGCGGACGGCTTCGCGAATCACGCGCTTGTCGGTCGAACGCGCGGCGAGGATGTCGGCGAGCCGGCGGCGCTCGTCGCGCGGCAAGCGGCCCATCGCCTTGGCGACCGGCGCCGTGATCTTGCCGGCCGCGATGTCCTCGCCTTTGGTTTTTCGATTCTCATCGAAGCCGCGCAGGTTGAGCACATCGTCGATGATCTGGAACGCCACTCCGTACGACTCGAACAGCCAGCCGACGGCGTCGGCCTGCTCTTCCGTGCCGCCGCCGATGAACGCCGACGTTCTCGCGAGCGCGCCGGCCGGCGCGGCCGACTTCAGCCGGTGGATCGCGAGCACCCGGCGCTCGAGGAGCGCCCCCTCTCCGCTCTCGACGACGTTCGGCAACAGCGCGGCGAGTCCGTCGATGTCGAGCGCCTGGCCGGCATGCGCCGAGCGGATGGACTCGAAGTATGATTCATAAACGCTAACACGACGTTCCGCGGGAAGATTGGAGGCGCCAATCGGCAGCTGGGCGAGAAAATAGCTCGCGCAGCCGGCGTTGATCGCCAGCGCATCGCCGTAGAGCTTGTGGAGCGATGGCCCGCCGCGCCGCACGTCGGATGCGTCCTGCACGTCGTCGATGATCAGCGATCCGACGTGGAGCAATTCCGGAAGCGCCAGCCAGTGGGCGAACGGCTGGGAGTCGCCGCCGACGAGATCCATGCAGGCGAGCGCGCCGTACGACCGCCACGCCTTGCCGCCGCGAAGGATGATCTCACGGATTGGCCGGACGACGGTGCGCGAAAACTGCTCGAGATCGACACCGTCGAGGAAATGCGGGCGCGCGTGGCTGCCGATGAGATCGAGCGCGCGGGACGCGGGGAGTGGATCCGGCAGCAGCGCGTCGATCGCGCGCCGCGTCTCCCGGCCGACCGACGCGAAGAAGGCGTCGGTGGTGTCGACGACGCTCGCGCCGCTGCGCTCGACGAACCCCACGCCACTCACCGGCGCGCCGCCCATCGTGCCCGCGATCGAGACGGCGCCTTCCCAGAAGGCGGGCGCCGAGATGATCGTGATGACTTCCTGATTGGGCATGACGACCTGCGCTTCGAGCGACAGGCCCGCTTCGGGAACGCGCAGCGAATACGACGTCGGATACTCGTTGAACGTCTTGGTGCTCGTCCACGACCCGTGCGCGTCGAGCGCGAAGTCGGCGTACGAGCGGCGCTCGCCGGACGGATCGACGACGATCACCCAACGTCCGCGCGACACGGAATGATCCTCGCGATCGAACAGGTCGTAGGCGCTGATCTCATAGCCGTTGTCGAGCTGCACCGCGAGCCAGTTCCAGCCGACGGTCGCCTTTTTAGCGTTCTCTGATAGCGCGGATTCGCCGCCGACGCTGATCGTCTGCTTCTCGCCGAACTCGTGATCGTACCAGCCCGACCCGCGCATGTCGTCGATCCACGCGCCGTCGAGCAGCACGGCGCCGTCGACGCGGCAGCGCGGCGAGAAGTAGTAGAACATCCGCTCGTCGTCCACGCCGCGAACGACACCGTCGTCGCCGTGTCGGACGACGCCCTTCTCGAGCGTCACGCGCAGCCGGCATCCTTCGCGGCCGTCGCCGCTTCGCAACTCGAGCACGTACGAGCCGTCATCATCGCACACGAAGCGATTGCCGTCGTAGTCGAGGTCCAGGCGCGTGACATTCACCCGGGCATCCGACGCGAGCAGGCGATCGGGCAGCGGCACCGTTCCGCGTGCCACGACCTCGCGCAACGCACGGCGCAGGAGATCGTCGCGCGAGCTTTCGGTGCCGTCGATCTCGGCGACCGCCATCGCGGGCGACCGCGGGTCGAGGGCCGTGTGCGGGAAGAACCGCTGGCCGTCGACGTCGATCAATGCCCAGGTGAGGAAGTGCCCGAACGTGCGCTCGCTCGCGCCACTCTCACTGACGTCGACGCGAAAGAACGAAGCGAACAGCGCGACGCGCTGACCCGTCCCGGCCGACGACAGATGCGTGTTGACGTACCACCACTCCATCGTCGACGATGCGTGTGGCAGGTCGTGCGTCGTCAGATCTATTGGACCGGGCGCCGGCCAATCGAACGAGACGAATTCAGCGATCGGGACGGCGTCGACGGAGGGAGTGAAGCGCGACGGCTCTCGTCCAACTACGGAATGTGTACCCGGCATGTGGGGATCATTGTAGTCGTCGGTATTTCATTCCGCTATGCTTGGCGGTAAATGAAACGTCACGACTCCCCACTCGTCACGATGAGATCGACGGCGCGTTCGACTCCGCCGGCACGCGCGAACGCGTCCTGAAGCGGCGCGATGCGCCGGCGATACGCCTCGTCTCCAGCGACGCGCGCGATGTCCGATGCCAGCTGCGCGGCGGTGAATCGGCTCTTGTCCATCCAGCGTCCAACGCCGGCGTCGGCAACGCGCACGGCCATGTCGCGTTGATCGGACAACATCGGGATGCCAACCACGGGCGTCCCGGCCGCCATCGACTCGTACACGCTGTTCATGCCGCAGTGCGAGACGAACACGCGGACGTTCGGATGGGAGAGCACGGCGCGGGGCGACGGTACCCGAGGCACGACGCAGATCGACGCGGGAATCGTCTTCGGGAGCCGTTCGCGAAGCGAGTCTTTCACCACCCACAGCGTGCGCATGCCCGATGCGTCGAAGCCTTCGACCATGCGTCGAACCTGCTCGACCGACGCGCGAACGACGGTTCCCAGATTCGCGTACGTCACGGGCATGCCGTCCGACAGCCAGCGGTCGAGTGCTTCCGGAAGCGGCGGCACGTCCTCGTCCAGCATGGGACCGACCATGTGCACATATGGAGGAAGCGTTCGCTCGTAGTCGAGGCCGAATGCGCCGTTGACGACGATGGTCCGGCCGTGCAGCAACTCGGGGAGTGGCACGGGCGGGAGTCCGCGACTGGCGCGCTGCTTCGTGATCTGTCGGCCGATCGTGAGCTTCACGGCGAGTTGCATCGCGTGGCGTGTGATCGGCTCGAGCAATCGGTGTCGCGGGCGCGCGTCGTGGACGGAGCGCGGCGACATGGCGAACGGTACCCGCCAGTTCGGCGGCATGAGCTCCGTCGGTATCGCGTTCAGCAGCGACGGATTGTTCACGACGTACGGCAGACCCGCTTTCTCGGCGGCGGAGAACCCGGCGGACGTAAACAGATCGACGACGACGACGTCGGGCCGATCGCTCGACATTGCGTGCACGAGTCCATCGAACAGCACGGGCCACATCTCCGAGAGCGGCGCGAGAAAATGCAGGGCGCCGCGACGATAGTCGGGCTCCGCCGACGCGGCTTCTTCGGCGGCGCGCATTCGGCCGGCGATACCGCCCAGCTCGCCGAGGTCGACGAACGGAACCTCGGGCGCCTCGGAGTGGACGTGGGCGGCCATCTCCCTCGTGCTGGCGACCGCGACGCGCCAGCCGCGCCGCTGGAGCGCGGCGGCTTGTCGGATGAGCGGATTCAAGTGGCCGACGAAGGGGAGCGCCGTGAAGAGGGCGTACATTAGTGTTTGCTGAATTCAGGAGAGGAAGCGAACCGCGGCGGGTTAGTCGCGGCCGCGGTTCACCACAGACGCGGAATCAGCCGGTAGGGGACGCGCGTCGTGTACTCATGGTACCCGGGCAACTCGCGCCGGAGAAACCGCTCCTCGAGTCCGATCCTCACGATCAAGAGCGCGAGTGGAACGACCGCGAACAGCGCCGCCGCGTACGATCCCAGCCACACGCTGAGACCGACATTCACCAACGGATTGCCGGCGTACATGGGGTGGCGAATGAAGCCGTAGATGCCGCTGTCGACCACCGTGTGCTGTCGTTCATGCTGGAGACGCACGACCGTCGCCGCGAACGCGTTCGTGCGAAGCGCTATGGCAATGAGTATCCAACCGAAGGTGAACAACAGCAGGCCGATACTCGCGACCGGGACGGATGGAATCGGCAATACGTGCCAGCCAAAGACGTCGAGCGAATCGATGACGGGCACGGCGACGAACGCGGTCCCCATGAAGGCGAACAGGACCAGCTTGTCGATCCAGGGTTGATCGCGGTGGATGAGCACGGTCGCCCGTTCGGCGAGGAGGGCGGGATTGACGCGGAAGATCGCGATCGCGCTCAACGCCCTCACGACGACGAGGACGGCGAGAAGAATCCAGGCGCGCTGCCAGGCGAGCGTGCCGGCCGCGACGAACAACGTGGTCGCGATGACGAGTGCGTCGGCGATGATCCGTGCGAATACTCTAAACATGCGTGGCGATGGACACGGACCGGGTGAGTCTACGGGCCAGCTCGGGGAGGGCTACCGCTGCGACCGCAACAGCTCGACGACGAACACGTTCCCTCGCGGCGTACCGTTCTCGATCCGGATTGTTCCGCCTTGCGCCTCGACGGCGAGACGACAGAACGCCAGGCTCAGTCCCGACGCCTCATCACCCGCGGCATTCCATAGCCGGTCGCCGCGATAAGGCTCGAACACGTGAGCGCGCTGGTCCATCGGAATCGTCGGCCCTTCATCGGTGACCGAGATGAACGCGCGCTCCCGCGAACCCGAGATCACGACGCGCACCCGCCCGCCGACCCGCGTGACCTTCACGGCGTTGCTCACGAGATTCTCGACGACGCGCCGCGTGAGCTCGAAATCACAGTGAAACGTCGGATCGCCGCGCGTTTCGACGGCGATGTCACTCGATGGGTCGGCAACGCGGACGACGGAAACCACCGCGTCCGCCAGCACGGACAGGTCAGTGAGCGACCGCCGGATGGGCATGCGCCGCGCCTGGAGCCGGCTGACGTCGAGCAGGCAGTTGGTGATGCGACGCAGAGACTTCGGACTCCACCGATCGCCGCCTCGACGTCAGTCGCGTATTCACCGGTGAGACGCCGCCGCAGCACCTCGAGGCTCGAGAGCACGATCTGCATCGGCGACCGCATGTCGCCGACGACCATGTGAACGGCATCGACGTCGAGACTTCCGCGCCGTGTTCCCGCGGTCGCCGATGCCTGCAGGATGAGCGCGAGGCCGATCGCGAGCATCGCGAAGACAAATCCTCCGAGCGCTGAGCCGACGCCTGTTCCCGGCGCCGACCCGGCGAACGCCGTACCAGCGGTGAGGACAATCGCGCCGACTGCGCACACCGCGGCGGTCGCGAGTCCACCGCGACGTCCAAGCAGAACGCCCGCCATGACGATGAAGAGCACGTAGAACACGGCCACGGGCGAGTGAATCCCTCCCGTGACCCACGCGCGTTGCGTGACGATGGCGGAGAGGCCGGTCACGAGCATCCAACTCGCGACCACGGGACGACCTCCGCGACTGATCGCATGCAACACGGCCATGAGTGCACCGACCGCCCCGATGGTGGTGGCGCGCCGAGCCGCCGTGTACGGTTCGATGAGGACCGCGATGCCGAGCAGCAGCGTGATCACCGCGAAGAACCGCCACGACAGGGTCCAGAGCGTGTGCGCGCGCTGCCGGAGGTCGGGGCGCGAGAGCTCGGGCGGCGCGAACCATTCAACAATCGACTGCGAAGTGAGCACATTCTCTCCTTCTTGACCACGTCCGGCAATGATACGTCCACGATGGAGAACCCTCCAGACAGCGTACACCCGTGCCCGCGCGATCACGCCTCGGCAAGCGGCGCTGACTGGCGATCGCCCCGCGCCACCAGCACCGCGGCCGCGAGATCGCCCGTCACGTTGAGCACCGTCGCGAACGTGTCCGGCAGCGCATCCACGGCGATCAGGATGCCAATGCCTTCCGCGGGCAATCCGATCGCCAGGAACAACGGCGTGAGCATGATGAACGCGCCGCGCGGCACGCCCGGCGCCGCGAACGCCAGGAACACCGCGGCGAAGGCGACCGTCGCGAGCTCGCGCGCATGGAGCGGAATGCCGTAGAACCAACCGACGAACAGCGCGCCGATCGTCCACGACACCGGCGCGGCCAGCTTGAACGTCGACACCGCGAACGGCAATACAAATCCCGTGATGCGGCTCGGGAGTGCGAGCCCGCGCTCACCGCTCTCGATCAGTGCGGGAAGCGATGCGATCGACGAGCTCGAGCTGAACGCGATGAGTTGCGCGGGAAGCGCCGCACGAGCGAAGCGGCCGACGGACAATCCGCCGAACACCGCCACGACCGGGTAGACGAGCACTACGACCGCGATGCTCGCGAGCGAGTATGCCGCGATGTACACGCCGATCGCGCCGGCGACCGCGCCGCCGAGATGCGCGGCCAGCGGCAGCACCAGCGCGAAGACACCGATCGGCGCGACGAGCACGACCCATCGCACGACGCGTAGCATCGCGTCGCCCAGGGCGCGCGCAAAATCAACGAGGGGTGTGCGCGTGGACTCGGGGCTGCGCGCGATCGCGATGGCGAGGATCAGGGTGAATAGAATGAGCGGCACCATCGCGCCGCTTGCCGCGGCGGCGATGGGATTCGACGGAATCAACGACGTGAGCCACGCGCTGAAACTCGAGCTCTGCCCGCCCGCCGCCAGTTGAGTCGCCGCCTCGGCGGCGCCTGCCGGCAAGGCCTTCGCCCCCGCGGTCGACGGAAGCGGCAGCAGCGCGAACAACGACGGCGCGAGCGGAACGACGATCGCCGCGGTCCCGGCCAGCAGCAGCGCGAACACGATGATGGTCCGGCCGCCGATGCGGCCGATCGCGCCGATGTCGGTCGCCGACGCGATGCCGGTGATGAGGAGCGCCACCACCAGTGGAATGACCGTCATTCGAATGGCGTTCACCCAGAGCGTGCCCACCGGTGCGATCGCGTCGGCCACGCCGAGCAACGACTTGCTGCCCGACGCGGCGATGAGCGCGCCGGCGCCGACCGCGGCGCCCAACGCCACGAGCACGCGTGTACTTTCTTTCATATATTAGTATTATAGAAATGTTACATCATCAGATCGCCGCCGTTGATATCGAGCGACGTTCCGGTGATGTAGCCCGCCGCCTCGGACGCGGCGAAGCAAATGAGGTCGGCAACTTCCAGCGCGGTCCCGAGCCGCGGAACGGGATAGCTCGCGGCGAGACGCTCGAGGAGGTCCGGTGTCGCGTTCTCGTGCGTCAGCTCCGTGTCGATCATGCCCGGGCACACCGCGTTCACCGTGATGCCGAATTTGCCCAGCTCTTTCGCGGCGGCACGCGTCAACCCGAGCAGCCCGGCCTTCGATGCCGTGTAGTGCGCGCCGCCCAACGTGCTGACCATGCGGCCCGCTGACGAGGAAATGTTGATGATGCGTCCGTAACGCTGCGCCTGCATCGTTGGCAGCACGGCCTTCGTGAACAGAAATGGCGCGACGAGGTTCACCTCGAGCGCATCACGAAATTCCTGCGCCGAGAGATTTGGAAAGCGCGTCGAGCGCGCGAAGGCGGCGTTGTTGACGAGGATGTCGATACGGCCGAAGCGGTCGAGCGTGCGGCGGACGATCTCGTTGGGCACTCCGTCGGCGGCAATGTCGCCCGGCACCGCCAGTGCACGATCGCCCAGCGACGCCGCCAATGACTCGGCGCGAGTCGCGTCGCGAACGTTGACCGCCAGCGCCGCACCGCGCTCGTACAATCGCTCGGCGACGGCGCGGCCCAATCCGCGCGCGGCGCCGGTGACGATCGCGACGCGGCCGTTGAAGTCCAGCGGCACGCCGCCGGCGTTCTCGCCGTCTGTGGAGCTCGAGCTGATGGTGTGAGTCCGATTGGAGACGCGCGAATATCGCTATGGACGGGAACCTCGGCAAATGCGCGATCGACGAAGTACGGCTATGTGCCGCGTTCGAGAACCCAGATCTTCGTTTCGGGGCGGGGCGAGCCATCGGCGGCCTGACGGCCGGGCAACACGGCGTCAGCGACTAGTCCGACGCAGCGAAAGCCAAGTCGTCGCGGGACGCCTTCGCTCGCGACGTTCGCGGGATCGTGACATACCACGCAGTTCCGGCGTCGAATGCTGCGGCAGACGCGGCAAGGCGTGCGGCCAAAGTCGGCAGTGGCTCCGGCGCTGTTTGCGCCCATGCAACGGACGATTGCAGATGTGCGAGACTCGAGTCGACGGCGGCCTTGATCAGCGGCGCGTCGTCGGGATGTTGGCGCCGAAGTACGAGGCGCTCGGTTCGAATCTCCGGAGGGAGGTGCCGGATAACGCGCATTTCACGTCTCCAATCTTTCGACCAACTCCACTTCGACCACGTCGCCATCGCGGAGTCCGTAGGTCTGACGGAGATTGATGGCGGCGATGATCTCAATGACCCATGGATCCGGCCGCTCTCGGGCCGCGGTGGTGGGCGTCCAGAGCCATCCCGGCTCGCGACGGAGACCGAGCAACACACACGGAACGAGCAGAATATCGCGCTCGCCTCCGTACTCGCTGCGGTCAAACCAAACCGTTCGCGACTCGATTTCCGGCGCGAACCAATCGAAGGAGGCGGACAACGCCAGGTTCAGGGAACCAGGAAAGATGGGCATGCCGGTCTTGCCGGAATACGCGGCGTTGAAGCGACTCAGCCATCGAGATGCATCTCCCTTTCCGCGTTGAACACGGCCGGCGAGGCGAATGGCCATGCTACATCTTCGGCCACAGCCAGACGAATACCAACCCCGTCGCCACACCGTACAGAATTGCGTCGAACGCGCTCTTGAACGCGGTCGACCATTTGCGATGATACCAGATCGAGATCGGCCACGCGCCGAGTGAATAGCAGAGAAGTGTGATGATCGCGCCGTAGTGGAAGACCGCGTGCCTGCTGTTGGAACGCTCGACGATCGTACAGGTGACCCAGCCGGCGATCGCCGCCACGAGCAGCGTGAACGCAAACCATTGCCCCATGTAGCGACCCATGTTCGCGCTTGGCGGAATCACGGTCATCGTCACGCTCGGTCCTGCCGCCCACTTGTCGACGAAGTCGGGATTGCGCCGTCCGTCCGGCAGACGCGGGCTCGGCACGCAGTAGTCGCCGGGCGGAATGTTGAGCTGGCGTATCGCGTTCAGGACCGCGTCGTCATCCGGCACGTTGTCGAAGTCGTGCTTGTGCCACGGCGCCATCTGAATGAGCATCGACAGGACGAACACCACGACCGTGGCCGCGAGTATCGGCAGCGCCAACGCGATTGGAGTCATGCGGGTCTCGAGTGGGAGTTGGGCGAGAGATAAATTCTTGTCAGCAGTGCGTGTCGTGAGCCGGCGTCAACGGTCGGCATCCAATGGCTTCGTTATCTCCTTCGTCAACGTGATCTGCGGCCCGGCCGTCCCGGCGAGAATCGCTCCGGTCCGCCGATACCCACGACGCTCATAGAAACTCGCGCCTGTAATGCTCGCGTCGACGCGCAATTGTTTTATTCCAAGTTCATGCGCGTTGCGTTCCAGCTCATCGAGCAACCGCGTACCAACGCCTCGCTCCTGCCAGTCCGGATGCACAAAGAACGTCGCGAGCTCCTCGTTGTCTCGAGCAGCGGTTCCGATCACCTCGTCATGCGATACCGCAACGAGGCAGTCTCGTTCCTGCGCCAGCACGCGAAGCTTTTCAGGCGTGAAATACGCGATGAGCGCTTCCAGACGCTCGGCCGGATAGTCGGTTGCGTTCGAACGACGCATCGTGACCGCGATCAGCGTCGACACGGCGAGTGCGTCGCTTGGGGAGAACGGCCGTATGACTATGCTCAAGGGCGCGGGTACTGCACGATGATGGTGGCTCCGAAAACATGACCCAGGAAGTGGGAATCACGTGCGCCACGGTGTTCTTCCATGAGGTGGAAGACGCAGCCTCGCGCCATCGACGGAGAAGCTACCGCTATTTCGATAGAAGAGCGACCAGGGACCAATCCGTCCCTCGCGCGATGTCGTGAATCCGCCAGCCCGCGGTCGTCTTGATGAGTGTGTACCGAAGGTCGGATTCCTGGGACATCGATCCGTGGTACACCTTGGCGTCGACGATCGTTGGATCCGCGGTCGGTACGATGCGTACCACGCTGCCAGTGGCGTCCTGCGAATCCCAGATCGGCGAAAAATCGAGATTGCCGACCTCGCGAGTGCGGACGGCGCGGGCTCGGTCGGTCAACCACAGGCGCACAAGACGGTCGTCGAAATACCTGGCAAGGACGGCGCGCGGCTGGTCGACGAGCTCGTGCTGCGCGTCGCAGAACGGTTCAACGACGGCCTCGCACGCGTAGTCGGCGTACAATCGCAGAACGACGGCGACTTGCGCCGATGGCTTGGACTGCTGCGCCGACACGACCGACGCGACCGACAGTGCTAACGACAGTGCGATACACGAACGCAGGAACATTTTCACGGAACGACGGGAGGACGCGGCTCATAGCGCATCGCCACCGCTCCGGAGCGAAACTCCAGCCGACTGACGAGCTTCAAGTCGATGTACTTCGAGAGCCCCGCGAACAACGTCGGCCCATGGCCCACGAGTCTGGGCTGCACCACGAATTCATACTCGTCGATCAGTCCCAGCTCGGCCAGCGCCAACGGAAGCTTCACGCCGGAAACGAACAGTCCCTTTCCCGGCTCTCGTTTGAGCTGTTGAACGGCGTTCGCGAGATCTCCGCGCACGAGCTCCGCGTTCCAGTCGACGCGGTCGAGTGTGCTCGACACGACATACTTCTTCGCCGCATCGATCGTTCGCGCGAACGGCTCCATCCAATCAGGCCTCGTTCCTGGTGGAACCGGACCTCGCCACGCGGTCTCCATCATCTCGTAGATCACGCGGCCAAACAGGAGCGCGTCGGCCCGCTCGAGGTTCCGGGTGTGGTGACGGACCAGTTCTTCGTCGGGCGGGATGCCCTGATGATCGCAGCATCCGTCGAGCGTGACGTTGATGGAATAGCGGAGGGGTCGCATTGGGATTGGTTATTCAAGTACGCTAATGACTTTGACGTTTCATCTGCTCACGGCCGCCTCACCGCGCGGCGACGTCGCGAAGGATTCAGTAGGGGCGACGCACCGTCCTGGCGCCCTCCACGACCGCGCAAACCATTGCCTGGGCGCGGACGAAGGTGACGGCGGGAAGCCGGGCAATCGCCGGAACCACCGAATCCGGAACGGTCACCGAAATGTTTCGAGAGTTCGGAGGCCGCCGGAGTCCAGTCGCACCCATCGTGACGAGCATCGAGTCATCGGCGGCAGTGAGCTCGCGAACGTAGAAGATCTGAACGCGAACATCGTGACGCGCGGTATCAGCGACTGGATATGCGACGTCGGCGCCGCCGGTGCGATCAGCAAGCAGATGCCGAAGTGCGATGGTATCCAGCGATGCCCGGAGTACGGCCACATTGAACCGGTGAAGCACGGTGCCGCCAAGCGCCGTGACCGCCCGGGCATCATCGTCGGACGGCACGCGGTTGCCGTTGCCGGATTTGAGCCGGAGGTCGACCACGAGATGCGGGCTCGAGCCCAAGCTCCGCGTGGACCAGCACAAGATCGGGTCGGGCGCCGCCTGCCCGCGCGCACCAGCCCCGATCGCGCACAACAGCAAACTCACGAACGCAAGACGACGAGACATCGTTTGAATCGGGCGACGGTGATTCAGTTCAGCGGAATCGGGCGGAACCGGATGGCGATGCTGGTTCCGTAAGGTACGAAGCCGAGCGTCGTGCCGATCCGCATCTTCGTGGCCGCCGAGCGGCACCGCGAGCCCATGCGCGGGTCGCAGTTGTGAGATGGGACACGCGACCGCGTCGTCCGTCGAAAAATTTGGTGTCAGCACCGCAATGCCTATTTCGAGTCGCCCTCGTCGGAGTATGACGCAAGATGGGCAGCTGGATCCGTCGCGTATTTCCAGGCCTCGGATGTTCGAAGCGCCGCGCCGAAGGCACCCACTGACGGTTCGATCACCAGACCATCGTGACGGACGAGCATCGCGTCGGCCGTCCGCACAAACTGGAGCAACTTGGCGCTGAACGTGGCGTCGAGGCGACGGACGTCGACGCATGCAGTCATCCGGGCGGGCTTTCCCTTCTCCATCCACAGATCGATTCGATTGCCATCCGCCTCACCCCACGTTTGCACATTTGCGGTCGGGGAAGCTCCGGACGTAGCCAGCCCGCTCAGGTGTCGCTCATGACCGGACGGCAGCCGCTCGGCGGCCCACCAGTCGGTAGCGAGGAGCCGCGAGAGCGGTATGCGAACGGTGCTCGCGAACGCACCCCGTGGAATAATCGCGAACTCCACTTGCCAGACTGCCATGACACTCCTTGCCACGTTGCATGTTGCGGAACCATTCCCAGCGATCATCCGGCGGCGAGATCAGCTCAGCCGATTTCCGCAGTGGCCGCAGCCCACCGCCTCCCCGGCCACCGAGTACGCTCGCCGGTCGGCGCTTCGCCCATTGCCTGGAGACCGCGCTTCACCGCCGTGAAAAACTGTCCCATGTCCGCTCCGAGTTGATCTTCGCATAACGCGTCGCTGAGCCGCAAGCGGACCAAATAGAAGGGGCGGGCAAAGCCTGCGCAACACCGTCAGATCGTGGTCATGGGAGCGTTTGCCCGTACGCGCGGAGCGTCGCGATGCACCACGCATCGAGCCGCATCGCGTACGTCGCAGCGGCGCGAGGTCAGCAATCGTCATCGCCGGCGCCGTGACCGCGCGCGCTGGTCGCGGTCATGGCATTCATTAGATGGCGCGGACGAGGGGGATATGAGTGAATCCTAATGCAGCTCCGCCTCGGCCCGGTCGCGAAGCCAGCTCAAGTCCTGAACGATCAGCTCGGGATGCGCGGCGAGTGCGCGTGCCGGAAAGTCGGATGGCGCGCCTTTCACGTAACGGTCGAGGAATCCACGCACGAGGTCATTCTGAATCGCGGTGAATGTGGTGAGCGCGGCCTCCGTCCCCAGCTTGCCACGCAGCACCGGAGCGCCCGCCGGTTCGGGCAGATCGGACACGCCACTATGTCGAATGCCGGGGATCACGAAGCGGAATCCGTCGGGGCGGAGTCCGGCCCGTGCAAATCGCTCGTACGCGAGATCCGACGCCGACGGAGTTTGCGGGCCCAAGGGTTCGCGCACGCCGGGGCCCATACCGCGCGGCAGCTCCGGCATCTTTCGAAAATCTTCCCACACATCGGAGGCGAGTGTCACAAACGGCGTGCGAAGCTCCGTGTCGGCTAATTCGTACGACCACAATCCACCGTCGAGGTGGACGACGCCCCGCGATCGCGGGTCGCCCTGCGCCAACATTCCCGCGATGTACGCGCCGAACGAATTGCCCATGTATCCTCGGCGCTCGTGATCGACGATCGCTGCCACCGACGACGCGGCGGGAATCGCGTTTTCCTCGAGCCGGTCGAGCACGAAGTAAACGTCGTCTCGCCGGACCGGCGCAAGCCGCCCCGCCGATATGGTTCGCAGAATCTTGGCGTACTCGCGGAATGCATCGAGCTGCGCGGTCCGTGTCGGAGCCGCGTACGCCGCGATCGCGCCCAGCGCCTGCCCGATCTGCAACAACGCGCTGTGCTGGGCGGGGTACGACAAGTATCCGTGATTGAACACCACAACGGGAAACAGCCCGTCGGCCGGTGGCGCCCCGACGGACGCATTCGTCGGAAGGCGGGCAGCGTTACGCAATGCGTCGGGCGGTTGGCGAAGCAGCTGGAGAGACATGGCCGGGACGACGCCGGCCTCGGCCTCGGTGAAGTATGGCCGGCGAGAGTGGCCGGTGACGCTCGGCCAATCGGTCTACGGCACGACCGTTACGCCGACCGACGGGACCGGAATACCGCTTGCGCGATACCGTGGCGTGATCGCGGCGTGGCCGGGGCGCAGAGCATGGATACTGGCGATGACGGAGTCGAGTGGCGTTACCGAGACAACAGTCGAGTCGCTGACACTCCAAATGAAGTCGCGCGCTGGCCGAGGGCTGCAAGTACCGTAATCGTCGCCGGCGATGGCGAGCGTCGATGCGCCCATCTTGATCGTTGTCGTGTCGGGGATGGTCAAGCCGATAACCTCGACGCCGCCGCAGACCGTGACTGGGTCGCTGCAGCTCACGCCTGCGGCTACCGCGAGGACGACCACGATCGCCGCCGATAGAATCTTCATACACCGCATTCTTCCTGGCGAAAGCGAACGCCCCGCCCATTGATGTGAAGCCGATTGACTGAGGCGAGTGGAGCGTCTCAGCCACCGCCGTCAACGACCAAATCAAAGCTTGCTGCAGGGCGAATGTGCGTAAAGTAAAACGCCTCGGCGGCATCCCAGCGTGCGTGCCATGCCGCGAGAAACGCGGGCGCCTCGCGTTGAGCTAGCCGGCGTTCGCGACTGAGGGCTGGCACCTCGATCAGCACCGACAGATCAATAAGGTCTGCCAGTTCCGGCCGACTCGAGTATGCACCGTCGAGAATGATCAGTGGAGCGGGCTCACGCCTGACGACGGCCCCAGCCATGGGGTACGTGCCGTCCGGACGTTCTCCCGCGGCGAAATCAAATGGCCGCCACTCCGCCGCTCTTCCGTCGCGAAGCGGCTCGAGTGCGTCTTGGCGCAAGCGCCGCCAATCGATGGCGTCGCGCGCTCGAGCGGATGCATCACGGGCATCCCACTCGGCGGCCGTGATGTCGGCAGCGAAGAAATCGTCCCCTGGAACGATGACCGTGCTTATCCCCGCCGAACGGGCCGTCTCCGCGAGCGCTACAGCCACGGTCGACTTTCCGGCGCCGCTAGGGCCATCCAACGCGATGAGAACAGGGCGAGGATGTGTCTCCGATCGTCGACGAGCCGCGTTGAGAATTCTCTGAATCATGAAGCTCAGCCGTTCATCAACCGGCCGCTGCGGCGCCCGGACCTCACTCGCCCAGATCCGCGCCTTCGAGAGAATCATTTCAACGAACTCCGTCTTGGACTCGGCGTATTGCTGGATGGCATCGCCGGATCGCGCCGCCAGATGATACTTCAGAGCCTCATACTCCTGTGCGGCAGTCGGCGTTGCACGGAGATAGTCACGGAACAAGAGCATGCGCTCGATTTGATCGTGGCCATCGGGAAAGGCGTGCACCTGATGCGTGCGGCTTCCACTCGGACTGTTGCGGCGAAAATAGCGGCGGCGCGGAATGCCGAACTCGCCGAGCGCTTCATAGCCGATCGTGACGAGCCTTTCGGCGCGCTGATCCAGCGCGTCCAGGTCCGTGACGACTGCCAGAATATCGATGACCGGTTTCGCCGCAATGCCGGGAATAGCCGTGCTGCCAACATGATGCACCCGCATCATGACGTCGCCCAACTGTGAGCGGAGCTCACGCGCCGCCGTGTCGTACGTTCTCGACCACGCAACGTCATATGCGCAGAGAACGATCGGGCCGCCGGGCCGATACGGTGCGGAATCGGAAGACATCTGGAATATGATGCGGATCGTCGAACGTCGTCGCTAGCGGCGACGAGAATCGATCCCCAGGCTCGGCGTTCGGCAGCGCACACTAGTCGGTAACGCTACGATTTTCCTTTCGCCGATATCGGTCGCGTACATGTTGGCTGATGTAGCTGCTCAAGCCGCGCCCCGCAACGGCCAGCGCCTTCATTCGAGCGACGTCTGCCGCGCCGGGAATGACATGGTCGTAGACGTAGACGACGGTGTCAGTCTCGCCGAACTGCACCTTGATGAAGTCCGGGCCGTCATCGAAGAAGGCCACGCCCGAATGACCGCTGCGATTGCCATAGCGCTTCATGATTTTGGCATTGGTAGCCGCGTCGTTCGCATGAGGCCCAACATCCCCAGCGCGAAATGTGGCGGCGCGCGATCATCGTTCGCCAATCCGCATGAGATCAGGTAGTCTCTGTTCGGGAGCAGGTTGAGCCGCAACTGCCCCGCCGTCGCTGCGCCGGCATGCGCGAACAGCACGCCCAGCCATTCCTCGACGAAACCATCGTCGTCTCCATTCCGCTCGAGCAGCGCATGGGCTTGGGCCACGGTGATGCCGGGGCGAAGCAGCGCCACGTTCACTTCATGCGGGACCTTGCCCGCGTTGACGAACGTGAGCGTGTGACGTCCGGGCGTAAGCGTGCGCGGCGACTTGAAAGCATACTCAAACCCACGGACGGTGTCTGTTGCGGCGCCCAGCACCTCCGCGGTCGTGGACGGTGTAACGTGAACGACGGCGATCATCCCCATTCGCGAGTGTACCGGCGCGCCCACGCTGTCCTGGAATCGGCAGATCAGCAGATAGTTCCGACCTGTGAGGAGCTGTGTCGCCAAACCCGCCGTTGACCGATGGCCGGCCCGCGCCATGAGGATTCCGACTGGCGTCTCGATCAGCGCCTTCAAAGGCGTTTTCGTATTCAGGGCCGACATTACCGCGTTGGATGTCGTGCCATTCTTCAGCAATGCGATGTCGAGCTCGTGGATGACCTTTCCCTCGTTCGTCAACCGAAACGTCGTTTGGCCGGCGGGAAGTTCCGTCGGCGCGACAAACGCGTAGTCGTGCGCAACGATCTCGACCTCGCGAGTTGCTGCGACGCCAGGCGCATGGGCGCCGCCCCCGCCGGGAGCAAGAAGGAACGCGCCGCCGAAGGCAAAGGCCGATCTGATCGCCGTGGTCATGGACAGGCCCCCTTGACATCTTTAGCGTTCGTTAAAGAGCTGGTCGTGATCTCAAACTAGTCAGCCAGCCTCCGATCCGTCGGCCAATCCACGCGCCGACCGGGCCCCCGACTACGACTCCGGTGGTAATGACGACAACGCGGCGAACCGTGTGCGGATCGTCCGGACATGCGGGTCCGATCGTCGTGCATTTGTAAGCCGTGGCGTTGAGGACATACGCGGCCGCCGATAGCCCGCCGACGATGGCGCCGATCGCCCCGCCGGCCATCGCCGCCTGGCGATGCGTATGCGCCGCCGAATCCGCTGGTGGCGACAACACGACCAGGGCCTCCGCGAAATGGTTGTCGGCGTGAGCCCGCGGCTGTACCTGCTGAGACGCGCCGAGATTCGACGGACGCGCGAACGCGTGAGTCACCTGTGCGACTCCATTCGCCGGCGCCACGAAAACCAGGTGCGCGGTCAGCAGTCCAGTGACACGAATAAATCGGATCTTCATCGATTAGAGGGGCTGGATGCCAACGGATGGCATCGCGTGATGTGAAGGACGTCGCCGGTGGCGCGAGGATATCGTTGGCGCGCGGCAGGCGCACGAATGACCTCGATGGCCATGATTGTGGCTGGGTCAATTGACCGGAATGCCCGACCGACCTCGACGGAATCCGCTGGATCCTGAATGACCGCGACGATTCGTTCGTCGAGCACGAGAGTGTACGGCGCGCCGAACATTGAAGTCGGCGGCCGGAGTTTCAAACGGTCGGCGAGTAGAGCCGACGGAGCGGGCGCCGACGCTGGGCAGACAACCGGTGCCAGTTGCGAGGTCGCACGACTGCATCCTACTCCGCCAAGGGCGGCGACGGCGACACCGATGACTGAGCGCCTCATCTAGGCTAAACACGACCCGACGCGCAGACCGTCACCGCTGTGTTTCTGCGGAAGCGTGCATTCGGCGCGACAGCGGCGGCGGTTTGGTTCTCAGCTTCAGCGTTCGTGAGAGAGCACCGGCGTCGAACCCGGATCCCCCGGTCGCTGCGCGATGCAACGAACGATGTCACGCGCCACTGCCTCGACCGGCTGCATGGTCGTCACGACCGGCGTCGACAGTCGCTGATATACGTCGAAGCGCTCTCGAATCACGCCCTCGTCTCGCTCCGGTGACCGACGGATTGCGAGCGGCCGCGTTTGTTGGCGGCGAACGATTTCCGCCACGCAGGTCTCTCGGTCGAGCGATGGCAGAAGAAGCACGGTCGTCGAGGCTCGAGCAAGCTGCCGCTGAAGCTCGGCAATCGCCGGGTGCGCCGTCTCCGGATAGGTCATGAAGCCGGAAGAGAGCGCAAACACCGCCGTCGTTTGCGGCCGGTGCGCGTAATACGTCTCAACGTTCGTTCCTGCGTACGCAGCGTAGCCGTGCGCCTGGATGTACGCGTCGATGTTCCCATGTTCGGCGTCGAAGAGCCGGTCCAGGTCGCGCGCCGCGACGCCGAGGAGCGCGGCAACCACGGGCGCCACCGTGCTCTTGCCGGCGCCACCCGGACCGATGAGATGAATCACGCAGATGCTCGTGTGCTCTCTAACGCCGTCGCTCGGCGTCGCGATACGTGCGCTGCTTCTGCCACAAGTACCCACCGAAGACCACGAGAGAAACGAGGCCCAGTCTCAGCGGCCACGGCCCGGGCAGAAAGGGCCGGTGCAACACCGCGACGACCGCGATGCGACCGGCGATCATGATCAGAACAGCAACGCCGAACTGCAGCCAGCCAGAGACGGTGATGCCGAACCCGCGCTCGAGGAGGCGCGCCGTCAGGGGGCAGGCCGCGACGCCCGAGAACATCGCGAACCAACCATTGGTAATCGGCAGGGGACCTTCGTGCACGAGCAGCATCAGACCGCCGACACCGGCGAGCAAGGCCCACGCCCAGCCGGCCGTCCAAGCCATCGCGAGTCCAATAGTGCGCAACGTGATCGTCATGTGTGTCGCGACCGGCCGATGTGATCTCGCAGGGGGTTCAGCAAACGATTCACACAATTCAAACGATTCAACGGGAATGAGCGCTGCGTGACGATGTCAGGAACTGGTGCGGCGGCACGGGGCGAGCCGGCACGACGGACGACGCGGAGCGGACGGTCCTTCGATGAGCTCTACGCACCGATCCCGGCAGAAGTGTCAGGATGACGCCTGGCTCAATTCATCAACTTCCTTGTCAGCTTCACCGTTCGTCAGCCTGCGACGGGCTGGATGTACGCATCGGCAATCGCTACGTAGAGGCACTTGCTCATATCAAGCGCCTCGAGCGCAAGCTGAGCGTCATCCAACACGTAGGCCAAGCCGACGGCGATTTCGCCACCCCGAGACGAGATCGTCTGGCCTCGGAAGCGAGGCGCGAGAACCACCCAGCGGATCTGAGTCGCGCGCCCATTCTTCGAGAAGGTCAATGGGGAATCAAGACGGGCAAGCCAGTACTCTGCCCCGCCGGGGCCAGGCGATGCGCGCTCCAGACGCAAGGTGAACGGCACCTGCTCGCACAACTCGTCGGGGCCCTCTACACGGCGGATCTCGGCGTTCATCATAACGGGTGTCGCTGGCCACCGCTCGAGCTAGCGGCAAGGAATTCTAATAAGATCGCCGGGCAACCGCCGGCACAATCAGGAATTCGCTTGTCAGCGTCAGCGTTCGTCAGGTGGTGGTCAGTGAGATGGTCGTTCATGCACAGCTCGCGCAGGAAGACGCGAGTGGAGGCATGCGCTCAGGACCGAGCCTCCTCGAGGGCAGAACGCCGCAGAAAGCCGCCCAGTCGCCCGTCCGGTGTGCGACTTGTGGCCGCCGCCTCGATGTACGGGCGACCACCATCAGCAGGATGGAAGGCCATCGCGAGATACTCTGCCTCGTCGGGCAGCAGCTCGCGAGTGGACCCATCGTCGTTCATGAATACGAACCGAGTGTAGGCGTCGGCCGGACTCTTGGCTGCGCAGAGTTCCTTTACCATTCTGTAATCGAAGTGTGTTACCACCCAACGTCCTGGTCAAGCGGCAGGTTCGCCGATCCCACCACCCACACATCCACCGCCAGCCGCTCCCGCCGATCATTCGCCACACGCTCGACCACAACCTCCCCGCCACCCATCACCCGCCGCGCCGCCTCGGCAATCACCGGCGCGAAGCTCGCGAACCCCGCATCCGTATTCGGTGCCCGCAACCGATCGTTGCTCTCAACCCGGATTCGCGTCCGGTCGAGACGAACATCGGCGTCGACCATCGCGCGCTCGAGCTCATCGGCGACGTCGAACAACGCCTGAAGCGTGGCAACCACACCACCACTGGCATCACCGCCGTCGCCAGCATCACCAGTATCCCGAGCGAACGGCCGCCGATGCTGCGCCACGAGCCCCAACCGCCCATCCGATCGATCCATCGAAAACGTCGTCTCGTGTCCTACGAGCACGACACCCGGACCATCCGGCACATGCGTGTAATCCGCAACGTCGAGAAGCACGCCGGCGAACGCCCCGTCGCGAATCCACTGCTGGAAGATCGGAACCAACCGTTCGTCGGGAAACGCCGCATTCGGCGAGTAGATCTTCGCACATACGCGCCCGACGGGTCTTCCATGATTCACACGGCTCGCGCCGTTCGTCCCATGCACATTATTCACATCATTCACATTGTTTAGACTATTCATACAGGCACCGCCATCGCCGTCAGCCGTCCGTAACACGCATGCACAGCCTCGATGAACAGCTGCGCCTCTTCCACCCGGCGGCGCGCCTCGTCGCGATCGCGCGCCGCGCCTCGCGCGGCGTGCGCGGCCTGATAGTATTGCCACTCACTCGTTCCCACGAATCGGTCGAGGAACAGGCCGCTGTCGACGAACGCTTCCTTGAACGCTCGGAACACCACGTCCGGATCGGGCGCGATGTCCGGGTTGCGCGCCTTGATCAGCCCCTGCGCCGCCGTGACGATCGCACCGTACGCGAGGCGAGACGCGTCGAGGACTTGGGCCTCCGTCGCCTGCGCATCATCCAGCACCAACGATGCGTCGAAGACTCTACTCTCGGCGGTGGCGAGACTGAACTGCGTGAGCGACACGACCTCGCCCGCGCACTCGCCGACGCCGATGTCCCCGATCGTGTACTCCCGGTCGTCGTGCCAATCGACGTAGAACGATGGATCCTCATCATGCGAAGGAACGGTCATCAGGTCCTGCAAGCGTTCCTTGATGGCTTTCTTGCCGACGCGAAGCACCCACTCGCGGAAGGACTCGCCATTCGTTCGCTCCGCGGCGTAGAAGCCCAGCAACCGATCGACGGTTTCCGGCGCGCGCTTCGACGGCACCGCGCCGATCGCCAAGCCATAGTTCGCGGCGTTGCGTTCCAGAGATCCGCCCAGGATCACCTGGAAGTGCGGCACCTTGTAGGCGCCGACGTTGCGGCTCGAGCCGTAAAACCCGATATCGCCAATGTGGTGCAAGCCGCACGAATTGGGACAGCCGCTCACGCGCACGTGCACGTCCTTCACGACGGGATCGAACTGCAGCGCGCGTTCATCGAGGTGCCGGCGGAGCTCGGCGCCAAGGCCGCGCGAGCTCGCGATGCCCAGCTTGCACGTATCGGTCCCGGGACACGTCGTCACGTCGGCGATCGTCATTGCGCCGTTGAGCGCGAGCTTCGCGTCTTTTAGAGAATTATAAACCGCCGCCAGGTCCTCGCGATGAATCCAGCGCAGGAGGACATTCTGATCGGCGGTCGTTCGGAGGGCGTCGGCCGTGTAGGTGCGCACGATGTCGGCGAGTCGCCGCGCCTGCCGGGCCGTCAGGTCACCCAAGGGAAGATTGATCAGCGCCGCGACGAATCCTTCCTGTCGTGGGGTGTAGACGTTCGTGCGTCGCCATTCCTCGAAACCCGGCGCCGGCGCATTCAGTCCATCGGTGACGGGCGATGGAAGCGACTCCGACACCGGAGCGCCGGCCGGCGCGAGCTCGGTCCATTGCGCATCCGGCTCGAGCACCGCGCGCTCCGCTTCGACCAGACGCTTGAACTCGTCCAGCCCCAATTGAGCGACGAGAAACTTGATGCGCGCCTTGTTCCGGTTGCGCTTCTCGCCGTGTCGCGCGTAGACGCGCGCGATCGCCTGCGAGATCGGCAACATCTCCGACGCCGGCAGGAAATCGTACAGCTCCTTCGCGACGTGCGGCACGGGTCCGAGCCCGCCGCCGACGACCACGCGAAAGCCGCGCATCTCGCGTCCATCGATCGTACGCACGGCCGCGATGAAGCCGAGGTCGTGCATCATCGCCCGGCCGCAGCCGAGCGCGTCGGCGGCGCATCCGGAATACGCGATCTTGAACTTTCGCCCGAAGTCCTGCACGTCGCGATGCCCGAGCAGGAACCGCATCTCGGCGTTCGCGTACGGCGAGATGTCGAACGCTTCGTGATGGCAGATGCCGGCATATGGACATCCGGTGACGTTGCGCACGGAGTTGCCGCACGCCTCGCGCGTCGTGATCCCGACGCTCGCCAGCCGCCGGTGCATGTCCGGCGTGTCCTCGATGTCGACGAAATGCAGCTGAACGTCTTGCCGCGTCGTGATGTGCAGAATGCCGTTCGAGTATTCTTCGGCGCAGTCGGCGAGGACCTCGAGCTGTTCCGCCGTGAGCTTGCCGAACGGAAACTTGATGCGCTGCATCCCCGGCGCGTCGAACTCGGTGTCCGGCCCCTTCGTGAGACCGCGGCGCGGAAACGGAATCTCCTGCGTGCGCACGCCGTCGTATCGCTTGCCGTTGTCGTAGCGCTGGCCATAGGCGCCGCGACGAAGCCGAAGCTCCGCGAAGACCTTTTCTTCGAGCTTGCCGGCCTTGCGAAGCTCCATCTGATTCTCGAACAGATCGATCTCGTCCGCCACGGCGGACGGAATCTTGTCGGCGAGTACGTCACGCCACGATGCGCGCTCGTTGCTCATGGCTGGGTCTCCGCGAACAATGCCGTCGTGAGATACCGCGCGCCCGAATCGGGAGCGATCGCGGCCACGCGATGCCCGCGCCCAAGCTCGCGCGCAATCTCGAGCGCCGCCCAGACGATCGCGCCGCTCGACATGCCGACGAATAATCCTTCATCGCGTGCCAGTCGACGCGCGAGCGGAAAGGCATCTTCCTCCCACGCCTGCACGACGCGGTCGATCACGGTGCGATCGAGATTCGCCGGAATGAACCCGGGACCCATGCCCTGGAACTGGTGTTGTCCGCGCTCGCCACCGGAGAGAACGGGCGATCGCGCCGGCTCGACCGCGACAACGAGCGTGTCGGCGAATTGCTCCTTGAGAAAGCGGCCGACGCCGCTGATCGTGCCGCCGGTGCCGGATCCGTACACGAAGGCGTCGATTCGCCCGTTCATCTGGGCCCACAGCTCGGGACCCGTCGTCTCGTAGTGCACGCGCGGGTTCGCCGGATTCGAGAACTGATTCGGCATCCATGCGCCAGTCTCCGCCGCAATCCGCTCGGCCTCTTCGATGGCCGCGAGCATTCGACGCTCGGGATCCGTGAGCACGAGCTTCGCTCCGAAGGCGAGAAGCGTTCGCTTGCGTTCATCGCTCATCTGTGCCGGCAAGCAGAGCGTGAGCTGATACCCACGCGCCGCGGCGACCTGGGCAAGTCCAATTCCGGTATTGCCGGACGTGGGCTCGACGATCGAGTGGCCAGGACGCAGGATGCCGCGCTGCTCGGCATCGACGATCATGCCCAGCGCCGTACGATCCTTGATCGAGCCGGCGGGCTGCATCCCCTCGAGCTTCACCCAAACCTCGGCCATGTCGGGCTCGACGACGCGATCGAGCTTCACGACCGGCGTTCGTCCGATGGTTGCGTCGATGCCGTAGCCGGCGCCGAGCTGCCGCGCGAGCGCGACTTTAGAGATCCCTAATGTCGCCGGCATCAGAAGCCTCCTCGTCCGCTCAACACGGCCTGGACGTAATCGACAATCGGCTCCGCTTTGCGGGCTTCGCGCGGCGCACGCGTGGTAACGTGATCGGCGAGCGCGACGACGAGCTGACCCATTTTCGGATGGTCCGGCACGACGTCGGCATCGAGCCCGAGTTGCGCGAGTGCGTGCGCGACGGTCGGACCGACCGCGCCGATGAGCACATGCTCGCGCAGCGCGGACAGAAGTGCCTCGCGCATGCCGCGCCGCGCCGCGACCTCGAAGACGTGGCGGACCTGGACCTGCGTCGTGAACAGCACCGCGTCGATTCTGGCCGCGACGATCTCACGGATCAATTCATCGATTCGGCCCGCATCCGTCGGCAACAGCGTCCACGCGTAGAGCTGTAGCTCGACGACGTCCGCGCCACGAACGCGGAGCGAACCCGACGGCTCTTCGAGCGGCTCGCCGGCGTTGACGACGAGAACACGCCGGCCCGCGACGGGAATCGTCTCGAGCGTGGCGAGGAGCTCGCTCGACGTGTGCGGCGCCGGCGCGACATGCGTGGCCCTGAGTTGGTGCTCGCGGAGCACCGGCACCGGCTTTGGTCCGCGCGCGACGACGGTCACGCGACGCAGCGCCGACATCACGGCGCCGAGGCGCCATGCGCGCGCCGCCTCCTCGAAGAGTCGCCTCGTTCCGCCGCCGGTCAGCAGGACGACGACGTCGAAGGCGCCTGACGCCAGCCCGTCGAACACCGCGAGCTCTTTTTCTCCCGCGGCGATCGGAGTCTCCGAGAGCGCCGGCGCCGCACGCGGTACTCCGCCGTGGCGCGCGATCAAACCGTTCAGCTCTGCCTCGTGTCGCGCCTCGAAGTGGGCAACCGTGATTCCGTGCAGCGATCGTGACATGTGGGCCTCGCGAGGATGTCGTTGAAGAGCGACCAGAAACACAACGGCCGCTCGTGGGAGCGGCCGAGAGTGTGCTCTTCTTGCGATGCGAGCCTACGCTAGGGCGTATGGCTGCTCGTCGGCCGCGTGGCGGATACGGAACAGAGGACCGCGCAACAACAACAACACGCGGCGCTCTGCGCGGCACGACAACACACCGTCCCGCCGTGGAGGCGGGTCGCGGTCAGGGAAGACCGAGCGTCTGAGTCAGTGCGGTGTGTGATCACGAGATATGGAGAGTTGATCAAACCATAGCGCGCCGGACAGCGATGTGCAACGGTTCATTTCGCGTCAACGGAGGCCAGGGCGACGCGGCCACCGTCTCGTGCGTCCCATTCCATCCTCAAAAAGCGACCGCGTAGTCATCGTAGCAGGCGGTCTCGGCCTCATCGAACCTGATGCCGTGCGTCTTCATGTTGGCGCGCGCCTTCGTCGGTTCTCGCTCGAGATGCAGATCGGCCACGCCTCAATGCATCTACGACGTAGGTACATGTGCGCGAGAGAGAGCCGCATCACTCGGGCCGATGAGTGAATCACGGAGTGATCCGTGGGCTCTCTGACGCCCGAGCTATGTTGCACAGACGTCTAATGAGAACAGCGCGCGTGGCCCGGCGCATTCCGCGCCGCGTGCTTCCGGCTTCGTCTTTGCCATTTTCGCCGCGCGAGCTTGCCAAGAGCTGCTCGTACCCGGAGAAGCGAGGCGCACCGTCGAGTACAGCCGCGGGATTCGCCGTGATCAAGGTGCTCCTCGGAGCAGCACTGCCCGCAGGAACCATCGTCTATGCGGCGACGGTGCTCGTCGGTTATCCGGCTGTGCCATCGTCGATGACCATGCTCTCAGAGTTGCGTCCGAGGTTCACGCTGCGCCACTTTGCGATTCGATCGCATCGCTCATCTCAGGGATGATCATGCCCGTCAAGGCCGTCTCTGCGTGGACACGACACTTACGGCGATCGTTGTATTAGAGTTTTATTAGAGCAGTATTGATCTTCGGCCGGCGGTGCCGTGCGGCACGCCGTCTGGTGCGCGACAAGATGCCAAGGCCGAGCGGCCGCCCCACTCGCGAACATTAAAGCAACTTTAATATGTAAGCGATGCTGAGTACTGCTCGATCCTTCGATCATTCCTGTCATGCACGGCCGCAAACGTGCAACGTCGTGGGCACCACCGGTCCGGTACCGCAGCATGACGGCGGCAGCCAGACTGAAGAAGGACGCAGATTCGAACCGAGTCGCTTCTTCGCGTCGAGCTGCATGCTCTCGCCCGGAAGCGCGCGCTGGTGCTTTCGATCCACGGCGATTTCACGCCCGCGGCTGGTGCAAAACGCGATCTTCGGAACCGACGGACGCGTGAAGACGGCGATGGGAACAGGCACGACGCACACTCGCGCAGCGAATACCGGTCACTCTGACGTCCCGCTTGCCCGCGAATTCGCGGGACTGTCCATCGGCTCGATCATGACACTTGTATCGTACGTTACAGAATTACAGTTGTTTAAATTACCAAGCGATTATTTAAGCATACTCACACCGTTTGGACAATTAATTGCAAAGCCGTAGTCGCGTAGAGCCTCAAGGAGGATCCATGAAAGCCACGCCGGTGAAATCGGTCGTTTCGGGCGTTGTGCCCGATGCCGATGTGACGAGTCGGTTCCTGGTGAGTATTCACGGCGCGCATTGCATCGTCGCCAGCACGGTGCTGGAGCGGGTCGGCGGCGCCGTGCAGGCGCGATCGCACTGCGGAACGGCGGACGCGAGCCGGATCGTCATCGGCGACGTCAGGAATGACAGCGACACGGTGTTGATCGCGTGGGCGAGCGCGAGCGACATGGGCGGCAGTCCGCTGTTGTTTCGGGTCGTGCGCAATGGTCTCGTCCTCACCGAAGTATCTTCGACGCTGTACGTCGCGGCAGATGTCCCCTCAGAACTCGGCAACGTATCCAGCGCGTATGTCCTCTGCCTCTGCGTTCGCGCCGGTGAGCTTCAGACCAAAGTTCCCCCTGTCGGTGCGATTGTGTCGATTGCCAGCATCGCCCGGTGGGTCCTGTCTGGCGGTGCGTGACGGTCGTACGGAACGTGCCTGTGACTCTACAGCGCCGAAGAGTACTGATCTTCGGCGCTGTCGCATTGTGGGACGCCAGCCGCGATGAAGCACGGCCTCCCCGTTGCCGCTGCAATCGATGTCACGGAATTCGAGCGGCGGACTTTTGGGCCGAACCACGTTGCAGTGTCATTCGGAAGAGCGACGTCGTCGCGGGCCGAGCAGGTACCGCGAGTGACGGGCTAACGCCGCTGCATTGTTGAGGTCGCTCGAACCACGAGAGAACCGCGCTGAGTCGCCAGGTGGCGGCCAAATCATCCTGGGCGCTATTATCCCGACGCACTAGGCTTGCCAGTTCCACGCGCCGTTTCCTGCCAACGGAGGCACTCTGCGACTCGCGGAATTCATCAAAGCGAACACCGAACCAATTCTCGCCGAGTGGGTCACGTTCGCAAGCCACACCGGGCTGGCGGGGAAGTCGATGGATTTGACCGCGCTTCGCGATCACGCCTCGGAAATGCTGCAAACGATTGTCCGAGATTTGGAGACCAGTCAAACCGACGACGAACAAGCCGAAAAGGCGAAAGGCAACGCACCCGTTTCGTCTGGCTCGCCGACTCCCGCGGAAACCCACGGAGCAGTGCGTGCCGCCTCCGGGTTTACTCTCAGTGAGATGGTATCGGAGTACCGAGCCCTGAGGGCCAGCATCATCCGCCTGTGGACGGACGCGAGCGGCGTGCTCAGCGGCGAAGACCTGGAGGACCTCACCCGGTTCAACGAAGCGATCGATCAGGCTACCGCCGAGTCGATTACCCGATTCATGATCGACCTCGACCGATCCAAGGAGATCTTCATCGCGATTCTTGGGCACGACCTACGATCGCCGTTGAACGCGGTCATCATGTCGTCGCAATTCATGCTCGAGCGTCGGGAACTCAAGGAGCAGGACGTTGCACTGGCGACTGGATCGCTTCGAAGCGCTCGGCGAATGAATCGATTGGTCGGTGACTTGCTGGATTTCACTCAGAGCCGGCTTGGTCCAGGAGTTCCCATTGTCCGAACGGAGATGGACATGGGGGAGGTCGCGCGCCACGCCGTCGAGGAAGCGGCCGCTGCCAACCCGGAGAGCATTGTGCACCTCACGACCGCCGGCACGCTGCGCGGCAATTGGGATGCGGCCCGCATCAGCCAAGTGCTGGCGAATCTCGTTACCAACGCCATCCAGCACGGCTCTCCTGGCACGCCCGTGCGGGTGAACGTGGAAGGCGGCGAAAGCGAAGTGAGAATGATCGTGCACAACTTTGGCCGCGTCGTTCCCGCGGCAGAGATTCCGCGTCTCTTCGATCCCGTCAAGCGGCTCAAGCCAGACGGCCAGCCCGTTTCAGCGGATGGGCATTTGGGTCTCGGGCTGTACATCGCCGAGCGCATCGTCGCGGCTCACGGCGGTAGGATCGACGTGCGGTCGCAAGGAAACGAAGGCACGACGTTCACGGTGTCGTTGCCGCGTCACGTCGGAGGCGACTGATCAACCCCGGCTGCGGACTTCGCTAAGGAAAGTCTGATTTAATAGCGTTTTCTCTTGCGTGTCGAGGGCCGTGTTGCGGTATTGGCGCAGCGAAGCCCTCACTCGTTTTGCGGAGCGTGTGTCATGGGAGAGCAGCGGACGTTCGCCGGTGAAGCCTGGGCGCGAAAGAAAAAAGTCACCCGCCGCGAGCAGGTTCTCGCCGAGATGAATGCAGTGATTCCGTGGGCGACGCTGACCGCGCTGATCGCCCCACACTATCCGACCGGCGGCAAGCGCGGGCGCCCGCCGATGCCCCTCGAGCGGATGCTCCGGATCTATTTCCTGCAGCAGTGGTTCAATCTCTCCGATCCCGCGGCGGAAGACGCGCTCTACGACAGTGAGACGATGCGACGCTTCGTCGGCGTCGACCTGGGCGAGGACGCGTTTGCCGACGAGACGACCATTCTCCACTTCCGACATCTGCTCGAGCGCCACCAGTTGACCGAGGCGATCTTCGCCGCGGTGCACGACCTGCTCGGGACCCGCGGTATCGTGCTTAAAGCGGGCACGATTGTCGACGCAACGATGATCCACGCGCCGAGCTCGACGAAGAATGCGACGAAGACGCGCGATCCCGAGATGAAGCAGGCGCAGAAGGGAAAGACGTGGTATTTCGGGATGAAGGTCCACGTGGGAACCGATCGTCAGGGGCTGGTGCACGCACTGCACGTAACCGACGCGGCGCAGATGGATGTCTCGCAGCTCCCGCATCTGTTGCACGGCGAAGAACGCGCGCTCTACGGCGACCGGGCGTACTGGAGTGAGCGCGATCGGCAGCTGTGCGAAGCCGCCGGTATTCGCTATCGCGTGAATCGGCGCGGCACGCCGCATCATCCGATTCCGGAGCGCTGGCGTCAGATCAACCGGGCGCGGTCGCGGGTGCGCGCTCGTGGCGAGCACGCGTTCCACGTGGCGAAGACGCTTTGGGGCTTCATGAAGGTGCGCTACCGAGGCCTGGCCAAGAACACCGTGCGTGCGTTCGCCGCGTTTGCGCTCGCCAATCTGTACCTGATGCGATACCGGCTGGGCGCGCGGGCGGCGACGTGTCTCTCGTAGCGTCGCGCACGGGCGCTCCGGCGGGCGCAACCGCCGCTCGCTCCACACGGCGGCGGCACGACGCCTGTCCACTGCCTCATCTCGCCGCGACCGCGACTCCGCTGTTCAAAAACACTCTTAGTTCAGACCTTCCCTAGCTAGGTCTTTGACCGGCTAGAGAGTTTCGTTTGATAACCAAACTTGCGGCGGGCGTCTTTGCGTGTGAAGCGCCATTGGATTTTGGTCCGGGCCTCATGCGCTCGCGTCGTCCATGCGTTGGTCTCGGCTTGGTCTCGGCGCGGAGTTGGTGCAACGTGTCGAGCCGACGGCGACCGAGGCAACCACGACTGAGCAGACTCAATTCGAGTTCGGCTTGGTTCAGCCAGCTGCCGTGTTTCGGAGTGAAATGC